>WLWD01000426.1_pt1 | contig 266679 bp, 134 predicted proteins | sample 6712731 | NCBI WGS metagenome assembly WLWD01 (sample SAMN12718690, study PRJNA576275) | sponge metagenome | isolation source: marine sponge | host: Mycale hentscheli | place: New Zealand: South Island, Marlborough, Capsize Point | collected 2014-11-01 | reverse complement strand
AAGTTAAATTGAGATTTAGGATGTGTCTTAAGTCAACAGGGTGGAGTTATGGGCGGGGCTATACCTCCATTCAGACCTCATGATCTGGAAAGGAATTTCAGGGTAGCTCTAACTCAATCTGCCAGAGTAATGACTGTTTACTATTGAGATCTTGATCAGATTACACTTGTCTGTCAACCAGTAGAATATCTGGACTTGTTTTGAAGACATGATGTATGGGAAAAGATGCTGTTTTGAATTTCAAGCTAGGATATGAAACATGGCTTACTTCATTTAGAAAATTATATGCTGTATGCAAAGAAATGTAGGTCAAAATTTACGGCAGAAGTCAAGGGAAATTGTTTTAACTCCATTTCATGACACATTAAATTTGAAATTCATATGACCCAATGAAGTACATTTGCAGGTGGTGCATACATTATAAATGAATCCAGTCCTATCATCATGGCAATGAAGTGTGTCCAGATAGCTGCTATGCAGTCTACCCAGCAATAAGTTTATTATGACCCCCTCTCCTGCACTGAGGTTACAAGAGGTGCTGTAAGAAATCTCTCCTTTTTTTTATCACTACTGAGCACCACTATGACCACTGTGTCATACCTTTGACAAAGCATAGCAGTTAGGGCAAAGGAGAACATTTAAACACTATCTAATCCTCTATCTATACCACCAAAACCAAAGAAACCCAATAATGACATAGGATGTAGCCTTTGCTGGTGAACATTAAATACTTGCATCATGGAATCCCGATTAGCCTCCTAAAGATAGTAAGTGCTATACTTCTAAGTCTAGTCTGAAATAATCACTCAGTTGTTGACACTGGTAAATATGTCAGCCTCCCCAGGGACTACAGAGTAGCACGCACTACACATGATTTAAGCCAATTATCTCGTCCTGTGGGATAGTCAGTCTACCTTGTCATGAAAGCAGCACATGCACATACTCGTGGAACACCATCACAACTGTGGATTACTACAAGGCAACATTTTCTTGAACTGTACATTATATCACTTAGTCATTTATTCAGCTCCATTACATATGTTATAAAAAAAATTCTCGTACTCAAAAGAGTATAAACTAAATTATTATTTCATGCCTCTAACTGTTTACTTCACCGTGAAAAAAAAAGAAGAGAATAATATTATTGACTTGTGAACTTGCTATGTAGTGGATATCATAGAAACAGCCATTATATAGTAGCTAGTTGATAACTTACAGTGTGGTGTAAAATGTTATAGTGATGGCTGACTCACTAGTATTGTATGGTATTGTCTCATGGCACACTCACTCTCTATTTTCTCCTCATACCAAATTACATACTCTACAGGAAGTGTGGTCACAGAAATATGATTCACACACCCACAAATCTCTACATATACACGAATGTTCAAACATTATTCAGATATCTACATACATAACTTGCGCACAATGTCCAGTGGAAGTTGAAACTTACACTCTAAAGCAGTACAGATTGACATACAAATATGAAATGAAGTAAATAAAGTAAATGTGATGGTTCGACACGATAGTGCTAATTTCTTACATTCTACGTACAGTCACAGATACTTCATTTGTAAGCTCATTAGCAAAACGGCAGCCTTTATGTATAACTTTTGAAAGTCAACTGTGCATAGTACTCTACTGATTCAGTTGTCTTAGCAAGCTTACTGTAGTCCTGTCCCGGGCAGAAATTCATCACCTAAAGTGTTTGTCATTGGAGCATTAGAAGAGTCTCGAGCACGAGAAGATACAGTATATAAAGTGTTTGTCATTGGAGCATTAGAAGAGTCTCGAGCACGAGAAGATACAGTATATAAAGTGTTTGTCATTGGAGCATTAGAAGAGTCTCGAGTACGAGAAGATACAGTATATAAGTAGTTAATACATACGTAGTTTCAACGCAATCTGAGATTGTTAAATCTAAGCTGTCACTATAGAAAGAGGAGTGCCTAGACATTATTCATATTTCTTGTAAAAATATATATGGACCCAGTGAGGACGTATTACAGCGCTGGTGGGTTAGAACACTATTGCTATAACATCACTATTGATAAACCGTCACCATGACCACTAATTATAGTTAAGACGGAAGGCATTGACATAAAACCAGACACTCCACATATAAACAAGAGTGAAGGCTAATGATTATAAGGAAAAGACATCATATCAATCTCTGTGAGTTAAGCTCCTCGTATTGGTCCAATCTAAACACAGGTAGCTGAAAGTAATTGAAAGTAATTTTATACTTTAAAATACGTTAAACAGTATGTAGCCAAGGTTCAAACAATTCAATCACTTCCAGGATTAAGACAAGCATTATAACTTCAGAGGTGTGATATGCAGTTAGTACATAGCTCAGCCAGCAACTTTTAGGCCGAGACTTAAACATAGGAAAGCTAGCCGAACTTAAGGGGGGGGGTGGGGGGGGACCGGAGACTTTAAACATAGCAAACTCCACAAGACTAAAAAAAAAAGAGATCTACATAACAATGAAAACATTTGTCACATGAAAGTACAGGACATGGTGCGTATGATGTGCACCAACACCAACTATAGATACATGTACATACTCACATAGTATATTAGGAACTCTGAAAAGTGGAATACTGCTAGTATCCAAAGACATGTCATACAATATCTGGCACAGGAGACCCACAAAATGCTTACTATGAATTTCTCGGAAAGAGTCCACAGTTGTATAGTATAAATTACCACAACACCTACTAGCTGCCTCACTTATAAGTGTGCTAATTAAACTTGTATGAAATCACCATGGAAACCAACTTTAATATGACGTGCTATAGTGTATACATGTTCAAATCATAAACATTCACTAAGTCATAGCAACCATAAAAATATTAGGTAGGAATTTGTCAAAGCCAGCTTGGTGAAATCCATCTAAACCCCACAAAGTAATCATTAAAAAAATTAAGTCTTTTTGAGGGGAATCCTTCCTATGTGTATTGGTAAACGTTGTCGTAGTGACACTGAAATAAATAAATAAATACAGTACATATGTCATAAAACCAAATGATACACTGTTGCCAAAGAAAAAAGATGAAATAAATACTAAATAATAAACTAATGCCGACATTTAGTAGTCTTCCTATTATTTTAATAACAATTATGAATTCAAGGAGTGACAAAAATTTAACCATTTACTAGTAATCACCATAAGACCTTAACAAAGTGTATTGCAGCTCTTTGCAAGCCTTTAACCTTTCAGAATTTCCATCAAATGTAGAGAAATAAAACGATGATACATTTTGTCAGTTAAAGAACATCAAAAAAACAACAAACTAAATTCTTTCTTATCCCAAGACTATCCCATCCTAACATTCCTGGTACACCTCCCATCACAGTACTGCTCATATTTCAGTCCACTCCCATACTGCTCATATTTCAGTCCACTCCCATACCACTGACATAGTATAGGTAGCACGTGGCTCGCCCACACATCCACACATTCCATCACAGCTTAGTACATAGAAGCATACTCTACAGTGTATTGATGTATGTATGTATGTATGTATGTGTATGTATGTATGTATGTATGTATGTATGTATGTATGTGCATTGTACAGTAGGAACCAAAAAAAACTTCCGAATTCCATTCCGTAGAATGATGTGACACGATTACAAAAACAGGGGGAAATGGTACACTGTTTGGTAAAATAAGGCGGTTCCATTCGACCTTGTTACCATTTCAATCTTTCCTGTTTATTGCATGCCTCGCTCCAAGAAATATTAAAAAAACAACATTTATCCAATAAAATGTTCTGATTTATTTTTAAAAGGCTCCAGAGGCCAAGTTTTGTGTTCCGTCGGAACTTTGGTCAGCAAGGTTAATTGAAGCAAGTTAGATTTTTGTACGAGTTGTTTTGTACTATCCCCATAGCGTTTAGCGGTCGATACAAGGCCTTAGCTTGCTGATATAGCTATGTATGGAAGAGTTTCTAGCCATAAAATAGCAGTGAATCAATGGAAAAGCTTAACCATTTTTTAACCGTTTATTAGTAAACGGTGTCGGCTATTTATCCAAAACAAAATGGAATGCAATAGTAATAACTATGGTAAAAAAATACTGTTTTACAGCCGCACTATGGAACAGAATCCGGAAGTTTTTTTTGGTGCCTACTGTAGTACGTATGCATGTGTGTACGTATGCATGTGTGTGTATGTATGTGTGTGTATGTATGTGTATATGTATGTATGTATGTATGTTTGTACCATGGTGTGTTCAAACCGTCTAATCAGATTGCTCAATTCGCACTAAATGTATTTCATACCCACCTCCTAGGAGGTGATAATGAACTGTTCAATCAAAAATTAGTTTTTATCGTTTCCTATAGCCCAGAGCCATAATACAAGTCTGTTTCACAACTCTGTTCAGTCTTGTGTAAATTTCATACCGACCTTCACATTGTGGTGTCACCTATACATGTACGTACATGTATAAAGACGTGATGATTTACACCTCTATTATCAGCCTTTGGTGACAACCGCTGCAAAGCACCTCATGTACCCTATACTCACAAGCTACAGTCAAACTTGAATGGATAAACAGTTAACATACAATAACACAAGAAAAATGAGTCATCTAATGGGCTCCATCTATTGCCGGAACACTCACATAACAAACCACAAAGGAAGTAATTAGTCCAATTAAATCTCAACAACTCAACATTGGCTCCGCTTTCAAATAAAAAGAAGACCTTAGACAGGATTCCAGATTAGAACCCTCGATATACAATCTAGATTATGATTGTTACTGTGAAATGCAACACTCTAGGTGTGATAACTTGTTCATTCAATCTTCACAAATTAAATTCAGTACTATAATAGTGATGGTGAGCAAACTAGCCCAGTAAACTGAATTCAATATAGCACAGTTAATCAACATGTTACTATGGATGCCACTACTTTACCAGTTTTAAACATATCAACCCACTTGGTCAAGCGGTATCGCAGTTGTTTCAGTGGAAGATACGTATTTAGTGAGGAACTTTATCATGTCACAGAGCCAAAGAAATTGCTCAAGAACAAACGAAATAGGTTACACTATATCTCCCCCCAATAATGCATGTATTTACGTATATATATAATACTTATTACATGAGTCAGAGTGTGATATGGCGAAATATTTCACGAGCAGGCTAATTTATTTTCACGAGCCAGAGGCAAGTGAAAATAAAGCCTGAGAGTGAAATATCTTGCCATAACACTCTGACAAGTGTAATAAGTGGTTTATTCCACACTAGATATCTTCACTACTGTAGTTAGTATTAGATTAGAGGAAGGGTAACTCACAGCGGTACCCACACACCCCAGCTGATATTTTAGCAGCAGCTCTAACCTTGTTGAGAAGGGTAAAGAGCAGGGTACACCAGAGGAAGGTAGCTGTAAAATCTAGAAAATTGAAAAGTTTGGCTGGTTGCTATAACTACAGGGGTAATGAGCTTGCTTGGGCAGTATAGCGTGAAATAGCAGTGCATGAAATATCGTGAAATAACTGTGAGTTAATTCACGGGTCATGTACCTAAAAATATCATTGTGAAGATATCTAGGGTGGAATAAATATATATAGAAAAACTGCACAGGTTGGGAGCAGTGATAAAAAACTGTTTTATTGCTGGATCACAAATATTTTAGTTTATTATAAAGTTAATAATAATTGAAAACTAGCATTTGCTATGGAAGCGCTTATCCTTTCTGACTGTACAATTAAGTGTTCGTTTTTCTAAAAAAAAAAAAAAATATATATATATATATATATATATCTGTAGGCGGGTTAACTTTACTGATACTCTATGCTTATAAGAATTGTTTTAATTAAGTGTGTAATTCTAGTTAATACACACAACTCTGGAAAAAAAATTCAAAACCTAACCGTCATCCCTGAATGCACATCTGATCTTGCATAAAATCATACGTCTATGGGCCAATTTAAAAAAATTTAAGTGAAACAATTACTAACAGATCCTTAAGCAATAGCATGCTTCGTGTAGATATATCAGTAATACCACTTTAGCTCCACTGCTTTAAGATCAAAAGAAAAGCTCCAGATTTGAAAACAATAATGAGGAAGTTTGAGTCTTAATCTGGAGGAGCTCACGCAGTTAGTGCAAAATTCTTCACAAGTATGTATAAACTAACAACTCCCTGAGTCTAGCATCCTCACCACAGGAGCTAGTCAAGTGACCAAGATCACTGTAACCATGCAGACATTACTAGGTAAAATATAAACAACTTTAACAGCTAATGTCAAGATGGCTACACCTGAAAAAAAAGGAGCTGGGCACCATAACACACACAACCACACAAAAAAGTAGCAAGGAGTATGCAGTCTAACAAGTCGAACTCACTTGCCAAGTTGATCCTTCAAATCATACTGATCTGAGAAGTTATTTTCCGACATACTACTCCCAGAACCAATACACTACGGTACAGCAAAGTCCAAACAGACCACCAAACTACAGATTTACCCAGCAAGAGCAGAGCGCCTCTCTATAATACTCTACGCAGCAACAAATATGATACCTTCCAGTTTGTCCGAGAGCGGAAGCGTTTACTCCAAACATGAAAACCACGCCCTCAATCGGGTCCCTCTCGCACTCTTTATTAAATTTTAGTGCCGCACCGTATATAACGCGCTATGCATGTTAGCGAGACACTTTTTAATTTTCGCGATAAGGGTACTGTTCAAAACATTTGGTAATTCAACTATTAGCAAATGTAAATTCAACACACAGTGAGGCTGCAAGTTATAGTAAATTAAAGTTGCAAAATTATGGCCAAAGGGTCTAAGAGATTCATTTTTACTATGTAAAACAATACTAAAAAACTTACGATATAATATTTATTACAGCTCTAGAAGAGCCTTCAAACACGACTTAAAAAAGAGAATGATGACAAGTGTAACAAGTTCTTTGCTCACAAAGAACTATTCTAGATTTAAAATTATATAATATTGTTATACTTCTATGGACACAGATTAATGAATTAAACATTATCACACATTTACACACATACACACAAATTCCAACCTATGCACTCACCCAAGATAACATTTGACACATACAAGTCAGACATGGCAAGAATGCTTCATGCTGACAAATTTATAGGGCATTCACTGTACAGCTTCAGGTGATGCTAGGAATAGAAAGATCGACATATGTAGCTAAGCATTTCAGACCTGACTGCCACATTCAATATAATTGTATATATTATATATACAATATGACACTGAATTAATAAACAAGCAGCAATATCACTAACAAGTACACTCACTCCTAAAAAGGAAATCATACCAGTAACCACAGAATACATGATAAAGACCGTATCAGGTACCTACCACTACCAAACTGGTTAAAAAAAAAAAAAAAAAAAAAAAAAAACCTAGCAAAGCAGCAGCTGGCTTACCCAAACCACTTGCCAAGATGTAGTTGGTTAAGAAACTGTAGACTCTCTAGACCTGCCATTTGTATAAACCCTGAGGTGGTCTCCAGAAGATAAAATGGGTTGAGTAATTTCTGACAGCAAAAAAAAAAAATCTGGCTGCCCAGTGCTGGAGAGTCCCAGGAAATAAAGATTTACTAGTCTGGTGGGCATGCGCAGTATTATTGTGGAAAATGCTTAGCTCTATTTACGTGATGCTTTATGGGTCCTTGCCTGCACATGCTCAGTTGCATGTACATGCATATAAACATTACTAGTAAGACAAAGTGTAATGTCTTGATTACATCAAGTTGCTCATAATTTTAAGTGAGCCTTATATTTGGTAGACTGACAAATCATATTTTAGTGTCTATACACTCCAGGTTGCAAACACTAGTAGCTATGTGCATGTATATTATATGTGAACAAAGTGAGGCACAGTAAGATTATTTCACGACGACCCATTGAGTGAAGAATTTCAGGATTTTCCAACCAAAGACTAGGAATACACCTGAAAGCCATTGGATGCACTAATAAATGCGCGATGTGGTGTTGGTCAAGGCTAAATTTTCCGCACACGCGCTCCGCGTCAAAGGCTAGTTGGGCGGAGCCCGACCTCTTCTGAAGGGAGAGAGGTCGGGTAACAAGCCTATACCCGGTGTCACAGGACGAGGCCTCCGCCCGGACGGGAGCTCCGGGGGCGTTGTCGTCCTAGGACTGCGCCTCCTCACCGAAACCTGCGTACTAGGATGGATACTCCCCGGTTAGGACGTTAACTCCCCACCCTGCTTAAACTCAAACGTGACAAAGTTACTATTTATTCACCTTAGAGATATAGCTAGTAGATTCATGTCTTACTACTAGATAGTTAGATTAGCTAATTCTAGTTTGATGAACTTTTATGTCAATGTATTTCTTTTTTTTTTCTTTTTTTTTTTCTTTTTTACTTGAAAGTGTCTTCAATCAGTTCAAAATAGCGCAAGCTCCAATCCAACATTCTCACGAGACATAACTCCTGACTATAATTCTTATAGCTAACTACTTCAAGTAAGCCACTTACTCAAGATAATGAAATTCTTATAGGACATTTACACTGAAGCAGACGAGATATATAGCTACACCTATCTAGCTGTTACCAAATAATTGTCAATGTATAAAAAAAAAGAAGCTTAAATTATTGATTATTCGTAGTCTAATTGCCACTAGACTTGGAGTTCAATATAACATGAACTCAGTGAAGTCCACTTCACCATGAACTATAGTACTGAAATCAAGATATTGAATAACTTCTAGCTAGCTATTTCCAGAAATTGACAAAAATAATAGCTATTTTAGAATAATTTTAAAAAAAACACTATGCAGCCAATGAGAATTGGCTATAGCCATTCTGAATAATTAACAAAAAATGCTTGAGTAATAGTACACTACAAGTTTGAGAATAAGTATAGAAAAATACATAATACAGTTGGCCTCAAGAATCATTCCAGTATTAAAGTATGATTGGTTTGCTAAACTGTTTTATAAAAATATAGCCTAACAATTTGGTATTCCATTTTAGTACAAGAGTTGGGTTTTAGTTAGTTAATGATTATGTTAGCTAGTTTGTACTAAAACTATTATAGGTATCCACAAGAAGTCATTGCTAGCTATTATTTTATTAAAGTAATAGCTGACTAAGTGGTTAGAATAGTTAGGAAAAAAGACATTCTGATTATTAAGTTTCAATTTTATAACAAATAGCTAAGTTTTTTTTTTTTTATAGCTATGAATTATTTTTGCTATAGCTATGGCTAGTAGACATTTACCTATAAAGTTAAGATTTTTTTCACTTAAAATGACTGGAAATTTTAACTTTTAGAATGAACCATGAAGAAAGTTGGACCAAGTAACTATGAGGTGGATATGGGACTCATACAGCTGATCCATCATGATGTTTAGTTTGTATGTGGGTGTGAGTCAGCAAGTTTCACAGCAAACCTCTGCAAATAGCTAGCTAGCTACTTCAGTTATGCTCCAATACAATTATAGATGCAAGTGATAAATAGACTTTATTCTTCAAAAAATCATATAAGTATTGTAGTCTGGAGTTTTCGCCTCGTGAGAATGGAGTTCAAAATTAATGAAATAAATTGGTACTAAAAAGTTCATCAAACTCAAGCTAATCGACCATGAGTAAAGCAATGAATCTACCATACTTCTAAGGTAAATAAAAACTGTAAGTTTGCCCAAGTTTGAGTCAAGCAGGGTGGGGAGTTAATGTCCTAACTGAGGAGTGTTCATCCTAGTGCACAAGTTCCAGTGGGGAGGTTCCATCCTAGGACGACAATGCCCCCAAAGCAAACCTCTGCAAATAGCTACTTCAGTTCTGCTCCAATATAATTATTAATTCAAGTAATGACATATAATGTGATAGCCAATTGCAATAAGTTCGTTGTAAGCTATACACAGTATAAGCTTGTTATAAGGTTTAGAATAGGATAGAGTATAGCTATTCAGCTTATTTTCAAATCAAAATATAGGCAGGTTTCTTATAACGGTGCTTATATCATGGATTATTACGAAATTCAGAGACAATTATGATTTCATTAATTATTATTGTTGTCATTATATAGAATGCATTATATCAAGACTGTAAACAAAAATTGATTTAATTGTTTGAAATAGCTAATACTAAAAGTTAAGTTTCACCACAGTCTCTGCAAGCCAACAGCCATATTCCTGAAAGTGTTTCATACCTAAATATTCAAAGTAAATATTCTGCATGCCAATAAACATAGCATGTGTGAAAGTATACAAAATACCTTACTACAATATAAACAGATTTAAAACCCATACTCCACGTGATACATAAGACACGTAAACACATTGTGCAAACAAACACACATGATGAGTATAAATCTAAAAGTGAACACACACGTGATGTGTAGAGTCTAACTCTCAGTATTACTTCACACTAGCTAGTGATTACAAATACCAAAAAAACATTATGCTAGTACCAATGTGAATATAATCTATGTTGATATGTAGCTCGCGCAAGTCGATAAGTAACTCGTGCAATGAAATGATAGATATCGATGCTGTCTCCTGAGAAAAGCTAAAGTACAAGAGATACATGCCTCAACAGTAGTGTAACACCTAGCACTCCAGTAAACCACTGAGAATATAGTATAAGGCAAACATACAGTGTGACAATAGGGGGCGTTACAATAAAAGCTTATGATCATAGCTACAGAAGAAAAAAAAATCACTAGTTTTTTCTGGAAAAAAAACAATAACAAACAAAAAAACAACAACAAAGTATAATAATAGGACATTTTTCTGTTTTTAACAGTCATTATAACTTAACCCAACTAACATGTGCCCTGTTTTTACCTGTCCTGTTTTTTTTTTTGTTCGTTTGTTGTTGTTGTTGTTGTATTTTTTTAATTTGGTGGTTATTAAATTACACAACCAGTGATGAGGGTTAATATAAAATTTTCCCCTGCATAATAACACCTTAGAAAAGAACTCTGTGAATTGCATGCTAATGCTATGTAATGTAAACATCGTCTTCTTCCTGTTCACGCTCAAAGTTAATTTTTTTGTTGAGAAATATGTGCAGGTCATACAAAACAAAAAATGATGATAATAAAAACATCATAACATCATCACTGCATACATTGACCATTCTCAACAATTATAAGCGAGATTATATCCAAGTCAAGTCAGTGGCATAGCCACAGGGGGGGCTGGGGGGCTAGAGCCCCCCCACTTTTATAATAAGTGGGGCTAAGCCCCCCCACTTTTATACCAACTATACAATACACATGTATTGAATATAAGTAACCAGACACATTTGTATTTACCTGATTTTCACATTATATTCATAAATGCCAATCAAAAGATATGGATAAGTTAGTGCAATGAACAAGAACAATGGAGTTTTGAAGGACATGCTACCCTCTGTACATAAATTACTTCGTCTTATGTGTACAATTCCAATAACCTCTGCCACCTCTGAACGAACATTTTCAACTATGAAAAGAATAAATACTTACTTACGTTCAAGTATGACAGAAAAACGTTTAAATAACTGTTTACTTTTAAATGCTCACAAAGAGCTTACAGAAAACTTGGATTAATTTTGATAGCTGAAGAATTTGTTGAAAAACTTGATGAAAGAAAAAGATACTTTGGCAATTTTAAATTTTTGTTTAACTTACTACAATAGTGAAATAATTGTGCATTACATTAACTTTAATGTAGTGATTGCTTTGGCGCGATATCAGCCCCCCCACTTTAGGTGAGCTAGCTAAGCCTCTGCAAGTATCATCGACCTTACACTTAGCTTGTAACTATAGAATAAGCAACAGATTGGCACAATGTACAGGAATTAGCAAGCCATTGGGAAGAAATTGGATGGAAAAAAATAAGTTAAGTCCTACTTATTAGCCCCAGCTTCCTTTTCAGTAGCTATCTATGCAGTCCTCACATAACATTTTCATGGCAACTTGCAAGATTATCTTTAAAATGGTAAGACACATCATTAATGTTTTCAAAACTAATAAGGCAATGATAGTATCATGCTACTAATGCTATGCACCTAAGTAATAAGTACTCAGCCCAACATTCTTCACAACAAAACTATTTCCTGTGCAGTTTGCCTCAGACCTCCAGAAAAGCACAGAGTAGGTAGTTACAGAAAATAGAGTGCAAGTTAAATAATAATTTAGCACAACTAAACTAATCAATGTATTATATTGCTAGCTATATAAATGTAATAAAGTAAACAAATAAAAAATATTGAATGCTTACTCGCTACTTTAATAACAACACTATTAATTTAAGCTGTCATTATTGTTAATAGCTAGCATCTTCAATAGTACAGTTTTCAATTTTCGCCTTCACACGAACCATCATCTAAATTTAACATTTAATAGCTGGAATAATTCAATGGCTAATGTTGGCAGTTCAATATCTTACTTCTGGTAGCAATACATCCAATGCATATGCATGTTCTCGTGTATTGCAAAGTAGGAGGTTCAAAGCCAGATATATATTTGGATGCTGTTTCTTCAAAAGAAACTGAGCCGCACTAACATGACTATCACTGAGCCATTTGTTCGATGCCAGTATCATTTTGTCTTCCATATAGTGAGTGAAATACCTTCAACTACTATCCTAGTGCTGTCAGCTGTGAATGAAGGGTTCGTCTGGTCCGTGAGATCTGAAACAACAGCAATGCTTCGTAATTTTGTGATGTTGACACATTCTCTACCTGGATGGCAGTAATGACCACACACATAGCCTGCCTTTTTGCAAGAACATTTGTGACTCCCACATCATGCCTGCATTTACAGCTTCTCTTAGTTTGAGTACTCAATAAATTCGACTGTGAAGAAACATACGACTTTACTTGTGCATCTGATGAAACTACAGAAACAATATTGGTAAATGAAGGATATGACATTGTCACTGGTGATTTTGTCAAACTCATAGAATGAGGTAAAAGTGACTTCGTTGATGTATAAACTTGTTCAACATTTGTTGACAATAAAGGTACCACTGAAGCTAGCATTGAGACCTGTGAAGGTACCACTGAAGCTAGCATTGAGACCTGTGAAGGTACTGCTGAAGGTAGCGCTGACACTTGTGAAGGAACCACTGAAGGTACCACTGACACCTGTGAAGGTACCACTGAAGGTAGCGCTGACACTTGTGAAGGAACCGCTGAAGCTAGCATTGAGACCTGTGAAGGAACCACTGAAGCTAGCATTGAGACCTGTGAAGGAACCACTGAAGCTAGCATTGAGACCTGTGAAGGTACTGCTGAAGGTAGCGCTGACACTTGTGAAGGAACCACTGAAGGTACCACTGAAGGTACCACTGACACTTGTGAAGGAATCACTGACGGTAGCGCTGACACCTGTGAAGGTAAACTATTTGAGTTATGCTGTGGTTGTTCCTGAATACTACAAGGTGAATAGTATTCTTTCAGGAATACTCCATTGAATGACTTCTTCAAAATTTTTCTTGTTTTTTATTTTAGCTGGTATAATTGTGAAGTTACCACTGAAGGTAGCATTGAGACCTGTGAAGGTACCACTGAAGGTAGCGCTGACACTTGTGAAGGAACCGCTGAAGGTACCACTGACACCTGTGAAGGAACCGCTGAAGCTAGCATTGAGACCTGTGAAGATACTGCTGAAGGTAGCGCTGATACTTGTGAAGGAACCACTGAAGGTACCACTGAAGGTACCACTGACACTTGTGAAGGAATCACTGACGGTAGCGCTGACACCTGTGAAGGTAAACCATTTGAGTTATGCTGTGGTTGTTCCTGAATACTACAAGGTGAATAGTATTTTTTCAGGAATACTCCATTGAATGACTTCTTCAAAAATTTTCTTGTTTTTTATTTTAGCTGGTATAATTGTGAAGTTACCACTGAAGGTAGCATTGAGACCTGTGAAGGTACCACTGAAGGTAGCGCTGACACTTGTGAAGGAACCGCTGAAGGTACCACTGACACCTGTGAAGGAACCGCTGAAGCTAGCATTGAGACCTGTGAAGGAACCACTGAAGCTAGCATTGAGACCTGTGAAGGTACCACTGAAGGTAGCGCTGACACTTGTGATGGTACCACTGAAGCTAGCATTGAGACCTGTGAAGGTACTGCTGAAGGTAGCGCTGACACTTGTGAAGGAACCGCTGAAGCTAGCATTGAGACCTGTGAAGGTACCACTGAAGGTAGCGCTGACACTTGTGAAGGAACCACTGAAGCTAGCATTGAGACCTGTGAAGGAACCACTGAAGGTAGCGCTGACACTTGTGAAGGTACCACTGACACTTGTGAAGGTATTGCTGAAGGTAGCATTGAGACCTGTGAAGGTACCACTGTAGATAGTACTGACACCTGTGAAGGTAAACTATTTGAGTTATGCTGTGGTTGTTCCTGAATACTACAAGGTGAATAGTATTCTTTCAGGAGTACTCCATTGAACAACTTCTTCAAAATTTTTCCTGTTTTTTATTTTAGCTGGTATTTTCCTTTACCCATATTTTTGTATACAATATAAGGACCCTTCCATGTGGTGTCCATTTTGCCCCCCATTCTATGTGCATGCTTCATATTTTTTAACAAAACACAACTTCCATCAGGAAATACCTACATAAAACCGAATATTTAATACTTATACAATACAAAACTGTTATATATACCTTAAATGAATTATGCTTTGCATCATATTGCTTCTTCTGTTCTCCTGTGCCACTGAGATGTTATCTTTAGCTTTACTGTGACAAAAATCACGTACTTTAACTAAATTTGATATAATCGCATCTATATTCTCAGCCTCTTCAGTGTCACTCAATATTTTTGAACTGCCATTCTCTCCACATTCTTCTTTCTCCATCTCAAATGAGACAGCTTTTCGTGCTTCACGATTATAAACCAGAAAAAAAGGAGTAAATTTAGTGGATGCATGCTTAGAGATTCTGTAAGCATACAGTGCAGCTGGTATATGTGTATCCCATTCCTTTTCATTTGAACCCACCACTTTTTTCAGAGTATTTAGAAGAGTTTGGTTAAATCTCTCATCTAATCCATTTGTTTGTCAATGTGGGTGATATGCACTAGATATACAATGCTGTATATTTGTAGACTTAAAGAGGTAACTGTTTACAGCATTAATAAATTCTCTACCCTGATCAGATTGTATAATTTTAGGCCAGCCATGTCTACAGAAAACATCGAATAAGAAGTCTGCCACACCTTCAGCACATTTAGACTTCAGGGGTGCAGCCTCTGGCCACTTGGAAAAATAATCACTAAGTGTGACTATATATTTATTTCCACATTTTGTCTCTGGAAGTGGTCCCACTAAATCAATCCCTACTCTGTCCCATACTTTAGAGACAGGTATTGGATGTAATTCGGATCATGGTTTCTGAAGCACATTATTAGTATGTTGACACTTATCACAATGTTTACATAACTCCTTGACATCATCATGCATCCCATTCCAGTAAAATTCTTCTGCAATCTACGAATAAAAGCTAGGGGTAATTCCAACATTGCATTGTAGTGAGTGAGTCATCCCAATTGTAAATCCTAAAATTCAGTTTCCCTAATCTTTAAAGTATTCTATTACATGGTCCTTATCTATTACTCCCCTTTATCCCCATTACATACGTATAGGATACACCATGACATGGAGGTCAAGTTAGGATTTACACAATCATAGACCAAAGGCTCGAAAATAGTGCAAATCCATTACTGACCGAAAGGAGGGGTGCGATAGACTTGTACTATGGCTCTAGGCAATACAAAATGCACTAAAACAATTTTTTATTGGACAGTTAACTTATTCACCTCCAAAGAGGTGGGTATGAAATATATTCACTGCGAATCGAGCAATCTGATTGGATGGTTTGAATGTACCATGGTACAAATATAATATATATATTATATATATACACTTTGTCGATTTGAGTTGAGTCAGCTGCAAGCATGGTAAATGAGGAATGTACTTAGCTGAACCTCTTTGCATGTAAGCTTTCCCAGAGCATCTATCCAATCACAAATGCAACTTACTTTATTGTATGTTTTATCTCTCCCAAAATGCATACCACCCATACCACCATGACACATTTGCAGAATCCTTTTCTTTTCTTTGGAATCAACTACTACTCTTCGCAAGTGTTGAGTGCCAGACTCATGACTCTTAGAAACATAAAGGCACAGATTATTTGCCAACAAAAGTATATAGAATCATTAAAGTTTTAGTTATATAATTTAGAAAAGATATTCATACTGTGCACGTGTTAAGTACGTAATGTAAGTGAAATGAAAAGTGTACATACATTTTTGTATTAAAATTTTGATAAACAGATTCACTATCTAATTGCTTCAAAGCATTTCATATAAAAAAAGGCGAAGATTAAACAGTGGTACAATATTTAGGACTAATTCATTTAGCTATACATAATAATTAGCAGATAGGAGTGTTATGTACAGACAGATAAACGTAGTTTAAGGAGGAAGTTATATTATGACATCTCCCAATTATTTCTTTTAATGAATTTAAAATCATTAAAGATTAGACTCTGTAATTCAATTCTGGACATTCACATTGTAAATATACTACTAAAAATTAGAAAAATCTATGATGTGATTGGTTTGACATAAAATCACCATTTTAATAAATAATTTGACAATGATAGTCTCTAATTTGACAACACTTATAACTTATTAATTACTAGAAATGCTTTATCCACTCCTGGATAGTTTCACATGATTCTAAAGACATTTTGACAACACTTGTCACTAACTCATTCTTTATAAATCATTTGAAAACAAAGTCTAGATGAGAAATATCACTGTAGAATTGTTCCGATGCTATTGAAATTAAAGTTCAATCTACATGAATTATACAGAAAAAGTAGCCAAGTTTTAATTGTTTTATGTATGATGGCTAATTTCAGAGGATTTGACAACATAACCAAAACAATTTCAAGCGGGAAGCTCAGATTAGTGTACTTCTTACTGTGTAGCGAGAAGATTTGTCTCTTATGTTCCGTTTCTGATTCTTGCTGAGGCCGTCCCTATACTTGTTTTCACTTCTATATAGTAAAATGTCAGAGTATTCCTGACACGAAGCCATACTCGTGTAGTTAGCGCCCAAGATGCACCGTAGTGGGCAGGGCATAGGTGGAGCTCAGAGCGCTTCAGAGAGAGCATGATGGGGAGGCCTTACCCTAGGGGCGGAGCTCTTGTCCTAGGACAGTTACTCCGGGTGGGACTCCCCGTCCTTAGGGCCTCACTTCCGGGGGAGGAATTGTTGTGGGGAGCTGTGATCCTGTGACACCGGGTTTGTTCTGCTGAGTCAGCTAATTTCCTTAGCATTTAACCACACTTCAATCTGATTGGACTGCAACGTACGTTGCAACGTACGTTGCAGCAGGGAACAAACCCGGGTGTATAGGCTTGTTACCCGACCTCTCCCCGGCAGAGGTCGGGCTCCGCCCAACTAGTCAAAGGCAACCTTTTTCCGCACGCGCAACTTTTACACGAGCTAATGTGGGGGTCGATTGAGAGACGCGTCTGAGGGATTTCACTTTTTAAAGACTGAACTTTTATTGTATTCTCACATAGCTAGCTAGTAGCCGTAGTCTCTTGTAGCTAGACCCTTCCTGGCGTAGCAGTTAGTAGGTGAAAAGTCTGGCTAAGTGTGCATTTTAGATTTGCATGTCAAAAAGTTAGTCTCGCGAGCCGAACAATTTACCCGAGAATCCTTCGGGTTAAAAAATAGTACCATTGTATGTCCCTCCCACCACTCACTCACTCACTCACATGTATGTGTAGGGACTCTGCTCATGCAAGCAAGCTAAAGGTTTGAAACAATGGCACTGTGAGTATCAACAGTGTGTGTCTGAGTGTCCTGTAGCAACACAGGTCATCTGGATGCTGCCCACCATGCTAGTGGAATACTGTGTACTCTAAGCTGGTCCCACAAATCAGGTTGAAGTCATCTTGCAGAGCTGAACATAACCCTTGATATAAAGAAAAAAACTGGTAAAGTGAATAGCTTGTCCCTTTGAACTCAACAAGTTTTTGTTTACTTTTTGTGTCGTGTGGGTGTTAAGTTTATTTCTTGTGACTTCACTTAGGTAACTGAATAAGAGATGCCCTTGAGCCTCCATATTGGTACGTGTGTATATGCAGATATAGTTAGCTAACTTTAGTCATTCACTTAATTAATTAAATTTTATTCCATATTAATTACTACATGTTCATTAATGGCATGTGCAGTTACAACTGGCTTTGGTGTCGGCATTGGTGCCACTCGTCGATGGGCTCTACATAAACAAGAATATCACATCGGGTAATTTAATCCAGAACACCACAACAAAAGTTATATGAAATATAATTGTTAGAAAATATATAAAATGAAGTGAACTGGATAATTGTACTTCTAAATATATTTTAGCTAGTTAATTTATAGGCCAAATAGCAATCTATATAATAATATACATAAACACAACTTGTTAGTTATGCTAAATACTCTGTTTACGTGTTCAGCAATCACTTGTTCTGTTAATTTAAATGCTTACCTACATCATATGAATTGCATCACCAGCCTCAAACAGGCCAGAACAGTGAAAGAATGAGCAGTAGGGGAAGCAATAGAAAAGAATAGAGACTAACAAAGAGATGATCATTGTGAAATGGTTAATAATATATAATTTACCTACTAGATATTATAGTTTCTAGCTACATCATTTTATACCTGGAAAATTTTGTTGGCTTCTTCCCAGGCTTCTGATCCATTTTTTTTCTATGATATTTCTTGTACAATAACACAACTACTACCTGAAGGATGTGACAAGACACTACTCCTAACACTAAAAGAACAACAACCGGTATGACTATGTGACGATTCTCTTTGATTTGCTGAGCAATATATGATCTAATTAAATATCCAGTTCCAGAATTGGGACCTTTATTGTATCGAAGTCCAGAATAATTTTGTGGGGAGTAATATGGAGTACCTACTTCCACTAATAAAATAGTGAATAAATACAATTATTAAGTAGTAGTTAGTCTAACAACTATGGAAGGGTAAACTTATAAGTAACTGTCATTTCTATGAAACATTTCCCATATAGTTCGGAGAGCCATCGTCATTTGGACACTACAGACAATTTACATAATGATTTAATAGAACCAATATCCCACTAAAAATGTTTCTATGAGACATAATACAAGTACAGAGTACAGAGTTGTATTTATGTTAGTTAATTATCTAGCCCATTATTTTCAACTTACCAACATAATGTGAGTCATTCAAATCCAGTAAGTCATGTTTTAAGGAGTACCAGCCATTGCTCTTGGGCTGATTGACAGCCCACCTTAAGAGTGAATTAAGACCATCGTTTTCCAACTTGTAATATGAATTTTCAGGATCAATCAAGCTATTGTTAATGTACCACGATATCTCAGTCTCTGATGTGAAAAAATATCGTCCAAACAAAGCAGTATAGGATATATTATTGAATTCGATTTCATTCCATTCAATTATTTTAACTTTATCTAAAGCTAGAATGCAAAAATAATGATAGGAAAAAAAGAATAATGTGAAGTTAGTCCAGTTGGAGTCATATGCAAACTCCATGCAATGTAAGAACAAGTGAGAATATATCTGATCAGACTATGCCTGAACTTCTAGGTATGTTAATTCAACCTTTCAATATTACCTGGAGTTAGCAGTATATTTAGATCGTCTTCTTCTACAAATTGACACGAATAAAATCCAGCACTATCCTCTGTAACTTCTACATGAACTTTATTTGAATGAAACGGATCTACATGAGCATTGTCTGGTAGTCTTGAAGGCATTGTCAGTTCATCTTCATAATATGTTAACATATCAGTACGGTATATCCAATGTAAAAATCTTTGGTCACTGCATTCAAGAGTAACACTGGAATTCAACGGTGCCCTAACCACTTTTTCTTTTAGCAATCCATTGTCCATGCCATTGATAAATAACCTGACCTTGGGTTTGTCTAAATATATAAATTAACATCCCATAATATGGTCAAAACTGAAATGACTATATGTATTTGCATACACTCTCAATGCTCCATTTATTACAGCTCATTTTGCTACTTCATTATAACATTTATTTCTGTATACATGAGGGTTGTAATAGTAACTTGTTTTAATCGACATAGAATGATGTATGTAATTAACTTCTAATTCATACATCCTCTTGACTGTGGTTGTTATGACTACTATATTATATTACAATTGTACACAATCTTAAATAATCAAATGACATCACAGCTTTGGCTATCTTCGTACACAGTATCAAACCTTCAAATCTAAATAGCAACTAGAAGAAACTCGCACTGTGGTATTAACAAAATGATGTTTTTAAGGAAAAATTAATAGCATAAAAACACCATCTGATGCTAAGAACGTATATACACAATAAAAGTACCCGTAACAAATGAAAGATTTGTATATTAATCTATTCAAAATACTTTCATTTATACATTAGGTAAAACTATTTACCGTTACTTAGGTTATTGATCCACCTCCATACTCCCAGTAAACTAGACTCAAGATTACTGAAATAAAGATAGAAAACAATTGCACAATACAAAATGAATGTCAGTAGGCTGGTATCGCTTGCCCAAGAGGGTTAAAGTACTAGTTTGTCAGTCGGTCTGTTATAAAAAATATTTAATCATTGATAAAAAAAATAAAATCAATGATTTAATAGGACAGAATTGTTTCCAATTATTTTTCCAGAAACATTTAGTCTTCCTGTAGCCGTACGTTATGGGGTTATCGGCGTAGTCTGGCGGAGCCAGACACACGTAGCACGCAAAGCGCGGGGAGTCTGGTGACATGGCCATACCAAAATGTGGAAGTGGTGAATGCCCCACCTCCTTTATACCTGAATTTCTACAAATTTGCCATGATTGCTAAACCTAGAGTTGAAAGGGTGGCTGGCACGTACAGGAATTTCTATTTGTGGTTGAGCAGGGCTATTCCCGGTAATTGGCTACATAGATTTAGCGAAACACATAAGTCTGAGTGAACTGGCAATTAACAACACTGAAGAGAAATACGTATATAATGGCTCTTATATAGTTTGCTACGCGCTGAGGTTGTTAAGGTGAGTAGTCAATCGTACCCGAAGTTCAATGGCGCTAAATCAAGTAATGTTTTTTCAAATACTCAATGCGAAAATATACGAAAGTCCTACCGTTGGGATCTTCCCCATGCTTTTCAAGGCTTAAAAGTCATTGCCGAATAGTTACCTAGTGTATTTTGTGTTGTCAGATGAGGACGCTAAATACGGTCGCTATGTTCGCAACCAGTTAGGCGATGTGCTTTACTATAGATTGCATTGTTAGGAACTTACTCTAAGTTCTAAATTAGGAAGGCGCTCCACACTCCGCTTGAACTACCACGTTTACAGGGTCCTACAGATCAGCTCTCGCCACGCTCTGGATATTACAAACCAAGATCTTCAGTATCACGCGCAATTATATCCAAATATCTGTATCGTTCGCTCGCTTTGCCCGCTTTCTTAAATGACCCGTGATTAGTAATTAAATACAGATACAAGCACAGCTGTTGGTGTTCAGAATAGATGAAGACCAAGCTCAAATATATAGGTGGAATAGAATTTCTGTATTTATCACTCCTGGAAACTCTGTAACCAGGTGAGCACGATAGACGCTACCAGATTGACGTAATTAAGCGCCTCATGCAAAAAATAAAAAGCGATTTGTGTAGCGTACGCCTGGTATACACACGTGTGTTATAGATAGCAAAATTTCATCCGTTTCACACCAGAAAGAGTCTCGCTTGCTAATAATTGCAGTTTTTAAACAGAATGTTGGGTGGTTAAAAATAATAATGATAAGAATAATAAATAAATAAATAATAAAAATTAACAATAAAAGTTAATAATGAGAGTTAATAATAATAAAAAACCTTAAGTTAATATACTACAAATTAATAGATAACAATAATAAAAGTTAATGTACTAAAAGTCAATAATAATAAAAGTTAAAGTAATAATAATGATAATTAATAACAATAATAATAAAGTAATAATTATTAATAGGTGTATCATTAATACCTAGTTATATACATAATTAATTTTAAGTATGAAGTTGGTTACCTGTGACAGCCACTAAAACAGCCACTAAAATCACTAAAGCAAAGCTCATTTTCTTAGCGCAACTTTTGAGTTCCTTCACCAGCAACCAAAATATCGGTTCTTCCCCACCAACCAAATATCGGGAACTAAGAGTTTAAGCGTGATCGTTCACTTTTTATAGCAAACGCTATGAGCACTTTTTTTTTCCATCACGGATTTATACTGTTATTCCGCCTGGTCCACTCCTATCCAATACATTATTTTTTTGTATAATGTGTTCACTATTCATGCATGTCAAAAATACTCACGTCCGCTTTCGTGCGCATGCCTCTGACACCTTGCTTGGTCATAACTAACTAGCGATAAAAATTGGCGAGCTCTTAGGTTGTAGTGTTTTCCCGCCTTCAAGCGTAATGGGGTGTTTGGTAAGTGTTTCCTTTTAAAGATTAGACTACTAAATATTAGATGTATCTTTAGGTCAGCATTAAGAAAGGAAGTTTAGATGAACAAGATTACAAACCAGAAAAAGATGCGGAGACTTTAAACAGAGCATTGAATGGACCCTGTAAGCTTTACTTAAATATTGCAGATTAGGAAAATCGTATGTTAGAAAATTGTAAGGCTCCTATTAGATATATTAATTTTGCTTGCTGAAATTTGATATCTATTATGTTTACAACAAATCAATTTACTGAATTTTATTTTATTACTGTAGGTTGCAAAATGAGTGCCTCGCAATTTGGTAAGTGTGGCCATTAAAAACAACAACAGCTAGTGACGCTCCAATTTAACATATAAACTCAAATTTATGTGTTCTCTATGCAGAATACTACAACCTTAATTTGATTTGTTCAATACCAGTAGTAAACAGACAGTTATGTTTAATACCAGACTTTGACGTGCAGTTTGTTAGTGAAGTATGTCAAAGTTTAAGCAATTTTATCAATAGTTCCCGAACCACCTAAAGTAAAGTAACTGAGTGTAAACTGTCGGTTATCTGGAAATACCCCATTATTGTTGTGGTTACAAACTGTCCCAAGAATTCCTAGTTCTGCGAACTCCTGCCTAGGAATTTTATGTACAGACAGACAACAGGCACATGTACACTTTAGCACAAGCCACATGTTTTTATTCAAAACAACCACAACAAATGTCGTGCATTTCAAGTATAACATATTTGAATGTTAACTTTTTAAGTTTTTTGGCTATATTTTGGCTACTCTATTGAGGTGTACAAACTCTTGAGTACTGTAGTAGCATTTTGATTCTTGAGTGACCCATGAAAATAAATTAGACTGCACTGCTATAAATACCATTCATTGCTTCAAAATTGCTCAGTTTGTTACTCCTGCCCGCTATTTCGCTTTCAAGTTTAGGGTTTTCATAGGAGTAATTTTCTCCATATAGAATCTAGAAGGAACTAATCTAGAGGAACTTGTCCCAACTCAATTATGACAAATATATCCTGATTTTTATGTGGTGGCTATTTCTGAGAGCCAGCTTGTCTTTAGTGACTCACTGAGAGACTAGATTATTACATGTTAAATGTCATTGAGTCTCAATATACCTTTGTGGGTAGAAGAAGCCAGCAAGTTTCAGACTATTTTAATTAAACATGCTTGTATTTCAAAATTAGTCAGCAAAAAGTGCTGTGTACTTGTGCATGCAGGTAATTGGCACTAAAAAATGATTATCCCAAAATGCTGTCAGTAAATGAACAATGCTTATGTACCTGTGATGTAACAATCCCATTAAAAATTTCTCAAGTTTTAAATATTTAATACTTTCTTCCATGAGATATTTTACAGAGTTATTAGTTACTTCAAATTTACTCCACGTAGTTCCTGATGAAGGAGCTATAATTGGTGTCATTGCAAATCGTTCTAATGCTCAGAGGCAACAAATTAAAGAGAAGTTTAAAGATATACAAATCAAGGTAAAATGATCAGATCAATATACAAATGGAATGCCAAATATTGTCCTCTTTTTCTGTTGTTGTTGTTGTTGTAACTTTGATTTGGACAGCAACACAACTGATTGTGGATGTTTACTACGTCTACAAGATAGAGTTTGAGTTATCTTTTACAATTTGTAAGAACTCCTCAGAGTAAGCATGTAGCATAGATAGGTTAGCATTGGAATCAGTGCACACGTTGAAGGGGCATACGTACCATCCATACACACATTAATATAACATATACCCGATTTTGCATTATCCACCCTAATAAAGTCTCGCTCGCTACGCTCGCTTGCCAACTACTATGTCATCATTCTATTGATTAATAGGGTTTGATGGAGGAACTGAATTTAAAACTGACAGGAAGCTTTTTAGATAGTTGTGTTGCCTTGTTTCAAACTTCAACCCAACGTGATGCCCACAGACTGCAAGCAGCAATTGCTGGAATTGGAACAAATGACTCCGTACTTATTGAAATATTGTGTACACGCACAAACACTGAAATTGCTGACATCAAGGCATTATATCAATCAGGTAATTGTAGAAATATAAAGTGGTATATGTTATAGCTAAAAATGTTCTTTGTTTGATTGGCAAGCAATAGAAAAAGCAGGCAGCACAAAAAGTCCACATATATAAGTGCATATATGTACACATATACATGTTTCTTACCAAAGTATGTAAACTATAAACCCTACATAGTGGATATGCAATGAATTACTGAAACAGACTAGATTTTCACAATTTTATCAATAATTATATATATAACTTAAGCAAAAAGTTATATGTTGTGTCATCTGGTTTGCGGTTGTTGTTTTATAGAATTTGGTCACACTTTAGAACAAGACATAAAAGATGATACTAGTGGTGATTTCGAAAAACTTCTGGTCAGTCTTAGTCAGGTAAAGATAATATATTAACAGATGTTGTATAGAGAAGGCAGTACAATTTGATAATTTATGAAGGGTTCGCGTGATGAAGGCTCAGAAGTGGATGCAGATAGAGCTTGCGAAGATGCCAAGAAGCTTTATGAAGCTGGTGAAAAAAAATGGGGCACCGATGAATCAGTTTTCATTGAAATTCTAACAAAAAGGAGTTTCCTTCAGCTCAAAGCTACTTTTGAAGAATATAATAAAGTATATTTTCTTACTTATAGCAATTAAATTAAAAAAAATTATTCTTTGTTTTGTGGTTTATCAATACATCCAGATTTGCAAGTACAGTATTCTGGAATCATTAGATCGTGAGATGTCTGGTGACCTTCGTACTGGCCTGAAAGCCATAGGTAGACAATTAGAATTTAGTTTTTATGGTTAGCTGACATTTCACATTGTAAGATGACAATTCACATTAGTTTGCTCATGGTGTCAAAATGGCTCTTGAAATCATGAAGTTATGAGCATTATATTTCAATCTTTATGTACAGTGAGATATCTGCAAAGCCCAGGGGAACTTTTTGCAGAAAAAATACATGATTGCTTAAAAGATGAGGACTACAAAACTCTCATACAAATTGTAGTTTCAAGATTAGAGGTAATTATTATGGCTATAGATTGTTTTTAAGCCATAAAATACATTTCACCTTTTAAAATGCTATCTGTACAGATTGATCTGGAAGATATCAAGTCTGCCTTCCTTTTAATATACAAGCAATCCTTGCATGATTTTGTGTTGGGTGATGGAGCAGAAGTTTATCGCCAACTCTTGGCTGCAGTGACAAAAGCAAAGTGAATATTACTTCTAACAACTGTAGACTTCAAAAATGTCTTTAGCAAAATACTAGTAACCAGCTATTGCATTCATTTGTACATGTAAACTTAATAGACTATACTGCTGTGTATGTCACTTGTAGTACTATAGACTAGCTATATATTTGTGTATGCCAATTTATCTGTGTTCATATGGTACAGAGTCCTAGCAGTAAAATTGTAATAGGCGTAGCATAAATAGTTTTAACTTAAGCTCTCATTAATGTTAGATGACAAAATTGAAAATGAGGGCACAAAGTTTCATAGTGGGTGTGGTTATGTGTAAATCTGGCGGGTGACGTGATTGCCTATCTGCCTCACCGTGTGCTAGGCCTATGATGTGGTAGTACTTTCTGGCACACTGTACGAAACCCAGCACCATTACACATCGAATTAAGCTATGACCACTTACCATCTGTGTGTTCAGCTAACTGGGGTTGCCAAGGTAGAACTAAGTGAAGGCTTTACAACCAATAGTGTACGTATGGGGAATCGAAATCGCAGATCGCGATGACAGTCTGCGGCACCAATCCTGTTTGGTACAGTAGTCTCACAGAAACAGACTGCATATTGACTGAGCAACATTAACCATCTTTTGGAGCTTAACAGAATGAGGACCCTTTTCCTGTAGTGTTTTATCTTCACTATAATGTACATGTAATGTCACAAGATAAATTGGTCACACGATAATTGGTCCCCCCCCTATGGAACGCGGAATCCGCCAAAACTAACCGTATAGGATCGAAATTTACATAAACGATTACGAGATCGTTTACTAGATCGAATAGGAGAACGATTACAAAATCGATTAGGAAAACGATTACAAAATCGATTAGGAAAACAAAATCGATTAGGAGAACGATTATGAGATCGGTTAGGAGAACGATTAAGAGATCGAATATGAGGACGACAAAGATTAGGAGAATAAGAAAAAAGTATTAAGTTTACAAGATCGATTAGGAGCACGATTACACCGGGTGCAAGATCGATGATGAGATCGATTATGAAATAATTTAGTCGGGGACCTCTTACCTCTCTTTGGTAAAGGGTCTACATTTCTTTCTTGAAAAAGATGGATATTGAAGAATTGCTGGGCGTTTTTTGTACTTTTGGGGAGCACATAATGGAGTATATTCTGAATGAATACGAAAGGGACCTTAGACAGCATCCTAATAATATCCACAATCTACACTATTGCGTGGAACAGCTACTTGAATGTATTGTGGTGTTAGAGCAGTTAGAGGAACATATTTTTTCCATGGATCAGTCCCTACTACAAGTGGTAGCTTCATCTATTAGGCAGATATTGATGCACTTGAATGAAGATGAAAGTACCAGGCTCAGGCAAGTTGTTATTGGTCGTCCAGCACTAGTTGTAGAAGAGGAAAGACTACGTTTTTTTGTGGATAATGGCTTTAAGATTAAAGATATGGCATTACTACTTGGTGTAAGCAAACAAACAATTGAGCGATGACTTCATTGCTATCAGCTGTCTACTAGATGCTACACTATCATATTGGATCAAGAATTGGACAATATTGTGCAAGAAATATCATCATCCTTTCCCAGATCTGGCAAAAAAATGGTAGACGCTAGGCTTTGTACTCAAGGAGTGCGAGTGCAATGGGAAAGAGTGAGAGATTCGTTAAGGAGAGTTGATCCTATTGGAATTCAATCGAGATTGAAGCAAGTCCTGCAAAGGAGACAGTATCATGTTACTTCACCCAATGCTCTTTGGCACTTGGATGGCTATCATAAACTGATACGCTGGAAAGTAGTAGTGCATGGTGGAATAGATGGCTATAGTAGAATGATTACGTACCTTCAAGCATCTAGCAATAATCGTGCAACCTCTGTTTTATCAGCTTTTTTGATGGCTGTTGATGAATATGGGCTTCCATCTAGAGTTCGTACAGACAGAGGAGGTGAAAATATTTTAGTTGCAGAATATATGCTTGGCCATCCAGACAGAGGGCCAGGACGAGGTAGCATAATTGCAGGTAAAAGTACCCACAATCAGCGTATTGAGAGACTGTGGAGGGATTTGTATTCAGCCTGCATCAGCTTCTTCTACTTTTTTTTTTTACTTTCTAGAAGATATCGATATGCTGAATCCAGATGACCATATAGATTTATACATTCTTCATTATGTGTTTCTTCCAATTATTCAGCAACAATTAGATGTCTTTCGAGCAGCATGGGCATGCCATGCTCTGAGGACTGAGAGAAATAGAACCCCTCATCAATTGTGGGTTCTTGGGTTGCAGGAAGCAAATTTGCAAGATCAAAGTCAGGAAGCAGTTTCTGGAATTGATGTCGTAAGTAGCTATGTAAAATTACATATTTGGCGAGTGAACAAAGCCACTCTCATGTCTCACTCAAGTATTTTATATATGGGCTATGGGCAGTTGCTAAATTGGGTTATACACAGTATTGTTAAGGTAATAATGACCCCTACAGTGTAGCTTTGCTGGGTTGCTCACTTGCCACGCTGTTTGAACACACTGCTAGTATTATATATATATACATATCATCTACATTGCAGGACTGGGATGATTATGGCATAGACTGGAATGGACCAGTTCCAAGTACTGATCCTTACACCAATGCTGTTGTAGTCCAAGAAGTTGAAAAGCTACTGACAGAGGACCAAAAAACACAGTTAGATGCAGAAGTTGGTCCTATTAACCCCTCTTGTTTAGTTGAGGAGATTTTGCTTAATCACTTTAGTGTAGCCAAGAGATATGTACTATCTTGTGTGTCCTGAGTATAGCATCTGTAGCTAGCTCTAATACCTTACATATGAACTTATTCAATGACACTTATTTTAAAAAAAAATGTTTTTACAAGTATATAACATGAAAAAAGGATTAACTCGTAGTCGTTTTGCCAAAAATGAAATTGTTTTACAGTTATGAAGAAGCTAGGTAGTTTAGACTCCACCAAAGCCATCATTCCTTTCAGGGACAATATCATGGCCTCCTTAAAATCAATGTACCTATCACCATGGCTCACTGGTAGTCTCAACTGGAGAGCACAGGTTGAAGCTGCCAATATTCCTTCACGCTCAAAAGTAATGGAAGGATAACCATCAAATCCTGAAGGAGGTATCTGGCTAGCTCCAGAACAGAAAATCAATAAATCTTCAATAGAACACTCTCCATCACCATCTATAGCACCAGAAACACCATGTGATAAAACATGTTCATAATAGTGGTATTTAGTTATCTAAGATTAGAGGACAAGTGTTGTAGCGATTGCCAGAAAAATTCTATTCTTATACCGATGTTGTAATCGGTCTCCCAATCGTTCTTTTTGTCGTTCTAAAATTCGATTGCGTAATCGTTCTTGTAATCGTTCACTAAATTTTATTCCATCTCTTAATCGTTCTCCTAATCGATTTTGTAATCGTTCTCCTATTCGATCTAGTAATCGTTTATTTAAATTTCGATCCTATAAGGTTAGTTTTGGCGGATTCCGCGTTCCATACCCCCCTCCGCGCGGTGCCCCCGGACCAAATGCGGCAGAATTATTTGCCACGGATCGTTCACTGCAAAATATAATGCCGTAGACGGTCCCCCTCTAGGACCGTCCGTGGCACGTATCATTGCCGCACACGGCCCCCTCTTGCCGTGAACAGTCCCCCACCTAACTGATCTTTATTTGTTGCAGTAGTCCGTTGTCTTTGCTGTAAGTGTGAGTAATTGGTTTGGAAGAGTTAGCTATACACAGAAAAAGAACCTAGCTAGAATACCTGGAAAAAAAACAATAATTTTTGGCTGTTAATACTAAATTTATAGATAAAGGTCCTCCTAGTGTTTTAACTAGCAAGTTGCAGCTGACCTGAAACTCAGACAGTCAGCAATTTGAAAGAATTCATGATGATGGTCTTCTAAGTATCATAGTATTTGATGTGAGTGTGCTTTGACTTTAAATAAGTTATAAAGACCTTTCAGTTTTATTTGATCTAGCTATAGCTAATGCTATTAAAATAAAACTTAAAAATGAACATAACACTGCCCAATAAGTATAACTATTTTGAACTGTTTACATCAATTCTATTCTAGCTAACAATTGAATCAAAAGCAGGTTCTTGAAGCATAGCTTCCCAAATTGCTCCTTTTCTTTTTTTGGCAAATTGCTTTCTGTATAGTTATGGAAGTATTCATTGACACGTGTGATGGACAAGAGAATACATGGGATATTAACTGTTTCCACTTCAACATTATTTTTAGCTACTTGCTCATGATATCCTAAGATGTGGATATCTACTATTTCAAGTAGCTACCTCAGTCAATCAATTCATTAATTTTATGTCACCAGCACCTCAGGCAAGAAGCAAAATCATGCAAGGCAAGAAGCAAGATTATGAAGCACAAACCCAATGAAAATTTTTTAAGACATTTACTCAGCAACTATATGAGTTTTCTGGATTATGAAGTTGTATTGTTTAAATATTAGTTATTTCATATTTTAGATACATCAAATTTTTCAATACCACAAATATTGAACTTTAATTTAAAATTCAGTTTGCAAAAGCAAAAACAACAACAACAAAAATATAAACCACATAACAATGATCCTCTTTATTTAATGCACTGCAGGCAAGCCTTTGAAACTTTCAGGCATGAATTAATGTGGTATCAATTGAGGTATGGTCTCCCCATTCTTCATGTAGTAGTGCCCCAGTCTGCAAATGCTCTGAACATCTAAATTTTATGTTTCTGATTTTTTTCTTTAAAGCTCTCCTCTTTCTCTTCTTAGGGAAAGGTGCAATGTATCCTTTCTAGGCATTGAAATAGGTGCAATCTCATCTTCTTTTAATCATAAAATATCTTTCAAGGACCTTCAATATGCACAAGCGCAGTCACATTAGCTAGGCATAGAACCCATAATCATATTCACCAGCCTGAATTTGTTGTGTCCATAAATTTTTAATAAATTTTAAGAAATTTACTGTGTAACAAGGAAGCTACTTTGGCTTTTTACATGCTTTCCTACATAATGATACATGCTATTGTATGTAGCACTAGCTGTTGAAGGTGGACATTCAATAGTGGATACAGTTAGCTAGTGTCCATTCCGATTATTTATAATTTAAACAAATTCAACTGACTCCACATTAAATGATAGAGTCACTCCACAAATTACATCTTGAAATACTGTAATTTCTAAGCACTGATTCTTACGGAGCTGCTGATGAGATCATTATTTAGCCAACCAAAGAGTGGACTTACATTGGTTGTGTTTTTTCATGTTATTTGTATTCTCATGACATCATTTTAGGAGTAGTTCCTTAGCTTAAATTGAATAAATAGTCTCTTTTATCTCTTCTAGTCTTTGTAGTCTTTTTAGTCTCACGCTTTAGTCTATTCTAGTCTCTTTATAGTCTTTTCAGTCTCTTTTGTCTCATATATAATCTCTCCTAGTTTCTTTAGTCTCTTCTAATCTTTATAGTCCCATCTAGTATTTTCAGTCTCTTCTAGTCTATTTATTCTTTTCTAGTCTCTTTAGCTCTTCTAGTTTCTTTAGTCTCTTTAGTCTCTTCTTGTCTCTTTAGTCTCTTCTAGTCTCTTCAGTCTCTCTAATCTCTTTAGTCAGTCTCTTTAGTTACTTCAAGTCTCTTTAGCTCTTCTAGTTTCTTTAGTCTCTTCTAGTCCCTTTAGATCTTCTAGTTTCTTTAATCTCTTCTAGTCTCTTTAGTCTCTTTATTATCTTCTAGTCTCTTTAGTCTTTCTAGTCTCTTTAGTCAATCTCTTTAGTCTCTTCTAGTCTCTTTAGTCAGTCTCTTTAGTCTCTTCAAGTCTCTTGCTCTCCTAGTTTCTTTAGTCTCTTCTAGTCTCTTTAGTCTCTTTATTCTCTTATTGTCTCTTTAGTCTCTCTAGTCTTTTTACTCAGTCTCTTTAGTCTCTTCTAGTTTCTTTAGTCTCTTCAAGTCTCTTTAGTTCTTCTAGTTTCTTTAGTCTCTTCTAGTCTCTTCTAGTCTCTTTAGCCTCTTCATTCTCTTCTAGTCTCTTTAGTCTCTCTAGTCTCTTTAGTCAATCTCTTTAGTCTCTTGTAGTCTCTTTAGTCTATCTAGTATCTTTAGTCAGTCTCTTTAGTCTCTTCTAGTCTCTTTAGCTCTTCTAGTTTCTTTAGTCTCTTCTAGTCTCTTCTAGTCTCTTTAGCTCTTCTAGTTTCTTTAATCTCTTCTAGTCTCTTCAGTCTCTTTATTCTCTTCTAGTCTCTTTAGTCTCTCTAGTCTCTATAATCAATTTCTTTAGTCTCTTCTAGTCTCTTTAGTCTCTCTAGTCTCTTCTAGTCTCTCTAGTCTCTTTAGTCAGTCTCTTTAGTCTCTTCTAGTCTCTTTAGTCTCTTCTAGTCTCTTTAGTCTCTTCTAGTCTCTTTATTCTCTTCTAGTCTCTTTAGTCTCTCTAACAGTTCCCGTTGTACCTAAAGTAAGTTGACCTAAGTCAGACCTCTATAATAATTCTGTGATGCACTCAGGAGATAGACATGTTCTCTCATCTAGACTTTCATCATTCTGGAGCTTATCTCTGATCACAGATACTGCCTCATCTATTGGAACATTGGTGAATAGGGAAGACACATCAAAACTCACCATTATTTCCAAACAATGGAAATATCATTTTAGATATGAACTTTGATAAATTGTAAGATAGCGATCCAATGCAGGAAACTATACGTCAGAGTGGGATTCCTAACTTGTGTAGCTTTTACAACATAGTAGGATTTTACCTTCCCTGTTCTTTAATAGACAACCTATTTTAGTTTCCTGAGTCTGTTGGATCTTTCTTAACAAGTCTATAAATGCCTGATCGTATTAACTGGGTGAGCTTAGAATGGTATTCTTCCTTATTCATGAGGACTGTAGCTCTACCTTTATCAGCTGGAAGAATGGCAACATCAGACATATGTTTTAATTCACTTAAAGATTTTTGCTGCTGTTTACTTAGATTATCCTGTGGTAGCTTAGATTTTCTTAAAATACCATAAAACTAGTGCTCTATATAGTTGTGGTCATTCATTAGGTAATATATAGCAAGAATTATTATGACACCCTAAACAACTAGTATGATGAACAAATGTTGCCTGTGTGCATGTACATAGTCCTTTTGGCCGTCTATATCTCACACAGTTTCTTGCGTAATCTTCAGTATCCATCAGGCTCAAATAAATTAGAACTCTACCCAATGGTTTGAGGTTACCTCTGTTTAATAACTACAAATGCACATTTCTAGAGTAAATATCAACCTCAAACCATTGGGAGGAGTTCTAATTCATTTCAGGTCAGGGTCAGATGAATACTGGAGACTGGAGGGACCACAGTAAACTGTTTGAGATGACAGCTCAAGGGCCAAATGCACATGCACACAGGTAACAAATGACTGACATGAATGCTATACAATATGTTTATCAAACCAGTTGCTTAAGGTGACAATATTATCTGCTATAACACTCGTCTGTAGGTGGTAGATAAGTGGATGGCTATACATGTATAACACTAATTTATTTGTAATTTAATACAGCCTGCTAGACTTTCATTCTAGCTGCATTATTATCACAGACATTTGGTGTAAAAGTTTGATGAAATGAATAAAATATCCTAAAGAAATTTTACACACAGTACATTATTATTGTCCACTAGGTATTAAATATATAACATGTTTAATTAATCAGTATAATAACGAATATCTAACAGTATTTTTCTACATATGAAAGTCACAAGAAGGCAATGGTATTATGGTACAAGTTGATTATAATAATTTTATTAATTGCAATGTGTCATTATTGACGACTCCACATCGGAATAACGGATCTGCTCACATGATATTCAAGCATTACATCGTAATATCTATAACAATAATATAACAAAATATAAAACATCATAATTATGATAATTATGGTACCCAGTTTCATGTGAACAACAGACTAGAAGAGACTAGAGTCTAAAGAGACTAGAAGAGACTATAAGAGACACTAGAAGAGACAAGACCAAAGAGAATAGAAGAGACTGAAGAGACTAGAAGAGATGAGACCAAAGAGAATAGAAGAGACTGAAGAGACTAGAAGAGACTATGAGACTAAAGAGACTAAGAGTCTATAAGAAACTAAAGAGACTAGTACAACTTTACATAAATAAACAACCCTTATATTAGCAACAATTCTTCATCAACTTTAGTCAATTTAAATTTAGAAATAGGTATTGTCAACTCTTTTTAGTCTTTAGAATATACTGCTCTACCTCAATTACATCAGACTTTAAATTTTGGTGGGAGCAAGGTGTTTCTCTCTGGAGAGAGAGAGTTGAATGAAGGTGGACTTTATGCTTTAGGATGGAGTAAAAATGTCTCTCTAGAGAGAGGGGAGGGGGTTGGGTGAGAAAGGTTGTAAATCAATGACTTTTTGAAGGGAACAAGATAGGTCTGGTCTGGGAGAATTATCATCAGAAGAGCGCGAAATTTTTCTCTTGGAGAGGGAGATGTGCCATTTTCTGGAGAATGAGACATGGATGAGACAGAAAACATCTTTAAAGAAGTGCTCATTAGTTGATGGTAAGTTTTATGTGGACACCATTGACTTTATTTGACTAATTCTATTACATATAATATGGAAACTTACCATCAACTAATGGACGAACCCATTTTGGATACAATTTGCCCTGTGCTCATTTCTTCCTCAAAAAATCACAATTCAAGCAATACTAAAATACTTAATTCTATTATTAAAAAAAAAACATTCAACTTTTATTACCCTTTAACTAGTGTATAATTGTGATGTGATATATGTTAATGAAGTGCTTCTTGTGATAATTATCCCACATTAAAACATTGTCACCTTCAATATCCATTGCTTAGAGTATGAGATAAGCAGCATGCAGAAAACTCTTCTTTAAAAAAAAAAAAAGTTGAAGTGTAGGTAGTTGAGAAGCAATGAAATGACTACTTTTTCAAGCATGCCTTTAAAAAGTAATCCTTTTGGTAAAGCATGCAACCACCAACGTCCTACTCAAAAGCACAGTCTAGCGGGGCAACACTAATTTGTTAGCGCTAAATTATGGGACTAAAATAGCTCACTTCGTCTTCCATTCTTCCATTAAGTGTGCTGACTTTCTTTCTTATTACTCTTTTTCACTTAGTACAGCCTTCTCAACTATATTTCTTCACTTTCTGAGCTCTTTACTTCAATACAAGCAAAATATCAAATCCGAAGTTGACACATGGAAGGGAATCCATACACGGCAAGGAGGGATCGTGCACGGCAGCCATGTTCTGCCATGTTTAGTCTGGGGGGACCACGTATAGCGGGGGACTGTCCAAAGCGTGACATGCCCACCATCAAGGGTCCCTGCGAAATGCGAGTCTTGAGATGAAACTGTATTTACTATTCGTAGTCACAAAGAACTATTCTAGATTTAAAATTATTAATATTGTTATACTTCTATGGACACAGATTAATGAATTAAACATTATCACACATTTACACACATACACACAAATTCCAACCTATGCACTCACCCAAGATAACATTTGACACATTCAACAGACATGGCAAGAATGCTTCATGCTGACAAATTTATAGGGCATTCATTGTACAGCTTCAGGTGATGCAAGGAATAGAAAGATCGACATATGTAGCTAAGCATTTCAGACCTGACTGCCACATTCAATATAATTAGATATATATATGACAATTAATAAACAATATTACTAACAAGCTAAAAAGGAAATCATACCAGTAACCACAGAATACATAATAAAGACCTTATCACATATGTACCACTACCAAACTGGTTAAAAAATAAATAAATAAAATAAAAAATAAAAATAAAAACTAGCAAAGCAGCAGCTGGCTTACCAAACCACTTGCCAAGGTGTAGTTGGTTAAGAAACTGTAGACTCTCTAGAGCTGCCATTTGTATAAACCCTGAGGTGGTCTCCAGAAGATACAATGGGGTGGGTAATTTCTGACTGGCCAAAAAAAAAATCTGGCTGCCCAGTGCTGGAGAGTCCCTGGAAATAAAGATTTACTGGTCTGGTGGGCATGTGCAGTATTATTGCGGAGAATGCTTTATGCTAAGCTCTATCTATGTGATGCTTTATGGGTCCATGCCTGCACCATGCTCAGTTGCATGTACATGAATATAAACATTACTAGTAAGACAAAGTGTAATTCTTGATTACATCAAGTTGCTCATAATTTTAAGTGAGCCTTATATTTGGTAGACTGACAAATCATATTTTAGTGTCTATACACTCCAGGTTGCAAACGCCAGTAGCTATGTGTGTGTGTATTGTATGTGAAGAAAGTGAGGCACAGTAAGATTATTTCACGACCCATTGAGTGAAGAATTTCAGGATTTTCCAACCAAAGACCAGGAATACACCTGAAAGCAGCATTCAAGGCTAAATTTTCCACGCACGCCCTCCGCGGCAAAGGCAACCTTTTTTCCGCACACGCAACCTTACACGAGCTAATGTGGGGGTCGAAGCTTGAGAGACTCGTCTGAGGGATTTCACTTTTTAAAGACTGAACTTTTATTGTATTCTCACATAGCTAGCTAGTAGCCGTAGTCTCTTGTAGCTAGACCCTTCCTGGCGTAGCAGTTAGTAGGTGAAGAGTCTGGCTAAGTGTGCTTACTCATTTTAGCATGTCAAAAAGTTAGTCTCGCGGGCCCAACAATTTACCCGAGGATCCTTCAGGTTAAAAAATAGTACCATTGTATGTCCCTCCCACCACTCACTCACTCACTCACATGTATGTGCAGGGACTCTGCTCATGCAAGCAAGCTAAAGGTTTGAAACAATGGCACTGTGAGTATCAACAGTGTGTGTCTGAGTGTCCTGTAGCAACACAGGTCATTTGGATGCTGCCCACCATGCTAGTGGAATACTGTGTACTCTTCAAAGCTGGTCCCACAAATCAGGTTGAAGTCATCTTGCAGAGCTGAACATAACCCTTGATATAAAGGAAAAAAAACTGGTAAAGTGAATAGCTCGTCCCTTTGAACTCAACAAGTTTTTGTTTACTTTTTGTGTCGTGTGGGTGTTAAGTTTATTTCTTTTGACTTCACTTAGGTAACTGAATAAGAGATGCCCTTGAGCCTCCATATTGGTACGTGTGTATATGCAGATATAGTTAGCTAACTTTAGTCATTCACTTAATTAATTAAATTTTATTCCATATTAATTACTACATGTTCATTAATGGCATGTGCAGTTACAACTGGCTTTGGTGTCGGCATTGGTGCCACTCGTCGATGGGCTCTACATAAACAAGAATATCACATCGGGTAATTTAATCCAGAACACCACAACAAAAGTTATATGAAATATAATTGTTAGAAAACTTATAAAATGAAGTGAACTGGATAATTGTACTTCTATTATTTAGCTAGTTAATTTATAGGCCAAATAGCAATCTATATAATAATATACATAAACACAACTTGTTAGTTATGCTAAATATTCTGTTTACGTGTTCAGCAATCACTTGTTCTGTTAATTTACCTACACCATATGAATTGCATCACCAGCCTTCAAACAGGCCAGAACAGTGAAAGAATGAGCAGTAGCAATAGAAAAGAAAGAGAATAGAGACTAACAAAGAGATGATCATTGTGAAATGGTTAATAATATATAATTATTATAGTTTCTAGCTACATCATTTTATTCCTGGAAAATTTTGTTGGCTTCTTCCCAGGCTTCTGATCCATTTTGTTTCTATGATATTTCTTGTACAATAACACAACTATTACCTGAAGGATGTGACAAGACACTACTCCTAACACTAAAAGAACAACAACCGGTATGACTATGTGACGATTCTCTTTGATTTGCTGAGCAATATATGATCTAATTAAATATCCAGTTCCAGAATTGGGACCTTTATTGTATCGAAGTCCAGAATAATTTTGTGGGGAGTAATATGGAGTACCTACTTCCACTAATAAAATAGTGAATAAATACAATTATTAAGTAGTAGTTAGTCTAACAACTATGGAAGGGTAAACTTATAAGTAACTGTCATTTCTATGAAACATTTCCCATATAGTTCGGAGAGCCATCGTCATTTGGACACTACAGACAATTTACATAATGATTTAATAGAACCAATATCCCACTAAAAATGTTTCTATGAGACATAATACAAGTACAGAATACAGAGTTGTATTTATGTTAGTTAATTATCTAGCCCATAATTTTCAACTTACCAACATAATGTGAGTCATTCAAATCCAGTAAGTCATGTTTTAAGGAGTACCAGCCATTGCTCTTGGGCTGATTGACAGCCCACCTTAAGAGTGAATTAAGACCATCGTTTTCCAACTTGTAATATGAATTTTCAGGATCAATCAAGCTATTGTTAATGTACCACGATATCTCAGTCTCTGATGTGAAAAAATATCGTCCAAACAAAGCAGTATAGGATATATTATTGAATTCGATTTCATTCCATTCAATTATTCTAACTTTATCTAAAGCTAGAATGCAAAAATAATGATAGGAAAAAAAGAATAATGTGAAGTTAGTCCAGTTGGAGTCATATGCAAACTCCATGCAATGTAAGAACAAGTGAGAATATATCTGATCAGACTATGCCTGAACTTCTAGGTATGTTAATTCAACCTTTCAATATTACCTGGAGTTAGCAGTATATTTAGATCGTCTTCTTCTACAAATTGACACGAATAAAATCCAGCACTATCCTCTGTAACTTCTACATGAACTTTATTTGAATGAAATGGATCTACATGAGCATTGTCTGGTAGTCTTGAAGGCATTGTCAGTTCATCTTCATAATATGTTAACATATCAGTACGGTATATCCAATGTAAAAATCCTTGGTCACTACATTCAAGAGTAACACTGGAATTCAACGGTGCCCTAACCACTTTTTCTTTTAGCAATCCATTGTCCATGCCATTGATAAATAACCTGACCTTGGGTTTGTCTAAATATATAAATTAACATCCCATATGGTCAAAACTGAAATGACTATATGTATTTGCATACACTCTCAATGCTCCATTTATTACAGCTCATTTTGCTACTTTATTATAACGTTTATTTCTGTATACATGAGGGTTGTAATAGTAACTTGTTTTAATCGACATAGAATGATGTATGTAATTAACTTCTAATTCATACATCCTCTTGACTGTGGTTGTTATGACTACTATATATTATAATTGTACACAATCTTAAATAATCAAATGACATCACAGCTTTGGCTATCTTCGTACACAGTATCAAACCTTCAAATCTAAATAGCAACTAGAAGAAACTCGCACTGTGGTATTAACAAAATGATGTTTTTAAGGAAAAATTAATAGCATAAAAACACATCTCAGAACAGTATAGTACATATATTTCCCTCATATTTTTTAATTGTGCTTGTTTTGTAAAATTTGGAAATTCAATTGACAATAACACTCTCATTCAATTTACTTTACAAAAACCTGATAATTAAGGTGGGACTCACTATTTCTGCCTATGATTGCATTACAAAATTGTACCTTATATCATGTTAAACTCTAGCTAGTAGAAATACAGCAATTCTTCGTGAATTATTAAAGTATACAATGCTGTTATTGAAGTGCTTGCTATTTGTGCACTAGTACAAACTAATTCTTTGTTTTTGTTTTTACATTTCAGTTTTACTTACCTCCAACAACTAGCTGAGCCAGTTTTGATGATCCAGTCACATCAGTTGTTATACAATAATAATATCCTTCATCATGTAATTCAACATGTTTGATACGAAGTCTGCTTGATATCTAAGTATTTAAATACGTCAGCTCATTATGCTATTTTAGATTATTGTTTAACAATAAAATTCTTTGATACATTTTTTGCTTGTGTTCTTATTACTGTTGTGTATTGTCTTTTTGTCTGTTGTTTCTTTGTTGTTGTTGTTGCTGTTTTATTTATTTATTTGTTGTTGTTGCTCCTTTTCCTGCCAATATTTTGTTTGCTATAGACTGCAAAAAGTATAAGCTGCCTATGTTTAAAACAGATTTAATAGCTAGGGGCTAAAATTTTGAACTTACAAAGAAATTGCCATTTTTCAAAAGAATCACACTCTGTACTATACTCGTCCGTGACACATGAGACAATGTTGCATTAGCTTTTTGCCACATTAGTCCGGTTTTATTGTTACCACTGGTAACAGCACAATAGAATGAGGTTGACTCATTCACCTTCACAAATTTTCCATCAGGAAAATCAAGAAATTTTACAGCACCATCTGATGCTAAGAACGTATATACACAATAAAAGTACCCGTAACAAATGAAAGATTTGTATATTAATCTATTCAAAATACTTTCATTTATACATTAGGTAAAACTATTTACTGTTACTTAGGTTATTGATCCACCTCCATACTCCCAGTAACTAGACTCAAGATTACTGAAATAAAAATAGAAATAATTGCACAATACAAAATGAATGTCAGTAGGCTGGTATCGCTTGCCCAAGAGCGGCGTAGTCTGGCGGAGCCAGACCCACGTAGCACGCAAAGCGCGGGGAGGGTCTGGGGACATGGCCATACCAAAATGTGGAAGTGGTGAATGCCCCACCTCCTTTATACCTGAATTTCTAAAAATTTGCCATGATTGCTAAACCTAGCGTTGAAAGGGTGGCTGGCACGTACAGGAATTTCTATTTGTGGTTGAGCAGGGCTATTCCCGGTAATTTGCTACATAGCTTTAGCGAAACACCTAAGTCTGAGTGAACTGGCAATTAACAACACTGAAGAGAAATACGTATATAACGGCTCTTATATAGTTTGCTACGCGCTGAGGTGAGTGGTCAGATGTACGAGTGGTCAATTGTACCCGAAGTTCAATGGCGCTAAATCAAGTAATGGTTTTTCAAATACTCAATGCGAAAGTATACGAAAGTCCTACCGTTGGGGTCTTCCCCAAGAATAACATGCTTTTCAAGGCTTAAAAGTCATTGCCGAATAGTTACCTAGTGTATTTTGTGTTGTCAGATAAGGACGCTAAATACGGTCGCTATGTTCGCATCCAGTTAGGCGATGTGCTTTACTATAGATTGCATTGTTAGGAACTGCCTCTATGTTCTAAATTAGGAAGGCGCTGCACACTCCGCTTGAACTACCACGTTTACAGGGTCCTACAGATCAGCCCTCGCCACGCTCTGGACATTACAAACCAAGATCCACGCGCAATTATATCCAAATATCAGTATAGTTCGCTAGCTTTGCCCGCTTTCCTAAACGACCCGCGATTCGTAATGAAATACAGATACGAGCACAGCTGTTGGTGTTGAGAATAGATGAAGACCAAGGTGAAATAAATAGGTGGAATACTCTCTGGATTTATCACTCCTGGAAACTCTGTAACCAGGTGAGCACGATAGACGCTAGTTGGGCGGAGCCCGACCTCTGCTGAAGGGAGAGGTCGCGTAACAAGCCTATACCCGGGTTTGTTCCCTGCTGCAACGTACGTTGCAGTCCAATCAGATTGCAGTGTGGTTAAATGCTAAGGGAATGGGTGGGCGGACAGGAATACGCCTACGCAGAAATATACGTACACACAAGGAGCAAAAGGAGCAAGAAATGTGCGTGGGTGAAAAGAATGGCCACAAATCGTAAATCCACACAATCGGTTCATGACGTCATGATTAGCTGACTCAGCAGGAACAAACCCAGGTATAGGCTTGTTACCCGACCTCTCCCTTCAGCAGAGGTCGGGCTCCGCCCAACTCGATAGACGCTACCAGATTGACGTAATTAAGCGCTTCATGCAAAAAATAAAAAGCGGTTTGTGTACCTTACGCCTGGTATACGCACGTGTGTTATAGCGAAATTTCATCCGTTTCACACCAGAAAGTGTCTCACTTGCTAATAATTGCAGTTTTTAAACAGAATGTTGGGTGGTTAAATAAATTAATAAATAATAAAATTTAACAATTAAAGTTAATAATGAGAATTAATAATAATAAAAAACCTAAGTTAATAATATACTAAAAGTTAAGATAATAAAGTTAATAATAAATGTTAATTATACTAAAAGTCAATAATAATAAAGTTAATAATAATATTAGTTAACAAAAAAGTTAAGTCAATAATAATAAAAGTTAAAGTAATGATAATGATAATTAATTACAATAATAATAAAGTAATAATTATTAATAAGTGTATCATTAATACACCTAGTTACATACATAATTAAGTTTAAGTATAAAGTTGGTTACCTGTGACAGCCACTAAAACAGCCACTAAAATCACTAAAGCAAAGCTCATTTTCTTAGCGCAACTTTTGAGTTCCTTCACCAGCAACCAAAATATCGGTTCTTCCCCACCAACCAAATATCGGGAACTAAGAGTTTAAGCGTGATCGTTCACTTTTTATAGCAAACGCTATGAGCACTTTTTTTTCCATCCCGGATTTATACTGTTATTCCGCCTGGTCCACTCCTATCCAATACATTATTTTTTTGTATAATGTGTTCACTATTCATGCATGTCAAAAATACTCACGTCCGCTTTCGTGCGCATGCCTCTGACACCTTGCTTCGTCATAACTAACTAGCGATAAAAATTGGCGAGCTCTTAGGTTGTAGTGTTTTCCCGCCTTCAAGCGTAATGGGGTGTTTGGTAAGTGTTTCCTTTTAAAGATTAGACTACTAAATATTAGATGTATCTTTAGGTCAGCATTAAGAAAGGAAGTTTAGATGAACAAGATTACAAACCAGAAAAAGATGCGGAGACTTTAAACAGAGCATTGAATGGACCCTGTAAGCTTTACTTAAATATTGCAGATTAGGGAAATCGTATGTTAGAAAATTGTAAGGCTCCTATTAGATATATTAATTTTGCTTGCTGAAATTTGATATCTATTATGTTTACAACAAATCAATTTACTGAATTTTATTTTATTACTGTAGGTTGCAAAATGAGTGCCTCGCAATTTGGTAAGTGTGGCCATTAAAAACAACAACAGCTAGTGACGCTCCAATTTAACATATAAACTCAAATTTATGTGTTCTCTATGCAGAATACTACAACCTTAATTTGATTTGTTCAATACCAGTAGAAAACAGACAGTTATGTTTAATACCAGACTTTGACGTGCAGTTTGTTAGTGAAGTATGTCAAAGTTTAAGCAATTTTATCAATAGTTCCCGAACCACCTAAAGTAAAGTAACTGAGTGTAAACTGTCGGTTATCTGGAAATACCACATTATTGTTGTGGTTACAAACTGTCCCAAGAATTCCTAGTTCTGCGAACTCGTGCCTAGGAATTTTATGTACAGACAGACAACAGGCACATGTACAATTTAGCACAAGCCACACGTTTTTATTCAAAACAACCACAACAAATGTCATGCATTTCAAGTATAACATATTTGAATGTTAACTTTTCAACTTAAGTATTTTGGCTATATTTTGGCTACACTATTGAGGTGTACAAACTCTTGAGTAGTAGCATTTTGATTCTTGAGTGACCCATGAAAAAAAATTAGACTGCACTGCTATAAATACCATTCATTGCTTCAAAATGTTGCTCAGTTTGTTACTCCTGCCCGCTATTTCACTTGCATGTAACACACGTTTAATGTTCTCTGAAAAGTTAACAAGAGAAATGTTTCTTTCAAATTTAGGGTTTCATAGGAGTAATTTTCTCCATATAGAATCTAGAAGGAACTAATCTAGAGGAACTTGTCCCAACTCAATTATGACAAATATATCCTGATTTTTATGTGGTGGCTATTTCTGGGTGGCTATTTCTGAGAGCCAGCTTGTCTTTAGTGACTCACTGAGAGACTAGATTGTTATTGAGTCTCAATATACCTTTGTGGGTAGAAGAAGCCAGCAAGTTTCAGACTATTTTAATTAAACATGCTTGTATTTCAAAATTAGTCAGCAAAAAGTGATGTGTACTTGTGCATGCAGGTAATTGGCACTAAAAAATCATTATCCCAAAATGCTGTCAGTAAATGAACAATGCTTATGTACCTGTGATGTAACAATCCCATTAAACATTCATTCTCTACTTTCTTCCATGAGATATTTTACTGAGTTATTAGTTACTTCAAATTTACTCCACGTAGTTCCTGATGAAGGAGCTATAATTGGTGTCATTGCAAATCGTTCTAATGCTCAGAGGCAACAAATTAAAGAGAAGTTTAAAGATATACAAATCAAGGTAAAATGATCAGATCAATATACAAATGGAATGCCAAATATTGTCCTCTTTTTCTGTTGTTGTTGTTGTTGTAACTTTGATTTGGACAGCAACACAACTGATTGTGGATGTTTACTAAGTCTACAAGATAGAGTTTGAGTTATCTTTTACAATTTGTAAGAACTCCTCAGAGTAAGCATGTAGCATAGATAGGCTAGCATTGGAAGCTTTAAAGATGTCTCTGATTTCATCAACTCAAATGATGTCCTTTAAATAACATGGGCTGTATGAACATATTGACACCATATGGGACTGGACTGCAAGTATTGTAATGTCTAACTAAAATATCAGTTATGAACATGTAGCTTGAGAGTGCTGTAGTACAACCATTAAACCCTTACTTCATTTTAACTATATATCATTGCTGTACAGAACTACAATACACATTACTATAATAATAGTATGGTGCATAAATTGCCCATTCAAATATGTATGGGAAAAATCGCTGTTCAATTGAAATCACATGGGAAAGCGAAATAGTGTGTAACTCAGCGAAATAGAACGGAGACTAAGTGGAAACTAAGTGAAATGCCACGGTAGCTAAGTGAAACAGTACAGGTAAGTGCGCACGTGTGGAGCATTAACTTTGGGAAACGTACAGTTCGATTAGTTTCTAGTTAGAGGCAATGTCATTCTTTACCACAGAAGTTCTACCTTGACCTATGTTTTTTAACAGATTAGGAGAAGCCATAGGTTGAAAATGAAGTTCCAGAGGAATCAAATTTTGAAATACGGAGATTGAACAATACAGTGTAGCTACGTTGCAAATGATTATTTTAAAAAAGCTGGTCTATTATTAATAAGTGATAGCATGGGTAACCTGTGTTATGTTATTAGGGATCACACTCATGAAGCAATTGAAATAGCATTGTACTTTGCCTCGTGCTATTTCAATTGTACTGTTAATCCCGAATAGCACGGTTACCCATGCTATTACTCATACATACATACTACTATGTCTTCATTCTATTGATTAATAGGGCTTGATGGAGGAACTCAATGTAAAACTGACAGGAAGCTTTTTAGAAAGTTGTGTTGCCTTGTTTCAAACTTCAACCCAACGTGATGCCCACAGACTGCAAGCAGCAATTGCTGGAATTGGAACAAATGACTCTGTACTTATTGAAATATTGTGTACACGCACAAACACTGAAATTGCTGACATCAAGGCATTATATCAATCAGGTAATTGTAGAAATATAAAGTGATATATGTTATAGCTAAAAATGTTCTTTGTTTGATTGGCAAGCAATAGAAAAAGTAGGCAGCACAAAAAGTCCACATATGTAAGTGCATACATGAACACATATACATGTTTCTTACCAAAGTATGTAAACTATAAACCCTACATAGTGGATATGCAATGAATTACTGAAACAAACTAGATTTTCACAATTTTGTCAATAATTATATATATATATAACTTCTAGAACTTAAGCAAAAAGTTATGTTGTGTCATCTGGTTTGTTGTTGTTGTTTTATAGAATTTGGTCACACTTTAGAACAAGACATTAAAGATGATACTAGTGGTGATTTCGAAAAATTTCTAGTCAGTCTTAGTCAGGTAAAGATAATATATTAACAGATGTTATATAGAGAAGGCAGTACAATTTGATAATTTATGAAGGGTTCGCGTGATGAAGACTCAGAAGTGGATGCGGATAGAGCTTGCGAAGATGCTAAGAAGCTTTATGAAGCTGGTGAAAAAAAATGGGGCATCGATGAATCAGTTTTCATTGAAATTCTAACAAAAAGGAGTTTCCTTCAGCTCAAAGCTACTTTTGAAGAATATAATAAAGTATATTTTCTTACTTATAGCAATTAAATTTAAAAAAATTTATTCTTTGTTTTGTGGTTTATCAATACATCCAGATTTGCAAGTACAGTATTCTGGAATCATTAGATCGTGAGATGTCTGGTGATTTTCGTACTGGCCTGAAAACCATAGGTAGACAATTAGAATTTAGTTTTTATAGTTAGCTGATATTTCACATTGTACGATGGCAATTCACATTAGTTTGCTCATGGTGTCAAAATGGCTCTTGAAATCATGAAGTTATGAGCATTATATTTTAATCTCTATGTACAGTGAGATATCTGCAAAGCCCAGGGGAACTTTTTGCAGAAAAAATACATGATTGCTTAAAAGATGAGGACTACAAAACTCTCATACAAATTGTAGTTTCAAGATTAGAGGTAATTATTATGGCTATAGAGCCATAAAATACATTTCACCTTTTAAAATGCTATCTGTACAGATTGATCTGGAAGATATCAAGTCTGCCTTCCTTTTAATATACAAGCAATCCTTGCATGATTTTGTGTTGGGTGATGGAGCAGAAGTTTATCGCCAACTCTTGGCTGCAGTAACAAAAGCAAAGTGAATACTACTTTTAACAACTGTAGTCAAAAATGTCTTCAGCAAATAATACTAGTAACTAGCTATTGCATTCATTTGTACATGTAAACTTAATCGGCTATACTGCTGTGTATGTCACTTGTAGTACTATAGACTAGCTATTGTGTATGCCAATTTATCTGTGTTCATATGGTACAGAGTACTAGCAGTAAAATTGTAATAGGTGTAGCATAAATAGTTTTAACTTAAGCTCTCATTAATGTTTGATGACAAATTGGAAAAATGAGGGCTGAGGGCACAAGGTTTCATAGTAGGTGTGGTTTTATGTAAATCTGGCGGGTGACGTGATTGCCTACCTGCCTCACCGTGTGCTAGTACTTTCTGGCACACTGTACGAAACCCAGCACCATTACACATCGAATTAAGCTATCTGACCACTTACCATCTGTGTGTTCAGCTAACTGGGGTTGCCAAGGTAGAACTAAGTGAAGGCTTTACAACCAATAGTGTACGTATGGGGAATCGCAGATCGCGATGACAGTCTGCGGTAGTCTGGCGTAGCCAGACCCTTTACCCACTGATCGCTGCGTGGGTAAAGGGTCTGGCTACGCCAGACTAAGTCTGCGGCACCAATCCTGTTTGGTACAGTAGTCTCACAGAAACAGACTGCAACATTAACCATCTTTTGGAGCTTAACAGAATGAGGACCCTTTTCCTGTAGTGTTTATCTTCACTATATTTGGTATGCCCACCATCAAGGGTCCCTGCGAAATGCGAGTCTTGAGATGAAACTGTATTTACTATTCGTAGTCACTCACGTTGTTCTCGGTAAGTTCTATAGTGAGCTGTTTTTAAGAGTCGAACTCGCCGTGACGAGTTACAACCACACAACCTGTCAACTCTCTAGTTAATTGTTTAATGGCTTGACAAAGTTCTATAAGATTGCCTGGCAAGTCAAGTTTATTAAAAGGAAGTTGTGGTCTTCCTCTAGAAGTAGGAAAGGGGTTAGTGCAGAGTTATCAAGGATGCTTTCATAATTTGTTTGACTTCCTGTGGTAAAAAAAGAACAGTGAAAGATGAATCACATTTCACTGGCAAGAGTATACAATATTCCGATCAACAGAATGGTCAACCATACTGTCCACCTATTCCTCTATTTATCATTATGATGTTGGCGGTTGAAACTAAGAAGGCAGCCTGGTACACCACAAACACAACACGTGCTATTTATACAAGTGACATATAGCATAGTATGTTTGGAGTTTTGCAGTAGTATCGGCAAGAGTTTCTGCTCTAAATTAAAGCTAGTGAATTAAATCAGAAAATTAACACATGGGTTAATGTCAGTATGTATTGGGCCACTTATGGTATGGGGTTGAGGCAACATCATTGTAGATGTATGTTCTTTTTGAGTCTGTGAAATATGTAAGATGTATTCTGTTCAACCGTAGTGGGTCACTTAGAAAGAGCTTAACATACATTGTATTGCAGAGGGTAAGTGTGTTGTTTGTTTGCAATGTGTTAGTCGTTGTTGTTATTATGATTATTTGGTTGTTATTATTATTTGTGATCGTCATTATCATCATCATGTAAATGTCATTAGGAGATCCTTGTAATTTCCATGGAACATACTCAGAGCTGTCTTCTTCATGCATCTGTGAGGCTCCCTATACTGGAGACCAATGTCAAACTTGTGCAGCTGGCTACTACGGGGATGCATTGTAAGAAGTTTTCTGTCAGATATCGGTTAAATACTAAAATGAGTAGATGGGCGTTGTTATTGAGTATATATGCTGTACAGCAATAGAAAGTTGTTGATTTGGGGCAGTTTAACCCCTCCCCCCCCACACACACACATACACACACACACTCATTTTTGGTTTGCTGTCTCTGCCTCTACAAATACATATGAAGTACATTCTAGTTTTGTTTGAAAGAGGTGTGGGGGATACCATTAGAAACTTTTAATTGTTGAATATCATCTCTCTGTAGAGATGGCAGTGTGTGTGGCAAACAATGTTCTTCTGAAGACTTTCTTCTCCATGACTTTTCACACTCTGGTATCGGAGTCCAGGGAGAATCGTTTGAAGCAGCCCACCTTCCTGATTCAACCTCACCATATTGCCTGTGGCTAGTAGCTCCTAGTAGCAATTATAATACAACTTTTCTTCATCTTTCTCAACTTTCATCAGTCAGACAGTTCAACTCTTCAATTCATCCATCACTTATTTTTAACTTCACCATTCAATTTTCATCCCACTCTAATCATACCAAATCATCATCGCCAGGGGAGTCATGTGACTGTGACCAGGAAACTGTCCTCGTTTATGATGGGTTGCCACAAGATTTGAATGTGCTATATAGACGAGATCATTGGCTGAACGATGGCTCCCAGCTCATTCCTGAGAGACTTGTGGCATCCCTGACAGGTTGTCAACTCAGTAACACGGAGCTACAGCTACTCTCACCTTTTCTCACCATGGTTTATTTCTACAATGGCAATTCATCGGACATAAATGGATTCTCTGCTTCTATCATGATCGGCACATTGGAACTTCCAGACAGTACGGACTCTGACGTGAGTGAGGGAGGGAGGGAGTGTGTGTTTGTTGAGTAGACAATTGTGCACTCCAGACATGGACTCAGTGATGACACTTTGCCCATTTGCTGTTTTATACATGGTTAAGTATGGTTAGCTCCGGCACCTGTACCTGATGTCATCGTGCATATTGCTAATCTATGCCACGTAAACGTATGGTTTTCCATGTGGTATCAGCTCGTCATTCAAGTGATTCATGGGTTGTTTATTTTCAATTGGAGTAATGATAATATTGTGATGTGCTCACTTGTCAAGTTTACCAGCTATCTTTTCTAGCGCTCAAACTTTTGCACCTTTGATGTAAGTAGATGTATAGAACTTGAGAAATAGGAGTTATTCTACCATTTCCATAACAGTGTGACCTATTCTTCTGTTTCCATAACAATATGACCAGTTTTTACCGTTTCCGTAACAAAATGAAGTGATGGGAAGGAAGAATCTAAAAATACCTCCAATCATTTTTTTTAGCAAGCATGTGCATGTGTGCACATGCTCAGAAAATGTCCACATATTGTAGGAATGTGTGGGATGCTCTTTTCCATCCAATACATACATGTGTGGACTTATTAAAATAGTATTTCACGTCTCGATACACAGTCTATTCTCTCTCTTTCACAGGACTTCTTTAAACAATATTAAATTAAAGAAACATTAGCACAGGATTACTGGCTGAGCTCCCAGCTCCCAGCACTCTGACCACTGAACAGCTCCCAGCACTCTGACCACTGAGCAGCTCCAGCACTCTGACCACTGAGCAGCTCCAGCACTCTGACCACTGAGCAGCTCCCAGCACTCTGACCACTGAGCAGCTCCCAGCACTCTGACCACTGAGCAGCTCCCAGCACTCTGACCACTGAGCTTGATCACTGCTTGCTGAGCACCCAGCTCCCAGCACTCTGACCACTGAGCTTGATCACTGCTTGCTGAGCACCCAGCTCCCAGCACTCTGGCCACTGAGATTGATCACTGCTTGCTGAGCACCCAGCTCCCAGCACTCTGACCACTGAGCAGCTCCCAGCACTCTGACCACTGAGCAGCTCCAGCACTCTGACCACTGAGCTTGATCACTGCTTGCTGAGCACCCAGCTCCCAGCACTCTGACCACTGAGCAGCTCCCAGCCTCTGCCACTGAGCAGCTCCAGCACTCTGCTGCTCAGCACTCTGACCACTGAGATTGATCACTGCTTGCTGAGCACCCAGCTCCCAGCACTCTGACCACTGATTGATCACTGCTTGCTGAGCACCCAGCTCCCAGCACTCTGACCACTGAGCTTGATCACTGCTTGCTGAGCACCCAGCTCCCAGCACTCTGACCACTGAGCAGCTCCAGCACTCTGACCACTGAGCTTGATCACTGCTTGCTGAGCACCCAGCTCCAGCACTCTGACCACTGAGCAGCTCCAGCACTCTGACCACTGAGCAGCTCCAGCACTCTGACCACTGAGCAGCTCCCAGCACTCTGACCACTGAGCAGCTCCCAGCACTCTGACCACTGAGCAGCTCCCAGCACTCTGACCACTGAGCAGCTCCCAGCACTCTGACCACTGAGGAGCTGCTCAGTGGTCAGAGTGCTGGAGCTGCTCAGTGGTCAGAGTGCTGGGAGCTGGGTGCTCAGCAAGCAGTGATCAAGCTCAGTGGTCAGAGTGCTGGGAGCTGGGTGCTCAGCAAGCAGTGATCAATCTCAGTGGTCAGAGTGCTGGAGCTGCTCAGTGGTCAGAGTGCTGGAGCTGCTCAGTGGTCAGAGTGCTGGGAGCTGCTCAGTGGTCAGAGTGCTGGGAGCTGCTCAGTGGTCAGAGTGCTGGGAGCTGCTAGTTAGTATTAATATTACGTGCAATTAAGTAGATTTCACAACTTCTTTATCAGCCTCAACAACTTTTTTTTAACATTACATGGCAGTCACCAGTGATCAAGCTCAGTGGTCAGAGTGCTGGGAGCTGCTCAGTGGTCAGAGTGCTGGGAGCTGCTCAGTGGTCAGAGTGCTGGGAGCTGCTCAGTGGTCAGAGTGCTGGGAGCTGGGTGCTCAGCAAGCAGTGATCAAGCTCAGTGGTCAGAGTGCTGGGAGCTGCTCAGTGGTCGAGTGCTGGGAGCTGGGTGCTCATCAAGCAGTGATCAAGCTCAGTGGTCAGAGTGCTGGGAGCTGCTCAGTGGTCAGAGTGCAACATAGTCTGTAACTCAATGTACTGTGTGGAGCTATTAAGCCAAGTTTTTGCAATGATCACAAGGAAGTCTGCTAAATCCTGAATTCCAGCTGGGTACACTGCCACCAGAATTAGTCTATAGGGTAGTCTGGCGCTCTTCTATCAACAACCTATAGCTACTGTATCCTATCACTTCCTTACTAGCCCTGAAAGTATTCAAGGAAGTTAAGGTATGTGCAATAAAAAGAAAGACAAAGACCAACTGAAACTGGGTGGAGTGACTACAGTGATTTTATAGCCACCCACCCACATAGTGACATAAGAAGAAAGAGGTGTGTGGCATGCTCAAAGGTGATACCACTTGTGTATAAAGTTCGTTCTGATATTTATTTCCAAAATTGTGAAACTAGTGTGATAGCTGACTATGTAACAGCTGGCCACAATTACACAGCACGGTCATGCACACCCAGCTCGGTCACGCACACCCAGCTCCTCCCCCTGCTATCCCTGCAACTGTTCTGTGGGTGGCCCCACATACCATGTATTATGAATTGTGTGTATTTTTTGATCACCAGATTCTTAATTGTGGTATAGTGCAATACGATTCACATTTCAAAGCCTGCATCAATGAGTGTGTGTGTGTGTGTGTGTGTGTGTGTGTAATAATGTAACTAACCAGAATGCATTGCATTTGCTGCACTTATTATTAAATTACTGTTTGTGTTTATTTACGCATCAGTCCTCTTGTCAGTGTCTGACATCGTCATGTGACTGTGCTACTGATGTGGGTGTGTCAACTCTCATTCCTTCGTTGATTCAAGTTCTTCAAGAGGCCACGCCCAGGGGTCGTACCCATCAGTGTCCTGGTCGTCTGTTTCACTCGTCTACATACGACCCGTACTCTAACTCTGTGTATATTTTCGGAGGAGCCGACTTGTCATACAACGTGTGCCCTCTGGCCTTTATTCAGGTTTACGTTGGTGACAGCGAAGAGAGTAGTAGTGTGAGAGTACTGGAAGATGGAAATAGTCCGCCAGGAAGGTACCACCATGCCACGGTATGGATACCGGTACGTTGAGTATTACAAGTTGGGGGGCTTGGTAAAAGTTAACGAAGGTGTAATTTAATTTAATAGTTATTCTTGTTGTTGATGATGTTGTTTAGTTTGGTTTTTACGCTAAAATTTATTAACGTACCTAGTAAGTTTTATATTTGATATAACTTGTGTTTATTTCAGGGAGACTGGAACCAGACTTCATCGTTGCTTGTTATTGGAGGTTTTGTGTCCAGGGGTGTGGCATCAGAGGAGGTGTGGTTGTTCAACATTTCCACCAATCAATGGTCGACAAAATCTAGCCTGGTAAATATTGTCACTGCCATATCTTTTGCAATAGTAGATAAGTCGATTTTGTAGGTACGTAAGATCGTGCAGATAAATACGTTTTTATAGATAGGATTTCATAGATGGGATCTTGTAAGTGGGATTTTATAAAAGGGATCTTGTAAATGGGATTTTATAAAAGGGATCTTGTAGATGGGATCTTATAAAGGGATCTTGTAAATGGGATTTTATAAAAGGGATCTTGTAGATGGGATTTTATAAAGGGATCTTGTAGATGGGATTTTATAAAAGAGATCTTGTAGATGGGATTTCATTAGATGGGATATTATAGTTAGAATCTTGTGGATAGGATATCATAAATGGGATCTCTTAGAGGGGATGTAGATAAGAACTCATAGATGGGATTTCGATTCCAATGCATTTCAAACCAATACGTCCATACCTCAAGTGTTATTTCTATTCTAATACATTCAAACTAATACATCCATACCTCAAGTGTTATACATTCAAACCAATACATTCATACCTCAAGTATTATTTCTATTCCAATACATTCAAACTAATACATCCATACTTCAAGTATTATTTCTATTCTAATACATTCAAATTAATACATCTATCCTCATTCCAATGCATTTCAAACTAACCACATGTACATTCCTATTTGTTCCATGGTTACATAATTCATTCCTATCTATTATATAATTTGTGAGTGTAATGAGGCATACCAACTGCATCTGAGGAGAGTGAGATCTTCCTGTATCTAAGAGATTCCTCTATGGTACATACTATCATCTAGGAGGTGTTTGGTTGGACTAGTTTGTAGTTGGAATGAAGAACAGAATTAAGGTCAATAGATGCCAACACAATCCACATATTTCAGGCTAATTGGACCAGTCTGTTGTTGTTACTGACAGAAAGATTACTATATCACCTCAAAGCTCTTTTCCACTGCTTCAGATTTAGATATTGATAAAGCTAGTAAATTATAAATCAATTGCTAAATAACTTTTACTCATTAGATGTATTCTCTCTCTTTCAAAGACTTTTTTAAACAATACAGAATTAAATAATGTTTAGTCACCACCGGGAATTGAGCCCAGGACTGCTTGCTCAACGCACAAGCGCTCTGCCACTGCGCTACGACAACCAGCCGGCAAACAAACACTCCAATTCTGTATTTATACTGTTAAGGGGTACTGCTATGCTACGGTCTCATTCTCAACAGACCAACGGAAGTTTTCTTTTTTCAAATATTTTTTTTATCCATTGAATTTTTTTTTACTCTGCTAATTTATCACTTCAGAATTTGTTTCTCAGCCTTCTTTAACTGGTTAGATGCATTCTCTCTCTTTCACAGGATTTAATATTGTCTTTTATTTGATATGAATTCCAAGCAGCACATGCTCACACTGTAGTAGTGCAGCACTAATGTATGTATATGTGTGCATGTGTGTTCTATTAGCCGGTCCCTCTTGCTGCTCACTCTGCCGCTCTTACATCTGATGGTCATGTTGTGGTGATAGGAGGTGTGTCTACAGATCTCGCTATGCATGCTCAAGTAATGGTGTATTCTGTTGCTACGGATACGTGGACAGTGTGGCAGTATCAGACGTTGCAACTGTCAGGTGAGTATTAATAATAGTAATTATAATAGGTGTGGCGAGCGAAGCGAGCAAGACGCTATACAGTGGTGTCGAATTGAGAATCAAGCAAGACACTATACAGTGGTGTCGAATTCAGAATCAGGGATATATGTGGGGACGTACGTATGTCATTTTGTACTTTGACCTCTCGTAATTTTGTGTTAGCTCATTTTTTGACCCCATCCCAAACTTCTCTAAACAGTGTCCTCTGGTTTACCCATATCATCCTAGAAAGTGAATTGTTTACCACTTTGAATTATTTTGCGGGTGCAGTTAAAACTAAAAAACTTACCCGAGTTCCATTTCTATTCGAGTTAGTAGGGGTGGCAGGTTAATAGCTATTTGTCACAGTTACGAGCCCTACGCAACAGTATTTACTTGAACAATCATTGTCCACTGGAGTAACCACAAGGTAAGTCTTGTGTAGGTATGTTCAGTTGTGTGAAAGTACAAACTACTACTGTACTTAGCTAAATAATATCACAAAGAAAACATTTAAATAAATTAAAACTTTCTCACCTAAAGGGGTTTGGAAAATCAAAGGAAAAAAGTGAAAAATCTTGGTTGTCGCTGGGAGTCGAACCCAGGGCCACTGCTTTAGCCACCAGTGCTCTAACCACTGAGTACAACAACCCACGACTTCAAGACCTTCACATTTTTCCTAAGTCGAGGGTTGTCGTAGCTCAGTGGTCTGGTGGCTAAAGCCAGTGGCCCTGGGTTCTATTCCCAGCCACAACCAAGATTTTTTTCGCTTTTTTACTTTGCTTTTTCCAGACTCCTTTAGGTGAGAAAGTTTCAATCTAGTTTGTATGAAGGGTCAGAACTAGATAACATTTAAATAATGTGACTTTTTTTTTTCTTTTTTTTTTCTTCTTCATTTCAAAAAGTTGCGGAGTGGTTACTATGGCATTGAATCCCCTATACCGTATGTATATGTGTAATTAAAAAATGCGCCGTTTTTTTTTGTTTTAAGTTTTTTAAATGCCACTTGTTGGTTGTCAGGAGCTACTGGTAGTCAGAATGGCTTCTAAAGAAGCTACCACAACTTGGGGGAAGCTGAGATACGTACGTAATTCCATATTTGTTAACTAAAGTTACAAAAATTACTCTAGCCTTTTTCTTTTTTTTGTAGCTGAGAGCTTTTTCATGAGTTACTGGTAATAGAAGTAGTCAGAATAGCTTAAACTTGATTACTGTGTTATCACTACTCAGGAAATTAAGGTAAGATTGTAGTTTTGTATCGACTGCTAATTTTATTGTTTACCTCTTTGTATTAACTTGTCTCTGAATGCCATAAGACGCACTTGAGTCTTAAAACCCTACTCTTAGACTCAACACTGTGCGATAATTATTTAGAACTTCTTGTTGTTTTTTCAAGTCGCAAAAATGTTAATGCGAAAAGTCACCATGGTATTGTGACCTTTTACCGGATGTAATTTTTAAAAAAACTCGGCTGTTTATAGTAGCTGCGAGTGCTTGTTGTCAAAAGCAACTGGTAATCAGATAGTCAGAATGCGATATTAGAGACTACAGAAAATACCAGTACTCTTGAAGATGAGGTAAGTAGTTCTGTGTTTGTTAGCTAAAGTATGGTCACAATGGCTACATACTTATACTTTTGGAAATGGGCTGATAGATTCTTTTGAAATTTCGGTTGTGCACAGGCTCGCTCACCATTTGTGCTCAAGCATATCACTAGTTATAATAATAATGATGATATTAATTAATAGTAATAATAGTAGTAGTTATAATAATAGTGTTAATAATATTAATGATAATTATAGTAATTAAAATTTATAGTAAATTTTTTTTACTAATTTCTTATAAAAAAAAACTTCAAATTTTGTCCTTATGTTTACAATTAAAAGTGCTAGTTGACAATGAGGTACAGTACTTAGTATGATGTCTAGTTTTTTTAATTTAAATGTTCTAAATTGACTCACTCATCAACTATGGAGGAATAGTGCTGTCTTCCTCGGTCCACCATGCTTTTTGGCAATTTATAAAGTGAATGAAAGTTCAAGCATTTAGGTACGAGGCTAACTTGCTTTTCAAGGCCCGCAACTCATTACTAAGGTCAATAGGATCATTAATTCATTTTTTTATTTTATTAAGATGCTTTACCAACTTACGTAATTAGTTGCATGAGCTAAAAAGAGGTCGTATGTCCCATATAAATAACCACAAAAAAGTTGTTGCTGTTTTTTAATCACAGAATCTCGATTGTGCACTGCCAAAACCTTCCTCACTTTCATAGACCTCCGCAAGGCGTATGACTCTGTGCCACGGGAAGCTCTTTGGGTTGCGCTGCGGAAGCTAGGTGTGCCTGAGTTAGCCCTGAGAGTGTCTCGCTTGCTTCGCACGCTTACTCATATAAATAAGTAATCATATTAATGGTATGATGACATTCATATTTGGCGAGCAAACAAAGCAAGCAAGACACTATCTGGGGGAACATAATCGAAAGTGGGAGATATTTTTTGTTTATGTATATATTATATGTGTGGACTTACGTATGTCATTTTGTAATTTGACCCTCACGTGTTTGTGTTTGCTTGAGGGCCAGCCTTGTTCCATATTCTATTAAGCAGAACCCTTGTACCCGTATTATCAAAGTGAATTTAATAATTTACTCCTTGAATTAGGTTGTATCTGACATGATCTGAATGTTGCAGGATGCAATTAAGTCTCACAAACTTACCAAGTTTAGTAGCCATTGTATGTCATCTGTATAAGGCAGCTAAAATATTTATTTGTTAGTTAAACATTTACTTTGTACTATTCTTTAGCTCAGCAGTAGCTGTAACTCACAACACCTTCGCACAGACTTGTTCACTAAACATACCAGCACAAGACTTACCTTCGTGGTTAGACTATTGAACAATAAATTTTCAAGTAAGAACAACAGTGTTGCGTAGGGTGTATAACTATGACAAATAGCACACTAACTTAACCACTGCCACAAATTCGAATAGAGTGATATGGCTAGATATCACTCTCAGGCTTTATTTTCACTTGCCTCTGGCTCGTGAAAATAAATTAGCCTGCTCTTGAAATATTTCACCATATCACACTCTGACTCATGTAATAAGTACTGTTCAGGTGCGTAACATTCATATTAACTCACTATTATTTTGTGTATTCTAACCTTATCATTTCCGTGTTGTTGTCCTACCACTTCCCACTGGTGTGTGCTGGCAGCTGATTGGTCAGTTGTTAGCACGCTTTCCAGCTTTTAGTTGTATCTCATACTTGTGGTCAATTGACTCTTGTATTTTGTGGTCATTTGCTCTAGTGCTTGTGGTCTACTATTCTATATAAAACTTGTTAACTACGCTCCCAATGGAGGATGGGACTTACCATAACAACATACCTACCGGTTTGGCAATCTGGGCTCACGTGCGTCCTGCGGTCCTGCGCTAGCCTTGAGCCCGGGATGGTTCCCGTCCGCAGGTCTCCCCCAGCGGCGCCTTGGGGGGTGAGAGGCGTGGCGATGCTGTACCATGTGCATTCCCAGCATCGGCAAGTCCCCCAAGGGGGATGGGCCACTAGGAGGTGCCCTTCCCACCCCCAAGGCAACGATGATAGGAGTAGGGGGGTTGTTGCCACTAGGCCCCGCTGCCGCTCCAGATTGCTACATGACTGAGCATAATTAGATCACAACCCATTGCCACTACTTAAACCCCAGTGCAAATAATACTACAGTGCAATGCACAATAATTGATATTCAATGGTGATCACAACTACAGTGGTAAACCAGTGACAATGCCATGCTATATAGTCTCACAGAACCACATACACATCATGTTCTGGGTCCTCTACACTGGACCCGAGTTCCTGGCCAACACCATTGAAACCCTTGCCAGACTCTCACTTGGTAAGCGGATGTACTGGAGGTATGCAGAGCTTTGCCAGCGCCCCAGGGTTTGGATTGTAGAGTCCTCGATCCCAGCTATAGCCGCCGTCGTAGCCGCCCCTATTCGGAAGCTGTGTCCGGCGTACTGCTGCCGAGGCAGGCCCACCGCTGCCAACATGTCCCGCAACTGGTCCACAAACCAGGGTTTTAAGACCGGTTGTGTGGGGGATTTCCTAAAAAACAACCCTGGTGTGGCACCCCGAGTCCCAATATACTGAAGAATCGCTGTGACCGTGCACAGTGGCAGGCCTGTTGCCCCCATGGTGATGTCCGCCCCAGTTCCGAATTGGTCACACTTGGATCTCTTCAGATGCACCTTGATCATCGTCGGTTTCTCTCTGCTATCCACAGCCACATCACCCCACATGAGGGATACTGCCTGGTTGATCTTGGCCTTAGACTCTGGGAGGAGTTCACCAAGTCGGAAGAACCCGAAGAAGGCCGTACAACAGATCGCCCACATGAGTTCCTTGTGTGGAGTATCTGCTGCATCCAGATGAGTCTTGATTCGCTCCATGACACTCGCTGTGATCGGTAGGCGGAGACGCGAGGGAGGACCCCCCATTGATCTGACTCGCTGGATTCCCGCCTGAACCCGCTTCAGGATCGGCAGTGACGAGTGGTCCCTAGGGTCTGGGAATCCCAAGGCTAACTGTGTGTTGCGGACAGCCGAAAGGTAGCTTCTGATTGTCTGTGGTGCCAGGCCTTGGTCCGCCAGATATGCAGCGAATGAGCACAGCAGATGTTCCGTGACTGGAAAGGGTGCCTGAATGCTGAAATGAATGGTGAAGCTGTGAAATCTCCTCATTGCCGCGTCGTATGTGCGACGTGTGGACGGCGCCAGGCCCTCCTGAAAGTACCGCTGAACCGCTGACGCCATTCCTGGGACACCCAGTCGGCTTGGGGGTTGAGGAGAAGGTCCAGGAGATGGGGTGGCACTGGTGTGGGTGTGTGACTTGCTGACGGAACCTTAGAGAGGAAAGAAAAGGCACGGTCACGAGACAAGTCGTCGGCCAAATGGTTAGCGTGTGTGTCAATGTACGATCCGAATAGATGACACCCCAATTGCACCTCGACAAAAATCAGACACCTTAGCAGGTGCATCACCCCTGCATCTCTACTGGCTCTGGATTGCAGAGCTGCTACGACTACCTGGTTGTCACATCTGCAATGCACCCTGTGGCCATGCCACGCCTGACCCCAAATAGCACAAGCTAGGATAATGGGGACGAGCTCTTTTGCAGCGATTGACAAGGAGTCAGCTCTGCTATCCCAGGGAACTTGGCACCATTCACTCAAATGCCAAGCCCCGCAACCCCAAGACCCCGACGCATCCGACGTCACCTCCACTGTTGGTAGTTCCTGGGTTGGGCATAGGAAGGACACTCCATTCCATGGCCCGACAAACTCCCTCCACCAAGCAATATCTGCTTGGCAGGACCTGTTGAGGCGAATGATGCATTTGTTGCCCCGCCGTGTACCTGTAGCATGCAAGAGGTCTAGCAGCCTCCGGAGGAATGATCGTCCGGGTCTTACCACCTTGCAGGCATGGGACAACACCCCAATCAAGGATTCCAGCTCTCTCCTCTGGCATGACTTTCTAGCGCCCCACTTATTGAGTAGTGTAGTTTACCTCGACAGCTTCTCAGCTGGTAGGCGGAGCTCGCCCGCGACTGTATCGATCTCGATACCTAGGAACACCAGACATGTTGTGGGACCTTCTCGTTTGTGAGGAGCCATTGGCACCCCCAACTGCCTACACACTGCATCCATGGTCTCCACCGCTTCCTTGCACTCGCCTGACTGTGGGGGCGCCACTACGATAAAATCGTCCAGATAGTGCTGGATATAGCGAATGCCAGCCTTTTGCAGACACCAGTTCAATGCATCGGCCACCGCATTGAAAATCTTGGGGGCTGAGCGGAGGCCGAATGGCAGCATGGGGTCCACATAGAGTTTTCCTTCCCATTCCACTGCCTGCAAGATTCGATCCTGAGGATGTACCGGAATAAGGCGGTATGCGGCCTCTATGTCCATCTTGGCTAAGAGAGAGCCCTTACCCATTTGTTGTGCCATCTTTGCAATGTCGTCCACAGTGACGTAGGACAGGGATGTGAGGGCTGGTGAAATGCCATCGTTCACGCTACATCCGCTGGGATAGGACAGGTCGGTAATAAGTCTGTATTTTCCCGTGTTGTGGCCTTTAGGGATGAGGCCGAACCTGTTGATGTGCACCTGTGCCCTCCATGCGAGTGGGAAGGGGCCGAGCATGCGACCCTTGGACAGTTCGTCGGCAATGTAGCCCGATATAGCAGCAGGCCGGAGTCTGGTGGAATGCATGTTGCATGTGGCTGATGTTAGGGGGCTCTCCCATTTGAATCCAATCCGGAAGCCCTCACGTAAACCCTGAGTTACGTAGCCTACATATGCCTTGTCCGGGTGAGCTGCCAGGAAGAGTTCCCATGCGTCGACCTTCAGCTGGGTTGATACTATACGGAGGTCTGGGATAGTAAACTGGCACAGAGGGCGACAACTGCTTAGGCAGATTAAATCTGCCGTGTAGGGGTACATGTCTTCCCAGCCTAAATGAGATTGAGGCTACTATAACAATACGCACTTTATGGTGGTCAGAATGACCGTCACACCACGGAGGTGGATACTTAACTACAGTGGGACTCCAGTTACCCGAACACGAGGTTGAATAGCCATCTAGTTCAGAACCAGGTTAGTAGAATACTCATGTGGGGATATTACCCAGCAACTTACGTCTGCACGTGCTACTATTGGGTTTCAGGTGTGTCACCAACATGGTGTTTAGGTAATTGAAGTTCGCATAACTGAAGTCCCACTGTACGTCTCCCTTGCCTACCCTCTCCCCTTACCCCACCGACCTTACCCCCGCCCTTTTGACAGATATCAATGCCTCTAATACAGAATAATCAGTTCCATCACATCATAATAATTGTGAATTTGTCCATTATGTTCAGCGGCGTGTCCAGCCTGTTGACTGCCCTTGCGAGGGGGAGGCTGTGGGGCGGTGAGGGGACCTCGCTCGCGGCCGAGTCCTGCCGCAGTGCATACTGGGGTGGTCCCCCCCACACTCCTTGCAGGCGTGCACGTACCGACAAGACGGCAGTCTGCAGCGGCCCTCGTTGAACCGTCTGCAAACGTCGGCTGCCTTCCTCGGTGCCCGGGGCAGCGTGCCCTGATTCCCCTGTGGTGGTCCTGCTGGCCCCGAGCCGAATGGCCACACCCACCATGGCTGGTCCCGGTTCTGTGGGCACACGTTGGCCTGGTGATCGTCTTGCAGGCACAGGGAGCAGCGCGGGATAGATCGTGCCCTCCCCGTAAATGCCTCGCTATACAGCCTTGCATCCGGGACTGACCAATCCAGGCACTTCTTGGCCAGTGCCTCCCTCCAGAACTGCCGGTCATAAGCTACCCACCTTCCTGGCTCATAATTCCGTTCAGCCCTCACGATCGTTGCCAAGTAGGCCAGCAACTCTGGGGCCTTGTGAGGGAAACGGGTGGTGAGAAGAGCCGCCATGGTAGCGTATCTCTCCACCCAGTGGGAGATGTCCGTGATCATTGGTCGGGAGGGCTGTAGGGGGCGGGAGGGGGTTGGCTCTGGGGGGGCATCCATCGTCACCTCCGACATTTCCACAAATTCCAATCCCAACACCTTCTTCGCCACTTTCGGTGCCAGCGTGGCTGCTGGGTTGAATGGACCCACCTTGCTGAGGGGAGTAATGCCTGTGCTCCGCCCAGATGCATCGTCCACGCACCCATCCTTCGCAGCCGCTGCTGCCAGCAGGTTGAGACCCGAGCCGCTCCCCGGCGTTGGAGTGAAGGTTGGGAGCTCTGCGAGAGCGTCCATGCCCATGGTACTCGTGCCCGCATAATCTGCAAGGGGCGAAATACAGATGGAATCAATTGGAGTCGGGCAGCGTGCCTTGCGCCTACACCCTGAATTTTTTTTTTTTTTTTTTGATGCGAGACTTGCTTTGGGAGAGCAACCCTATATTCTCACTTGTCCCTTGCCATCACTATGGCCAGGCAGCGTGCCTGCTACTTACTGAGGGTCAGCAGCGTGCCATAGCCCTAGGTGTTCACTGAGGGTCAGCAGCGTGCTGCGTGTGGGTCAGCAGCGTGCCATAGCCCTAGCCGTAGGTATTTACCGAGAGTCAGCGCACCAAGAGTGCTGCAGCCCTAGGTATAGGTATGATTACAACCTGTGGGCTGCTGCTCAATTAAACCTGTCCCTTCCTCGTCTGCTGCTAACCTAGTTCCCCCTACCCCAGGAGCTAGATATTTGCTTGTCTGCTGCTAACCTAGTTCCCCCTACCCCAGGAGCTAGATATTTGCTTACCACTGCTCATGGAGGCAGAGACAGCTGGGTGCCCAGTGGTTGGGGGAGTGGCTGAGGTTGATGCTCTCAGGGGGCGCTGGAGTCACTAAAGCCTGGCCCTCTGTACTTCTCAGCCAACCAGGCCAGCTGCTCCGGTGAGAAAGGGGTCTCTGCTGGGGAGTCTTCCATCCAGGGGGAACCTTGTTTACCTAAATCAGTACTATAAGCGCAAATGTAATAAATGTAATCAGTACTATAAGCGTCGTCGCTACTGTCCACGCCAGTGCCTTCGACTACTATGCGTGCGCCTGTCTAGAGCCACCGAACCCCGCGGATGTCTAGGGCCACCACACCCCAGGATTACCTTACCCCTTATTCATAATCCCAAGCTGAAAACTAATTAAACTACATTCTACTAATATCTCCAATTCTGTGTGTGTACGGAGACAGTGTAACTTGACAGTGGATTTACAACCCATTAGAGTTATATATTTCTAGTTTCTAATACATACACTCAGGACTCTCTCTAACTCAGGATTCGCATTGGATACTTTCAGTGAAACATATACGGTACCCAATTTTCAATTGTCCACCCCTAATAGTATCTCACTCACCATTTATTTTTATTGTGTGGGTGTGTTTGAGAGATAAATCAGAAATGGTCACTCTGGTGTGTTACCTATCAAGCAGTTGTGATTGAAATTTGAAGCATTTTTGTTAACTATATAATTTATTTGAAATATTGGCCTCAGAATTTTATGATCTTTAGATCATTGTATAAATATGTACATAGTTTAATCATCAGTGATAAAATAGTTGCATGAACAGTGAGGAAGTTAATTGTGCACACTTGCACCGTAGTGATGAAGAACACAACAAATTATGAACATTAATTAAAGAGGATAAAGAGATATAGATATGGCACTATCTAGTCATTAAAGCAACTGAAATTTCCTTTTTTGGTTATCTTTTTTGCACTTGGTTGATAACAGCTGAGAGTATGAATGTTTTTCTTTTCCCCGAATGGCTTTTCCAGTGGTTGTTGCTTCTCTTCATCTATGGAGTTGTTGTCAGTGGCTTTTGACTGCACACCTTCACCACAACCTGACGAATGTGACTTTCTCTTCTTCACACTCTTTATTAGTTCTTTAACATTCTGTAGATTTGATGATTTGGTGGTGGAGGAGTCGGCACCTTTTGGTTTAGGAATGACATGCTCTGAGTTACTCTCAAGGAAAGCGTTCAGTTCAGGTAATATCTCTCGTTCCAATTGTTGATTATGTCCTTTGAACTCGGTGGTACTTGATTTGCTGAAGCTCATTCCTATAGATGGACCCTTCTTTTGTTCTCTAGTTCCATGTGGTGATAGGAGAAAGGCATCCCAAGAATCTGTACTTTCGCTTGTGGTAGTACTGTCACTCACAGAATGATCGTTGTCTTTGTAGACGGACTCTCTTCTCGATGTTGCTCCAAATCCTCTTGCCATATATGCACCTGGTATACCTGAACTGCTGCCATGTTCTCTGTTATTACCAGGATCGCTATTGCTACTACTGCTACCATGACCACCGAGACTGCCATGGTTACCACTGCTGCCATGACTACCACTGCTACCATGACCACCACTGCCGTTATTACCACCACTGCTACCATGACCACCACTGCCGTTATTACCACCACTGCTACCATGACCACCACTGCTACGATGACCACCACTGCTACCATGACCACCACTGCCGCCATTACCACCACTGCCGCCATTACCACCACTGCCGCTATTACCACCACTGCTACCATGACCACCAATGCTACCATGACCACCACTGCTACCATGACCACCACTGCTGCCATGACCACCACTGCTGCCATGAGCACCACTGCTGCCATGACCACCACTGCTACCATGACTACCACTGCTACCATGACCACCACAGCTGCCATGGCCACCACTGCTACCATGACCACCACTGTTATCACTGCCACGGTTACCTGTGGTATCCTCATTATCTCTCTCACTTGTGCCACCTTTTTTATTACTACGTTTTCTACCAGAACTGTCATCTTTTGTGCCACCTCCTGAGCTTCCTCCACCACCAGATAGTCCTATGTTCAAGCTTGGACCTATATCTAGGCTAGGAGGACCGATCTTAAGATTTACATTACCAAATTGAAGTTTGGTGGATGCAGATGCTCTGAACTTCCCTGAAGGTCCTCCGACATTTACATTAAAAGCATCTAACCCAAGCCCACCTTCTGCTGAGGCCTCCACACCTGCACCTTCCAATCCTTTCATGTTCACATTTCCTACTTTCAAGCTTACACCATCTGCTTTGGCACTTGCAGAAGCACTAACTGTAGTCTCAGCTCCAATAGCACTTACAGTACCAGCTTGCAGTTGGGCTCCTTTGATGTCTGCAGTAGCACTAGCTTGAGCTCCTGACTTTATACCAGTAACTGATGCTTCTCCAGCACAAACTTGTACACCTACAGCAGATGTAGAAGCCACGGCCGAACTGTCCTTACTTATTCCTCTCACTTCAGCCTTACCTGCTGAAACACTGGCTGCATTAGCTTTAGATGGGCAGATGCACCAGCTCTTTGGTCATAACCTGTTAGTTTAGCCTGAGCTACTTCTATCTCAGATGCAGTGACGCTGGCATTAGATGTTGCGTTTTTTTTTAATCCTCATTCCTGCGGCATCTATATTAGCAGCTTTTATGGATGCTCCAGTAGCTGATGCAGTAGCGGAAGCACTAGCTGTAGCTTCAATGCCAGTAAATTTGGCAGTGGCAGCCTGAACTGAAGCACCTGTAGCATTAGCAGTAGCTGTAGCATGGGTGTTAGCTTGCACTCCACTAGCCTGCATTGTGGCCATTTTGACTGAGGCTCCAGTGGCAGAGGCTTGAGCAGATGCCTTAGCACTTCCATCTGCACCAGTAGCCTTGGCTGTGACAGCTTCTACTCTCACACCCGTTGCAGTGGCTCTAGCTGAAATACTCGCGGCTCCTTGAACTCCAGCCATTGATATATCTGCTGCTTTAACCTCGACTCCAGTCATACCCAGTTTGACATCAGCTGAAATGGAGCCTTTTGCTGCAGCCGCCGAGAAATTACCGGCAGAGGCTTTAACAGTAGTAATGGAAGCTTCTGCAGTCACTGAGGCGCTGCCATCTATACCCTTCACTGAAGTATTCCGGGTAGATACTGCGACACCTTTTGCAGCCAGCTTTGCTGAGGCATCCCTGTTGGTTTTAGCCCACACTGCATGAACATTCTTATCGCTAACATTTATTCCTTGTGTAGATACTTTCACAGATTTATTTGAAGAGTTGGAAGTCTTCTCACTAGTACATTTTCTTCGTCTGATCACTTGAGATTCATTTGAAAATATGGGAGAAGAATGATTTTCTTCTTTCTTTTTATCCTTTAAAGTGACCTTTTTTGTGGTGTTTTTTCGCAATTCTGCTTTTACACTATCGACTTCTTTTCTTACTCTTGCTTGTTTAGCATCAGAGTCTCGAAGAACATTGCCATCCTTGTCAATGTAAACATCTTTGGAGCTAGCCATTTTTAACCTGTCTTAAAAATGAAGGTTAGAATATTGAGCAGGCCTGTAAAATAGTTTAACAACTAACAAGTTAATAATACGTATAAGGCAAGGGACAAGTCCAGGTGCTTTCCCTTATGAAATAGTAAGTCTAAACAACCATGAATAATATACTTCATCAATGAATAATTGATATGTAATACTATATGTACATAGTGTTATAAATTGACAAGTAATTCTAATTGTGTAGTTCATTGAAGTTTCAATAGGTCTTAAAGAGGTGGATCCAGCACGAGCGACAGAGAGGGGCCCAAATATATTTAGGTCAAAACTCACGAAACTTACTAAAAAATGTTATTAATATTTTGTACATGATTTGAATACTATTTATTTATGAGTGAAGAGCATAAGTTGGTATGCAGTTGTCCTGGAAACTGTATAATCCCTTATTGGTACATTCGTGCTTATAATTTTTCCAACACTTGGTTGGGAGGGGTGCCCTGACCCCCTGGATCCGCCCCTGTCTTATTATTATCATTCTTATGATTGCTAACAGTCTAACAGATAAGTGTAATATTTTGAGAAAATTGTGCCTTTAATGATACAAGCATAAAATTTGGCACACAGTTATATGTTGCTCTAAGGATGATTTTTTGCTATAGGGCCATTTCACATTTCGCTCGCAATAAAGATAGCAGCCAATTTCAAAATGGCTGCCATCCATTACTATTATACTGGCATCTCAATTTTATTCTGGTGGCTATTAAATACATTTAAAGGTGGGGAATAGAGTACAGCATTATATATATATATATATATATATATATCAGTTTTGAGAACACAATCCACCGCAAGCAAAGGGCAGTGCACTGAAGTGATGCCTTAGCACTCTTGCACCTTTCTTTTTTGCATTCCTTCTTGCACCCACATTTAAGGAGGTCAAGACATGCCTTGGTAGCTTCTGGCAAAGTTGTCCAGTTAACTTCCCATCCGCCTGTGTCCTTCTTCTTCCACCCCCAATCACTTGGGTTTGGGAGTTCAGGAGATGCAATCATCATCATCCCCCAGCAATGACCAGCTTGGTAGGAAGCTCTTTTTGAATGCTGCATTAGTGCTGCTTGTGTGGGGGGAAGTCCATGGATTGCTCGACATTTCTTGGTAAACAGCTGCTTGCTTGCCTGATTAACTGATTGCTGGCTGCTAGTGCAGTCATAGAGCAGTATCACAAATCTCTCCAGAGTCTCCATCCAATGATCAATAGCACTTACACCTGGAGTTGAGGCTAAAGCACAGAAGGCAATTGTGATATCACCGTAGTTCATCCATGTATCCCATGCAGACTTCTTGCCACGGCCATAAAAAAAGGAAACCGTATCACATCCAGTAACAGGACCTAAGGCATTTGCCATCTCATGAGCTGCTAAATACCGAAAAAAATTCCCAGTTCTAAATGCCACCCATAGCTCAATGGTATTGAGTCGTTGGGCTGTTGTTACTGCAAGGACAAGGACATCTGTGTCCACTGTACGCAGTGACACCTTGGTGTATCCTTCCTTTACAGCATCTTCTAAGTGCAGTAGGATTCGGGTGTCAGCTTCCTCATGCGTACATGGTGCAAGACCTGATGTATCTCGAGTTTGAGTGCAGAGGACTTCGGCATGATGGGTGCTGATTACTTGCTTGGCAGTACAATCAAGGGCTGTCACACAAGTTGCCAGGAAGGAGAAAAGCTCAACCTTGTTGTCATCAATTCTAAGAAACTCCTGCCAGTTTCCAGGAATTGCACTAGATGGGATAACATGTCTGCGAACTCCCTTTCCTCACCTGCTGCGTGTTTCAGCCTTCAGACTGTCAGGAAAATTGTCATCCCACACCACATCTAATCTGCTAACATGCTGCAGCTGTGATATGGATGTATGGTGTGAACACTTGCTCTGCATAATCTGAAAACTTCTTAGCAGCGCCAGGCCGTAACATGTTTACAATAGCAGCCCCATCTATAATGTTAACTTGTACCTTTGGGCTGGATGAATTTTCTTGTGAAGAAACTAGGTCTTCCAAACAGCCTAGAAGATCCGACTTTGTACCAGTTCTCACCTTACCCATATGTGATAATGATGGTGGGCATGCCTGGTTTTCATGTTCAAAGAATTCATCCAGGTTTCCATCACGTATTTGTGACGCAATGTAGAGCCTGGAGAAGAGGGAACAGTCACTTTTCAGAGATGAGAGTTGCTGTTGGGATTTTGATTTTTCTCTTGCAGGATGCCAACTGAACAGAGAAAGCTTGTTTAGCTTGATAGGATCCGTTATTGGCTTAGTCTGATTGACTAGGCGCTCACTGACATAACTGTCATACTGTTCCTGTCCCAGCTTCTCAATATTTTTAAGACTGTTTATAACTGCTGTGTCTGCTAGGTCTCTGGTATCCAGCACGAGAAGGTCATTGCTTTTTTCACTAAATGTATTCCCCATGTCTTCCATGACTCCTGCTAGAGCTCTAACATCTCCTGCAAATGCCATCTGTGTGTGCTTCGTTTGCTCATGGTGATGGGTGTCAACCTTTTCCCTTTCTTCAGTGAAGCTTTCAAACTCTCCAATGACACGTGCCATCTCTGCACCAGACACCATCCACCGTTGTAGAGCAGCAGGATTTTCTGTCAGACCCACAGCACCACCATCACCTTTTACAGAGGCATTGTTCTGCTCATGTGCCTGGTCAATGGCCATAGCAGAGAAGCTGTGTGTTGTCTTCTTCACAGTGAATTTTCCTTTCAGAAACTCACCATAGACATCAGGATGAGTATCTTTCAGTGCAACCATATCTCGCAAATGGACTGGTATCCATCTGGCATAGTGAATGTGTCCCAATGCAAAGAACCAAGGCACAATTTTGGTCAGAGCATCAATATAGAGCAGGAAATTGCCTTCTCTTATCGATCGCACATAGATCATCACCACTAGTTCCAGCTGTAGGATCATCCACCAGAAGTGAATCTGGAGACATGAAGCTGCTCTTTCAATGCACCAGTCTTCCAGAGAGGTCTCATCTCCCTAGTCTAGATCATTGCTATAAGTTTTTTGCAAGAGCTGCTGGCTCGTCGTGTTCGTGTTACATGGGAGGCCTTCAGAAAAGAATCTGCTGTTCCAGAAGTAGCAACTCCAGCTTGCACAAGTGCTCCTGTCCATCCACTTCCCTCCAGGAGGTCACCAAGTGTCTTAAGAGCAGCCATCTCAACATGGAGTCCGCCAAACATCACAACAAAGTGATCTTCACCTTGAGTCTCAGGCCAACTCCATTGAATAGAGTGGCTGATCCACAGTGATGATGGGTGTCTGACCAGGATTTAGAATTTCCACTGCCTTTTTCACTACATTCATAGAATGCCTAATCATAGCTACAGACTTTACCTCATCATGGAAGAGGGGAAGTAAAGAAGTGAGTGCAATGCTGCTGTCTGATGTTGATGGCTGAAGGCTAGCGTGGTATGCTGCCCATGAGATTGTTTCATCCACTTGGAGGATGTCAATATCCAGCACAGCCTTCATCTGCTCTAGCCACCTGTAGGTAAATAATACAAAGTTCAAAGGGATTCTGGTACAAAATGCACAGATATTGCAAACATACCTATATTCTTTCTGCATAGCTTGGGGCATCAGCTGACTATCTGCTTAGTTAGGCCCATCAAGCAATGGTATGGGAGGAACTTGTCTGAGCAGAGCAACAGGGGGCACATTGGTGTAGGTGTCAGGCAGTTTAGCTGGCTTTCTCTTGAGGCCTCTCTGAGTGTCACCAGAAATAGAAGCAATATCTCGCTGAATCCCGGCAAAAGTGCCATCAGGGTGTTGGAAAAGTGACGTCCCAGTTCCATGGAATGAGTCGTGAGCACTGGTAGAACTAGGGTTGAGATCGATATTGTCTATCGCTGCAGTAGTAAGCAGGCCATCCTTAAGGTGAGGAGGACAGACAGCCTTTTCCACTTCATACCGATTGCAGATTAAGTTACCCAATTCTGTAGAAATGTCTAGTACACGATCATATGGTATGCACAGTCCCAGGTTAAAGAGGGTATCCACAAGAGCCCGCTTACGAGTCTTTGTGTGAATCATAATCCCCAAATATATGGGAAACGGTGTCTCTCTGTCTTGGCTATGCCTAGTTGTGGTGGCAGTCTGCCTTTGGCTGTTGTATTGGAGAAGTTGTGAGAGAGTAAGAGCTGGTTGAGGTGTAAATTTAGAACTGGTCTGGGTTGTGATTTTGGTACCATACAATATATAATAACATATAGTGCCAAGAGTGACACTGGCACAGATTTTTCTTGGCACTGAGCATCAAATGAGCCACTGAAGTGATTTTTCATCTTTAACATGTCTCTCCTCACTATCTTAGCAGCTCTGGCTAGATGAACTGCATCATTGTCAGTATCATGTTCACATGCTTTCCTCAATGCAGCACTGATGCTATGAGACTATCCATACGTACTTCCTCAATGTAGGAGACAAGCCCAGCGAATGCAATACCATGGTTAACATCATCTGCACTAGATTCCGGCACTTTTGTGTCCCGTGCTTTATTACTTTGACTCTTGGGCAAAAGGTCTCCAACACTAGGCTTTGCTAGAAGGTTTATCCTGCAATTTGAGGGCACACTGCCTCACATGAATGTCAACTTCAAATGTTGATGCATTCCACAGAACATCCCTAGCTGCAGATTTGCCACAGAAGAAGCATGTCTCTTTTGAATCGTGTTTGTGTTCTCCACTCAAATGGGTGAACTTCCAAGGTCTTGGTTCTGGATTGCTTTCTTGGGACATTTTTCGCTTTTCGGCTCTCTGGAGTTTTGTTTTGTTAAACTGCAGTCTGCATGAGTCGTGCCATTTGGCTTTGCGAAATCGGAATGTTGCCTCAATACCCTGACCCTCATCCAGTCTTGACAGTTTTAGGGTTAATGGAAGACTACCAATCTTGTCAAATGCTTCGAGATTTTTGGCCAAAGTTTTGTATCCTGCCCCCTCTGCACCACGAGCTGAATTAGCTGGACATTTCAGCATCTCTACAGTCTCTTTTTGGCACACAACACAAAGGTCCCAGTTTGTTGTCAAACACTGTCCCGAAGTTTGAGGCCCATCCATCAGGGTCTACAACCTTGTAGAGTTTGGACATTTTCCCTCGAGTATCCAAAAGCAGAAATAAGCTGATGCAATACAATGCTTGCAGCTGCAAGCAGAGCTTAACTACGGTCACTTGGTTTGATTGTGAAGCACTACCTAGCTAGTATATTTGGGAGAGAGTCAGGCTGGCAAGGCTAGCTGCGTGCGTGCATTGGGTGCATGCACGTCACGTGATTTGTGCCCTCCCCTTTTGCGGCTTGGGGGTGAGCCGAGGGCCTTCCCTCTGTTACGACCCTGGGGATGCCTGAGGCCAAGCCCTCCAGCCTGACCAGTCACATCAGCAAAGTGGCATACATGTACGTCCTTTTTTTTTTTGTGGATGGAAAATCCTTCTGCTGCCTTTCTTTCCTCTTTTTTATTTATTTATTTTTTTTTTGCTGTCTTGCCCAATTCAGGAACCGGACGGTGAAGGGGATGGTGGTGGGTCATTAGGACGAGTTCCGAGGAGCTTACCGTTTAGCTGCACTTACTCTTGTCGAAGCCACGAGGTGGTCATCTGGCATGTGCGCTTCTCATCGAATTTCGTGATCACTGCGCCTGCGCTGTGCTCCTCGCCAGTGGGAGGCTTCCCACTTGGATCGTCGCATGCTGAGCCCCTCCTGACTCCCTCCGTTAACCTAGTTTAACTACGTTAAACTCTATTTAACACAGTGTGCTTGCAGCTAGCTGCAAGCACAATGCAAATGCAGAGTGGTAATGATTCAGGATGTAGCTACAGCAGGTGTAAAATCAGCAGCTACAGCCACATGCTAGCATGTTGCAGTCATTGTTACATGCAAAATCATTTTTCCTCAGGTAAGAGATTAGCTATAGGATCAAAATCCTAAGTGGTTTCAAAACAGATGTCAGCAAAATATCAATAGATGGTGGCCATTTTGAAAACTGGCGGCCATTTTTTCAACGAGCAAAATATGTGATGGCCCTATAGCTAAAAATTGTCCTTAGGGCAATCTACAACTGTGCACCAAATCTCATGCTTGTATCACTAAAGGCACAATTCCTTCACATATCTGCCTAACTATAAATGGAAATTGGGTTAATACCAGCTATACTAGGCAAACTCAGGCTAATTCCTCTCATAATTGTTCTTGACATTCTTTTCAAGGACTGAATGTGCGGCCTTGTTAACTATTCAGTGATCTTTATCAGCCTCTTTACTGTATTAATACTGTACTTTATACTCAGATGATAGTAATGTTGTGTAAGTCACATGATATATTTTATAATTAGATGATTGTTAGTTGTCACATGATCATAGTTTTAATCGCATGATCTTGCTTTACTATAGGGGTTTATGGCCACACATCTGTATATGATACTCAGTCAGATTCCGTATGGATTTTTGGAGGTGTGGTTTATGATAGGCCAGCAGCTGGTGTGTCTGGAACTCTATACTCACTTCATGTGCCTACCAAGACATGGAACGTTGTCCACATGCAAGAGCAGGTAAAGTACAGAGTTGTTGAAAGTACTTGTCTATTGCCCCAATTGTGTGTAGATCCACTTTCCAAGTTCTGCTGTGGATTTGTTTTGATAATATTGGAGTATATTTGTACATAATAGTGAAAGTGTGTGTTGTTTTACAGAAGAAAATAGCTTCTGCCCACTTCAGTCAATCACTTTTCTTGTACTCTGATACATGTTAAAACCATCCAATTAGATTGCTCAATTTGTTGTAAATGTATTTCATACCCACTTCCTTGGAGGTGAATAAGTGAACTATCCAAGTAATTAATGCATTTCCTATAGCCTAGAGCCATGGTACAAGTTTGTTGCACCCGTCCGTGCGATCAGTACGGAAATTGCACTATCCTTGGGCCTTCAGCTCTCGGTTGTGTAAATCCCGTACTGACTCCACGTCGTGGTGTATCCTATACTTGGTTACAACTATTCGTATACATGTATGATCTGTTTATTACTAGGTCTACCCACGTTTGTTTCACTCTATGGTGCTTTATGAAGGAACATTGCTGATATATGGAGGTCTGGTATCTGAGTCTGGAAAATTAGAAACCATTTGCTCTAGTGGTGCTCTGACTCTAATTAATTTACGTAGCAATTCTACTTTTACAAACGGAAAGCCATCAGTGACAGTATCAGGTGAGTGATCAACTGTGAAATTGCCCAATGTCAAAAACACTGGAGATGAATGTATCGCGTGCTTTATACTGTATGAAATGTATTTGGTGTAGGATTTCTTCCTGAGAGATGGGCACACAGCAGTGCCCTCATTAATGGCAGTCGCGTGCTCATTACCGGTGGAACAGATGGTAAACTCATCCAGTCACTGGACGTACTTCACAATATCAATAATTTGTGTTCCTTGGCTACAACTGCATCGCAGTGCTATTCTCTGTCGTGCTTTGCTTGTGGAAATGCAAGTGACAGCTCTTTCACTGGTTGCTTTGCTGATAACATTTGCACAGAACTGGGAGGAGTACAGTTGCTGCAATCTCTCCCGTCATCTGTGGAATGTAGTTTGTTCAGCAGCTGTAAGGAATGTTTAATTGGAGACGTTTCACGAACTCTCAACTGCACGTGGTGTCTCTGTGACAACTCAACCAGTTGCACTTTGCCCTCTGAATGCCCGTGTCGACCAGCAGAAAGTCCACGGCGATGTGTGTTGGAGGAGTGCAAGTATCCGGAGTGTCGTGGCTGCCAGTCAGGTGACGACTGTGTGTGGTTGGGTGCAAGTGTTCGGAGTGATCCATTGATTCATGATTCATTGACAGTGTCTCACTCTTTTGAGGAATGGGGGTGCTTTAGTTCTTTCATTACTAAAAAGATCATCAAGGCGGTCGGTGACTTCAGCTTGGAGGCATGTCCTACGGCATGTAGTCGTCTGACTAATTGTAATTCGTGCGTTTCTTCCAGAAATTCTCATGGAGGGTCTCTTACCTGTGTGTGGTCTTCTTATAGCAATGAGTGCATGTCAGAAGATAGCGTGCCATTACTGTGTGCTACTAGCACGTGCGGTACTATTGTATCTTCATCTGAACAGTGCACAAGGCCATGCTCCCACAGGCAGACTTGCACCGAATGCCATTCATCACCTGAATGTGCCTGGAAGCCTGGAGACACTGTACCCGGTGCGTGCTTCAGTGTAGCCGAGGTGGAAGGGTTGAGTATTGGTAAAGTGGTGAACTGTGTTGATTGCCCAGCCAGCTGTACGGATCATGGACGCTGTGCATATACTGGCCAGTGTGTTTGTGATTTGGGCTATGTAGGACAGGCGTGTAGTGTATCGTGCTCATGTAACGGATTCAGTAACTGTGCCAACGAGACTGACGTAGGAAGATCGACCTGCTTGGAGTGTTTAAATAATACTCAGGTAAATATGCACGATTCAGAAAAAGATATGCTCACCAAATCATTGGCAAGAAGTTAATGAGTTGGACCAGATAGTTAGTGAGTAGTGAGGGAGGTGATTCCTTTGCATACACTTACAACATTTTAAACGTCGTTTTATTTTAGGGTCCCCATTGTGAGCAGTGTGAAGCCTTCTATGTGGGATCTCCTAATATGACCGGAGGTGAATGTGTGCCTTGTCAGCATTTCTGTACCGACAATTCCAGAGTTTGTGTCGACTTCCTAACAGCTGCCAATTTCAACAGTAATAAGGTATAACATGTGAAACTAATGATGAGGTATTCGTGTGAAGTAAAAAGGTGTATATAATTTATATGTTAGATTGAAACTTTCTCACTTAAAGGGGTCTGGAAAAAGAGCAAAGGAAAAATGTGAAAAAATCTTAGTTGTCGCCAGGAAATTGATCCCAGGACCACTGGCTTCAGCCACCAGGGCTCTAGTCACTGACCTATGACAACCCATGACTTCCAAGATTCTCACATTTTTCCTTTATACTGTTGAGTAGTACAGCTTGCTGCAGTCTCGTACTCAACCAACCAGTCAGAACACCTTTTCTTCACCTTTTTTATGAAGAGTCAGAACTTAAGAATTGATCATTTATACGTTATAAGTTATTTACAATAGCTACTATTGGAATGTGTGTGTGTGTGTGTGTGTGTGTGTGCAGTGGTGTAGTCGTTGTGTTCTTGGCTCAGGGCCTGAGATCCCAGAGTTCAAGCCCCACTCAGGCAATTTTTCCATTTAGTTTTCCATCTGCCGCCAGGATGCCTGTGCACTAAGTAGGCACTGTGAGCTGTGCAAGCTAAGCTCTTGGAGCCAGGCTAGGAACTTGCAGGAGAACAGGCCTTTCCTCACAGCAAGTGGTGTGGGCACCCGAAGTCCCACCTGGACCATTGCAGTTTTATGAGAAAAGGCCTTGAATTTGCACCCTAGCAAATGCCAGGTACCCAATCACAGCTGGGTGGACTGGTGAGGCTGATGGGAGCTCTGCCAGGTGCACGTGACCACCTAGTGGCAGCAAGATAATTTATTTAGCACTTATGCATATGACAACCACTGCAGTTACTCACTGCTTGAACTGCTAGTAGATTACACCTTCTCCTCAACAATGCAACTCTTTTCTCCAATAACTAGAAGCAGACTTTAACTGCTCGGGGACAGATCTACAAGATTACAAGATTTATGTAGTCAACAGATTTAGTGATGGCAGTGCAAGTGACTGGAGGACTATGCCCTCAAGGCAAATATTATTTGTAGAGTTCCAATTCCAGTTCATGTTATCCACTTACCTTCAGAGATAAGTATGAATTCCTTTAGCTTTTTTTTTTTTTTTTTTTTCCTGCTGCTAAGGATAACATTTAGTACAGATGCTGTATGCCTGGATATAATCTGCACTGAAAGAGAAAGTGATAGTGTTTTACATATAGCATTATTATTTTTAAAAAGTTGCAATTAATAGCTAGTCATTATAATTAATAATTTAGACATAGAAGATTGTTTTTATGAAATGGCGGGAGTAGTGGCAATATGAAATAAATGATGAATTGTTGTAGTATTTCTTGTTATTTTCATTCTTTGTGTTTCAGTTGCAGCAGATAGTGTCTGGTCCCAGGCAAGATGAAGCAGTTTGTATTGAATGTGGTAACAATACATTTGGTGACCAATGCAACCAGTGTCTTCCCGGATATTTCAATGATACTCCAGGTCACATGACTTCATCTCTTATCTGTACCAAGTAAGATGGCTTTTGTAGCGTGATTAAATTAGTTTATAGTGCATTATTTAATTGAGGTGTGTTTTTGTGTACTATTTATTCATTTGGTGTTGTTGTTTTTGTTTAGTTTAGTTGTTTTCTTTTTTGGTTGACTTGGAGGTGTTAATTTTATTTATTTACTTTTCATTTATTCACTTTTCATTTATTCATTCATATATTTATTTATTTATTTATTTATTTATTTATTTATTTATTTATTTATTTATTTAATGTTTATTTAGGTGTAATTGTAACGGGCATGATGTGGCTCCGTGTGACAACAGCACTGGAGGCTGTGAGTGTACAGACAACACCAGAAGCCATTCTACAGTCAATGTTGATGGCCAGGTGTGTGTGTGGGTGTGTGTGTGTGTGTGTGATTGGAGGGAATGTTATAGTGATGATCAGATATATAGTATGTGAGGTAATCAGATGCTGACCTGTAATAGAACTGAGCTCTGTAGGATACATTAGGTGTTTTCTCTAGCTAACACAGACTATGTGTGTGTGTGTGTGTGTGTGTGTGTGTGTGTGTGTGTGTGTGTGTGTGTGTGTGCAGTAAATACAAGTGGACTGTCTCTAAATATTGAATTTCTTAGCAAATAGTAGTGTTGAGAGGTATTTTTGTGTGTTCAATGCAATTCGCAACGCATTTAGCGTCACCGTTCTTTTTTCTTTGCAGCTAGTGATTGTAATAAGCTGCTAAAATCAATATGGATTTCTTTACTGAACCTAAGCTAGTAATAATGGCTGTGTCTGCCCAGCAATGTGCAAAGTGCTGACTGACTGTTCTGGCCACTGTTGTTACATTCACTTTGTACATTGAATTAATAGTGTAACAGATGTGACTTTGGATATGTGGGTACCCCTGTCAACAGTTCCCAGTGCTACCTCGAGTTCCAGCGAGACAAGACGGCCAACTACACGTTGGGGCTGCATAAATCTATCTTTATTGCAGTGGGTGGGGACATTCGTGATAGCAGCTGGCCGTTTGTTTCCATATTTGTGGAGAAAGGACTTTTGGATATTTATGTGTCACAAAATAGTTCTGCAATTCAGTATGTGCAAACTAATTCAGGACAACGACAGATTATAGTGTCTGAAAGACATCAAGTGAGTCATTATTATACCTCTATTAGAAGAACTGTTAATAAGTCATTTAGAATTATTAATAAGTAAGTCATTTAGAATTATTAATAAGTAAGTCATTTAGAATAGCTATTAATAAGTAAGTCATTTAGAATTATTAATAAGTAAGTCATTTAGAATAGCTATTAATAAGTAAGTCATTCAGAAAGCTATCACTAAGTAAGTCATTTAGAACAGTTATTGTCAAGTCAGTGGGTTCTGTTGTGTTGTGTTACATTTAGGTGGTAGAGAAATTTCGGCGCAGTATCGAGTTTGCTGAAGCAGAGTGCGCTGAAGTGCAGCGATTTAAGCGTGATGCATTCGGTACGGTTTTGTCATCCTCTCAAATAAGCAATGTCTTCAAGTACCGTACAAATGGAAGATTTAGTCTCCTGTTCAACAACCACACGGGCAGCACTTCCGATACTGAACATTATCTTGCTATTATTGCGTTAAGCAATTCTACGTCTTTTTATCTGAACTATATTCAATACCAACCAGTGCAGCAATCAACTCTAACCTTTCTGGTCACCGCCACTCTATTTGTGTTTGTTTCTTTACTCATCATAACTGGAGTTAGAACTGTTCTTTTTATTAGAGATCAGTTGCATAGAGCTAGCATGAAACGTCTTCAAAGAAGGAGAGCTTACAGACCTTACCATTCCATTCAACTACTACTCCATCCGAAGAGACCACTCCATCAAAACGCTAAAGACAAGGAAAATATTTATTATATCTCCAATGAAGACAGGAAGAAGAGATTGAAGAAGACCAAGTATTGCGTACATGAAGTGACTACAGGATCCATTACTGTGCAGCCCACAGCAGATCTCAGTGCCGACATTTGTTCAGTGATTGTACAGGGACCTTCTTCAAGAAGTAACAGGTACACCTTATTTGCAGGAATAGCACTGGTCCACAGTGCCACGTCTGATTCAACTCAAACAAGAACCCATTTGACTAAGTCCACCATTAGTGACAACAATACTCAGATTAATCTACAAGAATTGTCAGAGCATGAATCTGAACTGTGACTCATTTTACACGAATCAATCATTATAATAATAATTATTATTTTGTGTAGCTTTTTGTTGTTTTTTAATATTTCATTTTATAAACATGGCATTACGTAAGACAAATGGTAAATTGAAAGTGATATAGTTGGGTACTTGATAAAGTCACACGATAGAGAGATGTCGGTCACATGATAGAGAATCACAAGTAGAGAGCTGTACATTGAACATTAAGGACTGTTCATTAGATTATGCAAAAGAAAGGAGTGTGACAGAGATTGATGAAGTGATGCTATTGGTAAGAAATTACACACCAGCAAAGGGAGCAATCAAACTTGGTTGCTCAAACAAGACCTTCCATAGACAACTGGATGCAAGTCCTTCAATAATTTGCTGATCTTGGCAGCATTAATGCGAGCATACGGATTTGGTCTCCAACTGTCTTGAATCAATATGGATACTTGTGACATGAACTGTAAGCAAGGTAATATATACATATATATATATATATATATATATATACATCATATACCATGTATATTATGTACGCATATATAAATAAATAATATTACACAAGTCAGCATGATATGGCGAAATATTTCAGAAGCAGGCTAACCAGTTTTCGGTGTTTTTTACAGCTACATATTTCACTCTAAATATTTTGCCATATCACACTCCGACTCGTGTAATAAGTATTAATACACACATGATCAACAATCATCACCGTGACATAAACATCTTATGGTGTTAGCACATAAGCATACTTAGGTATTAATCCATTACACCTTGACCTTGATTTTGTTTGAAAAATTAACCTAAACAGCTTTACTAGCGGATACCGAAAAACAACAACATTTGCTGTGCTTAAGCATGTTTTTCAAAACCAGCCACATGACTATTCATCTATACATTCCACTCCAACTCATCCCATCAATATACATACATTCATATGCATACATTCCAATCCATCAATACTTCCACGTCATATACTGTATGTATGTACACACCTCACTGTTCTTCCACGCAGGCTCTAGGAGCGGACGTCCTTCATCATCAACTACTATCTTTTTCATGTCCTCAATGGTTGGATGATCTGGCACAATGCAGAAATATGGAGACCCATATGCAGGCACTTCTTGTTCATTTCCTAGGAAAGAGAAAAAAAAAATTCTTCAATTTTTTATACGTTGCATTTAGTGCCTTAGCAAAAATACATGCTTTAGTTTATTCTTAAATAGTTAGTGGCATGCTTCTAACAAATGGTGAAGCAAGTTATATTATAAACAAATAAGAAAACTAATTGACATCAGCTTCATCGATTTCACAATATTGTTGTTTTTTGTAAATGAGTAATGAGATGAGGAAGTGGCTACTAAACGAGTTGTCTATTAGCTCTTGGATTTACCTCACAGCACACTAAGTTTGAGTGTACTCAACTTAAACTGTAAGCGGATGAAAATGAAGCATGCTTATCTTTAAAAAAAACTGTTTCTTTTAGCAACTCTCTAAAATACTAATTAGTCAGGTTACGATGTGCTGCATTCAAAGGATGAAAAATCACAAGTTCAAGGTCTTCAAGTCTGTCTCAGGCTCCCAGCTTTGCAAGGTCCAAAGTCTATACTAGACAGTCATAACTTGACCATACATGTGCATACCACTAATGTGCCACATGCACTAATAAGTCACATGTAATGTACATACATAACTTGAGTCAAATTTGTACACCCCTAATAGTGTCATAACGCATCACTCACTCATACTTTTTAGCGCGTTAAAATAAACCTGTGAATAATTACCCTGAAAATTACACCATAAAGATGACATGCTCCTCCTTACCTCTCCAGTTGCATCTTCTTGTCACTTCCCACATGACTAGCGCCAAGGAGTAGACGTCAGCCATTACGTATGAATACAGCATCCATTTCTTAATAGTCCCACTTAGGATTTCTGGTGCAAGATACCTCCTGGTTCCCACCGCATGATCCGGAACCTCGCCCTCTGACGTGAAGTCAGTCTCTTTCACAGACATTCCAAAATCACTGATGCAGCAAGACATGTCGTCCTTGATCAAGATGTTGTCAGATTTGAGGTCTCTATGAGCAATGGTGGACTTGGTGAGGTTCACGGCTGTCTGGATATGACTATGGAGGTAACTAACACCATCTGCAATGGAGGAAAGGAACGTGTGGCACTCTTTGGAAGAGATGATGTGGTTACTGAGGTAGTTGTACAAGGATCCTCGAGGGTGATACTCAAACACCAACCACAGCTCCACATCGTGCACTGTTATAGAAAAGAGAGAACGTAAACACTGACATATCCAAACACATCCAACAACGTGTTCTCTTTTAAAGTGAATAATCCCAAAATTGTAATTGTGCATGAAAATAATAAAGGTCATACGTACACATTATTTGGTATAAATCCTGTATGTAGTAATATTATATGTACAAGGTTGAAACGTATTAGTTTGAATTGTTATATTACTATGTAAAAAGTCAAGCCATAATTATATATGTTGAATTGTAAATTTGCCTGCCTATAATTAAATCCAAACTTACTAGTATCTTTGAGTTCGCCAGTGATGAAGGCCAAGATATTCGGATGGCGCAGCATATCTGTATGATATATGTTCTTCTCACGCTCCCAACTCTTGGAATTTCTATTTGGTATGATCTTAATCGCCAGGTCTCTTCCATAAAACTCTGAATACGCACGATACACTCTGCCATAGGAGCCTTGAGCTACACACAAAGGAAGTTAAAATAACTTAAATTGGCTGGACACACCTGTTGTCAAGCTCAATTAGTTGGCCTGGTGACAAAAATCTTTAGAGTCTGCAGAACAATATTGCAAGACACTTAATGATGTGTTTAGATTAAAAGAAGCACTTGTACATAATAACCTGCACACTCAGCAACAATGAGTTAACTGACCAAACTCCAAGAATCCATGCAGCACGTGCTAATTCCAGAAATTAGAAAACAATATGGCCGCAGATTCTCAATAATACTACAATACATTTTCCTATAGGAGAGTTTAGGGATCCCTCCCAATATCTCAGTTACCTAGTTCTCCTTGGCTCCCCACTTGTTCGAATAACTGACTCTCCACTGTAATAGGTCGCTCCATTTCCTTAATATGTTTACTTGTAGTTCTTAGTGTATTTGTATTTCTGAAGCTAAATTTTGTTGTGTTGATGAGATTGTTAACTTGCTCAACCCAAGGAAAGAATCACAAACAGAAGGCACTAAAAATTTAACATTAGTCCCTTTTTATATTTTTTTTATTTCAGATGTGCACATCCTCTAAATGTGTTCACATGCACTGTTGCATGCCAGCTAACAAGACAACCAAGTTAGCCAAATAGCTAGGTCAACATAATCTGATTGCAAATAAACAAAATATTAATTTTAGGTATAGTTAGGGATGCTTAGGCCTTCTTAATTTGCCCTCATGCCTTTCATGGTGACATTTGCCACAAATTAAACCCTCCCACCCTGTGAACGTGAATAATCATATTACCACTCAAGTGTGGTTCTAAGAAAATGTCAAGGTAGAATTAAACTTCATGCTGTACAGTGTCATCATACAATGCACTTCATAGTCCCCAAGTCATAACATACCTATTCTTTCTTTGTCTTTAATAGTTTGAGCGAAGGTCTTCACTCTCAATTGAGTGTTTCCTCCGCGACTGCTACCACCACTGTGGCCTGCAGGATACTGTGGCTCTCCGATACCAATACTACCAACCTATGAACAAGAAACAAAACAACATACAACTTGTAAATACGCAAGTACGCATCAAAATCATGTCAATTTGCTTTATTTACCACTTATTTAAAATGTGCATATCAAATTTACTGAATATTATTGCCAGCATTTCCCTACAGCAATCACCCACAAATGTTTACCAATACTTGTCAATTCTACACAATGCTGCACTCCTATGTATATCCTGTACACACGTTTAACCAGAGAGAGAAATAGAATCACTGCATTGCACCGTCATATTATTTAATGTACTGTCAATAGTGGCACAAGTCAGGTGCATAAGACATTGGATCTCTCTACAGACAAGCTTGTATAGTATAATACGTACAATAAATTATTTGTTTCTAATATACAAAAGTTTGCAATTTTTCTTACTTCACAGCTTTTCTGTTGTCTTCTGCTCCACACGTAAACGTAGCACAGTACACAAGCCACAATTGCTATGACTGCCAAGACGCACAGCACAGCCACCACCGCAATCCACCATTCGTGTCCAGCTGATGATTCAGGAGAAACTGTCATTTCTATGGACATATGTATTACAATATAAAACAGCCTGTGCACCCAGACTACAAATTAACAATAGCACATCAGATACTGTTCAATAAATGGCTTCTTATTCCATTTACACTATTCACTGTTTGATGATGTGTTGGTTTTATTGTTGCTGTTAATTTTTTTTACACTGAACATATACCAAACAACTATCTATCATAAAGTTTCATAATCTTATGCCACATTGCAGCACAGTATAAGTACTTCAAGTTAAGTGCCAATACTCAATTACAGCCTGCCAATATAATTCACAAACGTTCAAATGACTCACTTGCTGTGATTGGTGGTAAGGTGAAGGTGATGTTGCATTCAGAAGGAAATTCAACCTGTACCAACTCCTCAAGGCTAAGCTGAAAGATCTCCCACTCTGGGCACTGATTGCAGAGCTGTTCTCGACAGCAATGAGCTTTAAAAATAAATAACAACAACAACAAAAAAAAAACAATATAATTACTTGCAAATGTGATATCGCTATAAATTAATTTTTCTAATTCCCCCCCTCCCATTCTGGACAAGAAAATAATGCACATTCGTATTGAAACTCTTACTAAATAGCATGCTATTGTCGCAAGTAATTTCACTCACATAAGTAAGAAAGAAGCACTATCAACCCATGATATATACTCTCCGTGTTGGTATTTTCTAAGAGTATGACGTGTAATTGGCCCATTAAAAATGTACCTGAAAAATTGCTGTTCAATTGAAATACCACGGTAACCAAGTGACATACTATAGTAGCTAAGTAAATAGTATGGGCAAGTAAGCACGCATGCAGCACTAGCCTTGCAAACTTACAGTTCAAGTATTCCCTAATTGGAGACTATGTCATTTTTTAAGCCCAGAAGTTCTATCTGTATTAGACGGAATTAGTTAATCGTATTCAGAGGAGCCGTAAGTTAAAAATAAAGTTCTGGAGGAAGCTACGAAACCCTGAGATGTGAGTGAACGATAGATAGCTACAGTGCAAATTATTTATTTTTTAAACACTAGCCTAAAAATTAGTGAGCGAGTATAGCAAGGGTAACCTGTAATATTCAAGACAGCACTTGTACAGTAATCAAGATGGCACTCTAAATAAAAATAAAAAAATAAAATAAAAAAGTTGAGATGATATTCTTATCTAAACAGGACTATCATTTTACATGTAAACGTACTATCGCTGGGGCAGGCGGTGAGTGAATGAGCACAGAAGTGTTCCAAGTGGACACTACCATCTTTTCTTTGAATAACCCTCGAATGGCAACTACTTGTCTCTTCACTTTCACAGATATGTCTTTCCATGTCACAGCTATCTCCAACATTGCAGTAGCATTTAACTGAAAAAAAGGAACACAAAATTGATTGACATATCATCAGTTATAACCACAAATTTGTGCCAAGATGGTGGGACCCACTCTACAAACTATGTACAACAAAAATAGCTAGCTATCTGATGGGGGGGGGGGGGGGGGGGGAGCTCCCATTTTTTTTTCATTTATAGGCAAAGTGGAACCCTCCTACATATGTCTTTGCTCAAGTTACAGACCTCTTGGTCTATAACCCAGAAAGGGATGTTGAGTTAGCTACCAAAATGAAATGAGCTACCAAATGAAATGAAGAACGGAAAAGTTGTGAACAAGCAGTTGTCGCAAAAGTGAATACCAGCACAGGCTAGAATTCAGACTGCATTTCGTTACAAAAAAATTAATTTAAAAATCTAGACATAACCACTCTGCTGGTCTAACGCTGTTAATGTTCTGAGAAACGAAAGCACAAATAATTATTGCAAATCAATCAAGTGTACATGCCTTTTATTGACTACTGGTATTCCATCTATATTTCAATTTCAGTACATCATTTTTGCACAACATTAACGGATCTGACAATGCCTTTGTCCATATGCATCACACATATGCTGGGCTTTTTGGTCCCAGGAGGGAAAAAAAATTCCAGTAAACTCATTTTGAGCTTTTTATACAGCCAGTTCTCATTTTCTCAACTGTTTACGCTATCAATGTTGATAATGCTCAAGAAATTGTGTGTGATCCAGAGATTAAGCAGTGGAACCCAGCTGTGGCAACTCCAGTACCTTCAAACACACTGACTGTTGAAAAGTCAGTCAAAGTCAAAGTACATTTAAGTAAACCTTCTCCTCTTTGATCCTACGACATTACATAACACCTTATCAGAATTTAATCATAGTCAGCCACTATCTACACATTAGTGATAATACAAATTGTGATTATACAAATTGTTATCCAAACATGCTAGAAACACACTACAGCCAAGTTTACAAGCAGCTGCTACACCACTTGAAAGACCAAGTTAACATACCATACACCACCCCATGCTGGTGGCTTTGCACTGCTCCAGTGAACACAACACTAATACCAGTACAAAGTACTTGTACCAAGGCATGGCTAAAAATGTATGCAGGTGGCCCTGAAACAAGGAAAATAAATTTGTAAAATGAAGAGCAACCAGGCCAAATATACATGCACAAAATAGCTTTAGACTCCCACCTCAAAATGCTGATACATGATCTATGCTAGAAGTCAATGAGCTAAAACTTTGTTTTGGTTAGTAATCAATCATCCTTACACCAAGACACTAGGATAACTTAAACATTGTAACAACTAAATAGCAAAACGGCAGCACATACGGAAGACAGGCTGGACTAATTGCTGTAAATGTCTGGTCACTTGTGACATCAAAGATTTACATAAAAGGACTTTGACTGAAACAATTTGTCCCTGGCCCATTGACAGTTACTCATTCTATAATAAATATTTGGCTTGAAATCATTACGCAGACAATATTAGAGCAAATTATTAGGGCACATAACGGCTGTAAATTCCAGTCACCCGTGTCAAAATCAAGACTTAGTGATTACTTTTAATTTCCTAATGAATCCACTTCCACCGGATAACTCAACTTGAAGGAAGTCGATAATATTCAGTGCAGTTGGCGGCGATCAAACCTATGTTTCACTTCAGTGTTGGCTTAAAATGGGAATAGCCCCAACCACAAGATCATTTTCAATTCATCCCCAGAACATTTTCAAGATTAAGAAGCCAAAAAAGAACCAATTCAAACAACACTTGGAACCATCAAAGAATAGTATTTAACAATTGAGCTCACTGTTTCTGCTTTAGATCACTCAAACTTGATATAGATATATGCATCATTTAGAAACCACTCCCTCCTTTCCCACCAACTACACCCTACACACACAGACCTAGGCTATCCCCAAAGCACCACCCCAGTTAGTGTAAATACTGCAGGCAGGTGGAGTTGTGGTCTGTAAAGGGTGGGCCAAAATCAGTTAAGACCTCCCAGCTACACCTACACCCAGGGAGGAGTATAGACCACAAGAGCTGGTCAGATGGTGACTAAATCTGCTTGGTCCAAACCCACTAACTGCTGCAGCAACCAGTGTGCCTAGCTCCATGGTGTAGCCAATGTAATTTGTAATTTTTGTTGTTGTTTTTACTATGAAATATGGTAGTAGCTATATAGTTGACCAGGAAACAGTATCACAAACACACTCAACACCAAAACAACTTAGCCAATCTTGCTCCAATTCCATGCAACCAAGTCAAAGGTGCTTGCACATGACCCACCATACTCTACACATGGACCTCCATGCCTGGTAGTGGGAGAGTTATAGTAAACACTGCCCACAAATTCGATCACTTACAGGTAGCTAATCAGCTTCTCCCTACAAGACTCCTGGATTGTACTAACAACAATCTCAACACCAGTACAGCTTTGATGACTGCATACTATTGTAGAGCATTTGTGCATTTTGGCCACAGTTACTGAGAACTCACGAATTGTATGATTCCTAGCTTGAGCCACAGCAAGAGATATTAGAAAACAAAGAAGCCAGAGGTACCACCCACTCTTCATGCTTGAAGTTAAAGATCTGTTCAGATGCATTAATCTCTACTCTTTCGCAAAAAAAAAAAGACAGTCACCGACCGGGACGAAAGGATAGGACAGCGTCGTCACGGAGGCTCCGTTTATACTATATTTTATCTTCACGGTTCATTGAACGAAGGGACATTCCAACCTGTGCTAGCTTCCGTCAGCGCCCAACAAAACCGAACATATTGTAATGCGCAGCCGAGCCCCACCCCTCTGCAGTGGGTGTACACACGTGCACCTATAAGTGTTGGCGATCTTTAATTCGTTCGGTAAACGTCGTCAAGTGCAATGCACAGCTAGCAATGGCCATGCGCGGGCATCCCCGGCTTCCGGGCAGATTGGAGATCCAATGAATCTTTTTCGGAATGATGAATTTAATTGTGATATGTGTTGATTTATTTATCAGGCACAGTACCATGGCAATTATTATTATTCATATAATAGTAGCCATACTAATTCTGTATTATATGTGTAGCAATGTTGATTAGGGTTGCTATAGTAGTGCATGCATCACATGAAACACCCACCAGTATAGCTACTTTTCTTCATCGGTTCTCACTTTGAGCTGTCCTCCTTTAAAAAATGCTCATTTCTACTGTCTCCAGTTGAAAATAAACATGTCAATTCTATTGTTTTGGATATGTTTTCTGGCTTTTGCTCATGGGCAAGGTAAGATCTTATTAAATAATGAGAGGGCAGGGAGGAGGGGAAGAAAAAGGCAAATGTCATATATAATGCCACAAGAGTTAAGTGTCCATTAGAAGGCGTAACTATAAGACTATAAGAATTGACTATATAATAAGTAGCCATCCTTATACCTCCATCTAAATAATTATCTTTCTGCCTGGTAGCTTCTGTAATCTATAAAATTGACAGATACAAATCAGACATTTGGATTATCAAAAGTTCCTTTTGTTCATATTTTAGAGCTCACTGTGACTAATTGGAGGTTGAACGTGGATCAAGGAAGAGTAGACTTAGTCTTCAACAGTTTTGATCCAGTAGTGACCAACATTGACTGTCGGGCTTTCACAATTGTCAATAGACAGTAAGTGGAATTAATGTATACGTGATGTTATTAGCTATGCTTTTCTAGTAAGTTTAATCACTGACTTTGGTGCAACCATGACAAATCTTTCTTCTCTTTGGCACACCATAAGAATCTTACCCTTAGTTGTAAAACTAGTTAGGTACTACTGAGCCTCCACTATAATTATGGGAAGCACTCAGTCACTTTGAATATTATAGTAAACATTATATCATCACAGTCACTCACTATAGCCACCAGTCAATCAACAGGTACATATTATATCATCACAGTCACTCACTATAGCCACCAGTCAATCAACAGGTACATAATATATCTCGTTAGTTTTTTTCTGAGTGATTAGTAGAAACTCCCAAGAGTCACATGGATCTAATTAATATTCGATGGCTCCAAATATCAATCATTTTTAGATGTAAAAGTGTCATGTTGGAAGCTACAATAGTCACTTATCACTCAGCAATAGTATATACCGGCAAGTACCCGCCACTATGGCAATTGATGTAGTAACTTTTGCAATTAGGAATGTAGTAGTATTATTCATTCTTATTACCTCTACCACTTAGTTTAGTTATATCGGTTTCCCTATCCTGCTTCCTGAGCCATCTTAACTCTTCTTGTCCTCTCTTTTCCTCTCCTGTCCTCTCTTTTCCTCTCTTTGCCTCTCTTCAGCTCTTTTTTTTTAGGTCATTAATTCCTTTCTCTTGTCTATCTCTCCTGCTTCTCACTCTCTCTGTCATTCTATCCATAATTGTGGGCTTTGTGAAACTATTGAGTTTCCTTTTGAAACTTCTGCCGTCCTTTTTCTTGCCAATTTTGCCCACTTGTCATTTTCTTTATTCGTTTCCTTGATCAACTTCTACTGATCGTGATGATGCCTTACCCATTCAGTTTGTGATGATGCTTTACCCATTCAGTTTGTGGTGATGCTTTACCAACCCGTCCCAGCTAATAAATTATACATGAATACAAAGTTGTTTGGTTGTCCAGACAAATTTGCAGTCAAACATAAACTTTGTAATATGGTTAATATTACAAAGTAGGGTGATTATGTGAGCAAAAAATTCCTAATACAAGGTTGATGTGTTGTCACTAAACTTACCAATTCCGTGTTTTCTATAATGTCGCCTGAATTTTTTTTCACTCTTTAATAAGCCTAAATAGACTCTAAGGATACTCTTGAATTGAATAATGCATGGGTGTTTAGGTGCTCAGATGTGCCAGCATCTTCCAGTAATTAATAATGGTGTTCATGTTTTCAAAGGTCTGTAAATCCTGAGCAAATACTTCAGTTGAATGGATGTGAAGATGTTCAAGTTTCAAGAGCTGATGTGACATTTTTGTTGCTTTCGTCTGATTTAAGACTACTGAAGCTCAATCAGCAATTAGGAACAAGGGCATCCAATTCATGGTTAAGCATCGCTGGTGGTACTAATATTCGACATAGCAGTTCCATGAATGAATTGACACCATTGTCATTTAGTCAAAGCATGCAGGTGCTAGACTACACCCCAGATCAAACTGGACCTCAAGTCCTTTCTAGAGGTTTTGCTTTATTTGATCTCAACTCTGGCAACTTTTCGATCAATTTTGATGAGCCAGTTGATGTTAGCACTATAAACACGCCTGTTAATCTCTTCCAACACCAGGCAAATGCTGTTCTAGGAAGTGATGTTTTTACAGTGAACAATCTAGACTGCAGTCCTCCTTTATGCCAGGACAACGAGAATATTACATTTAGCCTGCCACGTGAAGAGCTGAACCGCGTGAAGCTTAACAACCGCATCTGTTTTTCTGCTTCTACTTGTTGGCTGACAATTCCCACTGCAGATTTCATTAGGGATATGGCAGGAAATCTTATAGTAACTCTGCCTAATGGGAATCCTGTGTATCCTCGTATTTTAGTCACTTTTATTGATGACTCAGAGGGACCATATCTGGAAAATTACGTGCTTAACTTGACATCTAGAGAGTTAGTTCTTAATTTTGATGAGCCTATTGAAGCTTCGAGTTTTAATGTTTCTGGTATTTCTCTACTAAGTTTTCCAGGTGCTACAGATTCAACTCTTGTGTACAGACTAACTGGTGGAACTTTGACTCCACCCACTAATGGTGCTGTAGTCACAGTAGCTCTGTCTGATGATGATGTTAATGCTATAGAATCAAGACCCAACCTTGCATCAGCAATGAGCAATACTTATCTCAGTTTGGAATCAGGAGTGGTTATAGATTTATCTTCTGGACAAAACATGCTGCAAGCAATACCTGATACTAATGCTAGATTAGCAGCCAATTTTGTTCCAGATCAGGCTCCTCCACAAATCCAAAGCTTTGATCTAGACCTTGACAGAAACATCATGACAGTTAGATTCAGTGACCCTGTTCGTATACCATCATTGAGTCTTGACCGCTTAATTGTTGCTTCCTCCCAGTTGGGAACAAATACTTACAATATTACTGGAGGAACTTTGATAAATACAACTGCGGAAGCCTCATCAGAAATTATGTTTACTCTTACTAATGAGGATGTTGTGTATTTGAAGGTAAGCAGTGCCATAGCAACCAGTTCTAGCAACACTTTCATAGCATCACAAGATGGGGTTGCCACGGATACTAACTTTCTCACTAGTTTGGCTCTACCTGTATCAGATGCAATTCGAGTAAACAATTTAATATTGGATCAATCTCATCCAAATATAGTGGGATTCTCTTTAGACATGAACATAGGACAAGCTGTTATCACCTTTGATGATGCTGTCCTTGGCAGTTCCTTCGCTGTAAGTGGAATAACTTTTCAAAGCAGTACTAGCAGAATCCCCATGGAGTGGCATACTCTTAGCCCAACTTCTTCCAGCAATAGCATGGATACTGGATTTTCTGTTACAGTAAATATTGGTCTGGATGATTTGAACCGCCTGAAGCAAATCAGAAATCTCACCACGAATGTAGCCAACACTTTCTTGACAGCAACTGCTTCTAGCATAGATGATGTTAGTGGCACAGATGTGATAGCCATCACTGATGGGAATGCCATCCCTGTCACTGAGTTTGTCCCAGATATATCTAGACCTCGCTTTGAAAGCTGGACTCTGGACCTTAACTTAGGTCAAATTATTCTAACTTTCTCAGAAACCGTTGATATCACCACTATTCAACCTTCTGCAATAACCCTTATCTCAGGTAGATCTTCTTCAGTAATGTATTCTTTAACAGGATACGCTTCTTTGATTCCACCTGATGCAGACTACAGAGTTGCTATTCAGCTTTCTAGAGTTGATTCAAATGCCATCAAGCTCATGACCAATCTTGCCACTGATTATTTCAATTCTTACATCTACTTCACTAGCGATGCTATTCAAGACATGAACATGAATGATGTCATTGCTATTACCAGGCCGAATGCTGTCATGGTGGCATTGTATATTCCAGATATCACATCACCATTACTGGAATCTTTTGATCTTAACATCAATACTGGCCTTATTTCATTAACTTTTGATGAAACTGTAGATGCTTCATCACTCTCTATTCCTGCTTTCACTCTAGTGAACCGAGCATCCAGGCCAGATGCAGAATACACTCTGAGTGACAGCTTGTCTTCGAGTTCAAATGGTCCAGTTATTACGATCCAACTCTCATCAAATGATCTAAATGCCCTAAAGGCAATTTCTGGACTGGCTACATCTTCTAGTGACTCTTTTCTTACCGCACTGTCATCTGGTATTACAGATATGAATGGTACTAGCCTGAGGCAAATAACATCTGATTCAGCATTGCAGGTGACACTGGGAGGATATACAGGTGATTCCGTATCTCCTACTCTTGAGTATTTTACATTAAATGTTAGCTCAGAGCAGTTAATATTCACTTTTTCCGAAACAGTGTCTACTTCTGTGGATCCTACTCAGATAGTCTTGCAAAGTCGAATTAGCTCAAGTGTAGTAGGAATTAATACCTTATCACTGACTGGTGGTACCATTTCTAGAACAGTGGGTCCAGTGATTGTCCTTCAACTAGTAGAAGATGATGCTAATAGACTTAAAGGAATACGAAACCTGGGTACAGCTACTGACAATACGTTTATTAGCATTATGGAAGGAGCCTTTCAGGATGAAGCAAGCAATCTCGTGACTCCAATATTACCTACCAATGCTTTGCAAGCCCAGTTGGTTGTACCTGACACAATTGCACCAGTTTTGTCTCAATTTAGTTTAGATTTATACTCTCAAGTGCTGCTGCTTGTATTTGATGAGACAGTAGATTCTGGAACATTTACAGCCACTTCTGTTACTTTGCAGGATGCTGCTACCAATCCTACACAATCTGTCTCATTAGAAACTTTCAGTCGAACTGATAGCCCAGATGGAACTAATCTTATTGTTCAACTTTCTTCTGAAGATTTCAATGCCATTGTAGCTACCTTTCCCCTAGCTACCATGAATACCAACACTTTCATCGCACTAGCTTCAGGAGCAGTTGGAGATGTCGCTGGAATTCCAAGTGCTGCAATACCTACCACCAATGCTTTACCTATCACAGATCACACAGCAGATCAAGTTCGTCCATCTTTGACAGATTTTAGCCTGGACTTAGACAATGGTGTTTTAACTTTGACATTTAATGAATCTGTTAATGTCACTAGTGTTGATACCACTCAAATGTCTCTTCAAAATGCTCCTCTGAATGCCACTCAGACATTTGCACTGACTGGAGGTTTAGTGAATCAGCGTGACAGCACTACCATAGATGTAACACTTCTTTCAAATGATTTCAACAAAATTAAGCAAATAACCGACTTAGCCACAGTACGTGGTGATACTTACCTCAGTATTACTGCAGCTACAGTCCTAGATATGAATAAAAATCCTGTTGTAGCAATTTCCATGAACAATGCTCTTCTATCACGTACTGTGCAGCCAGATACGAGTTCACCTCGTATTTTAGGCTTTGATTTCAACTACAACACTGGAGAGATGACAATTTTCTTTGATGAAACTGTGAATCTCGCTGTTTTTCAACCCAATGCTATTTCTTTTCAGACAGCATCCATCCATCCGTATGTTGCACACATGCTGCAAAATGCCACCATAATTAGCACTGGCTTACAACCAGCTGTCATGCTAAGGGTATCTCAGAGTGACTTGAATGACTTGAAAAGGTTGCGAGTTTGCACTAATATGGACGTTTGTTTTATGTCTGTGACAAGTAACTTGGTAAGGGATGTATCTGGTGTTCCAAATGCAGATATTTTGCCTTCAGCAGCTACTGCTGTAGGGACATACAACCTTGATCAAACCAGACCTGAGCTTTTGGAATACTCCATATTTGATCTCAATGAAGGAAGCTTTACCTTGCAGTTCTCTGAAACTGTGGATGTAGGAACACTAAATGATACTCAAATTACTCTTGACAATGGCTATATTAATGCTAGTGTAGTTTTTTCCCTGAGCCAGCTTCTCCCCAGAGGAAATGATAGTGACTTGCTAACTTTTGAAATCAACCCAACAAACTTGAACGAATTAAAGCTCCTTACAAATTTATGTACTTATGAAGGAAACTGTTGGATTCGATTTTCAGAGAGATTTATACAAGATGTATCTGGAAATTTGATTGTTCCAGTTCTCCCTAACACTATTAACACTTTCCATCGTCCCCAGCAGTTTATTCCGGACACAACACCCCCAATTCTCCGTTACTTTGATATGGATCTAAATACTGGAAGAATGTCATTTACTTTTAATGAGGTCATCAGACTTGGTACATTTCATCCCATGAATCTCACATTTCAAGATGCATCAATTCCAGAGAGATCAACTAATCTCAGGGATTATGGTCATTCCAGTCGAAGTGCAGATGGGCTTGTGATTTATTGGAACATGACAGTAGCAGATTTGAATCTTCTGAAGTCACATGAGTACTTATTCTCTTCACAATCTAACTCTTACCTAACTCATTCCAGCTTTGTAGAAGATATTAGTGGCACTTCTTCAGGGATCAGAGACATGGCCCTTCAAGCGAGTACATACATTCCTGATACTACCAGACCCATTCTTCAATACTTCAGAGCATTCAATTTCAATAATGGTACTTTCACTCTTCAGTTTGATGAACCAATAAACATTTCATCAGTCAATTTAGTGAACGGTGTAACAATTGCAAAAAATTTATCGCTTGACTTGAGCATTTATGACCGAGAATATATTAATGACTGGTATTCTGTGCTTTTTGAAAATGGAACACTTTACAACCTCACACACACCTTTAGCAGAGGTGAGTATGTTCTTGATTGTCCTTTCTCTCTTGTGCCAATCCAGAATTCAGATATGGCAATGACAGTTAGTCCAGTTGTGACTAGTACAGTTAATAGCACTGATAATAGTGGAAGTGGCAGTGGTAGTAGTGGCAGTGGAAGTAGTGGTAGTGGAGAAACACCCAACATGGCAGAGCCTCCAACACTTCAGGAATTGGTCAATGTTGATTTCTATCCCTTATCACTGCGTGGATGTGAAATATACAGAAATTTAACTGTAAATGAACCCTTTCACATACTGACAGGTGGAGAAGCTAGTTATGTAGACGAGAGAAAGCAGCAAGTTCTTGTGACTTTGAATCGACCAGACTTAAGAATATTTAAATTAAATTCTTTGTTGGCTTCAGATGATGCTAATACTTGGGTTGCCTTCAATGAAACCGATCTCAAAGATTTTGCGAACAATAATGTTATACCTTCCAGTCTTTTCAATGCCACAAAACTACAGAATGGCAGGTTTGTTGAAGATATCACTCCACCAACATTTGAGTTTGCTGTATTAGATATGGACTCCTCTGTATTGTCCCTCAATTTCAATGACATCATGGATGCACAATCAATAAACCCTTTGCTTATTGAAATATCAGAATACCCTGACAGCAACAATTCGTATGTGCTTCAAGGTCCCTATCCTTATCCCAAGCCACTTTCAGTCGATCTCAGAGATAACTATACAATTAACATTCCACTTTCCTTTGATGACATGAATGTTTTGAAGAACAATTTTGATTTAGCAACATCTGAGATGAACACCTACATTTCTTTTCCAAGTGAAATTGCCAGTGACATATATGGTTTATATCCAGAACTAGTGGACTATGCTCAAGTTGTACAACTAATACCTGATGAAACTGGTCCTCAACTATTATCATTCACAATAGATTATGAGGAGCACATTTTGAATCTTACTTTTGATGAAGTAGTGAATCCTCTTGCTGGCAATCACCGTGGTATTATTGTTCAGAATGTAGCAAATAGAAGTGACATTGAAGAGGGACGTTTTCTCAGGACACATACTTTTGTGGAAGGAGGAATGCCCATAGAGAATTCTACTGGTGTCTCAACACTTCAGCTTAGTTTAGACTTAGATCTGAATGCTTTGATTATAACCTCTGATTTGGGAAGCACTGTGAATAATACGTATTTAGTGCTGGAAAATGGTACCTTCTATGATCAAAAAAACAATACTAACCAAATTATTGCCATCAATGAAGCTCTTCAAGCTACTGCTATAGTAGAGGACAACAGTCCTCCTACACTAGAATATTTTGACTTAAATCTTAATGATAATTATCTCCTTTTGAAATTTTCTGAAGCTGTTCTTCTCGAAACTTTCAATGCATCCGCTATTACACTGCTTAGCTCACCCAGGTCCCAGCAGAGAGTAACATTTGACCAGAACTCAAGACTGACTGCTGAAGGATTTAATTCTATTATTTCGGTCCACTTTACAATTCAAAATGAAGAGGAACTAAAAAATCCCAGTAATACTCTAGCAGAATCTTCTGAAACTACATATATTTCAATCGAACGAGAATTATCAGAAAACTATGCAGGATTTCGAGTTGTTAGAATATCAGAATCGAATGCCAGTCCAGTTCGCAACTATTTTGAAGGTAAGTACATATTAATGGAGGTGTGGATTTTATTGGTACTTTGTAAGCCAGTGAGACAGAATTTATTTGTGATTATTTTTATACAAAGAGTTAATGCCCTATTTATTCTTAAAAGTATGAAATAAGTAAGTAAATATGATATTTATTTGAACTGTCAGCAATGATTATACTGGGAATATTTGTTACAAGAATTTTATAGTTACAAATCATGATTAAAATTAAGCATTTTATGTGAGTAGGTGAAAAGGTTTATTAGATCTAGGATCAAGAATCTATTTACATGAATTTTTAGATCTAGTTTGAATTTATGTAAAATACTTTCAATGGTTGCTAAATCTTGTGCTGCTTACAAAGTCTTTTACAACAAAAGTTTTCTTAGTTTCGACTTTACTTATACCTGGTGACAGGTGAGTTTATATATTTTGGTGGTACTACTTGGGATAGTTTGTGATAAGTAACATGACTAACCTGCAGATTTAGTCATTAAAATTTTAAAATACTTGTCTTACTGTACACAAAAAAAAACACATCCATAATTTTCATTTTTAGCTTAAATGCAATATGTGCTTCAGAATTGAATAAGTAAAGCATAATAACAAGGACACATACTATTGTATATTAGACAAGGTAAGTGTAATTGTTTTGCCATATATTATTTTAATTTTATATGCTTTAGTAGGCCATGAATAATTATATGATGGGGTATAAAATTAATAGAGCTATTAACCCTTTCACCACTCTGCATTCAGTTGGCAATTCTCTGTTGTTGTTTTTTAATTGATTACCAATATTGCATTCCTTTTTTTTCTTCTTTTTTTTTCTTACAGTATTGTAAGCCTGTGATAAAAAATCAAAGCTAGAGAGTCAGTATTTATTTTTTATTACATTACCAATTTGGTCGTCATAAATTTACCAGTGAAAGAGTTAAGGCAGATTTAAGTGTAAGAGAACTATCTTTAGGGTATTTTTTTATTTCTTAAACTTTCTACAGATCTTACATGTACTGGGTTAATGGCGGAATTTTATATCAATGATACCACTCTACCACGATTGCTGAGTTTTGTGGTTGACATGAATACTGGTATATTGGATCTCACTTTCGACGAGACGGTAAATTTGTCTACATTCAGAACAACGCAATTCACTTTGGTAGATGCTATTAACTCTGACATTACCAATTATACCATCCAAGATCAGGGTAATATTCTAACCACAAATGACAGTGTTATAATATCACTAATGCTGAATGAAACGGATATTAACCGCATTAAGTTTGACACATCTCTTTTTACCACTAGAGGGAACTCTTTTATAACTTTTACACCTAATGCAGTCATTGACATGTCAGGAAACTTGGCTATGGCACGAGGTCTGTCTACAGCTTTAGGAGCTAGTGGCTTTACTGCTGATTTTAACTCACCCATCCTTGAATCTTATGTTCTTGATCTTACCTCTAACATTGTCATTCTAACCTTTGATGAGCCTGTGGATGAAGATCAATTTGATGCAAGAGTTATCACATTGTTGAATGCTGCTGGAAATATGTCCACTCGTTCATATGCATTGCAAGGTGTTCAAGATAGCCAGGTACTGACAAATACAGGTAGGACAGTCCAGTTCAGCTTGTCAACCACAGATCAGAATGAGCTGAAAGCTTACCAAGACTTGGCCACTGATATCAATAATACTTATTTGAGTATGACCAATGCACTCGCTGTTGACAGAAGCAGGATGGGCAATCCAAATGTACCAATTAACACCAGCTTTCCCCTGCAGGCTAGAGAGGTGATCGGAGATAGCATTGCACCATCACTTGTAAGTTTCTCACTCTTTAACTTGGAAGAAGGATATTTGAGGCTTCTGTTTGATAGACCAATGAATCTCTCTTCAGTTGTCTTTGAACGTATATCTATCTCGGGCTCATCCTCAGAAAATAGATCTCTTATTCCAGGGGAAGCAAGCTATGTAGAAGGGACTCTAAGAACAGAAATTCAAATCCAGCTCTCACTGGATGACTTGGCTTATATCAAGTTGAATGATAATGTGGGGACAAATGCAGCCAATACAATGCTCCAACTTCAAATTGGTGCATTGCAAGATCAAAGTGGAAATGATGTTTTGTCTTCAGGCATAGTGTCTCTTCAGCCTCAGTCTTTTATTGATGATCTGATAGGACCACTTCCAATAAGATTTATTCTTGATCTTAATACAGGCGTCATAGCAATCACATTTAATGATGTGGTACGAAATGAAGAGAATTCCATGAATAGAAACCCCATTGATATTAGTGGCATATCAATTCAAGCAGATATGTTAGGCTTACGAGACACTCGAATAACACTGACTCAGCAAACAGACAATTCTCGCATTACTAACAGCACAAATGGGTATGTTACACTCATCTTTATTCCTCTGAATAATTTAAATGATCTAAAAGCCCTTACAAACTTAGGAACAAATATAAACAATACATTTCTGACACTTGCTGCCATTACGATCAATGACGTTCGTGGTAACCCAGCTGATCCAGTGACGACAAATGATGCCTTGCAGGCATTGGAGGTAATTCCTGATGCCACACCTCCTCGCATTAATAACTTTGATTTAGATCTTAATGGAATGGGAAATTTGATATTATCTTTTGATGAAACTGTCAATCAGATCGACCTCAATGTTTCACAAATATCACTAGTAGGGATAGCAAATGAGTCAGTGTCCTTAACAAGTAATGATTTTAACCCTACTCCTCCCATGGCAACCATTTCTATTGCATTAGGAGAGAGTGATTTGAATAGGATCAAATCTTTATCTAATGTGGGATCACACATAGGAAACACAAGGTTGGCAATAGCAAGTGCTGCTGTTAATGACACCAGTGGGAATCGTGTTGTTGAAACTATTCTAATGCCAGTTCAAGTCATGACTTACACACCAGATACAACAAGTCCAGAGTTACGCAGCTATGGACTGGATATGAATGCAGGTGTACTTATTTTGACATTCACTGAAACAGTAAATGGTTCTAGCTTTAACCCACAACAAATTACAATTGCTAGCACATCTCTGGGTACAAGTCTTTCTTATACTCTCACTGGTGGAGATTTTGATCAGGATTTTAGAAACATTTTGGAGCTGAACTTTTCTATCACTGATTTGAACATGCTAAAACGTATTATTGGCTTAGCTGACAGTAGTCAAACTACATTTCTGTCCCTAACTTCTATCACTGTACAGGACATGCAGAGTAATTTTGTTAGTCGTCCTGTTGTAGAAATTACAAGTTTTGTGGGGCAGCCTCTGGATGAAAATAGGTATACTTTTGACACTACTTCACCTCGACTTGTCAACTTCTCTTTAAATTTAACTTCCGATAGGCTAATTCTGACATTTGATGAGACTGTCAATGCATCTTCACTTAGAATTGATCAAATCTCTATTCAGTCAACTTCTTTGACAGTAACTGCTGACAGTAACTCTGGAAGTGGATCAGGAAATGGATCAGCAGAGAGTGGCAGTGGCTCAGCTGTGCCAGGAAGTGGCGATAGCGAAAGCCTTTTTTCTATTGTTACACTTACAAGTGGCACTGAAAATTCCAGCAGCCATATTATCCGGGATTCCACTGAGATTACAATTATCTTGGGCTATGATGATTTAAATAGCCTTAAGCTTCACAGTAACTTGGCCATATCACAAAGCAACACTTTCATTTCATTTTCTAATTCTACAGTATCTGACATGAATGGAAATTTAGTCACTGAAATACCAACTACTAATTCAGTGCAGGTTGAAGAATTTTATAATGATTTTGTTGCTCCAATGCTGGTGAGGTTGGATCTCAATCTCACTTCACAAACAATTGAACTTACATTCTCTGAAGTGGTCAATGCCAATTCCCTGGATGTTTCCCAGTTCACCATACTTGCTGGTCCAAATGATGTAGCTAGACGCCAACTTCTTGGTCCTTCCGAAATAAATGGAAGTTCATCAGCCAGTGTAGATGGAACTGTTCTCACTATTCAGCTGGGACTAAATGATTTAAATGAAATTAAGAGGATAACCACTCTGGGTACTTCATCTTCCAATACTTATCTGTCTTTTACATCAGAATCAGTTCGAGATATGAATGGCAATGCTTTAATCTCAAGACCACCTGAAAATCCCCTTGCAGTTACTCTATTCTACAATGATTTCATCAATCCAGCGTTAGCAGCATTTAACCTGGATCTCAATTTAGGCCTGTTAACATTGGAGTTTTCAGAAACAGTCAATGCCGATTCTCTAAATGTCAGTGGGATTCTCCTTTTGTCTGCGGGCCAAGGAGAATACAATCAATCTTGGTACTTAACAAGTTACAGCGCAACCGTAAGCATGGATGGGACTAGGCTTGCTGTAAATATCAGCAGAAATGATCTTAATAATATCAAATTTCTCACAGAGCTTGCTAATAGTGAAGATGATACTTATGTATCCATCAGTTATGGTGCTGTGCTTGATATGAATTCCAATCCAATCATTGAAATATTACCAATGGATGCACTTCCTGTGTCCACATACATTCCTGACATAGTTGGCCCAATTTTAGAGTATTTTCAACTAAATCTTACCAGTGAAATACTTACTCTTAATTTTGATGAAACTGTTAATGTATCTTCACTGGATTTCCAGTCCATCACACTCCAGTCTTCACTAGATTCTCCTCAAACAGATTATGTCTTACTCGCTGGTGAGATATTCCATAATAATTCTCACGTTGTGCACATCCAACTCGACAATCATGACCTCAATCAAATAAAGCTTGATACAGGCCTGGCCACTAATTCAGACAATACTGTCATTATTCTTAATGCTGATGCTATAAATGACTTAGCTCTGATACCGAATCCATCTTTTAATTCAATGTTGGTGCTCAGGTCTGGAGACTTTTCCCCCGACATTTTAAGTCCTATGCTTCTAGACTTTTCAGTAGACCTCAATTCTGAACTACTAACATTGAATTTTGATGAACCTGTGAATGCAAGTTCCTTTGATGCCACAGGAATAGTGTTTCTGGATAGTGTGGGAGGGCTACAGTACATGCTGACTGGCGGAAACACATCTAGTCCTAATGGCCTTCAAATTTCAGTACAACTAAACAGGATGGATCTGAACAACTTAAAACAAATGGAATCTCTTTTGGTTAGTGCTGAAACGTCATACATATCTATATTTCCACGTACTATCAGAGACATGAGTGGCAATCAGGTAATGGTCATCACACCAGATCAAGCTCTTCCTGCATCTATGCACATCAATGACACCACTCGTCCCTATCTGGTGTCATATGACTTAGACATGAATGCTGACATCTTGACACTACATTTCTTTGAAACTGTCGATATTGCAAGCATCAACTTTACTGGGCTCACTTTGCAACAAGCATCCAACACCACAAACCAGTATACTCTCTCTAATGGTACTCTTATCACAACTCAGGACTCCACCACAATTGAACTTAGGCTAACAACAAGGGATTTGAATGCTGTGAAGTCACAAAGGATAGCTCTAAGTAGGGAAACAACATGGCTGACCTTAGATGAAGATTTCATTAGTGACCAAAACATGCAGCCTGTGCAACCAGTCATCAATGGTGTCAATGCCTTACCAGTTCAGATATACACAAATGACACTGTACCACCTACCCTTGATATGTTTGTGCTTGACCTTGATTCTGACACATTAACTCTTTACTTCTCAGAGACAGTAAATGTGTTGGACTCTTTCATGCTGAATGGCTTGATACTACTTTCTGAACCTGATATCTCTCTACAGTCCAGTCCAGTTATTCACCAATTTGGTTTTGATGCTGAAAGTAGAACGAGTGACGTATATGAGCCTGTGGTTGTGATCAATCTAGGTCGGCAAGACTTAAACCAGATTAAGGAGCTTACTACTCTGGCCACTGATGCCAGCAACACTTTCCTTACTGTGGACTCAACCACCATCCAAGATATGCGAGCGAATAGAGTTATTTCTATTTCAAGGATAAATCCACAGCAGGTTTTCAGATACGTAGAAGATAGAATGCCCCCACAGTTGGAAGCATTTGATTTGAATATGAATACAGAAATATTGAACTTGTATTTCTCTGAGTCCATAAATGCTAACACACTGGACCTTTCACAGTTGACACTTCAACACTCAGCTAATGGAGTCTCTTCATATTCGTATGCACTTACTGGAGGTGAGATTCAGTCAGGTCTTCGACCTAACGTAACAGTAGTGGTGACTACAAGAGATCTCAATGAGATTAAACGCATTCCCCAATTGGCTACATCAAGAGAAGACACTTTTATAAGTGTAGGAAGGGGTGCTATCCAAGATATTAACAACAACTTCATTGCATTAATTCCATTTAGTAGTGGTATCCAAGTTACTGATTATGTCAGTGATAGAACAAATCCAAATTTAGTCAACTTTGAACTGGACATGAGCTTGGAGAGATTAATATTGACGTTTGATGAGACGGTGAATGCCAGCAGTCTATTACTGTCTAGTTTGTCAATACAGAATATGCCTCTGGGAGTTTCGCCCAATGTAAGGCAGTTAGTTGGCGGCACAGTACTTACTCCAGATGATCCCGTAGTTATGATTCAGTTGGATTCTGAAGATCTGAATTACATTAAAAGTGTCCTATCTTTGGCCACTGGTGTTGATAACACTTATTTAACAGTGAGCAGTTCAGCAGTTGATGACATGGCTGGAAATAATGTGACAGAAATAATAAATGGAAGGGCTGTTATGGCAAGACGATTCCGGTCTGATGATAGGTCACCAGTTCTGGTCAATTTTGACCTTGATATGAACGTGGGTACACTGGAGTTGACCTTCAATGAAACAGTTTCAGTTGGTTCTTTGTCTGTGAATGACATTTTTTTGAAGCCAGACCAATATTCTATTGATGAATTTTCATTTAATTCTTCTTCTGGAACTGTATCAAGAAGCTTGGATCAACCTGTGGTCCTGATTGAAATTGGACAAGATGATTTGAATGAAATAAAATTTAGGTTGAATTTAGCAACAAATGAAAATAATACCTTCATACGATTGACTGATCTTTCTATCAATGACACCAATGGGAATAGAGTAATTCCAACAACTTTGGAGGTAACTGGATTTGAAGAAGACATAACTGAACCAATGCTTTCATCTTTTTCATTTGATCTGGATGAAGGACAATTACACCTTACTTTTTCTGAAACCGTGTTGTACGAGACACTGGATGTGTCCCAAATTTCATTTCAATCTGGAGCAGTTTTGAACGATGAAGTATCCACGTTAACAATATCTAATGGTACAATATTGGAACGTAGAAATGGTGTGTCATTATCATTTGAGCTGGTTAAACGTGATTTGGATATTTTAAAATCTCTCAGAAATTTGACCAGCAGCCAGTATAACACCTACATTTCTCTTTCTATGGACACAGTGATGGACACAAACGGAAACAGAGTAGTTGCCATAGATGTATCCAATGCAACCATGGCAGCTGGATTTATTCCTGATACTACCAGTCCTGAGCTGCTAGATTTTGAACTAGACATGAATACTGGAGTTATGGTGCTTACCTTTTCAGAAACTATAGATGCTCCTACTCTTATGCTAATGTATCTGACAATTCAGGACAGTGTTTCTGCTGCTAGTACATTTAACCTGCAAACTAGCACATGGTCCACAGATCTTACTCCTGTTCTTACTATCTTTATTTCTAAGCAAGATTTGGATCGATTAAAAGAAAATAGGCTTATTGCAAGAAGCAGGAACACCACCTATCTTTCGATGGCTAATTTTACTATTTCAGATACTAGTGGAAATGCTGTGGTTTCTATTGATAATGGAATGGCACAGAGAGTCAGAGTTTTTGTGCGGGATAAAACTTCGCCCATGTTGGAAGCATTCGACTTGGATATCAATCGAGGTTCTCTCACTTTGTACTACTCAGAGACTATTGATATTTTCAGTCTTGATCCCACAAAAATAACACTTCAGAGCAGTATCGACACTGTCATGACAACATTTACGCTGACTGGTGGTATGTTCAATCTCACAGATGGTACCATTGTAAATATGTTGCTTACTGTGGACGACCTAAATGAAATTAAGCGTCTAGAAGACTTGGCCACATGCACAAGGAGTGATACATTCCTTTCACTGGTTATCAATCAGACATTCACTTCAAATAATACTCAGTTTTCAGGCTCCGGAAGTGGAAGTGGTAATGAATCTGCTGTTCAAGATGTTATGTCAATATCTTATCACATATTAGACATGGCTGGAAATGCAGTAATAGGAATTGAATCAAATATGGCGCTACCAGTTCTGACTACAGGATGTATTCCAGACACCACTAGTCCAATATTGACCAACTTCAGCATAAATATGCATAATGGCACATTAACTTTGACATTCGATGAAACAGTGAATTCCAGCACACTTAATCTCAATGAAATCACATTTTACAATGGACAGAATGATCCCAGTCAAGAATATCAGCTCCAATCAGGATACTCTAACAATGAAAACCTTACTGGCCAACTAATCATAGAGGTAACTCTCTCAAATGTTGATTTGAATGAGTTGAAACGTAGAGAGCAGTTAGCGACTGAAGCTTCAAATACATTTATTCTCGTAACACAACATCTTGTGCTGGATATGAATGGCAATAGGAATTCAGAAATCACTGTAAACAACTCTAATGAGGCTATGTTATTTGTAGAAGATTCTCTGCAACCTGAGCTTAGGTCCTTTGATCTTGATTTAACCAGAGACCTCTTGATACTGAGTTTTTCTGAGACAGTTAATGCCACTTCTTTTGATGTCACTGGAATAACTCTTCAGAATAGAAACTTCTCTTCATTTAGAACTTTGATAGGAGGCTACATACTAAGTCCTGCACAGGGTGGCTCCCAATTTGGTCCTGATGATCCTATTTTGATCGTACGTTTGGCTCAGGATGATTTAAACTACATAAAAAGTATTCCAGATTTAGCTACTGATATTTCTAACACATTCATATCATTTGATAGCAGCACAGTTAATGATATGAATGATAATCAAGTCATTGCAGTACCTACATTTGATCCTATATCAGTTAGAATGTTTGAAGAAGACCAAGTTGATCCGTACTTAGTTGGCTTTGAATTGGACTTAAACTCAGGAGAACTTACTCTGATATTTTCAGAAACTGTGGATGTGTCCAGTCTGGATGTGTCCGAAATCATTCTACAAAATGATGTAGCTTCTCCTTTGGAAGATCAATACGGACTAACTCCAGGAAATTCCAGCTTTGAAACCATTTCAACTAGTCCAGACAATCCAATAGTACTTATTCAACTTGGTAGTATTGATCTCAATGAAATTAAGAGGCGTATTCAACTAGCTACATCCAATGAAACAAGCTACCTAACTCTGTCAAGTAGAGCAATCACTGATACCAACCAAAATCCCGCTATTAGTGTGAACAATGGGAATGCTACACAGGTTTCTCTATTCACACCTGACTCTTCAAATCCTCAGCTTTCAAGATTCAGTATTGACCTCAACTCTGGATTACTTCAGCTCATATTTAATGAAACTGTGGACTTCAGTTCTCTCAATATCACTTCCATAACTCTGCAGAATTCTACTGTTATTAGTGATAGCTATGTATCCCTCACAAGTGGTAACATCACCAACTCACAGGACTCTGTTACTGTTGAGATTCTTCTTTCAGTACAAGACCAGAATGCTATCAAAAGAATTCGTTCTCTGGGAACATCTTTGTCCAATACTTATATCAGCATACTATCTGGAGGGATTCAAGACATGAATGGAAATGATTTAGTTGAAGTCAGTATCCTTGATGCTTTTGGAGCAGAAATGTTCGAAGAGGATCAAACAAACCCTTTACTAGTGAGTTTTGATCTTGACATGACAACTGGAATAATTGAATTAACATTTGATGAAACTATTGAAGCAGATTCACTAAGTCTAGAAGAAATCACTCTGCAAAACAGTCAGCCATTCACGGATGATAACATTTATACATTAACTGGTGGACTAAGCAGTGAAATCGATTCCACAGTCTTGATTATCAATATATCATTTGTTGATTTGAATGAAATCAAAAAGATTAGAGGTCTAGCTAGCAATCTAGATGGAAGTAACACCTACATCTCCATTACAAATGGAACAGTTGTGGATATGAATAATAACCCAGTTAACCCAGTACCAAATCAGCAAGCCATTCGAGTCACTCGATTCATGGAAGATATAGTTCCACCAATTCTCTACGGATTTGACTTGGACATGAATCTTGGACTGATTTCTTTTAATTTTTCTGAAACTGTTGATGCAATGACCTTCAATATTTCACAGTACACTCTACAAAGTGTCATGAACAACTCAGAAGGTCAGTTTCAAAGCTTTGATCTTACTGAGAGAAACCTTCTATTTGGAGATGATATTGACATAGTCCAAGGTCTTCTTTATTTTGACCTCAATAGTATAAAGAGTAGGAATCAACTGGCCACTGACAGAAATGATACTTTCCTAAGCATCACAAATATGGCAATTCGTGACATGAATGGAAACCCTGTCGTAGAAATAGATGAAGAATCAGCATTGCAAGTTTCTGATTACATTAGAGACATTAACAGACCAAGAGTAGTGAGCTTCGATTTAGATATGAACATGGGAGCGATCATACTAACTTTTTCTGAAACTATCGATGTCTCTAGCTTAGATGTCACCGAAATGCAACTGATTAACCATGTTTCACAGGCTTCTTCACTATTCAGATTTTCAATGAGCACAAGAAGCTATTCACCAGACTGGCCTATATTTGTGGTGAACATCAGTACTAATGATTTAAATATCATCAAAAGCATGATTCTTCTGGCTACATCAAATGAAACAACTTTTATAGCTCTTTCTGAGTTCTTCATCATGGATGCAGCTGGTAACATGAATATTGAAGTAAACAGTTCACAGGTTCATACATTCACTGCTGATGTTACTCAACCACAGTTGCTATCTTTCAATCTCGACTTGACTTTAGACATTATCACGCTCACATTTGATGAAACTGTCATGGGAAGCACTCTTAGACCTGAACAGTTGACACTTGTCAATAGTGTTTTGGATACAACAGTCGGTAGTGGGAGTCTTCAAAACAGCACAGATGGATCTGGAAATTTTGAAAGTGACTTTACAAGCTACTCACTTACAGGAGGACTTAATTTGCCAAATGATGTGAGAAATACAGAAATAAGAATAAACCTAACCTTTTTCGACCGAAATGAAATTAAGAGATTGTATAATTTAGCAACTTCCTTCAACAACACTTTTGTTTCTATCACCTCTGACTTCATCGAAGACACCAACAGAAATCCTGTCATTGGAGTTGATATCACTAATCCTATTCAAGTAACAGAATTTGATCTTGATGAGAGATCTCCTGAGCTGTTATATTTTGACCTGGACTTAAATGCAGGGAATCTCACTTTATTTTTCTCTGAAACTGTCAATGTAGATAGTTTAGATGTAACCCAGATTACTCTGCAAGGATCTAGTGATAGATCAGATGGAGCTGAGTTCTATACCTTTACGGATGTACCTGCACCAAATGCTAGTCATTCTAATTCTCAGAACAGCTCAGTAATTGTAATTCAAATAAGTGAATATGACGCTAACATGATAAAAATTAGAACTGGATTGACAATAGATTTGAACAGCACTTTCATTTCTCTTACTCCACGGGCGATTACGGACATGAGTGATAATCCAGTGGTTATGGTGTCATCTTTGAATGGAATGGGAGTGAGAACTTATGATCGTGACAGCACTCCTCCGGTATTGAGAGAATTTAACTTGAACATTACTTCAGAAATATTGTCTTTGTCATTTGATGAAAGTGTTGATTTATCATCTATTCAACCATTGGATATATCTTTGCATAGCTTGTCATTCTTAAATGGCAGTATATATCAATTCCGTGCAGTTTTTCCAATAGGCACTAATTCTCCATTTGTTGTGCTAAATTTGACAGAATCACAACTTGACCTTGACGGAATAAAGCTACTATCTAGCCTAGCAACAGATCAAAGCAACACTTTTATATCTCTTCAACTAGGAACAATATCTGATCTGTCCGTGCCGCCAAATCCCATTAATCCTGTGACTCTTCCAGTTTTCCAATACTTTCCAGATGTTATTCCACCAGAAATAGTAGAGTTTTATGTCAACGTCAACAGTGGTACTATAATGCTCATATTTAATGAAGCCATTAATTCGTCGTCGTTAAATCCTCAATCTATTCGGCTGCAAAACTCAAGTATGATTACATCGTCCTTTATTGATCTCACAGGTATGTAGACACGTTAATTAACTTAGCTAGTTCTCACAGTAGTAGATATCTCGTAAGCAAGTATATCAATGCCTTGAAGATAAACAAATATAGGCGTAAAAGCTTTTAATTGCTGAGTGAATGAGTCAAAAGAGAAACTCTAGCCTGTATATATGTGCATTTATATAGTCTGGAATGTCATTTGCATATGTATGTATGTATGTAATATTACTGAAGTGCTCAGTAGTAACAAAATTCTAATTGTATAATTTGACTGGGTTGAAAACTTGTGATGTGCACATAATAGTAAACAGCAAAACTATGTTCTGAATATGTTCAGTTTTAGGTGAACTAAATTATCATAAAATATAACTTGTAATTAATTTATTTAGAAGAAAAATATCATTTGATTAGACTAGTACAAAGACTACACTTTCAATTGTAGCAACAAGCTTATTGTAAAACATTATGGTTTATGTATGGGTTGGTTCATTACAATAACTTGGAAAGAAAAAAGTTAGTTTTCAGGCAAAAAGGTAAGTGGTGATAACTGGGCTTTATTAGGTACTGAACATTTAAAGTAAATAGGATGTGGCTTAGGGCAATATTTTTCCATATCACCTGTGTTCATAGTTATTACGTTGGGTTGTTACGTCCCCCTAGGTAAATTTCTTGTTACCAAGGTATTCGCGCATGAGCAGTACCTAATAAATTTATTATCCATTGGATACCCGAGAATATCACTCGTCTGATTGGCGGTATTTATGCTCATGCCTGCGGCACTCGCGCAAATACTAAGCCAACAGACTCGTGATATTCTCCTGTATCAAATGAATAATATATATTTATTATTTACTTCAGGAAGTGTTTGGCATTTCTCCAGGCAATAATAACATGTGCAATAATTTTCATGCATTATTTTCAATATTCTTTGTCTTAGGAGGTTCATCTAACAGTCCAAACGGTCGTGTAGTTACTATTAATCTCACACGAGATGATCTCAATGCAATCAAGGCAGTCGAAGACCTACTCATTAACAACTATACATCATACATTAGCTTTACATCTGAACTTATTACAGACATGAATGGAAACTCGGTGGTTTCTGTACCTACTTCTAACTCTTTCCCTGTGACTTCTTATATTGGAGACCTTGAGGGGCCACAAATATCTGGATTTGATCTAGACATGGATGCTGGAATTCTTTCCATATACTTCTTTGAAACCATTGATGTAATGTCGGTAAACCTTTCCTGCTTGACAATCCTTGCTGATTTCCCAGGTTCAGTTTCACACCAGCTTTCTGGTGGTACTCTTTTAATGCCTTATGCACCAGAGGAATTGGCCACTACTCAATCTGTATCAGGGAGCACTAATGATTCTGGTAGTACTAGTGGATATGGCTCTGGTTCTGGCTCGGCTTCCAGCAATGTTAGTGCTATGGAGAGCAATGTGAATACGTTTATTCCACCTGTAGGTTCTGGTGCTGGTTTTGATAGGTTTATAGTGTTGACAGATGAACTGGCGACTAGAGACACAACAGCAATATTTGTTAATTTTACACTAAATGATTTAAACACTATCAAGCGGTTGCAAATTGCAAATGAAATGTCAAGCTCTTTTCTTTTAGCTTCTTCCTGTCTTTTACAAGATCAAACTGGTTTTGAATTGGTAGAACTTCCACCTTTAAATGTTCGTATTTATACTGAAGATACAACTTCTCCTGAATTAGAGCAGTTTAACTTAAACATGAATACTGGCGAACTCACAATGAAATTTTCTGAAACTGTTTCAGGACCACATCTTGATGCATCTCAAATTACTTTACAATCTAATTCTATCTTTGAAAATTCCTCAGTGGAATCACATACGCTAGTCTTGGATACATACGTGGGTGGAGTAGACAGCACTCCTGGCTTGTCTCCTGAAATTGTTCTAACAATTAAACTTTCTGACCTTAATCGTATCAAGCAACTCATTCAATTGGCTACTTCACAGGAAGACACTTATTTATCTATCACCATGAACACTATTCAAGATACTGTAGGAAATCTTGTGTCTCCAATTTCTAATCAAAGTGGTCTCCAAGTAAGTGAGTATACACAAGACATAATATCTCCCGTGCTTGTAGCATATACTGTGAATATGAACAGCAGCATTATTACCCTCATATTTGATGAACCAGTGAGGGGTTCCACTCTGGATGAAACTGAACTCATTTTGCAAGAGTATCAACTCCTCTTTTCTGGAGATTCTTACTACCAATTACTAAATAGTAGCCACAGTACTGAAGTATCTACTGAGATATCAATCAGCTTGTCTTTCAACGACCGTAATAACATCAAGAGAATTACAGACATAGCTACTCAGGACAGAAACACATGGTTAGTGTTCACTAATGCATTTATTAATGACACCAATATGAATCCAGTTGTGCCACTTACTAATGGTTTCATTGGGAATGGTCCACTAAAAACATTTGTTCCGGATGAAGTAAGGCCAGAGTTATTAAATTTCTCTCTCAATATGACTTCAGGAGTACTATCTTTGTCTTTCTCAGAAACTGTTAACATAGATACATTCGATGTTACCCAGCTTGTCCTTCTGAGTATGCAAGGAGAACTAAATGTAACTAGTTATGCTCTGACAAACAGCTTGTTTTCAACTGAAGACAGTGCATTTGTAGATGTTACTATCTCTCTGCAAGACTTGAATGAAATAAAGAGACTTCAAGATTTAGCTACTTCAGAATTAAATACATTTTTGTCCTTCAGTTCTAGTCTTGTACAAGACATGAATGGAAACAGCATTGTCAGAACTGATGCCCAAATAGTGTCAGGTTTCATTAATGATACTATCCGTCCTGTACTGGACAATTTTGATATCGACTTAACGAGAGAGGTTCTTACTCTTTACTTTTCTGAAACAGTTGATGCTACAGGTGTAGATTTATCTATAGTTCAACTCCAAAGTAGGACTTTTGTTGACACCCTAAATTCCTCATATGAAAGGCTAGCATACAATCTTACTGGGGGTATCATTAATGTCAACAATTTATTTAGCCCGATTGTAGAAGTAAAACTAACAGATATTGACTTGAATAGCATTAAGAGACTCTTCTACTTGGCTACTGACAGGGATAATACTTTCATTTCCTTTGAGTCTTTCTTGATCACAGATATGAACTTTAATGATGTAATTGCAGTCTCTGCCTTGAATGCCAGCCAGGTTCGAACATATATTCCAGACAATACTCCTCCAGTATTAATAAGCTACTCCCTTGACATAGATGTTGGAATTTTGTTGCTGACTTTCAGTGAAGTTGTGAACATTGACACTTTTTCCATTTCAATGCTTGTGTTTCAATCTTCTCAAATGAATTCAGCCGAATCTGTTAGGCTAATACAAAGTGACTATTCAGCATCTAATGACACCAGCATAGTAATAATGCTTTCCAGACTTGACTTAGACAACATCAAGAGAGCAACCACAGTAGCTGTTAGCAATACCACCACCTATCTGACTATTGCAAACCCAGTACTAGAAGACATGGCCCAAAACACTCTGGTCAGTATTCCATTATCTAGAGGAATGCCTCCAGCATTCTTTCAAGCAGACTCTATAGTACCTCTGCTAGAACATGTTGATATAGATTTGAATCAGGGTGAACTTGTTTTTAGATTTGATGAAGCAGTAGACCTCAATTCTTTCAATCTGACATCAATAACTATTCAATCGTTGGCAAACATCTCAGATACAAATAATTTGGCCTTAGAGACACTGACTCTCACAGGAGGAACTATTACTACTCCATTTAATAATGCTAATGTCACAATCCAATTGGCACGTAACGATCTTAATGCCCTAAAAATGAAGCCATTGTGTAGATCAATCAATGATTGCTTTGTTAGTTTCTTTGCTGGTACAGTTTCAGATATATCAGGATTTCCTGTTGCAGAGTCCTCAGAATTCAATGCTACCATTATTTCTAACTTTACTTCAGACTCTACTGGCCCAGCTTTAGTGCAGTTTAGAGATATTGATCTTAATAGTGGTATGTTGGTTCTAGAATTTGATGAGACTGTAAATGTTGATAGTCTTAACCTGAGTGAAATAGTTCTTCAAAGCTTTTATAGAAACCCTCTGGCAACATTTAGGCTCACAGGAGGATCAATAGATTCTCCTAATGGCACTATTGTAACAATCTCTCTACTTATGGAAGACTTCTTAAGATTAAAGGAAGATGATCGTGTCTGTTCAACTGAGAATAATTGCTGGATAACTATATCTTCTGGTGCTATAGAGGACATGAATGGAAATCCTTTGAATCCTGTAACTGATGGAGGAGCTCTGGATGCTTTATCAGTGCAGCAAGACACTATTAGACCTACTTTGACATCATTTGATTTAGACATTGAAAATGGTATACTTACTTTGAGCTTTGATGAACCAGTTCGTACTAGCACACTTGACATTACAAGAGTGATTATCCAGCCTATGCCTGATACTACTGAAAATATCCAGCTCACTACTGGCTCTATGACTGACAGTGGCAATGGTCAAGAAGTTGTGATATTTCTTTCTCAGTCTGACTTAAACAGAATTAAAGCAACCAGTTTTGCCAAGTCTGTAAATGATACATACATAAGTTTTGATCAGTTCCTCATTAGAGATGTGGAAGTGAGAGGTGTGAACTTTGTAGTTCCAATTCCTAATGAAAGTGCAAGAGTGGTTGGCATCTATACTGAAGATATGACCAGACCCAACCTCACCAACTTTTCACTAGACCTAAGGCTTGAGGTATTGACGCTCACTTTTGATGAACCCATGAAAACTTCAGTCCTGGATGTCAGTGGAATCACCTTGTTATCGTCACCTGATAATGGGGTAAATATGCCTGTGTCAATTATTCTAACAAGTGGAGCTGTCAGTGGATCTGGTGCTTTTGACGGAACTTTCTCCTTTTCTGTTACTTTAAACAGAGACGCAGTAATGATCCTCAAATTGAATGAGCTGATAGGTACAGATATTAACAACACCTTTATAGCATTTGCAGAAAGAATAATAACTGACACAGCCAATAACTATGTAATACCTGTGACATCTGAGAATCCAAGGCAGGCTGGAATGATCACTCCAGATGATTCCTCCACTCCCGCTCAAATAGAATCATTTGGGTTTGACTTAAATCTGGGGCAGTTGTTATTAACATTCACTGATATTATCGACCCGGGAACTTTCAGGCCCCTATTGTTAGTGATTCAAAATCAATCCAATGAAGAGGCTTTTGTCAGATTAAGTGGGGAAAGCATGACGGATAGCAGACCAGGTTACATTCTTTTGATTAATGTTGGTGTATCTGACCTGAACCAAATCAAATTAGATACCAACCTTGCTACAGAATTAAATAACACTTTCATCACAATTCAATCAGATATAGTTAGAGACATCCAAGGTAATGATGTTGTTCCAATAAGTCAGGGTAATGGTATCATGGCATCTAGATTCATACCTGACTCCAACCAGCCTGTTTTGCAATCATTTGTGTTGAATCTCAATGAAGAACAACTGGTACTTAACTTCTCTGAAACTGTTAACGTTGACACACTCGATCTCAATGGAATTATACTACAGAGCAGCCCAACTAACAACCTCTCTGTAATTAATTTTGTCAGACTTACATCAACTCCTGCTTTTCCTCTTGGGTCTCGATCTGTTAGTCTGAATGCGTCAGTGATAACAATTGACATTGGATTAGAAAACTTGAATGAAATGAAGAGACTTAGCAGCTTGGCTACAATGATTTCCAATACATTTATATCAATAGCTAATGATACTATTGAAGACATGGTTGGAATAACTAATGAGGAAGTATTGATTAGTAGTCCGGTGCCATTAGTTGCAGATATAATACCTGATACCACCTCTCCACAATTGGAATTGTTTTCTTTGAATTTAACATCTGGTCTGCTGCATTTAACCTTTTCTGAAACTGTGAATGCAAGCACATTGAACGTAAGTGGTATTAGGCTTCAAGCTTCTAATAATGATTTCCTTGATGGAGTTAGTCTCACTCCTGGTGTTAGTGGGACCAGCAGCAGCAATGGAGTAGTTATATCAGTTATAGTTGGCAGGGAGAACCTCAATGATATAAAAAGAAATAGAAATCTTGGAACATCAGTTTCAAATTCTTTCTTGTTTGCTGAAAACTTTGTTATTCAGGACATGAGCGGAAATTTTAATTCTCCTATATATAATCCTTTTGCCATTCAAGCTTCCAATGTGTCCATGGATGCTGCTAGTCCATTTTTACAGTCCTTTGATTTAAATTTCAACACCAGAGAGCTTATTCTTACATTTGACGAAACCGTAGAAGCTTCTAGTCTTATGATCCAGGAAATAGTGCTTCAGAATACTCGTGATGCAACTGAAATAATTTTGAGTGAAGAGGATTTCAGTGGAATGGAGGGTGCCAACCAGACAACTGGTAGTGGAGAATTTAATCAAACAAATGGAGTTAGACAAGGGAGTGAAGTTCCAGTAGTGGAAAGTCACCGATTAAGTCCTGGAAGCTTGCCCCTCTACAGTCAAATTTCTCTGTCTGATGATCCAGTTATAACAATATTTTTGGGAGAGCTTGATTTTAATGAAATATCCAGACTTACCAATTTAGCTATCTCAAGGGAAACCACTTTCATTAGCTTCTCTCAGTCAACAGTACTAGACATGAATGGAAATCAGAATGAAGCTGTGAGTCAGTTTGCTGCAGAAATGGTTCAAAATCTTACATTGGACATGATGTCTCCAGTTTTAAGATCTTTCAATTTAGACATGAACACCCAAGAAATATCTCTGACTTTCAGTGAAACTGTTAGAGCCAACAGTCTTAATGCTTCCCATCTTATACTGCTAAATAGTAGATTACCATCAGCCATGCTAACTCTTTCAGGAGGTGAAGTACTTTCCAACGATTCGACTGTACTTGTTTTAAGAATACTGGATACTGATTTAAATATTGTAAAAAATAACTCTAACTTGTTAACAACTAGAGACAATACCTATGTGCGTTTTCTTTCTGGTGGTGTTCAAGACATGGCTGGTAATTACATTCAAGGTATTTCAGAAAACCGTGCTATTCAAGTCCTTAACTTTACGGAAGATGAAACTTCACCTCAGCTACTTCAATTTGAGCTTAATATGAGCACAAACGAACTGACGCTGGTGTTTGATGAAACTGTTGATTCAAGCTCACTCAATGTTCAGGGGATTGTACTTCAACAATACAATGACAGTAGAGCAGATTCTTACTACATGTTGAGACAACCTACTGGTACCACTAGCCCAGATTCAACTGTAATAACTGTCAGGTTGTCAAGACAAGATTCCAATGAAATCAAAAGAATGACAGAACTTGCTATTAATGAAGATTCCATTTATCTCTCTCTTGGCAGCATTACTATCAGAGATACTAATGGGAATAATGTGTCTAGTATTGGAGATAATGAGGCCATTCAAGCTTCAGTGTTTGTTCCTGATGAAGTAGCTCCACAGCTAGAGTTTTTTCACCTTGATCTTGATTCAAATCAACTCATTTTAACGTTTGATGAAACCATTGACATATACTCAACGCCCTCCTATGCTGACATAGTGCTACATAACCAAGTAGATCTTAGTTCCTCTACCAGAATACAACCTTTGAGGTCTGGAGGTTCTATTGCTAACTTGGATCATAATCATGTCATTACCATTCAACTACAACTGGCAGATATTAATAATGTCAAGCTGTACCCAGACTTTGGCACTAGAATTTCGAACACATTTTTAACTATTGGAAATAACACAGTGGTGGATTTGAATGTTGAAAATCCCAATGGATTAGTTGGTACAACTCTGCAAGCTACTGAGGTAGTACGTGACAACACTCCTCCTGAACTAGACATGTTCTCAGTAAACATCAATTCGGGACATATCACTCTATTCTTTAATGAGCCAGTCAATAGCTCTACACTACTTGTTTCTGCTCTCACAGTTCAAAATTCTGAACGATCAAGGACTGGTGTACGTTTGTCTTCAAGTAACTCTTCATCCGATGATGGCCTAAATATTAGAATTGACTTGTCTAGAGACGATCTCAATGAGATAAAGAGAATTGATGCTTTGTTTATCGATCAAAATACATCATTTATAACCTTTACATCAAGTTTAATTCAAGATATGAGTGGTAATTCTGTGGTCCCAATTACTAATGGAAATGCTCAAAGAGCCGATTCTTTTGTCGAAGATATGAATATGCCTTTTATTGCTTCTTATAGGCTAGACATGGACCGTGGCTATGTCAACTTGTTGTTCTCGGAGACTGTTAATGTGTCAAGTTTTGATTGCACTCAAATTACTTTTGCCTCCAACTTCATTTGCAATGTTAGCTACACCTTGACTGGGTGTTACGTAGATGAGAGAAATGTTTCATACACCAGTGAAGACACTGGTACAAGTGGAAGTGGGAGTGCAGATTATGGTAATGCCCCAAGTTGGAGAACAGACTATCATTATTCAACAGAGTTCTCCTTTTTGCTAACAACATTTGATCTCAATCAACTAAAAGCTTTTGACATTGCAAGAACAATGTCTACCTCATTCCTGTCATACACCAATGATACAATAATGGATTTAAATTCACAGCCTTTGGAGCCAGCAGATTGTGTTCTGATGAGTATGCCACTCACAAATAGCTTGTTTTTCACACCTGACACAACGGCACCTGAAATTATCTCTTACAATCTGACTTTAAATGAGGGCAACGAAGGCCAGCTAGTTATATATTTCACTGAAACTGTAGATTCTGCATCACTAAGAGTTGACCAGATATTGTTTCAAAATGACAGGACTCAGCAAAATTCCAGTCAGAGTTACCAGCTTGGGTCTGTAATAGGAGCAGTATCTATGACACTTGATGGTCCCACGGATGTGGTCACTGTACAACTGTCAAGATTAGATGTAAATCAGATCAAGTTTTTTGATGATCTAGCTGTTTCAAGAAATTCCACATTCCTTGTAGTATCAATGGAAACAGTTAGAGATACTAATGATAACTATCTTGTGCCTATTTCTCCGGAAGCTGCTCTTCAAGTTGATAACTTCACTCCCGACTTTGTCCCACCAAATCTTACAAGCTTCTATTTAGATAACAATGAAGGAGTATTGTATCTGACATTTGATGAAACTGTTCAAACTAGTACTCTTTTAAGTTCAACTATCACACTCCAAGTGGTTAGGGACCTTTCTAATTTACTTGAAATGCCTGAAAATTCCTCAATGTCTAGTTCAGGTAGTGATGACATGGACCTGTACAATTCTTGTGGAATTCTTTATCTTACCTTAACTGGTGGAAATGTCTCAGCAGAAAACTCAGTATTTGTCTCACTGAATCTCACAAATAATGACTTGAATGATATCAAGAGGGAATTGTGTTTGGCTACACATGCAAGAAACACTTACCTCAGTATCGAACAGAACGGAATTTATGATATGAACCAGAATGGAATTCTACCAATAAACAGATCAGCTGCAATCATGGCAAGTAGACTTATACCTGATATAACTGCACCTCGTTTGGTTGCGTTTGATTTCAATATCACTACTGAAATTTTGTCCTTGTTTTTTGATGAAACAGTGAATGCCTCTAGTTTCGACTCCTCTCAGATCACCCTGTGGTCACAACCACTCGTGTCAACTTCTGGACTTGTTGATAATTACACTCTTACTGGTGGAGACCTAGTAAGTATTGGAAATCAGCCTCGTCTTTTGCTACAAATATCTACACCTGATCTAAATAACATCAAAACCCTGCTCAATCTGGCAAGCACACAAAATAACACTTACTTATCAGTTACCTCGGACATGGCAATGGATATGAATAGTAACTCAGTAGCATCAATCTCACCACAAGAACCTTTACTTGTAAATATGTTTGGAGAGGATACGATACCACCAAGATTAATATCATTTGATTTAGACTTGAATGATGAGATTCTTTTACTTACATTTGATGAGACTGTCATGGTTTCTTCTTTCAATTTGTCATCTCTAACACTTGTTTCTGAAATGTCTGCTTTGCCACGCCAGTTTTGGTCTTTACATGAAGGTGATCCAGAAGATCAATATTCTTACATTACTAGTACAGATAATCCAATTGTTGAAATAAGGCTAGGAAACATAGATCTTAATGAGATCAAAGATCGTATATACTTAGCCACTTCCAATGAAACAACTTTTTTGTCAATAGAAGATGGCGCAGTGCTTGACATGAATGGTAACAGAGTAGTGGAACTACTGGATTTTGAATCTCTTCCTGTGACCAATTACTATGAAGATATGACTAGGCCAATACTTCGAAATTTTAGTTTAGACTTGAATGCATTTTTGTTGACTCTGGAATTTTCGGAGACTGTGAATGCTTCATCATTGGATGTTACTAAATTAGTGCTTCAAAATGTATCCTCTATTATGAGTTATATTGCCATTTATAATAGCTCAGTGGTCCAAGATGATGATGTATTTATCTATGTGGAATTTAGTATAGAGTTTGCAAATGAGTTGAAACGAATAGATGATTTAGTTACTGAACCTACTAACACCTTCTTATCTTTTCAAGAAACTGCTATAATGGACATGAATGGCAATGCCGTAGTGCCAGTACTCAACTCTTCAGCTCGCAGTGTACTTAACTTTACTGATGATATGAGTCCCCCACAAATTCTATCATATGAATTGAATATGAATTCAGGCACTCTCACCATAGTGTTTAATGAAACTGTTCGAGTTTCTACTCTAAATACCACAAGCATTATCATAACTGAGCAACCTTTCATCGAGTCCTTGTCAAATCCTAATATTTCTGAGAATGGGTTGCCTGGTAGTTCAGTGGAATATTATGCACTTACTGGTGGCAATGTTCAGAGTCAAAACTCACATATTGTACTAATCAACATCACATTAGAAGACTTGAACGAAATTAAACGTCGAAGAAATCTTGCAACATCAGCTAATACCACTTTCTTGATAGTCTTTATGGATGCTGTTACAGACATGAACTCAAATGAAGTAGTTGCACTAGATAACGGAATGGGTTTGCCTCTTAGTAGTGAAGCCTATATAACAGACGTAACTCCACCAGATGTCACTTATTATGATTTAGACATGAACGGCGGGACACTCACAATTCTATTCAGTGAAACTGTCGATATAAGTTCTCTGGTTATTGGTGACAGAATAATGTTCTACAATTCCAGTGATTTTTATGGAACATCTTACACTCTAGTTGACAGTACTTCCACATCAAATGATGCTCCTCTTGTGGTCATTGATTTAAGCCCACAAGATCTTAATCAGCTGAAATTCATTAGAAATTTGGCGTACTCCAGTGAAAGCACATTTCTGTTTTTAAACCATACTGTGTCTGACGTTTCAGGAAATGCTATCACTCCACTCTACATGGGGCAAAACATGACCAGACCAGTTAACTTATTTTCACCAGACATAGTATCGCCAGTGCTGAATCTTTTCAATTTTGACTTAGACACGGGACTGATCTTTTTCAATTTTAGTGAAGTGGTGGATAACTTCGCACCAGAGGCTATTACACTCCAAAGTGATAATAATTTGACCAGTGAAGTTCAATTCTATTCATTAACTGGCCTTGATGATATATATGGTCCTTCCTTGCTCCCTTCGGGGCCTGGTTACCCAGCATACTTTACTGTACAGTTGACACAAGTGGATTTGAATGAAATTAAGGCAATGCTACAGCTTTCAGTATCAGAGTCATCGTTATTTTTGTCAGCGACTTCTGAACTGGTCGAAGATGCATTTGGAAATCCATTTATGGCCATACCTGATGAAGATGCAATCTCTGTTGCTACTTGGTCACCTGACATGACCCAGCCTCAGCTCGTTCAGTTTAATTTCAGTGCTGATACTGGAATGCTTCATCTTCTCTTTGATGAGACAGTCTCAGCAGAAACCCTTATTTTTACCGGCATAACTCTATCAAACCCTTACACAGGCACCAATTATACACTTCAAGATCATCCTCCTGAGAATAATGCTACATCATCTGCTGAAGATTCTACTGTTCTAACATTGACTCTGTCAAACGAAGACCTCGATATGTTAAAAATCCTCACAGATTTGGCAACTCGTTCATCTGATACATTTATTATGATTGATTCTGATGCAGTGTATGATACAGCCAGTAACAACTTGAACACAACCAACATGCCTCTAAGTGTTGCAACATACGAAGCTGATATGACATCACCTGAGCTTCTGACGTTTGATTTGGATCTTGACATGAATCTTCTAATTCTATCTTTCTCAGAAACTGTCAATGTCTCTACTTTGAATATTTCAGGTATAGGACTTCACTCCACGTATTTTGGCCAAAACGGATCTTACACTCTACAAGAACTAGAATATCCTCTGGGAAGTATTACAAGAAGTTCAAATGGACCCATTATAAGGCTAGACCTTGGCCAAGCTGATCTAAATGAGATCAAAAGAATACCAAGTTTGGCAATATCAGAAGAAACCACATTTATTTCCATTCCTAGTGACGCCCTAATGGACATGGTTGGATTACCAGTAAATGCAATTGAAGAAACATCTCCACTGCCTGTTGAACGATATGTGTCCGATTCCATGCCACCTGTCTTGCTGTCATTTGATTTTGATCTTGATTCAGGAGAGCTTTTCTTGACCTTTAATGAAACTGTAAACGTAAATACATTTGATCAGTCTTTGGTGATATTGCAAGATTCTTCAGGTATCTTTTCTCACAGATTTAGATTTGGTCGAGTAGATGGTTCCAATGATCCTGAAGTCTTGTTTTTGCTGGATTCATACGATCTGAACCAAGTGAAATTGATAAGAGAACTGGCAACACGTAGCAATAATACCTATTTAAAAATTGAGCATCGAGGTGTCCTGGACATGGCTGAGAATCCCATCAATGAAGTAGTACAACCTGTGAACATGTTCGTGGATGATACGACTAGACCAAACTTGACTCATTATGTAGTAGACATAAATTCTTCTCTTTTGATTTTGAACTTTGATGAGCCAGTGGATAGAAGTACTTTGCAGGTCAATGAAATTGTTTTCCAGTCTTCTTCCAACAGATTTATTGAAGCAAGTCAATTTTATCAACTAGAAAGAAGTACATCTAATAGTACTGATGGACTGGTTATTTATGTGATGATTAACATCAATGACTTAAATCAAATAAAGGAACAACCAGATCTTCTTGTCAGTCAGGAGACTACCTATGTATCATTTTCAGAAAATTTAGTAAGAGATATGAGGGGAAACAAAGTAGTGCCAATTGTTAGCACAAATGCTAGAAATGCTGACCTCTTCTTTGAAGATACTGGAAGGCCAAGAATACTAGAATACCATTTAGACATGGACAGTTCGATGCTTCATTTGACTTTCCTAGAGAGTATCAATAGCTCCAGTATTAATTTCACAGCATTTACTCTTCAGGTGGAGTCATCTGTGGCTAATGAAGAGTTGCAATATAGGCTAACTGGAGGGAATCTGGAGTCTTATGCGGCTAATACAACCGTAACTATCCTTGTCACATTGACTGACTTGAATGAAATCAAGAGGAGAGAAATTGCAACATCAAGGAGCACATCATGGCTTTTAGTAGATGACACTGGTCTTCTCGACCAAAATGATCTGAACATAATACCACACATTAATGGGATTAATGCTCTACAAGCTGCTTTGTACACAATTGATTCAACCAGACCAGAACTACAGCAATTTGAGTTAAATCTCAACACTGGAGACTTGAGTTTTGCTTTTTCTGAAACAGTGCGTGTTTCATCGTTAATTCTCTCTTCTATTATTATACAAAATAGTGCTGATTCTTCTGGACAAGAAAATCTTTACGCAGTAACTGAAAATGGAATGCGAATTCATCCTACTCTACCTGACAATAGTAACAATGTAACATTTCGCTTAAATGTGTTTGATTTAAATCAATTGAAGCAAAGACAGTTTTTGGCTACTGAAATTTCTAATACTTACATATCTGTACGAAGCAGCACTGTTTTTGATATGCAGATGAACTTTTTGGTACCAATTCCCAATGGACAAGCTCTCCAAGCTACTAATGTGTATATGGATACCAGTGAACCTGTCTTGATCAGTTTTAACTTAGACATGGACAGTGCTTCACTGTTGCTGACATTTGATGAGCCAGTGAATGCAAGTACACTGGACCCAACAGGATTGGTATTGACAAGTCCAACAGAAGCTGGTTTGAGGTATCAACTGACTGGTGCTTTTGTAGTTGATTGCTTCACCACAGTACTAAACATGAACCTTAATGACCATGATTTTGACTTGATGAAAATAAGTACCGGACTTTGTGCAGGAGTTGGATCAAGTGACTGCATGCTCACAATTCAAGCCAGATCTGTTGATGATATGAGTGGTAACAAGAACAGTGAAAACAGTGTCTCTGGTTCGGTAAGCCCCGATGTGACTAATCCTGAATTGGTTTACTTTGATTTGGATCTAACTGCTGAGGAACTTAGGCTGACTTTCTCTGAAGTGGTTATGTTATCACAACAAGTACCACTGGACATTACACTTCAATCTAATTCTTACGAGTTTGATGCTACAATTGATGCAAGCATGGGAATTCTCCTAAATGAAAGTGATCCAGAGACTTATAGAGGCATTCTTCGAGCATATACTCTAAGTGGAGCTAATAATTTTAGCGGTCCCAATCAAATCCCAACACATCCTCCTGTATCAATTATCTCTCTAACAGAAAAGGACCTTAACGTACTAAAAAGCTTGGAATTTGTAACTACTAATGAGAATAACACGTACCTCTTATTCCAATCTTCTCCATTATCAAGTGTTCAAGATTATTCCATGAATCCATTGCTTCATGATAATGTTGGCCAAAGAGTGCGAGTGTTTACTCCAGACACCATTTCTCCTACTTTGGAAAGTTTTACCCTAGACTTGAACAGTGGTGAACTAAGGTTTTCATTTTCAGAGACTGTCAACACATCTAGTTTAACTATTACTGCATTATCTATCCAAGGATCATCTAACTATTCTTCCACTGACCTTTACATACTAACTGGAGGAACAACAATCAGTTATGATGCACCTGAAATATTGCTGCAATTATCAACAGAAGACCTTAATGAGATTAAAAGGAGACCTTTAATTGCTTCTGATAGCATGACCACATTTGTCTCCTTTACCACACAATTCGTAAGAGATCAAAGTGGTAATCAAATTACTGAGATTTTGTCTACAGTAGCTCAACCTGTTCAAGTAGGTGGCTATACTGCTGATACCAACAATCCTGAAATAGTGCGATTCAGCCTTGATCTGAATACTGGTCGAATTAACCTAATCTTTAATGAGACTATTGATAGCTCTACATTCAACATCAATGCACTTACACTCTCTGATAGTGTGGCCACGATTAGAACCAATCTTACACTGTCCCAGGGCACCCTTTTGACCAACGACAGTACATCACTTGCATACCAACTCACTATCAGTGACATAAATCAAATCAAACTTGTAGATTTGTGCACATTTGCATCCAATGGAGCAGACTGCTACCTAACTGCTTCAAACGAGACTGTTAGAGATACATCTGGAAACTATTTGGTTCCTAGAAGTAATGGAAATGCTATTCAGGTAGATGACTACATTCGTGACACTTCTCCTCCACAGATCACATTTTTGTCTGTCAATATGTCACTAGGCAATATCACTATTGGCTTTTCTGAAACTGTAAATGTAAGTACTTTTAATCCCAGAGCCATTACCCTTTTAGAATCGCAGTCTCCAACTTCAGCAAGGCACACTCTATCTGGTGGCACAGTTGTCACAACTCAAAACGGACTTTTTGTTGATTTCTATTTGGATCCTGTTGATCTTGAATTTATCAGGCAAGACACACAGCTGTACATATCAGAAGCTACTGCGCACATTTCAGCAGAACCTGGAACAATAATAGACACATCTAACAACATGTTGCAGGACACCCCATTTTACAGTGCTGATGTTTTCTATTCGGACATTATAGGTCCAATAGTAATTAGTGCCGCTGTAAATTTGACCAGTCGAATCATTAGTTTAACCTTCAGCGAATCCATCCTTGCTAGCACATTTAGACCAGATCAGATCACTCTTCGTAGCTCTTCAAGTGCTAATGCTTCCACATTTCAATTGCGGGATGGAACATTTGGAACATCAACTCAATTTAACAGACCAGAAATTACATTCACTTTGGATGATGCAGACTATCTCGAAATTTTGGCCAATAACCACTTAGCCATTTCTCTTCCTACAACATATTTGGAATATTCATCTCTATTAGTGGATGACCTTGCTAATAATGATGCCATACCATCAGTCATATCTGCATCTTTGTATTACCCTGACCAAATTAATCCAACAATTGTAACCTTTTTAGAACTGAATTTAGAAGGCAGATACATAATACTAGAGTTTAGTGAAGCAGTTGATCTTGACACTTCCCGTCCAGAACTGGTTTCAATTGAAGAGATTCCAAGACAAACAGGAGAAGGTCAGAGGCTGATGTTATCTGGGGGAACATTCATGTATCAAGAAGCTGCTGTATACCAAAAGAGAAGAGTGAGATTAACACTTACTCCGGATGACTACAGACTATTGGTTTTGAATGAACTCATTGGAACTGCTGTAGATGCCTCCCACATTTCATTAGCAATGGGTGCTTTTCAGGATTTTGCTGGAAATCCACTCATAGATACTGGAAATCAGTCTCTTGAAGTCTCTTTACTTGTAGATGACCAACAAACACCTAATTTGCTCAATTTTGACCTAGATATGGATGCTGGCCTGTTAACTCTTGAATTTGACAATGTTATGAACCCAAATACTTTGCAAGCAGCTGCAATTACGATACAAAATAGCATGAGCAGTGCCACAACTAGCTACAGGTTTCTTGGTGGTTTCACAGTGAGTTCTCCTGGATATATCATTATTGTGAATATTACTGATGAGGACTTGAACAATATCAAGAGAATGACAACAGTTGGTACTAATGAAGAAGACACATATATTTCAATTCTTGCTGAACTTATTTCTAGTTATGGTGGAACAAATAGAAATCGTGTACCTCCTCCTGGAATAAACGTACTATCTGTCACCACTGATATGGCAAGGAGAGTTAGAAATTTTACAAGTGATACCACCGATCCTGAATTGAGAGAATTTGAATTGGATATGAATACTGGTGAAATTATTCTCACTTTTGATGAGACTGTCCGAGCATCTTCAGTTGTCTTTACAAACATTGCCCTTCAAAATGAGAGATATTTTAGTCTCAATAGTACTACTCAATTTTTCCTCACACTCAGAAATCAGCTTGGTCCTGCTACTATGTCATCACAAAATGATGGACTTCAAATTGTGATTACACTAGGTTTCCAAGACATGAATGATATCAAGTTTTACACCGACTTAGCAGTGAGCAATGAGACTACATTCATAACTTTTGACAACACTACTCTCTTAGATATGAATAATAATTCCATCATTGAAGTATCACCTGTAATGGCTAGACGTACATCTAATTTTACTGCTGACATATCTTCACCCATTCTGGTATCGTTTGATCTGAACTTAAATAATAGCGTTATCATTCTTACTTTCAGTGAAACAGTAAATTCATCTTCGTTCCATGCAGCTGGTATCACTCTGCAGAGTTCATTGGATGGGTCAGGACAGCTATTTACTTTAACTGAAGACAGCTACACAATCTCTGGAAACAGTTACATTATTACAGTATCAATCAATGATTCAGATCTAAATGAGATTAAACGGTACACCAGGCTTGCTCAAACAAATCAAGACACCTTTATTTCAATTGATTCAATTACAATAAGTGATATGAACAATAATCCAGTGCAGCCCATTCCAAGATCATCTGGAGAACAAGTTACAACATTTATACCAGACAGAACACCTCCTATGCTGCAAGGATTTCATCTCGACATGGATTCTGGTGTTCTTCAATTATCATTTGATGAGACTGTTGATGTTTTCAGCTTTGTCTTTTCTGATGTTACTTTCATATCTGGAGAAAATCTTACTTATTCAATGATTTTAGGAGAACAATACTCTCTGAGAACTGATGGAGCAATTTTGACCAGCTATTCTACAACACCCTCTTTTAACATATCTTATTCAGATTTAAATGCCATCAAGCTAATCTCAAATTTGGCTACTGAACGAAACAACACTTACCTGTTGCTTGATGTTGGTGCTATTAGTGACACAGCTCTAATTTCAAATCCTTTGGATCCAATATATTCTCCTTTCCAAGCAACAAATTTTACTGCAGATACCACAGCTCCAATGCTGCAGTCATTTACAGCTAATATGGATTTGGGTATCCTTAATTTAGTTTTTGATGAACCAGTGAATGCTAGCAGTATTAATTTTGATACCTTTATATTGGAGTCAAACAATAGTGTCAATTCTCTAAATTATATACTTACTGGAGGTACCACGGACAGTCAAAATGGACGATTCATTCAGATCAATATCACAGATGATGATTTGAATGCTATTAAAGTTATAGAAGGTCTTTTTGATAGTCCATCAACAGCCTATTTACGATTTGAGTATAACACTATACAAGACATGGCTGGAAACTCCATCAGAACTATAGCATTGCCCATGGCTGTTATGTCATCCTCCTTTATGCAAGATTCCACCAGACCTATTTTGCAATCTTTCGACATAGATTTAACAGAAGAAGTGTTGACTCTGCACTTTGATGAAACGGTAAATTTTATGACTCTGAACATTAGTCGTATTACCTTGCAAGCAGACTTCAATATCTCAAGTCGTATGGCTTTCTATACACTAACTGGTGGATCGATAAGTGCAATGGATGACACTACCATCAAAACAAATCTTACAACAATGGACCTTAATCAACTGAAAACACAGAAGATTGCAGTGAATAATATGTCCACTTGGCTAACTGTCAGTGACGGATTTGTCTTGGATCAGGCTGGTGAAATGTCACATCCGCTAGTCAATGGAATATCGGCTATTCAAGTCACCACCTATATACCAGATAGAGTAAGGCCTGTTCTGACTAACTTCACTCTTGACCTTGATGGTTCAGGCACTCTTTGGCTTACCTTTACAGAAACTGTTGAAGCAGGTAGCTTTGACTCTACTCAAATAACATTCCAAAATTCTGCAAGTCGTAGTCCAAGTTCTCTCACATTCTACACTTTAACAAATGAGTCATTCAACTTTGACTTTGACATTCCGATGCAGCGAATCAATTTGTCAGCTACTGATTTGAATGAAATTAAACGACTTTCTCTTCTTGCTACTGATGTCAGCAACACTTACGTGGCAATAACTAGTTTAACTTTTACTGATGTTTTTGGGAACAGAGTAGAGGAAATATCTGAAGCTTCAGGATTGCAGGCTAATCAAGTGCTTCCAGATAACACACCACCAGTATTACTTGGCTATGAACTAAATTTGACATCAAATGTATTATTATTAAGTTTTTCAGAAACTATGAACTCAACTTCACTCAATGTATCTACTATTGAATTGCTCAACACTGCAACACGTACGCCTTTCACTACTAGCTATCATCTAAGCAACTCCAGAGTAGTCAGTAATGACTCTACCAGTATTGAAATCAGTTTGAGCACAACTGACTTAAATGGCATCAAAATGCGAGCTGATTTAGCAGTAAATTCAGAATCATCGTTCATTGTGATAGGAAGTGATGGAATACTAGACATGAATGATAATGGATTACTAGAGCAAGCACCTTTAAGTCCTACATCTTATTTTGAAGATCAAGTGAGCCCAATGCTGATTGATTTCAACCTGGACCTTAACACAGGAGAATTGTTTCTCATTTTTGATGAAACAGTGAATGGAACTTCTCTAAGCTCTACTGAAATTGTTCTGCAAAACTCGGCCACCAATGCTACATCATTACATAGATTAACTGGTCCCAGTTATGTAACTTCTAATTTTACTACTACAATATCCATAACGTTGATGGACTCTGATCTCAATGAAATTAAGCGTATACGTAACTTAGGCACTGATTCATCTGACACATATATCTCCTTCAGCAGTGGCTTAATACTAGACATGAATTTCAATGAGATTGTTCCTATATCTGACATGAATGCTAAGCCTGTATTGCTATACATTAATGATACTACTCAACCAGTTCTTCGTAGCTTTGAGTTGAATTTGACATCAGAGGTGCTGTTACTTTCATTCTCAGAGACAGTGCAGGCTGATACTATTGATTTATTACAGATCACAATTCAAAATGAAGTTGCAGACACTGCTATGGAATATGTCACTCTTACTGGAGGTAGTGTTCTGTCTAATGATAGTACTGACATAGAAATTAGACTTACCTTGTATGATCTCAATGCTATCAAAGAGAGGACTGAGGTAGCTACGCAATTAAATAACACATTTATTACTGCATCTAGTAGGACCATCAGGGATATGAATGATAACTGGAACATACCTGTTCAATCCACGCCACTTAGAGCTTCAGTATTCTTTGAGGATGTTATTGATCCAGTTTTGAACTATTTCAATCTTGACATGAATAGTGGATTGCTGACACTTATCTTTTCTGAGTCTGTAAATGCTACATCTTTGAACGTACCACAAATTCAATTACTTATGGCTAGAGGCAGTCAAGACATGTTCTACAATTTGAATTCAAGCAGTTTTTCAAACAGTTCTGATGGTCCCATCATTGTTGTACAAATTAGTGTGACTGATTTGAATGAAATCAAGAAAGTGGAGCAGTTAGCCGTTGGACCATCTACCACATATATTAGCATCACTGAAGATCTGGTGAATGATATGAATCAAAATCCAGTTGTTGGTATTGTTCCTACTGAAGCACAAAGAGTTGCTAACTTTACTAGAGATACCACGAATGTAGCTCTTGATGCTTTTACGTTGGATCTAACCAGAGAAGAGCTGATACTTACATTTTCCGAAACAGTTCAGGCCAGACGAATAAGAAGACCATTTTTCAGAATTCAAAATTTTTCAGATGGCCAATCGCACATAACGCTGAAACCTTATCCTGTTGAATTTGAAAATTATGATGTTATCCTCGCTGTTCCACTGCAAACTTCAGTACTTAACCAAATCAAGAAAATGACAGAATTGGCTACATCTAGAAATAACACGTGGCTTGCCGTAATGATGGGAGGTATTTTCGATACATTTGATAATCCTCTTGAAGAAATCCCATATACTGATGCCCAACAAGCAGCTCAGTTTGTTCCAGATTCGGTGAGACCACAAATTGTAGCTGTAGCTTTAGATCTTGACAATGGTGAGCTAACTTTGATATTTGATGAAACAGTGCGAGCTAGCTCTCTTAATGTCAGCCAAATTACTCTTCAGAATACAATGTTCAACTCATCTAGTAGTTACACCCTGACCAATAGTGAAGGCAGTTCAGAAGACTCAACTGTTATTATCATCAATTTGTCCTTCTATGATCTCAATCAAATCAAGTTAATAAGAGATTTAGCAAGTATCGGAGAACTGTCTGGAAGTTCAGAATTTATAAATAGCTCTGATAGTGAGGGGAATACATTCTTGGTGACCACAGCAGATACCATACAAGATATGAATTTCAACCAAGTCATTGAATTTAATTCAAGCAATGGCAAACCAATAATGAATGTTACTCTTGATACTACTCCACCTCAGCTTGACTCATTCAGTTTCAACCTCAACACAGAGCAAGTGATTTTGACTTTTGATGAAGCTGTTGATGTCATGACATTAGAATTTCCAGAAATATCCTTCTTTGGATATTCTACTACAGACAATTACACCTTGACAGGAGGCACAACCCCATCAGATAATGGGCATGTAATTGTTCTTCAATTAGATATAGAGGACCTGAACAACATTAAAAGGATTCGCAGTCTAGCAGTATCAAGCTCAACTCTTCTGATTTCTCTTAACAATGAAACAATTATGGACATGAATGAGAATTCCTTGAATTTCTCTGGATTTCAAAATGTGGATACATTCACAGCTGATTCAATATCTCCAATTCTTGTATCATTTGATCTAAATTTGACCTCTGAATTGCTGGTGCTGACATTCAATGAAACAATAAGAGCAGATTCAGTGAATGTAGCAGAAATAACTCTACAGAATTCTGCCATTTATAATGACACCGGACCAGGCTCAAGCATAACACTTCAGTCTGGCATAGTTTATCTCAGAGATGACCCCACCATTGTGATAGAATTGCTATCAAATGACACAAATTACATCAAACAATATGTGACTCTTGCCACCAATCGAAACAACACCTTCCTATCTATAACGAATCTTACACTCACAGATATGAACAACAACTTGGTGACACCTATCTTGATGGATGAAGCAGTTCAAGTGTCTGGATTCACCGAAGACAGGATTGATCCAACATTACTCTACTTCAGCCTTGATTTAACACATGAAGTACTAAACTTAGCTTTCAGTGAAACTGTGAACATAAATTCATTTGATTCGTCATCATTGTCACTGGTAAATACAGAGAGTAGAATTATGTACAGATTAACTGGGGGCATAATTGAGACTGAAGAAAATAATACATTCTTTGGCGTCATTCTTTCAACATTGGACCTTAATGAAATAAAGAAGTTGGAATCTATAGCTACTGCATTAGAAAATACTTTCATCACATTTGGCAGTGAATTAATATTAGACATGAACAATAATTACGTGGTTCCTCGAGATAATGTTCAAGCAGCTCAATACACAGAGGACGAAATAAAGCCTATTCTTGTATGCTTCCATCTTGACATGAATGTAGGATTACTCCATCTTACTTTTTCAGAAACTGTTCGATCAAGTACATTCCAATCTGAAAGTGTTTTCCTTCAAAATGTACGTAATAATTCAAATATCGACTCTTCCAATTACACTCTGCAATATTCTACAACTCGAAGTACTAACCAACCTGTCATGATAGTTAATATTCCGGACTCTGACTTAAACAACATCAAAAGAATATCTGACTTGGCTGTTGATGCTAATACCACTTATATAGCCCTGCAATCATCAGCACTTATGGATATGAACAACAATAGTGTAATGGAAATATTGACAACTGAAGCACAGCAGGCTAAACAGTTCACTGAAGATTCAACTAATCCATCACTTATTGGGTTTTCCTTGGACATGAATGTGGGAATTTTATGGCTCACTTTTGATGAAACTATGCTGATATCATCACTTGAAAGTCGTTTCATTACTTTTATCAATTCGGAAGAAGTCAATGATAATTCTACTATTTATAGACTTGTCAACAGTTCTGCTTTGAATGGATATGGCGATGATCCAATAATACCTGTAAACCTTGGCAGAATTGACTTAAATAGAGTAAAACAATTGTCAGATCTTGCAACAAATATAAATAACACCTTTGTTTTACTTGAATATGAAGCCATTACTGATATGAATTTTAATGCAGTATACAATGTAACAATACCACAGATGGTGACAAATTACACTGCAGATCGTACCAGGCCTGAACTGGAAGAATACTATGTCGATATGGATTCCAATACATTGCAGTTCGTATTTTCTGAAACGGTTAATATCAGTACCGTTCAAGTCACTGGAATCACGCTGCAGGATTCTATGCTAAGTAGTGGCCCAGTATTATCGCTATCAAACTCATCCTATATTCGAGGTTCTAATAGTCACATCATCACTGTCTTTATTAGTCAAGAAGACATCAATACTTTGACAGCTTTGACTAACCTGTACAACTCAGCCATGGATTCATATGTGAGACTGACTAATTATACAGTGAGAGACATGAATGGAAACATATTAGTTCCCATAGATGATGGAATGGCTAAAATGGCAGATGACTATGTTTTTGACACAACAAATACTACATTGCTGGATTTCATGGTTGATCTTGACAACTTCACAATCACACTGCTGTTTGATGAAACCATTTCCTCTGAAACTATTGATTACACCAAATTCCATGCATTTTCTAATAACTTGGGAACTATAAACTTCACTCTCACAAACGGCAGTTTTAATCTACCATATACTAATGAACTTGTTCTATCATTGGTAGAATCAGATGTTTGTGGAATAAAGCTTTATGAGAGATTGTGGACTACTGAAAATGACACTTGGCTTTTTGCTGAAGCTGGAGCAGTTTATGACTGGACGATGACGAATCCTCTTAATGAAATTGTCATAAAATCAAATGAAGACCCCATTGAGATTATACCACCTACTCTGATATCGTTTTCAGTGGATCTAACTGCAGGCATCATGACACTTAACTTTGATGAGCCAGTTCGTGTGCTGACCATTCAGTGGAGATTAATCTACTTACAAGACACTCCCGATTCTGATCACACATATTCATACAGGCTCAGAGGAGGCACTCCACTGTCTCCTAATGGGAAACAGATTATGTTTAGGTTTACCACTCGTGATTTAAATATCATCAAATCATTGACAGGGCTCTACACAAATGAAAACACTACCTATCTGTCTCTTCAGAGAGAAACAGTGTTAGATATGATTGGCAATCCTTCTTCTCCAATTGATGGTTTGGCTGTCGATATATATATGGAAGACATAGATGCTCCATCCTTGGTAGAGTATAGCATTGATATGAACACTGGTGAACTTTACTTGACATTTTCCGAAACTGTGGATGTCTCTTCCATTAATACTTCTGCCATTACCTTACAGTACGATTCCAATGTGTCATACAGCAATCCAATGGCATTCCACACTTTTGCCTCTAATATGACTCTTGCTATCACATCAGACATGATAGATATGCTGGACAACAAAATAGTCATTATTGATATTGCTCGTGATGATCTTAATGAAATAAAAAGAAAGACTATTGCTAACTCGAGGGCTAGAACTTGGCTCACGCTACAGGGAGGTGGCTTGACTGATAATAATTTCAGAGATGTTCTTGCAATTCCTAATGGATATGCTAAACAGGCCGTAAACTACACAGATGATGTAACTGATCCAACATTGGAACGCTATCAACTATCATTGAATGAGGGATATGTTCGACTATTTTTCTCAGAAACTGTGGATGTCAGGACACTGAATGTCACCCAAATCACCCTTTACAATACACAAGCTGTTAATGAAAGTACTGAATTCGCTGTGTTAACAACTTCTAGTGTGTATAGACCAGAAGTTTTGTCTATCGACAGTCAGTCTGGTGGAATTTCAGGTAGTGGCACTGGAAGTGGAGAATACAACATGTCAGGAGCTACTTCCTCTGGTAGTGCATCTGGAATGTCAATCAATATGGACATGTTTTCTCCTCTTTCAAGCTTTAATTCACCTATTGTCACACTTTACTTCAGCCATTTTGATCTGAATACAATAAAGGCTTTGACCCAGCTAGCTGTTTCTGCTTCAACAACATATATTGGGCTTCAACAAAACACCATTGCTGATATGGTTGGCAACTACATTAGAGAAACTAATAACTCTAATTTATATGGAGTCTCTGAGTACTCAAAAGACACTACATCTCCAGCATTAAGAAGTTTCAGTTTTGATTTGAATGAAGGAGTTCTCATTTTGACATTGACGGAAACTATCAATGTTTCATCTATTGATGTGACTCAAATCAGTTTGATTTCTTCAGTCTGCACTGGAGCAAACTTCACTTTGAATGCTATACCAAAACATCCTAATACATCACTTGCAGTAGGTCCAGATTGGCCAGTAGTATCCATCTTAATTGGACATGAAGATCTTGATGCAATAAAAAATATACAGAGTTTGTTCACAGGATATTCTGATTCTTATTTATACTTGACTAATTTGACGCTAAGTGATAATGCCGGAAACACGGTAGTTCCTATTTTACCATGCGAAGCACCTCAAGTAAGACAGTTTATTTCTGATATTTCACCTCCTGTACTGATCAGTTTCGATTTAGATTTAAATGATGGAAGATTAATTCTTACATTCAGTGAAACTGTTCAGATAGTCGATTCCCTCAACGTCAGTGGGTTAACATTAATGTCACAACCTAATTCAATGGAGTCATACACTTTCTCAAATAATGGACCATTCAGATCAAGTTCAATTGATTCAGACAATCGGGTAGTAACTATCATGATTGGATTCAATGATTTAAATGCAATCAAGTACAACATAGAACTTGCAGTATCAAACTCTACTTCATTTTTGTTGATTGAAAATGGAACCATATCAGATCACTCTAATAATGATGGTACCAGCACCATTCTTCCCGTTCGAATTTTTACTCCAGATATTACAAGTCCTGTTCTATTGAATTACACTCTTGATATGGACTCCACAACTCTGTTTCTTACATTTAATGAGACAGTCAATGCATCATCATTGAGAGTGGAAGAGATAACCATTCAGAACAGTGTGAGGTCATTGCCAGAATACCACTCTTCACCACTTACTCTGACTCCAGGGAGGAGTCAAACATATACTTCCAGTGATAATGACTACATTGTAGTGATTCACCTAGGTCCTGATGATAGAAATGAAATCAAGAAGAGGAGAAATCTGGCCACCAGCAATGACACCACATTCTTGAGGCTAACACAGTATGCTATTGTAGATATGAATAACAATTATGTAGTTCCCATTGAAGACGGAACAGCACAACAAGTTGGGAGATATTTTGAAGACAGTAGTCCACCAGTGCTTGATGGCTTCACAATGGATATGAATATGGGACACATAATTCTTACATTTGATGAGACTGTGATGGCTGCTTCGTTGATGGTTGATGCTTTTACGCTTGAAGACTCCTTTAATGACCCTACAGAAAGTTTGGAATTAAGTTTGCTTGGGACTCACTCAACAGTAGATAGCACCATTCTTACAATATTCATTAATGTGCAAGATTTGAATGAGGTGAAACGTTTGATGATATGCCGAGAAATCAATACTTGCTTTTTATCTTTTGAAGAGGGTGCAGTGACAGATATGGCATATTTGTTGATAGAGGGCAGTAACAATTCAATACAAGCTGCAAACTTTGTTCCTGATGTGAACAGGCCAGCTCTTGTCCATTTTGATACAAATTTGACATCTGAAATAATCACTCTTACCTTCAATGAAACAGTAGATGCCTCTACCATCAACTTCACAGCATTTACTTTCCAAGATTTCTTTGAAGCAACAACCTCGTTTACATTATCTGATGGAACCTTGCTGAGCAACGACAGCACTGTAATTGAATTCTTATTGGATTTGGATGACTTGAATTCTATCAAGAGGAATACTGATTTAGTCGTAAACAGATTTAGCACTTGGATTACTATTAGTCAATATGCCATTCTGGACCTTGCTACTGTGCCCAACAATGTTGTTCCAATTATGGACACTACTGATCTCACCCAAGGCTTAGTTACACGAAATTTCTATCCTGATTTAATTCCTCCTCAAGTACTCGACTTTGAACTCAATCTTACCTCCAATGATCTTGTATTATTTTTTTCTGAAACGGTTCTTGCTAGAAGCTTTAATGTCTCTGCAATCACATTACAAAGCACTGCAATTCATTCCAATATAACTGAAATGTACACACTACAATCTGGTAGCCTTCCACTCCACAGCACCTTAGCCAGCTATTCTACTTCAGATTCTCATATACTGACAGTGAAGCTAGGTGACGTTGATACCAATGCTATCAAAGTACTATCAAACCTTGCTACGGAACCAGATAATACATTATTATCTATTACATCAGATTTAGTGGAAGACATGAACATGAACACCATTGTTCCAATACCAACTAGTGAAGCTAAGCAGGTCAGAGTTTTTACTGAAGACAGCGTTCGTCCAGATTTATTACGATTTGGTCTTGATCTAAATAATGGACAATTAACATTGACATTTTCTGAAACTGTTAATGCAAGTTCATTCCTATTGGAGCACATAAGTATACAATCAATGTCTAATACTACAATCAACTGGTCTCTTACACCTCAGCTCTTTGCCAATATTGTGGAATTGAATATGACCGCTAATGAAATGGTATCTGTTGATAATTCTAGCTTTGAAATGGGTTCTGGTTCAGGTTTAAATCCTGGAATCAATTCATCTGGTTCTGGCATGGAGAGCATTGATTCATCTTCAAGAATGATGATTGAAAATGGCACTGAATTTACTGATCCATTTGCTCCATACTATTCTTTCGTAAACGGAACTAATAGCCATATAATAACAATTCAATTAGGCTTTACTGACCTTAACCAACTGAAGCGTCTAACAGATACTGCAACAGAGGTATCCAATACATTCATCTCACTAACATCTGAGGCACTATCTGATATGAATGGAAACATGATAAATGAAATTTTTACTTCATCTGCAAAAATCGCAGATTATGTGGTTTCAGATACAACTCCTCCAGCACTTGTTTTATTCAGCTTAAACTTGACTTCAGAAGTATTGTCACTTACTTTTACTGAAGTTGTAAATGCTAGTTCTGTACAATTTAACGCTATCACACTTCAAGAGAATAGTCTGACTCACTTGGTCATGATTGTGTCTAGATACATGCTTTCAGGTGGGAATGGATCAGATTCAGATAGCCACGTTATAAACATCAAACTCTTGGATGAAGACTTGAATCAAATCAAGAAACTTGATAGAATAGCAACATCTCAGAATAATACGTATATCACCATTACTTCAACCCTAATTTCTGATATGAGTGGCAATCAAGTTCAAGATATTGTAGATGGCTTTGGACTTCAGGTGAATGTCTTCTACAATGATTTCGTTAGACCACTTCTCCATGAGTTTTCTTTGGATATGGATGCTGGACTACTGCACCTCACATTTAGTGAAACTGTAAATGCTGCTAGTTTTAATGCCACTCAGATTACGCTTCAGGATGATGCCACTAACCTTATGAATAGAGTAAGGGAACTTTCCACATATTCTCGTCTAGATATGATTTATAATGATCCTACTCTTACAGTCGAGTTAGGAGAATGTGATCTCAATTTCATAAAAGCAACAGAGATGTTTGGATCAGGATCTGAGGATACATATATTACCATATCACAAATGCTGGTAACAGATACAAATGACAATCTAGTGGAACCAATATTTGATGGACAGGCTATGAGAGCGTCTAACTACATCTCCGATACTACTCGCCCAGTCCTTATTAATTACCACCTTGACTTCATATCTGAACTGATGATTCTTAACTTTGATGAGCCAATGAATGTATCAATGATCAATTTCACTTCAATTACATTACAGGATGGTGTAAGTTCTGTTGATTCTTACACCTTGACTGGAGGGAATGCCACGGCATTTAACAAATCCCTGACATTAGTGATACTTTTCAATGATGCTGACATAGCATTCTTCAAGGCACACAAAAGTTTGACAACTTCTGTCTCTGATACCTACATTACTTTTACAAGTGATACATTTTATGACATGGCAACAAATCCCAATCCTGTCCAGGCTATCCTTGGACCCAATGCCACTCAAGTTTCATCTTTTACTTATTACAATTCACCAGTTTTTACCTCTATTAAGCCCATAGCTGGCAGACAAAGTGGAGGAACTTTATTCCAAATAGATGGTGGAAATTTCGGAGATTTCTTTGGTGAAGCAGGATTTAGAGAAATTGATGTTTTATTTGATAACGTTGAAGCCATAAATTCTAGTGTCCTCAGATTCAATGTCAGCTTAGATGGTTTCACACCTCCTGCTGGAAATGTCGTTGGAATCCCCATTGTGTTAACAATCACCATTGATAACAGTGCCTTAATGATTAATGTTTCTGATGAATTCACTTATCTTCCTCCACCTACCATCACCAGAATAATTCCTGTCAGTGGTTCACAATATGGAAATAGAATGATCACTATCATTGGAGAGAATTTTGGGCCATCCAGTTACTTAGAAGGTCCTAGTGTCACGGTTGACCTATCAGGAACTTCTTGCGTGAACACCACAGTTATTAATGATACTGTGATAACATGTGTATCTCCTGCACTACCACCTAATGCATACAACCTTACTGTTACTGTTGATGAAGTAGCAGCTACTGTCAATCAAGGATATTCAACTATTGAAGCACCTACAATTTCACAAGTATATCCGAATGCAACATTCAGGTACATGCCCACAGAAATAACGATCACCGGCAATGGATTTGGTCCAATGACCGCTTCGGGGAATGGAATATCAATTCAAGTTCATCTAGTTTCTAATTTCAGTACCACAGAATGCATAAATGTAACAGTGACATCAACGAACAGCATTATTACTTGTGTTGCTGAGCCCAATTTTGGCCCCTCTCTTCTTGTTGTTACTGTTGATGATGAATTCTCCACGGACAATATCACCTTCACTCATTTTCACAGTGCTGGCTATTTCTCTTTTGAACAATCTATGTTTTCAGTGTCTGAGCGAGATGTTATTGCAAATGTCAGTGTCATCAGAAGTAATTTTTCACTTTATCCAAGTCCAGCCAGTGTGTCTATTCAGGCATTTGATGGAACAGCAAAGTCTGGAAACCATTTTATAGCAACAAATCAAACAGCATATTTGCAGATGAATGAAAATGTGGCCATATTTCCAATACATATAACCTATCAGAACTTTGAGACTGATGTACTTCGTAAAGGAGAAGAAGATGATGTAGAAATTAATTTGGTTATTACTGAAGCTACTGCACAGTATGGAGAAGCATATATTTTCAATTCCACTGCGACATTAAAGATTAAAGCAATTTGTGAAGTGGTTAGCCATGTGTGCGTAGCCAACTGGAATGTCATAGACAGCAATGTTATGTACTATCGAATTGAAGAACTTCCATAAAAACTGTTAAATATTTTTTTGTAGTCATTTGTGTTTGATTTTAGTTGAATATTAACTATCCACTTTATTAGATTATCTATGTAGTTTATGGATTTTTATATATTATATTTAACCTTAAAACTATTGTCTTCAAGCGCAGCGTGCATATAAGGAAAAGTATGAAACATTTTAATATAAAAGAGTGGAACCTCTCTATAAAGGGCCTTTAAAAAGCAACTCGACTCTCAACAACAGTCGACACGAATACAACAAAATAACTAATGCAATTTAAAAAAAACTGTCAAAGGTAAAATAATTTGCTCCAAGTGTGGCTTTGCAGAAAGATGTCACTGTATTTCATTATTCAAAGTTAATTAACAGAGTAATATGTGAAGCATGGAAAGTTATCTATCACAACTAATTGGCTCTCTCTGTCAGTTTTGGAAAGAACCACTATAATTATGCATGGACCCCATTTGTAAAATGCAGTGCTGGGTTTTTCAATCAATAAATCATTATTTTTGTAATGTTTAATTCAGTATACCTCCTTAATGAATACTATGGTGGTGGGGAGGGGTGGGGGGTCAATTTGACCCCAAAGGTATGTTAAAGTTAAATACATCAAATTCATTTTCCCCCTTGACTACATACATATATCCACTATTTGTAATGAAACTTATAAAATTTAACGGAAGTTAAAATACATGAAAAAGTGGGCATGGCAGGGGCTGGACATTTTCTATGTGAGAAAATTGGCCCCAAATTGACAGTAAAAATATATTTATATAAATTCTTTACATAGCTTCATAATTTGCAAACATTCAAAAACTAATATAAGACTTACTTCTGTGCTAAATAATAATAATGAGAAATTTTTGTGGTTAATTAGCTGCATAACATTTGCCTTCAACTTATTAAGTTGCTTGTAAAATGAAGTGAGGAGTCAATGAGTTTTAAATAGACTGAAGATGGTGATTAAAAATATGATAGCTAGAGATGCTATTTATACTGTTCGCTGATTCAGGTTACAAGACAAGCTGTGTAATAACTTTATGACAATGATAATTCAACTAGTAATAAACAGTTAAAAGATTATGAAAAAAAGAGAATTTATTGAAGTAACCAAGTTTCAAAAGTAGCCGAATAGAAATTTAAGCTTATACATTCTAGCTACCCATACAATGGAAATAATCTTACTATATAAAACTTAGAAACTTAAAGCAGTTGCAGCTTAGATATACGTGTATAGGATTGGCATAAGATTCCTAACAAATGATAATAGAAACCAAAGCAAACCAGTTTTGCTGCCAGGACACTGTCATGGTTACTGCAAGTAAGATAGTTAGTTCAATACCTATAATTGTCCAGGTCAATCACCACACCCACTCAGTGGACTATAATAGAGGACCTACCATATGTTAGCTTAGTCTCGCGTGGCCAGACCCTTTACTTAACATCTACGCTGGGAAAGGGTATAGTGGCATTAGTACATAGTACGAGTTCAAAAGGAATGTAATTAGTCCTTACCGATGCTCCACGGCTAAACCCTTATGTAAATGTAAAAATACCACACACCAAAAACTTCCATGTCTAGCTAAATGCTTGTACAAAAGATCTCTTGCACTAGGTGTGATATAGCCAATATGTGCCATAACTGCCTTATGGCACTTATTGGTAGCTATAAGGTACAACATACTAGCTCGTTCTCCTAGCTTATAACAGTGGCATTATTATTCTCCTAGCTTATAACAGTGGCATTATTATTGTCACAAAATCGCCTGTTTTTTGTCAATATCAAAGAACAAAGCTTTCCATATCCACCATTTTAGAAGACCTAAAATTACTTGTCCTGTAACCCTTTCATGAATCCTAGTGTTGTTCACCTATTTACATTGGGTGACTAAATCGAAACCGTTAGTTCATTAAATTTAGTATCTAGTTGCTAATCATTTAATTTAATATATCTGACATCATACAGAACATTCAAACTAAAGTTGGACAGTTGTTTGGATTCCTACTTTAGAGTAAGTACATATGTAATGTTTTTTTAAACAATATATGTTTATGTTTAATCCTATTTTACAGAGTGAAGATGGTGTGGATAAGGAGATTAGTTTTTGTCAGGTAATATAAGCATTGTAACGTTTTTCAGCAACATTATTAGTCATGCTGAGCTGTTATATAAGCACAACAAATTTTTATGGGTAATTGAGGCTCTTAAATGTTATCTATTGAGTATGTGTGCACAAAGAGTTACAAACATTTTTATGTGGTTATTGAGGCTTTAAATGTTTATTTTTTACTATTTAGCCACTTGACACTCATCATCAACAGGAAAGTGATCAGGTAATTCATTTTATATAATATAAAAGAAAGTATAGAATGGATGATTTTTTATAATTTTTAGGAAGATAAAAACCATAGTATCTTTGAAGGTAATTAAAAAAAAAAATTTTTTTTAATGGGTGTAATCGCCATTCCACTTGGTCATTTGGATTATTTTTGTTTCCTTATAGAGAAAGTATGACTGTCTTTTTCTGTCTAGGTTTGACAAATTAGAGGTAAAAGCTGATACAATATTTTGTTAATGGACACAGTGTAATCGCCATTCCACTTGGTCAAGCTTAAAGAAACTGTTGGTTGAATAAGTTTGGTGTCAGTGCCTAATAAAACCAAGCAAATAAAAATTAATATGCAAAAATATTTTCAAGTAGTCGTTGACTGTCAGAACTAATCCAACCAAATATTAGGACAAATTGGCTTCATGAGGAGAAAGTATGCCATGTCAATGACTTCTGCAGAGTTGAACAACTACATTTGATACAGTTGAAAGTCTTTCCAGACTTTGAAAGCTCCACCAACATTGTGGATGAAAAGTGGCCTGTTGAGTTTGGCTTCATAGTTAGGTTCTTTATGTACAAGTATATCCTCTGGCTAACTCAACATGTGTGCACACTTGCAAAAAAATTTTTGCAACCTGAATTAGCCAAGCCCATCAATTCAGCCACACCCACCGTTCTGCAGAAAATATTAACGATTTTTTGCTTGTTATAATTGTAGGCCTAAATTTTAAACTGCCTAAAGGTGAGTGTGGAGCACTCACCTGAATCTCTCAGTATACATGCTATAGATAAATAATCAGCAAGAAAAAACTTTGTCAAACAAAACAAGGTAAAAAAAAATTGCCCTTTGGCTGCCAGAGTATAATATTAACTGTATCTACAAAAGTATATTAGTTAATTTAGGTAATAAGAAGCAAATCAATTTAATAAGTTTTAAACATGGAAATATGTGGAGCAAATAAGAGTGTACATAGTTTCTAACAATTTTGCAATACATACAGTCATATTAGCAACCAGCTGACCCAATATTTTCTGATTTGATCGTTCTGCCACTTTCGTCTCTATGTCGCCACTAACTATCCTTTCGCCATCACTAAATGGAGAAGAAGGATCATCTTCAGGAAAATGTGGCGTGCTTATAACAGCCGAATTTTTGCCATTAATGAGAGAAATATCCCCTCCTCCTGAAAAGGTACAGAACGATGTGTTAATAGTAGTTGAGTAAAAAAAATTATTTACTCCAATATATAAAACTGTGCAAATAATTATGTTGAATATTTTTTGTGATATCTCGACTTCTGACGGAGGTAATATAGGTAACAGTATTCTTCATAATGAGGTTTCTATTTCGATTAGAACTTTTTTTCGCTCCACTTTATATCACTTGCACTACTCTTCCCCCAAAATCTTTCTCTTGGGTCAGGTTTTGCCAATGTAAAAAAATTGTCCTTCATTTTTAACAATTGTGTGTAAACTGGTAGTGGAATCTTTTCCGATGACTCTACTCCCTCGAGTCCTTCACCTGAAGAGCATGGAATGCGATCTTCAAAATGAAAGAAATAAACAGCAAGATTAGAGGTGTTGTCAGGTCCCTCCCCTGAAGGATTCTGACAGGTTCATTCAAAATACATTTTCACCTGACACTCACCCCACTTAGTGTACTTTCACACATCATTCATCTCTGTCTCTCACCCCCCTTGATTGTTTACCACCATTGATTCACACTTATAGTTGCAGGCTGGCTATAAAATGCCAGTCTCAGCTCACAGTAGTCAGTTGAGTTTTGATCTTAGCAGTGAACATTTGAAATTCAAGACCAGTTCAATTGGAATTAGACTGTTAGGGACATTGTTCAGACCAGCAAGACTTTGTCTAATTTGAAGTTCCTAACAGGTGTACATTAATTTATTTAGTTCGAAATGACCATCTGCTGTAAATAGAATCTGGTCACAGTAGCCATTGACAAATCGTGTCTCCAATTTATGTTCACGTGGAGCATGTCCGCGTTTGATGATTGGGTTGTTTTGAGAAACATAGACAAATAAGCAATCCCAAATAACAAAAAATTAATGAACAAAACAAATGATAAGAAAAATAAATAACTAAGTAAAGAAATAAATAACTAAGTAAAGAAATAAATAACTATACAAAATAATTAATAAGTGTTTTCAATATCATGTAAAGGCTCCTAGTGCTGACATGTTTTATATAAACTAATCTTTGAAAAAACAGCAACAATCCATTTAAGATAACACTACTACTTCTGTACCACTCTGGGTCTAAAAATGAAGGAGTAGCAAGATTTGGTAACATAAAAAAATAATTCAAGCAAAAAGGCTGCTAAAACAAAAACCTGAACAATAATTTTCAAATCAAATGTGAATTAGCACTACTTGCCTGTAACCTATACCTTTAATTCCAAAAACCTCGTATTGTGAGTAAGAAACCGTATGAAGTTAAGGGCTGACACATTAAAATTACTGCTACAGCATCTGACACTGTGGTGTGTGTGCATGTGCTTACTCTTTGTGATACTGGACAAAGTTCTGATTCAGAAGCCTGAATAATAAACACAGGACATAATCTAATAAAATGACCACTAAATGTCTGGTAAAATTAAAAGGTTTAGTACAATTTCTACAGCCAAAACTAGCTATTTCAGTGCACTTGATATAAATGAAGGGAGGCTTAATCGACCATTTTTGTGCTACACGAGCATATATATATATATATATATATGTATATATACAATATTCATTTCTGCCTTTGCATGCCAATAGACCTTATGCATTTAAACTTTAGTTAGACTTCTCTAGGAAAGCATTAAAATAGAGGTTACAGAATGAAAACTTGCCAACACATATGTAGACAACGTTTACTGCACCACATAAAATCTACGTGCACACAATTCTCATTTATTTATTCATCGCTAAAATAAATAAAAATGTCCAAAGATACTCGTGAGTTAAAGCAACAATTGTCACTACAAATTTACCTTCCCTTGTGTGACAACAGATTATATATACATTAACTAACCATGAAGTATTTTAACTTTTGTTCTATTTTTTTTAATCTCCGACCATATCCGATGCCAAAGCTTTAACATAGCCCTTAAAATGTCTCCCAAGAGCCACAACTATGTCCTGCAAAAAGCATTATAAACTACTCATTACTCCCACATACTTCTGTAATGTTTGGATATCAACACATTTGTGCTAGCATCAACCAGCATCAAGATCTAAAATGAGGATGGCCAGTGAAACTTTTAAGGGACCTCCAGCCTAAACTAGTCACTCTAGACCTGTCACTGCTTCCAAATTAAAGCTCTAACTTTGAGTCCAACAACTTCCTCGATGCCCCGATTGGTGTGCTCAGCAAGGACGCTAGTTGTGAATTTATTTTTACCCAAAATTGTAACTAAAGTACTTTCCATATGATTCCCACAGAAATCTACCCAATATGTCCCCACACCCTCTCCTTAGTACAGCATTTGGTAAAGGGTCCATAAGAGCGAGATTATAGTTTGAGCATAAATGACCTAAATGAACACGAGCGTTTTCATCTTGAAGTACAATGCCACCTTGACAACTATAATGTTGCTCACTTACAAACTGATCACACGTTGTTTTGAGCTGATCCAAAGCCTTAACACACTTGTTCTGCAAATCTGCGTCTTCATCAGACAAAGCACCTTCAATCAATGTCACCCATTCTGCGAAGAAAAAAAAGATTAAAACACCTGCACAATATTTGACAATAGCATACCTCCTTGATCTGGTCTTGTTCGCTTAGATCTCACCTGAAAATAAGACAACATCCACGTCAGAAATATAGATAAAATACCACGATCCGAATTAATCACGTGCATCAGCCATAAATAATTACTCCACTGCTTTGTTTGAGTTTCAAGCTCTATATTTGATTTCTACACATCTTATTAGCTTCTTCATTTTAATGGGTCCCTTACCCGTTCAACATGTTTCACCACGTCCACAAAGTTGTCAATTTTCTATGGCCATGTTTCAGACAACTGGAGGAGAATTCAACAATGCCACTAATTCTTGAACCCTTTTCTCTGCCTTCTCCCTTTCCTCCTTTATCTTCTTCTTTTCTTCCTCTGCCTTCTCCTTTTCCCCCTCTGCCTTATCCTTTTCCTCCTTCATCTTCTCCTTTTCCTCCTCTGTCATTCTCCTTTTCCTCCTTCATCTTTTTCAACTCGTCCCTCAAATCTGGCACCTCCATGCTAAGCTTTACATTGAGAGAATAGAAGTTAAAGGGGGGGTGCATGTGCTACACGTTAGTGTAATGTCCCAATAGGGCATCCCATTTTAACAACAGCTTCTGCTAAAAAGCTGCTGGAGGCTTTGTCTTAGGACTTTCATTCATACAGCCCCAGGTCATGTCAACTACAAAATGATTTGAATCTATAAGCAAGATACCTTTTAGCAAACCCATACACTGCAGTGTGTGCCTACAGTTCTAGGTATAACATTCTTTCCAAAACTATTTGTCTATTTGTCTATTTGTTGAGAAAACAAACAACTGGGCATGCTCTGACCTTTACTGATATACGACTGTCATATACTACACGCTTTTCTGACAAACTTAAAGGCAGGACTTGTAGTTTAGTAGCTTGTAGTTCCGAGCGCTGTGGTCAACCTGAGGTTCAAATTGATGCACACTAATAAAATCACAAGCATGCGCAGTACAGTCATCATGTATTGACACCAAACTTTTTCAACCACTTCATAGTGTAAAAATAAACATGTTTGGAAAAATAATTTACAAGTGTGCACACATGTAGAGTTAGCCTGGGAAATAACGAGACCCAACTTTTCATCCACACAGTAAGTGGAGCTTTCAAACTCAGAAAAGGCTTTCAACTTTATCAAATGCAGTTGTTAAACTGTGCAAAAGTCATTGATATAGCGTACTTTCTCCTCATAAAGCCAATTTGTCCTAATATTTGGATGAATTAGTTCTGACGGTTAACGACTGCTTGAAAATATTTTTGCATATTTATTTGTATTTGCTAAATTTCATCACATACAGACACCAAACCTTTTCAAGCACTTTATATTGTGAGTATGAAGACATTCTACAAAGGAAAATTATTTGCAAGTGTGGACACAGATTTGGTTAGCCAGAGGATAAACTTGTACATAACGAGACCCAACTTTGAAGCCAAACTCAACAGGCCACTTCACAACCACATAGTAAGTGGAGCTTTGAAAGTTCAGTAAGTTTTTCAACTTAAACAAATGCAGTTGTTTAACTCTGTAGAAGTCATTGACATGGCACATTTTTACTTCATTGAGCCAATTTGTCCCAATTTTTGGATGGATTAGTTCTGATGGTTAACGATTACTTGAAAATATTTTTGCATATTTATTTGTATTTGCTAGATTTCATCAGGTACAGACACCAAACTTTATCAAACACTTTATGTGTTTAGTATGAAGACTTTCTACAAAGGAAAATTATTTGCAAGTGTGGACACAGATTTGGTTAGCCAGAGGATAAACTTGTTGGAGCTTTCAAATGTTCAGAAAAGCTTTCAACTTCAACAAATGCAGTTGTTTAACTCTGTAGAAGTCATTGACATTGCGCATTTTTACTTCAGTGAGCCAATTTGTCCCAATTTCTGGATGGATTAGTTATGACGGTTAACGACTACTTGAAAATATTTTTGCATATTTATTTGTATTTACTAGATTTCATCAGGTACAGACACCAAACTTTATCAAACACTTTATGTATTTAGTATGAAGACTTTCTACAAAGGAAAATTATTTGCAAGTGTGGACACAGATTTGGTTAGCCAGAGGATAAACTTGTACATAACGAGACACCAAACTCAACAGGCCATTTCACAACCACAGAGTGGGTGGAGCTTTCAAAGTTTAGAAAAACTTTCAACTTCAACAAATGCAGTTGTTCAACTCTGTAAAAATAATTGACATGGCGCATTTTTACTTCAGTGAGCCAAGTTGTCCCAATGTTTGGATGGATTAGTTCTGACGGTTACTTGAAAATATTTTTGCATATTTATTTGTATTTGCTAGATTTCATCACGTACAGACACCAAACATTTTCAAGCACTTTATATTGTAGTAGTGTATAAAGTAGTTGATAAAGTTTGATGTCAGTACCTGATGAAAACAAGCAATGGCAACTTAATATGCAAAAATATTTTAAAGTAAAGCCTTTATAGTGTAAAAATAAAGACTTTGCAAAAAAAAAAGAAGTTACAAGTGTGCACACATGTTGAGTTAGCCAGAGGATATAATTGTACATATGAGTGAGAAACACGCTCTGACTGGCAAAGAACACCTCCTCAGCACTATAGTACTTTTTTCGCCACTTAGTGGAGTTGGAAGCCGGGTGTGGGGGGGGAGTTGGAAGCTGGGTGTGGGGGGGGAGGGGGGCCAAGGGGTTTTTTCACGTCCTTAATGCCACAGAGACGGGGGCTCAAAGGTTCTAATTAATGCACATAGACAACGAAATGCGCACGTTTTTTTTTTGAAAATGGATTCTTGTAGGGACAGCGAAGTGCAACAGGACGACGAAGTGGAACAGGAAGAACAAGTCTATATCCTTGAGTTCAATAAGTCAGTAAGTTGAAAACCAGTTCCAGGATACTGGCTGCACTCACTGTCAACACCTGTTACTCATGCGCTATTATAAAGTCAACTTATTTATAATCTCTGGTTTGGATACTCATAAAAGAAGTAATAAACCAAAGTCACAAAAACTTAATTTGAATTTTCTTTATATTTCTTCTTGGCACCAAGCATGCCTTATTAATACTTTTGTTTTGTTTTGTTTTTTAGGAATTCGGCAAAGTGGTTCAATGCAATACTTGCCAGAAGTGGGAGCTCTGACAGTTTTGTACACAGATGCTTTAATTGATGCATGGAAACTAATCTCCTTCCCGGAATGGAGGTATGTAATTCAGGGAAAAAAAAGGTCAACCACACAACCGTCCTTTTAGGACTGGGACTTTAGTTCTCAACCAGTGGGAAATCCCAGGATGTCCCAAGTAGTCCCAGGACTTGTTGGGACTTTAAGGAGTGGAACTTTTAGCTCTCACCCAGTCTAAAAGTCCTAGTCCTAAATGTCCCAAGAAGTCCTGGGACTACTTTGGACATTTCAGGATGTCCCGCTGGGTGAGAACTAGAAGTTTCACTCCTTAAAGTCCCAACAAGTCCTGGGACTACAAATGGCACACCCCGGAATGTCCCAAGTAGTCCCATGACTTGTTGGGACTTTTAGTACTGGGACCTTTAGCTCTCACCCAGTGGGACATCCAGGAATGTCCCAAGTAGTCCCAGGACTTCTTGAGACTTTTAGGACTGGGATTTTTAGTTCTCCCTGAGTGGGACATCCCAATGAGACATCCTTGGATGTCTACAGTAAGAGCTATTAACTCTGACTGATGCTCCTACATAGTATTAGCAATTCTTGACATCCTCAGTCTTTCTTAGGATGATATGTCTCTCATTCTCTCGGACATCTTGGGATGTCCTAAATAGTCCCAAATATTTTTCAGGACTGGGACAGTCCGTGGCAGTCCCAGACCACCCTGAGAACCCACAGAGGTGAACTTTCCAAACTACTGGCCCCTGGAAAATCACTTTTAGAGTCAATTTATAATGATTTTCGCTATTAGCTTGGACTATACATTCCTGTTACTTCACTAGCTAGTAGTATTGACTCAGGATTAGATAGTATCGGATCTTAATTATAGGTTAGCAAATGACTTATAGAGATGGACAGACGGAAATTTAATGAATTTAAGTATTTGCTGTATCACCCTAGGTCAACTCTGATTTTTCAATAGACAAAAATGGTTGGCTAAAATAAGAAAACCATTTGACCACATCCCCTTCAAGCAAAGGCGAAAGTGGGCCTGTGTTTCCATTATTTACTCTGTCAAGTAAATCCCATGATTCATCCTATGTCACACTGAGCCAGGACAATAGACTAGCTATATATCATGGACAATGAACTATAATACGATAGTTATTAACGAGTAAGAGAAGGCTTAGAAAAAAAAATATGAACAAGATAGATATTTCAAAGAAAGTATTTTCAAAGAAAGTGTTGATAGAGGAGGAAATTGGAAATGCAATTACAGCTATATGGAACTGGAGATGACTCTGACAATTTTGGTGTAAATTGTGATCTGTCCATGGATGTCTTTGGAACTCAACTTTATGAATACACTAGCATTCAAAGGCTTCAATGGCTTAATGAAATCAGAGCAGTATTCCTGATTAATCTTAGCTGTTAGTTTAAAAAAATGCATATCAGCTCTATAATATTACAATTGATATAAAGAAAAATGAGCTGTCCATTGGAAATACTTTTTAAAATTCTAGTTCTATAATGCCTGAAAAATCCCCCCCCCCCCTGTAAGACATCTTCAAATCACCGATAAGTCTGGCATTTGAACTTCGTAAATCCTATCACATTACATGGAGAATATAAAATTAAGGGATTAGGTCTCCCTTATAATTAACAATTCATTGATAAATTAGACATTAGATTATCACTTATTGGCAAAAACGTTTAAACGAAGTAATTCCAAACTGTAATTAGTTATTTAAACATTTTTTTTTTGTAAGAACAAATTGTACTGAAGGAAATTTTGTGCTGATATAACGTAATCTATATGACTGAATTTCAGTGACTAGACTATGGTACTTGTACTACCAGTGTATATTGTTGGTGAAATGATTCCTTCTGAAGATCTGAAAAAGTCGGAATGATTTGAACTAGAAGCAAGATTTGACTTGCAAAATGTAGGCAAAATGGAAGAATGACCTGAAACCTGCTGTGCTTGCTGCTTCTTTGCTGCTGAGACCTTGTCAGTTCGTGCTACCAAGTAATAGTAAGCCAGAGCAGCAACTCCCAGGATGAGAATGATAGAAATGAACAAGAGTATGATACAAATTGTTGCAGTCACTATAACTCGATTACGTAGGTGGTTACCTAAAAACAACAACAAATACCAAAAACAAAAAAAAGAGAACAAAAATAATGCATAACTAAATAAAAAATAAGAACAAAATCAACAACAGCAATATGAACTAGTTCCAATAAACAACAACAACAACTAATTTGTACACGAGTGAAATGTGAAAGGACCATCACATATAGGGTAATATGAGAAATGTACTGTGTTTAGTTTATAAACAGTAAAGTACTCGACTTGAAACTGAATATTTGACACAATGGTAGGACACAGCATCTTGGTTTTTTTCATTAAGCTTGATAGTGAGCATGGACCACTAATGTAACAGATGGATACACGTCTTTTTTTTTTGTTGCATAAAAGCATAAAAGGAAATAGAAGTGTATGAGAGTTGTATTAGTATCCACCAGGAAGTTGGAGCTGTATGAGAATGGGCAGAAGGCATGGTTGATTGTTTAGTGGCAATTAGACTATCTGCTGTGTTGGCATAGTTGAGTTAACACAGCCACTATTAGCTAGTGCTGCACAGATAATCGGATCGGCTATTATTAATTGGTTTTGGTAACCAATACATGTATACTACCACACGTGGCTGCTTTGTGTGAATTGTAACTGATTGTACACAGTATGACTTGATCCAGTGTCTATTTAAAACACACTCAACTGTTATTGCTCATTTTTCTAACGGTATTTAATCACGTAATAATCAACCCAAAATCTAAATATATAGGTATCTTCAATGCTTGACCTTTAATTAAGATGGAGCAAAGACCCATATTGATATGGCACACAACATTAGATTGGCAAATTGGAAATATCCATGTTTAGTGCGACACATTTGCATGGTATAATTTAGCTAATCACTACCATTGACAAATCAGTAGGAATGGGCTAATTCGGATTGATGTGTTTAAAAAAACGAGTTTATATGATAGTTAGTAGTAACTGAATGATTGTTCCCCAGCTACAGTATTGGTTACTAGATTTTACAACACTCATATGTATTCAATAGAGAGAAATCAAAATCAGAGCACAACATACAGACAAAACCACTACTATAACCCTCTGGCACATGCCCGCTGAGGTTAAATAAAAATGGAATACTTTAAATATTCTTAACTCAGGACCAGTAGCTATTTCGTAAAAATACAACTAAAAATAAGAACTTTCAAACACAATCCTCATTTATACTGCAGGATGTGATCTGCTAGTTTACTCTGAATACCTTTGAACTAGAAGCCATTACACTCCATATTAGGAATTAGCGTCCTGACAAACAACAGACTGGCTAGTAGCCACAATAATAGCAGGGTGAGGCTACACGACTAACACCCAAAACTAAATATTTTAGTTTCACCCTGTTGAGTGTTGTATCAACATTTAAGGTAGTGTAAGAACAACCCAAAACACTAGCTAAGATGATTTATGATTATGATACTCAAGGTATTCGGAAATAAAAAAAATGTACTGTTCTGCTTTTTTTCCCCTACAGAATTTTTTTTTTGGTAACTAGGAATGTTCTGTATAAATTAACAGGTTTAGCTGCGTATAGTTATATATATACACACACATAAAATTATGGATATATATCCTATATATATATATATTACATATGTAATAATACATCCTATTGGCTCAAATTAGTAATGTGCATCAACGCTTACAAATCAATTGTGGGTGGAAATGTGTGATATGTGTGTATGCAATACATTTCGGAATGATTAATGGTGCATAGTCAATATAGATTGGAAAAAGTTCAATTACACATCTGAATAATCATTATAGTCCTTAGGAATATATATATATATATATAATAATTCTTTTATTTGGTTATAAAAGTAATAAGCACAATAACTTCTGTATTAGTTAAATGTTGTGAGCCGATGGACTTAAAGCCTGAAATGTTCTTAATATCTATTCAACTACATGTACAAGCACAATATTGCATCAACATACTAAATGAGCCTATACCAACTCCTTTCCCCCTTATATAGAAGATCTAAAAGTACATGCGGTGTAATTTTGGAACCATTCTACCGACTAAAAAGAAGCACAATTTCACACTTTGTGTGTTTGTTTGATTGTTGTGGCAATACACTTTTCACAAACCATGGTCAACAGAACAATAGTTGCTACATATCAAGAAGTAAGCATTCAGAGGTGGTTGCTCATGTCACACATGGTCAAATGAATTGTGAACTTGCCTTTTGTTGTTAGATATCACTGACCTTTTTGTGGTTCTGGTTGGCAAGTTTATCTACTTCCTGTTCTGGTTACCAAGTTTATCTACCTTCCCTGATTAGATAGTGAAAGTACATTCAAGTATCATAAAGTGAACACCAAATCACTAGTAGTTGCCTATCCAACAAATAACAAGAAAGTAAGGGCTTTTAATTGTCAGATCTTACATGATCTTCCAAGAATTTACTAAAATCCTTCAAGAACCCACTAAGATCTGTCAAGAACTTACTAAATATTGCAAACACTTATGAATTAAAAGGATCAGCAAAATATAAGGGCTGCACATTTTACTCCTTAGGTTATGTATGTAAATAAATCAATTCCATTCTCGACACAATTTTATAAGTTCTCCTAAATTTCTAAAAAACTAGCAAGCATGGTTAAAAATTCTATACTAAGCTTCTTTCATCTGAGCACATATTAACATTATTTGCTTCTGGGTGTAGAATGATCAGCTCAAATGATTTGTCAAGTTATAAGAATACTGATTGTTTTTAGTAGACTTTGCTTGTGGAAATGTATGAAATCAAAGTTCATATAGTTAGGTTCATGTCAGTGAGAGAGTAAATAAAAGTTGCACATGTATGAGTATATTTGTATCTTTTGAAAGCACTGCTATGTTGTCCCAACTCAACCCGGAAGTGCATCAATCTATTCTTGATTGAGGAATGTATAACAACAAGAACCATGTAGATGGAATGAGGGGCAAAGTCAAGCAGCAGAAATTAAATGCCAATATTACTCCGTTATTCAAGATGGAATATTCATACCTTCATGATATCAATGAAGTACAAGAGCAAACATGATTTATTCCAAGTTATTCAAATGCACACCAAAAATTCTTAAAATGTACATAGTATTCGCCTAAGAAGGTAACTATAGCCGTTACTGCTTTAGTAAGACCTTGCAAAATTTTAACAGATTCTTAATGGCCAGATCTTGTTAAGTGTTCGGGGATCAGAGCAAGTTCTTGTAAGATCCTGAAAATTCTTATAAGATAAAGTGTCAAATATCTTATGAGATTTGACATCTAATTAGACTTAACATTCTTAAAGTGCTTATCACACATTTGTGCGGTCTCCAAAAACTGTTCAAATTGCTCCATCCAAGGATGTCAACCTACTTCCACGACTCAATTTCGCAGGCCAATTTAAGTGGATTCAGTTCCACCCGAGCTCTACACGCAGTCAGTATCAGTAATACAAAGCACATTATACCAAGAAAATTCATTTGTGATATAACTCCACCTACTCTAAACTAAGGTTCCAGGTCTAGATGGCCTCGTGCATGACCAGTTATTGATGTCACTTCACAAGCAACCGCCTCAACCCACGAATCACCTCAAGTTCAGACCACCATCAGCCACAACATTACAACAAGGATTCAGATAACACAATTACAGAATGACACAAAGTAATAAGCTATAACTCTAAAACGAAAGATTACAATGTAGATGCAACACTCAAAGTGGGGAAATCTACAACATAAGGAATAATCGTGTGGCCATTACAAGATTAGAATCAAGCAAAACACGTACATGCCAGTGATACCCAATAAGAGAGGGTTAAAGCAGATACGGAAATATCTCACATTGCATTCTGTAGCTATAGTAGGACAGAAGCAAACAACATGTGAGGGACCCATAACATAAAATCATTATTGGGAGATAAATCTCAGAAGTGAGAGAAAGAAGCAAAGGAAAGTGTGAAAGATGTACATGAAGGGAGTAAGAAGCAGTGCAAGTAGGATATGTGTCTACATTTTTATATGAGGCTCAAGGTACAATCAAATGCCAACCTAACAAGAATAATGAGTTGGAACTGGCATATATATCTTAATTGCATGACTTCATCTTAAGACAAATTATCACATCTTTATGAAAGTCATTCGACTTAAGCTCTCCCACTTGAGCACTGTAAACTATAACCAAAAAACCAAATTAAAAACTGATTTCTTATCCTCTGGAAACTTACTAGCAATACACATTGAATTATTTTCTTAGAATCAAACTTTCACTATTATTTATGACCTACACTCTTTGATAACATTTTGTAAGGCTCTTGAGATCCTATGTAGGTGTTTCGGCTACTATATTCCTGCTCAAATAATTATGTACTTTATGGGCATACTAAATTCTATTCATGGTGTTGTGGCCTTTTACTGAATACGCCATGCAGCTTTAATATTTCACAGGTTTTTTAGTTGTATGGCTAACGTGTTAAACCAGCTGAGAGTTAAAATTTAATTAACTTGTTACGTCATAAATCAACCTAAGTCCAATTTGTTTGTTGCAGTAACTCAACTGCCAGGAACAAATGTCATTCAAGAATGCATGGTTTCCAAGTTTACGGTATTAATTTCTAGTAAAACCTGTCTACGCCTTGTGCGACTAATGACACGAAGCTTAAAAAGTTTGGGACGAAAAAGTCCAAGCAAGGCAAGTTGGATAACGGTCTGTTTCCCACTGAACATAGCCTTTCATTTTTCTTTAATTACAAATAGTAGATGAACAATAGAATCAGTACAAACTTTAAAGATAGCTACATATAGAGCCACCACGATAATTTACTTGAGATAGAATTTCATCATGCAAATGCTGAAGGCTGCAAAAATTTCATCCAATTCAGCTCTCCAAATCAATGGGGTGTTTTGCTTCAATCAATATATGCATACATGTAGATCAGAGATATTTAAGGTGTAATCTCTTGGGACACTAAGCATTACTACTAGTATTAACTTTACAAGAGTGTCCACTTGAGATTATCAGGTTTGATACTATTCTCACCTAACCACACTCTCAATTAAAAATAAAATAAAATACATGTACATCAACAATACGCTTGGAACAACTGATTTGGAAGAGACGAGGCAGAATATATAAACAGACAAGCTATTACGAAACTAAAGTCAGTGCAGCTCACCTGAGACTGTTATTTGCTCCGAACTGCCCACCGTGAATGGAGTGATTGAACTTTGAGAACTTCTATATACTGCGAATGAAGTAGTTGAACTTTGAGAACTTCCATCTTCACTTGTATGCTGAGTTCCCAATGCCATCGAAGTTGGGCTTGTTGTAGGAGTACTTAGAGTATCAAATGCTGAATCATTGTTATGAAAGTCTCTGTTGCAGAAATCAGTAGAGCAGCATCGTATGGTTGACCTAGAGCAGAGCACTGTCACATTGCTGTTAACACTACTGTGCAAGCAGTGGGATATAAATACCACCTGTTGAATTTGTTCAAGAAACTGCCTGTTGGTGGCACATACAATGTTGTTGCCACTGCATTCTGGACGAAAGCACTCGGGAGCTAGATTAAAAGGGGCCTCACATAAGCATTTAAGACCTGTTAAACATACGTTTAGAGCAGTAAAAACAAAACAGCAAAACAAAAAAGGTGCAACTTAACAGGTAGGATTAAATTAGGGCACTTTAAATGCAACATGAGTATTAACACTATATTATATATTGTACTGGAATGTGTTATAGTATGCTTTAAGGAAAAAATCTGCAAAATGGAATGCAGAGAACTCAACCAACAATATATTTCAGTGACCAGTCTTAGGTTAACAACCTCAATGTGAGTAAAGTTACACATAGAACTAAAATATGTCATGAAATTCACATTTAATTTGTGCTTGAAACTTTATGTGTACTTTGATGCTATTACAAGGCCAATAAACATAAATCGAACAGATTACTTCAGCTACGTATACTTGTCTAATTTCTTGTTTTCATTTTAGAATGAAAAGCAATATAAAAAAACCAAAGGTACACTCCATCATGATCGGCAACTGGGAATAACGAAGAGAAAACTAGGCTAAAAACTTGCTAACATAACGAAGGTAGTGAGTGTAAAGTTGCATCATACTCTATTTATGCACACATCGAGTAAGCATTGTAGAACAATGTTATCGAGGTTTCATATTTTGAACTTTTGCTAATTTGGTTATAAATTAGTGTCAAATAATGTGCAAACATGTGCTAAAACACCCAGTAGCCTCACATCCTTAATCTAGCCTCACATCCTTAATAGAATCTAAGCAGGTTAAAAAATAACATTCACAATTTAAGACTGCGAAGCTAGCTATTTAATGCTCTATTTTAGCCTTCAATTTTAGGCTAAAACATACAGAATTAATTTTCATCAAACATATATACTGAAGAACTTTCTGTATTTTTGAATAGTATGCAAGATAAGCTGCAGACCTTGCCGTTTCATTTTCATTCTTTTTCCCCATGTTTTCATCCAAACACTTACTAGAGTTTCGCTAACCAGCACAAAAAAGCTATTTACAACCAGTCTATATCTCGGTCTATATAACTGTCTCATGCAAAAGATTGTAAGTATAGCTAGAAAGATGGCTTTTCGTCAACAACGCACCGTCTTATTTTTCTCACCCTACATTATCAAACTTACTGTACGCGCAAGTACAAAGGGCCAATTGTATGAAGGCGAACACTATCCTCCTTCCCATGACAGATCGCACTTCGCAGAGGCGCACTACATCACACACATAAGAGCTTGGCATTCATTCGATAGATATAAACGGAAGCCCGCATTAGCGGAAATTAAAATAGTACTACCGTACGGCCATTCACCGTGCATTTACCACAGAGTTAGAATTGCCAGAGTGAGGCAGGTTTTTGTTTTATTGGTTAGCACTTCAACATTATAGAAAAAAATAGAATATCACTAAAACGTCAGTAACTACTGTTAGTTTTGCGAGAAACTATAGATAATCCAGTCAATAGTCTGGCAATGCCCACTAATATGACAATGCCTATTGACATTGCCATCATGATAACATAGTGGCTAATACTGATTCCTATTTCCAACCAGCTTCCTGAGTCTCGAACTAGGAAAAAAAAGTTCAATCCCATAATATCTGACAGTAGAATCATTGCCAGTATATAGCTCCTCAGAGAGCAGTTAGATGTAGTGACTACTATGTTGAAAACACTTCCAATCAACAAAAAAGGAATTGTCATTTTCCAAAGAATAAGTCCACCCATTACAAACGGAGAGAAGACAGTTAGGAAGCAATAGACAGTGGCAGGGTCAAAAGTATTAATGCTGGCTATATTTCCAGTTCCAAAGTATGAAAATATTCCAAGAATAATGCAAATGAGTATTTGTCGCAGGTTGCTGATAGACACACCAGAATTCAAGTTTTCCAATTCATTTGGAAAAATAGTATAAGCCTTGGATTTACGAAATGACAACACACTGTTCCAAAAAGAATACTTTTTGGACTTCATAAGAAGAGCATTTTCCAAGGCTAGCCACAAATACAAGCAACAGCACAAAATCAACACAAATACTGCCTCAAATGATGTGGACAATAAGAGAAAGTTGGTAAAAAATAACTGAACAAGATGAAAGATACGACCAGGAACACTAGTCGGTCCAATAAACGGTGAAACAATAGAGTTCAATAAAATAAACCAGCTGAAAAGGTTTAGTACAAAAGGAATCGGTTTCTTGTTAATAAAGTACCAGTTAGCAACTGTTGGAACAAATGTGGATAGGAGTAGAAGTATAGTTTGAAATACTAAGAGGCGTTCCATCCACTTAGACTTGCCAGAAGAGAAACACAGAGTGTATCTTATGGTAGGAATACACATAAATACCACTGAAGTCAGGAACATGACCAATCCAGCTAAAATAACGAAATTATAGTTTGCACTACGACCCACAACTGGCAAAAGAGGAAATATTGATAAAGAGATACAAACTAAAGTCCACAAAGCACACAATACGCTTTCTGTCTTTTTTAAGTCAGTAAAATACGGCCAAATTGAAGCTAGAATTAATATCAAACTCCAAACCTGTCTGTAAAAGAAACTTAGAACAACTAGTTCTAGTCCAACTATAACAACTATAAAGATTACAAAGAGGCTGATAAATTTTGTTCTGGTGACACTCAAGCTTTGTAGCAATATGCGCTTACTTCTCCACACAAAGCTCCAAGTAAATAAAGCAAGGGAATAATAAAGATAATAGAAAAAAGGCGACGATTGAAGGAAGAGCAAGAAGTACACTGCACACAGTAACAGAAAATTTTTGTAGGGAAATCTTCTATCCATATGCTGTACTTCGTTTAGTGGTACACTATCTTTAAAAACATGTGTAATCACACAAAACATCCACCCAAAAAACCCTAGGGACAGAGTCAAGAACAAAGAGGACCTGTGATATGTATGATAATAACGAAGAGCTTCTTGATAAAGCTCAATTTGTTTAATGCTGAGATCTATAGACATTTGATACTGCTTTTGACGGCGAAGCAAACCTATTCTTTCCTGTTTGTCAGCCATAAGGGAGCTTGACATTTTTGGAAAAGGACGAAAAAGCAATGGAAGTGAATTTGTGTGTAATCTAGCTTTCTTTTGTTCTACTTGATCAAAAAACTGCAATGAATTGGTTTCCATAGCTGCTGCAATAAATCCTTTATTGTAATGAATGTATCTAATTGGAAGTACGCCTTCAGAATTCACTGGTATGGCCACGCCAATCAAAGTAGCCATTAAAGTAGCTATGTCAGCCTGTGCTACATCAACTCTTTCAATTCGATCCAATTGCCACTTTTCTGAATAACCATCATGATAAACTTTCTCAGCATACACATTGGATCGAGCATTTTTTAACCCGGCACCCCAGCATATTAAAGGTGTCATAGTTTCTTCTGGTAACCCTGCCCCATGCGAACCCCAATCAGTCATACCATGATCTGAAGTGAAAACAAAAGCTGTTTTATCATCACCAAAGTAAGAATTCACCAACTTCTCAACATTTTCAATTTTACTGTCAACAAACTTGAGATTATCAATAACTTCTCGTGAATAAGGCCTATGAGCGTGACCATTGGTATCTATTCCCAATAAATGAAGAAAAAAAACATTTTTATCCTGTGCAAGCTGACTTGCTAGTGTATAGTTTGTATGTGCCTGATCAAAAAATTTCTCCACTTTATCAAATACCCACGAGTCTAACTTGGAAGCATCAGAATCTGCAAAGTCTTCCCAAGCTGCATCGTACATTATAGCATCCACTTTATTATGTGTAGCTCCTTGTGCAAACATAGGCAAAATGTCTGGACTTCCCCAAGACCAGGTATGTCTACTACGGTTGAAAACGGAATCAAACACAACTGGGTTTTCTTGCCACCCTCTAGTTACTGCACTGACATCCTCATATAGTCCTGCAATGAGAGCTACATGACCAGGTCTTGACTCTGTTGGGACCCTAGTGTGGGAGACCCCCCATCGTCCTCTTCTCTCTACAACATCTCTAAGGAAAGGAGCATTTGTTTTTCTTTCATTGGTTATAGAAAATATAGTATCAGCTCTAAGACCATCTGCTACAAACAGCACAAGTCTTTTTGCTGGAGGTTGCAAATCATAATAATAAGGTTTAAGTCCAGTTTCCACTTGAGATGTGAAATAAATATCGAAAATAGAGGCCAGTAGAATTACATGGACAGTTAGAGAAACGAAAGCCAAAGTAAATGAACTCGCCATGGTGAGGGGGTTACTCTACAGCGCGTGACTTACGCTAATTACAGTTCTCAAGTTCGAAGTGAAAAGGATTATGGTGTTGTCAGGATGTATATAAACACACGTGGGTGCGCATTAATTATTATTTTAATGTTTCAACTCCCCCGCCCCATTTTGTGTTACGTCAGAGACACGCCCAGTGCTACATGGCAAACAACTTGAGCTGCAAGCAAAGCCGTAAACCTGTAGGACGAAGGTGTTGTTGGTAACGGTAACTTAATTTGCGTGGACGTCCTAGCCGGTTCGTTAATAGAATATGAGCGACTGGGCAAATTTCGGTGGCGGTAGTGCTCCTCAGCAGCAACAGACTGGAAAGGTCAGTTGTTAACAGCTTGTGTAAAGTGGTTTGTCTTTTAAATAATATTGGGTTATTATAAAAGCCACACCCATTTCGTGTCATGGTGGCTGTTTACACCTTTAGAATGGTTCAGTACAGCCACATTAGTATGGAGGACCCTATATATATATACTTGAAGAATGGGTTGGATGTGTGGATGTATATGAGCTGAGTCTTATGCCATTATTTCCACTATAATAGTCTCTAGACCATTTACTCTGTTCCGTAGAATGAGTAACTTGGTTGTATGTTTGAAAAAATCATGTTTTAAAAAATAATCTCTTGATTCTGTTCAAATCGAACCAATTGGATTCATTTAACTGGACTAGAATATCATCGAGCTTGTATGCTTTTTTGAGTACATGCACAAATCACGTCCATAACAGCATTAGTGACCCAAGAATCTATGTTTGTTGAAAATACCCAAACCTATCCTAAAACGTAGGAAAATGTTGTTGTAAAAAATCATCCCTTCTACCAATTTCTCGTATGGAGATGCAAAGTGAAGGATGATGATGTTGTATTAAATTTTTAAGATATGGAAAATTCCATGTTAGACCTAGTGATGTCTGTCTCACTTGCTCTGACTGACTATTTTGGAATGCTTAATAGTAGGACTTGTGAATCATGTAATCCATACATTTGTTGTGCTCCGAAAAAAGTTTTCTAATGACTATGTAGTCTTTGGTATGCAAAAATAAAATATTTCCCCAATATAATGAGTGGAGTGAAAATTTGAGCATATATTCGGTCAGTAATGAACAAACTGTCTGTCTAAAATTTTATTCTTTTATTGTCCTCTACACTTAGTTCAGGTGATGAAATAACAGTGATGCTATAGTGTTAGGTTTAAATTCTGTTTCACTCATTCGGTCTCTTAATTTCTCTGTCACTGTCTCCTCTTTGTTGTTGCCGTTGTATTGTTTCTACACTTTTTTAATGTGTCCAGTCAATTTCCTGACTACTAGCTGAGTTAAAATAATTCGTAATACACAAGTAAATAGCATTAAGCAATATACATGTATATATCTTATCAATGTACTTTCTTTAATCATGGTTATTGACTAATTAGGATATACTTTTTTTGTTTGTAGGCTGATGATTGGGCAAGTTTTGGAGCATTTGAGGTACGTATTAAAAGTTGTAGCCAATTTTGTACAGTATTAGTATTGGTAGAGTAAGATCTAGTATGTTATTGTGGGATATTTGCGTGGAATACTGCAGGGTTGACTTAAAATATTTCTCAAAGACGAGCCTTTAATAAGCTTCGGCTCACAAAAACTGCATGCTAGAATACTTGTGACAGCTGGGGATTTTGAGTTCAATTCTTAATCATGGTTATTGAAAAAACCGCAATTTTTCTCACATTTCTTTTGCTTTAGTCAATCCCTTTTGAGTGTAAAAATTCAATCTCAGTTTTATGAAGAGTCAGAACTTGAAATTGAAAGATTGTTTTTACCATTACTTAATTTGCATTTGAAGTAACCTGTAGTTGTGAACATGCCCATTCTGATTTACAAAATTATGTGAAAACAAAATTGATGTCCAGAATAGTTGTATTTATTTGCTGAAGGAAACATATCAATTTCGTAGTGTCTAATTTGTTGCTCGTAACAGATGGTTTTCAATAATTTGTGAAGATTATTACATCGGATAATTAGTGATAATTCAAGTGTAATATGCTAGATTATTTAATACTTTTGGTTTATGGTTAGTAATATTGCTGATACACGTAGCTCATTCTGTAAGTGTGTTTCAGTATCATGAATTAGTGAGTGTGTTGTACTTAAGTGTAATGATTATGATGACGATGATAAATTTTATTTTATTATTATTATTAGTAAGTGAGTTATTAAGATGAGCAAGGATCTGATGTAATGCTTTTTCGAATTGGACTGTACCCAAAGAGCATTGAACATCCGGTTCAGGTTGTACAACATTTAGAAATACTCCTGGTTATATAATTTACCTAATATCTATTTAACTTTGACAGATGTATGCTTGATGCAGTTTATGGCTTTACAAAACTTGTATGCTCCAATGCTACATTTCCAAATACTAATGTACGTTCTGATATCACGGCTTCATGCACACATTTTTAGAAGCTCTTGTTTACAGCACACAGAAGCATAGTTCCTTTGGGCTACATATTTAAGTCACACAGTAAACATGAAGCCTTCTTCATGGTTTCTACTATCCAGCTAGTTCCTGCCAGTAATTGTGAGTAAGACAACAATGAACTATTTAATCTCAAGCATTAATTATCTACACAAGCATAGCCACTCGTTGTCTATTTTCTAACATGTTAAGACTGTGTGACAAGCAGTATTGGTTTTCTTGCAGACATGGAGGACATAATATCTATTTATAATAAGTTTCAACACACAGACGTTAAAACATCTGAAAATTTTGTGAGAACTTTTTCGTAAACTCGCCACAATTGTGTTTCAATAACTGGATAATTCTGGGACAACCAAACCCTGGGACTTATCACCCACAGATATTCTGGTCTCTAATTAATGCCCTCTCCCTACGAGGGATGTCACAAGCCCACATGTAGTCAGATTTCTATGGGCAGTCTCATGACATTGTTGTTTGTCTATTGTCATCATCAATTATCTGCCAATTCTGATACGTATGTCAAAGTATAAATGCATGATGTCCAGGTATCCTGGACAGTGAGTGTGAACTCTTTAGTTTATTCTAGTTTTGATTTTGTTTGGTTTAATTAAACATTTTCATATTTGTGTCTCCCTTTATGTTTCACCCTTGTTTACTCCTTCTTGTGCCCTATTAACACTCATTCTTACTAATTAACATTAGCTCTCACACTTGTATCTTACCACATTCTCAAGACTCTTTATCACTTTCATGGCTGATAATTTTTCTTAAAAGAGTCAGGGTATTGCATTTTAATCTCTTCATTTTTGCTCCTTAGTAAGGATTGTTTATCTGACCAGAGTTGTTCCAGCATAATTTCCTGACCTCCCTGCCTAGTGGACTTGTTCTACACACACCCCCATCATTATAACAAATCCCAGGATGGCCCCTTGAATTTTTTTTTTTGCTCTGAATTGTTAAGTGGATGATTTTTTTGTGAAGCAGTATGTATTGAACATTATGTCCTTGGGGGAGGACTGGCTCGTTTAGTTGTGTATGGTTGAATTAGGGGTTGTGTGATAAGGTTATTAGGGACACATATTAGATGTGGGGGGGGGGGGGTACTTACCTGAATTTACAAGTAAACCCTCCTCTGTCGATCTAACTGCGAGTATTAAAAATAAGCCAGTCCCATGGAGACTATCAGATACTGTGTAACTCAACCACTTTAATTAGGTTCTATAAATACAATTTGTTTGATCTTTTTCTTAATGTGAAGATATGCAACATTGCTGATATCTAATAATCAGTTAAAAAAAACAACTTTTTTACTTATCAAATATATAAGTATCGTTTGAGTGAGTGGGGATTGTTTCTCAGTTTTTGTTTGATGGTTTTTTTCTTTCTTTCTTGAATTACAGACTTCGCAATAAATTACTGAAACCAGATAGTGGTAGAGGTATGAATCAGGAAAGTTTCACTTATTATATCATCTGCTTTAAGCATTACGTTACACGGAAAACAATTAGTTTGTCATATCACAAATGATAAATTTACTTATTACTGTTAGTCTACCTAGTAACTTCAATAATGTTGTATAACAATACATAAAAATGTTTTGTGGAGATAAGCCCAATGTGCATTCGTACAATTGCATGCACAATTAATGTAACACTCATTTGCATTAATCATAATGTAACATGAGTAGACTTGGGCAAGTTTTAATTGCATGAAAATACAAGTAATAAAAAGAAGTGAAATTTAGAGTTGCCCAAAAGAGTCATAATTGCTCTAAAAGTACGGAAAGGTAACTTGCCATATGTGCTGATTTTGTATTTTTAGAAGTGAAGGACCCATTTATACTATAAGGTATTATTGAAAAGGCAGTTATTTAGGTATATAGAATCATCACATGTGGCAAGTGACCATTCTTGTTTCTGTACTTTTTGGAGCTTTTTGTGACCACAGTGTTACTGTGATATGTCTGCACATCCTAACTGTGGCTGGAAATTCTTAGAAATGTTCCTGCAAGGTAAGGGGTTGGATGCCAGGTGTCGTCCCAGATCCAGGTAACACTGCCACCAGAGTGAGTCAACTTGTTATGAAAGTAGTATGTTCCAAAACTCCAGTTCTATCTGTTTACCCAGTGCTTTACCTTAATATCTACCTTTATCAGTTAGTTTCATCAAAAACACTCTGGCTGACCCCGCCTTCTCCAGAATCTCACTCAATCCAGGTAACCAAGTCCTGATCTGAGGCGTCACAGCGTTCAAACCCTTACAATCCACACAAACACGCACAGACCCATCTGCCTTGGGATAGGAACTGTAGGTAAGGCCCTGGCTGACTAACTTGACTCAATAATACCAAGATCAAGAAGATTTACCCAACATTTACTAACTAGTCGTCTCTACCCAACATTTACTAACTAGTCATCTCTACCCAACATTTACTGGCTAGTCATCTCTACCCAACATTTACTAACTAGTCATCTCTACCCAACATTTACTAGCTAGTCATCTCTACCCAACATTTACTAACTAGTCGTCTCTACCCAACATTTACTAACTAGTCATCTCTACCCAACATTTACTAGCTAGTCATCTCTATCCAATTCCTTTTTCACACCCTCCCTCAACTTCACTGGGAGGTTGTGTGGCCTCTTGCTTACAATCTCAGACCCTGGGACCACCTGAATATCAAACTCAATAAGATCACAATTTTCTGGCGTGTCACAAAAAACTTCACCTAATTCCTCAATAACTAGACCAATCTCACTCTCATTGTAGCCTTTACACCTTTCCTTGCCCAATGGACACTTGTCAATGTGCATCTCTTCAGCGATACACACATGCAATAAATCATATTCTCTTTGTTGAAGCCTTTTCAAGTTGTTACTGTCCACCAATTTCAACCTGCCTCTACCTTCATCCCGTTTCACCTCATAGTTTATCTTGCTGCATTTTTCCATCACAGTGTACGGGGGCCCTCCCATGCATCCTGCAAACTAGTTAACATGCCTGGTACCCTGCACATCACCTTATCACCCACTTGCAACTTCTTATAAACTCTTCCTTTGTCTTTGTTTTTTTACTCTCTTCTCACTCACGTTCAATTCATTTTTTACCGCAATATCCCTCAAACACTCAAGCCTTTTTGTCAACTTTTCGACCCACTCAGTCACATGAATATGTTTGAACGAGTCTTCCACCCAACCACTGTACAACAGATCTAGGAGACTCCTTAGATTTCCCCCATAGACTAGCTGGTGAGGACTAAACCCCGTATCCCCAGTTCACCACCTGCTGAAGTGTAAACATTGCCATCGGCAGAAATGTAACCCAGTCAAGGGAGTCTTTGCGTGCCTTAGTAAGCAGTCTTTCGATAACACCGTTCCCTTGTGGGTGGTACGGAGCCGTCTGAATGGCATCTATCCCTAACAATCCACACATATGTACCTTGCATTACCTCACTTACAAACTGTCTACCCTGGTCACTCACAAGTTTCAAAGGTAGCCCTGTCCTCGAAAATGTAACCATTAAACCTTCGTATACATCCTTAACTGCTATGGATTTGAGGGGCACTGCCAACTGCCACTGGCCAACTACTGGCAGTACAAATATAGGCAGGTACTGCATGCCACGTTTGCCCTTAGGCAAGGGACCCACCAAGTCAATACAACATTCTTCAAATGGTGTGCTTATAACAGGTCTAGGGACTGCGTTAGCTGGTACTTTTCCAGACTTGTTCACTTGAGCACAACTCAGGCAAGATTTAATGTAATTTTCTATGTCAATAGAAATTCCTGGCCATATAAATCTAGCTGCCAATAAAGCACTTGTTTTCTTAATTCCCACATGCCCCAAGCCGTCATGAGCCAGTTTAAGAACCTTAGCACGTCTGGCCTGTGTACATAGCTAAACCATGCAGTGTGGTAAAAGAAATGCACTGATATATTTTATTCTGTATTGTGTAATTCCTATTTAAGTGTAGTGTGGTTTAAGATCAGTCATATTTTAGTCAGTTGACCACACAATTTTGAATATTAACAACAATATCTCTTCGTAATGTATACACATACTAAGCATTTTGAAATTTCCCCTTTTGGGTAAACTGTTTGTGAAATTTGCATTTATTCTGTAGACATTATACATATTTATACACAATTTAGATCAAGACAGCATACAAGAAAATAATCCATTCTTAAAATTTGCCGGATTATAATTAGAAATTAACTGTATATGTATATTGTTACATGATATTATTCATACTGTACAGCTTAAATTTAACTCATTTTTTCTCTGAAATTTGGCTTGCACAAGAAAACAACAGCATTGCTCAAACAATATTATGGTGGGAATACTACGGTAATTTTTCCATAGGCATGTGGTCTGAGTAACTAGTGTTTGGAGACTTGTTTTTTAGGTCTTGTTGTGTATGGGAGAGGTTGGGGGGGGGGGGGGGGGGGGGGGGTGGCATCACATTTGTGATTTTAAGCTAAAATTGATGGAATTTGTATAATGGATTAAGACTAAGCTATTATAAGTGTGTGTATATGATGTGTGACAATAATTTTGATGGAATCCTGTGTATGTAGTGGAAATTATAGAAGTTTTATTATCTGTTAAGATTCTGAAATGGCTTTTGTTATGTTCTCTAAGTTTCCAGAACTGATATAAGTTAAGAATTTGAACTATTCATATAGTCACATAAAATGCTTCATTTATTTGTGTAGAATTTCAGATTACTTGGAACATTTTGTAAATGTTAGAGATAGTCCATATACATATCACCACAAGCTGTTTACTTGATCTACCACTCTGTCTTTCTACTATGCACTTTCTGCCGTACGAGTCCATCGAAGCATTATATTAGCTGCATTGTTTGGCATTTCCCCCTCAAATTTTCCCCTTCACACTTCACAATGGCTGGAGAATATTATGTCATGAAGCCTATTGAAACTGTCAAGTTGGCTGATGATTAATACTGTTGACCACTTACCACGCAGTAGGTGTACTGCAGATACAAGCCTGTCTGAGGGTCCTCAGGTGGTTGGTTGAGGCACTTAAAAAGCTTCCTAAGGGGAACTGGTTACTTTCACACAGAAACAAACCTTGGAAGCCATCTAAACTCACCACACGAGACAACCAGACTGACTTCAGGATTTCCTGATATAATATCTATGCAATGTACGTATATAATACTATTCCCTTTCTTTAGTCACATCATATACAGTTGGCTGTATGCACCATCCAGATAACACTTGCCTGGAGATATGATACCAATATTTATGGTGTTATCTTTCATTACTGTGAATGCAACTTAACTCACCCAAAAATGATAATTATGCAAACTAGAATATATCATTTTCTTTGTATAGCATTGTTGTATGTATTTATGAAGTACTTTACTGCACGGTTTTATATTATGCACATTAGCTCTATAAGTAAGAGTATAGTGTTCAGCAATAAGATGTATTTTTCTGTGACTACAGTGTATCATTAAACTACGTATGTACGTGTGAATATTTACATTAAGTAGGTTGTAAAATAGTGTTGCATTTTGCCACCACCGTGAGTGAAATGTCACCATGTATAAAATGTTCTATAGGAGTCAAGTGTGTGAACCTGACTAAAGATGTCACAATTCATGATTACTGAATCTTTGCATTCTTTAGGGTGCTAGTCCAGCTCCTGCATCTGGACAGTCTGGGCAAAAGGGGCCTCCTCCTATTCCCCAGCAACAATCTCAAGCCTCCCCCCAACAGGGCAGAGTTTTGCCTCCTCCTGTAGGAAGTAAGTAAAATTATTCTTTCCCCCTCCCTGTGTTATGTCTGTTGTGGATAATCTTTTAGTAAGTTTGGGGGAGGGGGGAGGGGGGTCCTTTTTAAAAATTATGTACATGGTACTGTAGAGTGTTCAGCTATTTTTAAACATGATGCTCTAGAAGTTAAACTAACATACCGTATGTGCAATACAGATGGATTATACTTTTTGGTTGACTACACTTTCTTTCACATGATTGTATATATGTACATTGCTTCGTTAGATTTGTTGGTTCAAACTACTATTCCATGTCTTGCGACGTGTGTGTAGTGATGTGTGTATGTATATACATGCTAGTGGAAGGGAAGTACATAGCTTCTTTTTTATTTTTGCTTATGCTTAAAGCAGATAATGTAATTGTGAACTTTATTATTACTTGTGATGCTGTTTTCTATGACAGATTTTACTCAAACTACTGTACATTAAACAGTATAATTGGCTTTGCATAGAATTATAGTGGTGATGATCCATGTACATACTTATTAATGAACTCTACTACAGTAGCTTGCTCACTACATTGCAGAGCTTGAAATACCATAGGATTAAAAGAGAGAGAGAGAGAAGGAGGGACAGAGTTTCTATACAAATACTCCAGAATTGTAATTATTAGATTGTTCTCATGAAAATGTGCTCCTACATAATTTAACCATTTTAGCAGCTTAAAGTACAGTAGCTCTTGACAACAAGCTCTTAGCTGCTACATGTAAGCTTCTCAAATTATATCTAGTGTTAGGTCTTCTCTCGCCACAATTTTGTGACTGAATAAACAAACAAACAAAGACTAGTTTTTCAAGGTGAAATTGTGCAATATTATACAATATGTGAGTGGGTCTAGGAAAAGGGACCTTATGGCGCAAATAAAAAAAATTGAGTTTTTTATGCTAATAAAAAGATACAATTTATCTCAACTTAGTGCTAAAATACTGGAGGGTAAAACTTTCGACACGCAGAGAAACTGGCAGTTGAACTGGGCCCTATTCAGCAAAGCAATTGAACTAGAAATCGAGAAAACATAAATTGAATTTCCACTTCCGGTATAATTAACGTTTCCTTATACTTAACGGCGTACTCTGCATACGCAATTACATCGTACAGCCGCTTTTTCGGCGTTTGCGTAGAGTTCTTTTTAGCTTTCAGAGCGTCTCACGACCTGTCTTGTTGGAATCCTTGGCTGCTCTATTCGCTGTAGCGGTAAACTTTAAGCCAAAGGATAGCTGTAGAGTGCATGCAGTAGTCTCAAAGCTGTGCCGTTTTTTTTAGCTGCTAGTTTGAAACTCCGCCCATTCCCCGTTTATTGTACTTCGAGAATGAGAGAGAATAAAAAGTAGCTTGTCTTTTCACAGCACGCTTGGGGTCTTTTAAGTCGTTTTGACATGCGAAATTTGGCATAGACGTAGAGTATGGGTCACTAAGACTAATTCTGCAAAAAACAAAAATAGGAGAAAGAAAGAATTTTTCCGATGACTAACTTCTGGAGCCTATATCTCAATTTCAATTTTTGCGCCGTAAGGTCCCTTTTCCCAGACCCGCTCACATATGTTGAATGCTTAATTAAATATGACTCACTGCAGTAGTACCAGAAGAAGCTGGAAATTAACTTAAAAGCTGTATTTTTTAGGGAAAAAAAGTATATGTTGGCACTTGTTTAAGGGGCCACGTACAAGAAACTTTTGTAAATAAATAGATAACATATACTTAATTTTCAATTGAACACCCCAATTAGTGTCTCGGCAACTTCACTCACCAGATGCACATATTAAGTTTCATTCCTAGGCTCATTAGTTCAAAAGAATGAAGTAGTGGTGAGCTCTATAGCTCAGTTATTGGCCAGTGAGTTAAGTAATAAAAGTTCGAGTAATTCTATACACTTTGAATTGATATGGATTATTGGCGAGCGAGCGAGACATTCTCAAGGGTAACACAATTGAAAATCGGGGATGTTTGTTTGTTTATATATATGTTTGGATGTACGTATGTCATTTTGTACTTTGACCCTCGCGTATTTTTGTGTTCGCTCCGTCTTCGACCCCGTCCCAAACTTCACTAAACAGAATCCTTTGGATCATTACCCGTATCACCCTAAAAATTGAATTGTTTACCGCTTTGAATTCTTTTGCGGGTGCAATTAAAACTCAAAAACTTATGGGAGCTCCATTTCTATTCGAGTTATTGGCGAGCGAGCGTAGCGAGCGAGACACTTACAGGGGTAACACAATTGAAAATCGGGGATGTTTGTTTATTTATTTGTATATATGTTTGGACGTACGTGTGTCATTTTGTACTTTGACCCTCGCGTTTTTGTGTTAGTTATGTGGTCGACCCCGTCCCAAATTGCACTAAACAGAATCCTCTGGTTTATCGATCAGTATCCGTATCACCCTAGAAATTGAATTGTTTACCGTTTTGAATTCTTTTGCGGGTGCAGTTCAAACTTGAAAACTTAAGGGACTTCCATTTCTATTCCAGTTAGTGGCGGTGGTAAGTCAATGCGCTCTTTGTCATGGTTATAAGCCGTGCGCAACAGTATTTACTTGAAAATACATTGTCCACTAGACTACTGCGAAGGTAAGTCTGTGTAGGTGCATGTCCAGTTGTGTCAAAGCATTGTGTGTTACACCCACTACTTAGCTAAAGAATATCACAAAGAAAACTTTTAAATAACGTGTATTGTTTTTTTTTTTTTTTTTTCCCCTTCTATTCAAGTAGTTGCAGAGAGTTGTTACTATGGCACTGAAATCCCTTTACCGTGTATGCGAAATTTAAAAACTGGACCTTATTTTCAGTAGCTTCAGTGTTAGAAGTCAAAATCATTCATATAAAAATAGTATAGTCTTTAGGCTCGCTCGCCATTTGTGCTCAAGCACATCACTAGTTTAGTTGAAAATTCATTGTTCACTAGACTAACCACGAAGGTAAGTCTTGCGTAGGTATGTTCAGTTGTGTGAAAGTATTGTGCGTTACAACTACTACACAAAGAAAAAGTTTAAATAACGTGACTATATTTTCTTCCTTTTCAATTCAAGCAGTTGCGGGGAGCGGTTACTATGGCATTGAATCCCCTTTACCGTATATACGTAATTAAAAAAACTTGACTTTATTTTAGTAGCACAAAATAAACTTACTTTAGTGTTTGTTGGCCTTCTAAATAAATAAAGAGTTCAAGGTCATCCGATTTGTTTGTACTCATCTAATAATATTATGGTTGTGACAAGTATAGATAATAAAAGCCAGCATTTCTAATATAATAACCAATATTTTTTTTACCAAAATGCAATTGGCTTTGAGAAAAAGTACAAAATCGGGCAATGAAAATATAATTATTGTCGTTTAGTGAAACTACATGAAATTGCCTATATTATTTTGATACAACAATTGCCACTTGAATGTCAGTTGTTGCAAAATTACAGTGTGCTAAAAGGCATAATCATTGTGAAGTTATTTTCAATGAAACATTGACTTAAAAATGAACTTTCAGTTTGGCAGGGTGTTTTTTCATGTGTTTTGTTCGGGCACTTACTGGCATAATTTGGCTTTCGAAATTTTCAGACCAAAAGCTTCATATGAAATGGAAAAAAAAAGATCTTGTATGATTGATATCAGTCAAGCTTTTCCTTGAGTGGATAAAAGGTTGTCTCTTAGGCTTTCTTGTAAATATAACGAATAGAGTAGGGTTTAGAATAAAACTAAAATTAAAAGAAATTGAAGCAATATGGATCAGAAAAAGGATACAATGATTGTGGTCTCTCCTTGGATCCACTGTGGGACCCAGTAATTGACAACCAGTTTAACAATCTTTAGTCACCCATTAACACTCTTTAGTCACCCATTAACACTCTATTAACACCTATGAACCATTATTTTACATCATTTTACACCTCACCCACTCTTAAACCCTGTATACTTGTGCCACTGTTCAGTCATCAGTGAAACTGAAGCCGAAATGTATTTCTTTTTAAGAAAAATCCTTGTTATGACAAGCTAAATAACCTCTTAACTAATTATTTTACTTAGCAATGAGCCTATATCTCAGCTAGTTAGATATGGTAGTCCTAACCGGTACTTTTATAGTGAGAATGTGTCAAAGGCATGCAATGGCACATTAAAAAACAACTGAACATTTGCAGCAAAGCAGTGTCATTGTTTCAGTGTCCAGAAGCTGGTCACCAGTGTCCAGTTCGAGTACTCTATCTCTATTTCATGAAGAGAAACTACCCCGCTACTCAAACATTTGATGCAGTGGTTCTGAAGAAAATAATACAGAAACAGGACACAAGACACTGGAAGCTTTGCGTAATTACGAAATAAGAAATGAAAACCAACATCATGAAGTCTCAAACGTTTTGAGCAACCCAAATGACCAGTATAAGATGCATAAATACCAATTTGGCCAGCATTCACAATCATCATGCACCACTGTTCCTGGCAATATATCTTTCAGCAATTTGTGTACATAGTTGCACTGTCAATATCACCACTATTCCAACATCTTCTAATACCCACCTAACTAAAAAAGAGTTTGAAAACTGTCTTATACATAAACACTGAATAGCTACTAAAAACATAGCTTATTGGTCGCTGTTTTGTTTTATATATATGTACGTATTTGTGCATTATTTTATCCTTTTTATTCACTTAAACTGGATAAGATGAATGCAGCCAGCTACATGATGAGCTAAACTTTAATAAAATATATTGTGTGAAACAAAATTGTCTGTTGCCATTGGGAAACGTCAGAATTATCGCTGATAACCATCCCAGTACTAAAGCGCACGCAGCAAGGAAATTATACTACGCTGGATGAAAATTAACAGGGGAATAACTTTTTAGTGCTTGGTCATTACCATAACAACTATGGTATAATGTGCTTTTATCTGGATCCAGTTCAAAGGTATATTTTTTAATTTTTAATTTAATTTAATTTTTATAAGCTGATTTATTAATTTTGATAGCTACACAATGATTGTAAACTGGTCTGCTTCATATTTTTAGATTTTATCTTTGCTGATTCATCTCTCTGCTTCTTATAAACAGCTTTTTTTTTCTTTTTTCTTTTCAAATTTTTTTCTTTTTTTATAATTTTACTTGGAAAATCTATATAGTAGCATGTATTTGTAACTACATGCCTTTACTGTAGCCCAGGGCTTAAAATAGGTGATAGTAGTAGGCTTCAGCCTATCCTAGATTGGATTAACTTCAGCTCTGGGCAATGTGCTTATGCTTATGGTAAGGATCTTCAGTTTGAAACAGACTACGAGTGTCTGGTTGCAGATACGTATCCATATTGGGGCATTCAGATAAGAGAAGATTGGGTTTATTTCATCTCTCTATTTCATTTGCTCTACTGTTTATACATGTTATATTATTGTTTCACAATTTCTTTCTGAGCCTTCTTTTTCTCATTAGATGTATTCTCTCTCTTTCACAGGCTTTTAAACTATACAGAATTAAAAGTATTTGGTCGCCACCGGGAATCGAACCTAGGACCGCCTGTATGGCGCACAAGCACTCTGCCACTGAGCTACGACAACCACCCGGCGAACAAACACTCCAATTCTGTATTTATACTGTTAAGGGGTACTGCTATGCTGCAGTCTCACTCTCAACAGACCAATGAAATTTCTCTTATTTCAAATATTCTTATTATTGAGTTTTTCTACACAATACAGAATTAAAAATAGTTGGTCGCCACCGGGAATCGAACCCAGGAATATTATTATTATTATTATTATTATTGCTATTTGCTGTTATTGTTAATTACGCCTTTAATTTATTGTAGTGTTTTAAGCTCTGCTTTATAATTTTACTATTAGAAACAAATATTTAGAAAGCCTCGAGAAAGTTTGTGTACAGACCCTCTTTAAGACAGGATTATTTGTTTAAAATTAGTCTGTAACATACAATATATAACATCCATATTATGCACATGTAACGTTAAGGTTTAGGTGTACATGGATGTGTGTATATGTATGTATTCAGAAGTTACACGCTCTGATTCTCGCCGTGGTAGAGATAATCTTTCTACTACTCAGGCAGCGCCAGGGAATACCACTGCAACTGATGCCACTGGAGCAGCACCGAGCTCTCCAAACCCTGGAGCTGCAGCACAGCTTCAGCAATACAAACAGAGGCTGCAACTAATGAATCAGCAGCTCAGAGCAGGCCAACAACAATTAAAGGAACTACAGAAAAATCCCAGCCAGGCACAGAAAGTATGCAGATATGATATTATGTGGTGTACCATGTATTCTAACATTTTGATGTGGATGAGATTTTACACTTAAAACCAATAGTTCTCAAATTGTGGGCTACAACATTTGGGTTTCAAAAGATGCTTTTTTGTTTAGTTTTAGTCTGTAACTTGTGGGGCACTTATTAGCATTGTGGTAGAAAACTGGTATCTAGTAAGCGAACAAAATTCAATTAGAATTTTACATACAGGGTTATCACATGTTTGCTGTGATGATACTACTATAAGCTTATTGTCTAATTTAATAGAAGGTAAACTTTGTTAGTTGGTATAAGTCCTCATTTGGCATATAAGTCCTCATTTGCCATCTTTTTGGAAGTAATTTTATTAATATGGTATTTGCTAGTACATGTACAGGCACTGGGATATAAAAATCCAGTGGACTTAAAATTATGGTAAATCTAATATCTTATGAACGTGATTAATACTTTAAATCCTCATTGAAGAGCTAAATAAGTGGTTTGGAAAGTTTAAGAATTAAAAAAAACTTGAAAGGATTGTATTATATTAATAATGGGCATTGCACAAAACCCTGTGTAATAGAAAAAAAATTAAAACGATTCCATATGTTTGAAAATGTATGTTCGCATTTTTTAGATACTGTTGTTGTTTTTTCTGAAGAGAAATTTTTTTTAAAATTATTCGCACTATCAGTACTTTTCAAAACTAGGTATCATTTTTATACAATAGGCTCAACTGCTGACTCAGCAGCTTCAGCAAGGTCTCATTCAATACCAGCGATTGCAGCAGATAGTGCTGCAAATGACCCAACAACAGCAGCAAACACAACAGCAGCAGCAACAGAAACAGCAGCCACCAGCAAACCAGGCAGCAAGCCAGGCAGCTCCCCTTACTGCTCCCCAGACTCAATCTGGTTCTGCAGCAACTTCCACCTCTTCATCTACCACAAGCCTCCCACCCAAACAGGTAAAAATAATTTAATCAGTATTAATCAGGAATCATGTTTTCATCACTAGCTGTTTTGTTCATATACTTTGTATATACATGTATGTACTTGCATACATTATAGGTATTTTTTAGGCTATTTATAGAGGCATTTCGCCACCCCCTCCCTCCCTGAAAGTTGTTTTTGCCCCCTGAAAATTATTATGGCCTTCATGGTGACATTTGCCCAAAATATTTCGTCAATTATTACATGACACTTACATAGAAGCCCACCCCACCCCCCCATAATAATTCAAAATGTTGATTTGACCCCGCTTAGTTTGGTTCTAAAAATACTCTGCTTAACACTCAAATAATGCAGCACTTTACATATCTACGAACTGGATGTATAACTTGTAGGTGAGTCCATCTCCTCAGCAGTCTCCAGCCACCTCTCTGTCCGGTGGCTCTCCCAAGCCTCAGGTTAAGGAAGTGGAACCTCAGCCTGTTGTGGCAGATAAACCTTCAGAACCACCTAAACAGTCAGAGGACTTATTTGCTTCTTTTGAAGACAACTCTTCACAAAACAAGTCTGCATCGGTAAGAAAGCAGGTTTAGATTAGCCAGTTCATTGCAATGTTTTATCACATTTGTTAATTCTATATTATAATATATGTGTGTATGTGCATCTCGGTTTGTAAATACATAATACATATGCATAAAATTATATTGTATGCAAGTACAAACAAGAACAACCGTTAATTCAATTTCTTGTTGTATGTATGTCTTCATTTTATAGTTCAAATTTTTATTGTCAGAAACAATTTATGTATGTTTAGTGTGGGAATGTGGGTTTATCCCGTACATATATAAACTAAATCAGGACTGGAATATAGAAGTGTGTACTGAAAGATAATATATATTTGCTTATACTGCAGTGAAAGTGGGCTTTATTAAGATAGTGTTGGCTGGCAAGTATTAAGATACAGCTACCAACAATTCTTCATGTGGATTCTATACATGTTTTTGATTCTCCATCTAACGAGAGCTAAAGTGATTGATACACGTAAGCCTGTAAATTGTAGCCTTTTTTTTCTTCATAGCTTTTATTTGGATAATTCTGAAGATGCTTCATCATTATTGGATAATATCATTTATAGAGAAGAGAATGATTTCATCAACTTTTAGCAAGTTGCAGCTGTCAGAACTTGTGTTAAAAACCTCTCAGGCTTGGGAGATTCCTGAGTGGAATGCATCACCGTTTTGGCCCATGAATTTTCTTCAATATAAATTTCTGTACCCTAATGTTATGATATTTAACTTGTGGTTGCCATTTTAGTTATGAGAGATTGATCATTGTACCTTAGTGACCATAGTAACCAAATTTGTGTTCTTCCAGGTTTACTGAATTGTTTTGGCTTTGCCTTTAGTGATACTATATAGTACCTATTTCAAATAGATTCTCGGTTATGATCAGGAGTAAGTGAACTGTGCATTTCATAAATTAGCATTTACTGTGGCATGCACAATTGTGTGTGTGTTGTGTGTTAATCAATCTCCACATTATATATGTAGGACTTTGATCCATTTGCTTCTTTCTCTGAGCAAACTCCAGCACCAGCTCCAGTCAGTGTGCCGCCAACCCAAGACAATTCTGCAGAGCCAACTACCAAGGAGGAAACTACCAAGGAGGAAGATGATATATTTGCAAGTTTCGATGATCAGCCGAGTAAAACATCAGAAGTAAATAATAATAATACACAAAGAGAATAGACAAAGCAGTTCTAATGATTGATAGTGTATTTAATTTCACCAGATATCCTCAACATGCATAGTTTAATGTATTGGATGTGTGAGATAATTAGAAGAAGCCACAGAGTAGTTTTAGAGCCAAATTTGAGAGGAGTCAAATTAATATTTTTTTATTTTATTTCAGGGGGTTTCTCATTTTCATGGAATTGATGAAAATTTATAATTTTCAGCGGGGCAAAATGTCCCCTTAAAGTGCCTAAAATAATCCCTGGGTAGCAAAAAGGAATATTTCACCTTTGCTATATACTAAGAGTGATGGCCCTTACAAATGTACTGTGATCTACAGGAAAAGCTGGTCTGTAGGCTTATTGATGTGCTGAAATTGTCTGTCATAGTTGATGTAGTAATGCTTTCCAACAGCATGAGAGTCTTTACTCCATCCACTACTTATATATGTTTTTTATATTTATTTGCTGTGTAGTGTATGTAATGGAACAAATCCATGCCAGCATTTACTTTAGCTTTAAAAGCTAGCTTATTATGAACTATATATGTACAATATTAAAAATTCTTAATTTAAGTTGAATGTGATACTTTATATATGCCAAGTAATGTGATTTTTTGTTTTGATACTTATGTAGGTATCACCCTTTGATTCAGCTAGTGTCCCCTTGAGGTCAACGCCTGAACCAGCGGCACAACCTCAGGTATGCTTAATGTCTTGAATGTTGAATGAAAAGGGGCATTTTATTATTTATCAGTGATCTAAACCTTATCAAGTATGGCATTTTTTTTAAATTTATCAGTGGTCTAAACCTTATCAAGTATGGCATTTTTTTTTAATTTATCAGTGGTATCAAGTATGGCATTTTTTTTTAAATTTATCAGTGATCTAAACCTTATCAGTCCAGTAATTATTATTAAGGAAATCAAAGAGAATTTACTTTGCTTCTTAAGATAGTGCCTCCTCCTCCCCCCCCCCCCCCCCCCCCCCCCCTTTAAAATACAATTTCTTTGTCTAGCCTCATAATAGTTCTGACATTATGGTGTTGATATTATGTACTTTGGTTCCACCAAGCTAGCTACTGTGGTGCTTTAAATTTTATTTTGTGGGTATGAGCAAATTCAAAAGACTCTTATTAAAGTCTGTCCCGTTTGTGGTGGTTGTAACAAGAGTTAGTGGTTGAGCACAGACTCTCCACAAGTCTGAGGGAGTGATGAGCTACCATAAACACAATTAACTCTTCAATTTAAATTTCTTCTTTTATTATTGTTTGAACTACATGTGTGAGTAAAATTTATTTGTGCTCAAGTATATACACCATTAGTATTGTGTTTCTCACTTTAGGGAAATGTCTATTTTAAATCTGTATTGTAGGAATTACTAGTGATGTGCTTGAGCACAAATGGCGAGCAAGCCTAAAGACTATACTATTTTTATATGAATGATTTTGACTTCTAACACTGAAGCTACTGAAAATAAGGTCCAGTTTTTAGATTTAGCATACAGGGTAAAGGGATTTCAGTGCCATAGTAACAACTCTCTGCAACTGCTTGGAAGGAAAAAACAACAACAAAACAATACACGTTATTTAAAAGTTTTCTTTGTGATATTCTTTAGCTAAGTAGTGGTTGTAACACACAATGCTTTGACACAACTGGACATGCACCTACACAGACTTACCTTAGCAGTAGTCTAGTGGACAATGTATTTTCAAGTAAATACTGTTGCGCACGGCTTATAACCATGACAAAGAGCGCATTGACTTACCACCGCCACTAACTCGAATAGAAAGGTCCCTTAAGTTCAAGTTTGAAGCAAAGAATTCAAAACGGTAACAATTCATTTCTAGGGTGATACGGGTACTGATCGATAACCAAGAGGATTCTGTTTAGTGCAATTTGGGACGGGGTCGACCCACATAAATAGCACAAAAACGCGGAGGTCAAAGTACAAAATGACATTACATACGTCCATACATATAATACAAATAAACTAGTGGTGGGCTTGAGCACAAATGGCGAGCGAGCGAGCCTGAGGTTACACATAAATGTTACTGTTTTAGCTTACTTCATGCAAACACTATAATAGCAGTTATGACATTTGATTTCAGCAAACAAATACAAAATCACTGTCTTACCTTATTAATGGTAACTTTTGTAGTATCAAACATCTGCCATTCTGATAATCTCAATCACCAGTAACTCTTGAACACGCTCTCAGCTAAGATAAAAAATAAACCAATGTTATTATTTGTAATTTTAGCCAACAAAATATGGAATTACTACTTACATCATTCTTGAGTATTGATAACTTCTGTAGTATCAAATTGAAGTTACTTTGACCATCTGAATTACCTTGAATTCTTGACAACAAGCTCTCACCTACAAAAACAAAAGACAATCAATTTTAGCACACAAATACAAAATTACTTTCTTACCTCATTTTCTTGAACAGTGGTAACTTTTGTAGTACCAAATTTGAGTCTGACTATTTGAATTTACCAGTCACTGTTGACAACAAGCTCTTAGCTATAAAAAAGAAAGGCCAGAGTTATTTTGCATATTAAGCTAATATGGAATTGCGTACTTACCTGGCATCCCTCGAGTAGTAGTAGCTTCCTTAGCATTAATACTTTATGTGCTTACATACACTTTTCAGAAGTAGTGATAGCTGTCTTAGTACTGACTACAGGTGGCTCTTGAGAACTAGTAACAAGCCGCACTTAGCCGGAAAAAAGGCGAAGTTTTGAATTTAAATCTGGTAAAGGGTCTTTAATGTCATAGTAACCGATCGAATCAACTTTTTGTTTCTTGAAAAGCAAGCGTTTTCGCAGGAATTTTCTCACACTTTGGAGCTTAAGTATAAAGTAAGACTTGCTTAATGCTGTAGTTTCAGAATAAACTGGGGTCAAGCCTAAAAAGCCGTGTTTTTTTAAAGAAAAAACGTTCCACGCGCGCGCGTTTAAAGGGCATACGTACAATCCATACATACATACCTACATATATATATATAACATATACCCGATTTTGCATTATCCACCCCTAATACTGTCTCGCTCGCTTCGCTCGCTCGCCAATAAACAAACATCCCCGATTTTCAATTGTGTTACCCCTGTAAGTGTCTCGCTCGCTCGCCAATAATTTATAAAATGATGCAAATCATTAATTAATACACTATGTGAAGCAGTTTACAAAAGAAAGAATTATGTATATGTGTGAATTCCAGATTAACATGGTTGCTCTTTGACATAGAATTTTTTTTTAAAACTGTATTTTCCTGACCAAATAATTTTGGTGAATTTATGGTCTTTGGGTTTCAATATTAAACTGTACAAGCAGTGTAGTGTGCTTACCTTATGCTAGAAGAAAATACCTTGTCAGGATATGTGAGTGACTTTTCAGAATCATGAAAAGTGAGTGAATTGAATAAGTGACTATTTGGGAGTAACATGTGTGTGTTTGTATTCCTGCTGTGCCAACGACCTTCTATGCAATTTATTTTTGCAGACATTTTTTATTCTGTGTTATGTATGTAGTTTTCTTCCCCTGTGGTTGACACTAAACTAGTGAAGAAATTAGGAGAAGCTGAAGAAAAACTTTCACTTTTGGAAAAAGAGAAATTGAGAATACAAAAGGTTTGCTTAGTTACTGTGATAGTCACTGTGAACCTATAGAAATATGGTTATACTTTTTTCTAATTACTTTTTAATGTGATCATTCTAAAAGGTCAGTTTTCTAATACAGTTTATGTATTGGTTGCCATAAGCAACATCTGGCTGATAAAATATGCCTGTTTATTTGATGTAATATCTAGTTATAGATTCAAGAACAAATCTGTTCCCCAACTTAATTGATGATAGCACAATGGCAAGTAAATACAAGTCAATTAGTATGTACGTATTTGTTCCATGTTTGATAATGGCCTTACAATGGCACAGGAAATACTAGCTTCCAAGTAGAATAGTAAATATTTACATACAAATTGTGTTAAGGTGCGATGTACATAAGACACTCCCTTACTTGTTTGTGGGAGTAGAAAGCTACATCCTATTACAAACTCATTGAGTTTTCAATATATGTAATTATGTTCCTACTTTGCTAGTGATATTTTCCCCTGGATACCCAGTGTATAAGTTATTATTATATACATACATATGAGTTAGACTGGGCTAGCTGGAAAGACTGTGGATATCTCTTACCAGAATCTATCCAACATGTGAGGGTTGTAAAACCTAAATACGTATGTACTTCCTGGAACCGTTTTGTCAAGACTAGTATGGCATTTTACTTCTACAACTTGTATTATAAGCATGTTTACATTCACACTATGCATGCATATAATCTTTGCTTTTTAAGGCAGATACAGGATGTACAGTAGGAGACAAAATAAAGTTCTGGATTCCGTCCATTTGTATGGCCGTAATACGGTAGTTTTTTACTGTTGCGTTCCGTACCGTTTCGACCAAACGGCCGACACTGTTTTCTAAAAAAAAAAAAAAAAAAATGGTTAAGCTTTTTTGTCGATTCACTGATATTTAGCTAGGAACTCTTCCATAGCTATATCAGCAAGCTAAGGCCTTATATGACCCGTTAAATGCTACGGGGAAAGTGCAAAAAAGCTCGTACAAAAATTTAACTTGCTTCAATAAAGCTTCAGACCGAAGTTTCGATGGCCACACAGCTATAACCAGGTCCGCACTTCATAGATCTTCTGTTAGCTACTGATGAACTTTCAGTAGTAAAAAATCTAGGCACAAGAAGGCCCTAACATCGAGAGAAAAAAATATCGATACTGTGTAGTAGTTGAGCTAACAATTCTCCGCAAGACAGCTTCGAACAGGACGGCTTCAATTTGTTTAACCCGAAAAGTTACGCCTCCATGAGCCTGCAAACAAAAAATCATAACGTGTTATTGGATGAACAATTTTTTTTTATGTCTTTGAGCGAGGCATACGGTGAACGAGAAGGATTAAAATTGTAACACGGTCGAACGGAACGACCGTTTTTTTACCAAATGGTGTACTGTTCCCCCCCCCCCCCCCCCCCCCCATTTTTTAATCGTGCGACAGCCGTTCCTATGGAACAGAATTTGGAACTTTTTTTTTGTCTCTTACTATACTTGGGCAGTGAATGTTATGCTGAAACTGGGTTTCTTATATACATATCTGAACTATCAATTTTGATTTTTTTTTTAAATTTTAGTTTAATATTATACCTATATATTATTAGGACCATGAAATTTGCAAGCAACACAAGGAGGAAGTCGAGCAGCAGCTGCAAGAACAGAAGTTTGTATTAGAACAGCAGAAGAAACGATATGAAGAAATGGAAGTATGTGTCCAAAAGATTGACTTGATAGTCCTTATCCTCTGGCAGTAGTATACGTTTGTGTGCGCGCGTGTTTTTTGTCATAGGTTCGACACAGAGAAGAGATATCTCAGATTAGAACTGCTGGTCATGACAGCCTGGCTATTATTGTTGAAGAGTACAAGGTAAATACATACACACTGAATTGCTTTCTGAGTCAGGTTAAAGATTTAGAAATAGAAGAAATTTTAAGCACATTTTGTTCTAACTTTTGATATGCTTATGTACATACATAGGAGCAGTCTAAGGTCGTAGTTCAGCAGGAAAGAGAAAGAGCAGAAAAGCTGATCCAGGATGCTATTTCTAGGGAAGCACAGAAATCGGAGCAGTTGTTGCAAGAACAGCACCAGAGATTGTCAGCTGCATTGGAGGAGGAGAAAGACAAACATGCTCAGATAATATCAGTAGCTCTTCAGGAAGCAGAAACAAAGCATAAAGTAAGAATGTGTATACGTATGCTAAATATAATGTGTACAGCATACAATAGTGGACTCTCCTTAAACAAACTTGAGGGTACTAAGCTAAATGTTCTTGTAAACTGGCATTAATTGTTTTGATAAAGCCTTTTCAATCCACTAATTATGGCTCCCCTCCGGAGGAGGAAATGTTTCCGGTCATTCTCTGTGTGTCTCATATTCTGGGAGGCACACTTTTGAACACTTATCAATTTTTTTAACTAAATCTGCTTCATCATGCGTATTAAAAAAACTATCTCAACAAAATGACAGCTTCCTGGCTTCTTTGACTGAGACAATATCCTTTGGATCATCAGACATGAATTGTGATAGGTAGTCATTCAAGGATATTTCCATGCTTAAACTTCCCATACAGTAGGAGATGAAATAAAGTTCCGAATTTCGTTCCGTAGTACGGCCGTAAACAGTAGTTTTTTACTGTAAATTTTACCTGTTACGTACTGTTTTGACTAAACGGTCGGCACAGTTTACTAAAACGGTAAAAAAAAAACAATAACGGTTAAGCTTTTTAGTTGATTCACAGGTATTTTCTAGCTATAAACTCTTTCATAGCTATATCAGCATGCTAAGGCCTTGTATTGACCATTAAATCCTATGGGATAGTGCAAAAAAGATCATACAAAAATTTAACTTGCTTCAATTTAGCAGACCGAAGTTCTGACGGGCATAGAGCTCAAACGAGGTCCACACTTCGTAGGTCTTCTGTTAGCTACTAATGAACCTCCAGTAGAAAAAAAAATCTAAGCCCGAGAAGGTCCTAACATCGAGAAATAATCGATACTGTGCAGTGGTCAAACTAACAATTCTCCGCGAGACAACTTTGAATATGATGGTTTCAATTTTTTTTAAACTCTAAAAGCTCCGCCTTTCAGGAGCCTGTAAACCAAAATCGGAACGTTTTATTGGATAAACGATTTTTTATATTTCTTTGAGTGAGACATACGGTGAACGAGAATAATTAAAACGGTAATGCGGTCGGACGGAATAGCCGTTGTTTACCAAACGGCATACCGTTTCCCTCCCCCCCCCCCCCTCGTTTTTTTTTTTTAATTGTGCAACGGCCGTTCTACGGAATGGAATTCGGAACTTTATTTTGTCTTCTGCTATGACTGCTTCCAACTTCCTGTCTGTATCATGAAGTGCTAATAGGTAACAATTTTCCATATCTGATAATATACTGTACATTCTGAGTCCAGTTGAACTACTTCATCCTCGTGCAAATCTTCACAACTGATTTTTCCTGCTGATTATATCATAAAAATAAATTAATATAATACATTTTTACTAGGGAAAGTTCACGAATATGCTGGGAGTTAAATTCAGGGTCTTTTTTCTAATCTCTAATTGTTTTCTACAGGAGAGTATGGTGGTGGCTTTGCGTGAGTGTGAGCAAAACTGTGAAGAAAAGCAGAAGGCACTTCTAGAAGAAGAAAGAAAGAAATCGGATAGAGTTCTGGAAGCAGCTCTTGCTGATGACAAAATGAAGATGGAATCATTTATAGCTGACATAAAGGTAAAAACTTTTTTTTATTAGTTGATCTGACTGCCAGGCTAATTTGTATGGTAGTCAGTATTAGAAGTCAAGTTACATAATGGAATGGGATTCAAAGTTATGGACAGGGGTGGGAATGTTTGAATGCTGTTTTTTTTTGTTTTGTTTTTTGTTGTTGTTGTTATTTGTCAGTGGAGAGTAACTGTCATCCCTCCCACCTTTTTATGGCCTATTAATTTAGCCAATTTCTGGTTTACATAATTACATTGTTACATTGCTGTGATTTTTCTTCAATTAAGCGATAGTTAAACCATGGTTCAAGGAATTATCACTGGTTATTGCCTTGAAAGATAGAGTGATATGATAGAGTGGATGATGTCTAGTGAAGGTCACAAGACAAGGCTTTATACTTCAATAAATAATTCTTCATGTCAGTCTTCTTTAGACACAGGGATGGAGTAACTGTCCACAAAAAAAAACTTTGTACAAGCAAAAAGTAAAAAAAAATTATTTCCTTCGTAGCTAAGAGAACTATGATACATCACCCTATATCATATTTATTTGTGCGTCTCACTCTGTTTTGTCACAAACACTTCTTCTGAGTACAATTTAAACACTCTTTGTGATACAATTTGTTTTTCGCAGGGGACTTGAAGGGAATAATACAGGGTAATAACATTTTTAATCTGTGGCTGTTACCACAACAACTACGTTATAATTGTTTTTATACCACAGTTGCTATGGTAACAGCTATGGAGTAAATATGTTATTCCCATGTGTTATTTCCCTCCAAGCATCTGTGGGAAAAATATTTTTATACCACAAAGAGAGTTTAAATTGGACCCAGAAGAATTTTTTGTCAGCCAAATAGAGTGAGATGCACAAATAAGTATGACCATAAAGTGATGTATCATGGTTTTCTTTGCTACGAATGAAAACAATTTTTTTTTAAACTTGTGCGAAGCTTTCTTTGTGAATGGTTACTCCATTCCTGAAAGAACTGACACCGAGAATTATTTATTGGAATATGATATCTTTTCTTGTGAACCTCACTGGATATCAACACTCCATTGCCACTGTTTTGTTTGAAAGCAGCGGAAAGGAAATGAAATGCACTTCTTATCTATGTTTGGAATGATCCTTGCTACATAAACTAGACATAATTTTGCCCTTCAAACAATGATAACTGCTCTTTTATTTGGGCTTTTGCTCTGTTCAAAAAGGAAACTATAATGATATAAAAAGTTAAACCACCATGGCAACTCTTGGAATAATAGGGTAAAGTCTCTTTTCCTGCATTCTTCCCCCTTTCACAATAAAAACAACAGCTAAACTTGTTTCTAATTTTCAATGGTACAGGTTTATAGATTCTTAATTCTTCCATTACTGTCACAATAATGTGTATTGGTTAGTTTTTTTGAAAACCACATGTAAAGTGATAAAACAACCATGGGCAGGGTGTGTAGTTCCAATGCTAATGTGATGTGAATAGGCCTGCTACACTTTAAAAAATACAATATTTGTATCACTATACTCATGCTTTATTTTAGAAAAATCATGAGCAGAAAATGGAAGACGAACAGGAGAAAACTAAGGAGGGTATACAAGCTGCCCTAGAGGAAGAGAGAATTAGAAGCAAGGTAAATGCTTAACAACTTCATTTTATTAAGTACTATATTACACTACTCGAATTTTATTCTAATTCCCAATTAGAACAAATGAATGTGTTCAATTTGCTTGAATACAACCTAATCAAATAATGCCACCCTATCAATTGCCTAGTGAATTACTACCAATCTTGAATTGATGGTTTTAGTGCTGAGCACTCCTGAAAATCATGTGTAGTCAAAATGGTGTCCAATATTTACCTGCTAAATTTCACCTTTGAGGATATATTGCGAGTTTGAACAGATGTGTTGACTAGGTAATTAATTACAAATTCCTAGACTTCATGTAATAACAATAAAGGCATTTATAAATACAATCATGAAATCCTACAGTGCCTATTACTATTAATGAGGTAAAGTGGTAGAGTTGGGAGGCAGTAGAGTAATACAAAAATGATAATTGTTAATCATATGAGGGCAAGAAAAGATGGTATGTGAATTTGGCAATCTTTAACTAGTCATATCTATCATTTTTGTAAATATCGTTCAGTAGCCACTTGCTTACGTACTAACTGGGGCTGTCCACACACATAGTACTAACTAGTGGTGCGCTCGAATAGCGCAAATGCATGGCGAGCGAGCAGACTCTTTTTACAGAAAAATAGGACAGAAATTACATCTAACTGTAGTGCACAGTCTAACCCTTTCCATTCTCAGTTAGCATCAAAGAATCTAAAGGCTCTGATCCCAGACTACGGAAGTGGACCCATGCATTGTAGTAACAATAACAGAATTACCTGAATAAACTTCGAAAGCAGTGGCAAAGAAGCGCAGCTTGACAAAGACTTCACAATTGTTTCAAGAAGAGAGTAGCTAGAAACTTTTTGGTTGAAACAAAGTTGGGTAAGGCAGTGCAGCAGGATTCTCCGTGCTAGTTAATTGAAAAATACTGGAACTATGAACGCTTTACCTAACTTACGTAATTAGAAGCGCGGGAGAAATATTTTGACGTACGTATACATATATATGTATACTATATATCTGAAATCTCAATTGAACACGACTGATAGTCAGCTTCGCTCGCTCGCTGAATGATCTCAGAATTTTCCTATTTATTGAGATTTCATTTAGTATTGTACGTTTGTTCACTGCTTTATTTTTAACATTACTGATTTACTATGCAGCTAATGGGTAATGAATAAATATGCAATCAGTAAGTCGAATGTATTGCGTACTAGCACCTGGAATTTAAAAGTGAACATTACTGAATCATAGTCTGTTCTGAGCACCCATTGTTTAAGATGATTGTCTAAATCACAGTCCTAATGGAAGACCAACTGCCACAAAGTTCCTGTTGTCTGGTTTGAACATGGTATTCCACCATCACCTCTTGCTGCCTCTGCATACACATCAGGATATCTTTAACTTATGTCCAAGAAAATTAAACATATCGGGTATAGCAAGTACTTTCAGCTGTAACAATACTCTTTGACTTCAGCCTAGGATGCTGGGATTGTGGCTTTACTGTCTATCATCCATGGGTATTCCTGGGAGGCTCCACCCACTTATATGGGTGTGTCAAATAGTCATGTTGTCAAATTAAAATTTAAACTGCTAGAATTCATTTGTGAAATTTTCAGTAACCTTGAGTAAGAGGGAGGGGGTGGGTAAGCATGTGTGAGATTGTTCCATCGTTTTGCTTAGATGAATTAAAAAAAAAAAAATTTTGAAGTCATTTTAGAAATGGAACATTGAGATTCTAAGAGACTAACATTGTTATTTCACTGGTGCCTTGGTTACCCATGCTCGTTGTCTTAAGCATGGCATAATAAATGTATTAATTTTTAATTGCTCATGTATGTATAATATGTACATATGTACGTGGCCAAAAATTAAATATTCTGTTCGTATGAAAATTCAAATTTATATAAAACAATGTTTTTAATGCCACTGCTATTTTTCAAACATGAATTTTTTTTGCGGTACTTTATGCAGTTTAGGTTTTTGCTGGTAAGTTTGGCAATCTTCATTAATTTTCACTAGCTACTCGTATAATCATGGCCTTTAATGGAAGCTATTGAATTCATAATTCCCACCATATTTTCTTAGCCAAAAGCGCTGTAGCACATAAGTCTGGGTGTTTACCCAAACTCAGGTTAGTAAAAGGTATTTGTCATTGTAACTCTGGTGTGAAGCTTAAAAGGTGACATATGTATTTACCTTGTAATTACAGGAACAGTGGAGGGAGTTTTTAGAAGAAGAACGTTCAAGATCTTCAGAAGCCATTAAAAGATCCGTTGAACAAGCCAGGAGTGAAGTTCAGGTTAAAATGGAAGATATAGCGAAGGTAAACTATTACATATCTTTTTACATATCTCCTATTTGTAACACTTAGTAATTTTGATGAAAGTCAGGGCTGATGTACATACATGTATTTTAAATAGGTGTACATGTATATACTATTGAAATACCTGTGCCATATTTATGTCGATTGGATGCTGGAAAGTACATATATGATTTATAATGTCGAGTCACCTATTGGATTACGTCATGTAATCTGATTAGTACATATGTGAATTTAGTTTATGTTTAAGTGTCAAACAAAGTGTTCAAATTTTTTAATTGGGATGTGGAGAAGCTTGGCCATCTAACTTAAGAAATCCTCATGTTGTAGGATCTATCGGGCCTATTTTCACAATACTCTCTCACATGTAATTTGAATAATTGAAGTGTGATGGACATACTGTACGTATGTATTAGTGCTAGATCCATGATTTCCTAACAAAATTTACTGCTGAACATTTATTATGCTTAAAAAGATATTGCAGGCTTTAGACTTTGTTACAGTGCAACAGGCTTAAAGAGTAGAACTTTGTTTTTCTTGTCCATTTCTGAATGTTTTGTTATTATCTTCCAAAGTACAGGTTCTACTGGTTCCAAACTTGGTACAGACATGAAGACATCTCAACTGATCACATATGTGGTTTTAAAATTGTCTCACCAAATCATGTACTTAATTTATAAGGTGTGAATTAACATGTTGTTGTTGTTGTTTTTCGCTTGAGTGTCAAATTGCTTTAAGCTGGCATTTTTTAGATCCATGGAGTTAAGGTCTGTTATGAACTTGTTTAGTTCTTAAAAGACCAAAGTTTGGAATGGAGGGCTCTGCATATGGATTGACTTCTTATATTTTGCTCAGTAATGTGATATATCGCCAATTTTGGACAAATTTGGTGAGTTTCATAGTTTGGAGACCGCAATTCATGCATGTGAAGTATTTAATGTTGAAATATTACTTATCTATGTCTCCACTAACATGGTGCAGAGGTTGGGAGTCATTGCCTCACTTGTTGCAAAGAAATATCAACTTTAGTAATAGCAGATCTCCAAAAATTCCACGTTGCAGCTCAAGGAATGTAGCGGTTTTAACATCATGAAGGCTTGTGGAGAACTTGCGTTTCCCATGCGGGTGGGGATTCCCCATTGAATGCGGTTAATTAACAGCTAAAGGATCATCATAAACCAAGAAATAACTAAAAAATATATAAAAGCTTGCCCGTTAGGCTCAAAATCTAGCTGTGACGCTCAAAATCTAGCTGTCAGGCATGGTGGACGTGTCGTGCTGTCCCTCTAGCTAAATGCCGGATCGTGTCCGTGGACAAGAATAATGCAAATGGCTAGCATATTAAATAGTTCCAGTTTTTTAAATCGCAGCTAAACTTTAGGCATTAAATAATTACGGTACCTTAATACCTCACCCCTAACACGAGAATTTACTTAAGCTAGCACTTCCATGTCTGCACAGCACTGCACCACAAAGTAAATCTGGCAGGTAACGAGCACCACAGGGCGCCAATCTCTTTAATATTGCAAGGTCAGAGTCTCTGACGTCACAGCTGCAACATTCTTTAGGCCACAAACGCAATTTTCTCGAGATCACTTGGTACAAAAACTGATTTTTCTTCTCAACAAATGAAGCAACCGCTCCCAATCTGTGCACCAAGTTAGTGGAGACATATATAAATAAGTTTTCAAATTAAATACTTCATTTATATAAATTGCAGTCTCCGAACTATGAAACTCACCAAATGTGTCCAAAATTGGCGATTATATCACATTACTGAGCAAAATATAAGAAGTCAATCCATATGTAGAGCCCTCCATTCCAAAATTTGGTCTTTTAAGAACTAAATAAGTTCATAACAGACCTTAACTCCATGGATCTAAAAAAATGCCAGCTTAAGCAATTTGACACTCAAGCGAAAAAAAGAAATACATGTTAATTCACACCTTATAAATTAAATACATGATTTGGTGGGAAAATTTTAAAACCACATTATATGATCAGTAGAGATGTCTTCATGTCTGTACCAAGTTTGGAACCAGTAGAACATGTTTTTTTAAAAAGATAATAAAACATTCAGAAATGGACAAGAAAGACAAAAGTCTACTCTTTAAGCCTGTTGCACTGTAATTCCATTAAATCATCTATAAGCAAATATATAAGCACAACATTTCTGTGTTCGTGTATTTGTTTTTTCTGATTTTTTTTTTTTTTGGTTGCTGTTGCTTTTCTTTGGGTATTAATTTCTTGCCCATGTCCTTCTCAGAAGACAGAAAAATATGTTTGAAAACATTTCACTGCTTATTATTTCAACAGATTTAAAGAAATGTTTTGAAGTATGGTGGTGAAACTATGGGGTTTTTAACATCTGAACTCTCATCTGTAACAGTCAAGAATAGTTTTAATGAAGTCGTCTACTTTTTATTTGTGTAATATGTTTTAGGCATCTGAGATCAGTAAACAGAGATCACTGGCAAGTTTGGACCTATTTTTAGAGAGTGCAAGGGCTCAGCTGAAGATTTTGATTTCGAATTCTCCAGAGAATACTGATGCTGAAGATATTTCTCCAGAAATCTATTAGAAGATGACGCATTGTTTTTAAATTATCTTAGGATTTTTGTTTTTATGTAACCAATTTTTTTTTATATCTTACCTGCATTTTATGCTCATATGTTGACTTGTGTACCTGTTTTTGTGATATTGGTAATATTATTTGAAGGTTATTATATGATTGTGTATAGAGCTTGCAGATATTTCACTATCTAATCACCCAGAGAAACTTGCCCTGTGGCTTTACAAACTAACACAGTAAAGCATTTACAAGTGCCTCAAATATTGTTCTTGTCAAGGAGCATATAATTTGCTATACTCACAACATGTTCATCTACTTTTCCGATGTTCCAAATTGTTGGATGTACAATAAGTGTGGTGTCCGATTCAATATGTATATATTAGTAAAGTGGCATGCCAGAAGTAGTACATTTTGTGATGAAAGAGTTAAATTTGATACACGATGTATTTGCATAATGAACCTCCAATTAGACCTTTGGCTACCTCTAGGTGCTAACTAATGAATTACCACTAGATTTCTAATGAAATGGTTTCCTTGATCAAATGTAATATAGTGTATCAAATGAAAGTGTGTGCTTAGTAGAGCAATAGATCACATTTGTATTTCAAACCATTCACAAGTTTTTTCTGGTCATTTTGGATTTAATAAAATTATTGCAATAGCTATACGAGTCAATAGTGTATTAAGAACTTCATAAGTGCATCGCATGTAAACCAATCGGACATCACACATTTAATAACATCAGGCGGCTTACTACCATGACCTACATGGGCATCAATGTAAACCACTACACAAACTTTGTTACAATGAGAAAAAAAAAAGACTTAGTTGTAAGTACACTTGCCCTCTCCCTCATGCACAAAGAAGTGTTTTTAAAATACAGTCCTATTGTATTTGCCCCAACTGCCAATACTGTGAGCTGTCAGGTATCTGAAATGCTTGCCAGTTCCAAGCACAATTCAAAGTTTAAACACACAGCAGGTCACTCTTTGCAATTCCTGACTGAGGCTGAAAAAAAAAAGCTTCACTGTGTTTGGGTTCAAGATACATAAGACAGAAAACGCAATTATTTGTTTTTAGCCACTTCTTTGAATGAAATCGTTACGCCGAGAAAATGGTAAAGGGTTACTTCACGACACGAAAGTCGTTGCACTTGTCATATTATAGGCGTGGTTATATTTAGTGTCGATTTCGCGGGTGGCTATTCCTTACCCAGATTTGAAGGTAAGGCGGTGTTCTTGTAGTTTTATATACATTCTGCCTGACCCTATCCCCCTTTAGCCCAGCACCAACATTCAGTAGTAGAAAAACGAAATAAAGCAGACAAAAATTGTATTCACTCGCTGATATTACTTCCGCATTCCTTTGCTATTAATACTGCTCCGTTGGCCTGTAGTACCGAGGATAAACGTGTAGTGGTGCTGAGGGAGACTTAAAACTTCGCTTGGAACAAAACGGTGAACAAGTCTGGAAGGAAACTTAGCTGTACACGAACGTCTGAATTTACAACTTTGACAGGTTAGAGACCAGTGGATTTGGGCTGATTAGTCACTTTTTATTGAATCATTGAAATGATAAACAGAACTGACACACAATATATTTATCTAGTGATATCTCAATCATTAGGTACTTTATCAGTTAATGATTATAGAATTCTAAATCCTTTATAATACAATTGAAACCATCACCTCATTGATAGTTGTTTTATCCTATCATGAAAACCTAGTGTCAAAATTTGTTGGTCATCTGCTTTGAAAGAATCTATGGTTAAAATGGTGGCAATAGCCTTACTCATAGCTTTGCCAGGCCGTCATACAACATGCATGTGTTAATACTGTGTATGTACATTTACATATATTATATATTATTTCATAGATGGCAGACAGTTATGAAGAATTACAGCGAGAAAACAGGAAGCTAAAAACAGAACTGTTGGCGCAAAAAGCTGTTTGTCAAAAATTAAGGGAAGAAAAAGAGGCAAGTATAAAAATTGTGGAAGATGCTGAAGAAGAAATTATGTAAGTATGCTAAATGGATTAGGAAATGCAGATACGTAGGTGTTTGGTTTAAATTCATACACAAGGTCATTTCAAATATTTATGCAATAGACTGGGAAAAAACTATCATGAATGACCACTAAAATAACTTAAAATCATTGTTTTCCTTCATGATATAAATAGCCTCCTGTATATTTGTGTTCACTCAAGGTTTTTCATTTTTTCCCTATGTTGCAAGTTACCAAATGTGAATTGGTTTTTATTTTCATTTATTGTTAACCCTCAGCGCACATGTGCGAGAGGGTTCTAGTTGCCATCCTGTCTGTTTATCTGTCTATCTGTCATACTCTGATTTTGGAGACTGACAATTAACTGTAGATTTAGGTATGAACTTGCTGAGATCGATGATTTAAGACATATTGTGCTACTTCTTAAAATTTCGGGCTGATTTTGGAGAAAATGTGAAGCTGTCAGCTCCCTTTATATAATAGCCTTTTGTGGGTGACACCCCTTACTGTCATTTTAATCACATGACCAAATAATTTCTTGCTTCCTGCGGTAGTTTTGCTTTATGCTGAAATGTTAAGTGAGTGCTGCTGGAATTGGAGTTTCACATTGAAACTATACCGTGGAGTGTCTCTCGAATGTTTGGCTCCTCTTGTGAAGACAGCATCTTAAGTATTTACTGTTTTCATTGCTAGAACTGTATTGACACCTGATTAGAATTAGCCGAATAAATTATTCTTATGGTCTGAGAAATGATTTTGTAATGGCTAGCTTTTGTATAGTAGTGCTGAGGGTTCGCACCTTTGGTTCTTCATTTTTTATTGTTTTCAGTTCATGTTTTGTCTTCCTCATTATAATTTGCATCTTTCAATTTTGCATTCTGTGAGTTTCATTTGCTTATATACTGTAAATACTTTTATGCTCTTTGTTTAATCATTTGTCTTTACTTTTATGGGTTGTTAATTTAATCATTTGTCTCAAATTATACGGCTGTGAAGATTCAGCAAAATTCAATTATCACTTGTATTGGTACGAATTTATGTTTAGAGTATCCCATTTGACTCGTGAATGCTTTTGCTTCGAGAATGTAATGATTGTTTAAGTATAGTGATGATAATTTATTTTCACTTTTAAACAGGTTTTGTATAGACATACCTCTGATAATTTATAGCTACAGTAAAGTTTCCCAATGATTGTTTTACATGTACTTGGTGAAGTAATCGGTCTTCTGTCATACCTCAAATCCTTAACATTTGAAACTTATTGTTACATATGCATTCTATGTAACAGTTTGAAGTAATATTCATGCATTAATCTTGTTTTATTCAATGGAAAGTGTAGGATATCTGAGACTTAAAAATTTAATTAAAATTGTGTGTCCATCTTGACTTCAACCGATCATCAAATTGTGCCACAACAATCAACAGTCACTTATTCTAAAGAATTATACAGACTCTACTAAATATTAGAGTTTTGTCAGTCTTTAGAGGCCCATGAATTAATTGCTTTATAGGATGTTTAGTAGTGTAGTTGTAATCATTGTGAGCTTCAGTCATACTTGTGACATGCGATATACAATACACAATTGAATTTTAATGCACACATGTGGTACATGATAGCAATACAACATAACAACTGTATGTATTTAATTTAAAGTACATGTAATTTATATAATGTAATTGTTGAAAATATTAGCAAGATGTATTTTTTATTTTGGTAGGCATTTGCGAGAAGAGCTTAATTTGAGAGAGCAAAGATTTATGAGTATGAAAGAAGACAAAGAAAATGAAATTTCATTGCTGAAACAAAGCATTCGTGATTTGGAATTGCAATTGCGTGAATTTACTAATATTGATTCGAATGGTAAGTACAGTAGGTGTAGCAGTTGCTGGAAACTGAAATAAAAGGTACATGTATACGTGATTACAAGTCTGTTAATAAATACCTTGGATTGAAGTACCAACTCAATTTAATTTCTGTGATGACCCTAGTTAAGCAGGGTTCCATATAGGATTTTGTTTCACAGGGGAGGGGTGAAATTGTGATTGAATCACTGTTTTGTTTATTTGAAGAAAAAAAAATACTAAAGAAGAATACTTGAATGCGTAGATTAGCTTTACATAGCACAGTTTAATTTGTTAGAGAACATTTCGGTCCGTGGACCTTGTTCAGCTATAATGAGAAGTTTGCATGATGTGTATGTTAAGCGAACAGCAATGAACGAACCTCTTTTCTATAATAAAGCATTAGCATAGGAGAAGAGCTATTGGCTGAGTGGGCTATTTTTCAAATGAGGATTTATTCAAGAAGGAAATAAGGCTAAGCAAAGCCACTGGACAAAGTATCAGGGGTTTAAAGGTCCTAGATGAAGTTTTGCTGCCTTCAGAGGAAGTCCTTTTGAGACGTTGTGAAATGATATTATGCTTTCAATGGTGTAGCAACAGCTAACAGGACAGAATGTGGCATGACTGATGAAAAAAGGGAATTGTGGACTGAATATCAGTCTTGGACACTGAACAACAAAGGGAGAATCTATTCAGTATGCAAGACTGATATTCAATGCACAATTCCTTTTTTATCATAATAATTGAGCAATGGTTTGTTTGTTTGTTTTTTTGCTTAAATCTGAAGGTGTCATCAATTCTCAGTTCTTAAATTACAACCTGGTTGCATTTGAATTTTTTTTTAGTAATGCAGTACCTATGTACATGTATGTATATAATAATATGCTTGTCAGGCAGTAATGACGACATAATTCATTAGCTAAATCTGTTAAAGCAGTGTCAATAGTGGGTTGGTAAGGCATCGTCAGTAATGAGCTGATAAAGTGTCGTCCATTCCAGGTCCGACAATTTTGTGTTAATGAATAAAACTGAGTTTGGTTAGTAAAGCATTGTCAATACTGATGCCCTTAGTATCATGTGCATTCATGAAGAGGGGTCAAGAAAAATAAACTGATGACAATAACGTGTGTATTTGTGAATAATGAATAATTCTTCTGAGTACACGTCATTTCATGAATAATTCTTAGCTGAGCCGTGTAGGTAAAGCATTAATTAATGATGATAATGGTGGTGTGTGTATTAGTTACGTAATAAAGCTGATTCTGGTTGGTAAAGCATGGGTGACAATGGTGGTGTGTGTATTCATGAATACGAGGGTTAAGAAAAGTGAGTGAGAATAAGTGGATTGATGATGTAACTAAGATATACTTGTTATTTGCTACTGCATTCCTAATTTGCAAAACCGAGTTCATCAAGCACCACTGTGTGTGTACATGCACTTGTTAGTACAGAATATTGCATCTGCTGTGTTGAATATTATGTAAATATTATGCCCTTTTTGGCATTAGCTATTTATCTTTACGATAATTATCTATGATATATAAATTAATTTTTCCAATTTTTTTTAAAGTTCAAGAAATGCCCACTTACTTTCTTCATTCATCTGACTTATAAATGGTGTGTTTTGTGGTAAATACACTGAAGGTCTTCTGGAAAAAGTGTAGACTGCTTAAATATTGTTATGCTTGAAATAGTATCTGCATATTAACTCACTAACCACCAATTGGATATGGTATTTTCAGAGCTGTGGTATTAGGTGATTATATTATGCCATCGGCTTGTAACACTGCTTGCAACCATGGCTGCTGTAGTAGCTATGCCAATGATACCATTTAGGCAATACTCCTCTTAATTTAGTAATTTTCTATACAATAGCATCACAACACTATAAATAAATTCAAGTGTGTGTTACCTGGAATTAATAGCTTCCCTTAGTATCTCACTAATCCAAATTACTTTTCAATGGAAACTAACCGTTAAATTTTCATTCATACTCAAGGACTCCTCTCCTACTCAATTTTAAATTCTTGGGATGCATACATATACATATTATACTAAAATTATTAACATTTTAATAATAATTGAACTATTTTAGTTATGGTACAGCATATCTGGTTGAGAGTCATCTTTTAAATCAGTAACTATAAGCACAAAGTAATCTATTTATACATTTATAGCAATTAAAATGATTAATTTTCACAAGTAAAAAATTAAAAATACATTGACATGCTTACTGTCAATAGTACGAGATTAGCATTTGTGCGCCCATTACAACTACTGCAAGCAAAAAAAAAAAAAAAGAGAGAGAATACATCTAAAAAGTGATTTGTCCAGAGTGATATATGTGTCTCATGATCCAATCTAGTGAAAACTGCTATTGACGAACCAATATAATATATATAATATATACTGTAGATTGTCTAATTAAAAGTCTACAATCAGTACCAATCTATAGATTGTATTGTACAATCTATAAATGAGTTGCACTATCCATAGACAGTGTGTCAATCTGCCCAATCTATGAATTTATAGAATGTGCGGCATAATCTAGCATTGTTCAAATTCTTGCAAAGAGCAGAACATATATACATCAAACATAATTACCTGGGTAGTATTTTCTTGAAATTTATTATTATGGTTACTGAGAAAAACTGAATACCAGTGTACCAGTCAAAGGAGACATTTAGCTTCAAAGCTCAGATGCAACTGTCACCATTGTATAGAAAATCAAGTAATTTACTGATTGAAATTGAAGAACATGAGATAATCTCATTAGACACCGAATGAACACGCCATAATGATGGCAAGACTGGTACTTCAAGAAAACCCACACAGACAATTTAATTTCAGTTCATTATCCATTTGAACACAAGCTGGCGGTTGTGACGTCATTTGTGCTAAGAGCATTACAATTATGGGATATAATACAATGGTTATGATAGATATACTTGAAGGCTCAAAATTTGAAGGAAAAAAGTTTGTTTTGACTCTCTTCTGACCAAACTAGAAAATTTGATCAAATATGATCACTTTTTGTTTATTTTTATAATGAAACTGGTACGGTATCTTCGCTTATAAATATTTTACTGCAATTATGCATAAGCTACAGTAAACTTCCTATAAATAGAGAAATAACCGTATGTTATCATAGGAATTTTTTAAAAATTGCTGAAGTTAGGCTATACCGCAAGAGCAGTTAGCTCGAAGATGGCTTCTTCCATGTCTTGTTCTTCAAATCAATACACAGCATGTGCTACGGTGAATATGTTTGTAAAAGACTAGTTTAGTGATTGTATAAGTAGTTTTAGTGTGTCTGAAGGTGACTGCTTCATTTTATCAGACCCAGGAGCTGTTGCTGATTGATGATTAGCCTGTGGCTATAGCTGATAATGCAGAAGCTTTAGCTGACGACGAGGCTCTTACTGAGGATTCTGAAGCTCCAGTTCAAAACTTTTCCTACTTTCAAGGTGCTGATGGTAGTTTTGACTGATTCATAAGATTGAAATGGCCTATCAGTTATAATTCCCCAGAATAGCCAAAATAATATAGCACAAAAATTAAGCAAAGTATCTGGTTAATTTTGATATAAATTATACTATTATCTATACTGATCAATATTTCTATGTGTTAGTTTGCTCTGTAATGTACCATTGGCAATATATTGGAGTCATAAGGTGTGCAACATCTCAACTAAAAATAACATACACATTTTAAACTTTTATTGGGTGAAAATAAAGCAAAATTATGGTTTTACATCAATACATAATGACACTTCCATTCATGCTGAGCAAAATGCTATGTGTCATTTTCCTTTAAGATAACATACTTGAAAAGTATAGTCGGAAAGTTGATATTTCCTCCTCAATTAAGTATGTGCGACCTACCATTCTTGAGGCATTCCCATTGGAAATAAAAGCAAATGTAATTTATATTATATGATATAATATATTATAATATACATGTGCACAATACTTATTATATGAGTCAGAGTGTGATATGGCGAGATATTTCATGAGCAGGCTAATTTATTTTCACGAGCCTGAGGCGAATGAAAACAAAGTGTAATAGTGAAATATCTTAATTGCCATATCTCTCTAACTGAGTGTAATAAGTGGTTTATTCTATGCTAAATATCTTCACTGCGGTAGTTTGTACTAGGACTGGTAACTCTCAGTGTAATGTAGGGGCTCCCCAAACCCCCAGTTGATATTTTAGCAGCTGCTCTAACTAGGTTGGGTAAGCTACATCAGAGGAAAGTTGCTATAAAAAACTAGGAAAACTGGTTAGCTAGGTCGATAGCTATAACTACTGGGGTAATGAGTTTGGCAATACAATGTGAAATAATAATTATGAGTTATTTCATCGTCGCATACCTAAATTAGTATTGTGAAGATATCTAGGGTGGAATATATATATTATATATGGTGAAATATTTCATGAGCAGGCTAATTTATTTTCAGGAGCCAAAGGCGAGTGAAAATAAAGCCTGAGAGTGAAATTTCTAGCCATATCACTCTGAGGAGTGTAATAAGTGGTTTGTTCCAAACTAGATATCTTCACTGAAGTAATTTATTGGTAACTCATGGTGTTAAAGTTAGCCAAAACTCACTAGGGGCTCCCCACAACCCTAGCTGATATTATAGCAGCTGCTCTAACCTGGCTGGGTAGGCTCCACTGGAGTAAAGGTAGGTGGAATAGAGAGGTATCGAGCTGCTAACTGAGACAGCATTGGGTATCTGGTTTTATTTGCTCCCCACCATTCCAAGGCATAAAGGCTAGTACTCTCCTCGCCAATGTATCGAGATACTTCAGTTCCCAGCTGTTCTTTTCTTGATATTGGAACTTCTGAGTCCTTTGCTGGTTGAGCTAATTCCCCAATTAATTCCATCAACTTAAATTCTCCTTTTTGTCTCTTTGCTGCAGGTTCAGTTGCACTACTGCACTCAGCATTTGAAGAGATCAAATAGAAATCTGACTCTAACTCAGCAATTGTAGTCTTTCGCTCAGATTCTGGAAGGAATTTCAAGCTTTTGAAGCGAGGGTCTAAAAGAGCTGTCTTTGTTAATAACTTGAGATTATCCCCTGTGTACCGATCTGTCAAGTCATCCAGCATTATCTTCTTCATAGCTTTTACCAGGGGACTGTCACTTGCTGTCGCAACAAAGTGTGTTTCCAACAACTTGGTAAGAATCGGTCGCATCATGGAAACAGTGACCCACTTTTCTGCACCAATTGCTTCAGTGATGTCAACAAGTGGTTTTACTGTGAGAGTAAACTCTTCCAGTGTTTTGAACTCTGACTCATTTAGCATCAAATCGGTCTAATGAATTTCCAGGAGTGTAGCACACAAAGGCTGCTGTTGTTGCAGGATACCCTGAACCATGTAATAAGAAGAGTTCCAGCGAGTGGGAACTTCTTGGATAATGCAGAGTTCCTTATGTCCAAGACTGTTTTGCTTCTGCTTCAGAATGTAAGATGACTTGCTAGAATGATGAAAGTGTGTGGCAATCCTCTTACAATGAGTAATAGCCTTTACAACTTGAGGCAACTTCAACACCTTTTCAACACCCAGCTGTAAAGTATGAGAAAAGCATGGTAGACTTGGCCAACCAAGGTCTCTGACAGCAGCAGATATATTTCTTCCATTATCTCTGGAGAGGTTACATTCTACTAAATTCCATTCTGAGAGAATCTCTTGTAACTCGTGTGCTATGTTAGCAGCTGAGTGTGTCTCAGGAAACTCTTTAGTTTGTAGTATATAATGCTTCATTGTAAAAGAATTGTCAATGAAGTGAATTGTAACCCCAGTATAGGCGTGGTTAGCTCTGAAGTCCATTCTCAGTAGTATGAGAGCAAATGATACAGTCTGGGATACTTCATTCTTGATTTTTTGACGTTCAGCATCATACATCTCAGGTAAATACTTTGTTGTGATGGTTTTCCTTGAAGGAGGATCGTAACGTGGCTCAAACGTCTTCAACAAGTGCCGAAACCCACTATCATCTACTGTATCCAAGGGTTGCATGTCTTTTGCTACAAAATAGCAAACAGATTCTGTCAGTTTGTTCCATTTTGGAGAAGAAGTGGGGATTTTTTGAACAGAGCTTAAAGTTTCAGTCAGAGTACGTTGAGTTGGTGGTGGCCGATTTCTTTTGTCCAAAGCTGGCAGAGCAGAGTACACATTTCTGTGATGCTCTTTCAGGTGGCAGTGTTCCAGCTGCATCTTTATGAGATGAACTATGAGAATGGTGCATGTGTGTTGCTAGGTACATGCAATTTAACCTAAATTACATTAGTCCACAGTGTCCTCCATTTGCTGTACTCAACTTTAGTGCTGGGCGATTGATAGTTACTATCACTGTATCGTGATATTAGCTAGCTTAAAGAGCCTAGCACTCAGGGGGGTCCTGGAAGTGGAGGTTAGTGGTGTTTCCAGAATACTTTATGAAAGTAGAGCACAGCTTACAATAAACCTTTTTTCGATTCTTTTTTTCTAGAATAATAAGCCAGGGATTTTTTTAGAAAAATTGCTAAGGGGGGGCAAAATAGAGATTTTTGTTAGCAAGGGGGGGCATGCATGTGTCAGAGTGCATGCATTAATTGTGTGTGTGCCTGTATTAATTATTAATGTGTGTGTGCCTGCTTAAGTGTGTGTGTGCCTGCATGATCCAGCTTGAATAGCAGTGACCTTGCAAAAAAAGGGTGAAAAGTAATGTAATTGACATGTCATATTGACACCTTTTTATGATTGTTTGCACCTGCAATAGCTGTACACAAACTGGAGACAGTTGCCAGGCCAGAACTTGCAAGCACAACCACAACAGTTGTGCTTGCAAATGCTGGCACAACCCTGTCAGCCTATATAAGTCTGTGCTTGAGTAGCTTAGTTAGTTAGTTCAAGAAGTCTTGAGAAGATGGATATTCGGCATTACTTTAGTGCAAGCACTTCAAAGCAGTCTTCTACACCAGCATCTACTAGTAGTAGCAGTGAAGATGAGGAGCCATTGTCTTCTGATAGCCAAAGCCTAGAGCCACCTCCAACTAAAAGAAGTCTTTCCAGCACGGCTAACTATAGAGCTAAGTCGAAGTATAGAACAAAATCAGGCCAGCGGAAGTACAACAAAAAGTGGGAAAAGCAGTTTCTTTGGTTAGAATATGATGAAAATTACCGCGGAGCATTCTGCAAAACTTGTCGAAAGTACGATCATCATCCTTCTCAAAAGACAGGTGGAGCATGGATTACAAAGCCATTTAAAAATTGGAAAAAAGCGGTTGAGAAGATGCGTGCCCATGCAAAGAGTGATACTCACATTCGCCGTTCCGAAGCTGAATTGCTGGCTACTAAGAAGGAAGTATCCATTTTAGAGCAACTGCGGAGTGTCACAGAAGAGCAGAGGATCAGAAACAGGAAGGGAATTAAGGCACTTTTGCGATGTACTCACTTCCTTGCACGAAATCACATTCCTCACACCACCAATTTTGCTGCTCTGGTTAATTTGATTGTGTCTTGTGGTGATGATTTAAAACAATTTACTGAAAAATCTGCAAGAAATGCTACCTACACCTCTACAGATTCTGTTTCCGATTTTCTGGAGGCACTGGGATTGTGGGTAGAAGAATCTCAGCTCAAACGCCTTCGCAAGGCTCCTTTCTATAGTGTGATGGCTGACGAATGCACAGATATATCAACAATCGAAGAGCTTTCTCTTTGTTTTCGTTGGGAGGAAAATGGAGAACCCGTTGAACATTTTTTTGACACCATTCCATTGAAAAAAACTGATGCTGCATCTATCTATACCACTTTGACTGACTGGTTCAAGCAGAAGGGTATTCAGCCTACTAAGCTTGTCGGAATGGGGTTTGATGGAGCAGCAACGTTTTCTGGAGTCAGAACTGGAGTCCAGGCGAGACTCAAGAAGAATTCTCCTCGAGCTCTCTATGTTCACTGCCATTGCCACTTACTCCAACTTGCTTGTGTTCAAGCTGCAAACCACACTCCTGGAATTGAGCATGTTTACAAGACATTGCTCACTCTATGGAAATTTTTTCACTACTCTCCCAAAAGAGCAGAACACCTGAAGAGTGTACAGCGTGTGCTTGACCTACCTGAACTGAAGGTCACCAAACCGTCCGACACCCGTTGGTTAGCTCATGAACAATGTGTCAAGGCAGTGAAAAAGAGCTATGCTTCCATTGTGATTGCTCTTGAGACCTTCTATGAGCAAACACATGAGCCAGAAGCACTGGGGCTCAACAAAGCTCTATCAAAGAAGTCTACTGTGATGGCAATCTACCTCCTTGACTTCGTGCTGCCCCAAGTTGCTAAACTAAGCAGATGTCTTCAAGCAGAAAAGCTCGACTTGACCGCTATTTCTGGTTTGGTTGATTCTACTCTGCAAACTCTTCATGAATCTTTGTTACCTGCTGCAAATTGGGTGCTGGAGCTACTAGATGCCCAAGATGAGCTTCAAGCTATCGCAATAATTGACTCTGAATCTATCACTTCCTTTCAAGATAAAGTGGCTAAACCCTTCGTCACTGACTTGAAAGAAAATATTTCGAGGAGATTTTCTTCCCAAGATATTGTAGCATCATTTAGTATCTTTGACTCTTCAAAGCTACCACAAAAAGACTCTCCTGATCTGTCGTCATATGGGGATGAATTCCTTGGTGTTCTTGAGGACCACTACGGCAAGGAACTTGCAGCCAAGTCAGTAGAGGGAGAGGAATTTACCGTGCCAGCTTTAGTTTCCTCTGACATTCGCACAGAGTGGGTGACATTCAGGAGATACATCACTACTCGGCCTAAGGAAGACAATACGAAATTGCTGATGGAATTAGCTACCAACAGCATGCTTGTACAGATGTTTCCCCATCTCAGTGACCTTGCCAAGGTGTGCCTTTCGATTCCTGTTGGGACAGCATCTGTGGAACGAAGCTTCTCCCAAATGAAGATGATCAAAACAAGGCTAAGGAGTCGTCTTGGAGAACAAAATCTAGCTCACCTGATGAGAATAGCAATAGAAATGCCTGAAGAACTTCCAGATGACATTGTAGAAAGTGTAATCGATATTTGGAACAGAAAGACTAGACGTATTGCTGTATAAATGTATTGCTGTATAAACGTATTGCTGTATAAATACACTTATATTTTGCTTAAATAAAATTGTTTGTTGCCTAATAATTAGACTAATGGATATAATAATTTAAAAAAATGCAGTACATAGTCACACAGGTCTATTTAGAATAATGAAATTTCATTTCAAATGCTCAAGGGGGGGCACAAAATCCTCTAGGGGGGGCGAATGCCCCCCCCCCTGCCCCCCCCTAAAAAAAACCCTGTAAGCCCATCCTGGGCAGGGAAGCCAAAGTAGCTCCAGACGGCACTTTTTGACCCTTCCAGAGCGAGTAACTCAGCTGGGGGTGTTGCCATGTAGCAAAGTGTCTCCCAACTAGTACATAAACAGCTGAAGCCAGAGCTAGCGGCAGTCTTACTACACTGTGAAAAGCTAGATTGCTTAAACATGACACCCTTCACAAGCACTAAAAACATCCAAGCATTCTGTGCACATTTTCCCACCATACACTCATCAATGCTGTAAAAATAATATTAGTCCTAATGTTAGATTTAGGGATAATTATTTAGGAATAAAACTTCGGTACTGTTCTTTTCAGATGATGAAGATAATGTTGAAAATGAGGATACGACTTTCAGTATCAAGCCACCTGAAATACCGGATCTTTCAGCGGCAGAAATAGTAGATGCACTGGCTCAGTGGGAAGGAATGGATGAAACAATAGAACTGTTTAAGGATCATTTGGTCTCTGAATCTGGTAAGTGCACATTTTAATGGTTTCAAAGGAAGAAGGAGAAAGAGGTGGTCAAATATATCTATTAAGACGGTTGCAATTTTGTGTTGTAAAGAGTTGCTTCGCACTAATAACATTAACTAATTGAGGCTACTATGTGTCATAATCAAGCAATTGAAAGGGAGTCATGTAGTAGCTAGTCTGGAGTTAATGAAACTATTAGGTTAACTTGGTGAGAGGAAAAATAGTGTGTACAAGAAGTAAGCAAAAAATTAATTGCCTTCAAAAATGTAGTGTAAGTAAAAAAAAAATTTGAGACTTTAAATATTAAATAATGGAACTTCATTACTTTGAAGTGGAAATAGCCTTTTTATCTCTTATAATATATATTAAATTTTTGTCATGGTAAATAAAAGGGATGGTGGTTAAATTTTGCAATTGATTTTTTTGAATAGACGTATCTAATTGGACTCCTGGTAGCAACAATGCCTTGAAGTGGAAATACTCATTGTATCTTTATTTGTCCAGTCCTGATGACACCTCGGATATAGTTGAAGAAGTTGTAAAGGTAAATTTATGAGATTGGAAGTTATAAACAGAAGCTTGATGGTATAATGTATAAAGAATGTAATAATCATTTTTTCCTTGTTTTATTAGAAATATAGGTATGATTTTATTTTTTAAGTTATGTTTCCTTTTTCAGAACTGTTTGCCACATCTTCAGAATTTGTGTAGACAGTATGGATCATCTTTGACCCTCATTAATATTAACAAAGAAGAAATGATATATCATGGAGTCCAGGTGTGTAAATCGGTAGCAAGACTGAGACAATATTAGCTCAATCTATACATATGAAGCCGTGATGCCATAACAGTTTAAAGTAATAATTCACATGGTTACAATTTCGAATTGATGTATTAGTATGTTTTTAAGGAAAGAATGAAACAATCAATTTTGGAGTGTCATGTGATATGTATCTCTTGGTATATGCCCAACTTGATGAAGTTGTGTAATAGTTGCTGTTATAGTTTTCAATAATATGGTTGTAGCAGAGTTTAAAATGTTGAAACGTCTATTAAAGTATAATATATTCCTAACAGCAACATGTTACTTAAATAAAGTATATACTTTTCGATCTCTTGATCACATAAATAAAATACATGTAAGTACTTTCAATCTCTTTATTATCAAATACTGGTTGAATTCGGTTATTTTTTTATAGGAACATCCACCGCAAAAAATAGTGGGTTTTCCTCTGATAAATTTTGCATGAAATATGTGTTGTTGTTGTTTTAATATCCATTCTTATTATCCTGAGTGCAAATCCCCGTAATCAAATAAACTTAGAATGTGACTTACTGCATGAATATTTGCTGTAAAGTTCATGTAACAATGATATAAAATTTATAATCATATGTACATATATTCAGTACAAATGTGTTAGCTTCTGATTAATGAACTGCTCAAACAAGCAATGGAAATGATGGTAATATAACATTAGGTAAGGCAAAATCAATGGAACAGAATAATGGAACAGCCATGATCAAAGTTCAAAATGTTGTTTAGAAATTTTCTAAACCATACTGTAAGGAGATGTTATAGTCTTGTAATTACTTTCTGCAAACAGAAATCTGTCCCACCTTGCAATTAGGTTTATAAAGTTAATCTTTCTTCACACTTAGATATTACTTGCTTATTTCTTTCCTCGATATCATTTTCAGAATTAATGGAGTCTTTTGTCTAACTGCCTGTTTAGTTGCCATTTTAATTAGGTACTGTATTGCACATTACAAGTAGAATTTCACCATGTGCCAATGCTGCAGGCATGTTCACTTTATCACACAAGCTATAGAAATTGTGTTATACGAACTGCACAAGCAATAGGATCTTGTTAAACAGAGTTCCGTATGATCTTAATTCAGTCATTAAAATCTTTAAATAAAATATTATTCATAATATTTAGTTTAACTAAATACATATAAATATTTTATTCACCACAAGGTCATAATAAAGGATCATTTTATCTTCTATTGAGATACATACTTGTATTCAGTCTTTTCATAATATTATCTTGTAAAAGCAGAACTTATTCACAGGATATTTAATTCTTGATTAATATAGTTGTACTGATGTTAATTTAAATTGTAGTTAAATACAACTTCGTTTCAGTCTTTATAATCTTAATATATTATGAATATCTAACAGTTATTATTCTATTTCACATTTGATTTTTAGAGCAATTTTACTTGTTAGTAATCTTGATAAAATCTTAAATCTTTCTGAAATTGACTGTAATCTAGTTCTTAATTGCTAACAACTTCCTTTTTGCTATAAGTAGTATTTGTAACCGGATAATCATTTTGTCAGCATGTTGAGGTGACATAAGTGTATAAAATATAAAGTAAGTAATTTTTACTAACATCTACTTTTCACATTGAAAGTGTTGTTAAAATTTGATATTGATGGAAGTAAGCAGGATTAATAATATATTTATTAAAATTCCCAATAATTTTGCAGGATCATCATGTTCAATCCCTCTGCACATGGACAGTTCAACAGTCTGATATATTTGTGGGAATTATTCGTAATGAAATAAATACGTAAGATGGTACTTTAATTTCATTTGTTGAAATTTCTTGAATGTGGTTAATTTGACCTCTTTGGTTTTTTTTTTTTTGAGGCTATTATCATGTATCTAGGGATAGGACGTTTTATGATGTGGTAAACATCAGAACTAATGCCCAAACTAATATTTGCTCAATTTAATAATTATTTAAATGTCCTAAGCTTACATTATGTGGTTCACATGTGGTATACTGTAGATTAACAAGAATGGTTTGGTGTGCTATTGAACATTTCATTTATAATTTTCGGGTATCTAGTAAGCATGCATTCCTATAGTGTAGCTATCACAAGCTTAGTTATTCCATTTTGTTCTATCTAGTGTTTTAAATATACCAGATATATATAGTCTCTGATAACAACAGTTAAACTGTCAGATTCCATTCTATTTGGGCCTCATCTAGAAAGTTGAAATCCAAGTTCACGTATACAGTATGTTAAATTTGAAACTTATTTGTAGGGATTTTGGTTTAGTTGTCAGATTTTTTTCTGTTTTGCTAAATTCGTTTTAATATCACAGCTTGTTGCATATTTTGAGTTATGTATAGGACTAGGCTTCAGTACTCATTATTCTTTTATGTTCTTTTTATTTATATTATCTCTAAAATAATCTTGTGTTTGTACTTTTTTTTTCTTCAGATTAACCAAATTAGAGGCTGAAACAAGCTTTTTAAATAACCCATCATCTAATAATGCAATATTCCTTTTTCTTCCACCCAGTGACAGCATTTCAAGGTAAATCCTAAAATGACAATTGATACACAGTAAACTATGGTAGTTTTTATATAGCACACAGAATCAAAAAACGGCGAAATTTAAGGATCGTGTAAGAAAATGTAGTTCAGATAATGTAAGTTAATAGCTGATTGTTTCCTCTGTTCCATTTAGTGCTGAATTTGTACATACACGTAATCTGACAGAGAAATTATGTTTTCTCTGATGCTATAATGCTATATTAAATTACTTACAAATGTATGGTTACATTTTATTTAAAAAATAGGGAAGAATCATTGGATAAGTATGAGGAATACATTTTTACTTTCTTTGATGACATTCTTTTACCTTATCTGAGCACACCAGACACTCTCACCATAACTCCTTCAATAATCTAGAATTTTTCAGTTTGAATTCGAAATGACATAATTGTTTCTATTAATATATAGCTTTACCTGACATTATAACATGAAGCTATTAACTTTTTCTTATTTTTTTGTGTTACTTGGCATCAATTCTATTTTTTCTCCCTTTTTGTTTAAGCAATCACATTTTTACTCCCCACACTTTAATTTGCAGCAAGTTCAGTTATGTATTTCTGACTATTTTTGAGATTAACTAGAGATGTTGGCTCTGCCTCTAAATTGATGTAGATATATGTGATTGAGGCAGGTTTCTGTGGATTTAAGAAAATCATCTTGAACTTACATGGCAATTTAATACTGCAAAATTGCTGTGGTGACTTGTTTGAAAGAAAAGGAACTATTACAATCTCTGGAGACTATGACTTTCAACAGATTAGTGACTAGCAATGATCCTATCTATTGTGGTCAACAATCCAATTCAGCAAACTCATTGACTCACCATATGTGTCATGTTCTGATCTGACACATGTACCTATCAAAGGAAAATCAGATTTGTTTATTATACATTCTACAACAATGTTTAAATATTCTTGTATTCGATTTAGTATACCTGTTCATGAATACTTTTTTCATCAGGAATAGTGGAAAACATTACTACTCGCTGGATTAGATATAAGTATCATCAGATTTTAGTATGACTGTACATTAGTGTGATGTTCTAATTTTCTAAAAATAAATTTTATTGAGACATTATGGTTGTGGCGGGATGGTCGGAGAAAACCCTAGTAGGCTGCCACCAGAGTTGTACACTAGACCAATTTAGCTACCCGAGGCGGTCAAACCTTCCAATCTCCCAAGGTTCAATTTGGATAGATCAGACAAGGGCTTATGCTTAACAAAGATCGAGCATGAGTACAACTGAAAGGGCGCATGCTGAACCAGCCATTATATAGACAACTGGTGAAGTACATGCGGTGAGTGGTCGTGAGCCGTAGACAGAAATGACGTGATGGTGTGCGTGATGACGAATACGTATGAAATGTAAATGATGCGTAAGGAAATAGTGCGTGTGCGTTCTTAGGAGTGAAAGTGGTGGGCTGTACCACCACAATGGTAATTCATTTTCTGGATTTCACACATAACAGCACACCAATGTATTTCCTGAATACAACACAAATATCCTTTTTTCTTTTCTTTTTTTTCAATCATTTGTTCATTCCTTTTTTGTTTGTTGTATTTAGATTATTGAGTGCGGCTATAACATCAAAGCAGGAGTGCAAGAATTGAAGGATCAATTGATTTCAAAGTTAAAAGTAAGAAATTGGGGGATCAGTTTGCTCAGTTACATGTTTTAGGCTCTTCCAATGTTATTGAGAGGTTTTATGTTAGGAATAGTTGCTTTCAAGCTTATTTGAGGATGTATGTATTCCGTCAAGTTTTGACTGAGCCATAAGCTGTTGTTTACACATTGAAATACAATTGAATCTACATGACTATGCATCTAGACTTTTTGTATGTATGTGGTCAGAATGCGATCTTTTGTTTTCGTTTTGAAGCTAGTGGTATATCATGAATGAATTGCTACTGCTCTTTTATAAGGTCCAACGTAATTATATAAGTATGTGGTATGTATGAATAAAAGAAATTTCATTTGTTTGCATAGAAAATACTGAATACCAAAGCGTACCATGAAAAGGGACAAGACAAGTTACAAACTCTTACCTTTATAGAAGATATGAAAATTGAATCAGAACAACGGGGGCTATTGGATCAATATGTAAAAGATTCGTCATTATACGATGAAAAATCGATTGTAAGTTAAAAAGAAGTGTATAAGTGTTATTGTGATAATGCATATGGACTTTCAGGTCTTCACTACACTTGATGAGTATGTCGTGGAAGATTGCCCAGTTAAAGGTGTTTGTTTAGTTTTTGGATCTAGTGGTGCTGGAAAATCTACTCTTATAGCACATTGGTATGTTACTCTTGTGTGCTAATGTGATGGTGATACTACTTATACTATTTATAGGATTAAACGTGTCTCTCACTCAATAGAAGATGTATTGATTTTTTATCATTTTGTGAAAATTATTGGATCGACTAGTGCTGAGGCGTGCTGTATTTACAGAAGATTGATTCAACAGGTAATTATTTGCAATATTTTGCAAGCATAATAGGGTTGTAGAAGCATCTTGTCATTTGTATGAGGGTGGATAGTATATCTCAAATGGAGGCTATATAATCATTGAATGAGCTATAAAACACTCTAGGGGCTCCCCATACCCCCAGCTGATATTTTACTAGCTGCTCTAACCTGTTTGGGTAGTTCACAGAAAAAGGTAGCTGTAAAAACCCTGAAAACATGAAAGTGGTAAGCTAGGCATGTTGCTACTATAACTACTAGCTTAATGAAGGTGCAACCTTCAAAGCTTCTAAACACTACCTAGCTATTACAATATAATCTCAGACCAAAAGAACAAGCAATCTGTTAGCTATTTTAATCAGGCATCAATATAGCTCTAGCAATGAAAATGGTACATGGAAACCCTGTCTTCATAAGAGAAGAAGCTAAACAGGCAAGAAACACTCACCAGTATACTTTTTTAATGCGAAACTTCACTTCTTTCAACTCCGTTAACTTCCCTGAACATAAAGCGAACTACACTGCAGGCTGCAAGAAATAATTTGCTCACGTGATTATGATGTGATGGTAGGGGGCGTTACCCACAAAAGCTAGTACCTATGCGGAGCTGAAAGCTTCTCATTTTCTCAACAATTAGCCCGAAATTCACAAAAGTAGTACAATGAAAAGTCCTAGATCTTCGTTCTGACTAAGTTCATACCTAAATCTGTCAGTAATCTCCAAAATCAGAGCGTGACAGACACACAGACAGGACGACTACTATAGCCCTCACACGCATGCGCACTGAGGGTCAATGAGTTTGTCCAATACACCAGTAGCTTGTTCTTACCAACTGAATCTACACTTGTTGCTAAAAGAATTTTTTTTTCAAACTGATTTGAAATGGCTTACAGTGTGAAATTAGTATAAAAAACACACACACATACACATGTACATATATGATATAGTCAATAAGGTCAAGTAGAGTACAACGTTTTTAACTGAAAGGTGTTAATTGATTTAATTTTGAGTTTATATTTAAGCACATTCCATTTTCGGATACATGCTTACTATGTTTTTCAATGATTTGTTATTCTCAAATAATACTGTAATTTTTGTTGATTTCAGTTGCAGCACCTTGCTAAGGATGATAGTGAAATACCTAGAAAACCAAAGGAACTACCAAGTTTTTTCTTGAAAATTCTGAAGCGTGTTTCTTCTAGTACCTCAAAGAAAATTGTCATTGTAGTAGATAATTTAGATTACATAAAGGTAAGCTTAGTAATGTAGGGAATGAGAGTGAATTAATATTTTTAGGCTGAGGTTGCCCTTCAGTTACCCTGAAAAAACAACAACAGCCAGGTGATCACTATAGTACATTGAAGGAACATTAGGTATAGTTTAAGTGAGCAAAGAACACTCTATAGGCAATGATGGGGTTAGTTAGCACCTAATCTATCTGCTAATACATGTATAGCTACATGCGGAAAAAAAAAAAGGAAAAAAAAGAAATCTAGCTTGTTTGCTCACTCTGGTTATACTGTATTGTTTCTTCAATAGTTTATAGCCATCTATCAGCTGTCATTTTTCAGTGTAGAGTATTCGTCTACTGGGTGTAGACGATCTGTCTTGTACTTTAACTAACCAAAAACACAAGCATCTTGCAAAATTGTTTAGATATGCAATGAATGTTACAGACCATTTTCAAACTACAAGCCCATTTTAAAACAGTCTGGACCATTTTGAAACAGGCCAGCCCGTTTTAAAACAGCCTGGCTCCAAACTAGCCACAAATGGTGCTAGTTTTATAGTGGTGATGTACAATTAAAACCAAGCTGTCTCACCTGAAACTCAGGCTGGTGGCTCCTAGCTAGACACCAGATACAAACTCTGTTCTGGTATTTAAAAAGCACACAAGAACACAAATTATTTGTTGAATCCAGTTCCCCACAAATTGTACGAGGGAAAAATATGGGGTAATTCTGGGAGAAAACATCATTTAAGCTATAAACAGCCCTGAAAAAACAGTAAATAAAAATTTCAAAAGAATGGGTTTGAAATCTTAGATGTTTCAAGCTTTGGAAAGATAAGATGTTTTCGTGGTTCCAAATTTTCAGATGCAAGCCTAGCTAATATCAAATTTGTGTGTGGTAGCATGTTCATGTCCAGCCTATATGCTGCCTAATTAACATTTTCCCCCCCCCCCCCCCCCTTGAAATATTCATAGCAAAAACCTAAGTTAAAGAGTGAATAGTTAGGTGAAGGCGAATGCTTAAATCATAAGTTTATTGCTGCTCTAATTATTGTCTTGGTAATTGAAGCCCATCTCCTTTCTCATCTTAGTTCTATACAAACATCTCCTTTCTCATCTTAGTTCTATACAAACATCTCCTTTCTCATCTTAGTTCTGTATGAAAGTTGTGACCCTCTTGAGGTAGCTCAAATTCAATCTCTCTCCCTCTTAAATTGATTCCTAAATGAACCCCTGACTAGTGACTGAGATTTGTAAAGACCTATGAAATGTTGCAAGAGCTAACAACAACCACTAAGACTATAACTACTGCTATTGGGGGGGGGGGGTGGGATTTCTTGAACAAAACTACCTTGGCGAACTGGAATACAAGCAATTACATCTCGTTAGTGATCAACTTTCCACTTGCCCACTTCAATAGAAGAGTAGAAACCCAAAATCATTGAATTAAGTATGACCGGAGACTCACTCTGACAAATGTGTTGCCTTGTCACCTTTGAGAAAGAATGTCACTGTTTCTAGAATTTGAACTGAAATAAATGCACAATGCAAGTACATGGAGCTTTAATTTACATGCATTTGCGTCCTTACATCTTACTGCATCATATAGCAGTGTTTCATTAATTACTAGTGACTGAAATTTGTAAAGAACTATGAAATGCTGCAAGAGCTAACAGCAAACACTAAGATTGTAACTACTCCTATCATGGGGGGGAGGTGGGGATGTATGACTAATTTATGGTCAAGTTTATTGTACAATCCTTACCAAGCTGCACAACATAAACACTTTTTTTTTTGTCTCTGTAAAGCACTTTACATTAAAAAAATTACAAAAAATTCATTACAGTTTCTAATCTTTTTGTGAAGCTTTTAAATGACTGTCAAAAAAATTCACTCATACTGTTTTAACTGACACATGTCCAACAGATACAGTGGTTGAACGAGATCTAAATTCATAGAATACCCTGCTCTGCTACCAGTACCATATGTAATAGTTATAACCAATATTGGGGTTTGTATGTGATTACAAATCCTGGGACACGAAGGCAATTACCTTCGTGTCTCAGGATTTGTAATCACATTAAAGCCCAAGTTGCAAGGGTTTATGAATTGTAGTACAAACCAATTCTTATTGGTTTATAACTATTTTATAGCCCAATGACATAGACACTGAGCTAGGTTCTGTTCTTAGTTGTTTTTTTCTGATGGAAGTGAGCTGGAAAAAAATGACTTAAATGATTCTACTAATGTGACACATACAGTAAAAAAACAACACAATTTGATTTCAAAACTCGGGAAGAAATTGGTCTGATGTCCATTAAAAAGATAAAAAACAAATACAAAACAACTTACTCTACACAATGAGCTATTCACAATTATGATTCTTGAAGAATTAGTCTTTTTCCACACGAAAAAGTTCCAGAAAACATATTAATTAATGGAACGGAGGAGGAAGTGGAATTTTGATTAATTCGGTATGGTTTAGAATCTAGGAGAAGCTAATTGTATCCTCTAAAACCATATACCAGCTATTATCAGTAATTCTTCGCCACACTCGACAGATAAACCCAAAGCTCCTAATTTTTTTGGAAAAGAATGGTATTAAGTTCAAGTCTGTTCATCCTGTTTTTGGACAATCTCTTCAGAAGGAAGATATAACTAATGTCACTGCACACTGAAAAAGTCACTTCCGCTTTCCCCTTCTTTTTTTTTCAATTCTAGTTCTGGCACCAGGTGCCACGTTCATATTTCAGATTTGTATTTCTGAAAGCTTCCTCTTGATGCTTGGAAAAATGACTATTTTTTTATGATATGGTTGCCAACCATCCCAACTGATCCTGATAAGCTCTGGTTCGCACCAGTACCCATCGGAAAAAATTCTCTCTCTTCCCTGTTAATACCATGTATAGTGAAGCTGGCATTCAGTGCACAAAAACCAATCACTCATTGCGAGCTACTGGAGCTTCAGAGGTGTTCCAAACTGGAGTGCCAGAAAAAAATTATTAAAGAACAGACTATAATTCTTATATAGCCTCCATTATTCCCGCAAGAATGTTTATTAGAGGGAAAGGCCTGATATAGTTCATAGCAACAGTTTAAAATGACCAAAGAAAACAATTAACAAATTAAAGAGATTATTGAGTTAATAGCCGCTAATTCAGATTTAATAAGTATGCAATGGGACTTCTACTTCTTTACAATATATGTGTTTTGTCGCTGCCATTGATACTGAAGATGTAGTTGTGGTAGGATGGAGCTGTATTTTGAATACGTATGTATTGGAGTGGAGTGCTACTGTATTGTACTTTTTACAGTTTAATGCTTCTTGAAAGTAATGTTTTTATCAGTCGATAGCACATTCGCAGCAACCAGGTGTTGTTCCGACGTTGTTCTTTCATATGTTCACAAGGCTTTTGTGAGCATTGTCCAGTACTTGACAAGAAGTGTGGTTGCTGAAGTAACAGGCTATAATTTGAGCTCTAAAACTCTGCACCTTTGAAGAATCTTAGGTGGATGACAATTATAAACAATGACGAGTGTGTAAAAAATCAATCAAACAAAAAAACACAACAACAAAATAACAAAATTTGTCCACTAAAGGTGTTTTTTTTTTCCTGCTAGAATTGTATGTTAAAACTAGAAATTAAAAATTTAGCCCGAATCACAGCAATGGGTTTAAAAATTTTTGTTTGTCATGGCACCTAAGCCAAGAAACTATAATGCCGTACACATTTCTTTCCATGCGATAACACATACACAAACATCTACTACAGCTACTACTAAAGTAGATAGAGTCGCTTGTGTCAGTAGTGACAACGACCGAGGGTATGTGTATCCACGAATAATTTACTGGAATTCAGTAGAAGGCATGTGATAAGAAATTGAAGGCAATTAAAAGGACAGAGATACTGGAGAAGCAGGAGAGATAGAAGGAGGAGAAGTGAGCCCATGAGTCAAGAAGAAAGCTGACAAAGAAATAAGAAAGCTGGCTTAGGAAGGAGAGCGGGAGAGAAAATGGATGTAATTAAACTAAGTGGTAGAGGATAATACAATGGATAAAAATACCTTATGCTACTGCATTCCCAATTTGCTAAAGTTGGTACATCAAGTGCCACGGTGTGGCACGGTACTTGATAGTTAGTTATAAAGTATTACTAAAGTAGAGATATTATAGACAATCTTTATACTTCTCAACCACCCAAGACACATTTCATCAGATTGCTGCACTTGTGCATACAGAGACACCAAACTTCTACACTTGAACCTTACAACCCAGCATGGATCTGTACAGAAAACAAATCTACATGTAGGAAGGGAAAAAACAACTTCCTTAGATTTTAGATTTTAGAAGGGGCAGTGAGAGTAAAGTGCAGACATATTAAGCTGTATAAGAGTACTTATGAACATACTGAAGTAAGTCAATTTATGTTGCATAGTCATAATGTTCATACAGAAGGATTTCTAGAAGGGACAAAATCTTCTGGGGGGGGGGGGGGGGGGGGGGGGGATGTGGGTTCCATGCTTTAGCAAATGCCACTGTTCTGTGTGCTGCTACATAGCCCACTGCCATTGAGTACAAACATGACAGTATGCACTCTTTACTGTTGCATTTTTTCTTGAGAAAATGTATTATTCCTTTAATGTGTCTGTGTAATTTATAATATAGTTGAATTTGTTAATAAAAGAATGTGGTTATGGGCGTAATATCCTGGTTTAGATCATATCACTCCATTGTTGGTAAAGAGAAATAAATCCTCCCTTTCAAAATTACATGACATAATATATTTCCAGTGACTTTTCTGTAATGAATCTGTTGTGCACAGAGCTAACTGGAAAAAGCGATTACTCTGAGTAACATAATTCATTAACATCTAACTTGTTGATCTTTGTATCTGTGTGGGTGAATACTTTAGTGGGACCAGGAGGGTGTTCAAATTTGTGGTTTGAAAAAAACTCATTACATATTGTATTTCTTACATTGTAATTTGTGTACTTATCTGTCTTGTTTTCCTTTTTTGTCTGACCATGAGAACATAGCCATGTCTACTGATAGACTGTAGCCCTTCCTATAATTATAATGGTATGACTATTCTGTATTCCTGCACTAGTTATTTGTGAGTGTGCGAGCTTCTTTAATTTTCATTTAAACGAAGTTTATTGCGAGGTCTTTTCAGTTGCATTCTTTTAAGATGATGGACAAGTAACAGATGCATACACAAATGATCGAGTGTGTTTTTAATAGGATTGGCATGTCCAAATTGCTTGGATTAGTGAAGTGGTCTGGCTTGTTTTAAAATGGTCTGGCCTGTTTTAAAACAGTCTGAGGTTTGGAAATGGTCTGGCCCATTTAAAAATGGCTAGACCATTTTAAAACAGTCCAAGTTTGTAATTGGTCTGTAACAAAGATGCTATACATTTTTTTAATTATATTGCTACAATATACATTCCTTCATGGTGGAGTATGTACCTGTCGTTTGTTTGTCAAGTTTACTGATGAAGTCAAGGTTTATCTTAGAAATTCTATTTCATTTGGGACTTAACCTTGCGCTTCAGAGCCGAACAATTTAAATAAAATAATTATTTATGGGCTTACCTGCTTATAATAGAGTTCAAACTTCTTTATTATTTCTCTGATTGAGTCACAATTTTCATAATTAGAAAGAAAATTTTCTGTATATTTTTATTTTGTTCTCAATAGCATACATGTGCTTGGTACCTTCCGAGTATGTCTCGATGGATGTATGTATTATTATTTGACTGTTTTTTGCTGATAATGTAAAATTCCTGATATAAATTTATTTGTTTGACCAGTGTATTCTCTCTCTTTCACAGGCTTTTTTTTTTTAACATTACTGAATTAAAATATTTGGTTGCCACTGGGAATCAAATCCAGGACCACTTGCTTTACGCACACGCAATCAGCCACTGAGCTATTCTGTATTTATACTGTTAAGGGATACTGCTATGCTCCAGTCTCGCTCTTAATTTATCACTTCACAAGTGGCATCTAATGAGTAAAAAAGCTGAGAAAGAAATTGTGTAGTGATAAATTTATTTATGTACAATATTTTCTACTTGACGATTTTATTTAATGGTGGGTACATATGGTTAATTACAATGATTGCATCAAATGTTTTACACATTTTTGACTGTGAATATTTTTTTATCTTAGACTCGAAAGCAATCCCCAGATGTAATTTTTGACAAATTCTGTGAAGGAGAGGGTTAAAAAGTTGTTTTATATGCATGTATATGATTTCGGTGTGAAATGAATTTAGCCTTACAGTACTATAACTGCAAGTATATATATGCACATTGGGTGTGTTTTTGAGCTTTTTAAAGAGTACTATAAAGATGTATGTAAGGTAATGGAAACAGATACGCTAGTGACAGCATTTTGAGGGGATAAGAAAATTATACTGTTATCGTTGTGCGACACACCAATGTCAAAGTGAGGTAGTAAATTCTATTTTGTGCTCTCTTTAATTGTAAAGAATTTAAGATATGACATTATTTTACCTTAATTGAAACAGAGTAGTGGAAATTCCAAATGCCTATTAATAACATGATGAAGAATAATTTTAAAGGTGATTTGAATAGTTTATGCCATTGTTAAGTTATTATCAAAAAAAATTTCCTGATTAATCTGTATGTATAGGTACTATGTAAAAGATTATGCCATGTTTTCAGAGGCAGATAACACTTGCTTAATACTAATTTGTAGTTTTTATAATCACATTATTATTGGTCACTAGTGAGTGAATCAGAGTTTGAAGTAATTTTTCACCATCTATGTATGTATAGTATTGCTTATGATGTCATGATGTATTAATATATATTAGAATTTTGAAGATTATTTCAGTTGGATGCTGAAACCTTTACCATATAATGTTCGAGTGATAATTACCACTTTGGAAGAGGACATTCCGGACATATGGAAGTTAGTTAACTTCATTTTAAGTATTATTTAAAGTATTATGCAGTTTTTCTTTTATAAAGTAACCTGCAATCAATGAATCACAAATGACTATAAAATGTGAGCATTAAAGTAAAGGGTATGAATTTTAATACATAAATGATAGAAAAGCATACAACATGTTTTTAGCTTAGCTATTCAAATGAATTTTTGTCCACTATTTGAGTTAATTGTGCCCTTAAAATATATCAAGTGTAGCCAAAGAATCAGTAGCAAATGTCATTACTTGACTGAAGTATTAAACCGAATTATGTTTTCTTTTTTCAAAAGTTGGGATAATTTAAAGCAACTTTGTTTTATATGAACTTTGTATTCTTTAAACTGTCTTGAATATAACATGAATATCATGGAAATATCTACATATCTAATAGTAATTTTATTATTTCACTGGTGATGACTACTGTTTTAGCTGAATAGAATTTGAATCATTTGGGGATGAAGTTTTTGGATTGCAGGACTAAAGTATTATTGAAACAACAACAAAATTTATATATATAATATGGTATTAATTTTTTTAGGCTCCTTCAATCTGTCTGTATACCCAGTTTTACGTATACAGATGCAAGTGATATGATTGAAGTGATTCATAAAAGCTCTAAACTGGATATTCTAACACCAGATCAGGTACAAAAAATTTTTTACACCATTAATGTTTCTGTTATTTACATACCTCCATCATCTTACCAGATTCCTTCACTTGGGTTGTACTCGGCACATTCACCACTGTGGTGCTCTGTTTTAACAAAACATGTTCTTAGGTAAAATATTATGAAGTTTCTTGCTTTGTTGTGATTATTTTATATTTAATCATTGTATATTCATAACTTCTATTGAGGGAAGACAAAATAATTGTAACTTTTATACAGAGCAATTTTTTGTATTTGGATGAGTAATAGCATGGGTAATCGTGCTATTCGAGATTAATAGCACGAGTAATGCGATTGAAATAGCATGAGGCGAAGCCGAGTGCTATTTCAATTGCTTTACAAATGCTATTAATCCCTAATAGCACAGGTTACCCGTGCTATCACTCACTAATAGTAGGCCAGCTTTTAAAAAAGTCATTTGCAGTTGTAGCTACACGGTATCATTCACTCACTATCTCCTTATTTCAGTATTAGCTTCTGCTGGAACTTCGTTTTCAACGTACGGCTCCTCCTAATCTGTTGAAAAACATTCCGTCTAATACGGGTAGAGCTTCTGTGGTAAAGAATGACGTTGTCTCCAACTAGAAACTATTTGAACTGTACGTTTCCAAGGTTAATGCTCGACGTTTGCGCACTTACCCATACTATTTCACTTAGTTACCATGGTATTTCACTTAGTTACTGTGGTATTTCACTTCGTTTCCACTTAGTTACCGTGCTATTTCAATTAGTTATGCGCTATTTCACTTTCCCCGTGCGATTTCAATTGAACAGCAATTTTTTTCCCATACATTTTTGAATGGGCAACTTACGTGCCGTACTATAACACTAAAATATCTAAAATATTTTTTGTTCCATTTTTTTTCTCCATTAGTTGTTAAATAGCTCATTTAAAAAAATACTATATCATTAATGATTACAGTTGTGCATGTTTTGCTTGTTACACCCTCACCAGTTTATTTTTGGCAGTTGGGCAAAGAGAACCTGACCTTTCAGCTGTTAACATAGAGAGATTTTGTATAGTATGTACATTATGTATTTGAGTTTGGTACTGTGTTGTTCAGTTATTTCAAATTCTACATAATTCTTCCAATCTATCTATTTGTATATCAGCTTACATAACTGAAGTTGTGTGTTTTTTTTTATCAGTCTAATTTTTTAATTATTTTCTCTAAATTCATCTAAGATTTAGAGTACTAGGAGGGAAGTCATGACACGTGAATCATTAATATTGCACTATTGCATTTATTTGAATGTGTAGTGGAAACTATCATGATGAACTCAATCTTTTTGTCCATTTTAAATATGTTTTTGTAAGGTATTACGCCCAAGTAACCTTAATAGACAATTACTGTAGGTTGTATTTCTAGCTGGAAAGTGGAAAGTAATAAAGTTATGAAGTGACTTACAACTGCATCAACTAGAAATCTATGAAACTGTATTAGACTGGCCAAAGTATATTTAAGCAACATTGAATAAAATTGAATCATATAATGAGCATATAAAATATTTTATACCAAGCATTTAATATCCTTTATCTCACATGTAAAGGTAAACTGAAAGCACTACTAGTATGGAGACCTTATTCAATATAGTGTTATCCAAAGTCTGAGCATGTTTAAGAAATTAAAGGATTCTGGCTTAAATTATTAGATATAGTGTGTAATTGAAGTCTTTAAAAATCATTTTTGCGATAAGTATTGTGTGAATTTTCAGTTATTTTATATTGTGCTTTAACTGCCGCATGATAATTAGCTTATTTGTATTATGAGAAATAGATCGTAGTGTTTTAATGGTGCTAAAAATATCCACATGATTGGAACGTTCAGTAATTAACATCATATGTATTGTTACATTATTATTACAGCAGAATTTATAGATGTTTTATTCATTTTTCAGTTATCTCAAACGAGACATGGAAGATGAAGAAATTGATAAAATATTAGATCAGTATGAAAATTTGGAGGTTAGTTGTATTGTTAGCGCCACAGTTTAAGTTTGGACACACTTCAAGCTAAGGGATTTTTGACACAGATGACCAGACAATTTACACTTAGTTCTGTGCAAATACAATATTCCCTAGACAAGAAAACATAGGAACCAATAAACCACAGTCCATTATAATGAATAGAAAAATGAGCTGTGTCCAGGTCAAACTCAAGACTGCTATGCTTAATGCACAGGCTCTATAATTAGCTACAAAATCAAGTGAGCCAACTCTTCTACTAATTCTGTATTTATGCAATGGATTGATTTTGTGAAACTTTGCAACTGTGAAGTTGTGTTTTTTGGTAGAAATTACTAGCTCAAAATAATTATGGAGCATTTGTGGGTTGAAGAAGTGGTCCTGGTTCAGTCCTAGGTGACAGCCAACTTTTCTGTTCCTTCAGTATTATTTGTAAAAGTGTGTGATGCAAACACAATATATTTTAGAGATATGTGTAACAAGTCTGTTAGACAGTTTGAAGATAAAAGTGAATTTTAATGGTGAGCTTTCAAACCAATACCTGGTATCATATGATTAGTTCTTGTGTGAATAAAATCGTGACGCTATTATCACAATAGCATTCTAATAGTTTTTATCTTTATTGTTATAAAGCAAATTTAATGTTGATTATCTCTATCGGAGGCGGCACATTAGGATTCTGTTACCCATTTTAATATGCAGTCGAAAGACTACATATATGTCATTGCTTTTAGGGAGACATAGAGAACTGATGTAATAACAAAACAGACAGTGCTCTGCATGAGCATACTAAATAGTGGTAATATTAAATTGGCAACCAAACTATAGCAATTTATTTAATTTTTGCTATGCTTGCTTCCAGTGTTGTTGTATTAGTAATTTACTCACAGGCTATAAATACTACTGTATGTCTATTCGAAACTATGCCCTACATGTATGTTATCAATGTATTCTTTATTCCATACAAATCTGTACCGTATTGCTTGCCATTTGCTTTGCTTGTTCTCTACAAATGTATTTAAACATTGAAGGTTGAGGTAAAGTTGACTGTAAAATTTATTAAATTTGAAATAAGCAATTACTGTATATAAAAGAAAAAAGAAGCAACAATGGTTGTTGCATACATTGTATATAAATTTATGAAAGTTGATGTCATTGCATTCTTTTTTATTGTACTTAATCTTCTTAATACATTTCTGTAGTGTTGATGAATTAACTCCAAGGTGCAACTTTATCCTTTGTTGTGTAATGTCAAATGCATACATGTACGTCTCCTATATCAGTAGCGTAGCCAGGATGGGTTCAAAAAAAAAATTTTTCGAGGTCAGAAGTGAGGTTAGTTTTGGTAGCTAAAGTATGAAGATAACTTAGGAATGGCTGGCCTGTATGCAGCTAAGTGAAGAAGACTCAGCATTTGGTGAATGTTAACAGACTTAAACTTGAAACAGCTCTAGGTCAAGTATTAAAAAAATTGCAATATTAGATTTCCAGTGCTAATTAATGTCTTCATCAAGAGGAATTGATGCTGGAATAGTTATTGTTTGTTTTTGTAGAGGCAATTTATTCTATTACCTCCTGTACTGGTTGCTGCCTTTTGTTTGTTGCATGTGTTCTATTTTTTAGTAGATAATTTTCCAGCTGTCTCTCATAATCATCAATTTTTAGTTGCAATAAACGTCAGAACTCTAGCCAACTTTTTAACCTATCCATATAATTCTCAATCATGAAAAGTTTAATTAAAATGAGCGGACAAATCATAAAAATAGGATATTGTTTTTAATATTCCCCTCAACATGTGGAAGCCACACTTAGAAATCCCAATGGCACGGAAGACAAGTAGGTACCTAAAACTGGGGCTAAACACCAATCAGTCACCGACGAGATGCATGGGATGTTTAATAAGATAGGAACTTAACTAAATAACAGTGCTTAACAAAGAAGGGGACGGGTGCTGATCAACCTGTGTTGTCTACGTTAATTTGACTCACACTATCCTGATCTTCCTCAAATGGAATACCTCAGAATCCTGGCTATGCTCCTTGTATATGTCAATGATTAGGTAAATGAAACATCACCAATGCTAACTTTGGACACTTCAATGCTTAAGTACTTCACGAACAATTATTGGTAAAAAAATGTATGTTTGAGCTACATTCATGTGTACTAAGTGAAAACTAGTTTACATATGTATATTATTTGTAGCAATAATGAAAGTATTTGTTGTCGTTTTAGGGATTTGTAGATTTACTTCATCATATAATGGGATTTCTACATTCCGAGCTTCCAAATATATTTCCTGTGTTGTGCATGGTTAGTTTTTTTTTTAATAGTTTTTTTTTCTGAATGTGGATGCTTTTATTGTATTTTATGCTTAATAATTTGAGTTAGTATTATCTTAATTTGCGTAACAATGTGACATACTCAAGGTTTTCAAAAATATGTCTACAGATACTTCAGCTGTTGTATTGGTCTCGTAATGGACTTTCACTGCCTGAAATTCATTTTGTAAGTAATATAAATTTTACATATTACAGTATATTTTTGTTTGTTTGTTTGTTTGTTTCATCATTCACAGTACACTAGAGTACCTTTTACGATCAAATTTTTTGTTAGAGTTATTGCTCAGTGTTAAAATACATAGAGCTTACCAGCTAATAATATCTAAAGCAATTACCTTATGTTGGTCGGAAGATGTTTGTGCACAATGACAAATTTCTATAAATGTAGTTAATTAAAATATAAATATAGCAAAGAAAGGTAATTGCTAGTAGCATATTGTTTGTGTCCTCCACCAACTAAGTGTGTTATGTAAGTGATGCTAATATTACATATACTTGCCAGTGTTCATGTTTTTACCCCCACGTGCAAACAGCCAGGGTAAATCTAGTTTGTTTTATTGTCCATATAAACATATGTATACATCCATATAGATGTGACCAAATATTTTGGAAAAACATTTTATGAATCTAACATACGTCAAACTTATATGCAACAATAGCTTTTTGAAAATAAGCAGCACTGCTACTTGTTAAACATGAGTTTACATGCTGTTCTGTGCACAAGCCTGGTTTTTGTAAGTGAATTTGATAACTTCACTTATATAGGCTAGCTATGCCTTCTGGCACTCCTATTAATTGCAATTATCATGACCATTTATTACCTTATAACTGTTTGTCCAGTTATAGTACTTACCTAAAATTTAACGGTTATAAAACTTTAAATGATATGCATAAATTAACTAGTATATACATTCCCAATTTTTAATAATATTTAAGGTTTGTTTAGCAATAGTAAATAACATTGAATATATTCATTTTTATAAGGCTGCTTGATTTTTTATTTTTTATTTAGGGATGTAAAGAATCGCTCACCATAATACTTCTTGTTCTCTACGAGTTATTAAGAAGAAATATTATAAGAGAAACTGAGGGATTGTATTACATCTATAATATTCAGGCAAGTAAAGTACTAATGTCAGAGATTTTGTAAAATGGACAATGGATTGAATGTACAGCATGTGCCAATACACATTAATGACAAACAAATTTTCATAACTAAATAATGACTTAATTTGTCTACAAAGTGTCTGCATGAAAGCTTAAATACACCTTTATTATCATGGAACTACAAATTTTGTTTATCAAGTCAAGCATTCAAAATGTTAGTGACATCAAGGGACTAAAAATTTACAAATCAAAACCTGACATGAACAGCAAATATAGATTAAATAAGCCTTGTACTGTGATAAACAAGTGTAAAACCTTTCATGGTTTTGTGTGAGGATTTTCTTTAAATCGGTACAATTTCTTTAAACAAATTCATGAAATTCTTGAATTGAGCATCAGTTGAGGCTGTATTATTTTTACTCTGGTTTTTTTTTTTTAATGCATCATCATCAGTGATTGTCACATCTTATTCGGATTCTGTTGTGTGAAGGCTTTGATTTGATGCATATGTATGAATACTGTATATTATGTCAATTATTCAATAATATTTTAATCGTTTGTCTTGATGATTTTTTTTTAATTGTGTTGTATGTATTTTAGGTACAAGAAGCAATTGAAGCTTTATTATGCACCGATATGTCAGTGGATTATTTGCTGGTCTGGACAGAAGTTCTTGTGGATGTTTTTAGTGATAGCACAGGGTAAATTATATTGACATATTGTTTGTGTACAGGATTTGGAAAATGTATTGTGTCTTATTTTAGCCAAATCTTCTACTTACTGCAAGTAAAAGTGAAGGATTTGTTGCATTTTTTGTAGATACAGTCTTAAATTTTGCATGTTGCTACAAATAGAATCTAATTATCTTCAGTGCTCATCTAAACTATAATATTTTACCAACCATCATGTGCTCTTTATTGTTACCATGTGTTACAGCACTTGATAAAAATAAAAAAAGACATGCAATTAATTTTAAAAAGGTTTTTTTTTTAATTGTTTATGCATAGCACTGTCAACTTGATAACATTATAGGGGTAGTACAATTATAAATTTTTGCACCTAGTAGTACAACTATTGCAACTGTGTATTGGTAAAAAATAATTGTCGAGTTATTTCATATAATCGTGATACTAAAATGTACTGGTAAGTTGTGTTTAATCCATTTCTTCTGCAAAGAAAGAGTAATTAAGTTTAAACTAACTTTTCCTTGCAGTTCTAGCTAAAAGGATGCTTAAACTTTTCATTGAAATAGTTACACAGTCAACTTTTTCTCACCTGCTTCTTTTTTATTGACCCTTGCATCTATGCTTCTCTACCTCTCTTATACCCACTATGGTTAGCTACTGTAAGTGTACACTCTTTCCCAACTCAGTTCAGCGACCCAGTGTTCAGTACTTATAGGATACAATAGGTTAATAAGGCACTTCAAACTAGACTAAGCTGTTAAGTCCTGACAGTTTAATGGTAAGTATGCCCACTTCGCAACCGGCAATTTATAGTATTTAAATTTATCTTTATTGGCGAGCGAGCGTGCACTCTTAGGGGTAACACAATTGAAAATCGGGGATGTTTGTTTGTTTGTATATATATATGTGTGTGTGTGGACGTACGTATGTCATTTTGAACTTTGACCCTCAAGTATTTTTGGGTTCGCTCTGTGTTCGACCCCATCCCAAATTTCAGTAGAAGGAAGCCTCCGGTTTAGCGATCATTGCCCGTATCACCCTAGAAAGTGAATTATTTACCGATTTGAATTTTTTTGTGGGTGCAGTTAAAACTCAAAAACTTATGGGAGCTCCATTTCTATTTGAGTTAGTGGGGTGGTAAATTGATACGCTATTTCTCATCATTATAAGCCCTACACAATCACGAATGTAAGTCTTGCGTAGGTATGTTCAGTTATGTGAAAGTATTGTGCGTTACTACTACTACTACTAAGAATATCACAAAGAAAAAGTTTAAATAAAGGGACTTGATTTTGTTGCTTCTTTTTCAATTCAAACAGTTGCGGGGAGCGGTTATTATGGCATTGAATCCCTTTTACCATATATACGTAATTTAGAAACTCGACTTTATTTTAGTAGCTTGGGTGTTAGTAGCTAAAATTAATCATTTAACAATAGTGTAGTTTAAGGTTCACTCGCCATTTGTGCTCAAGCACACCACTAGTTTTTATAATTGAAGGTTTAACACATTAAACATCATATTAGAAAGTATAAGTGTGTCCTGTTTGTTTTTTTATACTTTTTATATTTCATTCTTTAGATTAATATCAAGACAAACAGAGGAGCTGTTATGGTTGTTTCAAAGAGCAGACTTGAAAAAGGAGTTGTACTATGCCATTCTAAATGCAGATATTTTTCAACAAATATTTTGTAGGTTAGAAAACTGGGTGGAGGGTGGTATTATTGTAATATAGTAAGTTCTGATGTATACACTTGGCAAGTAAGCAGACGCAATTAGAGGTAATCAGAGAAAAATTATATATACTTTATTGTATCCACATAGGTTTGAAACATGTTGCAGTAGTGGGGCATTTCCCCCTAAATCACAACTGTGTTGTAGGAAATTATTAATATTTTCGAATCACATACCAGAGGCTGTAATTGATAACTATTAAAATAGTCACAAATGGATTTGTCTCTGTACTAAAATTAAAGTTATATGGCTATGTTATACTCTTTTAGAAGTGAGAAAAACTAAATGGAGTCATTTAGGGTCTATATAATTTAGCTATACTCCATGATAAAAAAAGTAGTCACCATGAGTGTCTAGCCACTCTCAAAGTCAATTTTGGTACATACTTAATTGATATCAAAATACTAGAAAAAGTTGGATTTACAGCTTGCCATCACCAACCTCATGTCCCAAATAACGCATCTGCCTTCTCCCCACTCACATTTGAAGGATTAGCAGTTAAGTTGGCTTCTTTCAGAGCAAATAGGACCTTATTTGAATGTGAGAGATGATCTTGCCAGCACAATGAGGAACCAATTATGTCATATCCATATAAGATTGAACAAAAGTTTCACAATTCTTAGTGCACTTTCAATCACCTTCTGAAAGATAGCAGTGCGTGCATCAGACAAACCAAAATGCTATTTGTGAATTGGAATTTCCCAAATGGGCGAACAAAGGTACATAGCTTTGTCACTATCTAATTGATCCATAGGAAGTTGATAAAATCCTTTACAGAGATTCAATTCACACAGCGCTGGCCTATTCAATCCATATATACTGCATGTATGTGGCATACAATTATTGCTGAGTGTATTTCACATCCACAATGCACACATGCTGGACGTGTCTAGTACTCATATGTTGCATCATGTTTGGTTTTCTTTGCGTTTTCTACTCGTACATGTATATTCCTTTTATTCATGACAACCTCTTCATTTTCTGTTTGACGGTTCATTTTGACGTGGTAGTGATGGTAATTGCTGATCTGTTTGTGGAATATGTCAACATGGCAACAAGACCTATAGTTCGTGATAACTCTTGCTGCCAACAGACAACTGGGGCTACACTGCTCATGTATGAAGGAGCCTAACTTGTCTAGTCATTTTAAAACGGGCCAGACCGTTTCCAAATCTCAGACTATTTTAAAGAAGCCAGGCCATTTTAAAACAGGCCTGGCAATTTTAAAACAGGCGAACCAATTTAAAACAGGCCAGACCTTTTTAAAACTTGCCAAATCATGTTACAATTGGCCAGAGGTTGATCAGAAGAGTGTCAGACTATATTAAAATTATAATAATAGCAAATTTTCATTTTAAAGTGGCCAGATAGTAAGTCTGGCAAAAAAAAAATGCTGAATGTAGTTGCCACAGAAAACCCAGGACACAGAAATATTGAGTGTCTGTATATACTTTGTCTAAATAGAACTATTGGTAAAGTTTTTGTAAAAAAATATAATAATATTAAAAATGACTTTTTTGACTGCAGTTGGCTAGATTAAGTTTTTTGGTATGGACAATGGCAATCAGTTCGATAAAAATGACTAGAACAAGTCCTTAAATGCTATAAAAATGCTTAATTTTACAATTAACACTACACATCCTTCATACTAAAGTATCCTCCCACAACAGCTCATTTTCAAACTAAAAGCTCATTTAAAATGGTCTGGACCATTGGAAAAACATTCCACTGTATTAGAACAACTAGCCACTATCTGGTATGAAAGAGCATACAAGAGCATAAATTATTTGTCTACTATTTACTGAATCCAGTTCCCCCACAGATTGTAAGAGGGTAGCAAGTTGGGGTATTAGAAGTTACAAGCAATATAATGAAATTGAATATTTTGCCTTAAAAGTAACTTTAATAGGTATTATATCAACTAAGGCAACATAATGCTTTAAAATTAATTGAGCTTTTAATCTATCTTACGAACTAGTTACAGAGTTGGTGAATTAATGGACTATTGGCAGTTTTTACATCCTGATCTCAGCACAATGGCTTGTCAGTATTTCAAGCAAATAAAAATTGTCGAATCAGGTACGTTAAGTTGAAATGTTATTAATTTGAAAATTCTTCTGTGACTAGGTATAGACATTAGTTCCGTATACTTTGTATTTCACTGGTCATAAAATATTTACAAAATGCACAATTGTTTCAATCATTTTGCAATGGTCATCATCAGTGTGTTGGTGATAATAAATAGTCCAAACAATGTCCTGAGGAACTTAAATATTTGATGACTAGTGAAATACAAAGTATACGGAACTATTGAAATGTAATTGTTGTTGTTGTGTTTTACTTGGTGACACATGTGTACTTATTTAAAAAAAAGATACTTATAGTTATTGTATTATTTTTATTTACTGATGATTTCCAAAAAATGCATTCGGTATACTAAATTATTATTTCCACTTCTAGAAGACGCAGATAATCAGCCGGCATCTTACTTTGTTACTCATAGTATCACAATTGGAAGAATCTTAATGGAGTTAGGGTTTTATAAAGAGGTAATTTTAATTCATGCACATACAATTTACAACTAATTCAACTAAAGTTGTTTTCATTAATTGCTTGCACGTTGTGAGCAAGTATATCATTGTTATAGTCATATTTTCCGAAATTTTAATGTTTGAAAGTATGCCACTTTAGCAAGTGAATGAGACATTTTTAATTCTTATAAATATTTAATTTTTTTTTCTAACAATTACTAGGCTTTTCATATATTGCTTGCCTCCGTCATCAATAATTTAGAACCATTTCTTCATCGTGTGGCCAATATTAAGTTAAATTCCTGTAGCTGGGTCCAAAGGTTTTCAAGATTTTGTTTAAGAATGGGTATGGATAGTGTATAAGTGGTTTATTCTCTGCTTGAATTTCTCACTGCTTACTTTCAACAAAAATAGATAAATTCTTAATTCGTGAGGGCAGTTGTTACCAACAGGTGGATGTGTACTGAATGACCAGCAGTATAAAAGGGATTTACATATAGGAATTTTTAAATTTCTGAATTATTATAGGATTTTTTTATTTTATATTTCTGAATTATTATAGGAATTTTTTATTTTATATTCTGAATTATTATAGGTATTTTTATTTTATATTTCTGAATTATTATAGGAATTTTTATTTTATATTTCTGTATTATTATTGGAATTTTTTTTTTATATTTCTGAATTATGATAGGATTTTTTTATTTTAAATTTCTGAATTATTTTTTTATTGAATATTTCTGAATTATTATAGGAATATTTTATTTTATACTTCTGAATTATTATAGGAGCTTTTTATTTAGTATTTCTGAATGGCTAAGGTTAAATAATTCAATTTTGAAATTTTATTGGTTAATACAAGTTGTTGTTTTGACCATTTCAATTAATGCTACACAAATACTTCTGTGTTAGGTTTTTTTGACTTCATTTCACTAGGTGTGATCCAAATATGTTTTAGCCCATATACAGTGGCTCTCATCGGTGTAATGATTCAAGAATGATTTGAGCCAAAGGGTTATAAAAATAAACAAACATACACATTTATGACTTCACAATTTCTTTCTCAGCCTTCTTTTACTCATTAGATGTATTCTCTCTCTTTCACAGGCTTTTTTTTAAACAATACTGAATTAAAAATATTTGGTCACCACTCGGGATCGGGACAGCTATCAGCGATAATTCCTTGAACCCATGGTTTTAATATTTAGAATTGAATCAGATTTCTTGGGGAATTTTAGTAATCCGTTCTCTCTCTGATGTTTGGTCTTAGTTAACTTTTTAAGCGATAGACCAGACAACATTAGCTTAACTTTACTATCATAATCACTTTTATTCAACACAACTGTAACCTTACTTTTGTTAGGAAGTATTATGACGGATCCATCTTTTCTAAAATCAATTAGAGCTTTCGGTTCACTTGGACTCGGTTTGTTTTTGTTTCTTTGGTTACTTAATGGCTACAATTAATTCAATCTGAATTTCACCCTTTTTTCTCAACTATCCTCAACATGCACAATGTTGGTGTGTTTTTGGTTGAAGCAGAATTTAAACCTTTGACTAATACTTTTTCCATTTTTGGTGAAATACCTTGATCAATAATTCTTTATTCATCTGTCACTATTTGCCAATACATGACTTTGTCTTTGTGATAATAATAAATCAAATTTCTATTTTTTGTCATGTGTTGGGCAATCTAGTCCAAACTTCTTCCTGTAATAATTTTAAGCTTTCTAAATATTTTATCTTTAATATTGATTTATTTTGCCAATGTATTTGTTATTCAATTCTTTTGTATTTCATAAATGTTTTCTGAAATTCTAGCCAACAAATGAAGTGTGCTAGTTTCTTTACAATTTCTCTCCCTAATGGATGCACAACTAGACTACTAGAAGTCGATCCATATTTTTTGCTATTTAGTTAAAAGTGTAAGCATTCGGTTGTTGAAGCAAGTTTCTTAGTATGTTTTACTTGACTAAATATCTTCGCATCATAATTATCTTTTGAATGATCTTCAATGACTAGGTATATTACTGTCAATCATAACTAGTTTAATACAAACATTTCAAGCATTTTTTCAATGGCCATCATCAGGGTGTTGTGGATGGTATTTCAGTGAAGCAAAATAATGTTTTCAAGAAGTGCTTTTATAAGAGAGCTATGTATTTAACTAACATGAATGTTAGCATGTCGAAGTTTTGGACATTTCACAAGGTTCAGTCTTCTTTCTGTGCCCAATCTAATTAAGAATATTAGTTGTAGGTCCATTAGCTTCAAAGCCCCTGATCATGTATTGATTAGATAACACCTACATTCTACGTCATGATAAAATTATTCTGATATAACCAACAGTGTTGTTATAGTCTTAACTAATTCCTTTCATGAATCCTACTCCTCCTCAAGTTGTCAGTCATCCTGGTATGTCAACCACAGTGGTAACAGTCACCATGCCAAATTCTTGCTGCTATCCACCAACTAGATTTTTGCAAGCTGTGAATTTATTCAACTTTCACTAAAGCAAAACATTACAAAACTAAGTAATGCAAGACTTCTTAACAATCTAGCATTTCATTTTATACATGGATGCAGTTTGCAGTGGGGGTTGGAAATATGAAAGTGTACAAACCCTAACTTATCTAAGTTCCTTTGCTGACAAACAAGGACATTATTGAAGTCTTAACACAATAACTAGGATATATTATAGTGAAAGATTAATGGAAGCTAACTTGACCACAATGGGAGGACATCTTTTGAACATGCATAATTAAATTTGGCAAACATTAAGTCTGATTATGGTCTTGTTATGTTTATGATTCTTTTTGGATTTATAAATCTAAACACCTCATACGATCTTGACTACAATTTTTTAGAGCACTTCTTCACTTGGTTTATTGCATCTATTTATTATCGTGATAAATTTATGATGTGACTTAGCTATATACAATATAAATGGCATTGTTAAACCTTAGTAACATTTTATTGAGTCAAAACAATGCACATGTACCCCTAATCCTCTATTAAAGTGACTTTTCATGGTTGTACAAATATTAATTAAGCCTACGATAGTATGCAGACATATTTAGTCCATTAGGACTAGTATAGTATCCAGAAAGTATTACTTATTTTATTTCACTCCTGTTGTTGTTTTGTTTTAGGCTCTTCCATGTCTTCAGTTTTCATTGGACCTTTGTGAATCCTACAGTGACACAGAATCTTTAGAAATTGCAACAATTTTAATTGATTTAGGAAAGTGCAATTTTTTTTCTGCTAGTTTTTCGTAAGTATTATGTTATATTGGCATTAATAGAATATAAAAAAAGCAAATTCTATATATAAAAGCCTTTTATCACAATATTTATAGCTATGCGTACCATTTCCATGAACCAATTGAATTGCATGATGGTGCAATTGAAATAATGTATATAGTATGCAATGGGTAAATAGTCTAATTAATCATTCTGTGTAAGCTTATTTATATTGCGTTGATAAGTTATAAGTGTTGGTGTTTTGCCAAATAAAAAAATGTGTAGACTGGACAACTTATTCCTCATACATAAAAGTATCTCATCAATGATAGTTTGTACATAATTATAACATTATATTTTAAATATAAAATTGACTTTTTTAGAACTGCTAATGCTTACTTGACGGAAGCCTTGCAAATATATGAAAATAATTACTCTCAGGAATCTGATTGTTTATTGCAAGTAAGTTTGTTATTATTGCAAGTGATTAAGAATACTGCAGTGTTTCTTCTTTTGGGCTAATAATTTATAAATATCTATTTTACTGTAATAAGGTAAATATATGTGTTTGACCCCGTCCCAAACTTCACTAAAAGGAATCCTCTGGTTTAGGGATCATTACCCGTATCACCTTAGAAATTGAATTGTTTACCGCTTTGAATTCTTTTGGGGTCCAGTTAAAACTCAAAAACTTATGGGAGCTCCATTTCTATTTGTGTGGCAGTGATAAGTTGATACGCTGTTTTTCACAGTTGTAAGCACTACGCAACAGTATTTACTTAAAAATTCATTATCCACTAGATTAACCATGAAGGTAAGTCTTGCGTAGGTATGTTCAGTTGTGTGAAAGTATTGTGCGTTACAACTACTACACAAAGAAAAAAGTTTAAATAACTTGACTTGATTTTGTTGTTTCTTTAACAGTTGCGGGGAGCGGTTACTATGGCATTGAATCCCCTTTACCGTATATACATAATTAAAAAACTCGACTTTATTTTAGTAGTTTGAGTGTTAGCAGTTAGAATCAATCGTTTAACAGTAGTATGGTTTAAGGCTCACTTGCCATTTGTGCTCAAGCACACCACTAGTTATGTTATATAAACTTTTGAAAGTTTCGCAAAGTTGCTGAAACTTAATTTCTTTTTGTTTTAATTATATTCATTATTGTTACTACGCATACACACATGCATGATTAGAATAATTACTTTGCACATGGAACTTTGCACATGCCACTACCACATGGGAATAAAAACTGCTTTGTCATCATTTTCAAACATTTAAACTGTACTAACAATTTTGTTCTAGTTCTTAATATTGATCAAGTGTCCCCTTAATCGATATATCATGGTTATAGGGGTTGTTGGTCCTTGGTTGGGCACCTTCGTTTCAGCGTGACAGTTGTGACTAGGCTTCTAGATTGAGGACAGAATTCTCGATGCAGCAACTCCCTAAAGCCTTTGTCCCACCACAATCTCTTAAATTTCAATAAATTGCTCATATTGCATATAAGTCAATGCATATGATGCTTATTTTAATGTAAGGCTGTGTGCAGTGTTTCAATATTGTATAAGCAATTAATACTTCACACTTAACATTATTTTCTCAAAATGGGTTTTGAATTGTGTATCAAGGTGATTTGTATTGCGATGTCAGAAAATATTGGGGTTATGAATATTTAAATGTTTGTGTATATAGATTTTACCAATGCTTGAAAATGTTTTGCAAAAACTAGGAAGGTGGGTTTGTACTTTATGAATCATTATTATGTCCTTATAATAATCATTATTATGTCCTTATAATAATATTATTCTGAGACTGATTAATTTGTCACAAAATCATTAATATTCCAGAAATTTACTTTGTGAACATCTATTGATGAAGAAGTGAAAGCGGACATAATTATATGTGAATACAATTGGTTTAAAATAAGATGTAACAATTGAGGAAAAGAATTCTTGACCTTTGACCTTTTTTTTTTTTAGTGTATGTTTGTAATGCTCATTGAACCTGTGATTCAAAAATTCACCAAAGAATCTGAGTTTGATTATTTATGTAATTGTGGGTTTTGATGGGGTCATCACATTAGGAAGTTTGTTGTTTTTTTCTACGGTACAAAATGTTTACCCTATATAATTTTTTAATTAAACTGTCTACTACGTTGCTAGTTTCTGATATAAAAGCAAAAACCATTACTGCTTACAGTGTACATCTCAGCTGCTTTTTAAGATAGTATTTAGCTCAAGACAAGAGGAAGTGGAACTTTTATTCAAGGAATATACACTAGAAGAAATTGTTTAGGTGGTTTTTCTGTGTTGATATAATGGGTGATTCCATGTCAAATCAACCAGTGGGAAAATATTCCCACCACCTCGTCACCGAGTGGTCTAATTTTGTGAGCAATGATAGTATCTAGTATATGAGGATAATAAATTTCAAATATTTTATGTCAACTCTAATCCATTCTCAGGTTATAGGATTTTAACAATTCATGCTTGTTGCCTTAATAAGGCATACCACACCCCCTTTTAAGGCCTTTCATTCTTAATATCTCATTAACTACACATGGGAAAAATCTGAAATTTTGTACATTGGAATTATAAATGATGTAGATTATTATTTAATTATAACCTTATGCTTGACTCTAATGAATTTAAAATGAACTTAAAAATATATTTTTATGGGTGTAACCACATTCGTCCCCCACAAAAACTACTTCTATCAACACCTATCAGCCTACAATTTGTATATCTTATTCAACAATACTTAATCTCTAAAATATCAACAACAAAAATCATAGGCGAGTTTTACTGTATTCCTGAAAAATCACATATGATAATACGTAATGCAGGCATGTGCAAAAACGTACTTAACTGGTAAATTTGTACTTGGGAAAAGAGCCATGAATAGTTTTTTTTCCATGTTTTATACTTTGCAACCACCTTGGTGAGTTCACACACCATTCATGTACTATCATTAATTAAGACTTACAGTTTTTATGACGATATGATTTCACAACACATGCTTATGTGATGTGAAAACTAATATTACTAATTGTGAGCAATATCGTGCATTTAAACTAAAAAAATTTGTAAGTTTTAATACCATGAGAAAATCATGATTGTCGCAGATTCATTTTTAGTGCTTTGGTACATTTAAAGTTTTATGATTTTGATCTTGACACCTTAATTAGAATATGTATGCTGATCTTTGAGTAAATGGCTTTCAGTTGAGATACTCGAAGACATTAGTCATATTTATGAGGCAAAGCTATCTATTTATCCAAAAAAGTAAAATAGTAACAAAGTATAATTACAACTTACTACTTATTAATTTTAGAATATTTAAAATTGTTGCTGGCAAATTTCTATTACTCTGTAAATATATCCAAGTATATGAATATAATCGTACATTATACACTATTGTGTGATTAGTAAATGAGCAATACTATTTTAGTATGCAAATGTTATTATTTCAGCGTAAATACTTTATGATAATTTTTGGGGGAATGGGATTGTAGAAATGACATGGCAGATTTAATCTCTACTCGAATATTTTCTATCAAACAGGCTACTGTGTCACCAGACATTAAGGTACTTTTCTTATTTGAATTTTATTCATGTATATTATTATTAGTGTAATTTTCTAACAATTTTTTGCGAAAATTATGTTTGTCCAAGAAAAATTGAAACATATTCTAATTTAGCAACATGTGTACAAAAAACCTGAATAATGATACTATATTAAATTATTTGTTACTTAGAAATGATAGACTGGTCCTTATTGGTGATAATAATACAATTGGGTCAAATCCAATTTCACGAACTATCAATCACATGTAGTGTACTTTACAGTACTTACATTATAGTGAAGTGGGTGAGACAAATCAATAGGAATTTTTTAGAACTTTGCCGTATTTTAGTTGCTGAGTGTTTTGGTCAAGATCTACTGGTAATTTAGTCAGAATGACTTATACTACTAAAAGTACTGCTACCAATACTCTTAAGAAAGTAATTTCTTTTTGTTAGCTAAATTATTTGTCAACGACTTCCTATTTGCACTTTTAAAATAAGTGACTGAGTGATGCCTTTTTAAACAAGGTGAATAGGAGCGGAAACATTAATTTATATCAATGTGATTTGTTTTTGCATACGTCAGTAAATTTAAAATTTAAAGTATTCTCCCTTGTTATTTGAATTACTTATGCACAGTGTGACTAGCTTGCCATTTGTGCTCAAGCATATTACTTGTTGCAAATTATAAAATATCTTGTCAGTAATATCTTTAAGTTTAATACATATCACGTATTGTATATCATGATGTGCCTTGTGTATTAATTTGTTTTTTGTTTGTTTTTGTTTTTAGCAAGGGGGAAAAATAGAGATTTATTTTTCCAGCAAGCGGGTGGGGGGCAACATACATGCATGAGTGTCCATGCATTAAGTATGTGTAAATGGCACAAAAATTTTCACGGGGACGAATGTCCCTCCCCTGCCCCCTAAAATCCCTGACATGAGAATTATAAAATTTGAAGCATTTTTAAGATATTATTCATGGAAAATAAAAAGGGAATAGTATACTGGATATAGATATGTATATGTACATCTTGCTCACCTATCTATAGTATTTTAACTAATTTATAAAAAAAACAATTTTTTTAGGAGTGGTATGCCTATATTGTAAAACATATAAGAGTTTTACATGTGAAAATTAAAAACAATAGGGTTGCACCCTAATTTGACTGTTGTTGAAATATAAAGCAAAAGGGTTCCAAAAGCATAATTTAACCGCATTTGCACACCCATGATAGTATCCATATTCCTTTTGATTACTGTTGATATTCCTTTTAGATATTCAATTAATAGGTACATTATATTTGCAGTGTAATAAATGTTAGAAACTAAAATATATGCATAATACAATAGGTTAGTTTTACTTTTTTAGAAAGGGTCATTTAATTCTGTTGTTTGTTTGTTTTTTCTGCAGCCACACAAAATTCTTAAGAACAGGTATCAACAATTAGAAGATAACATCTCTACAGCTAAAAATTACAAGAGAAGCCAGTACTGTAATGAATCTGCAGTTATTATTGCTATATTTGGAGAATTTCAGTAAGCTAATGTCAAATTGTTTAGTATTTTTCGAGTCTATATATTTTTTCTTAGATATGCAGAAACGAGAATGATGGAAGCTTTTGATTTAATAAACGAAGATCAAAATGACCCTATATTAGTTGCACTTCACATTAATCTTGGAAATCTCTACTACAAATTTGAACAGTAAGATGTAATCATCATGTTTTTAGACAAGACCAATCAGTTTTAAATATTTACTATACTTTTCCATTCGAAGTTATAGTATAGTTTTACTTTGTAAATTCGTTCTGGCCAAAATTCTCCATGTATACTTAATAATACAAACGTTTATGTTTTGAAATGCATTAAATTCACATTACTTAGAACATGTTCTTAAATCCATTCATTTTTTCCCACCACTTAGAGTTAAAGCATGAACACTTGTGGTTGTATGCACAATTTTTGTAAAAGAGGTATTTTTTATTGCAGTGGTTTTAGCTGTGGCTATTATGTTGCAATCACAGATATAAAAAGGCAACACAAAAAATGTCCAGAATAATGCAAATAATGACAAGCTTTTAAATAATATAATTAAGACATAAATTCCAAAATAGCAACAAAAACAATAAATAAATAAATATCCATGATTGTAATTGGAACAGTGTATTAAATTCATATTCTTGGATTTTCACAGAGTAAAATCCCCATATTTCTGTTCTTTTCCACAATGCTGCACATTCTGATGTATAATTTTGTAAGTATTCAGTTTAGTGGTTGTAATCACATGACTGGTTCACTTAAAGACACCTTCCTAATATGGCTGGAAATGCTAAAAAGTTTTACTCAACATGTCACCAATGAATGTTTTTGATTCTCGGGAAATTTTTCTGGAAAACTTGTGAACAAAGTTGTTATTATTATACATTTATTAGGTATGAAATGGCTACAATATTACTAGAAAAAGCATTTGAAATGCTTAATCAGGTAAGATTTAATTTAAAGTATACTGTCATCTCGATTTCTTTTCATTCAATACGATTTTTACTTTATTAAATTTAATATTATATGATCTCAACTCTTTTTCAGTAAGGGATTTACCATTAAGCTGGTATGATGGATTGCTGCTATAGAACTAACTTTTATTTTAGCACAAACCATTAAATTTTAATTCTATTTAAACACACTTCTAATATGTTAAACTTTTTTTGTCTCAGATTAATATGACCTTTAAGTCTTAAATATAAAGATTTTTTTATTTTTTATGAAGATACAAATTTCAAATGGACTGGACTTGTTAGAGCATTGGTAGCATTTTTGATAGTGAGATTGACATGTCTATTATACAGTTTGAAAGTACTTGCTAGGTAGTTGGATATTCTTACCTATTGGTCATTATTATTATGTAAATTACTTTGGTGTACAGACTCATTTTTCTAATAAAAATCAATGGATTACAGTGACGGAAAAACTTGTTACTTTATATCGAACACAGGTAAGTATTTATTAACATTGATGAAGAGAAAGTACTGCATTTGTGAGAACTAAAATTATAGATAGTTTTGCATGAAATTAATTGATGAAAGTATCTTAAATGTATCGCACCTCTTTATTTTAACCTCACTATTTGACTTTTGAATCAGTATATATAATATTCTATTGTTTTCAAATGAGACATTACAAAAACTGAGTCAAGTTTGTTTAAATGATAACGACTCTTTTATATGGTGTTTTCTCAAAGTCAAAAACAATATATTGAACAAAAACAAGGACTGTTGTAGTGCGTGGGGAAAAGATGGTTTATGCTACAGTTTTTTAATTTGTTAGACACTATTCCTAGGCCTCCCATGAAAAATACTGGTAGAAATTTTTTTTAATTGGATGTTATGCTTAGGCCAATTTTCCCCAAGCAGTCTTATCAATTGAGTACTATAGTTTAAAATTTTTACTTTAATTAATACTTTTACATAGGGAAATATTGGATCAAGTATTCCTCTACAAAGGTAGGAAATGTTATTTTTTATTTAAAATTTAATCAGCAGTTAAAATAACAATTATTGTACAAAATCTATGTATTCACTACTTAAATTATGTTGAGCATTACTAAATTAACCGATATCTAAATTATGTGCACATAAGTTATCTATAGTGAAATGAAGCACTAAAGGTACGAACCCTCAGCGCTATTATACACTAGCTAGCTATTACAAAATCATCTCGGACCAATTGAATAATTTATTGGCTAATCATATCAGGCATCAATATAGCTCAAGCAATGTAAACGGTTCATGTAAAGCTTTCTTCATAAGAGAAGAAGCTGAACAGGTCAGAGTCACTCACTTGTCTGGGAAAACTCCACTTCCAGCATTCTGTGTGTAAAGCAAAACTACTGCGAGCAGTAAGAAATTATTTTATTATGTGACAAAGATGTGATGTTTGGGGGCATTACTCACAAAACTTAGTACCTACACATAGCTAAACTCACGTTTTCTCAAAAATCAGCCCGAAATTTTAAAAAGTAGCACGATGTAAGATCCTAAATTGTCATTCTGATTATGTTTATACGTAAATCAATGGTTAAGTGTCAGTAATCTCCAAACTCAGAGCATGACAGACTGACAAACTGTCAGGACGACTGCTATGTTTTGCTTAGTCATGCTGAGTCATTCTAGCTAGCCTCACTATATAAACTTGTTCAACACGCCATTCCATGGCCTTGTTGTACATTATATGTTATTGACAAAACAATGACTTTCTTCTATCGCTAACTTTTCTTGCTTAATGTAAACTTTAACATGGTCCTTTGAAACTAACAAAAAAAGAAACAGCAAGCCTATCGACCATCACAGTTGAAACTCTGTGTGACAGTCAAATTGGATGCGAACCTTCCGTAGAAATTCTCCGAATTATTCTCAACATTACAAAACAAATGGCAACTGGAACTGCTCAAAAATCCAAAAGAGCTCACTCCAAGACAAAGGCAAGAAGAGCCATCAATTATGCCATGAGGCTCAGAAAAGATGACTTCACTGCAATAATAATAAGCGAGTTCAGCAAATGTATAGAGCTTGCCAAAACTGCGGTGGAGGAACTAATGGACATTCACGAAACTTACATGGGAACGATGGAAGCAGACGGAAAGTCACAGGAATAAATACAATCAGAAATTGATGCCTATGCCATGGTTCAAGATCAGTATGATGCAGATTTCAAAAGGCTGAATGACACTCTAATGTAGGTGCAAAAGGCAGCCAAATGCAAAATGACTCACAATGAAGCAGCTTTGGGGCTAGGAACAAGTGCGACGGCAAGCTCCAACTATTTTGACAAAGGAGCGGAAGTTGCTAAATCAACTGAGTGTCGACCTGGATGGCTACAAAGACGTGGAATTCTTTGACCAACAGAAGAATTGACAGAAAAAGTAAATCAGAAAGAATTTGAAGCAGTAAGTGTAGCCACATCCCCGGCTGCTGCTGCAGCTACCGAATCTACTATAATGGCTAAGAAACAGCCAACTCCCTACAAAACATCCCTGCCAACATTCAATGGCTCTCCAAAAGAATTTCTAAACTTTCAAAAAAGATTCTCAGCCATCATGGACACATACAAAAACTACTACATGGAAGCAGATATGATCAGTATCTTAGCAGAAGCCATGACAAGTGACGAAGCAAAACAGATGGTGATCCCTAACAAAAATGTTGTATGCATGCTGCACACATTCGTGCTGCCTTACTGCACTCATCATGTACATACGCAGCACATGTGCTGCAGGCGTAATGCTGCTATCAAGCATGTATACTGCATACAGAAAAATTGAAACAGCGCTTCACATGTGCCACATATGTGCATATGAGGGATGCATGTGTGCACAAAAAAGCATGCCACATGTGTGCATTCTCTTGTATGCTATACATGCGCAGTGGCATGTATGCCACTCATGAGTTGTGCACCCTTCTACTTGCATGCTGCATGCCTGTGGCGCGTTTCAATTTTTGTGTATGTGGCACACAAGTACATTTTTGTGTGCTACTCATATGCAGCTACATGCATGCCACTCATGAGTTGTGCACCCTTCTACTTGCATGCTGCATGTCTGCCTGGTAGATGTTGGTACTCTGCCGTCGCTGTAGAGCTGGAATGAGTCAGGAAGTGGGAGCGCACACAACTCAAGCGAATACTATTGCCTTTATGAAAAGTTATAAGTAAGGAATCAAGTACAGTACTTATGTATGATGCACGATGATACATGCATTGGGTTTGAGTGGGTATGAATAACATTAATGTAAATGAGATTTGGTAAGGGTCGATAACATATGGTATCGTGGGTAAATTAACATGCACATGGCACAATAGCAACATGCACATAAGTGTTTGATATGCATGTGGCATAGTAGCAATATGCACATGTGTATTTGACATGCATGTAGCATAGTAGCAATATGCACATGTGTATTTGACATGCACGTGGTATAGTAGCAACATGCACATGTGTTTTTGACATGCATGTGGCATAGTAGCAACATGCACATGCGTACTTGACATGCATGTGGCATAGTAGCGACATGAACATGTGTATTTGACATGCATGTGACATAGTAGCAACATGCACATGTGTACTTGACATGCATGTGACATAGTAGCAACATGCACATGTGTACTTGACATGCATGTGGCAGAGTAGCACATGCACATGCGTACTTGACATTCATGTGGCATAGTAGTGACATGCACATGATTGTGATTGCCATCACAGTGCCTGCATTTGTACGTTGATTTGCAGTCTGATGTCGAGTGGCTGTGATGGAGGCAATTGCTGCACAGTTTGTGCTGCTTTACCCAGTTTAACCTTTGCGACACTGTAGCTTCTTTAAATTTTTTGTAGTGATAGGCGGGGTGGGATACGTTGTGGCAGATGGGGAACATTATTTTATCTTTAGCACCTTTGGGGTTTGAGGATGATCTACTGCTGTTGTCACTCAAATTGTTGTTGAACTTCTTTTTCCACTGTGGCTGGTGCTCATGGTACGAGGATTTTCTTTTGTTTAGGTTGCTCACGAGTGGAGATGCAAATGCTTCCAAGTCCATCAGTATTGGTAACTTGTCATCATTTTCAATTGTTTTTGCCATTCTTTTTTTAGTTCCGGGTTCATGTCTTTTTCTGCTAGGGCTACTGCCAAAGTTTTAATGTCTGTTCCCCCTATAGCATCCATGTTGTCCAGGACCTTTTTTGTTCTTAGCAGCATTTCTTCAGACCGTCGTACGAGTAGTCATGACAATGTTTCTTGGTTAGTTGATCCACTAGCATTGGATAGATTATTTTCTTTCTGCATAAGGTGGCTTGTAATTCTGCCATTGCAGAAGTGTATCTGGTGGATTGGCATGATATCCCCTTACAAAAATAGATATGTACTGCATGTATGCCACATTTATAATGCATTCATTGCAACACATGTGCATATTGCACTTGTGCGTAAAATGTAAGCAAAATGCACTAACTGCAGCATGTGCCCTGCATGTATGCACAAGGAGAGTAGCATGCACACATGTAGTCTACACATGTGTCACATATATTTGCCTTGCATGTGTGCACGGTTTATGTGCCACATGCATGTTAGTTGCACATGTGCATGTTGCTACTATGCCACATGCATGTCAAACACACATGTGCATGTCACTACTATGCCACATGAATGTCAAGTAGATGTGTGCATGTTGCTACTCTGCCACATGCATGTCAAGTACACATGTGCATGTTGCTACTATGTCACATGCATGTCAAATACACATGTTCATGTCGCTACTATGCCACATGAATGTCAAGTACACATATGCCTGTTGCTACTATGTCACATGCATGTCAAATACACATGTGCATGTCGCTACTATGCCACATGAATGTCAAGTAGATGTATGCATGTGCTACTCTGCCACATGCATGTCAAGTACACATATGGTTTTTGCTACTACGTCACATGCATGTCAAATACACATGTGCATGTTGCTACTATGTCACATACATGTCAAATACATTTCCATCAGACGAAGTAGTGGAACTAGACGTGGTGATTGCACAGAAACTTCCCCACCAGATCATGCAAAAGACATCATAAAGGCAGAAGAATTCTGCAAGGAGAAATTGGCTGACTCTAGATTGGGCGGCAAAATTGACGTAATTATCGGCACTCATGACCTCCACAACTTCTTGAAAAACGAAAACAGATTGTGTCCTAAATACAAGATCATAGCAATGAACACCATCTTTGGATGGTGACTCGCTGGTTCAGGGAATATGAAGAATGCAACAACCCTTTAAATTGAAATATTTGACAATCCAACAGATGAGATATTCAACAATCTGTACTCATTGGAAACTGTACCTCAAACCTCCACCTCGATGGAGAAAGAAAAAGATGCTGTCAGATAATTTGAGTCAACAGTCAAAAGACATCAAGATGGTAAATAATTGTGTGTGCTGCCAAAATGCAAAAACCCTCCGCTGATTGGCGAATTACTACCTATGACTAAAGCTCGATTTCTACTAAACGAAAGGAAAATGAAGAAGTGTGGCATGCTGACAGAATTCAATGACAAACTGAGAACTTACCAGGAAATGGAACACTCTGAAATAGTTCCCTCCGACAAAATAGACAACAAGTCCTTTTACTTACCCGTCCAAGGAGTGGTCAGACTCAGTTAAGAATAAAAGTGAGACCGGTTTTGACGGCTCCGCAAAATCCACAATGGGCCACAGCATCAACGGAACCTACTTAACTGGACCTAATCTCTACCCCCTGACGTCGGACATCCTATTCCAATGTAGAACAAAAAAAGTGGGACTAACTGCCGATGTCAGCAAGATGTACCGGGAAGTGAAATTAGATAACACGGTCAAAGACAGTCACAGATTCCTGGTCAGGGATGAGCACGGGATACTAGTTGTCAATGAGAATGACAAGACTGACAACGGCATAAAACCATCATCCTTTGTAGCAACTGCGGTGCTGAGACATCACGCCACCAACAATGCAACCAGATCTCCAACGGTGTGTGTGGAAGTACACAACAGCTTCTACGTTGATGTCTATGTCTCAGGAACAGATGACGATGAGGAAGCACTGCAGCTGCAAGAGTCATTGTGCCAACTGTTGCGTGAATCCGGCATGACACTTAGCAAGTGGAGTTGTTCATTGGCAAAAGTTGTGTCCAAAATTCCCACAGACCTACAAGAAATAGACTCCAATAGAGGTCGCAAATCATTGAAAGCGTTAGGGATTCACTGGGACACCGGTGAAGACAATCTCTTTGTGACAACTCCGTCAGTAACAACAGACACGTTGGTGACAAAAAGAAAAGTGACTCAAGTGGTAGTAGGGACATACGACGTCCTGGGCCTGACATCTGCGTGGTGGATCAGAGGCACAATACTACTACAAAATTATGGTCCAAAGGAATAGACTGGGACAAGGAAATCCCCTCAGAACTGCTGCGATCGTGGAATCAATAGACAGAAGAATTACCACTCATCAACGAAATGCCAATACCGAGATTCGCTCAAATCATTGACAATGACACAATGCTGTGCGGTTTCAGTAACTTACGCAGCCATCTTTTACATCAGAAATTGCAATGGGAAATGTGACATCGTGTTCTGCAGGGCCAGAGTATGCCCTTTGAAACAAATAACCCTACCAGAGATGGAACTCGAGGCAGTGAAACTGTTGGCACAAGTGATTGCACACGTAGCAAATGTCCTTCGTATTCCGCTGTCGAATTGCAGATGTTGGACAGACAGAATGATCGTCTTGGCATATTCTCTGTCGCAATGCAATCTTCTCTCGCTCTAGAGAGAGAAACTGTAGTAATGCGTTTTCGTTACAGATCGCTAATTTTGTCAATTGCACCTATTCCTTTGGTGACACCGTACCTATTTTGTGGTATTTGGTATGGGTTGTGTTGTTAACTTTCTGCAGCCAGCGGTGTACTTAGCTTTATGCTCAGGCTCCTAAGCGTTACTCCGGGAAGTTAACAGAGTTGAAAGAAGTGAAGTGTCGTGTTGAAAATGTATACAGGTGAGTGTTTCTGGCTAGTTTAGCTTCTACTCTTATGAAGACAGCGTTTCTATGTACCATTTTCATTGGTCGAGCTATTTTGATACCTCATTAAATATAGCTAGCAGATTGCTTGTTCTTTTTGAAGGAGATTATATTGTAATAGCTAAGTAGTGTTTAATAATAGCGCTGAGGGTTCGCACCTTTGGTGCTTCATTTATCTACGTATTCTTATGTATTCAGCTTTTTACTTATTTATATATTCATTTGGTTAATTATATATTTTTTTACTTATTTATATTTCTTTATTTATCTTTATTATTTATACTTATTCATCTATTTATTTGTGTTTTTACATTACTGGATATTTAATTTTTTATTAATTTATTTATATATTTTCTACTTATTTGCTTTTATATTTATTCATGTTATTTGCATTAAATAAATATTATAAATATAATTATTTAGTTTTCCTTTATTAATCATCATAGTTAACAAAGAGTTACCCATTTCATTACAAGACTTAAACAATTGAGTTTACAACCAAGTTAAAGGACACTTTGTCAACTACTATGTAAACTTCCACTCGAAGAGTTTACAAGCAGTTTGCAAGGCCATCATTTGTGAATTACTTGCACACTTTTTGGCAACTACTTGTAAATCTCGAACACTTGTTAACCCATTGCAAACTTCAAGTTCACAATTTGCAAACTACCCTTGTAAACTTGGGCTTTTGGCCCTGTGAAAGTACGCCTTGTCAATGACTTTTACAGAGTTCAACAACTGCATTTGTTGAAGTTGAAACTCTTTCTAAACTTTTAAAGTTCTACCAACTCTGTGGATGAGAAATGGCCTGTTGAGTTTGGCTTCATCGTTGGGTCTCGCTATGTACAAGTTTATCCTCTAGCTAACTCGGCATGTGTGCACACTTGCAAATATTTTTTTTCTTTTGCAAAAAGTCTCTATACTTACAATAAAAAGTGGATGAAAATGTTTGGTGTATGTAACTGATGAAACCTAGCAAATACATGTAAATATGCAAAAATATTTTCAAGTAGTTGTCATCAGAACTAATCAACTAAATATTAGGACAAATATTGGCTTCATGAGGAGAAAATACCCCATGTCAATGACTTCTACAGAGTTGAACAACTGCATTTTTTGTTGAAGTTGAAAGTCTTTCCAAACTTTTGTAACTCCACCCACTCTGTGGATGAGAAGTGGCCTGTTGAGTTTGGCTTCATAATTGGGTCTCGTTATATACAAGTTTATCCTCTGGCTAACTCAACATGTGTGCACACTTGCAAATGATTTTCTTTTGCAAAGTCTTTATACTCACAATATGAAGTGGTTGAAAAAGTTTGGTGTCAGTACCTGATGAAACCTAGATAATACATGTAAATATGCAAAAATATTTTCAAGTAGTCGTTAACCGTCAGAACTAATCCAACATTTTGTGAACTCATAACCTAGACTGAGAATAGTCCGCAAAATGCTGAGTTCAGCTCCTCGCATATTGCGGACTAAGTTCTTACAGTGACAACTATTCTACATTGGTCCACAAAATGTGGACAACTCCTCACTGTGAAGTAGAATACTAGTAGCTGCCTGTCTAGTAGTTGTCTATACTAGTAGTTATCTGTACTAGTAATCCTCAAAGTAAGGTCAAGAATTTCTTGCCTCAACTTCTTTGTAAACAAATTTACTAACTTGGTGTGATTTAGGTTAGCTACTTTAGCCCTAGAAGTAGCCAACACCAGCACCACATTTCATATTTATGGTAGATACACATATTATATTACTTAAATATTACACTAGTATTACAAGATATAGATGTCTGCCCGTATAGAAACACCTGGAATCATAGTCCAGTAATTCTAGAGAAAAAAGTGGGTCCACCTGAAACAATTTGCAAACAGAACGTTTTTTTTACAGTTTTCTGATCAGAAAATTTTTCTGAATAACATATCAAAAGTCCTAAGAAAACCCACTAGGTAACACCCCGAAATATAGGATTGAAAATTAATAATTATATATTCATTAGTTTTCCCAACATTACATCAGTTTATGTGAATATCATGTCAAAGTCATACAATAATTCTTAATCACATAAATATTTGTCTAAAATGTTTCCTCAGTTGACTATTAAATAACAAGTACAGTACTATGGTAATTTATCTTCAATTTCATTTAGTTCATCGTCTTCTTCAGTGACAAATGTAGGTCATATTGAATTCGTGCAGCCAGAATCTCTACATTGCCCACAAGCAGAAGAGCAAAGTAGGTTGTGTTTTCTGCATGTACATCTTGTTGTGCCACAGTCAGCAGAACAGTTACACCTTATCATTCGAAGAATATTCTCAGGTGCAGGTGATAGATCTGTCAAAACTGCGAGAAGCTTCCCATTAATTATTTTCCATCCCCATTCCTCAGGCTGCATTACGATTTTGGACTGCTTCCACTTCATGATCTGGAAGTACACACGAAAACTGTGATATTTTCCTGCAGCAGATGTGGGAGGAAGGCTCTGTGGCTGCACATAAACACTCTTGGTGGCAACTTTTTCACAGAAACACTTGCGCCTCAGAACGTCAAGGTTGTATTCAGAGTTTCCATTTGTACAAGCATACAAGTGCCTTTTCTCCTGCAACCTCAATGTCCTGTTTAGTTACAAATTCTGAATCAAACACTTGAGCCTGTTCACAGAAGTATCTGTTGGATTTAAATTTCTGGAAAGTTTTCTTTTTTCCAATTCAATAAAGTTGCGATGTTGTATCACACCCAGCAAAGGCATGAACAAAAAGAATGTTTGTGCACATCTCCTGACCCAGTTGTTCTTTAACTACTTTCATATTCCATATACGCTGCTGTTGATTTCGCTTTGGTTCTGGTCTAAAAAATAAGTTGTGTGAGTTTAGATCAGTGTAGTAGCAGAGCAATACAAGAAGGTCAGTGTCATCACCAACGAGAACTGTATCCATGTTTTTTGCAGATTCCACAGCTGTCTCTGAATGGCATGTTTGGCAGTTGCTTTTCACAAGAGCATCACTTAGCAAATTAATAATTTTTTGCTTGTTTTCATGATTTGCTAAGAACTCAGTTTTCTTCAAAATAGCAAGCATATCCATGTCAAATGATACTGTTGGCCCAACCTTCCCCGAGGTTCTTCTATGATGAGTAGTATCCTTTGTTGACTGTATCCATCGAATACAACTATTGCATTCCCATACTTTGTTACTACATACTGTGTGTAGAGACTACAAAGAGCATTGTATGTAATAGGACTATGTGGCCATGGAATTCTATGAAGTAGTGCACCACCATCTAAAACAAACTGCACTTCCCCACTAGGTTCTGGCATACAAGTACCTGTTTCAAGGCTGTCCCATATGGCATTTGCTAGCGATGACTTGTTGGCTTCTCTGAGGAGCTGTGAGGAATCAAATAGTGCTGGTGGATGGCTGCATAATTCATACTTGAATAATGATTCAAAATTGTCAGATGGCTTTGAAACAATGGTCAATCGTTGGAAGAGCAATTGTGGATCCACATGAACCAGCTCATCATCTTATTTTCACAGAAGATTTCATTCAAGCATGACAGCCTGGGATTTCTTTTTGAATGAATAGCTTGATGTACTTTGTCCAATCATTGATTGCAAAATCTTTTGTCCAACATCCTTCGCTGTGTCTGCATTCACAGTAGCTCCAGCAATGACACCGTTGTCAATATTCCTTAGGCTGTGATTATCCAATGAATTCTGGCCTTGAGATAAGTGTATATACTGAAGGTGTCTTTCATGTCTCTTTCTTGTCTAGACTTAGACATGTCTTTATTTTGCTCTCCAGAATTGAAGGAGATTGCTGTCAATTCCTGCATGGCTTGATTAACTTGTGCACAGGCAGGCATGGAGAGTAACCAGGTTAAACGTTGCTGCTCTGCCATACCCCGTCCCCTTGTAAGTCCACCACTTGTTTTTATGCTCCTCATAAGTACCTGCTCAATCACTAAATCCGTTGATAATCCAGCCCAGAAGCGATCACTTCTACGAACACAGTGGAAACCTGCATCAAAGTATTCCTGGATGTTGGGATGATCATCACAAAGTGAGCACATTTTCTCCAGGTATACATGGATAAACTTCACATAGTTATTGTGTCCTGCAGCTGCTAGGTATGGAAGCATGTCAGACAGTGCCTTAAGATGAAGTCTCCAGTTTCCACAACGGTCAGCCTTAATAAAACATCGCAAGATATCCACCATGTCCATATACTGTAACCAGATTTTGGCTGTTCTTGAGAACTGAAGGACTTCTCTTTCTTTGTAGAGGGAATCTTTAATGATCCTCAGTACACTGGCTTTGCTAACCTCTTCTGCAGTTATAGATCCTGCCATCAACTTCTCATACAGCAAACGAGCATCTTTGAGAAGACAGTCAGCTCCATCAGTGAGAGGTAGTCTTTCTTCCAAGGCTTTTTCCATTCCATTATCATTCAGTATTTCAACATCGCAATCATCTTCAATGTATGTTTCATAATGAGACTGAGCTGTCAAATTGAAGGCCTTGGATGCAAGCAAAGTGTTTAGTGCAGCATCTACAAGCAAGTGGGCACGTACTGCACGAGCTATAGCCTTACCTGAAAGGATATGGTCCACAGCTTTGCTTGCATAGATCAAGTCTAACATCTCATGAAGACCTGACCCTGCCATCAAATGTCCAATGGTTCCCAAAAAGCTCATCTGCACATGAAGGCCTGCTAGCCGCAACACAATTACTTGGGTTCATGTCAATTATTGGCAAGAAAATTACAGTTGATTTACCAGGATGATCTCCATGATGAAAAAACTGCATCATGCCTGACCAAGAAGGCCTTGGTGACCTGAGAAGAAGAGATGACTTCCAAAGGATATCTAGGTTCTCTGTTGGATCTTGTGCTGTCATAAGAGGAAGTTGATGATACTTTGCCACTGACATTCCATTGTTTTCTTTCTTGTGAAACTTAATAAGAATTTGACCAGCTGCAGATTTATATCCTTGTTAGTAACATTCTCTCTGGGAATATGATGACTAACTTTCACACCAGGGGTAATGTTTGCAATAATACCCATTCCGTGAAATGTTCCATTTCCATCTAAAGTTCTGATATTGTGATCCACATTGTCTGCAGAATACTGGACAAATCTTGGTAAATCATTTTGACGTGGCAAATCAGTACCCTGAGACTAAATATCATTCGAGCTGCTGCAAAGCTTATCAAAGAAGATATTAAGTCAGTTGCAGCAATGAATACAACATATCCCTTGATTTCAAAGATGGCATTAATACAAGAAGCCCTTGATTATCTTCCAGAAACATTGAGAGTATGGATTGATAATATAGTTGTAGGAAAAGATGTTGGTTTGAAGACAAGCTATCATCCAGGCAGCTCGTCCAAGAGTCCTTATTGCACCATTGCAGCTTGGGTTAGGTGTACAGCTACACCACCACTTTGGTTCAAGGTTTGATATTGATTCACTCCATAAGCATGGGTTCTGCTGCTCCTATCCTGAAGTATTAAGTTGCTGCTAAAGTTCAGCAGCAGTGCTCCTCAATGTAACAACATTAGCCTTCCCGTTCATATTTGTTATTATAATTTTATCACCATAAAATTCCTGCAGCTTAGTCTTCATGTGAATTCTACTGTATGCATCAGCACCAGAATCCTTTAGATATTCCTTCATCAGGTCAACCAGATAATATATGGTAAGTTGTTCATCGACATTGTCCTTGAGATATTTTATTACTTTCAAAAATGCCTGGTTTGCTTCTTCATCTTGTGGTCGGCCAATTTCTTTCCTTTTAAAGCTTGTTTTATTTTGTTGAAATGCTGATGGAATATTTTTCTTGGTCCGAAAATTAATACTGCACGATTGATGATATATGGCATCAGCTCCATGCAAATCATGTACATGTAGAAGACGAGCTTGTACACTGTGTGACCATGCATCCTGTCTTTCTTTGCACACATCCAGGATAGTGCTCTTCATGCCAATAGTTTTCACATCACAAATATCATGAGCTTTCCTTTTTCTGTTGAACTTGGCTGGTGCTGCACAAAACAAACAATGCGTTTTGAACTGAAAATTCTGTTCAGCTGACCTCAGAATGATTTTTTTCACTTCAGATACAGTATTTTTTTGTGAATCAGCTGTTTGAGCTAAGGCTTTCTTGATGTTCTGCAGTTTACAGTAATCACGACGGCAGTCTTGGTGAACTTTTTCCCCTGGATTTACTGAGACATCATCAGTCCGTTTACTGCTAGCTTCATTGATTCCTGCAGCTCCTTTTTGTGTTAGAGTTACTGTGGGTTTCCCCCCAACCAAATTAATTAATAATTATTTAATTACTAGTTAATTTTAAGGGTGTTCCCCGTTGAGGATTTCTTAGGACTTTTGATATGTTATTAAGGAAATTTTTCTGATCATGAACCTGTCAAAATATGTTTTGTTGCAATTAGTTTCACTCCAAACGTTAGAATTACTGGACTATAATATGAAAAGTAATGCAACTGAACAACATGTGGTCACGGACCAGAACACGTAGTGAATTACGGAATTAGTGAGCATGAAAATATTTTTAGTGAGAACAGGATACATTTTACAGAACAAAATCTAATCTTCTGTAGATAAAACTGAAAAGGAATAATCAATCATATAAATAAAAGCAGAAATTAATCGCAAAAGTTTTTCAAGTCCATCAGTTTTAGCGATACATGTTCTTTTAAAACAGAAAAGGTTAAGTTTATCCTTGTCTAAATATAAAACTTTTGGAATTACATCATATTTATCTATACTTTGAATTCCAAACATAACAGTTTGATTTTTCTTCCACAGCCCAAACATCTGTACATTATGTTGAGCAAAACCCCGATCACTAAAGTCGTCTTAATTTCAGCGACTATGATATTAAGGTTATTTAAGCTATTGAAGACAACAAAATCTGCATACCTCTCATGTACTACCTGTACACGATCCCCCTCCGCCCTCATTTTCGTTTTTGAAAAGGACCATTTAAAATAGAAAGCTCCATTTAAAATAGAAAGCTCCTGGTTGATGCTTTCCCTTAGCAGTGCTCGGCTAGGTAAAAATAAATCGAGACCTACTATCAGAAAGCTAAATTTGTAGACTGTAATCACAACATCTACGTATAAACTCCTAGCATCAAAAGAAAAAACCCTTGCTGGTATCTCTTCATCCAAATCATTATATTCGGTAACACTTGATTCAGTAACACTACACTGAAAACTGTGAGGTTGACCATCCAGCCTTCCAGAAAAATATTGCACATGGTCACACAATAGTTTACATCTGATATATGATGTAATGTCAATAGTATGACATGGTAACATTGTTACGTGATCTCCATGTATTATTTTGAAAAAAGATTGTGACATTGTAAAGTCATATTTACAATTGTCATGAATTTTCACTGTATATTTTTTCGAATCAACCAATATATATTCAGCTGAACTCCGATTACCTTCACTTAGACTGAATATAACGTTCGCACTGTCTTGCTCAAACATTTCAAACCTCTTTGGTTCAGAATAACTTGAAGTACTCCCATACCTCTTGTGGAGGATTGTCTGGGAAGGACAGTCACTGGTGGAGGAGACAAACCTGTGATAGGCTGCCACCAGAGTATCACTGAACTACTGAACCTCACACAAGCCTGTCCAAAGGCTTCCCTTAACTATCAGTGCTGCTTTTCAAAACAGAGCAAAGACTGTCTCAGGTTAAGTGTTATTCAAAGCTCATAAAATGTGACACTCCCTAGCACATGCACAGACAGGCCCCTTTATAGGCAATCTACCTGCACATGCTCAAAGGTGATATAGAACCTGCTGAGTAATGGTGATGGATAAATGGAGTAGGTGATAATTAGCTAGTTCAGAAAACACAATACTAACACATGCCAATGGTCTAGTGTATGTACAACAGTGTCAATGTCACTATTATTGAATAATGTGGTGAGGCTTCACCACATCTCCCCTCCACTGGGAGGCTGAGCTTCTAGTCGGTGAAGGAGAAATCTCTGCTACCATATCCGCTGCCGGAGTGGGCCAAGACTGTCTCGAGAGGGTGTCTGCTACATAGTTAGTGCTTCCTTTGATGTGCACAATGTCCATGTCAAAGTCTGAGAGTTTTTCAAGCCAACGTGCTAACTTGGCTGTGGGTGGAGTCCCATGGAAAATGTTGACTAGAGCAGAATCGTCAGTAAATACTGTAAAGTGCTGTCCGGAAAGGTAGAATCTGAAATGTTCAATGGTTGCTAGTACTGCTAGTGCTTCAAGTTCCACTATAGGATAATGCTGTTCTCTTCGCTGTTCTCTATAAATGCACAAACATCCACCAACACCTTTGCCAGAGGCATCAGTGAACACACACCATACATCTTTACAATTTGGCAAAAATAAAGAGGAATGATGAATAATGGACGAGATGATATAATTGAAGGATGAAACAAAGTCCTTGTCGTTTGTACATTGTAGTTTGTCTGGGCATTGTTTTCGTAGATGTGAGCTCAAAACAGAAGTGTAGTTGGCAAAGTTTGGTACAAAACGAGAGTAAAAGGTGACAAGCCCTAAAAATGCTCTTAAGTTAGATTTGGTGGTTGGAAGTTTGTAGTCCTTGAGATGTTGGACTTTAGCTTCAGCTATCTGAGACGACCATTTCCAACGACAAATCCCAAGAATTCAGAAGTACTATAGAACCAACAACATTTTGACTTCTTGACTGTTAAGCCTGCAGAAGCCAACCTGCTTAAGACAGCTGTAATATGGCAGATATGATCCTCAAATGTGTATGAAAATATAACCACATCGTCAATGTAAGCTAAACAAAAGGATTCTATGCCTCTTAACACCTGCTGCATAAGTAACTGAAAAGTTGCTGGTGCATTTCTCAATCCAAACGGCATGACTTTATATTGAAATTTTCCTTGTAGGCAAGAAAAGGCAGTTAGTGGTTTTGTGTTGTCATCTAAGGGAACTTGGTGGAAACCCTTAAGTAAATCCAACTTGCTAAGAAATTTAGCATCACCAAGTTGTGCAAGGATGGAATCTATGGATGGCATTAAAAAGGGTTCAGGAACAGTGACTAGATTGAGTTTTCTAAAATCCACCACAATGCGTATACCTCCGTCATGTTTCTTAACTGGCATGGGTGAACTACTCCAAGGGGAAGTAGAGGGTTCAATAATCCCTAACTCTAGCAATGACTCTATTTCTTCCCTGAATGGCTGTTGATAAGCCAATGGTATTGTATAGGAAGGAGTCCAGACAGGAGTTGTACATGTGAGAGTAATGGAATGAGTGACCACTGATGTTAAACCTGGTTTGTCTGAAAAGACAGATGGAAAAGATGATAAAGTGTGACCAAGAAGTGTCTGTTGTTCATCAGACAAATCAATACTGGTTGGTTGTCTGGGAGATGATAAACAGTGAGGTGATATGTCATTGGAAACCACGGCAACTCTTAATACAGCTTTCTCAGCAACCTTCTTGAGTTGACTAATGTGCACTACTTTCCTTTTACCTTTTGTCTGGTGCGGTGCAATCTCACAATTCACAGGGGCAAGTAACTTTGTTATGATGAATGGACCATCCCAAGATGAGTCTAAGCACTTGTTCAAGCCAGGTATACGCTTAAACACAAGATCACCAACTTTGAAATATGATACAAACTCTGCTTCCTTGCTAATACGGTCAGATACATGTTTAGAAGCTAGAGATGATTTGACAACATGATTATGGCAAGCAAATTGTGTGTCAAGGTCTGAGATGAACTGGGGAATGTTAACGGCAGATGAGTTGTCTGAAAGCCAAAGAGACTTGATGGTTAAGGGTTAGGTTTTAGGAACAACAATTCATGTGGAGTGTGACCATGTCTTGAATTTGGTAGATTACGAGCATAATAAAGAATGAAGTCCAACATTGAAGGCCAATCTGCTTTCTCAACCAAGGCTTTTGACAGCATACACTTGAGAGTGGCATGGAATCTTTCTAGTCTCCCATTCGACTGGGGGTGGTAAGGGAAAGTCTGAATTTTGTGAATACCAAATTTTCTACATAAATGAGTGATAGTGCTGGAAAGAAAATTCGCACCCTGATCAGATAAAATCTGGAGAGGAATGCCAAGGAATGATACGATATTGAGCAAACATTGGGCAGTAGTGTCTGCAGTATAATTCCTTATGGGGATAGCGAAAGGATACCCGGAAGCTAATTCCATACAAGTAAATATGAACCTATAATTCCCTTTGGCTTTGGTTAAGGGACCCACTATGTCTATTGCAATTTTCTCACCACGTTCTGATATAACTTCAGGTTCTACTAGAGGCACTTTGGTATTACTAGACTTTGTAAACTTCTGGCATTTGGGACAGCCTTGTATTTAACTCCTTATGTCATTCAACATCTTAGGCCATGTAAAATGCTTGTTGATTAGAGTCCTTGTTACATTTACACCACCATGGCCCAACCTATCATGGGCGGCCACTAAGATTTTACGCCTAAGATCTTGGGGAACAGCTAAAGCACTGGATACAGTATTGAGAGTAGAGGTAACACACATCAATAGATCATTCACAATAAAGAATTGCTTTTCATGCCTCCTGGCTAACTCCCATAGAGGGGCAAGGGTGACATCACTAACTTGCATGTCCTTAAATTGTTGCCTAGTAACACCATCAAATGTGAGATTAGGAAATGATGTGGGAACAAGAGACTTCTGGAAACCAATACTACGGTCAATAGAGTTAGGCTCTGCAGCTAGGACGTCAGAATCTACTAATGGAACATCTATCATGACATGATCAGGAATGTCCTCAAGGGGCAGTGGGCTACCACCTTCTGAGGTATGTAATGCTTCAGTGACTTGAACAGATAACTGGTCTTCTGAATTCATGGCTCTGGTTACTGAATTGACTGGTCTAGGTGATAGTTTAATGGAGTTGAGTAATTCCAAAAGTTTGTCTTGACCGAAGTCTACACCCAATAGAACAGTGTTTTGGGGGAGAGTAGGACACATTGCAAAACTGGCAATACCTTTGATAGTTGGAATATCGATTGGTAACTCGTAAATAGAAAACTTGGAAACAACACTAGATATGCCAAAGAGAGATTCAGTCTTGACAGGGGTAAGGTCGTGAGTTATAAAGTCAGATGATACAAGGGAACGTTTGGCACCTGAGTCCACAATAATAGGTGTCAGAATGTTATTAACATAACCATGGGTGATAAATTCATCATCAAAGGTGTTGAGAATGGATGTTTCAGGGGTTTCTGCAACTGGTAAGGGTTCTTTCTTTCCCACTGCATATGAGGAAGTAGGAATTTGTGAAGAGGTATTAGGTTGTTGAGGTCTGTGACCTCTGGGAAGTGGGCGTGGAACATTGACAGAGGGAGTGGTTTGAGGAGTGGTTTGGGTTTGTGGTTGAGGAGTTTGGTGGGCATGATAAGAGGAAGGACACCTGTTCGCATAATGTCCGAATGCCTTACACTTGTGGCATTGAACCTCAGATATGTCACGCCTAGGGACAGGAGTAGGAGAAGTTTGGAACTGATGGTGGGGTTGATGTTGGGGTTGATGAGTTTGGGGATGAAAGTAATGGTTAGAAGAATGATTGGACTGAGGTCTTTGGAATGAATCTGAATAGGAATAATTGGAACTGTGTCTGTAATTTGGACTTCTTTGGTAATGATGGTTAGTTCTGGCAGAAAAATGGCTAAAGTGCTGATAAGTACCGTCAGCTGATGACAAAGATGACGCACAATCATCAATAAATGAATATGGAGAGTTATGGTGTCTGTCTAGTACTTCCTTGCGAGTGTCGTTGGACATGCCTGCTATAACCCCTAGTGCTGCTACACCTTGTGAAATGAGGTTGAGTTGATCTTCAGAAAAACAATCAAGAAATGACAATTGAGACAACATTACATCATACTTATACCTCCAATGATTAAAGAATTGAGTTACAGATTTAGAACCGTTTGACCTGAATTTGAGAGGAAAAGAATTAAGACAATCACTCAGGGAGTAACCTCCAGTGTTTAAGAGGATGGTTCTCATACGTTGGAATGAGGTGGTCTCAGAAATGCTGTTAAAGTATGCTTCCTTATAGATGCCATGTAACAACTTTGGCAAAATGTTCAACCAGGAATGGACAGGAATTGTGTTGACCTTCATGCCATACTCGAATCTATGTAAGAAGACAAATATGTCCTCACCTTGTTCCAAAGGTCCAATGGATTTCACCAAAGAGTCAGTGGGATCTGGATAGGAATACACAGGTTGAGGTTGACGAGAAGAGGCAAATTGATTCTCAAACAGTTGTGAAAGGAGGAAGAGAGATGGGTCAATGTCCGTAGATTTCAGTTCTTCAGCTAGCAGTTTGGCTTTCGTGACTGCTGGAGATGGAGTGGGTTTGACCCTGGGAGGAGTAGATGGCAGAGGTTCAAGCTGCTCATTTTCAGCTCCCACAGAAACACCAGTAGGGATAACAGTGGAAATAGAGGTGGATGATTCTGAAGGTGATAATGAAGACAATGAAGAATTGGATTCCAATGGAATGACATCTTGATCCAACAATGGAGCTTTGGGAAGGGGTTTCCCACGAGGTCGGCCACTTCTTGTGTTCATGATGTGTAGTAGAAGATAACAATGAATGACAAATGGGAAATAATAAGGGGAATCACAACAGTGTCCAGCACAAACAAAATGAATATAGACGAAAACAATGGCAAAATAAGAATAATAATACAGTTCAACTTGCGTTCAAGACTTTACCAAAAAGGGAAGCACAAATGAGCAAGAACGTGCCACGTTGAAACACAGAGGAGTAAGCAATAATTTGCGCACGAGAAATTTTTCAGACAACAGTTTGCAATGGCAGAGAAATAGTAGATGCTGAAACAATACTGGTGGAAACCCTCTACATCAGCTGAATCCAGGAATTCTGGAAAGAAAATGAACAACAAAATAGTTGGGCTTGACTCAAAACTAGGCAGTAGACACTGCTTGAAAGGTGAAGAAATGAAGTAAACGCAAAAAAAAACAAGCAAACTGAATGAATGCCAAAACGAATTCTGAAAAGAACAGGAGTCAGCAAGAGGTAGGTCTCGATGTCGTAGGTCGTCTCCGTAAGCTCCCAACAGAGGACTGAAGGAGTCACCGCTGGCACCAGGTGTGGGGGATTGTCTGGGTAGGACAGTCACTGGTGGAGGAGACAAACCTGTGATAGGCTGCCACCAGAGTATCACTGAACTACTGAACCTCACACAAGCCTGTCCAAAGGCTTCCCTTAACTATCAGTGCTGCTTTTCAAAACAGAGCAAAGACTGTCTCAGGTTAAGTGTTATTCAAAGCTCATAAAATGTGACACTCCCTAGCACATGCACAGACAGGCCCCTTTATAGGCAATCTACCTGCACATGCTCAAAGGTGATATAGAACCTGCTGAGTAATGGTGATGGATAAATGGAGTAGGTGATAATTAGCTAGTTCAGAAAACACAATACTAACACATGCCAATGGTCTAGTGTACGTACAACAGTGTCAATGTCACTATTATTGAATAATGTGGTGAGGCTTCACCACACCTCTTTCTAGAAAAGGTAGGCCAGGTGGAAGAAGGTGCACTTTTCTCCTTTCTTAACACCGGTAACGGGGTGGTACTGGGACTGTCCACCATTTTACTCACTTGAAAAACAGATTAAATAAAAGGTCGCTCGCTCACCAATAACTGCGCGCAAATTGTATGAAGTCACATGTTCGTCTTGTCTTTCTCTTAGTCGCGCGCGCGGCTCCATTTTACAGATTTCTGACCTTTTTCGGTTATGTAGCCCCTGAGAGCTTAACAGCATCTCCATTTTTTTTTTGTTGTTGTTTTTTTTTTGTTTTTTTTTTTGTTTTTTTCTTTTTCTTTTTCTCCACATTTCATTTTATTTCACTGCTTATCACAGTTTGATTATTAATAAATATTAAAAAAAAAAAAAAGTACGTCATGTCAATGACTTCTACAGAGTTCAACAACTGCATTTGTTCGACTACTTGAAAATATTTTTGTATATTAACTTGTATTTGCTAGGTTTCATCAGGTACTTACACCAAACATTTTTCAACCACTTCATATTGTGAGTATAAAGACATTTTGCAAAATAAAATCATTTGCAAGTGTGCTCTACCACGCTCTTCCAAGCTGTGGGGCCTGTGCTCCATGATGAAAAGAATGACAAATCCAATGTAATAATAGAGTGCACAGAAAGAGTACAATCCAGAACTCTGATGCCCCCTGTCAGCAACACTTTGTCTGACGGAACTGATGCTGCAAACAAAGCACGAAGAGCTCAACCATGCAGAAAAACTTCAAGGCTTACTTCTGCATATTTGTATGCATGTCAACGAAAGCCGTACACCTAGAGGTTTGCATAGGTCTAAGTTATAGCAATGTTTTCGAGATTCTTCAACAGATGAGGAACACCTGCAGAGATAGATAGCGACAGTGGTGGTAACTTTACTGCAGCAACAAAAGAGATTGCAGCAGCCACCTCTATAGCATGGAAGAAATGCCAACTCAGACACACAGAAATCAAGAGGCCATTTAGTCCTCCTAAGGCTCCTAACTTTGGTTGCTTGTGGGAAGCCAAAGTAAAAGTCGTCAAGAGTCCTAATGCATAATATGCTCCAGCCACACCCACTGAGAATAGATGAGTTAATGAACATTATGTGCGACATCGAAGCTCTGCTCAACGGCAGGCCTCCCATCAGAAGCAGCAGAAACAGATTACGAGCTGGTAATAACCCCTGGCCACTTTCTGATTTTCAGGCCATTAAAATCACCTGCTATGCAGCCAGCATCTGAAGCAAAGTTGTCATCTTTCAGAAGATGGCAGCTCGTAAAGAGACTGAGTAAGGATCTAGAGATTGCTACATGCAGACATTACAGAGCGGAGCCAAATGGAACAAAAGATACGACAACATCGAAGTGGGACAATTGGTCTACGTCAAGAATGAGGAACTGATGAGGCATTCCAGATAGCCACTGGGAAAGATTGTAGAAACATTTCCTGGGATGGACGGAACGGTTAGAGCTGTGACTGTTAAGTGCAATAGAAAGACTTACAGAAGGGCACTGTCGATGCTCATTCCCATTACAACTACAAGAAGCGTCTTCTTCCCCTGGTTCGCAGTTTGTTCAGCTCTGGTGCTGTCACAGCATGAACAAACACTTTACAAACATTAAACTTTGACACTAATTAATTAACACTCTTTTTTGTTTTGTTTTGCTTAGTCATGCTGAGTCATTCTATATAAACTTGTTCAACACACCATTCCATGACCTTGTTGTACATTATATGTTATTGACAAAATTATGACTTTGTTCTATCACTAACTTTTCTTGCTTAATATAAACTTTAACAACATGGAACTTTTATTGTAATATACTTCATCTATAATTGTGTTTCTCCTGGATAGAAATCCTTGTGTAACAAGTTGAATGATGATATAAAGATGAAATTCACCTTTTCACTCTTCGCAAGTTGAATGATGATATAAAGATGAATTTCACCTTTTCACTCTTCGTGTTAATTTTTAACTTAAAAAGACTGAATACAGCCTACTCCTCTCTTTACACATGGTTATCCACAAGGCACTGCTAGAATAGCTTGCCAGAGCAGTGGATGAGACTAAATCCATCTCATATAGCCATGCGGTATCCATAGAACTGCTGCATGCTTAGTCTCATTCCAGGGGCTGTTCTGGGTTCTTCCACATGCATGCTATTATGCCAGTTTATATCACCCCTAGGGAAAAGGGTAGGATAAAACATGTTATGACATGTAGGAGATTCTTTCAGGTTGCCTATCTGTAGAGTCACCACAATGTCCTATGAGCAGGAGCCTCCTTAACAAATACAGTTGCAACTTCATTACATGTTATTTCATTGTAATCTCGTTTCATTCTTTCTTTTTGTTGCATTATTCTGTTTTGCTGATCTAAAAGAACTGCTCTCCAGTTTCTTTGCTCCTCTTGTCTTCTTTCCATTTTAGTTGTACCACAGGTTTGGTATTGAGCCAGTTTGGTTTTGTGCTCACAATTTGCTTGGTAATTCGGCACTTGTTTACGAGTGTTGCATGTTTATGCAGTTTTTCTCATTGGATAATAATCTCGGACATATTTAAACTAAATATATATAAAATAACACTATATAGTTACTTTATAGTTTTTGTTATCCATTATAAAATAAATTTAGTTTTTCAATCACAATATCAAGAGTCTATGCAGATCCATTAATGCCACTATACGTAACAATAGATGCTGATTATTTAAGCATCAACACACAATTGATATCATTAAAATAGTGTAGGTTACCTGTTTATACTGGATGCTGTTAATATTTCATTGAAATTCTTCAACATTATAGTAAATTTTAAACTGTAGATTAATTGTTGATTTTTTGAAAGATGAATATACCCCCGAACATTTGAGAGTGGCTAAAGCTCTGAACAATTTAGCAGTACTCTACTGTTTAGAGGTAAGTTTAAGTTTGTTTTCTGTTGTAATTAGCTATATATTATTTCAATTTTTTACTACTTCCGTTACATTAAGATGTTAATTGATGAACATATAACCATGGGTAAATAATACAAAAATGTTCAGAATATTACCGATCTTATGTTGATGCTAAGATTTGTATTTGAGCCTATATTAATTTATTTAGGTGTGGTTATCTTAACCGATTATTGGCCGAATTATTGTTTACCTTTGTGCCTCATGCCACCACAGCATTTTTTCGCTATAAGTAATCCTTACTGAAGGATAAACTGTCTGGCTTTGTAGAGAAAAATAAATTGTGGCCTGGACATAAATATTTTATTAATCAACTGCAGGTAAAACTTGGTCACGCTAAATGGATTGAAAGTCCTGCACGCTCAGTTTTGGTAGTGAATGGGAAAACCTGAAGCTACGAAATCTTTTAGTACCTATTGGCATCTTAGACATGCCACTTTATGTTTATTAGTTTCACCAAGCTAGTCATGGTGTTTCAATGGAAGACGATGCACAAATATTAGTAGTGAAAGAAGGAAGAAAGGACACTTCTTATTTGGAGAACAAAGACCTGTTCTTGCCCGCATATATGCGATTTTGGCGTCGAAAGAATTAAACCTTTCAGAACTCTCAGCCCAAAGACTCTTACAGTACCTTATTAAACCTATTGAATGTTCTTCTTCTTTTTTTCTTTTTTTTTTTCTTTTTTTTTTTTTCTTTTCCTAGGTCTTGCTCTCCCTCGCTTTTCTGTATTCATGAACAATTCATCTCCTAAACAGAGTTGGTAATAGATTATACATCTACAGTGTCTAATTACTATCATAGTGGATTGCACCACAGATCATGGTAGAAAGTGAAACAAAAGAACACAAGGGTCTAGAAAAATAGAACAGGCAAGGAAAGGCTAACTGATGTAGCTACTTCAATGAAAAAGTAAAGAAAATACACAGAAATTGAAAAGCCGAAGAGATAGACAAAAAGGAGAAGGGAATCCATGAGCTGAAAAGAGAAATATTTTAAAAACTGAGATTAGTAAAGTTGTATTTAAATACTGTATTGAAGTATTTGTATTTGTATTTCAGATTTATATAAAGTCAAATATTTATATTTTCATTTCAAATACATCTATTATTGAGCTGTCAGACTAGTATAAAGAAAATGATCAACTTGATATAGTTGTACTGAGAAGATTTAATCTATTTTCATTACTTTTTGATATTACAGGATTAAATGTTGCTTGCTCCAGGCTTGCTGAGTTATAAATAATTAACACTCATTGAACACTTATGAGAAGGTTGCAATACTAACTTTGTCAGTTAATCAGTCTGGTTCACTCACCAATGTATCCCCAAAATGAACAACTAATTGCTGATGTTTTTCACCTCCGGTGATTCATTGGTGCAAATTGATACCATCAACATCCATTGCTATCAATACAAATATTTGACAAACTCTAATACAAAATTTAATCAGTACATGAATTGCATTACCAATAACTAAAGTGTGTTGATCATTAAATTTTGTTTTTATATTTAATTAGTACCTTAATTGAAAAAGAACTTTTGTATTAAAGTAGTTGTGAGTTACCTTGGTTAATGTGCTGTGTGTCATAGCCATAAGCCTTGCACAAGAGATATCTTCATTGTCCAATAGCCAAAGTGAGAGGTTACAATGCAATCCTTTATCTATTAGAGCTCTGGTACAATGTAGCATATGAAGCGTAGTTTGGAAAGGCAGCTATCTGAAGCAGAATCCTTTTGTTTATCGATCCTTACTTATAATTTTTTTAACAAGTTTGGTTGTGGTAATGACTATTTTTTCTACAAAATTTTCTCATTCAAATTTTCTCATTCAAGTTCACTGTATCTTTCACCAAATTCTCACTTCATTATTTTTGTACATATACCTACTAAAAATGAATAAACTTTGGCCCCATACAAACTTGTGTTTTTATTTTATTTCTTTGCCAGCATTGAGTTATAAAGATAAAGCTTTTTTAATATTGTTACTAATCATTATTTATTTAAAAATGTACATTTGTATATATATTTTTTAATAAATAATGAAATTGTTTGGCACATTTATTACATTTTTGAAATTTACTGAATAGTGGTTATCAATTTATTGTTGTACATTCAATTGCAGAAAAAATATCAGAATTCAATTCCAGTTTTTGAAGAAGCTATATCACTTTATAAATATAATTTAGGAGACAAACATGAGACTGTAATTCGAGCTAACAACAATATGAAGTTGGCATTTGAACATTCTAGAATATTATAGTATGATCATGTTATCGTGTTCTTTTTTTCACATAAAACTGCACAACTGTTATACTTCTAATATTGTTTATTCTTCTAAACATGGGATTGTTATTCACTTTATTAATTTTGTTCAAAATACCAAGTTTTTTGCTGTAGTCATTATGAAAATCTAGTTTAAATGTATTACATTGATTACTGAAGATTAAATGTATTGATAAGACATTATTATGGGCCTTCTCATTTGACATCACACATAAATACACTTTATAAAAGTAAAGAGAGGATACGGCTCATTATGTTACCAAATTAGCAACTGAAAGTCACCAAAAAAGCTAATCAATAGTGTCCCAGTCTAAATTTGTTAGTTACAGGAATCGGTATGTTTTTGTAATAGGATATATACACAGAGAGCTCTTGTAGGCTGCTTCTTTTTTTTTTCTTTTTTTTTCTTCGTAAAGCTGAATGCCAAACCTCTCTCTCTACAATGTGCTGTCTAATAGTGCATACTCTAGTGTCAGTAAACTTAACGATTTCTATGTGACCCATGCACAGTTACTACTATGACCAAAGCAGTTAGTGCATGAAACCTTGATAGGAATAAACAATACAGGTTATTCAGTTCCTAAGAATGAGGTTTTTCCTGATATAAACTCAGAACTACAAGTCAATTGAGAAGGTGGAGGGAAATGGAGCCTCCACATGTTCAACTGTGTGTGACTTTCACAGTTATTTAAAATGCCATACAAGGCTTAAACATTTTTTTGCAGTCTTAGTGTTAAATATATTATACTTATATTGTCTCAACAACATTTATTTACTACAGCTATAATTTATCACACATCAAACCTAAATTATTGCCTTGAATTCATTTAAACTTATCCAGTAGAAGAATAAATGATATATTATCAACTAACATGTTAGCACACATTTTACAATAATATTATAATTATGCAAATATTTTGGCATAAAACTAAGATTATTTTGAAATACTTGTGGTTGCTTAATTTGCCATTGGTGTAGATAAAGCATTTTTCGAATTATTCAATAATATGACTATATTTAGATCATTCTAAAAATTAATGAGGTATAAAAAAATTTGAACAAAAATACAGTTTAAAACACAACCATGACTTAACTTTAATTATACAATTACAGTAGTTTTGTTCTAACTTTTATAATTTTTTAGCATATTCTGCAAAATTGCATACAACATAATGAAGGGCACACCGAAATCTTGCAAGCTGATTGATGGCAATTTCAGAAATAGTTATTAATATATTCTTAGCAAATTTTAAGAATTATATATGCTCGTATCAAAATTGAAGTTTTGAACTTTTTTTACAATTCAAAAATTAATATATTAAATATTTAGTCTTACATATTAAAAAATAATATATACACAATTTATTTTAATATTTGGAGCTGCTGCATTAATATATTGAAAATATTAAGCTTTGTGGAAAACTTATGTTCATAGTTTAATATGTATTTAAATTACCTAGTTTACAAAAACTAATGTGATACAATTTTACATTTAAATATTCATCAAATCTACTATAATATTTCATGCTTCCTAAGGTGTTTAAAGGATTTAGAATGACTTTTTAAATGTATTGCAAGATGTAAAATATTTGCATATTTTTAAGTTTTTATAATTGTTATAATAAAGAAGAAACTAGTGTGTTCATTCTGTAATTACGTTC
>WLWD01000701.1_pt1 | contig 267734 bp, 187 predicted proteins | sample 6712731 | NCBI WGS metagenome assembly WLWD01 (sample SAMN12718690, study PRJNA576275) | sponge metagenome | isolation source: marine sponge | host: Mycale hentscheli | place: New Zealand: South Island, Marlborough, Capsize Point | collected 2014-11-01 | reverse complement strand
AAGTGTAAATAAATATTTTATTGTTTCAATTAGCCAAACTTATTGAGTCAATTTGCTTTCTGTAGGGATAATAGACAATCCAAGTGACAGTCTATTCAGTTACAGCCGTGGAGAGAACCACAAGACTTTCTATTTCCCTAACTTCAGTCCCAAATTTGATGCGTCCTTCACTAATGCCACTCTGGAAAGAATGGCAAGAGAAGTTTGTAGAGAAGACAACTTCTGTCTCTTTGACATTGCAGAAACTGGCCGCATTGAAATTGGCATGGCAACTATGCAGGGAGTTGAAATGGTCAATACAATAGAAGAAATGATGAAACCAAGTATGTTTTCCTATTGATTTCAATAAATTGTTACTTTAGTTGAATATTAGCTAGTTAAGTAGCATCTCATAATCTTGAAAATGGAAGAGCTATTATTATTATATTATACATAGTTAATTATATAAATTATCTCTTTTGTCATAGTCACATGTCGGCCATCTTGCAGCAATGGTGTGTGCATGGAAAACAATACATGCAGCTGTAACAAAGGGTTCAGAGGAACTAGATGTGATCAATCAGGTTAGTTATAGATTGTCTGGTTCTCTAGTTACTATTACTCAAAAGCTTATAGAGGGTTGTAATTATAAATTTAAGAACAATAACACATAATCTAATTAAATATGAAATTATATGTGAAGCACTTAAATATGTACTTAGACTGGAAGTGTATGAAACTGAAAATAATATCAAACAGGAAGCAATACAAAAATGATTGCAATAATTGAATACCAATATAATTAAATTTAGATACTGCAATCAATGTGCATTTTTCTTATAGAAATGAAAAATGTCAAATTAATCATAAACTATGTTTAATGCGTACAAATTAAATAGCACTGAGAAATCTATATAATTATTTAAGTTAACTTTTCTTTTCCCAGCTTTTAACTGGGTTTTCTTCTGCCATTTGCTTATGGAATATTTGACTGACTGGATAAAATTGTTAAAGTTAATACCACTAAATAATGAAATGGGAAAGTTTTTATGACTAGGCGTATAACATTTATTAGTCACTCCAAATCTCTAATGTACCATTGTATTTCCCAATATTTTAGTCATCTTTTAAACATGTCGGCTCTGCAAGTAATTGATGTCCATTATATATTATATATTACGATTTCAGTAATTGAAGAATGTCCCAACAATCCTTGTCAGAATGGAGGTACATGTTCCAAGCAAGGCTCTAGCATTACATGCACATGTACTACAGAATTCAGTGGATTGTTATGCGAAGACAAAAGTATGTAGGTAATCTATAACAAATTAATGAATTAATGAAAGTGTTTTTACCTTGCAGTACCATCTTTAGTAGTCTCCCTCTTCAGTGACAGCCCTCAAATAGTTAAAAATAACAGTTTAAAAATTTTCTTCTCTACCAACAAACCAGCAAGTGCACGCTGCATCTTTGATGGAACCTCAGTAGACTGTAAGTGTAGTGTCATGAAATGCGCATATGAGTTTAAACAATGATTATTTTTTCCCTTAGGTGGATCTGGCTACATGATGTATAGAAATGTGAATCCCGGTAAACACATTCTTAGGATTGTAGCTTCAGTTTCTCCGAATGAGGTAGCAATAGTGCAACGACGCATTTACATCGGTATGTTGTAATAACTTAACCAAGTATATTAATCTAAAATATGCAAGTAAAGTTCTCACTGACATTATAGAAGTCTTATAAGTATAATGTATTTATATGCACTATACTTATTGACTGTGAATGATATCAAATGATATATATTTTAAATGTAGAGGTCACATGAATAATTCAATGAAATTCTCCATGTGAAGTCTATGGGCTTATTTTCCACATTCTCAACTCCTTCCGGAGGTCCAGATATAAAACAAAGAATCATGGCAAGCCCTTTGACCTCTAGCTCCTTCTATTCAATTAAAAAAGTAGCCACACAAAGAGAACCCTCCATTCTTTCAATTCAATCCACACCATAGTTATAATGAATGCCCCGCCCCAACTTATAACGGAAAAATCAAGTCTCTTCGATGCTGTTTGTGTATGCCAAAGTACATCTTGATTGAAGATGACTGCTCTGGATAGTATATAGCACTACATTGACTATACGCTGTATAGCCCGTGCAGCTGAATATAACTGTGTTAATTGCAAATACCCCTCCTCTTTCTCTATTTATAGCCCACCATTTTTTTCCCCTACTGTTAAGTGTGTACGACTTGTGACACTGTTTCCCAGTTTTTGAGCGCTAAGTTACTATAATTCATGATAAAAAGGTCTCTGGGAAGTTGGTGACAAAAACTGTCAGCCCACAAATCACAAAATATATACCAGGCTATGCCCTTTCATATGCAACCTCCTCATTTAAATGAATTCTAATCTCTAGAGCACTCTCCAAGTTCATAAAAACTGTGTTAGTAAGATCCTAAGTTTACCTTTATAACAATTTTCAAATCTATATAGTTGCTATTATCCTAGTCCAGAATATTTCTTCCATAATATGCTTTATAGAGATTAACAATGTACCATTATTGCAATCTTAAATGACCTAAATGTTGCTAGACAGTTTGTCTAGCAACATGAGTATTTGATCACGTGATATAATTTTTGACTATTTAGTCTCTACAAAAAAAAAGCACTTATGCTCGAGTTCAAATTCATTGGCTAGTTCATTTGTATTCACTGCACTATTGAATTTACTATTTAAGATACATGATATGATTTATTAGGTCCTTGTGCCGTCCATCTTATTAATAATGGCAGAACTATCAGCAGAAGGGATGTAACTTTACAATTCTCTGGAACCAGTGATGTCACTTCTTATCTTTGCCGCTTAGATGGAAACCGGTATATCCCTTGCCAAAGTCCACTACGTTATAGAAACTTGTCTGTTGGAGGCCACAAAGTTGCAATTGAGCCCATAGGATGCAAAGCAACTAAAGATGGAAGAATCAGTGACACTTTTATCATCTAAAACAAGAATGTAGCATTATAATCTTTATTTAGTTGCGTAGAATGCATAAATTGTGTCTAATTTGGACTAAATATTTGGAAGTAGTTTATATCATGATTAATTAGCTATATCATTATTGATGTATCAATTTTTGTAGTGCTGAATAGTTGTTCACCCACACAAACTTTTATACATATATGCTTAGTTTAAATAATTTCAAGTTGTTTTTAGCACATGTCTTGCAGAACACTTAAAATTGTCATTCTTTCATGTATAATAATATCCTTATAGCTACTAGGTGCAGCAGAAAAATAATAAAAAAGAATGAGGACAATCGAAAGTTTAGCTTATACTTATTCATGTAGATCCCATGAACTCATACAGAGACTGTAGGGACTAAGAATAGAAGATGGTCGAATACGCTATTCCCAAAGAAGTCCCCAGAAGGGAAATAGGCAGGATTGTTATGTGTTACGTGTATTGTGTTGCTACCTGTCTTTTTTTTTTTGTTTTTTTTTGTTTTTTTTATTGTTGTTGTTGTCTTGTCTTGTTTTTTGTACATTAACGGAGATGATCAGAAATTCAGAGACTGAAATCGCTAGGGGCCAGTTTAGTGATTTTGTAACGAGCCGCTAGACTGGAAGTAGGAGGCTTACCGAAGAGGCTGAGACCTAAAAATAGAACAGCGCCTGAAGTTCGGCTGCGTGCGCTCGCTGCTTGCGAGCAGTTAACTTCCTTAAGGGTGCTGGCACATAGCAACGCTCGCGCGTGGCTTAATTGAGCAATAAACCACGAAACCACCGAGTTGTAGAGGTAGAGGGCGGACCTTATATACCCGCGCATAGATAAGAGCTTCCTGGCAGACCGTGGTAAGTATAGTTAACTCGGCTAACGGAGGGCGGGGCTAGAAAATTGCACAGTAGCAAAAAAGTGCGAGACAATTGGAATCTATTTTGCAGTCCAAGTCCAGAAGGACGAAGAGTTAGTCTTTCATTTTTAGTACTGCGGCATAACTTAACAAGGTAATTTAAGTTGTCGATTTAGTTTTTTAATATAGTGTACAGTCGTGACCGGACTGGAAAAAAATCACGTGAAAATGTGAATAAATATAAAACAAAATAGAAATGAGAAAAACAAAATCGACAACTTTGTAACAATTAGCTATAGCAAGCGGTGGACGAAATTCCAGCTTCCGTAGTCTTCCTCTGTTTCCAAATAGTGGCGTTTACTTTTGAGACTTTGAGGCTTCACAACTCTTGCAGTTCCGTTTGTGTGTTAGTCATTCTTGATCAGTTGGCTGTCAGTTGACGGGTCCCAGAGATCCCCCGGGCAGCGTGGACCTGCAAGGTAATAGAATCGGAGTTACCTTCCCTAGCAACAGTTAATTGATTTGTGTGGGCGTACCGCGTAACCGGACGTGTGAGCAATTTCCACTGTGGTCCGCCAAGTTATCCGGGCTGGGTTCAGAGATAGAGTTGGTATGTGGGAAGATATGGCACCCAGGCTGCTGGCATCTAAGCAATTTGCTATAAGCTTATTCCTCCAATGTCTATTAATTACAAAAGCTAGTCACTTTAGAGGGGGACTAATTCAATGGAAACCGGTGAATTCTACAACGGTACTTACACTCTCTGTGTTGTATTGGTATATCTTATGTGTACTTGTAGAATGATATTGTATCTTTTACACGCCGAATTATACTTGTTTGTGCTATTAATACTTACTAGATTGAAATATTTCTCCGTCTATCATGGAGACAATCAGGTTCAAATAACCCTCAATGTTCTCCTCAACAACAGACACAAATAAATTCTCAAGGAGACATTCAATGCACCTTTGGCTGCACTGGAATAGTGAGTGATACAAGGCTCTACTGCACTGACTTCAATCTCATAGAAGACTGGGTGACTGGCACTAGAACTTTCTTACATAATCCCAATTCAATAGATTTTGGAGCAAGGTAGGTAGGATTTTTGTTATTATAATGCGCTATAGAAGGTAAATCATTATAGTAGTAGTATGATTGCTTATGTGCTATTATACTGGCTTTAGCAAGTCAGCCTAGCAGTCTTGGTGGACTTCAGTTAAATAAACTATTATTTGTAATGCATTTATAATATTAATTCTAGTTTTTCAATTAAGCGAAGTGTTTTAAAGTGATCTTCATATTACAGCAATATGCTTACTAATTTGATGCTAGTATTGAATATTTGGTAAACAAAATCCACAAAAGTAGTAAAGAATTGTATATAGGATAAACATGAAGTGATAATTCATTTGCAAGCTAATTGTATTGGTAATACCAAAAAAATAAAGGAGCCTGTAAAAACTTAATATAAAATACACTACTTCAGATTTTCTGATTGCTGCTGGATTTCCACACTATCAATTGGAGCAGAAGGACAGTGGGATGTCCGAATGAGAGGCAATTTTATGACTAGACCTGATGGAAAAATAAACTCTTCACCAGCAACTTCTTCTTCTCCAATTCTTCGTTTTCAAGAGGGCTGCAGTTACCAATATAAAATACCTGGTCAGTATAGACAAATTCCAGGCTCCCTCTTGTTTTATGCAATTTTTTCTGTCTCTCCTAGTTTATAGAATTCTCTAAGCTTTCTTTCAGTAATTTTTTCCAGTTCTTTAATTTTTTTTCCATAAGTAGCTAATCATGCATGTCAGGTTAATCTTATTATTTCAAATGTGTTGCTAAATACAATATATTATATATACATATATACATATATAATATATTATATATGCATATTATAATACATCTAACATAATAAATATATAATGAACGTATAGTTTATTTAAATTATTCATATATTTTTACTATGGTACATTCATAGTGTCCAATCAACTGTTAGTATCTATGTAAAGCCTGGATTGTGAGGGGAGTATGAGCTAACACTCAGAGAGTGAGTTACAGCCATCTTTAAAAGCTTTGTTACCAACACTAACTACAGCTGTTAAAATATCTAGCATAACAAGCCACTCAGGGGCATTGGAATCAGTGCAGCCATGCACGCACCAATTCGTGAACCTACTGATTGTTTATACCATCATTTGCATTGTAATGTAATAAATGTGCTTGTACTGAATTGTTTGGAGTAATTCTTGTGGGTTAAATTTTTGGTTCTTTTGATAGAGAACTTTAATAAATCAAATTCACTAATTAAATGAACGAGATGGTGTGGTTAAGTGGGTGTGGTTATGGACACACCAATCCGATTTGGCCTTCTACTCCCATATAGAACTCTAAGTGTTATTTCTAAGAGTTCCCCACAATCCCAACTGAGAGTAACAGCTGCTCTGACCTTAGTTGGGTAGGCTGCCCTGTAAAAATCTGAACACTGGTAAGCTAGACAGTTGCTATAACTACTAGTGATAGATTGGGGGCAATAGGCTTGCACACTACAACAAGTGAAATATCTTACTGGTTAGCTACAAGAAACAGTGTGAAGATATCTAGCATGGAATAAACATAAATATATTCAATATATTCCATTCTTGTAGTTTCTGATCCAGATCAAAGTGATATAGTAAGGTGTAGATGGGCAAGATCAGGCTCACAGGAGTGTGGAGCAGTATGTAGAGCTTTCCCCAATGCCATATTAGATGAGGTAAGTAAACTGTTACTAAAAATTAATGATTGGCAATTGAGTAGGAACCATACAAATGGAAATCCAATAAGTAATTTCGACATTATAATAACACCAGTGTAATTTCGATAAAAAATCAACATTATAATGACCCCAGTGTTATATTTTAATATGATAAAAATAATATTCTTGCTGTTACTGTTTTGGTTAGGTTTGATATTTTCAGCAATTGATAATGAATCTATCTGAAATTATAGTAGTAGCTGGAAATAACTAAATTCATCTTTATCCTCCATACTTATTTTGTTTATTACATTTACTTAATTCCATGACAAATATGTCTTTCTTTTAGAACACCTGTACTCTCAGCTATAATGCTGTTTACGGAATCGGAGTTTTTGCTGTTGCTATTCAAGTAGAAGATTTCTTATCATCTAGTAGCACAGTGCCACTGAGCAGTGTCCCATTGCAGTTTCTGGTCAATGTTACTCGTTCAGTTTCATTGTGTTATGAAAGACCAGTCTTGGTAGAGCCTTCACCAGCAGCAGAGTCCTGTATAGCTATACCTGAGGGATATAATTACACAGCAAGACTGACTGGTTATTCACAAGATAACAGGTAATTCAATAAATAAAAACATAAATATTTTCAGCTTGTTTTTTAATGTTACAATTTGGGCTTAGCAGGTAGATTTAATGCACCCACTGCCTTACAACCTTACAAATCATTGTTTGTAGAGGTACTAAGTTACTAACTATAAAGTGCAAAAAGATGTACAATAATGTTTTATATTGTTATAATACAATAATTGTATTGAATAGGATAGTTAATTTTGAAACTATATCACCAAGAGGTTTGATGAGACTTCCATCTAATTCAGTTCTTCAAAGTCCAGACAACTCTTCACTGTACTACATTGACATACACTGGACTCCAATAATCCATCAATTCGGACTACACATATTTTGTTTCTTGGCCGAAACTCAGGATAGGTATTACAGTAGTTAATCACTTAAGCAGTATCAATACTAAAGTATCATATTTTATTTTAGTAATAATTTAGCTGATGCATCCTGTTTAATAATAGCTATTTTAGTAACCAGTTTTAATAAAAATAATGGCACAATTTTGTACATTGCTGACATGAGTGAGTAGTATCAGTTTTATAGATCAATGAATTTTTCTTTATTATGTGCTTTCGTTACTTCAATTCCACTCTGATCATACCCAACAAAAAGCCACCAATTGCTTACAATTTGTGCCACAAGTTGTCATTCATCGGAGACATTATATCCGAGAATAATTTCCCAGCACATCATCAAACTGAATTTATTTCTTATACTTTAATGCATGGGCAATAATTTCAAGTTGCTGTAGCACCAGGCAGTAGATTGTTGCAAAGCTGCTTTGAGCTTGCGATATAAAAGAAAATGGTGATACATTACCACTATATATGTATATTATTGTGGAGTTATATCCTTCCAGAGTCACATCGGATCAATCTTGTATCACACTCATTTATGGAAGTAAGAGTATTTGATGTCATTTTAGACTTAATAAGTGGTTTAATCACTAGCCATGTACAGCCAAAAAGTAACGTGAAGTACTAATATCAAAAGATTATTTAAATGAGAATTAAATGAAAATTGTATAACTTTACAGTAAGTGACAACATCAGTAAAGAACTACATGCAGGCTTCCAAAACGCTACCACAAAACTTAGTTATTTTTACTCTCACGTTATTTAATATATAATATACAATGATGGTATTATGTTTCCTCTAACAATATATTGTTCTTGTTATTTTTAGAATATTTTTCCAGTTAATAGCAAATGTATAATAATATATAATATACTACAGTTTCTGGTCCTAATATACTGCCATCTTCTATTTCACCAATGGGAATCATACCAAGTCTAGCAACACAATGGCGGATGGAGTTTGATCAGCCAGTGAGTTAGAATACAGGATACAAGTTAAATAATGTATGTCAGGGGTGGCAGATGCAAATTTACTTTGGTCAGGCGAACATGACCCACCACTTAATATAGCTATAATGAATGTATTAATGGTAAAATGGTTTTACAAATAACAAATGAGTTAGCTAGTGAAAATTTTCAAACATATTCACGTAGGAAATGGCAAATCTACAGATGGGATAAACTAATAGCTACTATGGCTAAAATATATTATATTAGGCTCTTGCTACTAAAACTGACATAAAAATATATAACATAAATATATAAGTTGTATTAAAATAGTTTACATGGTCTGATAAATAGTTGTATTGTTCAAACTTTTGAATGAATTTTAACGATTAGTGTTTACAATTCTAAATTAAAATAGCTTCTAAGATACAATTTGGTAAATTTTAGTACAATTATACATTGTAACTATAACTAACATTGTAAAAATTCTAGCATAAAGTATTACAAAATAATTATAATTAGAACTAATCTTCTTAATTACTTGACTGGAACACTATCAAGCTAACAGTTCTTTAGCCAGACTAGTCACCCCTAGCTAACTCAGACACACAAAGCAAAAACCAATAATTTTTGAAATCCCGAATACCTAATACATAGTCAGCAGTATTGTATTGGCAGGCTGAGTCAGAATTTACTGCGCATTGTTGTGAGCTAAAGTAGTAAGTGGTCATCAGTTCTGGACAGAAAACTTGCTAACACTTGTATTAAGTTAATATTTTAGGTAAGTTGTAATAGCAGGCAGCAAAAAAATATAGCTACAATACTGGTCTACCATACACTGGGTATGCTGGGCTGGTTCCACCACCCGTGTATGTCTGCCACACAATGGTGTATTTATATTACCTACAATACTCTCAACTGAGTAAAAATACAATGAATACTGTTAAAATTTTTAATATTTTTTGTTTATAAACAGCTCACAACACAATGCAAAAGTAATAATTACAATTGATTGCACTGATTTATTTGTGAAGTAAGTCCAATAGTCTACCATTTATGTATTTCAAGCATTTTCTATGCTATATATTGCAGCATTTTAGAATAATAAACTCTTAAAATTTAGTTTAACTCTGGGTCTGAGACAAATTTAAGTTTCCATCACTACTCAGTCTAATAATCATAATAGATGAAACTCAGTCTAATAATCATAATAGATGAAGCTATTTATTAAATAATTTGTTATAATATATTTATCCAATTTTGTATTGAGGTTCTTAGGCCAAGTGGTGGAAGTAGTACCAAGTATATCCGCATATATAAGGAGGGAGAAGACAATAATACGAATTATACAATTAGTGCTCAATCAAGCACAGTGACATTTCCAGACCCAGGAAGCAATGGATCGGTGGTTACTTTCTCTGTTAACATCAATTTTGAAAGTCAAAGTAGATACTATGTACTTGTTGATGCAGGTAATATTGATTAGATTTACATTCTTTGAATAGTTACTGTAAGCAGTTATTCTAAATATTAACTCATAGTCCTTCCTAAATGTCATAATAGCCTATTTCCACAGTAATTTTGTCAGCACATAATAAGGGGTGAACGCTTGAGTAATTTCAAAATGACAAGCACTCATCATAGAATATCAATCAGTTTATGAATTTGACCTCAGTGATTTTTTAAAAAGAATTTGAAAAAATTCGGGATCAACTGTAAATAATATTTTATTGACTGTGTAAATAGAGGAAGGTTGCTAGGATCTCATTATTAGTCACATTAATACATATTAGCAACTAGACAGGTTTGTCAGCAAAAAGAGGATAACATAATTATAAATAATAACAAACACAATGAAAAACTTACGATTATTTTTAATAATTTCAAAGATGTTACGTACTAAATTGTTAAGAAATAAAGAAAACTTTATGTAATTGAATAAACATGTTAAAAGACCAAATAAATTAATGAATAATTTGATTAATGAGGAAATAAAATATTAACTGATTAATTAATATGCTATAATATAATAGTGATTAATTAATACAAAATATTTGATATGATGCTCGAAGTTCCTTGTAAATGAATTTTAAACCTTATTAAACAAAAAAATGTTATTTTTTAAATATTGCAAATATAGAGTGGGTTTGTTAATTTGTTTAAAATTCCGTGCTCATCCCACAGAGTTAATGTCAATCATAGTTATTAAGGTGAGGCTACAGAAATGTAATGTGACACCTTAGTCTCCCAAAGGAGTACACTCACACGCAAACACTGACTGCTGCTATACTATCATGTATACATAAGTAATTGACTTAGAAAAATATTATTTTTATTGGAATAGCATTCCAGAAGGTGGATTGTTCTCTACATGAGAATGGATAACCTTTGTAGATATACAATACTAGCAAGTACCTTGCCACACGGTGGCTCCTGACGTACTGCAAAGTAAGAATGCATTTCCATTAGTCTACCTCTCCTGCTTCTGAATCTCTCCGTCCTTTCAGCGAACATTTCGCCTATTTTTCGTACTTTCGCATTCCATTTTGACTTACGCCACGTTTGACTCGACGATTCGATCCCACCAGCTTTTAACTTTCAGTTAATCGTTCCTTTTTCGCTTTCTCTTTCGTACTTTAGCCTTCATTTTACTACGCCGCCTTCCCTCGTCTATTCCACAAGCTTTCTAGTGATCACTTTCTGAATGGAACGACACTTTACCCATTTCTTGTAAATACGATGCTTTACCAAACTTTTTCAGATCATGACCTGTTCATGAATACACACGCGGTCGTCGGTCGTCGTTCGTCGACTTCGGTCACCGCCGTCTTTACTAGCACGCAAGCGATTATCGAGTGAGCGGAGAGAACGAGACACTAAAGAGCAGACACTATCATTGAAAATCTTATCTCTTCCCCTTTACTGGGGAATATTGCGGACACACGGACTTCCATACGATACTTTCCAATTCAATACATTTTCTACGTAAAGGCACTCAATAGGCCGATTCAGTACACAATAAAAATACATGGATTATACGTATGCCCATTAAACGCACGGACCTTTTGCTTTTTCTCAAGAAATTATGGTTTTTTAGGCTTGTCCCCATTTTCTCCGTATACTACAGCAATAAGAAGGACTTACTTCGAACTTAGACTCCAAATTGTGAGATAATTCCAGGTGGAACGCTTGTTTTTCAAGTCACAGAAAAGTAATTGCGACTGGTTGCTATGGCAATACAAACCCTTTACCAAACGTAATTTCAAAACTTCGCCTATTTTTGGGGCTGCTAAGTGCCAGCAGTCAAAAGCCACTGGTAGTCAGACTGGCTTAATTCTAATTCTAAGGAAGCTTACTCTGGGGAAGCTGAAGTAAATACTAATTCCATATTTGTTGGCTAAAATTACAAAAATAACTCTGGCCTATTTGTTTTTTGTAGCTGAGAGCTTGTTCAAGAGTTAATGGTAATTGAGGTAGTCAGAATGGTTTATATTTGTTATTACAGAAGTTACGATGACTCAGGTAAGAGTACTTTGTATTTGTTTGTTCAAATTAATGGTTGATTGCTATTATACTGTTTTACATGAACTAAGCTAATATAATTAGCTATGCAGTAACAATACTGTAGTTTTATGTTACCTAACTAGGCAGGCTTGCTCAATATTGTGTTCAAGCACACCACTAGTATATTATATTGATGGTATGTATGTCCCTTTAACGTGCACTGGCTCCATTTTTTCTACTATAATATGGGTTTTTAGGCTTGACCCCAGTTTCCTCTGATACTACAGCATTAAGCAAGTATTTCTTTTTACTTAAAATCACTATCATAGGAACAGGGGGGGGCACAGGGGCCAGGCCCCCCTATGTCTCAAGACGGGAGGGCAGGGACCACCATGTCTCCCGATTCAAGTTAGAAAGAGTCTTAAAGAAATAAAAAATAAATGAGTTATGAACTTGTGGACAATTTGATATTGACTTTTATGCCATGAAATGAAAGGAAGGATATTCTTCGAGAAAACGTAATGCTTAAATTTTTATTTACTTTATTAGCCAATAATGCATAGCAATCTTTTACTACAAGAGCCAATCAATGCTATTCTATCAATGTTAAACGATGAGTACAGTTTGACCATATCAGCTTTTTTCTGCTGAGTGGATATGATACTAAAACACTATTGGAGTTCAAATAAACTAAAGGTGAGAAACTTCAACTATGCTAAATGGTGTGTAGCTCAGAGTTTTTTCTTCATCGATTATAAATATAAAGATTAAAAATTATACCTGAGGTAGCTAACTCGTCGTTTGTGATACAGCACACTACTATTGGAGTTAATAACCAGCAATTATTATCACATGACATTGAGTAATAACACTTTTTATGGGTATGGTCTAGCTCAGTGTCGTGGGGGCTCTTCCATTCCAAATCATCTTCCTATGTCCCTACAAATTGTGGGTTAACTCCTGCAAAACACTTGTTTTTCAAGTCCCAAAAAGTTGCTGTGACTTATTAAAAAATTGTAATCTATGAATATAATTGTACAGGCAATTTAGTCCATAGAACAACTGCATGGTAACCTATCCTCTTTATTCCATTTGTGCTGAAACACACCACTTGTATAGTTTATATTCTAGTCTTAATGAACATTTCAGGTTCCTCTTAAATTGTTAATCATTTAGTTCAGATAAGGACTGAATTAATATTATATTATTTTAAATTAGCCTTTTCATTGTAACATTATGTGTTGAGTTAGTAAGATACTAGTTAAAAGTGTGACCCATTGAATTAGAACATGTAACAATTTTTTCTTTGATTAGCTAACTATGTATTGAAGGATTTGCAGTTGGTGATCAGTTGTGTAATCAAAATTCTCAAGAAGTGTCTGACAAGGAATTTTGGACCTTTAAAATACGTGAGTAGAAATAAAATGCCTCATCTCATTATATATAACCTGGTACATTGCAGAAGCTATAAAGTTATCTCCTAGTTTTGGGAACAGTCTTGGAGGAACTGCTGTGATTATAGAGCCTGGAATTGCCCTGTCAAAAACTGACATTATACGATGCACTTTTGAAAGATCAGGACAAACTGGTTTTGTCTTGAATAATTCTACAGTGATGTGCATTAGTCCATTCTTACAAGGAACCTCTGGTTTTGTTCCCTTTAAACTAAATGTTTTTCGCCGAGAAGCATTTCAGACACAATTTTTAGCAGGTAAGAAATTTAATAGTTCTCTGAATTAATCATATGTTATTAAGATAATATTGAACATGGATAATGTCATGCATTATGTATAATAATATATAGCTATATCATGCCTAAAAGGTAAGTACTTATAGGTTGGAAACAGTGAATAATTAATTTAATCCTTTCTGTGCTTTTGCTGAACAAAACTAAAGCAATAGCTTATCATAAGCAAATGGTCATTAGGGCTATTATAATTATTCGTCATTCTGTATATTACAGGATATAAAATGATATAAGTTGATATAATTATGTCAATTAATGAGTTTATAAGAGGTTGACATTGGAATGAAAGTTAGATTAGTGGACTGTTGCTACCAATGAGATAGGCTAAAGTGGTAAATCTATGTGAATGGTAGGTCTGTGCTGCAATTTTTGCTTGCTACCTTTGACAACAGTAGGTCGGATGTCTCTGTGGCATCAGTGTCAACTTAAACACTTGCTGGATGCCATAAACAAGCAAGAGTTTTTTAACGAGAGCACAAATATACACGATACAACTAGTACTGCTTGAGGCCAGGGTTTCTATCAGCATGCTGTAGCTGATTTAGAATACATTTATGTACAGAGGGTGAATTTCAATTTTTGGAGCATAAAAATTAGGCACATTTGGATTATGCCAGCTAGTACCCCACACACAGTGGTGCTTGGTGTGCTAAAAAAAATTATTAGGAATGCAGCAGCATATTATATTTGTATCTATTGTTATTATCATCTATTACAACTTAATTTAGTTGATCAGTTCCCTCTCCTGCTCCCTTTCTTCAAAGCTTTTCTTATATACCTCCTTTGTTAATCTCTGTTTGCTTCTCAGTCTCTCTATACTTCTGCCTTCTGAACTTTGCCAATGCTTCCTTGTCAATTATCAGCTTGTTTCTTTAATCGCCTTCCTTATGTGAAGATCCTTTACCCATTCAGCTAAGGACGCTTAGTCATTCAGCAAGTGACACTTACTCATTCAGCTAATGACATTTTACCCATTGATGCTAAATATTCAGTTAATGATGATGCTTTACCAACCCAGCTCAGCTAGGGAATTATTCATGAATACACACCATTATTGTTACTGTCACACAAGCGTATTTTATATAAAAGATAAGAAGTTTTGATACAGAGGGCAGAGGGGAATTAGGACTTCCCCCTCTCTTACTCCTCCGCCCCCTAAATAGAGTTGTCCGCTCACCAAAGTAAATGTTATCTCCCTTTCTGTGTTTCATATCCATTCTTAATTTATGGGTTTCTTATTTATGGATTTCTTTATTGATATTTATGGATTATGGGTTTATTGGTAATTGATAGTGATAATAAAAACATATTTAGAAACATGTAGGAAGACAAATTGTATTTAGATTGATGTATCTATATTTCACAATTATGGTGTGATAAAGGAAGCTAAAAAGTCCTTGTTACAGGTTTCAGTGTCATTAGATTTGGATTTGCAATCACTAGTAAAAAGCAAATGATAAAAAGCTTACTATGTGAATTAAAAATAAACTAAAATTTATTTTAAATTCATAACGGAAACTGAATTCTATAGCAGCTCATGTTCCATTATTGTTTTGTCATCCTGTGTGTTGAATTAGACTCCATGTGAAGTCAAAGTGCATTTGCCTTCTGTAAACATTATGCTTATCATACTTATTCATTTACTGGAATACTTAATAGTTATAGTAATGCCATTTTTAAAAATTAACTTTGATTTAAAGTATATGTTCAATATTCTCCTTCATGTTGGGCTAGCTTGCTCACCATTTGCTGTCTATTCACCTTTTAATCCACTCCAATTTTTAATTAAGATATCTATTTGTACCTCAGACTATAGTGGAAGTAAGGTTTGGAAGCAATTTTAACTGTGATTAATGCACAATTACTAATGGAATCACAGGGCAACAATTGGAACTTTCTATCGTCACGTATTCAGCAAATTTCATGTTTTCTCCATTCTGGTAGAGAATAGAGTTTATCCCTGTGAATGTTTGCATCACCAATGTTTTATATTATTAAGTATTCCATTAGTATAAGAGAAAAGAATATTAATGATACTTTACATAGATTGCAAAATATCCAGTATTTAAAGTATTGTTGTATTCATTAAAGTTTTAACTGCATTCTGTAATTTAGTATCACCAGAACAAGGTCATGCACTGTCAGTTAATGGAAGAGATGGATCAGTGGTGTTCAAGAAAGAAGACGTATTGCAGCTTACTTGGAATCCTCAATTGCTCAATCCTAATGGAATATTTAATAGCAATATTATGGTGGATATAAGTATTACTGGATTATTAGCTTTTCATTCAAGATACATTCCTCTACCAATTCCTTTGCTTACTACTACAAATGATGGAGCTGAAAATATTACTATACTGAACACACCAGATTTCTGTGCATTATCTCCTTACAACTCTATATGTCCCTTTCACATCAGTGTATCAACTAGTGGAGGACAAAGTATTCCACGAGGAATAACAATATGGAGTGGCACTATGTTCTTTAAAGCTTCAAATAGTATAGAACAGTGTTGGAGATGGTACGTATTTGATAATGAGGTGGTAACAAGACTTACAAGTTTGCCTCCTTGCCCACCAAATCAACTGGTTGCAAGTTTTGACCATAAGCAATACATTTTGGAAGATTTCACATCGTTAATTACTTCTGATACTGGATATCATAAAATGTTCATGAACTACTTCCATCCAGGAGTATCAGCATGCTACAGGCAAACTAGGTATCTCAGTCATTTCAGTTTTTATTTTATATTCTATTATAGTTTTAAAAAGGATACAGGGAATACATATTTATTATACTAGTAGAATGTATTTTTATTTCTGTATTTATTTTTATGTACATATTATGTAAAAAAATTTTTTAATAAGTAGCGCATTGCAAAAGAAATGGAGTTGGTATAATACTTTCAAGCTTTTCAGGCCAAATATTTCTTTGGGTAGACCTAAGACCTAAATACATGAGCATTTACTCAAGTATATAATGAAATTCAGCATATCAGCTAATGAATAATCTTAAAGATTCTTAAACAAGTCTTTATTTTTACTTTACTAGCCATAATTTTATAATATAGACATTTTGGCACACTATAGGTGATAAAGATAAACAAACGTGCATTAAACATCACTATGGAAAGATGCCTTACGATAAAATGAGCCTTAGGACACAGAGTTGTTATTTCTAAGAATGAGATAGTTATACACTGATTGGTAGAGTCCTTCATCTCTATTTTATAGAATTCCTCTTAATTCTGGTGTGCCAAGACTATAAATCATCTTTGGTATTGACTTCTATGTGTATCTATGACTTCAGTAGTGTCTCAATCTATGACATGATTGTTCTTCATTGCATGTTCTGCAACTGATGAAGTGAAATACTATATGGCTTAAATTAAAACTAGAAGTTAATCTTATTGACAACTATTAAGACAATGAATGTCTGCAAAGTTGAAAGAATGTACATAAAATATTAATGTATAGTATGAATCTTCAGACAAATGAAGGTCTGGTACAGACACAATGTGGCTATAGGGCCCAGTATCTCTATTCAAGTCAATTGTGTGACCTAAAATTCTACATTATTGTTATCCTGTTAGTATAGCCTATAATTTAATATTTGCTACGGTGCCACATTTAATTGCATTTCGTGCTTCTCTGGATGTTTTTAATGGCATTTTTTGTGTAGACCAGATAATGGTAGAGGTCAGCAGTGTTGCTATGGAAACAATGGTGTACTAGTTCAGAATGATCGTGGTGGTAGTGCAGATGCCAGCTCTCCTCTGAGTAACTATTATTCTCATGTAATGAGAGATCTACTGCCATATGTCCTCTGCTGTAAGCATGACATCACTCCAAAATGTGATATATATTTTTCAACAAGACCTTCCAGTGATGGATCATTGTACAAATTTCCAAAACCAGGTTAGATAAAGTAAATAAATGTCTATTTTACTAACATGCTTATCACAATGAAATCACATAGAAACAATAAATGTTTTGTCCATATTCACTTAGTTGAATGATGTTAAATATGTGTTGTTATCCCCATCCAGCCTAATTGTTCTTCACATACTCTCACAGTGTTAAGAATAACAGCTGCAGCTATAAAGTTAATTCAAATAAAAACATACATGCAGGCATTGACAGCTTTAGAGTACAAACTCTACATTCTCTCACATTTATTAATCAGGAAGTCTTAATTAGGTGTGTTTGCTAGTATGTATATGTGAAGTGTGAGAAACACCATTACAATAAAAATTACAAAATATTTATTTAATTATGGCCTGTATTTTAATGCTTTACCATAGTTAAAATATTCATCTTTGATCTAATGACACAGTTTGATTTGGATGATATTTTAGCAAATATCAATAAACTATGGTTAGTCATTTATGTTGTTTTCAGCTAGTGTTCCTAAAATTCATGCACATCAAGATATCAAAAGTATGTAACCTACCAGTCATAAATGTAGCATTAACCCAACACATAATTATGTAGTTCCACCAATGGACTTGTAATGTAATACTAATACAATAAAAAGACATTAAAAATGTAAAAATTGGAGGTTCAGGGTTGTCCAAGAGAGTATGGAAGCTAACAAAGCTCCAAACAGTATGGAAATGAGAATGACAATGTGATTGGCGGATGAGTAAAGTGAGCGAGGCACTATCAGGGGTAACATTGTCAAAAAATCAGGGACATTTTTTTATTTTGTTTGTGTATAAATTTGTGGGCAAATGTATGTCACTTTAAACTTTGACCCTCCCTTATTTTTTGTGGTAGCTTGGAGGTCGTCTCATCCATACTCCACGAATTAGAACCCTTTAATTTGTCAATCATTACCCATATCATCCAAGAGTTAACCCCTCTGAATTAGGTTGTCTCTGAAATATCTGAAATTTTGAGGACAAAATTAAGGCTTGTAAACTTATTGGAGGTCATTTGAATTAGTGGCAGTGGTAACCTATAATGATCGAACCCAGGACCACTTGCTTAACGCACAAGCACTTTGCTACTGAGCTACAACAACCAGCCAGCAAACAAACACTCCAATTTTGCATTTACACTGTTAATGGGTACTGCTATGCAACAGACAAACAAAATTTCTCTTTTTTCAAAGATTAATTTCTTTCTCAGCCTTCTTTTGCTCATTAGACGTATTCTCTCTCTTTTTTTTTAATAATACAGAAATTAAAAATATTTGGTCACCACTGTGAATTGAACCAAGGACCGTGAGAAATAGTTTTCCCGGAGACATGGTATTTCAAGTTTATTTTGCCTAATTTCTTTCCCGGGAATATGCTTGGCACTAATATGGTCTCAGCTATACCCTTTCTTTTACTTACTCCAATCATTGAGCTGCCTTTGAACCCTGACCTTCTTCTGTCCCTTCAAAAGAAGAATGTCTTTTCTTCTGTAAGCTCAGAATATTCAGTTCAGATGATAAGATATTGATTATGTTGGAAGCAAGAGAAGTAGACAAGATGGTGAATGGGAAATGAGAAGTATGTATTAGTAAAGGTATTGCTAAGGGGAGGAGTGTAAGTGTGAGGAAAAGTACTGGAATTGTTAGCAAATATTCTATTGTTCTTTTGCCAATCTTGTAGTCATACCTTCTGGATGTCATAGGGCAACACCATGCAGAGATGACTGTTTATAGTAATAGAAAAAATCGGATCGTGCACAAAGCAATTGCTAATATTGCACTGGAACGCATACAGGTCACATTGTTATGATACGGATATGTTGTGGTCACCAAAACTACTCCGTGTTTTTATTTGCTAAGCAACCCAATTTGATCACAAATGTTTAACAATATATGTACTTTCACATTAAATAGAGTTTCTAATTAGTTTTTGGTAGTCCTGCTTTTATATTAATTTTTAACCATCATTAGTCTAGAAAAATAGAAATTGTATATAATAATATGTGTGTCATCGAGCACCAATTACATTAGACAACTATCTCATTCTCAGGTCCTTGTGCCGTCCAGCTTATTAATGAAGGCAGAACTATCAGTGAAAGGAATGTTACCTTACAATTCTCTGGAACCAGTGATGTCACTTCCTATCGTTGTCAATTAGACGGAAGCAGGCCACTCCCCTGTCAAAGTCCTCTTCATTACAAAAACTTGGCTGAGGGCAACCACAGAGTTGTCATTGAGCCCACCGGGTGTGTATCAAGTAAAGATGGAAGAATCAGTGACACCTTTGTCATCTAAAGCTTAACAATCCCTGTATTTTGATTCATGTAACTTTTTGTGCTGTCTTCTTAGAATAAATACATTGTAAATTTAGGAGTAGCTCATAGCATACACAATTTTATTTTAATCATTTACAAAATATTTGATCATCCATTTTTCAAGTGTATTGCCCTCAACATAGAATTATTAGGCAGTTTATCCCCATCACACTCATAAAAAACGTAAGTGGTGTTCTCATGGAACTAATCTAGGCACTCATAGCCTATTATTCCTTTGCAAAGCCTTTGTTTAGCAACCTTACCAACTGCAGTCTCACCTATCAATTGAGCCTATGAGCATCTTTTCAAGCAGTGAGAATGGGTTACATTTAGCTATCTTGGTGGGTGGGATAGAGCACTCACCTTGGTGCTCATATGGTATTCATAATATGATGTAGATAAAGTATTCAATCATTCATCTTCAGCTCATGAAAAGTCTTTCTTTTCTATTATAGCATGCTACACCGAGTTCAATTCTGACAAGGTCACTTACATCAATAATGTGTGTGACAAGGTCACTTACATCAATAATGTGTGTGGCTTCCACATCCATGATAATAGGAAACAGTTAATTCCCAAATGCATATCAATGTACCCACAATCCACAAAAGCAACAAACCAGCCGGCTGTGTTTCCTGTGCTATGCTACATTACTGACCTTTGAACCATGAAAGTTTGTTTAGCCCTGTTTATGACAAGATGGCTCTACTTGACTGACCTTTGAACCATGAAAGTTTGTTTAGCCCTGTTTATGACAAGATGGCTTCTCAAGGGTCTTCTCACAGAAGTCCCATGTTTTCTGCTCTAGGAGTCGCCCTATACAGGCAAGACATAGAAGATGCCATTTCACAAGCAAAGGAGCATCCTGTTGCTGCTGCTAGTATGTTTATAGTTGTCATGTGCACAGCTGCTTTTGTGCTTGGAATCACTGGAACTTTGAAAGCAAATTCTGCCATATTAATTTTGCTATGGACATTAGGAGCTGTTTTTCTTATCTTGCTGGCATACATTAATATAGAGAAGACAGTAAACAGTTTATTTCCAGCTGCCATTGGTGTAGTATTTTTCATCTGGATCATCATGTTTTCTTGCTCAGAAAGTAGTCTGGAAAAGACAGAAAAAGTCAAGGTTGAGGCACCCCCACCTGTTGTTTTAGCTCCGAGCAGTACGCACAGTGAGTATGAGACAATAGCTCAGTCAGTGTGCACCAGCATGGCCATTAAAGAAAATAGAGCTGGCTGGACGTTTGCTGTGAAAAGGCAGTGTGACTCTGTAACTGCTCCTTGTCAAACCATTTGTGCCCTCCAAGCTTTGCACAATTTGGACACTCAGTCGAGCAAGCACAAGTGGCAGTGCCTTGGGGCGATTCACGTGTATCCTAACAGGCCTGTTAGTAATCCAAGTACTCTAACATCTCCTTCAATTGGGTTCAAAGTTTTTTGGTCACCTAGCTATCACAAAGGGCAGCACTGTGGTCCAAACTATTGCTGTTGCTTAGCTGTCTAACTCATATCATTGCTATGTTCTTGCATTCCATTTTTGCAAGCTTGGTTAATGATATAACTACTCGCAACTAGCATTCTTTCAATAGCTACCAGCTATGTTCTACTCTCATCATTATAATTTTTTTTGGTTTTCTTAGATAGGATTGATAATTCCCTCCCTATATTTTTTCCAGTTAATTAAATATACTCTTATGTTATACTATTACAGCATTTAATTGTGTGGTATTTAAATAGCTTATAAATATGACCATTAGCTATAGCTAAGAATGACAAAATTTTGATGTCTCATTACGGTGTGTGTAGATATAATTTCTGAAAATGATTACACTCATAAACGATACATTGTATAGGTTATATCCGAATTGACTTTGACATGACAAAATGTATATTTATTGTCTTAATTATAATATGAACTCTGCCTAGTTGATAACTTGTCTTCTGAAGTCTGACTAACCTTGTCAACTACATGTCAACATAGTCCTGGCGTACTAAGCTCGTAGTTAACTTTTTACTGGAATTCATTATTTCTTGTGCATTTATTAACTTGCTAAAGGGGAAAGAAATCTTTTTTTATATTAATCATGATGTAGCTACCAATAATCCACAAAACCATTTGTCAATATACATCAGAATGGCCTTTAAAATAAATGGAGCTGGCTGGACATGCTATGAAATGACAAAGTGACTCTCTAACTGTACCTTGGCAAACCATCTGTGCCATCCAGGCTCTGGACTAGTGGGACTCACTATCAAGCAGGCAGCATGGCAGTGTCTCAGGGTGATCACATGTATTGTGAAGGCTTGTTATGAATTCTAGTGCTACAGTTCCGTCAGCTTGATTTTGAAGGCCTAGCTATCATATAAAGCAACACTATAATATAAAGTACTGATGCTTCTTGGCTCTCAAAGATGAAACAATAATTGCTTAAAGTATTTTTCAAGAGCCAAAAGGGTTATGATTTAGTTAGTTATTTATAGCAGGCAATAGAAGATCATTGCAATATACTTGCTTGCCACATTATTCATCTGTACCATTACATAGCCTACATTGGTAATGAATAATGTTGTTTTCATAAATTTTATTGCTAATAACTACAAGTACACATTTATATCTATTACTATAATTTTGTCTTGAATACAGTTAGCTATACTAAACATGAATCCGTAATCTATCCACTAACTTTCGTTTATGCAGTTAATTTTGCAAAGAAGTTTTAAATGACAAATTTCTCCGATATTTTGCCGCCGGTCTTGAACTTGCAGCCCAAAGGCACAACAATCATCCTGTGAACTCCAGGAGAAAGGCCAGTGTACCTGACTGGACTACGGCAAAGAGAAATTATCTGGTCCACTCTGCATCGGAATGATGTGACATCACGTGTTCCCACAAATGTGACAGCTGCTGTGCCGTTGCCGACAGAGATGCCGTCTCCAATTAAGTGAACAGCACAGGGCCCTAATGAAATTAAACTGAAACTAAACTGAGTGTTGCAGACATCATATACCAATACAATACAATAGCACTTGAAACACACTAACTACTACTTTTTCTGCAACATATTGTATAGGAAATAGTATTAGTATTATTAAGCTTTGCACTAATATAATACACACTTACTGAAATAGCTATAATATTTATCACACTAATTCACTGAATTGCATTGTGTTCAAGGCTATCGAACGTTAAAATTATAGGGAAAAGTCAACATTGGTATCACATCAAATTATATCATTTAGTCACAACAATGAAAAACCTGTCAGCATACTTATAAAACAACATGTAATTAATATTATACAAAAAAGAAATACTTTCAACTCACCAACATAAAATCGTCTGACAACTCGTGTTACATTTTTATCTTCACTCTTTGCCACAATCCTGAGAATGTGAGCTCCTTCTGACACATTGCTGTATTGCATGCTTCCAGGAGTACCTGCAGTCTCATAAAAACTAGAGTTCAAAGTTGCTATTATGAATGCATAAATCACTTGCCATGGTTAGCAACTCATAGTAAATTTCTATTTATCAATAAGCAATAAACTGAACCTGTTATTGGCTCAAGTAGTTGTAATTATTTAAAGCTTAGAATGTGAATCCATAATATAATTATTTAATTTGTCTAAAACATCTTTAATTTCAGAGTAATAAGGAGATCCTGGAGATTAATAGTACTAGTTAAGCTTATAATATTGACTTACAGTCTGTTGTGATGCCATTTAGTATACACTGAACTGTGGCTGGCCTGTTAGAGGAGAACTCCATGTATACATTCGATCCTACCACTCGTGGGCTTCCATTCAACAAACTCAGTTTGAAAGGAGCAATGATAACTGCAAGTAATACAAATGGTCTAAATTTCTTTAAAAATTATCTATAAAGTTCATACCTAACCAACAGTATTGCAATAGTACAAATAATACCAGCAACACACAATACACATTGTGACACCCATATGTGCGTCAAGAAAGGTGCTATTAAAGAGCTAGAAAATTAATACATGCTCAAAAAGGCTCGTCTATGTTCAACTCTAACCTTATTGACCAAATGTTACTTAGAATTGAATTAATGGAATTAATTTAATTATACACGGTCTATAAATGCTAACAAACACACACATGCATCATAATAAGAATTAATCTCACACATACTACATTTTTTCTAACTTTTCAAAAAGTATGTTCAATATAGAGCATAGAAACTTCCCTACTTAAATACACACACACTTATGTACAATTTTGTTTTACATAATAGTTAATTTTAACAAATACGAAACTTGCGATCATCCTATAGGTTTAAACTATACGCGCACAGATACTTATGCATTACCTATAGTTTCAATCGTAGTCACTAAAATTGATATTACTCCTGAATATAATCGTCACAAATCTGTGGCCAAATACGTAATTTTGCGTACCTCTGTATTTTGTCCCGGAAAGGCCAAATATGCAATTCTGCTTACAAGAAGGGGGTAATAACTATCTGCCTACAGCTGCATACCAGAATCTACCACTGTCTATCATTGCATCTCAGGTTTGTAATGTAGTATAGCTATCTGTACAGCATATCTATATGTGTGGTTACAATATAAAATTTATCAGATAAATCTTACTACAAAACACTTATACTTGCACATGTTTCTTGGACAGAAATGTCCCTTCTTATAATTATAATATTGCATCGAGTATAGCAAATTAAACAATAGAATTGTTTTTTAATGAATTATATGTAAATATATATTTAATATTTATAGTAACACAAAAGAAATCACGATTTTGTCTGTAACTTTAGTGTTTACATTGCTTTCATACACACAACCAGTTTTACAAGTATGTTATTATATTACTTGATTAAAAGCTTTTATTACTTACTTTTCTTTTCACAGAACATTCCTGTAAATGAAGGCAAGCATATGCAGGTAGATATCATGGCCCTTCTCTCACAAGTGGCATTGTTCATGCAATTGTTGACTGCACATTCTTCAATGGCTACATTCATAGATTAAAAACAGCATTGACTTACAGTACTAATAAGCATAGTATAATATAATAACCTTTCTCAGCACATCTGTCTCCCAAATAACCAGGATAGCAATGGCAGGTGTTGTTCTTCATGCAAACACCATTGTCACACTTTGGATCACATATCACTAAAAATACAAAGAAGTAAATTAACAATATGAAGAAATAGATAAAAAAAATAAATGACCAAGCAAGAATCTTATGAACACCTGGTTTTGCCATTTCAGTGATAGTCTCTAGTGTACTCAGTCCCTTCATTGTAGCTGCACCAATTTCCACCCGCTTGGTGGCAGCTACATCAAATAAGCAGAATTTATCATCTCCACATCTTCTCTTGGCTTCTTTCTCCAGAGTGGCATTATCAAATGTAGGGGCAAAGGTGGGCGTGTAGGTTGGGTAGTAGAAATGAGACCAGCTTTCTCCAAGATTGTATGAAAAAATACTCTCAGATGCATTCTTTACAATCCCTACATTGTGATTTCAAAATTTATAGACATTATAAAACAGCATTCAACAACATGCATAAAACATTTTATTTTTTAGGATAAATTATAGCATTGTTATAAAATCCCATTATACACACACTTTATACCAACCTTTTATTAGACAACTGTAATTAGCCATACATGTATCCCATGCTCTCATCAAGTTTATAATCACCGGGCTGGAACAATGACGTTGCAAGAAACAAGCAAGATATTTGACTTCATTACATGATAATCTGATTACTAACTATGGCTCACATTTACAACTTTTGCTATCAATAACATTGCTTGATCTGTACAAGCAAATTTTTACTTGCATTACACACGCACTATTGAGTGCTACATGTTCATCAAGAATTAATACATATATTCTACATAATTATATGTATCATTTTCTGAATAACTTACAAGTAATTCCAAATTTATGGTGAATATTCTCAATCGTATCATCAAGTGGGAGGGGCTTAGCTCCATTCCTAGGTAGTAGATCATCGTTCTTTATTCCATTGAATGATCCCATCAGACCAGAAGTTGTCCTCATCATAGACTTCGGCAGACTTACAAATATGCTGGAGATCACCTCGCTACTCACAGCCACCTCCAAAGTAACACCATTACTCATCCATATCTTCACAGAGTTATTTCCTTGGTCAGCAAATACGACATCATCAAATTCTCTCTTTGTGGCGTAGGTGAAAATGACTTCCTCTCCGTTTCTAAACACTCTCAGTGTCTGAGATAACTTGTTTACTTGTAATTGCACATGTGTGTTTGTGGATATAACCCGCACAGCTAGAGCTGTGAAGACAGTGCCAGGAGCTAGGTTTCCAGCATTGTCATTTACTTGTTCCATTCTTCCTTGGAGTGCAAAGTCATCATTGGTAGTTTGTATGAGGATAAATTCTCCTTTACCATTGAAAGTGTACTTGTGCCCATCCAGAGTTACCATGTGGGGGTCACCCACTGCACATGCTAACAGAATGAAAATAGAGCTAGTCATGAATCAGATGAAATAGATGATGATTTAAAGCAAGAAAATGCATCACACACATGAGCAACGAATAAATATATCACAAAAATAGGCAATATTAAACTTGTTTGTACATTTCTAGTAGTGTTGATTTTATGGCCATTTCTTATGGGGGTTTTTCCCCACTTTCAAATAGTCATGTAATCGAGCAGTGTATCCAATCAGCTACACTAATACAACAATTATACAGCATGGTAGGAATTATTCTCAACAAACTACAGTGATATACATGCCATGTACATATGTTTGTTCAATTCGTTGAGTTTTAATCTGAAAACTTAGCTTACTCTATATATTATTAAAGATATAGATGTGCGACACAATATAAAGTGATGAAGCACACTCTAGTCCTATTTGTTCTACCTGGAGGTATGAAACTGTATCCATTTGCTCTTCCTCCTGGTCTTTGGATGAAGTAGTCAGGACACAATATGGAATCTTCCTCCTTACAGCAGTGTATAAATGGAAGTAAGTCCTGAATGATATGCTCGTAATAGTTTCGTGTTGGAGAAATCCTGTCGGCACTGCCTCCAATAGGTTGCTGAGTCAGCACTCCATCAGTACCATAGCAGCACTGTTGTCCAGATCTGTCTAAATAAGGCCTGTAACACAACATATGGAAACACACTTAATCTTATTTGTATACCTAATTTAGGGGTCTGTTTATCTTTTTGAATTATTGCCATAACATCATTTCAAACAAATTTAATGTACAGAGTATTTGATTATAGCTTACACGCTCTGTCTGTAACAATTTCCTACTCCCGGGTGAAAGTATCTCATGAAGGTGAAGTGATACTCCCTATTCCTAGTCACTAATGACGTCATGTCTTCTATTTGATAGGAAGAGTCTGATCTAGCAATGCTCTCCATTGGTGGACAAGGTGGCAGTCTTCTCAACCTCAAAGAATCAGATGTTACCTGATTCCACCCACTGCACTGTGTCATGGTGAACTGAGGAGAATAAGATGAGTTGAGGAAAGCCATTCCACTCCATATTACTGCATCTGTCGGAAGGGATTGCCCCTCACTGATTGCTATCCGAATTAAAACTGGACAGATATTGAACCTCACCCCCTGAGTGATGCCTAGGCAACCAACCACAAGGTTATCTCTAATAGTGACTGTTTCTGCTCCATCGTTTTCGGTATTAGATGCAAGAACTTGGAGTGAATATTGCGCGTATTCTCTGTTGAACTGATTGTAAACTTGCACTTGCATTTCAATGTCAACAAGGAAGTCCTCTTCTAGGGTAGAAGACACTATGCTCTCCGGTGACCAGTAGATTTCTACACGTTTCCCACCATTTAGTACAATGGATGCATCCTCCGTGAAAAAAGTAATGACATGTGAGTATTCTGGAGACTCTGCAAGCAATAATAGCAGATGTGAGCATTATTATTTTTTATACCTTTCATACTAATATCTACAAGTATATAACTTATTCATAGAAGGACCTTGTTCCTACCTCCAATACATTTCACAAAGTTAAAATAGGAAGTTTACAGAATTTACATTGCCATTTGCAAAAGTTTTGTATACTATGTGGTAATCTACACGTACGCTCTAAAAAGTTGGCAAAGTTATAAACTATGTAGTATCCATACATATTATACTACATAGTTCACTTCTGCAAAACTATGCCCTCTTGTCCTATACTTGAGAAAACATAACACAATTACAATGTAAAATTGTATGGTGCCATTTTTTCTGATCCATTAAGTCTTATATTACAAGTAAGTAATATTACATAGGGTAAAGATAACATTTTTGCTTAAAAATAAACAAATGGTCATGAAATGATAAATCAGAGTGTAATAAATGGTTTGTTCCACACTAGATATCTTCACTGAAATAGTTGATACTGGAATGGTAACTCACATAGTAAAGTTGGTTGTAGGGGCTACCCACACCCCCAGCTGATACTTTAGCAGCTGCTCTAACTAGTTAAATACATAAATTAAAATAAATTTAAAAAAACAACAGGAAAAGTGGCAAATTTGGCCAGTTACGATAACTACAAGGGTAATGAGCTTGCACAATACTGTGTAAAATAACCACGTGAAATATCTGGAGTTATTTCATGTCATTGTGAAGATATCTATGGTGGAATAAATAAATAAATAAATAAATAAATCTATATAATATATGTATATAATATAATGATCAGTGTTTTAAAACTTACTGTAAAAAAATTGTGACTTAAGTGGCTGCCTTTGCCCCACAGTAAGACGGAGAGAAACTTCCTTTTCTCTGTCAGATGGAGGGCTGACACACACTACTAATCCTTCATTTACACGCCTCATGACTACTTCATTGTTATCAAAGAGGCAGTGAATATCTTCCTCATTGCGAGTAGGTACCAGCGTCTTTACGTATACAGGAGTCCCACCAAGCATGTTCCCAAACCTTGGTATTGGATTTATAGTAACTGCAACATTAGCAAATTGATAAATGCATTTTTTAAAGTAAAAAAATATATACATCTGGAAGTCAGTTTGCCATGATCAGCTCTGGCTGGTATATGCCTTGTAAATCCACATAGTATGTGTATTATAATAGCAACTACCGGATGTAGTTCTATCTCTTATAGGAACTCTACATGCATACTATTTCTTAAGCTACGTATAACTATTTATGAGTGATTAGTCCAAATACAGGTATATTCAGTGGTAATATGGGATTGGTAGTCAATTACTTAATGTTTCAGTACCCCACTAGTGCTGCCATACCTCTTGTGGTGCAATCTCTTCCTATCCAATCATCAGTGCATCGACATACATCCGGTCTCACACACGTGCCTCCATTGCGACAAGAAGGATTACAAATTGCTGAGTGATTATATCAACAGTAACTATAATAAGAGTCACTAATACCATTGATTCAATGCTTCACTTTAAAAATACGTTTTTGGAGACAACATACATAAATGCAAATAATGGTATAAATTTTATTTATTATACAAACTAGTGTTAATGATGCAAGCATGTTCCCAAACCTTGGTATTGGATTTATAGTAACTGCAACATTAGCAAATTGATAAATGCATTTTTTAAATTAAAAAAATATATACATCTGGAAGTCAGTTTGCCATGATCAGCTCTGGCTAGTATATGCCTTGTAAATCCACATAGTATGTCTATTATAATAGCAACTACCGGATGTAGTTCTATCTCTTATAGGAACTCTACATGCATACTATTTCTTCAGCTATAACTACTTATGAAGTAATTAGTCCAAATACAGGTATATTCAGTGGTAGCTAATATGGGATTGGTAGTCAATTACTTAATGTTTCAGTACCCCACTAGTGCTGCCATACCTCTGTTGCAATCTCTTCCTATCCAATCATCAGTGCATCGACATACATCCGGTCTCACACACGTGCCTCCATTGCGACAAGAAGGATTACAAATTGCTGAGTGATTATATCAACAGTAACTATAATAAGAGTCACTAATACCATTGATTCAATGCTTCACTTTAAAAATACGTTTTTGGAGACAACATACATAAATGCAAATAACGGTATAAATTTTATTTATTATACAAACTAGTGTTAATGATGCAAGCATGTTCCCAAACCTTGGTATTGGATTTATAGTAACTGCAATATTAGCAAATTGATAAATGCATTTTTTAAATTAAAAAAATATATACATCTGGAAGTCAGTTTGCCATGATCAGCTCTGGCTGGTATATGCCTTGTAAATCCACATAGTATGTCTATTATAATAGCAACTACCGGATGTAGTTCTATCTCTTATAGGAACTCTACATGCATACTATTTCTTCAGCTATAACTACTTCTGAAGTGATTAGTCCAAATACAGGTATATTCAGTGGTAATGTGGGATTGGTAGTCAATTACTTAATGTTTCAGTACCCCACTAGTGCTGCCATACCTCTGGTGCAATCTCTTCCTATCCAATCATCAGTGCATCGACATACATCCGGTCTCACACACGTGCCTCCGTTGCGACAAAAAAGATTACAAATTGCTGAGTGATTATATCAACAGTAACTATAATAAGAGTCTCGAATACCATTGATTCAATGCTTCACTTTAAAAATACATTTTTGGAGACAACATACATGAATGCAAATAATGGTATAAATTTTATTTATTATACAAACTGTGTTAATGATGAGTGGCAAACTAATGGCTATGAGTATATCATCCAAAATCTAGTCCTAGGCCCTATAATACTGAAACAAATATTATACAGCTACTAAATAAGTCACAATATAACAATGTATATGAATTGATTGGAAGCTGAAGTTTTAATTGACCATGCGATTGGAACTGCCTAGCAAGTGGAAAGCTATGCCCCTGAAGCGAGTTTTATCTGCAACCACATTTCAAATAGATTCTTGAAAGGGTAAGACCTACTAGCAGGTATCCGTCTGACAGAATCCTGGACGAAGTGCTGGTCAACAGGTTGCTGAACCACACATCTTCCTATGTCAATAGACTTAGTAAGGGTTGTAAGGCCACACATTATTCTATAACAATCCGGACCCTTTGTATACAGCACATCTTGCTTTTGAGACGCGTCATAGCTAGTTTCAATTACCCCGAACAAGACAGATATAATTGAACTATTGAGATAAGAATTATCCAAGTTGGATATAAGAGTAGTAACTGTAATGAGAAAGTAAGACAAAAATCAAAGACTAAGAGTGAATTGAAAACAGTAATCATGACAACATTTATAAACAATAAAATGCTAGTATTTGATGAACATCACCGAAGATCGATGACAGGGTAAATATATTGAGCATGACAGTTAAAGTATATGAAGAAGTTATTGTTGAGGTGTTGAAGCCAGAACATTATACATCAATTACATCATCAATGTGCTACTATTATAAATAATCATTATTGACTACATGTTATGAAGCTTCATTGTGCTTGTGTGTGCTTATATTATAAGCACACATTACCTTTTTAATTATTATGTGCTCTAGATATCAAGTGAAACTAGCTATCTCCATATTATCCATAATTTGGAAATGAACTATTTTGAAAAGATGCATTATGCACATTGGATATTAGCAATAATTTCCTTGAAACTATTATCCATGATTGGTTTTGTGAAATTTTGTTCTGTTGTCACCATTGGGGGAATTTAAGCTAGGTGGATATACCAGTGTTAACTTACGAATGCAACGTTGTCCTGGTGCAATTGCATATCCATGGCAACACTGAAATACAGTGTGATAACTCACTGAAGATGTGTAATACACCTGTTCACCATATCTAATACTGAAAATATTCAAACAAGTAAATGTTTTTGGTCGCTTTCTACTACTTTTTTTTTTTTAATTACCGTGCACATCTGCTTGCCCAAAACCAGCCACACCTAGAATGTGACCTATGAACTACTACAGTTCTGGTGTGCTTATGTAAAATGCGCCGACTGTCCCTTCTGCTGCATACTCTAAATAAAAAATTGAAGTAACAATATTAGAAAATATATTCCAAATTTTGCTGCAATTAAAGGGAACTATGAATGCACTCATAAAAATATATTCCAAAATATTGCATCTTGATAAAGCTATATATTCATTCTCAACCATGCACTAGTTTTAAAAGAACAATAAAAAATTACATACATATTATACAGGATCAATTTTCTATAGCTCTATAATCATTACCCTTCCTGAGCTTCAACAACTATTATTGTTATTAATAGCAAGCACATAAGATTTCTAACCAGATGCATTATGAATTACTCTGCTATATTTTATTCTTTAATCTTGCTATTTATAATCTTCCTTTGTTGATTTAATTTTATTATACAGAATATGTGACAGGAGCATCGGGAACACAACAGACTAGCTACCACTGATAAGCCATGGATTGAGAATATGTATATATTAAACATGTTTTCCAAGAAATTTCTGAGACCCTGTAATAAAGCATAACTGAAACGTATGGTCCAAGATGTATTTAAGTTTTCCTTTAACAAGATCGACATTGTTTATCTAGAATGGGTAAATAAATAGTACACGATTTCATGGAAATGAATGCATAGTGCACATTAAGTAAGCAATAACAGTTTTGGTGCACGATTGTTGGTTCTGTCGGGCGATCACTCTCACTTCCAGTCTAGGCGATCTTTACCGAATCAGACAGTCTCTAGCAAAATTCAATTTCTATTATTCTTTCCCATCCAATCACGCGTGCAAATTCACTCCTGGCCATTGCCCAGGATATACAGAGTGGTGAAAGAACAAAGAGCACTTGAGAAGGGCTGGTACAGCAATGAATGCAGCAAAAAATACAAAACTCAACTATAAGGAATGCCTCACTCCCATTCCTTGGAGATGATGCTGCTATCTGTAGGGTGAGTGTCTGTCTCTGTATTCTTGATTAGCCTGGCTTTTTTCTCTGTCAGCTCCATTGTGCTGGGGTTTACCCTGCACAGTTCTTACAAAATCATCTCTGATTATTTAAAATGTGTGAGTGTAAGACAAATATGATTTACAGGTCCAAGTTTGAAAAAACAAACAAATACTTGATATACAATTTTATGAATATGATTACACACAGGAAGCTACATAACACTAGTGTCCAGTTATTGTTACAAGTTAAACATGCTAATTCTACTTGAGCAAAACTGGTCTGGCATAGCCGACCCTTTACCTTCCCATTATAAGTGGGTGTGGGGGAAGGAAAGGATCTGGTGAGAGCTCCACATCGGATTCGTACTAGAGTTACTATAGTGGCACCCAATCAGATCGTAGTATTGATAATTAGTGGTATTCCATTGAGATTGCACTAATGCGTGCAAATTTAAAGTGAACGTACGTTTCTACGCAGTGCAGGCCAACAATGATCAAGACCAAAAACTACTGAACAGGAGGTGGGATGGCCTTCAACTATGCCTCAGCAGCATCAAGTTGGGTAAAGCTATTGTAAATAAAGACAATTTTGTGCTGGTATTGCTGTAAAAGCAAGTGTTTGTTGGTCAATAATACAGAGGTAAATATTAATGGATACATTAGTGGTTTATTCACAGTGCTGGAATCATAATCAGATATACTGGAGCTGAAACTGGATTTGTTGAAGTTGAAAGGGAATGTATGGAATAATGTGGGATTTAGAGGAGCTAGAATTACTTGTGGCATAAGTAAGTTTGCTAAAGTTGGTGAGATCAGACTGTGCTGAAGTTACTACAGATTGGTCTGAGCAGAATTATTGTGCAATTTACATGTGAGCCAGAAAATCCCTGGATCCATCTGCAGCTCCTACTCAACCTGAAAAATTTGCATTGAACATCATCAATTTCTCCTATTTACTTTCTTCCAAGATTTTTGTCTTATTTCTGTCAATTACTTTCCTACCCATCGTGGTTAAAAGGTTAATTGTAACAATTATCCCCATCGTGATAAGATAATAATAATATAATAATTATAATAGATGTTGGGCTAGGCAGTACTCAGATTGATTACTACAAATCTCCCCATATTCTTTAGCATGTCTGCACATTACTATACTGTGTATATGTTTGAAGTGGTTACATGACTTCTTCTTTCTTCACAAAGTTGTATAAGCATAGAAACACTTCTTGAAAAATATATACTTTTTTTTTTGCTGTCAATGTTGACATTGTCTGCTGTCAATGTTGACAAGATTCACCTCTCTTTCTGCTTTCTGGGGGATTCAATTAAAACCACTGGCTTCCACAGATTAGACAATAATTCGATTTCTGTTCATAGAAAATGTTTATTATAACAAACAAAGTAGAGCCATGAATGCTAACGTACGACACGACGTAAAAACGCTCACTAGAACGCCAACTTTACATGCCCCTTAATGTTGACATCATGTACGTAGGTGAGTACGAATCCGATGTAGAGCTCTCACCAGAACCTTTCCTTCCCCACACACACACTTATAATGGGAAGGTAAAGGGTCGGCTACACCAGACTAGAGCTAAACACAGTTGTATATGTCTAGATAATTAACTAATATCTTTTCCCTGAATTTTGAATCTTCATCCATCCAGCAATGGCTCCCTCAGGTCTAGCATTGTTTTTTAAGCATTTTGGCATGGATCGTCAGAGGCTGGAAACTTCAGCGGTACTGCATGGTTTTTCTCACGCCTTACCAATCTTTTTATAGCATTGAACGAGTGTCCCATTTTAGCCTCAAACTGGACCCAAACTGGAATTTTGGCCACATGGAAATGATGGATGTGGTACATGACAATCAGGGAAGTCAGTACCAACACTAAGCCAACTAGCGAGTTCACAAGACCTGAGGAACTGGCTCCAGCCAGACTGGCAGTAGACAAGGTCATTATATTCAAGTATACAAACGCCTCAATGAGGTTAACTATGAATTCCCTGTATATGGTCACTGACAGCCAGGCGATGATAATAAGGGAGGTAAAGACTATGTTTATTGCCATAAAGCTTTTTGTTGTACCGCCGAGTGAGTTAAAGGAAAATACTATGTAAAGGATACACAGCGAATAAGAAGAATAAATCCAGTCCAATATCGAGTATCTTTCTTGTAAGGGGCATAATAGGAGTCAAGTAATGGCTTTAATTTCTTCAAAACAATAACGTAATGTTTTCCACCTTCAAAGGTGTATAATTTTGGTCCTAAAAGGAGAAGAAAAGTATAAGGAAGAAAGAAACAGACACACACCATAGCTGTGATAATGGCTAGTATTAAATGCTTTGACTGCATGAATGGCACATTGGCATCTTTCAGCCATACTCTTGCGGTGTATCCAGGATAATCGAGTTCCACAAAAGAGAATACATCAATTATTATCTTCAAAAATTTGGTGTATGACATCAGTAGCAGTGTGGCCAACACAGCAATAGGGTTAGACCCTATTAATTTGGAGATGATTATGGAGTGTTTGCTACTGATAATAATCAAACAAATCAAGCACCAAATGTAAATAGGAAAAGCAAATTGCAGCCAAGTTTGTATATATGCGTCCAAACCATCAAAGAAGCAAGTATTGAAGCCTAAGTCAAGATTAAGCCAAGCTATGAACACAGTCAGGAAACTTGTGTAGTTTTCTGTACCAAACAGATATTTATTGGCGTGTATAATATTAGCATACAATATGATGCTGTTGATCATTCCAGTGGCCACTGTTAGTCTGGTAAGAGTAAGAAAGCACACTAGTACAACTCCTGCTCCAGCAAAAGGAATCAAAAGAAATAAGTAGACATTGCTGCATTTTTCACATTTTGTTCCACCTAAAATTAAACTAAAATTTCCTCTGCATTTTCCACATAATTTTCCAACTCTGTTTGAACTGCACTGGACATCAGTTTCTGGTAAGGTTATGTTGACTGACCTATCAGTACAGTATTCTATTGGACAAGTTTTATATAAAATAAGCCCTTGGTACGTGCCATTTTCATAGAGAGCACTCATCCAGAAAGTGGAATCAGCACTTCTAGTAATATACCAGTCTTCGTCAATGACACACACAGCATTGAATATCTGTAGTCTCTCCTCACATATGCACCTATCATCCATTAGTGAGAAACCATCAGGGCAGGGAAGCAGTTTGACCTGAACAATTCCTCTAACAATACCAGTGTCACGACAAGGTCCATCAGGATAAAGAACTAATTCCTCAATTGATTTTCTGGAATAAACATTGTAAGTCAGGTTAGAGCAAATGTTTGGAAGAGCTTGAGAATTCTGATAATATCTCACGGATGAGCTGGCACTTACTTTAGCCGTGACTGTCGTGGATGTAACAACCCTGATCTGATTTAACGCTAATAGTGGAACTCTAAATGTTTGCCCTCTATGAACCTCAAGTTTAAGGACTGAAGCGGAACAGTCGTATATTTCATTCGTTTCACAAAAACACATCTGATAAGCTCTAGATGATATGATATTCGTAGTGCTGTTTGCATCACCTTTGACCTTTATGGCCCTATCAACTAAGAATTTGTACGGCAATATGGAATTTTGTGAGTCATTCGAGACATTATGCATTGTCATTCGACATCTATCTAATAACCCTCCATAGATGAAATCTCCACCATAACCGCTTGAATCTAGGTGGGAAGATATCGTGGCAGGTACCACGTACATACCTGGTGCATACCAAATAACACTTTGAATTTGAACAAAGCACAGTGGTAGATCTGATGTTTGATCTACATACTGGTAATTCTTGGAAACTAAATTACACTGGGATGGTAAAACACTGTCTTCATAATATATTGCCCCACCAAACTCAGTAGCGTGATTCAGTGCAGTTGCAAAAACTGTCGAGGGAAGTTGAAATAAATTTAGAGTTGCTGAGTTAATATACAAAGCTCCTCCTCTTTGTGCAAAGTTGGATGTAAAATTTGCAATTCCTATCACTGTAATGTTTGAGTCAAAAGCAAAAACAGCTCCTCCTGTTTCTGCAGCCATGTTTCCTTCAAAGAATACTTCTCCATATAATTGCAAATAGCTTCCTGAAAATGAGAAAATGGCACCTCCTAGAGTAGCATTGTTACCACTAATAATAACTTTGTCATAAAATTTAAGCAGAGAGTCTTCAGAACGAATTCCTCCACTACTACTTGCTTGGTTATTAGTAAGAAAAGAATTCCCTTTAAATGATATTCTTCCTTTGTAAGAGCACAGACCACTTCCCGAATTATTGCTTATATTGATACCAATCAAACTGATATTGTAGCCAGTTTCAATGTATACTGCACTTCCGCAAGTACTTGCTGAGTTATTAAAGTAATTTCCTGTTATTTTAATTTCATAATTTGTAGCGAAATTGCTAATACGCAGTGCTCCACCCTTCTGATAAGCTTTATTTCTGACAAAATCCAAGCTTTTTGCAGTGGTAACAATAAATGAAGTAACTATGAATATTGCACCTCCAAATTCAGCTTCATTATTCTCAAAATGGGTGGTATTTCCTCCTAGGATTGTATCTGTACCAAAAATATAGACAGCACCACCATAGTAAGCCTTGTTATTAGAAAATGTAGCAATCCCTGATAGAGTTAAATTACCAAATTTTACATATATAGCACCTCCAGCAGATTTATATGATGAAACAGAGTTACAACTGAAATCATTAGTACCAGCTAAACTTAACAGTCTTAATCGAAGCCTGCTTGACAAAAAATATACTGCTCCGCCATCTTCTGCCGCGTTACTGCTGAAGGTGTGAGTGTCAAAGTCATTCATTCCTATTCGAACCATGCTGTTAAGAGCATACAATCCTCCACCTTTGTTTGATTTGTTATGAGAAAACTTAGTCTGGAAATTGAGGGAATGAGCTACTTCAGTGAATGCAGTTGAGATCACTATCCCATGCTCACATTGAATTGCACCTCCTGATTTACCGGCAGAATTGTTCACAAAAGAATATCCAAGACTTCCAGTTAATTGTAAAGAGATTTGAAGCAAATAAATAGCACCTCCTTTATTGCTAGCATGATTTAGCATGAATATGCTGTCTATGACTGTGATATAGCTAATGGATGTGGCATATACTCCACTTCCAATATCACCAGTGTTTCCTACGAACATACAGCTTTTACATTCAATGCTAGAATTGGATGAATGTAAAGCCTTTGAAAATCCAGTTGACAATTTGTGTGTTCGAAATGTACAATTTTTTATGAACACACTTGGGCTGTTCTCAAATCGAAGAGCTGAAATATTTGTATTGGTATTGTTTGACTTGAGATTAAAGGTTAGCCCATGTACGGTAAAGTTGTTAATGCTTTTCCCAATAATTACAGCAGATTTTGTAATAGAAATGTTCACTTCTTGAAACGAGTCATTTAATCCTCGAAATTGTATATGGGATAGTTTAGTCAAAGTTAATGGAAACGATGCTTGGTGATTTCCTGGTAAGAATAAAAATGTGACACCCGTTTTAAAATATTGTTGGCCAGGTTGGCTACTGTACTGATTCCAAGTGAGACATGCACTCACAGGACAGCTGGAAGAAACCGTAGGCTTCACATAGTATGTTGTTTATAGCTGACCCTGTACTAAGTAGTGTTACTATGGTTAGTAAGAACATCGCTAAAATGAAAGAGTCAAGATTCATCTCTGCAGAAAAAAATGATCACTGGAACACTTTATATAGCATTTCAAAAGCATAATTGTGATGAATTAACAGGAAAAATGATAAGACATGCGCAGTTCTTGCCTTATCTATGTAATCGTTTGCTAGTTTCACTTTGTACTTTTAAACAAACATGCTTTGGCCTAAGCAGTTTGGAAAAAAATTGTGTATTGAAACGAAGATGTGGCAAGCTTAAGAAGCAGTTGATACAACCGTTGTACGTGTTGAAATGTTCACTTTACCATAATTATAATAATTAATGAAGCCGGACATTATGTATAAATATTCACCACAAAATTGAGCCACTCCAAAGAAATGGTTGCATTTAAACACAAGTAATGTATTTTAAATAAGGTCAGGCTCCAACATAGGATTTTGAATATAGGTGGGTTTGGATGTGCTGCAGTCCTATGGACAAGCATAAGAGTGGAGGTTTATAAATGAACACATACTTAGAATAAAAAACAACAACAATATACTTGCATTCTCTGTTCTTTTTTTATTCTCTTTTAAAACAGTGTACAATATTAAGTTTAGTCTAGTCTAATAGCTTTCTGTATATTTTAGGTGCTGCTGCATTTTACTCTCTGGCTAATTTGCAATATACTTCTACAAAAATATGTACTAGTTAGCTGGAAATGTAGAGATACATGTAGCAGCAGGTCTAAGTTAGTCACAATTGACTATTACTTCAAAGGTGATGTGGTAACTTTCACTCTATAATGCTATGATAAGGCTGACTGCCACCAGTTCCACTGACAGGAATTGCTAATATTAATGGTATATTTAAAAACATGTAGCAATATATATCAGGTTCAGCTGGTCAAATGAGAATCTATAGTGCACAGTGACGATATTGGAGCAGGTAGATAAATAGTAGAGGGTCTTACACTTTTACACAGAAACAAAAATGAACAATATTCCAGCTCAGCTGGTAATCACCATTAATTACAACTAAATGTAGCATAAAATATGAATATAAATTTTCGTGTAAATTCATTAAATTTTGGCTTGGCCTATTCCGGCCCTGCAGGGGAATTGAGCTAAACCCCGCAGCCCCATATTGCCAAAACCCCTCCCTGTTTACAGCTCTAAAATATGATACTATTAAAAGTAAATCATTCTGGGACGTCAGTATACAGATTATTGCAATAGTCAGACATAAATATAGAACTAAATTTTAATGCCAGTGACATAATGTGAGATCAATTATATACACTTTCATCAGAAGAGTTTCAGTATATTATAATCATTTATATATCACAACATTATTACTTACATTTTATAATTAAACATACATTATTTCAGTTTTTCTAAAACTCTGACTGCAACATTTCATGGACACATGATGGCTATAGGGCAACTACAGTTCTAGTATTACTTGTATCATTGTACTGTAATATTTTATTATTATTTTCTTGACTTTCTTATAACTAATAAATACAAAAACATCTCAGAGCACAAAAGAATATTCCACAAAAGGATGCATTAAAAGTTGTACTTATTTATGACATGAGTAATCGTAACAACTGAGATTACAGTTCCTAATTGAAAGTGGTCTTCTTTGTGATTCCCATTTCAATTTCCATGACAAAAACTTTCAATTCAGCTACTTGTTACACACAGTGAAAGGATACTACAAACAATTCAATTGGAATTACTTTTTTAATTATGACATGAGTAATCATAACAACTGAGATTACAGTTTCTAACTGAAAGGTTCTTTGTAATTCCCATTTCAATTTCCATTGACAAAAACTTTCAATTCAGCTACTTGTTACACACAAATGAAGCAATACTACAAACAATTCCAAGATATTGCCCTTTTTGTGAGTCACGCTATTGGGATTGAAAAGTTTTTCTTCTTCAAATTGATAGTTTACATGCCACCTTTATTAATTTTTTTTTTTCCTTTCACTTGTGATGAGCGATACCTTTCAATCTCCTTTTGTATTATCATAACCAAAACTGTTTTCAAGATTGCATAGGATTAGTGTATTGCTGGTGATGTGCTTCAAAGCTCTAATATGTTATGAATTGCTGTGTATAAAATATTGTTAATAACCAAGAGAAGTTATATAATTCTTAGTTTTGTATCATTTGTTCAGTTCTTACCTGGTCCAGTCGTGTGTACATTACCTTTACTCGTGCTTGTTCTTAATTTATTATTATACTAAAATGTATTGAGGCAAGCATTACCTTAGGGTGTACTGTGGCTAGCTACTAAGTAGAACTCTGGTGGCAGTGTTAACTTGGACAGAGAGTCAGCAATACAACTTTGTTTCCAAGCTCATTACAACTTGGGGGGAGTGTGCGGTCGTGAGGGAGAAAGGATCAGATCCCTACACAGACACTTTATTCACCCCCCACACACCAGTGATGCATGTGAAATCAATTATATACACTTATATCAGGAGGTTTTCAGTAAATAGAGTCTGTGGGCCTAGGAGCCAACGCCAAGGCCCACATAAGCAAGGAGCAGAGAGAGGAGAAAGAGGACGAAGACGCGGGAGCGGAATGAAGGAGAGAGAGAGAAGTCTGGAGAATCAAACTAATGTTTATTATGTGTATGATGTTTATCCTGTTACGTTCTAATGTTTTGTTTACGTGTATCATGTGAGGTCGAAGTAGTTGAGTTTTAATATGTTTGTGTGTGTGTATGAACAGAGAGTCATTTTCGTGGTGTATTAATTGGCTGGGTCACGTGCGTGCATTGCATATATATATTGGTGTACCTCGTGGTCCCAGTCAGTCTTGACATTAAACTAAATTAGCTAAGGCGAACTAGTGATCCTGACTCTGGTGGCAGCAAATAAGCTGTCCACCTCAAGCTGTGTGCGTTACTAAAGCTCCAAGGAGCCCGGGGCCCACAGAAATTGGTGGCAGCGGTGGGATCGGCGAAGGAAGACATTCCCAACCGAACCACAACGACGACTCATGGAGAAGACATTCTCTGGGTTTGAATCAGTGGAAGACATTCCAACCGGGAGACGTCCCGAAAGCCTGGGAGACATCCCTACTACCCCGGAAGACATTCCGAGACGAGACTCGCGTTTTCACGGCCTCGGCAGAGCAAGAACGAATCAACGTACTTTGCTAAGGCAGTGGGACGAAAGATCGACAAGCTACGGCGAGGAGATCCACGGCGCGGAGGAGAACCAGGACAGCTTAGGCACCCTGAACACTTGGCGTCTGTATTGTGTTGAAAAAAAATTTTTTTTTCATTTCCTGTAATCCGTAAATTTTCCATTGTGTTACTATCTGTGCAATTATTATTTACCCTTTTGTTTTTGTTTTTTGTTTTACAGCTGTACGTGATCAGTGGAGGGCGAGGACACTCTCCCTTCATGACCGAGGCAGCTTCGGGGGTTAAGAGGCGGACAGCGAGGAGACTACCAGCGGTGGACGGCGGTGAACCCTACCGGCCTTCTCACAAGCCCCAACAGCTGAAAAGATCGCCCTATCCACGGAGAACAGCAGAAGATCAGCAGGCAGAGAAGGAGGTATTTGTGTTTGAAGGGGAAGAGGAGGTGGACGTAGAGGCGGACTATTTTGGGAAAAGCGAGAGTAACGTGACTGTGGTTGATTGCGAGGGGCGTGGCAGTAGTGAAAGTGGGAGTGGTAGTGAAGAGGAAGAGGAAATGGCTAGTAAGAGGGCGGAGGAAGGTGAGATGAGCAAGTTGTTGAGATACATGGTGGAGAGGGATGCCGACGCCAGGAAGGCGGAGGCTAAGGAGAAAAAGGAAAGGGAGAAAAGGGAGGTGGAGTTGAGAAAGGAAGCTGAGGACTCCAGGAGAGCTGACCTGATGGAGATGTTTAGGCAGCTGAAGGGAGATGAGGCAGAGCGGAGGAGAATTGAAGAAGAGACGAGGGCTAGAGAAAGAGCCAAGGATTACGAGAGACAGAGAGAAGGAGACGCAGAGAGACGTAGGGAAGAGGATGAGAATAGACGGAAACGTAAGAAGGAGGAAGACGAACAGAGGGAAAGAAGAGATTTGCAACAGGAGAAGTTGAAGGTGCTGGGTGTATATAAGGAGAGTGCGGAGTTACTGGGATATTTGGGGAAATTTGAACGGATATTAAGAGAATGCAAGATAGACAAGAGTGAATGGGCGGAACGACTGTTCCCAAGGTTACCAGAGAGGTTGTGTTCCCGAATTGCTGGTGTGAGGGATGAAGGCGGAGACTATGAGGCTATCAAGGTCGAATTGCTGAAGGCAGTGGTGGAGACATCTCTCACGTACGGACACCAACTGTTTGAACTGTCTGGTGAATACCTGAAGAGCAAGACCTCTGGTGAAGTGGTAGAAATGATCGAGCGGGTGTGCAGAGGAGTGCTTCAAGAATGTCAGACGTTGGAGGAGGCAGTTGTGGCTTTGGCTACAGCTTTGACGAGGCAAGTGATACCACCGGGAGGCAAGACATACCTAGAGGGGAAGAAATTCACTAGTATGGAAGGACTGAGAGATGCATGGGAGACCTGGATGTCAGGCAGACAGAAGGGTAACTTTTACAAGCCCCTAATTAGTTCTGGGATGGGAGGAGTGAGTAGGACGTTTTGGGGTGGAGTGAGCAGTAATGGTGGGAGTGAAAGGCAATATCGAGGAGGTGTGGTTATCTGTTTTCCTGCGGTGAGAAGGGACACAGAGCTGTAGACTGTAGGAAAAATGGAGCGAGAACGACTGGTAGTGGGCCGGGAGTCAGAACCATAACCTGTTTTGCCTGTGGCAAGCCTGGCCACAGGAGTGTTGACTGCACAGCCAAGAAGGTGGGAGCTCCCGTTAAGAAGGAGACACCTGTAGGAAGAGTTCTTAAGATTGTTGTGGGAGGAAGGAAGGATAATGTTGCATGGGGGACAGTAAACGGAGTTGAGTGTAGGATCCTGATAGACTCAGGAGCGGAGGTGGGAGTAGTGCCTAGAGCTCTAGTGAAGAATGCTAGTAATGCATGTGGGAGAGTTCACATTTCGAATGTGCATGGCACGACTGAGGTACATGAGAGCACAATTGTAACTTACGTGCTGGGTGGTTTGAGAATGACAAGACTGGCTGTGATCGATGAACGAGAGGGGGATGATGTGATCTGTATTATTCCTTTCGATGTGACAAATGATGAAGAAGTGAGAGCATACAAGAGTGCGTTAAACGAAGGGAAGGTGAGAAGTGATAATGATGAAGGTGTGAGTGTTGATAACCGAAGTGAACAGCCAGCAGTGAATGTTTTGACTAGGAGTCAGGTGAGAGAGGTAGCGGAGTTAGAGAGTCAGAGGTTAGATAGAGAAGAAGAGGAGTTGTGGTGCATGGTAGAAGGGGAGGAGTCAGCTCAAGACGCGCTTGGTGTCGAGTTGGAGCCTTCGGTTAAAAAGGGGGAGGCAGAAACTGTACAAGAGTGTGAGAGGGAGAGTGTGGATGAGGTTGACGAGGAGAATGGTGTACCTGTAGAGCTAGAGAGAGAGGCCGAGTGTAAGAGTGAGTTGGAGTCGAAGTTAAGAGAGATTGCAAGTGAGATAGAACCTGTGAGGAGTGGTGAGAGTAATGAGGAGTTCAGACGAGAATTGAGGGAGGATGCTAGTTTACGAGAGTGGAGAGAGCTGGGAGACAGAAGAGAACGAGGGTTTGCGTGGAAGAAGGAAGTGTTAGTGAGAGGATTGTATGTGACGTGGGAGGAATATAGGGATGTGTTGGTGGTGCCTATGAGTTTCAGGAAGAGAATAATGACTTTGGGACACGAGAGGAATGGGCACTTGAGTGGGGAGAAGGTAGCTGCAATGGTGGGCAGGTATTTTCTATGGCCGGGCATGATCAAGGACGTATTGGCGCACTGTAGTAGTTGCTCGGTGTGCCAGTTGAGAAGTAAACACCGACCTAGGAAAGCCCCTGTTGTAGAACGCCCTATCCTCACTGAACCCTTTGAATCCGTGGCGGTGGACTTAGTTGGTACACTGCCCAAGGGGAAAGGCGGGCACCAGTACGTTTTGACCTATGCATGCTTGGCCACAAAATGGCCAGAGGCAGTACCCTTAAGAAGAGTGACGGCGAGAGCGGTGGCAGAAGGACTGTGGTCCATTTTCTCAAGAACGGCGATCCCAGAGCGGCTGCTCTCTGATCAGGGCAGCCAGTTCTGCGGTAAGGTTGTGAAGGAGCTGTGCGGTTTGTTGGGCATCGAAAAGCTGAGAACCTCCCCGTACCATCCGGAAACGAATGGTGCGGTGGAGAGGATGCACGGCACCTTCAAGAGCATCCTGGGGAAGTGTATTGCAGAGGGGCTGGACTGGGTGGGGCAGGTGTGTTTCGTGTTGTTTGTTTTACGACAGATGCCTAACTCAGACAGTGGGTTCAGCCCTTTCGACATGGTATTTGGGTTCAGGGTGAGGACGCCATTGGATGCCCTATACCATGGGTTTTATGAGATGGATGGTAGAGAAATGGGTGTGTGCGAATGGGTAAACGGGTTAGCAGAGAGGCTGGATCTCATGAGGGATTGTGCGGCATTGAAGTTGGGGAAGAGCAGAGAAAGCAGGTTGAAGTATGTGAATAGAGGCAGTAAGTCGAGGGAATTGGAAGAGGGTTCGTTGGTGTTGTACAGGGTCCCGGGCATGAGCAGTAAGCTCGCGGACTCCTGGGAGGGACCATACAAAGTGTTGGCGAAGAAAGGTGCTGTTAACTATAAGATCGGTAAGGTGGGGGCGGAGACTCATGCTAAGGTAGTACACATTAACTGCCTTAAGCAATATGTTGAGAGGAGGACAGTGAATAGGTTGGATGTGGTGTTGGAAGAACATGTGACAGCGACGAAGGTGTTGAGTGGAGTGTGTGATGGGTTTGTGCAAGAGGAATTGGATGAGTTGTTGTCTGAATATGGGGAGGTGTTTTCGGACAGACCCGGGGGCACTGAGAGAGTAGTGTTAAAGATAGACACTGGGAGCCATGCTCCCATCAGACAGGTTCCGTACTCAGTACCCCTGGGTATTCGGGACGCAGTGAAGAAGGAGCTGGAGGAACTGGAGGAGAGCGGCATTATTGAGAGGAGCAGCAGCCCTTGGTCGTCGCCCTTGGTGCCTGTGCGCAAGCCGGACGGTGGCGTGAGGCTTTGCGTGGACTACCGCAAGCTAAATGCCATAACGACCAGAGAGCCATACTGTATGCCAACGCTGGAGGAAATGCTGGAACGTGTCGGAACGGGATGTGTGCTGAGCAAAGTTGACCTTGCCAAGGGTTTCCATCAGGTGGCGGTGGACCCTGAGCATAAGGAGAAGACATGTTTTACCTGCCCATTCGGCAAGTTTCAATACTGCTGGATGCCGTTTGGTCTGATAAACGCGCCTGCCATCTTCCAGAGGTTGATGGACGAGGTGCTGGTCAACTGCTCAGATTTCACCAATGTATACATAGACGATATTCTCGTCGTGTCGAGGAGTTGGGGGGTGCATCTGGAGCATCTCAGGGAATTGTTCAGGACATTGAAGGAAGCTGGTTTGACATGTAAGATTGGGAAATGTGAGTTTGGGTCACGAGATCGGGGAAGGTGCGATCTGTGTTCCGGAGGCTCGGGTGCAGGCTTTGAGAGAGCACCCGAGGCCCAAAACGAGGAGGCAGCTGAGGGCGTTCTGGGGCTAGTGGGGTACTACCGCAGGTTCATTGCGGGGTTTCATCGCTGGTCCTCGCTTCTGACACCTCACACAGCTGCCAAAGGGAATGAAAGGGTGGAGTGGACGGACCCAATGCTGGTTGCGTTCAGTGAGTTGTGCAATGTGTTATCAAATTCAGTGTGTTTGTGTGTGCCTCGAGAATGTGATGTGTTTTGTTTAGAATGTGATGCCAGTGGAACGGGTGTTGGGGCGGTGCTATCGGTGGAGCGAGATGGAGAGTTGCTACCTGTTGCCTTTTTCTCTCGGCAACTGAGAGGAGCACAGTGCAGATACTCAGCTCAGGAGCTGGAGTGCCTGGCTGCTGTCGAAGCAGTCAAGCACTTCTCCTACTACCTGTACGGGAGACACTTCAGATTGTTGACTGACCACAAAGGGCTGGAGTCCCTACGCTCTGGAAAGCAACTGAACAGGAGGGTGTATGGTTGGTCACTGACGCTGTCAGAATTCGATTTTACTGTGGTGTATCGATGTGGACGAGACAACATTGTGGCAGACGAGCTCAGCAGGTGTCATGCTGCAGACTGTGGCGAGGCCACCCGTCTTTTAGAGGAGGGGGGAGATGTGGACCTAGGAGCCAACGCCAAGGCCCACATGAGCAAGGAGCAGAGAGAAGAGAAAGAGGACGAAGACGCGGGAGCGGAATGAAGGAGAGAGAGAGAAGTCTGGAGAATCAAACTAATGTTTATTATGTGTATGATGTTTATCCTGTTACGTTCTAATGTTTTGTTTACGTGTATCATGTGAGGTCGAAGTAGTTGAGTTTTAATATGTTTGTGTGTGTGTATGAACAGAGAGTCATTTTCGTGGTGTATTAATTGGCTGGGTCACGTGCGTGCATTGCATATATATATATTGGTGTACCTCGTGGTCCCAGTCAGTCTTGACATTAAACTAAATTAGCTAAGGCGAACTAGTGATCCTGACTCTGGTGGCAGCAAATAAGCTGTCCACCTCAAGCTGTGTGCGTTACTAAAGCTCCAAGGAGCCCGGGGCCCACAGAGTCATTGATACCAAATTTATCCTTACATTATTGTTAAACAAGTAGATGATTTTGTTTTTATGAAACTCTGACTACAAAGTTTCATCTACACATTTACAGTTATAGTGCAACTATATTATTATGTATCATTGTAATGTAATTTTTTATTATTTTTTCTTGACATTCTTATAAAAAATAGATATGAAAGATCTTAGAGCGTAAAATGTACAGCACACAATAAGCTTCCACAAAAAGGATGCATTTAAAGTTGTACTTTTTAAATTATGACATGAGTAATCATAACAACTGAGATTACAGTTTCTAACTGAAAGGTTCTTTGTGATTCCCACTTCAATTTCCATTGACAAAAACTTTCAATTCAGCTACTTGTTACACACCAATGAAGCAATAGTACAAACAATTCCAAGATATTGCCCTTTTTGTGAGTCACACTATAGTGGGATTGAAAGTTTTTTTCTTCTACAAATTGATAGTTTACAAGCCACCTTTATTAAAAAAATTTTCAAATGGCTGGTGTTTCATTGTGTCATTCAGATAACATTTAAGACAGTGTTGTATCAGTAGAAAAAATAACAGACTTGATTTTCCTTTCACTTGTGATGAGCGATTCATTTCAGTCTCCTTTTGTATTATCATAACCGAAACTGTTTTCAAGATTGCATAGGATTAGTGTATTGCTGGTAATGTGCTTCAACGCTCTAATGTTAATGAATTGGCTGTGTAAATATATTACAAAAATCCAAGCGAATTCTAAGCTCACACTAAACCGAGATATATTCGAATAATATCCTAAGCTTACTTTCCACTCTAAAAAAAACTAAACACACAGACATACACATACACACTTACACACACACAGAAATACACACATTCACACACATGCACACACTAACTCACATAAAACACACATACATAATACACACTAACACACTCGTATGCACACACACACACACAAATACACACATAATCACTCAAACCAGAACAGCAAATAATAAACTAATTTGTAGATGGTAATGAAGTGTTAAAACATGATTGCATGTGCCTAGACAAATCTGACTTCCCAAGCGGAGTAGTAGGTAAATGGTCTAGATACATGGACAGGATTCGGTCAGGGTGATAGTTTAATTAGCAAGTTGAAATTACACTTGACATATGCAATCATACACATCGTTGTTTTACTTAATAGTTATATAGTACTAGAATCATAATTGTTCTTACGATTCATGCAAAAGAGTGTTCTCTCACCTATACTGCAGCAAAATCATTACACTCTGATACACTGGTAATTATAGCGACAGGCCTAGCTTACCAGTTTTCAGGGTTAACACTGTTACCTTCCTCTGATACACTGGTAATTATAGCAACAGGCCTAGCTTACCAGTTTTCAGGGTTAACACGGTTACCTTCCTCTGATACACTGGTAATTATATAGCGACAGGCCTAGCTTACCAGTTTTCAGGGATAACAGAGTTACCTTCCTCTAGTGAAGCATACCCAACCTAGTGAGAGCAGCTGTTAATACATCAGCTGGAAGTTTGGGGAGCCTCTAAAGAGTTTATATCTACTATACAAGGTGAGCTACTGACCTGGTACAAACTAATTTTATCTACCACCACTTACTACACTCTTGGCAAAGTGATATGGCAAGATATTTCACTCTTAGGCTTTATTTTCACTCAGTCTGGCTAGTAAAATAAATTAGCCTGCTAGTGACATATTCCTCCCACTATCAACCGACTCATGCAATTAGTATATATGAAATGAATAAAAATGTAATAATTGGAAAGTGTAGATAGTAAGGCAGTAAGGTTTTATTAGCCCACTTGCATAAATCAAATCATTGCTCAGAACAAGTTCAGTAGCCTTTTTATTCAGATTGTCACTTAGCCACAAAGCACGACTTTTATGATACTTACTCTGCATAGACTTCCATTATTAGTACTTGAGTCACTACTCCATTGTCTAACTGAACTGCCAGATTTATTTATCATTGCTGCAAACCATTTCAGCTGATTCAGTATTCAGGCTAAATACTATAACAGATTATGCATTAGGGAAATAATGCTTCTAGCTATGTGTGTTAGAATCTACTTCCAAACCTTGCACTTGGAAAAAGGAGGACAAAGTATTCAATACTTTCTGTGTAGTGGAACTATGTCTCTGCTTCCTAGATAGCCCAGGGCATCGAAGCAGTTATCGACAATATCGATCCCTCTGTGCGCTGGGTTAACTATTGCGTACAGCTTCGCTAGCTCGCTAAATAACAACATGCGTGACGCGCGATAAAATATATGCTCATTTGCATCAATTACAACATGATGTAAAAAGTACTTACATTATATCAATTGGTGAATGAAAATATTTGCAAGTTTATGATGAGGTGACAACTATACAGAGTCCACGCACCTAACCCATACTTTAAATACAAAATATATTTATTGTATTCATTGCTCGAAATAATTATATTCATGAATAGCACACTGTAAGTGGGCGTGTCTTGCAGTGTTTGGCTGGAAAGGATTACTGATGTCTGGGTTTCTTTTTTCTCCCTAGTTGTTAGTTGTTTATATAGAATCCTGATTAAGTTGAGTGTATTAGGTAAGTCTCCAAACATAAATTAGCAACACAGAAAGATAGCTCAAAATTGCTAATTATTTCAGTGTTTTGTAATTCTGCTATATTCCTCCTCCCCCCCCCCCCCCCCCCCCCCCCCCCCCCCCTTCTCTTTGTCTTCCTTTCTTGTTTTTGCTCTTCTTTCTATCCTACTCGTTTTCTTTTAGATGGCAGGCTTACAAACTATTCAAGATCTTGAGGATCATTTGAAAATGGTTTTTCGAGCACACCTTGAAGATATTGCACATTTCTTGTATCAGAACAACATTTTATCTGAAAATAAATACATACTAGCCACAGACTTTCAGAGTAATGTTAGACTGCAGGATAGAGCATACTCTGTGTTTGTAGCTCTAAAAGAAGCTGTGTTGGAAGATGACAGCAAGTTTGAACTATTGACAGAGTATTTTCGAGGAAATCCCAAGTATTATGGGAGTACTTTATCCAAAATGGAAGTGAAATATAAAACATTACAATCATGTGTTTGATGTCTTTATGCAGTATGAAGCATTCTAAAAACGTTCACTTTTTTGACTTAATCTTGTTAATACTTATTAGTACGTAGCTATTATATAATATACATGCTGTACTGCTTAACCGATCTTCAAGCCTGATAATTATTAGTTTTCACACCAAATCCTATGGAGACCGCACACCCAAATGTTTACCTGGTTGATTTTTGGCTTAGCCAGACAGGGGGGGGGGGGGGGGGGGGGGGGGGAAGATTTGACTTGTGTCATACGAGCCCCTCTTTTTACAGAATGAGACCAAGTTTTATCTACTTCAATTCTTACCTGTAAGTGGAAATAAAACTATTACAACAATAACACTTTGTTCGACGTTTTTTCATCGTTTTTTCCTCTGTCTAAAGAAAGCACCTCTACTTATTAATATGCTGCTGCAATTTTTACTATTGGTCCTTATAATATGGCAGCCAAACCTATGCCAAAGCAGAGCAAGTTTGGCACTTATTAATTCTAGATTGTATTTAGTGGCTATTCTTTATTCAATTTTTTCTTCATAGTTGAATAAAACAATTATAGCTTACATCCATTAGATAAAATATGTCTTTTTCATTTTTCACGATTCTTACCTATTCACTCATTTTCTTTAATCTAGACAAATATTTTGCTCTTAGTTTCTTTCCTGAGTTTAGAAGATTCATTGCAGTTCTGGACATTATAATGCTAATTATTGATTGGGTGAGTATTAGAGTATGACCTTTTTTTTCATGTAACTTAGTGTGATTAGCTATTTCAACCCTTCATTCAAAACATTCTTATTAAAGAATACTAGATATCTGCCCCTGAGACAGTTTAAGAGTTTGGTGACACTGCGTTCGGGATTTGGCTGAAGCACGCACGGATTTAGCTAGACATCTGGAAGCTTTTTAATTATAATACCGGTACCTACTATTCCAGTATAGCGTCGCCGACCCTTTTCCTCCAGTTAATCGTTAAATTTGCCTCCCAACTGTCTCACCAATACCAACCCTTCACTAAGATATTGGTCGTCGGTACTACTAGTCTTTTTCATGTGCTTAAGTGAGAAAATTTTAGTCACGTTATACTAGTACGTGATTATCGCTAGGCCCACAATGTTGACGCTCGGACTCTGGAGATTTTAAGGAAGATAGCAAATGAGGTATAAAACATGGATTAACAGAGGAAAGATATTTTTCTTTACAATCATTAATTTATGTCAAGGTAATTGTTATTTTATAAACACGATCTAGATACTACCTTATTTTCTCACCATGTTTAGTTTTTTATTGTTAGCTATAATACACACCACTAGATTAATTAGCTCAAATATAATTATAGCCTCCCTGATCCCATAAACTCTTACCAATCTCTTCACACCACCATTGTCAAGCATTAGTCCAGGTGAAACTCATTGACTTTTTTTTAATAATTGTCAATATAGTGTGGTAGTTAGCTGTGGAGAAAGTGTCTGGTTGCAAATAAGTGTCAATATCATTCACTTTTGTGTGGGTGTGTGCCTCGCTAATTACTTTTCAATTTCCATAATGTATAAATTTGCAACCATCAGTTGCAATACCTGTCATTTTGCAGCTTTTCAAGAAATCGGCACTGTGTTTCCCAAAATTCAATTCAGTTTAAAAAACGAGAACGTCCACATTAAATGTTACAGTACTGCACTTCCGACATGGGTTAAAGATGGTCAAATATTGAACAGGGGGACAGTCTTGAATCCATTACATGAGGATGACGATTATTATATAGAAGATGGACATATTGCAGTTGTTGGATATAACCTGATTATTGACCACCCTACTAAAGAACATGAAGGAAGTTATATCTGTATTGGTTATAAGAGTGGTAACAAAACGTTCATGGCAAAGGCTCAAGTTTTTGTGCCAGGTGAGGATAAATGGTGTCTCTGTGGTTAAAAATTCGCTAGAATAAGTGCAGCCAGCAATTGTATTAGCTAGCTGAAGCTAGTTTAGTATCAGCCCTAGCAAATAGTTATACTATTCAGCTCAGAGCGAGCACACGAGACACCAAGTCACATTTATCGGAGTGGTGTCGTTCCTCTAATGATTGGTGGAGCTGAGGGTGGGATACCAGGGGCTGCTCCAGCATTTGTAAAGTAGTCAGGCCAAGAAGTGGGTGTGGTTAGAGGTATGACATACAAAACCACTTTAAACAGCATAAAGTTACGTTACTAGAGCATCAATAGCTTATCCCAAACACTCATGTTTAAAATGTAATAGTGGTATTTTTTTCAGTTGAAGAACCACTAAATAAAAGTATATCACTGAGGTGGGGAAATTACTACCAGCAAAAATAATTAAATAAGTTGTAAAAACTTACCCAAGTTATAAGAAACTACTAGCTATTATCTCTGCTTTCATGAATAAGAAATAAAGCTTATGGTGTTGAAGCTATATTGATCTAGTAAACAAGCTCGATTGAAAACTGCAATAAACAACTCTGTATGTTAAAGCTTCTTACGGAAAACTGTACCTCTATAGTTGATGTGGACTTTGGCGTGACACAGTATTGTAAGCTTAGTCGGAAAACTGGAGAAAGTTGCGCCATGAGTACATTCTGTGGACAGTCTAAAAAATGTGCAATAAGCGTGAGCGAATTGCAAATTACATATAACACTTCAGTATAGAATTTCATTATTAACAAGAGGAGCATACGCCCACTTTGGAAAAACAAAAAGTTGTCCTGGTGGCCACTGGATACTCCACTGTTTTGCCAAGATTTGTTTTACTCATGTGTATTGCGTATAGTTGAAATGTTCTGCCTGGTAAACTATGAAGTCAACTATTATCTGGGACTAAAAATGTCAGTGTTGTCATACATAAGGTAAGAAAAACAAGACGATTATGTTCCAGACAATTGTTTACTATAGAGTAAACTAAAGATCAACTTTTTGTACACTTCATGGCCTGTGAAGTAGTCTCGACTATTTTTTTAGTCGAAGTAGTGTAGCTAGTTCGTCCGGTGTAATCGAAATAATCCACAATCGAAATAATCCACAATCATCCGATACTCAGTATTCTCATTATTAGATGCAGTGGCTGATCTAGAAATTTACAGAGAGTGATTTTTAAATTTCACGATATAAAATTTATAAATTGGCACATCCACTTTAAGCAAATTGCTAGCTACTGTACTTTATTGACAATGTTAAACATCTATATTATTACATATTGATACATAATTTTATCTTATATGCATCGTTTATGCAATGCCATACGAATTAATAAGAACTAATTCCCAATTAATGTATCTATTAAAATTAACAACGAATATCATTAGCTAATCTATAAGGGGAGCAGGTGACCTGTCATCCTATTCATCCGCCTCCCCCACCCATTGAATGAGCACCTGCATTATGATTGTTTTCTTACAGAGGTAGAGCCAGGTTTATACATTGAGCCTCAACAAGCACTACTAGTTCCTGGGGAGTCAGTAACATTCAGCTGCTTCACAGAAAAACCCATAAAATGGTATTATATGAGCCACTATCCAATAGCCAGCTATTTGAGGAGAAAGGACAACACTACACTGACTGTGGCTAATGTAGAAGCAAGTAAGACAGGTTATTACGTTTGTTATGATGGCCAAAATGTTTTTGATACAGGAAAAGTGGCAGTATATGGTGAGCATTATTTAGAAGTAGCTAACAATATCTTAGTGGTGGTTTGCTGGCACAAATAGTAAAGCAGCTACCTTATCGTTAGAGACAATGTATGATTCATTTACAACCATTAAATATCTGATGGAGAAGTAAAGGGAGACATGTTACATGTTAAAATTATTATTTACTTTAATGTATTCAATCTCTCTTTCTGACGGACTGTTTAACAACCTCTCTGAATAGAGAAAATTGGCAGTCACTGAAGAATGAGTAATATACAATCATACAATCCATTTTATGAAAACTAATGACAATAGCTAAGGTGGCTAAGAAAGAAATTGTGTGAAGTGATTTACTTTGGTCAAAAAAAAGAAGCTATAACCTAGTTATGCAGTCTACCCAGCAATGAACTGATCTTGTAAGCCTTCCAGAAGCCAACAAATGTTTGAATTCGTGTTAGCTGTTATACGTATTAGTATTACCAATTTAAAATATTATAGTACAGTTTAACAAATTACAACACATGTCTAGTTCGGTCACCAATTGGTGTGCTGAAGCTCACTACTATTCTATAATTAATATTCCAGATAATGACCTCCTCTCCCCTTCTTTGCTATCGGTTTATATTGGAAGCACGGCAGCATTCACTTGTCAGGCTTTTTATGTGGAAAGATGGTTTCAAAACACTGACAGGATAACAGCCTACTACACCCCACAACCCAATATGAAGCTCATTAATAATAATACACAATTGGTCATTACGGTGGCTGAATACAGCAATGAAGCAGTGTATGAGTGCATGGGTCATAAGAGGGACTTAGGAGTCTTTTATGCCGTCAGTTATTTGCAAGTTAAAGGGTTTGACTTGTCGTCTGGGGCTAGTTCACCAGAGCACTCATTATTATCAAGTTCAAGTGATGATGAGTTAATGGATGAAATCATTAGTAAGTTCGAGCAAACTTATGAGTATTTCATGCATACCTCTGATTGATTACCTTTTGTCTGCTCTATATTATTTAACACAATGGTGAATCATCCGCACGATGAGAAACTGTTTCACAATAGTACAACTTAGCACCTACATGATCATACAAAGAGCACATTTATTGTGTTGACCTGTGGGGGTAGGTTCGTCGCTGCCACCAGGAGAAAGAAGTGATGGTCAATAATTATGTTATTAGGAAGATAGAGATTACTCGCCCCAGAGAGTCCCCAGAGTGGTCGACCCAGAGTCGGTCCTTAGAGTTGACAATCGAGCTTATAGATTCAACTAATCTCACTAAATCTTACTGGCTCACAAAACTCAATCTCAAACCCCTCTGGTGCTGGCCTGAGGTATATATAACCAGCCACCATGTGGGGATGACATATGAATAAAGGTGGTGAATAGGTTTGCAAGCTATTACTGTGAATGGGTGTCAGGTAACTGGTTCTCATGTTCTGGACAACTTCCTGAATGGGCGTTCCCACATGAACACTTGTTCTTTATCATTAGTATTTTTGATCAGATATTTTGACCTCATGTCTTTGACAGAATGCTTCAATTCAAACTGACAAGCAGGCTTATTTTTTAACAAAACATTGTTTAAACCGTTATACAGTGTCACGAAATGTATTTAAGCAATGGAATTCCTCCATGAACTTAAATGAAATAGAACCAGATGAATCACGTGAACAGATCACTGATGACACATATTCTGAATACCCTGATGGTAGTGAGGAAACGGAGGAAGCCAGCGGTGAATCAGAGGAAATGGTGGAAAAATTTGGTGAAATGGAAATGGAGGATAATATTGGTGGAATGGAGGACATTGAGGAGGAAAACATTTATAGTGCATCATACAACAATTTAAGTGTACCGATGATGTATAATAAGTTAGTAAAGGGACCAATTATATATATATATATATATAATTCCACCCTAGATATCTTCACAATGATATTTTTAGGTACGCTGTACTGCGCAAGCCCATTACTCCTGTAGTTATAGCAACCGGCCAAACTTTTCAATTTTCTCGGTTTTATAGCTACCTTCCTCTGGTGTACCCAGCTCTTTACCCTGCTCTAGCTGCTAAAATTAGCCCCTACAACCAACTTTACGGCTGTGAGTTACCCTTCCTCTAGTACTAACTACAGTAGTGAAGATATCTAGTGTGGAATAAACCACTTATTACACTTGTCAGAGTGTTATGGCAAGATATTTCACTCTCAGGCTTTATTTTCACTCGCCTCTGGCTCGTGAAAATAAATTAGCCTGCTAGTGAAATATTTCTCCATATCACACTCTGACTCATGTAATAAGTATTATATATATAATGTATAAAATAACTATGAAAAGCAAACCAAACAAAATAAATTATTGTATACTTCCATAAATCTAACTCATTACGACTGTATTGTTAGAACAGCTGAGTTTCTTATCTTCATTATCATCAAAGTCATAATATTATTTATAACATCATTTATTTGGTCTAATACTTGAATTTATTAGTGTTGTTGTTGTTGTTGTTGCTTTTCAAAATCAATAGTTATTCAAATAATGTTATAAATTTAAATACAAATTGAAAAAAATTAACAAATTTAATTTGAAGCATCCATTGTTAATTTTATAAGCAACCTTCAAATTGTTACTTATTTACTTTAATAATATATTTCTGCACTCTTATATTATTTACTTCAATGTTGTATTCTGTGCATAGCTATAGCCAAAGTTCAAGATTCAGAAAATTTAACAAAGTTCCATTACTCAATTTTTTAATTATTTATATGAATTTGTGATCATTAGAAAGTTTCGTTTAAAAAGTACTGTTCCTAACTCAAAATAAACAACTTTACACATTTAATTAAAATACTGGTTATCTACTGACAATATAACTATCTTGATATCGCATTTGCCCTCATTACATGGATGAGGGAGACATGAATGTGGGGGCATGGATGTGGGGGAGCATGGATGTGGAGGCATGGATGTGGAGGCATGGATGTGGGGGCATGGATGTGGGGGCATGGATGTGGGGGGCATGGATGTGGGGGCATGGATGGTTAAATTTAGTCTATTCGTCTATTTACAATGGTGCGGAATACAAACACGAGCAAAGTTTGAACAGTATTACGTCACAGGATATGCCTTCTTTATTCTTTAATATGTCTGAGGTCTCCCCACTTAGCGAGGCGAGCTGAACAAACTGCTCAATGTCAGACCCTATTTTCATGTAGTAATTGGGTAAAGAGTAGTGTTATGCAAGACTACTCTATGTGCATATAGATACTTATGTATAAGTCAGATTCTATTCTCATGTAGTAATTGGGTAAAGGTAGGTTACTCAAGGCTACTCTACATGCATAGATACTTATGTATAAGCACATCACCGACAGAGCAAACTGATGCAACATATTATTATCTATGATATTAATATGCTTGTGTGTTGGTAACAATGACGATAGTCCATGTATTCATGAATAATTCATGAGCTTAGTTTGGTAAAGCATTATCATTAGCAGAACTAGTAAGCGCCACCCCATTCAGTAAAAAGCGGTGATTGTAGCTAAAAAGCGGGTGGATTCGAGAAAAAGCAGCAAAAGTTTCAAAAAGTAAGTCAAAAGTTTGGCAGGGGAAGGCTAAAGTTTCGAATGGGAGGCTAAAGTTTTTGCAAAGCCTAAATCTACTATCATGATCAGGGAGAATCTGAAGCAGGAGAGATTGACAAGGAGGAAAGGGGACACCATGACTCAAGAAGAAAGAGCTGAAGAAAAGGAGGGAGATATGAAACGCTGAAAAAGTTTAGGAAAAAAGGGTGCAGGAGAGGGAAACTGATGTACCCTTAACCAAGTGATGGGGATGATGTAATAAATAAAATATTTTATGCTACTGCATTCTTAATAAGCAATTACGTCAAGCACCACTGTGTGGCGGGGAACTTGCCACTTATTATTATCATTATTGTTATTATTATTATTGTTTATTATTATTATTATTATTATTATTATTATTATTATATTTTTATCTCCTATTTATTGTTTGCTTTATAGCCAGTAGCAATGCAATATGATCATTCACTGGATGAGAGAAGTATGTCTTTAGATCAATGGAAGAGGGATCAATTGCATTAGACGGACCCGCCTCGCGATTAAAAGTGCGAGTTTAATGAATGCGATATTCGCGCACTACGCGCACTTTAGTCATATTTAACGCACTTTTTAAACATTTGCACTTTGCACTTTAGTCATATTTAACGCAAGTAAAAAAGTAAAAAAGTGGGAAATTTAGTGTGCTGGTGCTGGATGACTTTATACAGTAGCTACAAGGAAGAATGGTTTTCAAGTGGTATGAAAGGTAGGTTGTGCCCTGGATGAATGTTTATCACTAGCTATCTATTTAGAAAGAAGTGGGATGAATGGCATTTGGTTAGGCACATATAAAGTGTATCGAAATGAGTGCATTCACTGCTAGCCTTACCACAAGCCCATTGTTTCAGGGTGCTTTGCCCACTACCAGTTATGTCTGGAGGATAGGTTTTCAGTAGCTATTAAAGGATTATGGATGTGGAGGTATCTATTCTGCAAGAAATGGTATGAATGTTACTGTGTTTACTGTGTTATTATACGGGATATTTTAATGCAATGTCTCTACAAATACTGTCAAAAGCCTGTCGGGGAGTCTTGCCATGTCGTTCAAACCACATGAACTCATCTAAGTATGAGGGTAGTTGATGGCGATGGCATCCCCTCATTTTTTTCAATTTTATTTTTACTTGGTTCCAGTAACTTTCAATGTTGTTTGTATGTACTCCAGTTACTGGATCCCTAAAATGGAGGGAATGATTTACTGTACTATGAGATGATACATTGGGAAGAGAAGTTACGTTATTGTATGCTGCCCATTCATCGCTCCATATTTCTGTTCTTGGCTTGGTATGACGTTGGATGATGGGGAGTAACGTTGCCGCATTTCTCTGGTCAACTACCTCCAGGATGCCCAATGCTGGTGTATGGCTAGTGTCTACCATGCCAAAAACCCATACGGGAGATGGAGGAGAGTGTCCACGATGATGCTATGGTTGAGTTATTACATTTATTCAAAAGAACAACAAGTATGACAAAGTACCTTGGGCTTATGGGAAAAACAAGACTCGTCAATCTGGACCACATTTGGGTGAACAGGACCTGAACCACCCAGTGTCATGTCATCATGGTTCAATAGGCGCCAACTACATATCTCTCGTAGCCACTGATAGGTGTCAACTGCGACCTTATTGGAAACCTCACATTCACTGGCTGCTTGAGTCACTGGATACTGCCGAACCCACCAATAAATCAAAATCATTAATTTTGTAGAGGTACACGCGTGCTTTCAAAAAAAGTACCCACTCTTAGTGAGGTTGACTTTTTGCAGGACCTCACTGTGCATCTCCACCTGATCACAACGATGAAATCACTTATTAAATGTATTCATATTTTTTGTACAATTTACAATATGCTGTATTACCGGTATTTGTCCATAATGTCTCCTCGATACTGCAAGGACATGGGAGTTCCACAGCTAGGACAACACTTTGCGGTAGCTAAAAGTCCTTTACCTTATAATATTAATTCAATTGAAAGCTAAACATCGTATGTACTTAAATTCTATTTCACCTTGCAAGTAGGTAATTAAGTCCTTAACATCTCCAAATATAGTGGGTCCTAATTGGATAAGGCTAAGAGCCATCTAGCAACATGTACTACCTTGTGTAAACTTGTAGGGCTTCTCTAAAACTTCCAGGTAAACTTGTAGGCTTCTCAATTATGCTACTCTTATTTTGTTGTGCAAAGCCCGCCAAGTGCGGTAAATGTGGTAAAAATGACCGCCAAATGAGTGGTAAGAATGGCGGTAAAAATGTTTAAAAAGTGCGTTAAATATGACTAAAGTGCGCGCGAATATCGCATTCATTAAACTCGCACTTTTAATCGCGAGGCGGGTCCGTCTAATGCAATTGAGTAAGTATTTTCTTACTCTAGAGCGGGTGTTGCATTTACAAAGTCATATTACATACTATGTTGTCATTATTGATATTATTACAGAAGTGATATATGAAGCAGTCTCCAAATTTGATGAAAAGAGTCACTTACCTCGTGCTAGCTGAAAATATTTTTTTAGAAAATGAAAAGTGAAAAAAATAGAAATTATCGTTGTTATTAATTGCCGTTGCTTTTTTTTTAATTTACACTAGGAACAATCGTCACATTTTAGATAGATGCTAAAATATTTTTAGAACTATTCATTCTTTCTTAATATTCCAAAATAAGCTTATAATTAACAATTATTCTAATTGTAATAAGTGCATGATTGGAATAACAAGCCGAGATGTAATGAAATGAGTGATTGAGTCAGTTCACAGTAGCTATAGTCATTGTATGTCATAATAGAAGATTCAATGTAATCTTGCAGGTAGACTTGCACGTCTCAGTACCGTTTGAATAGTGAAACACATTCCAAAGTTGGTAAGCGTAATGAAACCCTTTACCTACCATTTCTCGGGTAGAGAGGTCGGGTAACAAGCCTATACCTAGTTGGGCGGAGCCCGACCTCTGCTGGGGGGGAGAGGTCGGGTAACAAGCCTATACCTAGTTGGGCGGAGCCCGACCTCTGCTGGGGAGAGGTAACAAGCCTATACCCGGGTTTGTTCCCTGCTGCAACGTACGTTGCAGTCCAATCAGATTGAAGTGTGGTTAAATGCAAAGTAAATTAGTTGACTCAGCAGAACAAACCCGGGTATAGGCTTGTTACCCGACCTCTCCCTTCAGAAGAGGTCGGGCTCCGCCCAACTAGCCTATACACCCGGTGTCACGGAAATATGGGTATCCCATAAAATTGGGTATCCCGGCGTACCCATATTTCCGGAAATATTGGTATCCTGCCGTAAATTTGGGTACCCTCGCAGCCGATTGTTGGTAACACTTGTGCGTTCTCCTTCTGGTGTGCTCACGCTTACCTGGACCGTACAGGGGTTGGAAAAGAATAGGGAGAGTGTCCTGAGGTGGTGGGGAGAGTGTCCTGAGGTGGTGGGCAAAGTTTTTTTAAAGTTGATCTAGGCGATTTATACTACTAGCTATAATATATCGGAGAGGAAATAGCTATCGTTGCTTAAGTTTTTTTTTTTTTTGTAATAACAGATTAGGTATTTAACATGAGCTTTGAAGCTAACTGCTTTATGAAGATTTCTTTCATGTATGAAGTTGAGTAGCTAACATTAAATGAAGACTCAATCTTTTTTTTTTTTAATAATTTGTTTGCAAAGCAAAACAGGAAATACCAGCTAGCACAAGGCTAATATACAGGATTTCCAGAAGCAGAAGGATAAAAGGAAGTGACTAAAAAGTGTATGATAATAAGACAATACAATGCAACATTATCTGAAAATCCGTTTTTTTAGAGAACTCTTGAACGCAGACTCTGAGGGAAGGGATACTATGTGATCGGGGACTCTGTTCCACTCATCAATAACTGCATATTTGAAATAGTGTTTGTGGTGAAGAGTTCTTTCAGCGAATACCTACAATAATTTCTGCATTCTCACATACTCATAGGAGTCACTTCTGTATTATTTAAAATAATAATTTAACATCATTACATTAAAGTATGGTCTATTATTTAAGTAAATAAAAACAGACTGTAATGATCTACATGAAAATATAGAAAGTATTGATTATTCCTTCTTTTAGAAACAATCAAATTTTGTAATTTTTAAGATTAAAAAATGTAAAACGTGTAGATGTAGATAGCTATAGCTAGCTAATAGTTCATTCTTGTCTTCATGATGGAGGTATAAGGAAGGGTAGGCTGGGGTGGGGAAAGGTGGGTGAGGAACAGTTTACAATTACAAATTAAACAAAGGTATATAAGTTTTTTGCCTCAAGTAGATTCTGCTTCTTTAATTCCATGTTTTTCATGAGTGTCATATCTTTCAACTATTCAACTATAACAATAAACCCTCTCATAGCAAACTCAATGATAATTGGAACTACCATTCTTGTACCATTTAAAAGTGTACACTTTAAAGATGCCTGCTTTTGAAGCAGAAGTGACATTTGCGAAGGATGGCATTGAACTTTGGTTGAATTAAGCTATTGGTTTCTTGAAGTATGCAGCCATTTTTAGTTCAAAGAAATCAATGATGGAATACATGATTAATGATCAAGATAGAGGAGAGGTAGTATTGACAGTCACCATAGATTCTGTAGAATTTTTAAGAATCGTTCTAAAATGATCTAAATCAGGAACTGTTAAAGTTGAACAGCTAGTTTGCTTGCATGTGATAAAAAATGATCAGCACTGAAACAAGGCTAAAGACATTAGCGGGTACACTATACCTTATTCCAGTCAAATCCAAGTATTCCACCAGATGAGAGTAGATTCAGCCGGTGCCTCCAAATTCACATAACTATTTCATATTTTTTTTGCTTACTCTTAAAGATAACATTTATCATCATAATATTTCATAAGTAATGTGTGTCAATTTGTTTGCCCTCATATTTTGATTACTGACCAGGGAAGATGATTTATTAATTGATTTTTCAAACTCACCACAAGATTTCTGGTGTTTACACTCAAACATGGGATTCTCATTAATTTTAGAAAAAAAGAAGAAAGACTATTTAGCTAAGCAAGGTTATCTAGAAAGAAGAAACTGAGTATAGATAACTAACTTGCATAGCCACAGATTTTAATAATATATGACCCTTTTATTTCTTATTGCATACGCTCCAACTTTCAAAAAAATGTTTAAGGACACTACAAGAATGCTTAGAAGTTTCAAAATTATGTGAGGAAAGTTCAGGCACTTAGCAAAGATAAAATTTCTGTTCTAAAAATTAAAATGGTAAAAGAAATTTAGACTATATTTTAATACTCCCATTTTTAGTGTATATTCATTGGGCATGTTAACCCTCAGTGTGCATAAGTGCAAGCAAATTAAGTCAGCCTCTACACATAATATTGTTGCTTGACACAAAGTATGTTTGCCCTAATTTTGAATATTTTAAAGGCAATAGCTGCATTTATCCTTATTACGTGGTTGTTCACATTACTCTGTATAGTTAGTTGCTCTAAGCAATATATTTTTATTTCTTCACCCATGCTATAATATAATACCTATAATATAATAAGAACATGCTCCAATCAGTTAGTAGCTGTAATTTACTTATATCAACCATTGATGTCTTGATTCAATAGTGAAGTATCACTGTTGGCAAAGTTTTCGGAAGATAAATTGTGTACTTGATAGATGCTTCACGATAGAGGACACAGTAGGTAAGGTAGAGTGGACTGGAAAGTGTATGTATACACAATACTCGTATACATACATAATCTAGTTGCAGGAATAAGAGTGCTCTAGTTATGATGACTGTATTAAAAGTTAATACACAAATATTTAAGTTATTAAAGCTTGGTATGTTACATATGCAACTTTTGAAAACAGCCCATTGGGTGTCTCTGCACTACCAAGTCCTCCAGAAATCTTGCTGTTTACTTTGTGTTATTATATCACCATGGAGAGTTCGATCTCAGTTGACCCCTGAAGAGCACTTCGGCAAGAAGTCGAAATGTCGGGTTAAGTTATAATTAAAATATTGGCTGTTAAAAAGAGAAAAAAATTCCTATTATTATAATTATTTCAGCCGAGAATGACTGAATCATTATCTTATGATAGATTGGAGTACTGGAAAAAGATGCTGAGGGTGCCAAAGTTGATCAAGGGATACTAGAAAAAGGTGAATGGCTGCCAGATTAGCATATTACTGCTATAGACAGCTAATGAAGGAAAGGTTTCTAAAGAAACAGGATCTACAAGACACCCTTTTCCTACAAAAATTTGTAATAATTCATGTCATTGGATATGATTGGCTCTGTGTGTCCAACAAGTTTTGGCCTCCAGGAACTGTGATGTACATGACTGCTCACCTGGCACTAGGTCACTTAGGTGGTGTCATGTGATTGTTGTCAGCATCAAAACAAGCTGAAGAAGTCAGTAGGTACATTCCACCCTATTCCAGTCAAACCCAAGTTATTCTACCAAATGGGAATGGATTTAATCACTTCCTGAAACCACAAGGGGTAATAAATATTATATAGTTACAGTAACAGACTATTTTTCGAAGTGGGCAGAAGCAGCCCCTTTTCCATTGAAGCATGCTGTTGGAATCTCCAAATTCATTTATTCAGTAATTTTTTTTGCTATTCTTTAAATATGTTAGTTAGCTAGTTGTTTTTTTCTTCATAGGTAATGTGTCGATTTGCACTCATTATTGTGATTACTGACCAGGGAAGGGAATTTATTAATAGATTGTCCAGTGAACTCTACTCCATCACCAAAACTCACCACCGAATTACAAGTGCTTACTACCCTCAGGTAAATCTAAATGCCGTAAGTTGTAATTTAACAGCTGCATTTGTCATAATAAACACAGATTTCAAAATAATTTGCATTATCGGACTCCAAAACATTACCAAACCAAAAAATTGAGTATACTTTAATTTCAGATACATTTTAACAATCATTTTAGTTTCCATATTAAAAATCAATTTTCTTTTTATAGACCAACGGGCTAACTGAGCGCTTAAACTAAACTCTTTGTCAGTGTTTGGCAAAGCTAAGTAATGAAGAGCAAAGTGATTGGGATGACAAAATTGATTGCGTACTCATGGGGTATCGGGCATCATTTCAAGGTTCAACAAAACATTCACCTTACTACATGCTTTTCCAGCAAGATATGAGGCTACCCATTGACAGTGATAGCCTCCAAGCATGTAAGGAAGAAAATGGTGATAAAGAGAAGCTGGATGAGGTCATGGAATCCTTACTTGAATCAAGAAAGAAAGTATTCAATGAAGTTGAGATCAATATAACTAAAGCACAGGAAAAAACAAAAAAATACCTATGATCAAAAACATGAAGTGGCTACTATAAACGTACGGACAGAGACACTTCTGGAGAATACTGCTCAGAAGCAGAGAAAAGGTGGCACGCTTGAGCCTACATGGCTAGGACCATACATCGTCAATAGATGTATGGGTAAGGGGTTGTATGAGTTGTCAAGGAATGGCAAGATTGTCAAGACTAGGGCCAATATTGCACGTCTGAAAGTTTACAGCAAAAGAAGCTTACAAGAGATGCACTTGCCTTCACAAGATGATCAAATTATACGGAAGTGATAAGTCTGATGGAGGAAAGATTGATAGTACTCATATGCCAGTAAATGTAGTACAGGAACACCACAAAAAAAAAACAAAGACTGGGAATTGAAGAAAAAAATAAAAATTCTCATCCTATCCAGTTGAATGGTTATAATAGTGATGAATATGTCATTGTCACCATCACCTACAGATACAAGTTGCAGAGAGAATTCAGAATTGATACAACATTTGTGTTTAAGAGTTTTATTAGTCTCCTGTTTTAATCCCTCTAACATGACATTTATATAGTTTTGAAAAACAAAACAAAATAACTCAGTCAGCCGCAGTAAGTTTTTATTAGCCTTATGATGGAGTCTTATTCAGTGTGTTCTACGAAATGTCTCTACAACAACAGGTTTGTTCTGCTCTCTAGCTATGTAAATTTACCAATAGCTACAACTGTATCCGCAGCATCTGCGCTTGGTCCAGAAAGCTGGAGATTATATGAAGACCTAAAGAAGAAGTTTGATGGTAGCTAGCTAAGTTAATTCAAAATTTCATTTCCATTCTGTAATGTAACTTACTTTTGTAGCAAAGAAATGTGAAGGAAATGAGGGCAAACAAGTTAAAGTAGCAAAAGTTACACCTCAAGGTACTCCTTTAAAATATTATTTGCTAGATATTGAATAAAATGAATTAAAAGAATATCCCTTTGTATATAGCATGTATGTAGTAATAATATGTATTACATTATAGAAAAACCTTCTACAAGTCTGCAGCCGAGTTGTTCTAACTCAAGTGACACATTGAATAGTTCCAGTATTGTGTTGAATGACTCACCAGTATCCATTGGAACAAGCGGCTGGGATTGTTAACAGCTGATCAAGATATTATGTTAAAAAGAGGAGAATGGCTGACAGATAAGCATATTAATGCTGCAAGTGTGCTGATAAAAGAAGAGTTTCCCAAACAACTTGGTCTACAGGACACCCTTCTCCTACAACATTTTGACCAATATGAATCAGAAGATTCTCAGTTTGTTCAAATAGTTCATGTCAATGGCAACCATTGGCTGTGTGTGTCAAACAAGTTCTGTCCTGCAGGAACTGTAGACATATACGACTGCTCACCTGGCACTAGATTTTCACTGTCTCTTAAGCGACAGTTTAACCAGTCTGCCATGCGACAACATTTTGATTTGTGTGTGGATAAAGAGAAAAAAGATATGTTTCCAGTATCAACTCGTTGTCGGCAAAAAAAAAACACGAAGAGTAGAAACAAGTCCATGAAAATGGTGCCAGTGTTTGTACTTGTCGCCTACAAAGCTGATACAGTAAAGGGTCCATTAGTCGAGTGTTCCCAATGTAAAGAATGGTATCATTCAAAATGTGACAACATCGATTTGGAGTTGTATGATGCCAAAAACTACTGTTGTAGCAGGTGTCTGTAATACATTTTGAACTGAACCATTAATTTTGTAGCTCGTAGGCACGAAACTTGTAAACGTTTGATTTTAATTATTACTACTGGTATTTTTATGTCACTCAGCTAGTTAGCTATATTTTACATTACTACATCAATACATTTATATTGACATTATGTTGAGAGAAACTTGAAAAAATATACATTAGATCTTGCTAAGCAATGCTTGTATCCTTATATGCTATAAGATCATACTTTACATTTTAGTTTTAAAATAGTAATGTCCTTAACATGTCAGTCTGCCTCATTCACCCTCACCCCAACACTATATAATAAATTATATTTAGCATTATTAACTTCCATGTAATCTGTTGTATGAATCTGAAATCACTATTAGTGTGTGCTTTCTTATGATATTATAAGCTTTTGCTCGTGCTATTCCTAGGATTGTTTTTCTCTTCGTGTGAACAAGTCGTAAATCATTAATGAGCATAATATTATTGGTAAAAATAAAAGGAACTGCCATAAGCACAATATATAACATAAGTAGCATATTATTTATCTAGCTAGCTAAGCTAGTTTTAGTATAAAATTAAAGATAATTTCCCTCATTTTAAGCGCTGTTAGAAGGCTAACTCACTGGTTTAAGCTTTGCCCATTCCTCCTCTAGGTTTGCTTGTAGAAAGTAGCTTTAAAAAAACGCGAGAACCAACATACTACACAGTTTTAGTAAATTAAAGATGATTTCCCTCATTTTAAGCGCTGTTAGAAGGCTAACTCACTGATTTAAGCTCTGCCCATTCCTCCTCTGCTCTGCCACTTCAATCCGCTCGCTCCACTCCTCAGTAACCAGTTTAAGTTATAGTTAAAGCATGAGCGCTTAGTTTCTAGTCGATTTATTGCACGACAGCCCGAGGGCCGTAGGCCCGAGGACTGAGTGCGATAAATGTACTAGGCACTAAGCGCTCATGCTTTAACTATTTTAAATACCGGGCAAGTGTTATTGCACACTTGCCAAGTTATTACACCTGACAACAATATAGCAACGGTATTTAATAAAATGGGGATACCCATATTTCCGCAGGGATACCCATATTTCCCGTAAATATAGGTACGGGGGTACCTATATTTCTGGAAGTATGGGTATGGGGGCACCCATTTTTTCGTAAATATAGGTACCCGGGACACCCATATTTGGGGATACCCAAATTTACTTGACACCGGGTTTGTTCCCTGCTGCAACAGTCCAATCAGATTGAAGTGTGGTTAAATGCTAAGGAAATTAGCTGACTCAGCAGAACAAACCCGGGTATAGCTTGTTACCCGACCTCTCCCTGCAGAAGAGGTCGGGCTCGCCCGACTAGGCAGAACAAGCAATTTGACCGAGACCCTTCTACGGTAAACCATAGACCAGGTCCAAAGTATTCTGGTAGCCAGACCCTTTACCCACCGTATGGCGGGGAAAGAGTCTGGTCAAATGCAGTAGGTAAAGGGTCTACTAACCTGGACAAGTAGCTAATTAATTCTTGATTGTAACTTTTCAATAATTCATAGCAACTTTATTACATATTTTAGTAAGAAATTTGGCACACACTAGCACAAAAGCTAACACTCCCCTTCCTAAGAATGTAGAGAGCAGGCTAAGTAATCATTAGCCATGTTTATCTTTTAGGTACATCAAACTTCTTCTGTGTCCTATGATGAATTTTGATAAATTAAAACTTCAGGTGTATCGAGCAAATCTCTAACCTACAGAAACTCTTTATCGTGGACTTATGAGTTTATCTTTCATTAAACAATATAGAATTGAGTTGAGAAATGACAAGCACAGACATGCTTTCCAGCTATTGACAATAATATGGGCATATATAGTTCCTGTAATCACGAGTTATAAAGATTATATTTTAATTACAATGAAATTATTTCAACTCTTTAATAAAGAATATAAAAACTTTTTTAAAGATGTGGAAAAAATGCAAACCTGATAATATCATCTTCATTATGGCAGATTAGCAAAATAGAACAATTGCTGTGCTTACAATTGAATGAAAACATTTCACATGAGCAGGGCCAATAGAAAAAAAATAAAGAATAAATTAAGTGATTCAAGTTTTGAAGGTAATGAAGTAAAATGGACTGATGAAGTATTTATGAAGAGTCTATCTTGTACCCAATTAAGTCTTCTTCGTCAGAGTCTTCTTTCAGCTTTTGTCTGACACTGTCATAGAATGTCTTGGCGTTCTCTATCTCCCCTGTGGTAGCCACTAAGGAGGAGTCTATTACCTGGAGTCATGACAACAGCTAATCAAATATATGAAATGCAAGTATTTCTAACTTTGTGGCCCTCACAACACATGAAGAGAACATTGTCCTCATCCCAAAATTTGAACCCATAATATTATACAATCATGCTTTGTAATGACCTGAAAAAAACAAGAGCTTAATATGAGCTACCAATAAGAAGAGCGTCAACCAGGCAAACCACCTCTACATTGACAAAAACAATTTTATCTGACCTAAACAAACATTTAAGAAACTCTGGTCATCTGCAGGCTGGTATGAAGCCCAAGTGCTGAAGCAGAATGTGCAATGAATATACTTGAGATACCATTTGGCAGTATCATGTCTATCAAATATAGGACCAATGGAGAAATGGCGCTCACCTTTCTCGTACACTTACACACAAACACATGCACTCGTGCACATACACACACACACATGCACTCGTGCACATACACACACACATGTACACGCCCTATTATCTTTCCTTTGCTCCACTCACTTGCCTATAAGCATGTGGTGTTCCATCATCTATGTACTGTTGGACAGATGGAGAAAATGATGGTCACCTTTTTTTCTATGAATTGAAGCTTAGCTAAAACAAAAGTGAGCCTTAAGCTTCTACATTTTATTATGTAATACTGATGTATCACAATTATCAAGTTCTGACCCTTCATAAAAACCAGATTAAAACTTTCTCAAGCAAAGCAAAGGAAAAATGTGAAAAATCCCCAACGACAACTAAGATTTTTTCACATTTTTCCTTTGCTTTTTTCCAGACCCCTTTAGGTGAGAAAGTTTCAATCTAATACTGATGTTTGTGTGTGTGTGTGTATGTGTGTTTCATTATGATAACCGGCATTAGCTGTAATATGGCGCTCTACATTCAGTAGACAATTCTCTCTTCTTCTTTTTTGATAGATCATACCATATTTATATTGCTCAAACTTTGGTAGAAAAGAAGTAAACACATATATTCATAGTTTTTCATGTTACAACACTGCATCATGGTTATCATAAATATGACAGGGAAAGTGTTAGCAAAAATGACCAATTGCTAAATTATTGACACTTAAATAATTCTTTCTGTCACACAATACTGCAAAAGTTTGACTCTGAACTCACGTGAGTTGCTGACTGATAATTATGCTGAATGGTGACTTCTGGTACAACCACTATCTCCTGCAATGATCCCTCCTCCGCATCATCATCATTGTCATCATCATCATCATCGCTAGTACATAGCGAAGTAGAAGAAGATTGTCGGCTAAGTTGACCTAAATCTGACAAACGATTAATTCCATCTTCAGACATCACACTACTCCTTTCTGCTGTATCCACAGATAGCAATGACAAATTAACACTATCTGGGCTCTTCCTTCCCATCGATTCCATGGATTGTGGGTGTGACGTGGGTGTGGTTTTCTCCTTTGAAGCAGCTAAATGTAAAGGTGAGGGAGAGGAATTTGTTGATGAAGGTAGAGAACCTGTTTTTGATCGTCCAGGAGGAATGAAGGACGGTGGCTTTCCGAGTAGATTGATGTCACTTTGACGAGTTTTTCTCTTGGTTATTGGTTTGTGAGGTGGGACATTGATGCAGTGATTGGTAAGAATGGTTCTTATCTGATCATTCTCGTCTATCAGGCGCTGTTTCATAAATAATATTAGCAAATATGGTATCACAAAAATGGCATTATGTCTTTATAATTAAATTTATTGGAGCATGGATGTCACTAATATAATGTTACATACATGTGTCATAAATATGTGTACTGGAACCATGCATATCTTAGGTTAGTATTAATTCATCTAGCAGTAATGAATTCAATTAATGTAGTGTTGAATAAGCTACTTTCCTTAAAAAGAATATGTCACACACCGTACGTAAGAAACTATCAAGAGTAAAATATTTCACAGTTATTGTTTTCTTTATGAAAGGTTAAACTATACTAATGGGTATTGTATTTGTTTTGTCTTTATCTAATATATTATTATCTAATAAATATTGTTTACCGTTACAATCGTTCCTGCGCCATTTTTAATTTATCAACCCAGCCACTAACTTCATAACGAAGGCGAAGACTGTCATATTTCTCCTCCATTCTAGATCTCAAATCCATTTCCTTCTGAAATGCCTCCCGGTAATTCAGCGTCTGGTGCTGCAGCTCTACCTGAAGGGCTTTCTTCTTGCGTTTCAAGGTCATGACCTTAACCTCCATGTCTGCAGGTTTCGTGAGATTCTTCTTGTTGGCAGGTGTGGATGTCTTGGGCGGTCCATTCCTGACTCCTGTGGTTCCATTGGAATGACTGGTACCAGCACTAGGACCAGCAGCTTCACATGTCTGGATATTGAGTACGTAAACACATATTAAAAAAAAAATTCTAATAATAACATTACTATTAGACTAAGAAAACTGCAGTGTTTATTATTATTAGCTATAGTATCATTATTATTATTATTATTATTATTAATATTGTTATTATTGATTATTATTATTATTATTATTATTATTATTATTATTATTATTATTACAGCTATTAAAATATTATTACTAGCAAGTACCCCACCACACAGTGGCACTTGATGCACTATCTTTTGCAAAATTAAGAATGCAGTAGCATAAGGTATTTTTATCAATTTTTTTGTATCCACTACCATCTGGTTTAGTTATATCAGTCCACTTCATGAATATATACACACACACACACACTGTCAATGTTACTGATGATGCTTTACCAACTGGAATCAGCTTTTATTCACGAATGCGCACATCACCACTGCCGTCAGTACTAACAACGCTATACCAATTGCTTGCTGACGACGGTGTACCAACCTGGCTCAATTAATGAATTATTGACGAATACACACACCACTGTTGTCAACGTCATTACTGACAGACAAGTGTATTACTTTAGCAGAAATTCTCTAATATTTACAATAGAACATGCAACACATCAGCAATTGCATCACCACTGCTACTTCCATTCTGAAAATTACAGGGAATAGCATTAGCTATAGATACCCACACAAGACTATAATAACAGAGTGGCAGGAAAGATGACATCATGAAAGAGATAAAACTCCATTGCAGACGTGCTCAAAGAGATTGAAGTGTTTTACTGTGATTGCCGAAAGCCAGCAAAGAGAAACTATGTATATTCTTGAAACTATGTAGGCAGCTTTTAAAATAAGACTTATGTAGTTCTCACAGATGCTGTACATGAACTAGAGAACCTAAAATCTCTTAACTTTGCACAGAACAGATGCAGGAGTGAGTAGACAGATATGAGAACACTCACATAATGATCAAATGTTACTATCATTTACTTTAATCTAATGGTAATTCACTAATGTCTCAGCCAGAGTCACATGACTAGTTCACAACTGGGATAAAGAGCTAAGACCCAATGCACACACTCAGTATATAATTAATACACATTATAGCAGATCTTTCCTCATACTGATAATCTATCATGGCCTTATTCCTGCCCTCACTAAATTGTTTAACCAAACAATCCAAGAACTTCACCATTCATTTTGCACACATCAACTTCAACTGTGAACCGAATCTTCAAGTGTCTCGTCAGCCATTGGCAGAGTCCGTGAAAGTTGGTTCAGCACAAGTCAGTATTGCATAAGTCATTCGATCTATTCTGTAGGAATGTTCGGGGACTATATATGCGCCAGTTATAAGAAATGCAAACACCATATGTCAACACACATTGCACACCTTTGCATTATTGCAACACAATAAGATTGTCATCCATTTTCTGAAAGTGTCAATGAGGCATTTACATCATGGCTGAAAGTTTGCAATGGACGTACGTGAATAGAAAAAGCTTTATAACTCTTCTTATAGAAAGGCATTGTTTGTTGTGAGAGTATGTGCGTGATATTGATTTTTTTTTAAAAGTTGACGTGGTGTCTCACTAATATTATGCATGCTATAACAATTTAATATGGAGAAGGAAGTAGAAAGAGTTAGGGATGGTTAACGACATCCCCTTTTTTAAACTAGGTGATACTTATTCAGTTGCCCATTCATCATTAACAATAAATTAAAATTAAAAACAAATCATTGATCATACATTCATGTAACTACTGTGTTGATTCAGTCATTCTCGGCTGAAATAATTATAATAATAGCAAACGTTCTTGTTCTAACAGCCAATATTATATTAATTAATCGGGTTAAGTTTTAATTAACATAATAATTGGCTGTTAGAACGAGACAATTTGCTATTATTATCTGTTATTAAGCTCGCTGTGTAGCAACCATCAGTGTTGATGGAGCAAACTTTACCAGACAACATGACTGTCCCAATATCACTGTAGCTATATGAGACTACGCTATGTATGCCTTGTGCACTAAATTTCCCACCCTATCATCGTGCAATTAACATAAACCACACACCTCAAAATGTCTGAGATCCTAACTTGTGAGCTCACGAACTGTTGCAGTTGTTCTTAATTCAGCGAAGCGAGCGGACCTGACTCTCTAATGAGTTCGCGATATATATATATATATATTTAGGTCAAGAAATTGTTTTTGTTCTTGCGTGGGTGTACGTGTGTACCCTTTCTCCTACGCGCTTGCGCGGGCCTGGTAACCTTCTTAGCAACATTTTGTTTTGTTTACCCGCCGTACGAAGTAGCGATGCCCAGAGACAAAACGTTAGAAACGCTCGGTCAAGAGCTTTGAGGGTGTTAGAAACTCCAGAAGAAAAATTAGTAAGGAGAGAGATAAGAAATGAAAAAAAAACAGGGCAAGGAGGAGGAGAGCTAAAACGAAACAGAAACAGGTAGCAAAGTAAAGAATCTTTCTTTTTGAAAAGCCATTAAATGTTCCTAATTTATTTATTAGACTATTCCTGAGGATTACGGTACCAGGAGCCTTCATCATAGAAAAAAGCTTCCACTATTGTTTTCTCACTTTGACAGTATTTTGTAGCCACACCAAGCATGCATGGAATAACTGCAATTACAGGGAACATTATTATTACTAATTACAAAGTAGCTCAACAAATAAAAGTTAGCTGCCACGTATAATTAATATAAATCTCTCGTATGCGCATCCAAATGAGAACATACACACACACACACTTACATACAAACATGCAGACATGAAATCAACCACTCAAGCTAGACATGTGTGTAGACCTTATGCAGATGACATCTAATTGGCATGCGACTGTCCTGAGACCATATTCATCCACTAACAACCAAAGGCCTGAACTACGGACCCAAGAACCTTGCCAAGCTATCTCAAGTCAATATAGCTACCCTCCCACATATGTCCGACACACACACACACACACACACACACAAATACACACACATGCACGCAACACACACACCCATTCACAATCTTTCCCGTTAAACCCTATGTCCAACACACAAAATGCAAATGCAAATTCTCTTGCAACTGCTAGCTATGTCACCTGGCAGAGCCAGGATGTTTGTGCACTAAGCTGGTACTGTGAGTCGGTGTAAAGCTCTGGAGCCGGGCTAGGAATTCCCAGGAGGCCTTTTCTCACAGCATATGGTATGGGCACCCGAAATCCAACCTGGACCATTGCAGTTTCATAAGAAAAGGCCTTGACTCTGCACCCCAGCAAATGCCAGGTACCCGATCACAGCTGGGTGGACTGGTGGGGCTGGTGGGAGGCAGATGGAAAATCAGATGGAAAATTACCTCCGTTGGGCTTGAAGTCAGGACCTCAGGCCCTGAGCCAAGGACACAACCATTACACCTCACAAACACACACACACACACACACACACACACACACACACACACACACACACACACACAAACACACACACATATTGCATGCAACAAGTATACATTCTTTCTTGTGTCTCTTATGTCCAACACACACACACACACACACACACATACACGCACGGGCACACACACACACGCACACACACACACACCTATCCACCCACTCACTACCTCTGGAGCCTCAATGCTACCCTTCCTATGGAAAGAACAAGATGAAATCATGTCTTGTGACAGAGAAACAGTATTCTCCAATACACTGGCTGCAATTATCTGCTTGTGGAGAGCAAACTGGAAAAATGGCCATTGAAGGAAGTGTTGATAAAGACAGTACACAGACATACGGTGAGACGGGCAGAGGACTAATTATCTACTGCACAGGCAGACTACAGTGTATGCACCAATCACAGCAAGTGTGTTTACTTCTTGTTGTGTGTTTAGCTACTTGTTGTTGTATCAGCTTTTAAAGAATTGAGAATTTCTACACTTTATAAAGAAAGTATAGCTACTGGCAAATGGTGAATCTTCAAGCATTTAGATTATATAACCACACCATTAGCTGGAGCCATGATAATTTCAAGCAATGTTACAATTAGCTATTTTAAATTGTAAAGCCAGGAAATTTTTCCCCCTTTTGAACATATAGCTAGAGACATTGTTTGGTACATTACATTTGTCTTCAAACTCATGAACACCTCTCGAGATGAAAACATATCTTCATACCTTGTAGCTACTGTATTACGATGACAGTTAACAATGAAATAAAGTAGCTAGTTGCGGAAATTCTTTCTGTAAGTGCAGGCATATGGAAAGAAAGATAAGTTCGAGTTTAACACATGAACTTTGTGTCCTTTACACTATCACAGGTTCAAGCTAGCTAGTAGCCATAGGAAGTGAGTTTGTTTCACAACAAATCTTGCTTCAATTACCATAGTGATCTAGACCAGTGTAGCTATACCACTCACTTAAAACACTCCCGAATCCAACTTTAACATTTGCTACCATGTATTGGATATGAAGGGTTAAGCAGATTTTGAAAACGCTTTGTAACCTTTTGAAGGATTGAAGTGAGTAATCTGCTGTTTTAGATTATGCCAACACTCTGAATACTGTATGTACATCCAGATAGTACTAGTCATATGCACATGAGTGAAATTATCACTACATTTGTCATAATATCTGATATTACAACACCCATCAGCTTTCAAACGGCTTAAATAAGCTGAGTGTGTTGTCATAGCAGCATCGTGCAAACATCGGGCAGTTTATGCAACAGTTGTTCAAATGGACCCTATGATAGAGTAGTAGCAGGAAGCTTACTATTAATATTACTAAAGACTAAGATAATAGTCACTTTGTAATAAAAACCAGTGCAATTATACGGCGGGATGACGCAAATTAGTTTTAAGACTAGCTATATGGATTATGGAATAAACTGATTGTATTATTGGATTATCCTTGGTGACTTTTACATTCACTTGAATTGTTCATTAAATATAGAGTTTATGGGAAAAAAATTTCCCTCAAGCTGTCCGTAGTAACATGCACTGATTCATAGTGTCAAATGATTGAACCAGTCTTCATTCAATAATAACATAAGTACACAATCACTACCAAAGTCACTGTAATAATGATGTAATCTCTGGTACTTCAACTGAAAATGAAACTGGTCATCTGGATATGTACACACAACTCTGTACACCACTGAAACCATGACAACTGAAACCATGACAACTCAAACGAGTTGAAAACAACATTGCCGCAAGTATGTCAACAGTACACTTTCCCAACGCCAAATTGGTTTGAGCTCGTTGCCTCGATCAACGTGCTAGCGTATTAATCTAATCTATACAATGAAAACACATGCGAAAGCTGAAATTAAATAAATTGTATTAACTTACTCTATAATGTGAGCTGTTTATATTTACAGCCCACGTGCACACGCACACATATACATGATTCATCATCATATTATTTCCTACATGTTTGTAATTCTACAAAGTTCACATATCCACATAGCTAGCTAGCCACGTAGCTGTGACATACCTCTTGTAATTCATCCACTTTCACATAGTTATCATCATCTAAATCATCATCATCATCTTCATCATCAGTACTTATGTCAAGTGACTGTAGCTTCGATTTCAGTTCCTGTATTTCCTCAATGAGTTTCTGAAAGTAATTAATAAGCCATTCTATTTCACACTAAACTTTTTTTTATAGTAAAGCTTTAGCTTAGCTAGCTATATAATATGTACTAGTGTTTTTGTTTTTGTTTTTGTGTTTTTTCTTTTGCTTTGTTATAGCTACTACTCTCAGACCACCAAGCTATGGACTTGCTACCCCTAGCGGCCAGCTTCTTACCCCATTTTCCAATCTCAATTCGTCGTTTATCTTTTCTAGCGCCGCACTCTTTTTTTCAAACACTTCACGGCGGCTTACTTCAAGCTGCAGGCGCGATTCCATAGCTCCCGGCACACAATAAGCTGCCCGGGCTCGCAGGTTGATGCAGCAGCAGATATTAAAGAGGCGTGGCTGTGGGGGAAGGAGTTTCACCCAGCAGCCACACCTCCGGAAGTCAAAATGAAGAGGTCAATTTTGGTAAAGGTCATTAGAAATAACAAACTGCTGCAATAAGACGACGCTTTACCTACTATACCCCGTATATACAAGTATTTGTTGGCAAGAAAGGAAAAGGGGTTTGGCTTCTTCAGGTGACGTGTTCATTGTGAAAGTAGCGACAAGTTTAAAAAAGCGCCAGTGTACCCGTGCTTTTGCTATCACAATAAGCGACTTACTTTGCACGGTCACTGAGGACTGAATTGTTTCTCTAGGAGGATCGAGTAGCCGCGTACTGGTGAAGATTTTAACAATGAATGAATACTATTCCACCAGAGTGGGGGATGCCGTTTTCAGGGTACAGAAGAGGTACCAGAACCTTTCCAGCGTCGGCAGCGGTGCCCAGGGAGTTGTCGTGTGAGTGCAGAAGGGGTTGGCATGGTAATTATGTGTAGCTAGTACTTGTGAAAGCTTGTTGGTTAGTGTTGAATGAAAGGCTCAGCTGTGGAAGCAGGTAACTGGCCATTTGACACTGAACAATGCGTCTTTAAGTTTAAGGTTTCCACTATCCATGATAACTGTCATGTGATTATGCAAGGTTACTATTGTAGAAAGCTGGCAAGATAGGGCAAGATTGTGGCATGCAATTTAGCTCCAAATTTAGCACCACTTTAATATATGCATCTCAATTATCGCGATTTTTAAACTTGTATTATTTGCCCCAAGTACAAATAGTGATATTTTAGGGATAGAATGATATTGATTGAACTAACCGCAGCAACTCATCAGCTTTGTGTTATCTTGTAATAGTAGCTGCTTCCTATCCTAGCATCATTAGTAATCAACTGTAAATGAGACAAGCCTTTGTTGTTTTTTTGTTCAACTAAGTGCAGTAATTAGGATCAGGATCCTATCAAGTAACATAGTAGGTAAAGTCAATCTTAGCACGATCTACACCTTTAATTAAACTGACAAGGTTTTATTTTCCTTTCAAGTGTCAGGCTAAGTTTTAATCATTATATCTATCCAGGTTATACCTACTATGTAACAAGTGAGTTTAGTAATGTTGCTTGCTCCTGTTGATACAATGAAGTTGAATCCCTCTCGTAGCATTGACATTTAAATAGTAGTGAATTAGCGTAGTGAAGTTTAGAATCTCATACGTTAGATCTGTGTAATACTTAGCTGTTAACAGTGTTGCCCCTTAATCAACTATCTTATTACTTTTGGAAAGAATGTTCAAACATGACAGAACAATATGCATGGAATATGATTGTTTAATGGAGTCTTAATTGGTTTAGCTGAGAGGGACTAGAGAAGCTCCACACTAGTGTGACTTCCGTGTGGAGTTCCAGGCTAAATATGGCAATAAGCAAGAGCCAGTCAAGCCTCTGAACAAGATTCAGTAGATACAGTAATATTTTTGTTTTATTTAGGTCTACTTATTTAAAGGAAGATATATGAACCGAAATATTGACTTATTTGCTCATTATTTAGAAACAGTGAGGAAATTTGAAGAAAAAGACATTTTCTGATTCTAAAATCTATCCTCTATTTAAATCATATTTACTTTATTTTTTATTTTTAACAATAAACTAGCCTACATTATGTAATATTGGTCTTTTTGTTGCTATCTCTGATATGGTAAAGGCATACAGAGAAACTTTGACACTCGGTACTTTAGTATGCTTATTTAACTTCATTAGTCAAAGAGAGTCTTTCAGTTTTTCCTTCATCTGTTTTCACAAAGTTCTTTTATTGTATAATTTGTAAACTCCATAGTTGTTGTAGTTAGTGGAAATTTAGTGTGTGTGATGTGTATGGTTGGACCTTGCTCTTACTTCTAGTCCCAAATATCTTTCTGTCAATATTTACAGAGAGCCTAAATTGAACGCACTTATGCATGCATAATAGCTGGTAATAGTGAGGAATACACATGTGTTATTACAGTCTGCCTCAGAGGCACTTGGGGTGAAGTGTAGATATTTAGGCCATTGTGGCTATGTGTTATTAAGAAAGAGGTTTTTACAAGGGGATTTTTGGCAATGTTATGCTTCAAGGTTGTTAAATTTACCATGCCCTTGAGATCATGTCTGCTGAGATTTTTTTTTTTTTTTAAGCAGCTATGTACTTTTCTTTACAAATTTCCAGGTTCAATTCAGTAATTGTTAGATAAGAGAGTTAAGTGGTTGTTAATTGCTTTTATTGTGTGTATTTTTGGTTTCAAAATTGAAATAATATCAGAGCTCCAGTAAATGTTACAAATGGTTCTGTCAAACAAACGAAGTTAGTAAGTCCATTATTGTTTTTCTGCCGTTTGGTTATCTATAGTGAATGCCAATACCTAGTAGTATTGTACAATGACCTCTCTGAACCCTACATAGGTTGTGGCCATTTGATTGGTCCTTTACAACTTTATAGTTTCAAAGCGGATTGCTTTCTTGGTGTCATTTTACCTCATTGGTGAACGGAATTGTGTGTGTGTGTGTGTGTGTGTGTGTGTGTGTGGGAGGGGAGGGAGGAAGCCTCAGTATGTGATTACATAGGTATGTATGTATGTACACGTGTTATATACTGGGAGTCCTTAGATGAACCCGATGGTGTATGTAGTCACACTTCTACATACAGGAAATATTTTCTTACATGCCAATGTTGGTGCAGTAGACTAATCAATATAGCAGGTTGATCACAACCCATTGTAGTCTCGAGCTCACGCTTAGCTTGACGATGACTGCTAATGAATGTTTTGATCACATTAAATTAACCCCCCCCCCCCCCCCCCCACCCAATTAACCTTCTTTTAATCCCTCTCTTCCTCTAAGCATATGTCCAGGCTATTGTATTACATGTATATTTATAGCCCGTTACCTGAGCGACTGCGCTTGTCATCGAGTACTATAAAAATCTGATATAGTCCTCGGTATTCCCGTACGAAAATATATTAGAGGGAAAAAGTGGATATAATTCGTAGCAACCATTAAAAGTAATGGGGAAATGACAGGAGAGAGCTACATATAAAATAGAGCTATTTGTTATCAACGGGCTATAAAGTAGATTTAAACAAAAAAAAAAGGTTTGTATTGAGATTCACAAACCCACGCCACTATCGCTTCGCCCTCATGTCTCGGGGATTTGTAAATCACATACAAACCTCAATATTGGTTTATAACTACATTTATACATATAGTATGGTGCAATAGTCTGGACATGTCTGCACATGTGCATCTTCCTACCCTATTAACTTTCTTCTAGTCACTCTCATGTTCTAGTCATGTGTTCAGAGACTACTACTACTGTATTATGTATAAATTCAGTTACAGCAAGATATAGGCCACACAGAGCTTTCTAATGAGCAACTCTAATCACCTGGGGGGAGGGGCGGGAGAGGGGGGTACACAGTAGAGTTACTTTAGAGGCAAATGATACAGTCTTAATTGATTGAATTGATTGATAATTATAAGTTTGTGCTTGTAAAAATAATATGATGGTGTGTGTGTACTTATGGATTACACCCATAATGTTCACATTGATGAGCTTAGTTGTAGGAAACTAAACATTAAGCAGCTGCTTTATTGGCATTGAAGACATGTTGCCATGGAAGTTGTGTATTAGTAAGTACATTATTAAAAGTAGTTTTAACTGATAGCATAAGGAAAATTGCATTGCATTTTCAATACTCATCTTCTTCAGCTTTTTTTAATTTTTTTATTATTATTATTATTTTTACCAGTTGTAAATGGCATAAGCGGGCACCAGAGTACACTGTATGTGTAGCCATGGAGTATAACATGTTGTTAATTTCTCTGTAGTAACAGCTATCGGTATATGAATTAAAATTCATCCAGGTAATGTATTTAGTATTTAGACTTCATGCTGAAGTTCTTTAGAATTTATTCTCTCTATATTGTAGTGATTTTTTAAAATTTAAACTAAGAAAGATGGCGTATGCATTTGGGTGGCAAGAATGACTCCATCATGTATTATATATCCTTACGTACAGTACAGTACATGTATGGTTTATATCTGGGCAGAATACCTGTAGTTATCAAGGACATAGAGCTGTGTTGTGCTGTACTAATATCATTAATGATTATTGGTTGTGCTTATTCTGAATTTACATCCTGTCCGCCCATAATGAATAATACAATTAGTTTAATTGTAATTGAGTTTGCACTATCTGGAAGATAAAAAACCTCTTTCCCCCACTATTATTACAAGCCACAGCAACTTATGGACATATTGGGACTCAAATGTAAGGAAAACGCGATATTTAGGATCCATAATTAAGTCATTCTCGGCTAAATAATAATAATAGCTAATTTTCTCGTTTTTTATGGCCAATAATATTGTTAATTAAAACTTGATCCCTGAAGAGGACTTCGGCAAGAAGTCGAAACGTCAGGTTAAGTTTTAATTAACAATATTATTGGCTGTAAAAAATGAGAAAATTTGCTATTAAGATCCATAATGCTTCCAAATGTATACATACACCCAATCTCTTGTTGTTTGGTACACTCTATTTATCTTTACCACTATACCGACTGGCCGTGACCACGACTATGCCTCTAGTTCACAATATTTATCATAGCATGTTTAAGCTTGATTAAAATTGCCTCAGGCCAAAGTACATACATCAGCAACCTTACTGTTACATGGCAGTGGTCTTGCTCTGTTTGCTTCTTGTTCTATTTTAAAGTACAATACAAAGTAATGCCGTACTTAGTTAATTTTCACTGTGCGGGTTTCGTAATAAACAATAGAACACACACACACACACACACACACTTATGTAATGGACTCTCTGTAATAATTGCAGTTTACGTATGTTTTGAAGCAAAACCCTACCCCAACCCCCCAGTTGAGCAAGTATTGATTAATGTAACTCAGGCTCTAAATTTAGGCTGTCTTTTTTGTTATTATTATTATTATTATTATTATTATTGTATAGTTTCATCATCTGACAAGTGTAATTGGGGGGGAGGTGGAGTGACATGGCAAATTTGGTATATGCAGACTAACCCATTTTCCCTTTCCTAACAATAGTAACGGTATGATATAAGGTTATGTAGTGCTATTAATAGACTGGGGGGAATCTTCTCATAGTGGTTAGCATCTATTATTTAGAAGTTGGAGTGTGGTCATTTGTAAAGCGGCAAGTATGGTTTCTTAAAGACGTCACCATGGTAACTGAAACCTTTTGCGGAGGCTACAGCAATTAGTGCTTCAACCACAATTTAATAAGCATCCCCAAGCTATAAGTGTTAGCATGCTTCTTAACTTCTCTCTCTGTTTTCCATCTTTGTTCAGTTCTGCCTTGGACACGAAGAGAGGTCACAAAGTGGCTATCAAGAAGCTGGTGAAGCCTTTTCAGAATGAGACGTATGCCAAGAGAGCATTCCGGGAGCTTCGCCTCATGAAGATGGTCAACCACAAGAATGTAAGTGTTGGGGCTGGGCGTGGTCTACGGGAAGGTGAGTGGCTGGAGCGTGCATGTGCAGGCATGTGTGGGGTATTGTACATTATGTGGGTGCATGTACTTCATGGACTTACATATGTGCATGTGTTGAGCATGCACTCGTACGTACGTATGTATGTATGCATGTTTCTGCATATGCAGGGCGTCATACAGGATTGCTTGCTGCACATGAGAGTGATATACTCACACTGATCAGTGTTTGGTCACATGCATGATTGATAATCTTAGAATTCAACTTCAGCTATCGTACTGCACTATATTTACTTTTAAAAACGTTGGGGAAGGGAAACAGTGGCTGGGGAGGGGAAATCCCAGGGCACTCCTACCTCTGTATGAAACTCTGATATGTATACAGTACATATTTCAGCATGTACCATGATAAGTTCAAACTATCCAATCAGATTGCTCAATTTGCGGTGAATATACATATGAATACCCGCATCCTGGGAGGTTGTTTAATCAAGCGTTAGTTTTTGTGCATTTCCCATAGCCTAGAGCCATGGTACAACAAGTCGGTTACACCACTCCATTCAGTTGGTACGGGATTTATACTATCCTCACGCCTTTAGCCCGCGGTTGTGCAAACCCTGTGCTGACCAGGTTGTGGTGCCAACATACACTGTATGGTAATTCATGCTTATGTTCCTGCACACGCTTGTGAGTGTGTGCGTATATCTGCAATTTTCTGACTTTGTGTATTTCTCTCGTACATGTGAGCATGCGTGTGCCTTGTCCTTATGTAGTATATGTTTCTGCATATGAGTGTGCGTGTGCAATTATATATTTTTTTCCAGTTTTTCCTCTAGTACATGTTATTGTAAAAAGTTTGCAGACTTATTAGTTCTACCAACGAGCGAAAATGTTGATAAGATAAGGCATGCTTTGAACTAGTGAATCCAAACATGTCTCTGTGTGTGCATGTGTGTGCATGGGTATATGTGTGTGTGTGTGTGTGACTGTGGGTGGGTGTGGTGGGATCAGGTCACTGTTAGCCTAAGAGACGCAGTTGCGCTGCCACCAGAGTTTCAGGCTAGCACCCAGCAAGCTAAGTCACACAGCAAAGCTAGGCTCTTGAATTCTCCAACCCAGGGTTTAGCTAGCAAGGCCCTAACCCCAGTTTCTCGATGTAGTCAGAGTTTTAAGGAGATCTTTCAAGTTATGTTAAAACTGAGAACTGAGGGAAAAAAGGAAGTGAATGGATGATATATGTATACATAGGTGAATGGTGAGTGGTGTGTATTTAGTCTATACACATAGCATGAGAAGATGTAATGTGAATGAGTTAATTTTGTATACAGCAATAGGTAAATAGATGTAGCTAATGGTACAGAAAGTAAATGACTATTTAATGTAGTTAATGTGGGGTGGTGTCACACCACAGTGGGCCATAATAAGTATTTGTATATGACATATTGCTATATTTGTGGGAAACTTTCGACCTTACTGACCCCAGGAGAGGACTTAGGCCAGAAATCAAAACATTGGGTTAAATAGTTTATTGGCAGTAAAAACAGAGAAAAATAGTTTAGCCGAAGATGACTTCATCGATAAAAGCATTGAACCCGCAACATTAGCCAATCGGTCCTAATTAATACTTCCTTATATCTGCAACTGAAGACTCTTTATCAAACTTCCAACAAGCTTTTCCAGTTGCAATTGAAGGTGTTGTGGGTGACATAATGACATGTCTTGTTGACTTAACTTACGTACATGCATGACCGAAACCGTACAAGTGCCACTTGTAAGCATGTACAATGTAGGATAGACTGATCACGTCACAGTTGAGACTTAACTTGACTAGGGCTTGGGGTACACTGAGTAGCGCCAAGTCTTATTCTGGAATACCTTTCATGTAATGCAATATTCATGTGAGAGTAAGTTGTGTACGTTGTAGATGCATTGAATCACTTTGTTTTGACTTCAGTGTTCTGTAAAGACTATATGTGTACATATCTGTGTGCTGCTGTACATGGCACTAGGTATGTGCAGTCAGTCAATCTCCAGCTGAATTCAGAATTACTGTTTAGTACATACATTACAGGGGCGGATCCAGCGCTAGCGACAGGGAGGGGCCCATATATATAGGTCAAAAACTCGCGAAAATTTTAAAAATATTAATGATTGATAATATCTTATTTGAATATTAATTTATGAGTGAAGAGCATATATTAGCATGCAGTTGACATATAAACTGTATTGCCCCATGTTTTGTACATTTTGTCCTTATAATTTTGTTTTCGAGGAGGGGGGCCTGACCCCCTCACTCCTCCCCTCCCCCCCCATGTGGTGCTCTGCTCTTTGAAGTCAACTATGTATATTGGGAATCCATTTCGGGAATATTAATCCAATATAAACACACCAGGCATGTTGTGGGGGTTAAGGTTATCAGTATCAGGTGTTGAGGTCCTAATACTGGGGTAGCTGCCACCAGAATCTTCTTCAGGATGAGTTTCAGAGTAGAGGGGATTGTGGTTAAGAGTGGTCCTTGTTCTTCTAAGCTAAGTCACCCAGGGTGCAGTGGTGCAACCAGCTATACAGTTAAACATTTATTCAATTAGCTTGTGGTTACAAAACTAAAGGTGTGATACAACATTAACAAGCATGAAAAATGTGAAGAGCCGGGAGGGGAAGAGCAAGTTAATTAGGGGTTGTATGTCAAATGGAAATAAACTAGTGTTCATATTACTAATTTGAGTTGAGTGCTAATTTGAGTTAGTGGTGTGTGTGTGTGTGTGTGTGTGTGTGTGTGTGTGTGTGTGTGTGTGTGTGGAATGTTGAGGGTAGATCTCCACCACGCTTGTGTACACATACTGTGGTATATTCCATACTGACTGGTTCACTTGCCAGTGGTCTTACAAGAGTATTTTAGTGAGTAAATGAACATGTGCATGTCTTGTACTGTATGTATGTTTGTGCATACTGTATATGTAATTTCAATGTGTGTGTGTGTGTGTGTGATTGTAGATCATAGGTCTCTACAACCTGTTCTCACCTGCTACTTCACTGGATGAGTTTGAAGATGTGTAAGTGTGTGTGTGTGTGCGTGTGTATGTGTAAATTTCAAGCATGTTTGATGTACATACATTGTATGCTAGGCCAGTGAGGCGTAAATTGCTTGTCATTCACATGTATCATATTTTCCATCTCGCATATTAAAAGACAAATATTTGTGACCATGCACAGGGAAATCAAGTACATCATGTGTGCGCACACATGCAGCATTTTTATAAGGGCTACATCGCAAAAAGATCGACATATTTGTTCCAAATATTATATTAAAGAAACTTTAGATTGAAAGTGTTAGTTAGGTCTTGTACATAAGCAAGTGGGCAACATTGAAGCTATAAATTAGAGTTGTAGTTCGATTGGATGCTGACAAATGTGGAAGTGCAAAGTGCAAAAAATTATTTTCGACGGCCTGCTTTGTGCCTGATCTGTACACGGTCACACATTGACGTGCACACACACATACAGCATGTATGTATGTATGTATGTATGTGTTTTCAGTGACCCATTCCCTCCTTCCTAATGCTCTATCTATGGTTTAGTGGTTAGAAGGGATTTCTGTCATGTCCATTGAGTTTGGTACTCGCATCTAACCAAAATTCCAGACACTAACAACTTATTTCCACACGTGCAATCATTATTACTAACTTGTTAGTTTAGTGGGTAAAGTTACACGTAGAAAAAATAATTGCGCTGATAAGAAATTAGGGGATTTGATGGACCCCGGTCACTTTATGTGATGTTGAAGATGAATTCTCTATATCCTTTATTTTCTGATAACAATGAACAGACTATCACAAGAGGTTCTCTATGTGTTTGTTTTTGTGGGTTTGCCAGGATTGCTGTAACCACAGTTACAGCAACTTGGTGTGTATTTTTTGCGGATTAGGTTTCTATTTGAGCACTGAAGATTAAAGTAATGGAGTAATAGAAGGGGGAAATTGGGGAGAGTGACTTTCACACGTTGTTATTGTTGAGGTATTTTATTATCTTTTCTGTATGCCAAAGTATTGATAACGATGTGCATTATTAAGAACGGTGTTTTGATCAAATCGAGTCTTTTACATCCTAAACATAATATGTGGGTGAATCCTCAGATATGCATTTTACATTCACACATGTACAATCTATCTCAAGTACATGTGTGTGCACTTGTCTCAAGTACATGTGTGTGCATGTGTCTCAAGTACATGTGTGTGCACTTGTCTCAAGTACATGTGTGTGCACTTGTCTCAAGTACATGAGTCTGCATGTGTCTCAAGTACACGTGCGTGCACGTGTCTCAAGTACATTTGTCTTAAGTACATGTATACACATGTGGATGGACAACACTTGCCATTTCAATAAATGCAATGATCACTTGTCTTTTATCCCATGATGTTTACCCTTTCACCGCAGGTTTATGACAACCAGTGCGGTAACTTTGATCATTTCCTGTACTAGAAAATAGTTATGTGTTTACTTGCTTAAATATTCTTCTCTTGCTGATTGTCTTTACAAGAAAATAATTAAAAAAAAAATATTCCTGAAAAATAATAATACGTAGTCCAAAAAGAGAGAAGCTTAAAATGTGGACATACCGTTTAAACGGTTCGATCTTAAACACGGTTGTGACGCTGCTACAGAGTTCAAACACAGTGCACGGTAGTTATTAAATTCAGACCCTTGTACTATAAAAAAAAAAATTGGGGGCCGACCGACGCTCAAAGGTAAGTGAGTGTTCCAGCAGCCATATTTTAAAAATATTCTAAACAACAAATACTAATACTAATGCTTTCATTTCAATTTTTTATCTTTTTTTATTACAGCCCGTACAAACAAAATATTAGAATGTTACATTGGAATCAATTTTTTTAAATCGGAATAAGTGCAGACTGAACGATCAGTGCCATACATGTGTCAGTATTGCTACTTTCCCCCAATTTTCTTTTTTGTCAATTGTTTATGTAACAGACAGATGGAATGAGAAAACTTTGCTTGTGAGTAAGAAACCACTGTGTATGCTTAGCCAACCCATTTTTAAACCTACACTACTTGGAAGCACATTCAGTGTTGGCTCATGAATACAGCATTTTATTGCATATTTTACTGGGTATTACTTTCGTGGTTGTGGGGGGAAAATGCTTACAGAAATATGAGATACTTAAAAGTGAGATCCCTAGGGGCTTATTCTATTGCAGTTATGAAACTAGAGGTTAGCCATGGGTGGATGTATTTGTTAATACACTTTATTGCCCCTGTTGTTAACCACAGGTAATTGTGGTGGATGTTGGCGAACACAGTGGTCTATACATACCTTCCCCCTTCTGTGTTTGCACACACACACACATACACTTGTCTTGTCTTGTCTCAAACTGCCCATAACGGGTCATGTGTCCCTCCCAATGGAGGGTAAGAGTAGGGCCTCAACTCGTTGGGGGTTGTGGGTACGGCGATGGACAGCAAGGCCACCTGCACTCCGAAACCATCTCTTGGCACAGTTGACATTGTGCAGCGCCTTGCTGGTCTTTCGCTGGTTTCTGCCTTTCTTTCAAACATTAGTGCCGTTTGAGGTCACCTGGTCTTGTGAAGCTTCACACACTCTGCATATCACTCCAGCAACTACTTCTGGTACACTAGGGGACTGATCTTCACTTGGTCACCACACATAAGTACAGTAGGGGTAAAAAAAAAGTTCCCATAGAGACCAGACCAGACTTTTTAGTGACTAACAGAAAAATAGTCTCTAGGGTAAGGAGACTTTTTAACGACTTTTTATCAACCAATGCCACACAAGTCACCAGCTGCTGAACTGACTTTTTAACCAGGTTGTAAAAGTCCGTTTATTTTTTTTTAAAAACCCCATTAGCAGCCTAGTTTTAATCTGATTTTGCAGCTGCTACACACCAAGCAGGTGCTGTCCTGTACTTGTTAACCACAATAACTGAAGTGCTCTAGAAGGGTTCTGTTCCTAAGCAGAAAAAAGTCAGACTCAGAATGGTCACTAGAGAAAAAAGTCGGGCAGTAAAAGGTCTCTACAAAAAAAAATTGCCAAAAATGTCAGCTAAAAGTTGCACAAAAAAAAATCTGTACAGACTTTAGAAAGTCTAATGGGAACTTTTTTTGACCCCTACTGTACATATACTCTGCCATTCAGTGGATCCAGACCACACTAACAAACTCATGGCTCATAAATCAGCACACGCATAAAAGATCAATTTACACTTAAACGAGGAGGTCCTGTATAAAAGGACATAGCCAGGACATATTTTGCGATTAGTGGGAAATGGTTGCTGACAGTTTTTGTCACCAACTTTCCAGAGACAATTTTAGTATGCATTACAGCAGCTTAGCACACAAATGTCGGGGAATGTCACATAGCATGTAATAACTAAGTCATGAGCACCTTAACAGAAGGGGAAACAAACACACACACACACACACACACACACACACACAAAAAAAAAAATTGGTGGGCTATAAATAGAGAAAGGAGAAGAGTACTGTTTGCCATTGACACAGCTAAATTCAACTGCACAGGATATACAGCATGCCGCCAGAGTTCTGCTTGACACTATCAGGATGGCTCATCTTCAATAAAGAAATACTTTGGCACACACACACACACACACACCACACACTGCATTGATAGGAGCTAAACTTGATTATTCTGTGATATCACTCACTATAGCTGTTTGTGAGTTGGGACACTTGTTTTCGTGGTGTGGATTGAAAGAATAGTGAGCTATTCTGGTATGTTCTCTGTGCATGGCTATGTACTATTTTAATTTGAATATAAGGAACATGAGGTCAAAACAGCATGTTCAGGATTCTCCTTTTTATACCCGAACCTCCGGGAAGGAGTTAAAATGCGGTAAACAAGGCCACAGATTTCTCATAAGGAGAATAGCATTGAATTATACAAATGCAACTTCTACATTTAGAAAGTATGTATTAAAGCCTATGTTCGTACGTCAGCAATGGTTAAAGCTACGTAGGATTATAAAACTTAGAGATCTTATTGTCTGGATGCTGATCATGATGGTGTACAAGTGAAAAAAAATTTTTTTTTTTTTTATGGGGCCCGGGTTGTGCCAAATTTTCCAGTGCACGGTAACATATGGTGAACTGTATAGAGCACTTGTACAAATTGATGCAGATCAGAGAAGATACAGTTTATAACTTCATTATTACAATGTGGGTATTCAGTTCAGTATCATTTAGAAATGTGATTAGAATTACAGTATCTCTAATATCTCTTTTTCCTTTCCCGCCCCCTTCCCTCCCCACTCTCTCTCTCTCTCGTTGTCTATCTGTCGCCTTCTTTGACACTAAGTAGTTATAGAAAGTGCAGTATACCATCCTATAGAAGTTGCCTTGCTGAATGAAATGCATACTCGTACAGATAATGTCAACTGCAATTGCACTGGGCAATTTCTGTTTCATCAGAATTAATAAAGTATAATATTTGTGTTACAATACATGTATATTCAGTTTCACTTTTTAGAATATGTCAAGTGAAGATCTAAGTATTTAATACACAGGATATATACAGAGAGTCCCTATTGCCCTTTGTTTTTCATTTGATGATGTCCTTGAGGTTACGGGATACAGTTTGCTCATTAATTATTCATGAGTTACAACTTTTGTTTATATCACCAACTACACTTATTTTTATGTAACTAAACTTAAAACAATGAAAGTTTGCTGTTAAAAGTTCCTATTTCTTTAGTAGTCAGCTCTTCATAGCGAATTAGGCAGCCCAAGATCGACCTCCTGCAAATATAACATTTTCAGCTTCAAATTACAGCATGGTCGTCAACAACTCTGCCGTATAGGCTGCACTATCTAATTGTAGGAACATTATTGCAGGGCCAGTCAAAAAGTTTTCGTGAAGAAAGCTGACGGTTGTCAAGAAAATCTCAGTTTTGTCTCCCAGATCAAGATAAAATGGCGTCTCTGAGGCACAAAATCGTGAATATCTGGAGATCCATGGCCCATTGAGCCAAAATCACTGTGACTGACCCTCGAGTATGTCCTAAAGTAGCCAGGGGAGCTGTCACACTAAAGCTAGGAGTGATGATGAATCCAAGATTTGACGCCGAAAATCTGCCGAAAATTTGCCTCAGGGGGTCCTCGGCCAAGCCTTGCTGGCTGCTCATTGAAAAGCAAGAGCTAGCTAATAAAGAAACTTGAACACATTATAATTTCATGTTTGGAGCTTAGTTCATAAAAATAAGTGTAGTGGATGATACAAACAAAAACAGTAACTCATGAATAATTAATGAGCAAATAGTATACCGTAACCTTGAGCTCATGCGGTATTTGTTGGTTGACAATGAGATGATGGTGCAGATAATAGTGTTTGTGTAGGCCTCACTGGCGGCTATAGAAAACTAACACTGCCAAGCACTCGACCGTGACTATCTAGAAGGTGACTCCAGTAGGTGGAAGAGGATAAGTAAACGCATGTGTGCACGTATGCACGCACACACACGCGCTTGTGGTCTACACTGGCACTTCACTTTCATTTCTTGGTTCGAATTATTAAGTACGTAACACAAGTCCATTTTCTGTAGGCTTTTCTATATATAAATAATAATAATTAAGTACGATATACAGAATGCATGTATGTATGTAGAGTATATATATACTGATAGTTAATCCTACATGGCGTCCTAACTTTGGCTTACATGTACAGATCGTCTGATGGAACTAAAGTGGAGGGGTTCAGATCTGATTTAAGAATAAGGAAGGGGGAACGCATAACATATGTAAAAATTGTTACTAAGTGTATATTTCAATGAATACTTGTTAAATTAATTCACAAAGTTGAAATCAGATTTCTATTTTCAATAAATTTATGTTTGTCTTTGTTACATGTTTAAGTCAATGTTGGCGATGTTCAACGGGTAGCTACAATAATTAACAAGGGGGAAAAGGAAAAATAGCAATCCAGCAGACAGTATTAGTTGGTATAAGAGCAGAAATCCACAGGCTGGATCACAACCATTTCTGCACGTGTGCAGTTGAGTGGACATTGTCTACACATGTGCAGTTCCATGGGGATTAATTCCATATACTACATGTGTATTAGATTGAATCTTTAGCACTGGTGGCTAAAGCCAGGGGTCCTGGGTTCGATTCCCCGGCGACAACTGAGATTTTTTTCACATTTTACCTTTGCTTCTCTGTAGTCCACATATATAGTTAGAAATGTTCTAATACATGACTTGTATAAATGGTTCTTTAGGTACATAGTGATGGAGCTCATGGATGCCAATCTGTGTCGGGTGATAGGCATAGACCTGGATCATGATCGCATGTCCTACCTCCTTTACCAACTTCTGTGTGGCATCAAGCACCTCCACAGTGCTGGCATCATTCACAGGGTCAGTTAGTGTGGAGGGGTGTGGCTATGGGAGGAGTAGGATGGTGCATCAACGGTCTGTGACTTAATAAGAACGTAGAGAATCATTTAGTCATTATATTACATATATACGTACAATGGACAATCCTATAATATATGGTATACATATACATTCCTATTTTTTTATTATTATTATTATTATTGGTTGTTGTATAAAACGATGTAGCTCGCTTGGTAGAAATATCCACTATGTTACAGGGAGACACTGAGAATAGTGACTCAACTGCCCACAGTTACCCTGCTGAACCCACAGCAGAACAATCCCACACTAATAACCCAATGTTCTCAGGCTACTAAGCGACAAAAAGCTGTTAATGAGAGCGAACACAAGAGGTACTAATTAGTAATGTAAACGTCACACATGCAATGAGCAATTCCAGCTTCTGTTCAGGCATGGCCAGAACATCTGTTGTTGTTGTTTGTTTGTTTTGTTTTGTTTTTTTGTTTTTTTAAAATTTTATTATTATAATTTTTTATTATCTCGTGTAATAACGAGACCATATTTGAGGCAGAATCATTACTTACTAGTGTAGTGTTTTTTTATTTATCTCGTGTAATAACTAGACCATATTTGAGGCGGAATCATTGTAGTGTTTGTACATTTGAAATGTATTCACAGTGGTGTGATGCGGTTGTTCAGATTATTCTTCCAAGAATAACTCACTTTGACTGTTGAAATGTTTAATGTGCCAAATTTAATGTGAAATATGCTATATATATGATATATTAACTCACACTCTCCTAATAGTCACGATATTGTGTTGTTGTGTGGTGGTGGCATTACTTGGAAACTTTTAAAATATAGGATTTGAAACCCAGTAACATTGTGGTGAAGGAGGACTGCAGCTTAAAGGTGATATGTGTGTATGTATGTATCGTTGTATGCACATGTATGTATGTGTGTGTATTGATTTAAGAATGAAAGACTGTATTGTTACTATAATGAACTGCCTAATTCCTGTTCTATTATTAGAAATACTATGATTCAAACATTTAAGGGAAGTGTATACATACTGTATAGTGTATGCATGTACAAAATGTTTGTACAATGTATTTTGTTTGTATGTATGTGTGTACAGTAGGTGCCAAAACAAAGTTCCTTTTTTCTGTTCCGTAAAATGGCCATTGCACGTGGGGGGAGGGAGGGAATAGTGTGCCACTGGTAAAAACAACTGTTCTGTTAGGCCATGTTATTGTTTTAATCTTTCCTGTTCACCTCATGCTTTGCTCTAAGAAATATTTAAAAAAAATCGTTAATTCAAAAATCGTCAATTTTTTGTTTAGAGGCTACTGAGGCAGAGCTTTTCGGGTATAAAAATTTTAAGCTGTCCAATTCGAAGTGGTTTTGCAGAGAATTGTTAGTTCAACCACCGCACAGTATCGATGTTGTTAGGGCCTTCGTGGGCTTAGATTTTTTTTTTTTACTTACTTGAAGTCCATCACTAGCTAACAGAAGACTCCGGTGCCCATCAGAACTGAACCTTTTTAATTTTTAATTACCATTTTAGCAAACCGTGTCGGCCATGTACTCTGGACAGTACGGAATGCAATGGTAATAATTACGGTAAAAAAAAAACAACGTTTTACAGGCATTACTACAGAACAGAATCCGGAACCTTATTTTGGCGCCTACTGAGTGTGTGTTTGTGTATGTGTGTACTTAAATGTGCATATTTGACTGTTTCATTGTTCTTTAGATTCTTGATTTTGGATTAGCAAGGACTGCTGACCAGACCTTCATGATGACTCCATACGTGGTCACACGCTACTACAGAGCTCCAGAAGTCATAGTTGGAATGAAGTACAAGGAGAATGGTGGGTTGTGTGTGTGTGTGTGTGTGTGTGTGTGTGTGTGTGTGTGTGTGTGTGTGTGTGTGTGTGTGTGTGTGTGTGTGTGTGTGTGTGTGTGTGTGTGTGTGTGTGTGTGTGTGTGTGTGTGTGTGTGGGTGAGATTTTTTACAAGTAATAAATTTACGTAACACACATGAATGTATGTATACCCGTAGAATTTATGATTAATTGGTTTTACTCTGTATTAATGAATACGTCACCATTTGGTGCATGCCTCTGTTCCATTCATAAGACAGGATAAAAAGAAGAAAAGATGTAGGTGTACGTACATATAATATGCAGTACATGTGTGCAGGGTCTTTTTTATAACCAAACTTGAAAGGTGTCAAATTAATTTTTTTCTTCTTTGATTTCAGGGGTGTTTTCATTTCCATGAAAGTTTGTGGCAATTGTCACCATGAAGGTTATAATAATTTTAATTGTTTAATTAAAGGCTTAAACAATTAACTTAACTTAACTAAACAACTTAGCCCCACTGACAGTCACCAAATAATAGTTAGGCACTGCCTTAGAGGGAACTACTGTTTTAGGATCTTGAAGGCCCTAGACTGTAGCGCTACTTAGGGCCTGAGGACCCTAAAATGGTAGTTCACAATGGCTGCACAGTGCTAATTAATGTAGAACATGGCAGCTGCACCTAACAACACAATTGGAGAGAAATTAAGTGTCCCTACGGAACTACTGTGTTTAGGGTCCCTGAAGGCCCTTGATGGTAGTGTCCTGAGTGCAGCGTGGGCGCTACACTTAGGGCCTGAGGGACAATTAAAGCTGTAGTTAACAACAGCCACGAAATATAGAGTTAAAGTTAATTATTGTAGTGAAAAATGCTAAAGTTAAACAAGAATTGAAAGTGAAACACTATTGCCCCGTTATACACAGGCTACACAATGCTCATTACCAGTGTTAATCTTTACTGACAGTAATGAGTTGTGTTGATATAGCGTTCTTGACTGAGAGCATATCTACACAATGAGTTTCTCTATAACTTCATTTCTGCACTATAAACAAACAAATCGTGTAAAGCACTTAGCCATTAAGTTTTAGTTTCTAATGTATAACTAATTAAGATTATGCAGATTTCATTCCAAGGTGCCTAATAAGAGAAGATGGATTGGTTGTAAATATTATTATTATACATGTAATGTATAATTATTTCGGGACTTTTAACTGTCACAAATCTAATGATTTTACCTTGAATTTCATTTTGAGTATTATTTATCCATGCATTATGTGTGTATGCACATGCATTGACATGCACTCCCACATTTGTATTCACATGCAGTGGACATATGGAGTGTTGGGTGCATCTTCGCTGAGGTGGTGAAGGGAGAGATCCTATTGCCCGGACGAGATTGTATCCTGACCTGTTGTTAATAACTATTATCATAGAGCACAGTACAGTTGTTGTTGTTGTTGTTGTTTTTTGTTTGTTTTTTTGTTGTTGTTTTTTTGTTTTGTTTTTCTTGTATTTACATATTTATTTATTTATTTACTAGTTTGTATTATAGGATATAGTATTGTCAATTCACTTTTTTTTTTAGTTGTTTGAATATTAAATTATTTTTATTTACTAGTTTGTATATGTAGACATACTGTAATTGCTGCTAGGAATGACATATGTAGTTTAGTGTTAGCACCTCTTCTCACATTTGTAGCATTAATGTGATTGATATCATTTAATTAAGAATCACACTGCAGGGTATGAAGTCATTATATTTGTGTATGTGTGTTATGGCGTTGAATTGGTTTCAATCTACGTATGTACGTAGCAAGTACTTAGCCTTCTGTAGCAGGACATAAGAATTAAAACATTCAATTGGATTTATACATATGTATTGATTTATAATATTATTATTGGTATGTAAAAAAATATTTTAAATTCAGTGTCACTATAATTAATTAGATTGTACATAACTTTACTGTTATAAGCATCTGTGTTTGTTTGTATTAATATTCAGCAATTGTTCCTTGACTAGTGATTCTTGCAGACATAGATCAGTGGAACAAGGTTTGCCAGGTATTGGGAACTCCGGGACCAGACTTCTTCAGTCGCATGCAACCCTCAGTGAGTCTTTGAACGAGAGTACATACATGTACTGTACATATGATTTTGTTCTGACACACGCACACACATACACACATGCACACATATCACATATATACACATTCATTGATGTGTCCAGTGTCCGGTTTAACTGATTGCACGCGAATAAAAATTTTAATTGCGCCTTACATACTGCGTTCAAGGGTGCAAGTGATACTCAAGAAGACGAACGATAGATTGCCTCGGGGACAGTATTATCGAGTGATTGATAAACTCGACGGTAAGGAGTTGTTCCTGACCTAAAAAGAACAAAGTGCTCGCACCATTTGGCAAAAAACTTTTGTGGCACCACTCACTACGGCTCTTAGTAAGCACTGTAGTAAGAATGGAAATGTGTTTTCATGACTGGAGCAGTTTGTTACTGGATCAGAATGGTAGGAGAGACTGATTTTACACACAACTGTTTTACATTCAGGAAGAATTGTTGTTGTTGTTGTTTTGTTTTTTTCACACTGAGCAGTCTGTTATAAGTTTTGTGACCAGAGCAGCCGTTTATAGGATTTGTGTATGAAAACAGTTCCATGATATTAGAGTGCAGGTTTTTTTGCTTTTTGATGTCCCAGTAGGCTGGAATTGTTGTTGACAGAATAGTTTACTACCAAGTGTAACTGGTTGACATGTGTAGCATATGTACAGTAATACAAAGTTAAATGTCAGAGGGTTTCCTTCACTGTTACCTGTTATACAATAAAATATGTTGTATTTCTACTTATTGGCGTCAATAAAACACGCTGATTTTGGCATCATAAAAGCAGAGCTAATTGTCACCATAAAACCACCATTTTTGTCCCAACCGTGTGAATGTAAATCAACCGTAAGACTAATGTTCCGTTTTAACGTAACGGCATCACCGTTCCTGTAGAAATAGCTACTTTCAGAATCATCAATTCCATTCTCATCAGAGTCCTTGACTGTCTTAAAACAATTTATTCATTTTTGACATTATGCTTTCTTTTTTTAATAATAGCCACACAGTAGTCACACCAAGTCAAGTCAAATTAGAAGTTGTTCGTTTGTGTTTTTTTCCTTGTCTGGTAAGGTACGTACATATTGTGAGGCTCAGCCCAGGCACAAAGGGAAGAACTGGATGGACCTGTTTGCTGACCACGCTTTTCCTCACGATGGACCTGAAGATGCAGCTAAAAGTAAGGATTGGGTTGGTTAGTTAATTACTATTAACCAGTAGGTGTTATGTATATGTATATATATTTATTTACATGTTACTAATTATTACTAGCTATTATGTAAAATGAGAGCAATTTTAAATTTTATTGTTGTTATTGATAATTTATTGTGGTTAATCTAATATGTTGTCTATTCCAGCTATCCATGCCAGAGATCTTCTCACCAGAATGCTCCAAATAGACCCCACCAAGAGAATCACAGTCCAAGATGCTCTGAACCATCCCTACGTCAACATCTGGTATGACGCCAGTGAAGTCCATGCAGTAAGTATCCATTACGTTGGACATCTTCCTCATTTATCTTATCAGAATAGTGATAATAAAGCTGAGTCTGAAAACATCATATACTCTCGAACCTCTTTTATCCGGACTATCTAGGACCAAGTGGTGTCCGATGACCATACTGTAGCTCAGAAATACTTAAGTGCTTTCAGGGAGGTTTCTCATTTACATGCAATTGAGTGGCAAATGAAATGTTCAGGGTGGGGGTCAGAATCATTTTTCAGTGGGGGGGGGGGGGGGGGGGGGGGGAAGGGGCAAATTGCAACCTTAAAATTTAAAAGTTCCTGTGCATTATTTGTCTGCAGAGGTTGCTTTGTAGGCTGTCAGTTCTTTTTTTTTTTTTTTTTTTTTTTTTTTTTTGTACATACGTAAATGAAGCACTATGTAACATTATGGTACATAGCTGAATATTCATCCAAATTGATAATTATATAATTAGCTACATAGGCTGATGAAAATATTTATACTAACTCTAAGGCAGCCTGTTAGCTGAGTATCTGAATAATAGCAAGATATGTACGTGGTGTGACCTATTGCTATTCATATAATATCCACTCCAGCTCTGTATAACAATGACAGTACAGCATTGTATGCCTTTATACATAATTACGAGATAAAAAAATTCTTTCAGCCACTGCCTTTCTGTCTCTTATTATTATTATTATTTTATTTTTTTTGAGTTTTTCATTCCAGCTGGATACTTTTTAACTCATTTATACTTAATTAATTAATTTTTTTACAGCCTCCTCCAACACAGTATGACCATACCTTAGATGAGAAGAATATTCCTCTGGTTCAGTGGAAAAGTAAGTTGTGTTGTAGGATGTTGTCAGCCACACTTGCTGTTTGTACACTACATGGCTCAACTTTAGCTAATCTGAGATTTATAGATTTCAGGTTTCATGGGGAGCAGTTCTGTCAATGTTGTAGTTTCCTCTTGAGAATACAGTAGTCTCTAATTGTATTACATTTTATTGCTATTGAAATGAGAACTCTCTCTCAGAGCTGACTGTTCAGTTTGGTGGTCAGATTTCATTCCTCATTGAAACCCCTCATGGTACAGGTGTAGTGAAGGGTCGATCTTTCATGATACTGATCTTGAGAATAACTATTCAATTGTGAAAGCTGTGTCAAACTATAAAATAGGTTGAAATAATAGGTGAAGTATAGCCATATAGTTTATAGTATCTGAGGTTGAGTGAACAGCCCTCGTAGTCAGCACTGGCATATGTATGTTAGGTAGGTCTGTGCTCTCATTTGAATGTCCTCAACTTCATCATCATCTGTCGTCTAATTATTATTATTATTATTATTTTATTATTTTATTATATTTATTATTATTACTATTATTATTTTATTATAATTACCATTATTACTACAACCACTAGTGCTATTATTATTATTCTTATTTTAATATTATTATTACTATTATTATTATTATTATGATCATCGTCATTACTATCATTATAATTACATTGTATTCCGTTTCCCTTGCAGGATTAATATACGAAGAAGTGGTCTGCTTTAAGGAAAAGCTTTGATAATTTCATTATCTACAATTATTTTGTGAGAGCATATTTTAAATTTGCATTGCTAAAACTTTCATACGTTTAAAATTCTTTATTACTCCATTCCCACTCGGGCTGACAATATCCGACATTTTTCTCTCCTCTTTCTTTTACATTTTTGTTTTATTTTTTTACAATTTTTGTACCCATAAGCATTGCATATACTTTACTAACTTAAAATTTATAATTTTATTTTTCATTGTTATCTATTATAAATAAATAATGTTTGGGGAATTAAATCTCAAGTTTGCATTATATTGGTTCCTAGAAATTGAATCCAACATAACAAACATCATTGCATGCATGAAGTCCTTTGGTAGAAACTTTTAGATATTGAGCAAGTTGAGGTAGCTACAGAAACAACAAGCAAAGCAGCTGAAGGAGTTTGTTATGATAAATGGTAGTCAGCTGACCTTCAGAACACTTCCTGAATCCAACAATTACCCTATATTATTACGATAAAGGTAATGGTGCGAACCCTCAGCGCTATTACACACTACATAGCTATTACAATATATAATCTTCCAAAAGAACAAACAATCCGTTAGATATTTTAATGAGGCATCAAAATAGCACGAGCAATGAAAATGGTACATGGAAGCACTGTCTTCATAAGAGAAGAAGCTAAACTAGCCAGAAATACTCACCGATATACATTTTCAATGCGAAACTTCACTTCTTTCAATTCCATTAACATCCCTGAGCATGAAGCGAACTATGCCGCTGGTTGCAAGAAATTATTTGCTCGTGTGATTATAACATGATGCCAGGGGGTATTGCCTATAAAAGCTGGTACCTACACCGAGCAGAAAGCTTCACATTTTCTCAATGAATTGGCCCGAAATAAAAAAAAATAAAAGCACAATAAAAGGTCTTAAATCTTCGTACTGAGTAAGTCAACTGTTAATTGTCAGTAATCTCCAAAATCAGAGCGTGACAGACAAACAGACAGGACGACTACTATAACCCTCTCGCGCATGTGCGATGAGGGTTAACTACAGAAACTTGACCCAAGTAGTGAACAGGTCAACCTTTAGGTATGTCAACTCAACCCTTAGGCTTTATAATGGGCAGCTGCCTCTGATCTGCAGGGAACATTTTTGTATGTAAATGAACTAGTACATAATTATAGACTTGTGAGAGTTATGTAGTGAGTGTATGTTGGAGGCCTTTCAACTAGTATTGTTTTGGTTCACTATAACTAAAATTAATTGTAGTACCTAAAACATTTTAGTAAACTAACCAAAACTAAATTTCACATGGGATGGTAATAACTAAAACTAAAATGTATAAAGCTAATGAATAATAAAATTAAATTAAAGATCAAAACTAAAAATATATCTCACCATTGTTAGTGACATCGCTGAAAGATGAATGACCAGTCCCAGAAAGCAAAATCCTTTACCTAATTGTTTCTTCATGGCACCTGAGTAAATTGTTTGGCTAAGGCAAACTGTTGGACAGCTGGTTGCTCAACTATCTAGCCCAGCCCCCTATCTTAGCAAAAAAAACAAAAAAAACAAATTAAAATGGAAGTTAGTAATTTGAAAAAATAAAAATAAAAACTAGAATTGAAATTAGTACATTTGGAAAAAACAAATCTAAAACTAATTATTGTAGTCTTTGTCAAAATAATAATAATAATAATAATAATAAATATAACAATAATATATAATAACAACAATAATAAAGTAATAATAATAATAATAAAAATAATAATAATAATAATAATAATATAATTATAATATATAATAATAATAAAATAATAATAATAATAATATATAATAATAATAAAATAATAATAATAATATTATAATAATAATAAAATTATAATAATAATAATAATTTAATAATAATAATAATAATAATAATTTAATAATAATAATAATAATAATAATAATAATAATAATAATAATAATAACAATAAAAAAATAGTCAAACAAAACTAATAATAAATAAATAAATAATAAGGATTAGGTGGTGATTGTTCCCAGCACAAAGGCACAGTTCCCTCGCTTCACAGCCATTGAGAGACGCTGGAAAAATTGGTCTCTAGCCCGTGGGTCTCCAATGCGATGTCCCACATCCATCAGCAAAGCCATAGACATTTGGACCCTCAGCACACTCAATGGCTATAGGTAAGAACCAATGACTTGGTGGAAGGCTGCTGTAATTCTCCTCCTTCCTCTCTTCAGCAACTTTCTCAGGTCATTGGGTTGCATGGGGTCTATAAGGGGGCAAAAGTGTCTGGACAGGTTGCATCCCACACAAGTAAGCAACCTGACTTCCATGGAAATATTTTTTTGTAAAAAACTATAACACTAAAACTAAAATGTAAATGTTCAACCAAAACAAACATTACTTTGAACACCAACTATATATTATTTTGATCAGGATGATAAATAATGTTACAAACATCTGGATGCTGGGACATCAGGAGTAAAGGGGCCAATTTTAATTTGCGTGTTTTGAATGCTGGCAAATCTTAATCACTATATACCTCTAGTCACTGATCACATGAGAACCCCATCACTACCTCTAGTCACTGGTCACATGAGAACTTAATTGAAATTTTCAGTGGGCATGCATTTTTCCGGTTAGATTTACCATTTTTTAAAACACATTTGCAACTAGCTAGCTAGCTATATATTTATTAATTATTCATGAGACTAGATCACCCACGCGCCGGTTTAGCTGTCCATGAATATCATTAAAAGTGGCAAGTTATTACGTAACTGTGGTTAGCTATCAACACATCACTAGCACTTATACATACACTGAAACGGCTACACCCAGACAGGAAGAAAGCAGTCAGCAAAGGTCAAGAGAGAAGAACAGCCTGGGAAGAATATATAGGTAAGTTGGTAAGATTTAAAATCACATACAGAACACAGACAGTATGCACGGATATTTCAACTCACACTATTACTATAGAGTCTACAAGCACAGTAAAATATAAAAATGGTTGAGTGAAAAGAAAGTAAATTGTGAGTATATAGATAGCTATCCCATAAAAATTGACAAAACAATACGGAAATATGAGGGAAAATGAGAAGAATACAGTAAAAACATAGCTAGATCTATTTCAACAAATGAAAATACAATTGAATGTAGCTTAAGATTTATGTTTGAGTATTGTCAGCTGCTTGAGGAAGGAACTGACCTGTATAAAATAAATATAATGATGATTATAAGAGGACTATTGAACCATGCATGATCCCTTTGCTATAATGGTGAAGCAGAAAAAACTCCAGAACACAAGAGTCACCTGTAAATACAGGAGGCATGTCTTGCTTGAGAAGAGAGACATTTATCGAAGTGGAAATTTTAAGGACCACTTAATTAATTAAAGAAAAGTAAACATAAGTATAAGACAACAATAAAAACTTTAAATGTAAATGATATGTATGGAATAAAATCCTAGTACAATCATTATTATTATTATTATTATTATTATTATTATTATTATTGTTATTATTATTATTATTAATAGTAGACATTAGCTACAATTCAGTAGAAAATGATGATTTTTTCACTAAATGATTCAACTTCTTTTCTATATATCTACTGTGAAAGAATTAGCTATAATGACACAATTATTATTATGGTGTAAAAATTATTAAAAAAATGGATTAACAAACAATATAGCATTTTCAGACATAGCTAGCTGAAGCATTAGCTATAAAAATTAAGTGTTCATGAACAAATTATTTTGTCCAAGGTCATATAAGGCTGTAATCATCAAAGGCTATTATTATAATAATAAAGAGCACAGAAATTGTTTGGTTATTGTTAAATTCACACAGTAAAGCTTCTATCAAATATTCTGAGAAGAAGAGACTGGTCTCCCTGGATTGACCCAGTCCTAAATTTCCCCCAAATACAAGTACAATATATATAATACTATTTGAACCCCCCTCCCCCCCCCCCCCCCCCCCCCCCCCCTTCCTGATGTGATCACTATTTTTTGGACATTTAGCTGACTTTGTCAAATCAAGTATAGCTACCATTTTTGACATATTTCAGTTCAAACAATTACAGCAGTCATTGCAGTAATACTTACCATTAATTATTGCTTTGTATTTCTTCTACTTTTTCTATTTCTAAAATAGTAGTCTGTGTAAAATTGAACAAGCAAGATGCTTTCTTGAGTCGTAATTAAAATTATGAAGATTACTTACTTGTAAATGAATCTGGAGGGAATTTTCTTCTTAAAGATCTTGTCTTGTGTGGTGTTCTTGAATCATCTAAGAATAGAAATATAAATATGTAATTCATGTGACTTTTTAGCTAATTCAATGAGCATGTTTTTGGTGCTTGTCTGAAAAAAACAACAACAAAAAATAAAATAAAAACAAGTTACAACTAAAATAGCACCACAGTATTCATATTGTTACAATTTCTTGCATGAAGCTCTCCATATTCATATTTATATATACATGCAGCATTATTTATTATCATATTCAGCAGGACAAGCAGTAGCTATAGACAATGATATTCATTATATAATTCATGTCTTGTTACGAAGCTATCTACAACAGATTTGAAAGGCATAGAAAATATCATACACTTCTAACCAATCAGGAAATTGTGACAGAATTTATTGAAGGAGCTCTGCCATTAGAATATCTCATTTATATGCTACCATTATGCCACCAGAAATTATTCCACATTTTTAATTATAGATGAAAGGGTATGTAGGAGATACCGACAATTAAAATAGTACAAATTACAGAAAATTATATAAATTAGTGAATAACTGATAATTCATCTACGTATGTTTCAACAAAATTGTATTTAGTAATGTTACAAAGTCGACATAGAATACGAGAAAATTTTACCTGCAATTTGCAATTGAGCTCTAGCCATAAAGAAATGGGAGTTACTCTTTGTAATACAGAAGTAAGCTCCACTATTATGAACACTTGCCTTATATATAATTAAATTCTGAACACCACTTAAAATTGGGACAGAATTGAGTGTATTATAATACCAATTCGTTTCTTCTCCTTCACAGGTAAGCTTAGCCAAATCCCTAGCTTTTACTTGTAGGTAAGGAGGTGTAATCTTAGAATCATCTCGTTCTACAGATTCAATAAAATATTTAAATTTGCTCAAATCTGTAGCTGTATATTATATACCTGCAACTTGTACTGAAGCATAATTAGCAAAACTCCTAGTCAGGCCATAATTAAATCCATAGCAAGCATACACTCCTGTATCATTTAAGGTTAAGTGTAAAATGATAGAATTTCCAAACGTAGTATGTCTATCGGAAACTTCACTGTACTTATCCTCAGAATATCCCATAAATCTCCACTCGGGATTGAAAGAGCTCCCACATGTCAAGGAAACAATGGAGTGAACTAAGGCCACTATCTTGTCAGGATATATTTGCTGTATCTCCACATCCTTTTCTGTATATTATGAAAACAAAGTTTATTCATGATCTTTTCTCCCTTATTAATGAACATAATGTGCAGGATAATGAGAAAGTAAATATTACAAATCACTATAATGTTAAAACAACACATTTATATAGTTAGTGCAGCTCATGACAGCCATGACATTCCTCCAATGCATAGCTAGCTGTAAAGATCTTCTGGAGGAGGTAGTTGGTAAACTTCTCATTGCTAGATCCCTAAGCAACGCTATATCCCAGTGATCTCAGAAAGGACAATGAGCCAGATCCAACCACACCAGAGTGATAGTGAGGTGCTACATGAGAGTAATCCTCACATTTCTTATAATTCAAGTCATGTAATAGCCCAAAACTTGAATTTACTGTTGAAAACAATATTATGATACTTAAACTAATTTTCATTCATCAAGAGATTTGGGCACGTGTTTGTTAAAGATCAATTGCATCATAAGATAACTACAAATCAAAACGAATATAATGCGTGCATGTATAATTCACAGAATATGAGATTGAATCAAATTGATATGAGGCATGCAATGCATAGAGTCCAGGTCATACGGGATAAGACACAATGATAAAGAAAAAAAGATGTGATTAATAACTAGCAAACAATTAGCACAACAGAATAGTACATCACAACTCAACTCATTTCTCAGGATATTTATAATCTCAGATAATGAGGTAGCTACAAAGACATATGCACTTTTGAGCAAGTTAAAATTCAAGCAGGAATATTACATAATTCACTAGAAGTTGGGTTCCTGGTTAATTGATAGTCATCAGCAGCAATGGGAGGGCCACGTTAAGCTGGCTGGGCTTTCAGTATGAAATAGTATAATCATGGCACAGTGCAATAAAATAATGTATTTACCAACAATAGTGATAGAAGTGCGTCTATAGAACAGCTCATTTCCTGGAGGCCCTTTTTCCCCACGACAATAGTAATATCCGTTATCCATAAAGGTCACATTTTGTAAAAACAAGTTATTCCCCCATTTAATGTGTTGTGAGCTGATAGGTTCCAGAGCTATTCGGTAAGGGTTTTGCACTTGCCACACAGGTTCTGTAGCACTGATGCAAGTGATCATGAAGGTGTCTCCACTGTACCCAATTTTTGAACTAGTAATAGTACCATAATCATATCCTGCCTTTCTTTTTTGGGAAACTAAGTTAAATAAATTGGACAAATGAAGAAAAACTAGCATTTAGTGACATTAGGAGAGTATGAAATGCTACAAAAATGGCTGTTAACTTAATTGTAATTGTATACATAACTACACACTTTTATTTTATGAAGAGCACCAACTAATAACTGTAACACTTAACATCGTTAGCAAACCTGTAGGTAAGTAGGCACAAAAACCATAATTTCACACTTAATTTGTTTGCTGTGGTCAACTATATACTGCAGTTGGATTTTAGTTAATATTATATTATGTATTTAATTCTGGCAATATAAGTTTACACGACACTGATAGATTCCACCATCTTCTTGTCAAACATTATACAAGAAAAGACTACATATTATCGAATCTCTCTGCTTAAAATTTCCACGTTTGTTCCATATGGGATGAGTGTCATTGACACAAACCAGTATCATTATTAACTCCTTCAGTAGTAGCCTTCATAGGAAATGGCACTATTTCTCCACATGACAAGTACTTGTCTATTTGTTTATAGGTCATGATGCTCCATTGTAACTATACTTTTAAATACTGTTTTAATTATACAACCTATTGTTGAACAAGTACACTAATTAAATATAGTGGAATACACAGTTAATGCTATGGCATGTTTTATCACACATAAACAGATGGGGACTAAAGCTATTGATATTTCTTTATTGGTTTCTCTAAAAATACGGAAAAATTAGACTCGAATCAGTGGGAATCAAGTTTTGTAAATATCTATTATTATTCTGACTCTACTGCATATAGTTAACCACAGCATAATGTCTTGAATATGTTATTCACTGTAGGTGTGTCTGTGTGTATGTATCAGGGGTTGGAAACGGTTGTCAGTACATAATAATATCAATAACTTTCACCGCAGAAGGAAATTTTAACTCTTTGGTAGTACTCCTGTGGAAGATAGGGCAACATCCTGTACAAATCCAAAATATCACCCTATCCCCTACCAAATTGCTTCAGAAAATATCCTAAGAAGATGGCAGATACGAAATATTATTTTTGTTGCTGCATGTTAGATTTGAGACAGTTGGGAGCTATGCCCACTACTATAACACATGAATGTTTATTATGCTCACATTCATTACAACTCACCCAGATAATCCTGAACTGTCACTGTCGATTTAGCCACAAAGTATCCTTCTCTGTCAAAGTATTTTCCATAGCAGTAGTATGAACCACTGTGTTTTACTTCAAGATGTTTAAAAGTGATTACTTCGTTCACAGAAATGATGGGATTCAAGCGAGGGTCATTAAAATACCATTTGAAATCCTTCTTACCCAAGCATTTTAATTTTGCTGGTTGTCCAACAGTAGCCTTTACAGTGGATGGATGAATCATATCATTATCAAGCACTGTTAGCATAAACACAGAATTATAATTATAATGCACATATATATATATAATGCAAAAGTAATAGGTGAATTATATAATTTTATGGTCCCAAAATAGCTTTTAATAATCTATTGGCTTAATTTGTATTTATTAAATAAATTGAAAAAAATTACCTCCAACTGTCACTGTAGCATTGGAAGTAAATTCAGCATAATTGTGATCTATGCCATCACATATGTATACTCCTGAGTCTCTTTCCTCCAAGTTGTACAGAACAATGTGGTTACCCTGTACCATATGAGGATATCTTATTGAGCTGCCAAGCTTTCTCCAGGAAGGTTGTGAGTGACTGCTGCACGTTAGCGTGGCTGTTTCTCCTTCTGTGGCTATTAAGTAACTTGGGAAAATAATTCCCATTGATAGGATGAGTCCATCTAAATAGGGAAAAATTGCATGTCTCTATCACAGTAGCAATTTAAAGTAAAGAGTGTACTTACACATTATTATTATTTAATTGGTGCATGCACTCTGTTATGCTTACAGTTTAGTAAAATCTTTTCTAGTTTTTATGCATGTCACATTTAGATAAGTACATAATCATTTACTATTGCGCCCATAATTTACCAAACACTATTCTTATGAGAGTAATTTAGATAAGCTTTATTTGTAATGTGTTTAAGATTAATCTGCCTGCTGCTAAAAATAACAAATAAAAAACCACACAATTCATCATCATTCCTTTATGAGATAACCCATTAGCTTAGTTTCTTGCTTTCTACATTGACGATAGCACTTGCTAAGAATGGTTTATGTGTTTCCGGATAATATCCAAAACAATAGAATGTTCCATTGTGCATTATTTGGAGAGGATTTAGTAATAATTCATTGTTGTGTGATATAGAAGAAGATTTTGTGTTACCCAAATACCACGCCACTCCACTGCCATGGCAATTTAATTTAGCCACTTGTCCTGGAAGACCAGTGATGATTGAAGGTACAATCCTATTGTTATCTGAAACTGTAACAACATAGCAAGTACAGAGCAGAGTATTTACATGATTAACCTTACATTAGTGCAAAGGGTATGCATATACTTCACTCTGGCCACTTCACCATATTATGTCTATTTTACTGAATATTAGAAAATATCATTAACCCTCAGGATACATATGGGAGACCATTATGTAGTCGTCCAGTTTGCTTGTTTGTCTGTCACACACTGATCTTGGAGATAATAGTTTTAATTAACATAATATTGGCTGTTAGAATGAGAAAATTGGCTATTGTAAATATTTCAGCCAAGAATGACTGAATTCTTTTATCGTGGTACTTAAAAAAAAATTTTTGGTCCAATTATAGAGAAAATGATAAGCTGGCAGCTCAGCCCAGGCACCAGCTTTAGTGGGTAATGCCCCATTTCATCAAGTAGTAATCACGTGAGCTAATAATTTTTTGTATGTTGGAGTTTTGCTTTATGCTGAGAAGTTAACTGAGTGCTTGAATTTGGAGAATTAGAGTTAACTAGAGGCGTGTGCCCTTTGCATGCTTAGCTTATCTGAAGACATATTATATACCATTTTTATTACATAGCTATAATATTGATACCTGAATAGTCTGAGAAATGATTTTAGCTAGCACTGCCTGAAAATAGTCCATTGACAACCATAACAAAATCTATAAACTGTCTTAATAATAAATTAGAGTTGATGAAGAATTGACAAGACTGTAGATGTTATCAAGCTAGTTATCAACTGATTATATATTAATTTATGATTTTGTTATGGTTGTCAATGGACACTTTTTGTGCAGTGTAGTATATAGTCACACTGAGGGCTTGCACCTTCAATATGCTGTAGTAATAACCCATTTTTGTTTATGAGCTTGTGCCTGTGTTAAAAAATAACACCAAAAAAGTGTAAATATCAAGAAATATGACCATTTTAAATATTAAACATAGTTTCCTGAATAACACACAAATTTCCAAATTTAAAAAATTACACTAATCATTTATAATTCGATGAATTGCAGTAATTAATATTACTTACCTCCAACATGAATTTCAGAAGTAGCAGTGAATAGAGAAAGATTATGCATTGTTCCATGGCAACGATACATGCCAGTATCAGTCTCTACCACTTCATTAATCACCAGATCATAACCTATCAGAAAGTGCTGAGGATTAATATCAAGATTATTGTGCCTGTTCCATCTAGGTATGGTATGACTGTAGCAGGTGAGAATGATACTATTGCCTTCAGCTAGGATCACATGAGGAGGAAATATTCTTCCATATTCTGAGGAACTGGCTATTCATAGAAAAATATATAAACAGTATCATAATAAGGAAATTGGATAAATTAATTATGATTAGATGGCTTGCCTCAAAATATCTTATCTTCACAATAATAAATCATTTTGTAATGAAAAAGAGATTAGTGTATATTTATTTATTAATTTATTTATTCATCTGTCTGTTTGTTTGTTTTTGTTTATTTATTTTTTTATTTGTTTTTTGTTTATTTGTTTATTTATTTGTTTGTTTATTTGTTAGATTTTTCATTTATTTATTTATTAATTAATTTATTTATTCATTGTCTGTTTGTTTTTGTTATTTATTTGTTTATTTGTTTTTGTTTATTTATTAATTTGTTTGCTTGTTTGTTTGTTTGTTTATTTTTATTTATTAATTTATTTATTTATTAACTTGCTTACATTTATTTATTTATTAATTTAATTATTTACTTATTTAGCTACTTAGCTATATACTTATTTATACATTTATTGAAATTCATGCATTTTTATTTAATAACACAACTCCAAAAGTATTCTTTATAAGAGAATAAATAGTTTTGAATTATATTCTTAAATTTGTCTCCACGCTGAGTTATTATTGCAATATCAATCAGTTACAGATGTCAAGTATTTTACCTTGCCATCAAGTTTGTGACTTTACACAGCAGCTACTGCTATTCTTATTTCACATCTGCATACAACCAAGTAGCATGTAAAAAATCAGTAATCTTCTGGGCCCCAATATTAGATTGTTATGAAATAAGAGGCGGAAGTTTAATATATATAAAACAATAACTCAAGAATCACTAAAATATCAAGTCATTACAATTTAAACAGACTGTTTAAGTCCAAAATATAAAAGTAAACTAAATTACTTGGCGATATTTTAATAGCGGACAGATAAACGGCTAACAAAATAGTTAGGTTATTAAAAAATGACATCTAGAAACGGAATTTAATGAGCTGCACAGCGTTCTATTGTCTAGCGTCATCTAAAAGGACAAGTTATACCTATTTTCCTTCAAGCACGCATTGATAACGGCCAGACTGCATTACTTGTTGCATTGAGCTTACTGTCCAATAAACACAAAGACTATGTATATGTAGTCCAATTACTCTACTCATTTAATCACCAATTCTACCGCTAAATTAGCACGATTTACGTGCACGTTGGCGGGACCTGTCAGCGCATAACGCGCCGGCCCGTTACGATTTGCTGCAGTGTTTTTTATGTCTTGTACCAAACTTGTTTGTTGCGAAGTGTGAGTAATTAGCAGCGATTATTCTGATATTGTTATTATAAATTATTATTATCTTCTTACCTTGTACGCCCAGTAACAACGACCACTAAGGACAACCGCTTACAACATGGTGTGTACCATTCATGAAGACAAGCATAACGATCCTTGGTGTTGGACATTTAACTTTGATTGATTTTTGTAGTCACACGCATGCTCAAAAAATGATCAGTCTCGTATGAATTTAAAATTATTGTTAAATGGGTTAGTGTGTAGCTATTATATAGCTGTGTTTTGGTAATTTGGTACTTGGCCAGCCGGGATCGAACGGTGCAGGCATCAGGGCAGGAACCTTTTATTTTACACTTGGAGTGCCTTTCATCTTTTTATTCATTGCTCCATTGATCTACAGCTTTATAAAGACTAGACAGTGAGTGTCTGTATTCATGACGAATACATATGGTGAACTGAGTTAGGAAGAGTATTTACCTACAGTTAGCTAGCTAACCACAATCCACCAAAAATCATGGGTCAGAGAAGCAGGACAGTGCAATCAGAAAAATAGAGATGTAGAAATCTGGTAAGAAAAGGATGACCAATGTAAACATGTAATTTAATAAAGAAAATACTCAGAATAAACAAAAGTACCTTGCTCTGTAGCATTTCTTATTTGATATATTTAGTACATCGAGAGCCACAGTGTGGAGGGGTAAAGTCAGTAGAAGGAGATAAAGAAATGAAAGTGATCAAAACTAAAAAGGACAGGGCAGAGAAGGAGAAGGGAATCCATTAGCTAAAGAGAGGAGTAAGAAAAGTTTGAGATGGCACAGGAAGAAAGAGAATAAGAGTGGAAGACTATGGATATGAATAATACCTTATGCTGTTGCACTCCTAATTTGCAAAAGTTAGAAAATCAAGCGTGACAATGTGCTGGGGTACTTGCTAATAGTTGTTATTAGTATTAGTATTATTATTATTATTATTATTATTATTATTATTATACAAATAAAATAAAATTTACTTCAGATATGCATACCATCGATTTATAAAACAGTGTAGCATCAGTGTGTATGTGTGTGCATGTATGCATGTGTGTGTGTGTGTGTGTGTGTGTGTGTGTGTATGGTGGTTGTTTGGTGTAGTGGTTGTGTCCTTGGCCCAGGGCCTAAGATCCTGAGTTCAAGCCCCACACAGGCCATTTCTCATCTAGTTTTCTATCTGCCTCCCACCAGCCCCACCACTCCACCCAGCTGTGATTGCAGGATACCTGGCATTTGCTGGGATGAAATTTCAAGGCCTGTTCTCATGAAACAGCAATGGTCTAAGTGGGATTTCGGGTTCCCACACCACTTGCTGTGAGGAAAGGCCTGTTCTCCTGCAAGTTACTAGCCTGACTCCAGGAGCTTTACTTGCACGGCTCATAGTGCCTGCTTATGTGTGACCACCTAGCGGCAGCAAGAGAATTTGCATAATTGTTTTGCATTTGCATTTGTGTGTGTGTGTGTGTGTGTGAGTTGCTGCTGAGTATTTTGACAAATGTGGCAGACCAAGACCAAGTTATTAGGTAAGGATCATCTAAATAGCCTTGGTATACCTGGTAGTACTTCATCACAGATAGATATGGGAATTCTTCTAACATCTCAAGAACAATTACTGATGATGTTCTAACACAAAAACTTGTTAACACTATTATAGCTAGCTCAATTTAGATACTTTTTACAGTCCAATTGTTAAAAATCAATACACTCATTATAAACATAATTTGTTATTCATTTGATATAGGAAAATATCTCAAGTCCGTTGGCTTAGAATTAAATTACACAAGTGCCGCAGGCACGAGCATAAAATATGGCCAATTAGATGAGTGATACTCTGTGATATCCAATGAAAATAAATTTATTATGTACTGCGCATGCTTGAATACCATAGTAACAAGTTTCTTAGCAATAAACACTTGTATAAACTGGGCAGATGTGATAACCCAATGTGATAACTCTGAACACATTTGATATGATAAAATATTGCCTTAAGTCACATCCTGTACACTTTAATGCAATTTCTATGCGGCACAGGTATTAGGGCCTGTTCAGTCCATAAAAATAGAAGGTAATACCTAATACCTCTATTGTTTAATTGTGTTAGTCATATCTACTGATATTCAAGCATATGCAAACTTGGAGTCTATTAGCTATCAATAGGTATGCTATACTATGGAATAAAGATTAAAGGATTTGGAACAGATGTCCAGAGAGTACATTTTGCTAAACATCCTAAGGTGGTATTAAACACCACGTTATTAACAGTGACCGACTCATCTTTATCACATTGGCATTATAATTACATTATGTATTATTTTTCAAACATTAATTATATTCATTGCAGTTATTACATATATACTGTACAATGAAGTTATTCTTCTTTGAGCGTTGCTGTCTATAATAGCAAATATCAATAATATTAGATTAATTTCAACAGTTTACAAACAATTCACGAACTAGTGATTTTGATATAAATAAATAATTTCTTAAGTACTACAAAAAGTGATTTCAAGTTGAACCATGATACATAATTTTTAGCATAATCACCCAATCACATCAAACTGCATTGAAATGTATGTATACCATTATTCTTCTTACTGATAGGAGGAGATTGTTCATCACTGCTTCTTTTTTCAACTGCTAAATTAATGTTTTCATGAATATCATCAGGTGTAGCTGCTAAATTAAATATTGCATTGTGACACATTGTAAGTTAACTATATCACATATTCACTTAAGGTCAAAGTGGAACATCTTCATGTGAAGCTCTTTGTTCTAAATTATTTTCTATAAATCAGCAAACATTAACATGACAACTAAACTAAATTACTACAAACAATTGGAATAGATGAATTAATTTTAATCGTGAATAAAAGCATAACGAGTTCTTTGTGGAGGCAGAAAAGGCTCATCAATAAAAACTATACTTATTTTTATCAAGTTTTAGTGTGTGTGTTTTTGGTTCCTATGTGTGTGTGTGTGGTTGTATGCATCATTTGGAGTTAGAGGTTTTAAAATAACTTTGCCACTTCCTGTATAAGTGTATCACTTGCTATTCAAGTCGAGTTTGTGTGTTATTTGACTGGTTCTGGTAAATGTGCTGTTAGCTATCACTCCAACATCACCTAGTTAATATTATTTGTAATATAATATTATATAAAAAGGCAACTTGTTGAGAGCATGGCACAGCCAGCCTTAACCCTGGTGGTAACAACTACGTATTAGTATTGTGGTTGGATAGTGTCTGAGAAGAGATACACCTACAAATATTGGCCATAATACCCACATAATTAATAATTGCACTATGACTCATTATGAGCTATATAATTATACATTCACTTACCTTCAAGTGGAGTATCATCGAATGAAGCTATTAAATTAATTATAATTCATAAGTTAATTACAATAATCATACATAAATTAATTGTATTAAGTGGATTATCTTCAAGTGAATGTTTTAAACTAATCATAATTAATCATGAGGGCTGTCCAGAAATGCCATAAATTGTCCATCCCCTCTCAGCCCCATGGAACATTCCATGGGATATCCATTCTTCCCTTTTACTTACACAGGTATGTCTCACTGTCCATCCTATCCCACAATCCCATGAGTCTGTGAAATTATGAGTGGTTTAATAACTTTTGTATCATCAACGTATTTGTAACCTTGTCAGCAATTAACCTTCCTTGCATATTAAACCTAGCATGACACCTCCTTCCCTCTGTTAAAGTTGACTTGTCAAAATATGTCATTGCGCCTTCGGCACCCTGCTGATCTAGCACTAATCGTGACTTCATGCATGCGCTCTGGCTTGACTCATTGTGACGACACAATGAACATGAGATCGTGGGGGGATGGAATGAACAGTGGGAGTATCTATAAGAGGGACAGGTGGACATCTTAAGGAATCCCAAGGACCAATCAGACCATGGGATGGGATGGACTGTAGTACACACATGCATTTATAAGTGGGACAGGTGGAAATCCCATTAAATGTCCCACTGTCCTATCGGATGGGATAGATACACATACATCTATAAGAGGGAAAGGTGGTCATCCGAATGGGATGGGATGGGCAATTTACAGCATTTCTGGAAAGCTATGAAGGGAGGGAGGTTAATTATAAGTTAATTATATTACTGTACGTTATAAGTTAATTATATTACTTACTCTCAAATGGAATATCTTCTATTGAACTTCTTCTTTCTAGGTTATTTTCTATAAATCAGCAAACAGTGACATTAGAGAATGAAACTTGGTTAGCAATATAGTTTAATACAAACAATTGAAATAAATGAATATTATTTGTATTATGAATAATAGTTGGATTTCTTCTCACCTGAAACTGTTAATTCTGCTTTAGCCACAAAGTATTGAGGTTTATCTTTTACAACACAGAAATATGACCCACTGTGTTTGTCTTTAACTTTCTTTATGTTTATCTTCTTCGAATCTTGTGTGTAGGGAATGGTATCAAGGCTTTTATAGTACCAATCTATTTTTTTCCCTTGGCAGGTAAAACTAGCCTGATGTCCTTGTTGTACATTCAAATACGAGGGCGTTATCATTGAATCATCTCTCTCTGTGAATAACCACATGCATAAAATTAATAAAGACAATATATATAACTATACCTAGTACTCTGACATCTGCACGAGCAGTAAAGCTTTTTTCTTTATTCTTCTTCTTCATTGTTTTTCCATAGCAAACAAATTGTCCATTGTGATGATGTTTCAACTCAAAAATGACTGAGTTTTGAATTTGTTTAAAATTAACTGAAAGTTTTTTAAGACCATGTGAGGATTGAAAATTCCATTCGGGAGTAGAAGCACTTCCACAAGTCAAAGAGATTGTGGTATGTGCTAGAGCTAAAACTCTGTTCGGCGTAATCTTTTTTAATTCCACTTCCTCATCTGTAAATATACAACATTCATACATTGCCCTGTCATACATTATTCTCACATATTTAACACTATTTTTATACAGATCATGTCAATAGACTTGATAGTAGTAGACATAAGAGTGTACTCTCTATTAAAGACATGAACTTCATTGAGTGTACTATCTAATGATAAAAGAGGATGTAAAAGAATTTACCCATTACAGCTACAAGAATCTGTTCCAAATTTACACAAAAAACACACAAACTCATTATATTTCTCTGCATACTTATTAGGAGAAAACTTGAACTATGAAAACAATTGACTCCTTTTGATATTTTAAATTGTACACTTCAGAACACATAGTTAAAATATTAGGACTTGAGTTAAATATAATAATAATTCGAAAATAATATTTCGAAAATACGAAAAGCAATCATAATAACAGCATAAACAATGGGGTATAAGTTTAGTAATTGCTAATGGGTACTTTATTTTGATACAGTGCTAGTATTAATGTAAGACAATTACCAAAAATAATAACTGGAACTCTTGCATAGAACACTTTGTACTCAGGATGCCCTTTTGTTCCACGACAGTAATAGTTGCCACTGTCAGAAACTGTAAGATTGTTTAAATATAAATTCTGCCCAACCTGTTCGTGCCTTGAACTTAAATATTCTCTTGACAATCTGTAAGGATTTTGAAAATGCCATTGTGGAATTATATAACTAAAACAAGAAATTAAGAAAGATGATCCTGTTTGTCCTATTTTCCTTTTTGTAACAACACCAGGACGTCTCAAGTCACCTAAATATAGATATATGAATATACCTCATATTTAAAAATAAAGTATGAAAGTTTTTTATGGCATGAATAATTCTTTTAATGCTTAAAGTATTACCATCTCTTGCCTTACCTCCACCACAACAAATATTATGTATAATATATAATGCATGCATTATTATATGTATCATTTTGTTAAGTTCCTGAGATAACTGAAGTATTTACAAGTAGTAATGAAAGCAGGACTGAAGAGGAATTGCAAGAGCTGGTAAATTAAAAGGAAAAACGTTGAAAGCTTAAGCTTCATGAAATGAAGAGTACAAAAAAGAAGAAAATACTAACAAAATGATACTGAGCTATTTTTCTTCTTTCACCATGTTTCAATACACAGTTTTATATGGGAGTCCTTTCAGTCTAAATTAGTGTGTGTGTGTGGGGGGGGGAGTCATTATTAAATTGCTGTAGTCTCAAACTTAACATAGCAGTTATAAGTGAAGTCTGTAGATGGAAGTAGCTAGAGTTAAATGCTAACAATTGGGATCATGTGACCTCATAAACTATGTGGTGAAACATAATTAGGAAGATCCTCACCCAACGACATTTCTGATGCAATTGAACAGAAGTGCAGCATAAAAAGTATGTGCTACTAGACTTATAAAAAATTATGTAACATTTGTGGTCACTTCTGCTACTGCTTAAATTTATTATCATCTCTTCATTTCAGAAAGACATATTTACGAAGCATAAATATTATGAAATATAGCTGAATAAACTTGGTATTGTTTAGTACATAGTAACATACGGACTTATTGTTTAGTTCATATCATTTTCTATTCACCAGTTTTGTTAAATTTATTTAGGGAATGTTTTTTTAACTCACCATAAATGTTAGTGACTTCGACTGTAGATTTTGCCACAAAGTGTTTATCCTTATCGTCATATTTTCCATAGCAGTAGTAATAACCACCATTTTTCTGTTGAACATTTGATAAAGTTAGAAGAGGGTTGTTGGAATAAGTACGACTTGAACGAAGTTCATTGAAATACCATTCAACCACCTCTGCAAGACACTCCAGTCTAACTGTCAGCATCACATTTGTCTTCATAGTTGAAGGCTGAATCATAGAGTTGTCTAACACTGGGTGGGAAATCATAATTATGACAGAGTATAGTCACACAATCATTGCTTGGTCTAATAACTACATACATTACATTTTATAAATATATGCTTTTAAACCAGTCAGAACACCTTACTAGGCCTATTTTACTCTTATTTTGTTTTTATTAAAAAATTCAACCAGCATTACCTCCAACTCTGACAGATACTCTATAATTAAATTCAGTTTCGTTTTCAAATGTGCCAGCACAATAATAATATCCAGCATCTTCCAGTTTAAGATCTAATATAAGATGACTGCCAATGATAGGATGTTGTATTTTTGTATTGCCAAATTTGCTCCATGTCGGGGTTGTAAAACTTATGCATGTGATGGTGACCAGTTCACCTTCAGTGGCGATTACAAAATAGGGATAAATATATCCATATTGCATTTCTTTCTCTGAACACGATAACAAAAAATCTTTTTAACAGAAAAATATAGACTAAGTATTCAGGTATTAAAGTATTAAGTTATTGTCTAATAGTCTAATCATAAAATTTATGAAATGATTATTGGTCAAATACTCTGAGTTACTTGCCTTCAATTTTGACCTTTGCTTGTGCAATAAAGCCTTTACCCGTCTTTGGATAGATTCCATAACAATAATATGTTCCAGCAAAACTCAATTCAAGCGATTCTAATAATAAATCGTTTTGGTAAGCCACTGGGTCAGACTGTGTGCTTTCAAAGTACCATTTAATATTATTACCAGAGCATTTAAATCTAACTTTCTGTCCTACTAAACCGGTGACAATGGATGGTATGATTCTGCCATTATCTGGAACTGTAACATTGAATAAAAGTACCATAGAGCATATGACATATACATAATTTAATTTCACTAGAGGTGTCTGAAGTATTTACATCACTCAGTCACATTACATAATGTATAGAACAATTATAAAACAATGAAAGGAAAACATTTATAGAGTGGTTGCAGTTACCCTTGATTATTTGATAGAATAGAATATGTACACAATAATAGCAATAGCTGTACCATAACCCCCTTTGTGAGTAATACAAAGTGATACTGAACTTGCTTTTGATTAATCTTTAATCTTTAGTGAGTTCACTGCTACTGGTATATTTCTTATAATTATTAATACTCTATATATCTTACCAACAATTTGAACGGGAGCGGATGTAGTAAACATAGAACTATTCGACAGTGTTCCTTTGCAGTAATACCACCCACTGTCTTTTTCTTCAACATGATTGAGCATTAGGTCATTGCCTACTTTATAGTGTCCTTCGCTAATTTCCTCATGATCTTTCCTGGTCCATCTGGGTATAGTGTAGCTGTTGCAAGTTAGAATAACACTTTCTCCTTCAAATATGTCCACTTTGGAAGGATATATCTTCCCATATTCTGACAAACTGGCTACAATGTGAAGAAAAAAAATTCCATGCAATTATGTAACAACTCTGGCTCTACATTGCTAGCAAAAATATCTTGGGAAGGAAATACAGATATAGAGGATATTTTTTTGTCACCAAGTTAATTTGGTTTAAATGAACAATAAGAACGTTACAGTGACTAATCTTAGGGATAATGCAGACAGAGCAGAAAGCATTGTGAAAAGGTGCATAGTTTTACCTGGTAGCGAGACAAGGAGGAACAAAAAAGGTATAGCCAACATCCCACAAACAACAACAGTCTGGTTCTTTAAGGGTATTGAAGAGAGACGCTAACGTAGGCCAGTTTGCACATAGCAAAACTTTGTCCACGCCTCAATAGTCAGTCCGTAGGTTATTGCTCGGCACGCGGTATAGCCCGCTCCACGCGAGGACGCCCTAGTCTCGCGCAGCCAGACCCTTTACCCAACGGCTACGCTGGGAAAGGGTCTGGTGGCATTAGTACATAGTACCAGTTCGAAAGGAATGTAAGTAGTCCTTCACCGATGCTCCGCGGTTAATTAAACCCCGTAAAAATACCGCACACGAAAAACTTCAACGCCAGACTAAATGCTTGTACAAAATATCTCTTGCACTGTGAGAGAAGGAGTGATATAAGGTGTACATAACTGCCTTATGACATTTATTGGTAGCTATAAGGTACAACATACTAGCTTATTCTCCTAGCTTATAACAGTGGCATTATTATTGTCACAAAATCGCCTGTTTTTTTTGTGTTTTTTTTGTGTTGTTGTTGTTGTAGTTAATATCAAACAGCAAAGCTTTCTTATATCCACCATTTTATTCCTGCAGCCCTTTCATAAATCCCTAGTGTTTTTCACCTTATTTGCAGCAAGTTCTACTATCCAATTCCTCTATTATAGTACATACACGTAAGTCTGGGGACAGTGAAAAAGAGCTGATTGAGTGGCTGCGGTAATCCTACAGGAGACTAAGTATGATAGACAGACAAACAAACACTCAAACAGACAAACAGACAGGAAGACTAATATAACTCCCATGCTTCCAGAAATTAAACAGTAGTTTTTTTAGGGATTTCCTATCTTTTTTCTCTCTTTTCTTATTTCTTATCTGTGTTCGCACTGTATATACTTCAATTATGCAATTAATAAAATTAGCTAGTATTATATAAAATATACTATTTTAAAGCAATATTTTAGAATGAGTAGCTAATACTGTTGGGAGTGAAAAAAAGATTGAGATGTCAAGATATTATATGTTCCAGCTAGAAAATGCAGAAATATAATAATGTTAAATATTTTTTGTCTGCTTGATAATAGTTTCACTGTAATAATAAACATGGTTTAAAATTCTGGTAAGATAAGTTTCACTTGTAGGGATATAAGACAAACAAAAAAAAAATACCCGTATAATCTACACATTTGAAGTGTCCTATTAATGTTCAGGATTCCAAATAGAGAAAGCTTCCAAATAAACGGTCCTTAATTTACTCACTCTATCAAGTGTTACATCTTAACATTAAATAATTAATATAGTGTAAATGACTTAATTATGAATAATTGGCAATTGAAATGCATTTATTAGAGACACAATTAAAGTGATATGAAGTCTTGATGTATCACCTCTGCTTTTATCTAGAAACAACAACAGAATCGAAGGAAAATACATCATGTCAACTAATCACTCAGCTTTATAAAGTTTCAATAATTTTTCATTGCTAAGAATTGCTAAAATAGATTACTAATCATTTATTACTGTAAACATTAAACTTTTGTTTATTTCCAGTGAGAACAAAAATCTGGATCATTTTAAACTATAACAAGTGTCAATAATTAAGTCCTTAATTGCTATTTTCCGTTATATCTACATATGATATATTTGTAACTACATATAATTTGTAACATGACAGTAGGCAGGCACATGAAGTCATGACTCATACCTAGCCAGTGTTTTTACTCTGCATACAATGGTTTTGATCACTATATGGGTCGGCTTTCTGTCATATGTCACTCTGAGAATGGCTGGTTACTATTTCATGTGTAGCCTGATCACCCCTTTCAGTTAGCAGTCTCTGTAACATTATGCCTGTTCATCACTGTGTAACTATAGAGCTAATTATAATAAGCTAGTGATTTGGTTGGGCTAGGTTTGGTACATAAAGCTCCATAGTCAGTGACAAACTCCATAAAAGGCACTGGAAGGGAATTGAGGTCCCCAAGTTTTTGGACGGAATGGCTGAACCCCTCCAAATTTTTGCATCATCATTATAATGATAATTATCCTGCAGTGGTTGTGGTTGTGGCTCAATAGATAACATGACCAATAATTGCTTAAGGTGTTACATTAGTGATACTTTGAGTTTTGTAATTAACATTATGCCTGGTTGTGAGTTAGAAAATTTAATTATAGGACCTGACTATTAGTTCAGGCCCCCAACCCCAAATTGAAGGCCCCAGCCATATGAACTTACCGTAGACTAGGTGTAGGGGCACCTACTAACTGATTCTACAAACATACTTGAATACTCAACTTAGTCTTAATCCAGTAAGTCCCCCCTCCACTCCTATGTATGTTAATTTTATATAATAATTTTGATTTGTTTTTCACTGTGACATTTGGTTTTATCTTGATGTATTAGTTATTAAGCTTATTAGGCTAAAGTATAATTTCGTTTTCTGTAAGTCTTTATGATCTTTGTTAAATCATCTCTTTGACTGCACCAATAAGTTTATAGCTAGCTGTTTACAATGTAACTACCAAATAGCCTCACTATTAATTACTTACTGACACATTTGGGAACATTATCATCCCAGTTTCCGTCACTCTTACAAGTTAGAATGTTATAGCCATTCAAATAGTAGTTTTTGTTACAAAACAAGCGTAACTTTTTCCCAAGATTCTGAACGTCACCATTCTCAAGTTTAATAGTTGGACAAGGGATATCCTCTGAGGAGTCATGTTGTGCATTGGGATCTGTGCACAATCATTTAAATGATGAAAACAGTCATATATAATGCCATTTTCTGGTAAATTAACTATTATAATGTGTTTGAACAATAAAATTACAACTATAGTGTTATTTACTTATGTTCTTAGTGACCATTATAGCTAATATTAACACAAGAATGCTGACTCTGAAAGTCTAAAAATTAGCTTTGGTAAGAGTATCTGGCTGGCAAACACTAGAATACATGTAAAGGCAGTAGAACAAGTAATTTTTAAGGTTTGGTAGTAGTGAACCTACAAGAATCGGAGAGAAGACGAATTAAAAGCCTTGCTTTATGGCAATATAAGAATATCTAATATTGTTCAGTAATGTGAAGAATATTTACACAACAAAGTCATCTACCAAAGACACATTTAGTTAATAACAATTGGTGAATTGAAAGTTTTAGGTAATTACGAGCTTTTTTTTGTCTTTCTTTTATGTCAACTTAGCTTATAACCAGAGAGCATCCACAGCACCACTTACTGAATTATTTCGAATTGGTACAGTACATTATTTTGCTAGCAGACCTTTTTCGAGCCTAGTAGTAGATATGGGGTCTGGCTAGAAAGAGTTCTCTTAGTTTCTGATATGTAGCTCTACAAAGTAACAATTGCACGTCATAAAGTAGAGTATACTTAACCTATTAAGATATATGGTTTACTTAACTGTGTACTTTCACAATTGATTTAGCTATGAAATGTCCACCTCCATATTGCCCATAACAAAAATAATTTCCACTATGAGAGGACTGAAGTGGGTTAAAATAAATTACTTCATTTCGAGATGTCGGCGGCCTTTTCAAATCCTCATAATACCAGCGCACACCTCCTTCAGACAGACACCTTAAATTAGCCGATTGTCCCACGTCAGCGTTAATATATGGCGGCTGTATTCTCCCTTTTGCTGCGACTAATTTTTCAAGAATAAATGGTTACCTAAATTTGTGCGTACTGTTTTTCTGGCCTACCTCCGACCAAGACTGTGGCTGACTCGTCAAAGAGCTCTCCGCTGGGGTAAGTTCCATAACAAATATACCTTCCACTATCCTCTTCGGTCACCTCATACAAGAGTAGACTGTTTTGAAAAACTGAATGTGAATTGATCCTCCCTTCTTCTTTGCTCCACTGTGGGTCTGTGTGGCTCTTGCAGGTTAAAGTCACAACTTCACCTTCCAGAGCAACTGAGTGTTGAGGGTTTAACCTGCCATATTCATTACTACTATCTGCAGGAAAATCAAATAGAATAAGGCATTTCAATTTGTAAAGCAGTCTTTAATTGATGATTAATTGATAGATTATAATTACAGGAATTACACTGTACTTACTTTACCTTGTTGAGAATAACTGCCGAGGGCTGTCAATACCATTATATTAGCAAGCCACATTTTAATAACCTGACAGCAGCGCTATCCACCCCCGTTCATTACGCGAGAAAAACAAAAATCTCATTTCGTTACACTAGGGTTCTATAAAAAGGGATTCCAGTAGAAGTAGGGATAAAATGGAATGTACACTAGCGCCTAGCGGGAAAAATATGAAATTGAGGAATTGCGTGAATACTTTATGTAAACCTAATGACGCGTGCATACTGTAGAGTTTTTGGAACAGTTAAAGTCAGTTGACCATTGATACTACTGCGATCGCTGATGCTAGTTATCCTCGGGTTGCTCCTGGTCCAGGGGCTACTCCTTGTCCTCCAGTTGTTCCTTGTCCTCCAGACTCGGATCATTGGCGACCATATATCCGCAGCACAGGCATTTAAGTATCAGTAATTAAAGCCAACTCTTAATTTTTTGTCTTTTGTCTCCACAACTGAAAATCCTGCTTACTATAAAACTCTTTGTCTAGTTGTTGAAGAAATAATTATTGATTAATGAGATTGCTAACTTTATTTTAAACTTAATATTATTAGCATCATCACAAAAGTGCCTGGTCAGTTCATTTACTTACCAGATAAAGAAAGATAACTCTAGTTGCATCCTCCTTTAAGTTTATGACCAGGAGAAACTAATAGGTCCACCAATCCTCTATCACTAATTTTCTGAGATTGGCAGGCTAGCTCTTTAAAATGCTCTGTTCTGCATTAGAGACTATCTAGACACTTAATCCCATTGTGCTATGGAGTCAGGGAATTGTAGAATAAAGAAAAGTACATTTACTTGTCTATTTTTTCCATGTCTATTTTCTTATGTTTGTGTACTGTATAGCCTCTCTGGTGCTAGCCAAATATACTGATGGAGAAACAGATTCAGGAAGTTAACCAGCTAAAGTTCGAAGTGTAGTGGATTTAAGGGGTCACAAATAGTCCCACTTCAAAATTAATGGCTGCAACAATTGAGTATAACCATTAGTCTGGCATAAGTACATTGTCACCACTGGATTTTTGAGGTTAAGACAGATAAAGTAAAAAAAAGAAGAAGGCAATTTCAGTCTATAAATATTTATTTTAAATGTAAGGAGGGGGAGGATAAGCTGGAAAGTCAATTATTTTTTATTCTGTGGATGGAAATAGTAAAATGCATAATTATAGACCTAGATAATAAATAGTAATAGCAATTATTTTTCAAGATCATGTGTTAACAAAGTCAGCAGCAGAGGAACAAGCAATACTTTTGCAGTATTGGTCAGCCTAGCAATGTGAATCATAGAGCTTCAATTTTTACCTGAAATATGACTAATTGAATAAATAATGGTAACTAATTAAGATAAGTTATGAGTATTCTTTTATAATTCTAGTACATGTAAATATTCAGCTTGAACTAATAATATCTTTAATCTACCCAAATTGCAGGACGAGTATAAATGCTTAGGCTCCAATTAACACCTCATGGATGTTTTATGTATTAGTGTCTGTGCAGAATTAAATTTTGTGGGGCTACTTCCACATAGCCGTGAAGAACAGAACTGAGACAAGTCCATACAGAGCATTTTAGCTACTGGAACATTAACTCATGAATATTTGGGTTGTGGTTGTGATGTGAACTTATAAATATTCATTAATTGATGTTTATTGTTCATTGTACATGTATTGTAGTTGTGTCCATCCAATCTGAGTCACTCATAACCTTTTGGAGAAGGATTTTAATGGCAGCGTCAAAAGAAAAACCCAAGTGGGCCCCTATTCTACATAACTTGAATTTCTACTGGCAATATTATATCAGTATAATAATCCGTATACGCGCAACTTAGCTTCAGCGTTACGGGCGATTGTTTAGTGGCAGTGTTTAGCCAACTGTTCAACACAGTTCTCAACGTCGGTGAGTTATGAAACGCGGTGAACTGGTATTTCAAAGGTTGTTCTTTACGATGAATAAAAATTTTTTTTTTGCACTTTACATCGTATTGCCGACTTTATCGGGCTATAACTCATAATCTTTTTTAGCGCGACAAGGACCCTTTTCACAGAGACGGTCACAATGATAGTTAGGTGCGAGCTTTAATTCAACTCAGAGATTATTGCAAAAAAAATTAGTCTCACATGTGACTGAGTCTACACAAACAAAATAACATGAAAACATTGACTTAGACACTCAGTGGTTGAGGTACAAATTAGGAGGTACGTTTACTCACATGCTCATTTGTCAGTGTGCTTGATATTGATCCTTTTGTTAGTTTGAATAATTTAGTATTTATCACAGCGCAAAAACTGGAATTTCGTGTTGTAACGTTCATGTAGAGGATAGCTCAAATTGGAGGGCATTTAGCCCTATCCTCTACCAGAAATATGGTGAAAATATGAAATTGTAATTAAGTGTCTATAGGAAATTCTACTCTTTGCCTTGTGTGCTCTCTTTATTGACTTCAGTGGTGTTGGCAGACTTTTTGAAAGGAGGAGGGTTACAAAACTTCACCATACTCAAGGCACATAGTTATTTAGGGAACACCAATATGACAAAAATTGACATGAAACAGCATAAACTTGCTTTCCCACCTTCTCTCCTTGTTTTGGTTTAAGTAGTAATTCATTTACCATTAATACAGGTGATACAAGAAATAATATGGAAACAAAGAATTAATTGAGTGGTCATAAGTGCTATAACATTTTGAATGATGGTAATCTAAGCAAAAACATTAACAAATTCATATTCAAGTAAAAAAAACATTTCCTTAGATTTTACCAGTGACACCATTCCCGGTAGTGGTTAACTCTTACATAGCTTGTCATGGTGGGGACCATTCATCACAATAATGTACACTAACAAGATGTGGTAAACTTCGTATACATTATACAATATATATATATAATTATAGCAAGATTATGCAATTTCTACAAACAGTTAAATGCCCTCCAATGCTAGGAAAATTTACATAGCTAGTTTCAGCCTGAATCTCTAATTCATACTCTGGGTTAATCTCTCAGCATAGCAACAAACTGCCGTATTCTGCAATAAATTGCTACTCACGTGATTACCACATGACAAAAGTAATGTTACCAACAAAAAAAACTATGTGAAGCTGACAGTTTTGCGTTTTCTCAAAATGAACCCAAAATAAAAAAGTAACACAATAAAGGTTGCTCTGAGTATATTCATACTTAATTGTCTGTAATCGGAGCGTGAATGAAACTCATACACAGAGAGCTACATACTGACTTACAGACAAACAGACAGGGATATGACTATAACTCACTCTTGCATGTATGGTAAGGCTTAAGCACATACCTTTCCATTTGTCCTGCATATTGTAAACAGGTTGCATTAAATAGTTCTGTGTTTCTACTTTTATAATAGTACCATAATGAGCAATGTATTATAGTATTTATATAATGTAACTCATATTCTATATATAGAAAAGCAAAAGCAAAAAAATAAAAATTAATCTTAAATTAATGCACATATGAATTTTTTTTTTATTAATTGTCTGTAAAGCGTGAATGAAACACATGCACAGAGAGCTACACACCGACTTACAGACAAACAGATAGGTCTATGATCATAACTAACTCGTGCGAGCATACTGAGGGTTAATTAGACTTCATAACACACACACATATAATATATTATAAATATAATGATATTATTGTATTATAGTAAAATTATGGAGAATTATAGCTGTTTATCCAAGTATTTGTTTGACGTTATATATACTTAAGCTAAAGCTAAAAATATCAGATGACTCATTTAACTACCAATATTTTACTTCATCAACATCATCAATTGATATGAAATTATTATCAAAATAATATTAATTGCTAAAAAAACCAGTTAGTATTTATGTAACAATGAAATTTCCCTTGGAATGGTATCATGTTGATGATAGAGATCATTAATAGTACTTAACAATTGATATGAATGTTGTAAAAGTAGGTGCAAAAATATTTTTTTTTGTTGATATGTCTCTGAGGAAATTCTTGGAGTGGGAGAAGCGGAAATACTATAGTTGCTTAAATCTTTTTAAACGTCAATCAAAATATTCTTTACTATACCTCAAAAAGTACAGTTGGCACAGAAAGATAGCATGAGTAAGTGTGAAATATTTTCACAATGGTGTATTTAAAGATACATTGTTCAGTGTGCACTGCAGCAGAGGGATTGTTGCCACTTGTCATAACAAATCATACCTACTTCAAGTTTTCCTTCACCGATGATAAAAGTATAATTTGATTTAGTAACGCACAAGTAAATGCCAGCATTTTTCAGTTGTACATCATCAATAACCAGTTTGTATGAGTCCTTAGATACTTGAACACTCATCATGTTTAAGCCCATAGTGCCTCCATGTAACTCCCAAGTGGGAGAACTGTTGTCGGAATGACAATTAAAATTTACTTGGTCTCCCACCACAGCCTTTAAGTAGTCAGGAGTTACCTTGAACTGCATTTTTACTACAAAACATGTATAAGTTCTAAGGTTATTATATTTGGTACAATCTACTGATGAATTATGGTATTGTATCTCAAAAGAGCGATAAGGAACTATTTGCTTTTACACTGCATGAAAAATTGTGTTAGGGAAATGACATTCTAATTTAATATTCAAAATAAAGCACACCTCAATCATATTTTGTGAAGAGACGTGTTATTATTATTCATTATTTAAAAAAATTAATAACAGGTATTGATTGAAACACTGAAGTAATTCACATAAGTGTGACCATTTAAATATTAACAGTAGGTCAATCATCATAATAAAAATAACTACTTACTCATAACTTGTAAAATTGATTCAGCAAAGAACATGTATCCATCTAATGTTCTTCCTCTGCATGTATATATTCCTGCACTATAAAATTTGACTGCTTTAAATATGAGGGCACCATTCTTGAGCTCAAGTTTTTTTCTATACATATTTTTTTTATCCATAATTTTTTTATCATGATACCAGGTTATGTCTGTATGAGACTGACAAGTAATTCTATGATCTCTATCCTCATACAGAGTTATCATAGAAGGAGATATTCTTTGTGGATCTGAACATTCAAAATTAACAGTGTTATTGTATGTACATTACATTATATTTTTATTCATAATAAGTGAAACACACAACCATGGCTCAAATAAATCAAATTTTAGGATTAAGAAAAAAAAAGAAAGAAGAAATTCCCTGTACATTCCACACTATAGAAAATATAATTTTCCTCAATACCATTGTATACAGGTTAGTTTATCAGATTCACCCCTATATATGTAACATAGCTTGCAGATTACATACATTTCAAAGAGTGTGGGGATATGTAGGAAATTTCATTTACGGCAGAATAAAATCGACATAGCATTTTTGAAAACTTTAAATTTCAAATAGAATGTGTTTACTGGTTTTTGTGTCATAAACAACATGACATTATAAAACACTTTAAGTATTCATTTTTGTCTAAAAATGATCCATAAGAGTATCACTGATAATGTCTCTAATTTTGCAATGTCAGACAATTATTACCACTTAAATAAGATAACTGAAGTTGGATTGTATTGACATGGATTAACAATACATGTATACACTGTAAACCAAAAGGTGTGTAGTTCACACCAAATTAAGCGTGAATCACTTGTAACAATAGGCACACCAAAATATGGTGTGATCCGCACACCTCATCGTTTGGGTGTGAAGTGCACACCAAATTTAGTGTGAATTCTCACCACAATCACAATGAACTCATACTTACATTAATGCTGAATTATTTTAAGTTACATTGATTCTAGTAGCACATATCAACATTTTTTTTCCAAAAAGAGATTGGTGTAATCCCAGATCTCAGACGACTAAAATCTTAGTCAACTCTCTTATCTAGCATACCAGTGTACAAAACATTTATAAGGTAGACAATGCTAATAGCATTGGTTTTTGCCTGCATATGAATATAATTAATGTTCGGTAAAGGGTCCATGCTATTCCATTGAGTGTGAACTTCACACTAAGTGTGCATTCACACTAAGAAGAAAGTGTGAAGGACACACTATGCATAGGTGGTGGGCATTCACACCACCAGTTTGGTGTGAATTTGGTGGGTTTTCACGCTATAATTTTTACAGTGTACTCGTGATACTTAAGGCACACTTATTTCTATGCTATTTCTATATACATTTACTTGATTATTTATTATTAATTTATTGTTTACTCAAACGTTTTTGCTGCAATTTATCTAGCCATCATCAGTGAAACAAAAATAATAAGGTAACTGTTTGAAACGATGCAGTAACTACATGTTTGATGTTATCAACATCTCAAGCTATGATGCTTTTTATACACCCCAGGAAGTATCCCAGTGTCCCTATTTATAGCATTTTGGACCCGTTTTGTTATATACAATGACTCCAGTAGGCAATAAGTTATTTCGTTTCATCATTTCTATTCACCATTCATGTACTTCCTTTGTTCTTTAATCTTAATCTTTTTAGACTGCCAATCAGCACCTATTTTAGCACTCCTAGCCGAGCCATTCATTCATTCACCTATTCAGGGTCATTTAGCCAGTCACTCCACTTTTTGTATTTCTGTACCTGAAGAAGACCAGCAAACCTGGTCAAAGCATTGTATAAGAATTAAAGTTTATGGACATGTATATAGTCCAACAAATAACAGCTAACTATAGAATTGTTTATACAGCATCAATATGCCTATCAAAATTTTTATTATCAAGGATATCATACATGTTTTTACTAATTTGCATTAACTTGACAAACCATATATATGCAGTGTTAATTTGGATAAATATTTTTTGCTGGAATTATGGTATTGACCGTAGCAGTAATAGTCACCCCCTTGGTTTAATTCAATATTGCGAATGACAGGTCCTGGAACTGAAGCCACTTTTTCAGTATGATGTGGAATGCCTGTTCGCATTTCATGATTAAAATAACCTCTTGCCAGAGTTACAGTTACACCTTTATGATACCATCTTACTTCAATTGCTTCCTCCTCACATTTCAAGTAAACACTTTCTCCTACGCTTACTTCCATGTAAGAATTATGTATCTTTGTTTTGTCATAAACTATTAACATAAACATACGTAACAATATAAGTAGTATTTGTGATACTAAGTGTTCTGAGTAGTTAAAAGCTAACCAAACAGTGTAAGCCTGTTTTTATAACCACCATTGTCACTAAAAGATATAATTATCGTTGGAGTATTGTATATGCGTTATGTATATCTATAATGATCACTGTGCTCACGATACTCTATACACAATGCTCTATATAACATTACTTAACCTTTTTATATCCATTACTATTATGTTATGTATTGAATTCAAGCACTTGCAGTCATTTTTTTTTACATTTCTTAACATCGTACATAAATAATAAATTAAGTTGGATTTTAGTTTTGTGATGGTATAATACAGGTCCAACATGATTAACATACAATTCATTTCCATATATTACATGTTATATATTATATATAATATACGTATAATATAATATACATATAATAATGTAATAAATGTATACATAATGTTTGTGTTAGATATTTCCCCTATGTTATTATTCAAGTTATCACATGGAATTATCTCAGCTGTATTTCACAAGTTGATTTGTCTTCATACCTCCTACTATTACTTCAGATTGAGCATTAAATGTTTTATTTCTAGCATGTGTTCCTGTACAACGATAAATACCACTATCTTCACTCAGTACCTGCTGTATGAATAAATTATTATGGAAAATGATATGTTCACTTTCAATGGGATGTCCATTTATTGTCCAAAGAACTGGAGATTCACTAAAACACTCCAAATTTACTGCACTAGCTTCATATACCAGAGCAATTGTTGGTTCAATTTTTCCAAAGTGGGAAATATGACTTTCTGGAGCAACATAGAGCATGTCCAACACAGAAAGAATATGGACTTAATTATGTACAGTACACCTTCTACAAATATTTAAACATCTAATAACTCTCTTGGTGGTAACCCTCCTAATGTCACGTTGCAATCACGTGAGCAGATAATTTATTTCTTCACACGATATTTTTGCTTTGTACTGAAAAGTTAACTCAGTCACTGAACAACTTTGAGTGCTGGAATTGGAGATACAACAACTGAGTGCATAATATTGAGAAATTATTAAAATTTTTGCTTCAGTAAATTGTCTTTAAAATGATGGTGAAAGAGACATTGTGGTTCGCTACCCAGTTTCCTCGATTTTTTAGTTATTACTATACTAACTAGAATTACCCAAGGTGCGAACTTTCAGTGCTACTATACTAGCTAGCTATTACAAAATCATTTCTCAGACGGAAGTAATAATGTATTTGGCTATTTCTAATCAGGTATTAGTAAGTGTCAAGCAATGAAAACGGATGTAAGAGCTAAACTTGAACGAGACAGGGTGTATGGTTCCTGTGGGGTTCCAGTAGACTGCCTAGGAAGGAACAAGATCTACCAGCCCTTTATGATAAATGCCGCCACCAAGTTCCGTGGCTCTATCCTGATAGCCGTTAGTAGCTACCCCTTATCGGGCCCCAACCGATCTGAGATATTCGAAGGTTAATTCAAACACAGAGACAGTGATACGGTAGTACGAAAGGACGGACGAGTAAAGACAGAGAACTTAACAGTGATACTTGACACAGCCTTTGTTAGAAGGGCTCTGCCATGTGTACAAACTGAAAACATCTAGAATAAGACGAATGCCACACAATATGGGCACCGCCCAGTTCATAGTTCAGACTTGACTTGATCTCCAGCTGCCACCTTGTTGCAGCAGCATCTTGCTGCCCCACAGTTCCCACCAAACTCCAATTCCAGCACTCAGTCTACTTTTAGGTATGAAGTGCTACCAATAAAGAAAATATTTGCCCACTTGGCCGTTACCCACACATTTTAGTATGTACACAGAGTTGATAACTCCCCCTTTGGTCAAACAAACTGCCCTAAATTTGAAAAAAAGGAACAATATAAACGGTATTAATTTGTCATTATGAGTAAGTTCATATAAATCAGCAGTTAATTGGCAGTAGTCTATAAAATCAGAGAAAGACTGACAGACACAAACAGACAGAAAGACGGATGGACCGAGGGACTGAGATGCACAGAGACGGGACAGAGATGCACAGAGATGCACAGAGACGCACATGGACGCACAGACAGACGGAGGGGCAGACATGACTACCACAAACCCACTTTACGCATGCTCGCCGAGGATTAATAATCTTTTGAATAGTCTTAATTTGTCATTATAATTAAGTTCATACAAATCAGCATTTAATTGGCATTAGTCTTATATAATCAGAGCGTGACTGACGGACAAAGAGGACAGACAGACACAGATAGACAGACACTGATGGACAGACAGACACAGATACACACAGACACATACAGACAGGCAAACACAGACTGAAGGACAGACAGACGGACAGACAAACTTGACGACTACTATAACCCACTCACCCAGGAATAATGTTTTTATTAGGCTACAACAATGACAAAGGTCTGACAAACAACTCCTAGTAGATCAGCTTACCAACTTCTTACCTCCAGCAAAGACTACTATTGAATCTTCCACAAACTCTGCATGTGAATCTTTACCACTACAGGTATAATTGCCACTGTCTAAGCTTGTGAAATTTGGCACAACAAGATAATAATATATTATTTTATGATCTTGACGGACTGGTTTGCCATTATGCTTCCACTTTATATCTGATCCAGTCAAGCACTGTAATTTTAAAGTAGACCCAACCGAGACCATTTTACGATATTCCTCCAACATTCCATGTGATAAAACTACAGCTGCAAGTACATTCATTGAGTTACTATCATAGCTATTTATATAATTTTATAGCTAAATAAATAAATAAATAAATAAATAAATACATAAGTAAATAAATAAATAAATAAATAAGTAAATAAATAAATAAATAAATATTTATATAGCCGTTACCTGATCTTCAGTACTAGAAATCTGATATAGTACTGGGCATATCGCACCATAATGTATTAGAGGGAACGTAGCAACCACTAAAAAGTAATGGGGAAATGACCAGAGAGAGCTATAAATAGAGCAAACCAATAAAAACCTGTTTGTATTCATAAACCCACACAACTCATGCTTCGCTCTCATAGCTCAGGATTTCTTAATCACTTCTAACCTCAATATTCATTTAGAACTATTACGAAAAATACTGAAGCGCCTTAAACGCGCGCGCGGGAACCTTTTCCTCCTAAAACATGGCTTTTTAGGCTTGATCCCAGTTTCTTCTGATACTACAGTATTCAGCGAGTTTACTTTAAATTTAGGCTCAAAAATTTGAGAGAATTCCTTCCAAAAAGCTTTTTTTTCAAACGCTTGTTGGTTGTCAAGAGCAACTGGTAGTCAGAGTGGCTTCTACAGAAACTACAACTACTCAAGGGAAATTGAGATAAGTACATAATTCCATATGTGTTAGCTAAAGTTACAAGAACAACTCTGGCCTTATTTTTTTTTATAGCTGAGGACTTGTTCATGAATTACTAATAAAAGTAGTCAGAATGGCTTAAATTTGATACTATGTACAAACTTATCACTACTCAGGAAATTAAGGTAAGAGAGTAGTTCGGTATTTATTTGCTGTAATTAAAGGTCAACTGCTATTATATAAAATAACTATTTTTATCATCATGATCTTATAGCAATATTGTAGTTTTATGCCACCTAACAAGCCAGGCTCGCTGCCTTAGCACTAGTTGGCGAGCGAGCGAGACAGTATTAGGGGTGGATAATGCAAAATAGGATAAAATATGTTATATGTATATGTGTATGTATGGATGATACGTATGCCCTTTAAGTTCGCGAGGGTGCCGTTTCCCCCCCCTAAAAACACGGCTTTTTAGGCTTGACCTCACTTACTTATGATATTACAGCTTTAAGCAAGTCCTACACTCCGTAATTTGAAAAACCTCGTCCTTTTTTGGGGCTGCTAAATATAGCTCGTTAGTTGTCAAGTGTCACTGGTAGCCAGAGCGGCTAAATATTAAAACCAGGGGAGCCACCATTACTTGGGAGAAGCTGAGGTAAGTACATAGTTCCATATATTTGCTAAAATTACAAAAATAACTCTGGCGGCTGCGAGCTTGTTCACCAGCTACTGGCAAATTGAGGTAGCCAGAATGGCTGAAATTGGATACTACTACAGAAGTTACCATTGTCAGAATACATTATAACAATGCTGAGGAAGCTACCATTACTAGAGGAAAACTGAGGTAAGTACTTAATTCCATAAGTTAAAATTACGAAAAATAACTCTGGCCTTTCTTATTTATAGTTGAGAGATTGTTTTCAAGAAAGACTGGTAATTCAGATAGTCAGAATGGGTTTAATTTGATACTACAGAAGTTACCAATACTCAGGAAATTGAGGCAAGTAGTAATTCCATATTTGTTGGCTAATATTACAAAAATAATGCTGGCCTATTTATTTTGTAGCTGAGAGCTTGTTCAAGAATTACTGGTAATTGAGGTAGTCAGAATTGCTCAAGTCTGATAGGTCCCGTCCCCAAATTGCACTAAACAGAATCCTCTGGTTTATCGACCACAGTACCCGTATCACCCTTGAATTGTTTACCATTTTGAATTCTTTTGCGGGTGCAGTTAAAAAGTGAAAACTTAAGGGACTTCCATTTCTATTCAAGTTAGTGGCGGCGGTAAGTCAACGCGCTCTTTGTCATGGTTATAAGCCATGCCCAACAGTATTTACTTGAAAATACATTGTCCACTAGACTACCGCGAAGGTAAGTCTGTGTAGGTGCATGTCCAGTTGTGTCAAAGCATTGTGTGTTACAACCACTATTTAGATAAAGAATATCACAAAGAAAACGTTTAAATAACGTGTATTGTTTTGTTGTTTGTTTTTTTCTTCTTAAATTCAAGCAGTTGCAGAGTTGTTTAATTAAAAAACTCGCCGTTATTTGAAGCTTCTAAGTGCACGTTTGTTAGTTTTCAAGATCCATTGGTAGTCAGAATGGCTTCTAAAGAAGCTACAACTACTCAGGAAGATCTTAGATACGTACGTAATTCCATATTTTTAAACTAAAGTTACAAAAATAACTCTGGCTTTTTTGTATTTTGTAGCATAGAGTTGTTCAAGAGTTACTGGTAATATAAGTAGTCAGAATGGCTTAAGCTTGATATTACTGTGTTTTATATCTACTCTGGAATTATGGTAAGATAGTATTTCTTTATTTATTTTCTATAATTAATGGTCAACTGCTAATTTCATTGTTTACCTCATTGTATTAAGTTGTCTCTAAATGCCATTAAATGCACTTGGGTTTCTTAAACTTACTGTTTTTTCAACTGTTATAGTTTGAATTGTTTACAACATTGAATTCTTTTGTGGGTGCAGTTAAAACTAAAAAACTTATCAGAGTTCCATTTCTATTCGAGTTAGTGTGGACTCCCAAAAATGATTACATCAGCTTTTTTTAGATAGGGCACTCGTTGTAACGTGGTGTGGAGCAACTTGAAAGGAGAGTGAGCTATAATGGAGCGTTCTCTTTGCACGGCTACTTTTTTTAATTTGAATAGAATGAGATAGAGATCAAAGGTCACCCCATGGATTCTTCCTTTTATACGGACCTCTGGAAGGAGTTCAGAATGTGGTAATCACAAAGAAAACGTTCAAATAACGTGACTTGCCTTCTTTTTTTTCAGTTGCAGGGAATGGTTACTATGGCATTGAATTCCCTTTACCGTATATAATTTATTATAAGTAATTTAAAAACTAATTTAAAAACTCAGACTTTTTTAGTCACTTGAGTAAAAACAATGTTTAACAATTTGTGAGTGAATTTTTAGGATAGCGGCCATTTGTGCTCAAGCACACCACTAGTTATGTGATAGGTTGCAGGTATTATTATACTTATATAAATACAATTATAATGTATTTTCTCACAAGACATCACTCTAAACTCACTTAAAAATCAGAGATAGATACTTACGATTTGTTTTAGTAAAAACTAAGTGGTGGAATTAGATTCACATTACTGACACACTTTTACTCCAATTAGCTAATACATAGCCTAACCAAAGACATAAATCTACATTAAATTAAAAAAATTGCAAGGTTTTTAAAACGTATATGAATAATATAACGTACTGACAAGATGGAACAAATAAATGAACTTTATAATCCAATATTTCATAAAAAATTATTGATACAAAGTAGCATCTGAAGAGAAAATAAACTTTAGAATAGAGTCTGCGTGGGGAATTATAACTGGGCTGACTTTAAAAAAATTACTGACAGAATTTAAAATGTACTCCTAGTACCCTAACAATATTTGAAATTTGATAATTGAGAGCGAGGAGGGAGTGAGACACCCTCAGGGGTAACACAGTTGAAAATCTGGGAATACTTGTTTGTTGCGTAGATGTAGCATGTCATTTTTTACTTTGACCCTCTCGTTTTTGTTTGTGATTGTTTACTGGTCTACGTCTTCCCTACCTCCACTAAACAGAGTCTTTTTGTTTAGCAATACCGTATCATTCAAGGAAAATAAGTAGTGATCCTGTGCTTGAGCAAAAATGGCGGGCCGAGCCTAAAACTACACTATAACACTCAAGCTACTAAACAGACCTCGATTTTTTTAATTACGAATTTTGCACGTGGGTAAAGGGATTCAAGTAACCAATCCAGGCAAATCTTTGAACTGGAAAAAACAACAAAAAAACAAGTCAAGTTAATTAAACGTTTTCTTTGTGACATTCATTAGCTAATTAGTAGTTGTAACACACATTACTTCACACTAAACTGAACATATTTACACAAGGCTTACCTTTGTGGTTAGTCTAGTGGACAATGCATTTTGAAGTAAATACTGTTGCGTAGGGCTTACGACAAATAGCCAGAGGATTCTGTTTGGCGAAGATTGGGACTGGGTTGGACACCGAGCTAACACAAAAATATGTGACCGTCAAAGTACAAAATGACATGCTTACATCCTTATTGGCGAGCGAGCGTAGCGAGCGAGACACTTACAGGGCTAACACAATCGAAAATCGGGGATGTCAGTTTATTTATTTATTGGCGAGCGAGCGTAGCGAGCGAGACTTGTTATCGACGTACGTCACAATCGACCCGAAATTGCACTAAACAGAATCCTACTGGTTTATCGATCAGTACCCGTATCACCCTAGAAATTGAATTGTTTATTTGAATTGGCAATTTCGCGAGTTATGGCGGTGGTAAGTCAATGTCATGGTTATAAGCCGTGCGCAACAGTATTTACTTGAAAATACATTGTCCACTAGACTACCGGGAAGGTAAGTCTGTGAGGTGCATGTCCAGTTGTGTCAAAGCATTGTGTGTTACAACCACTACTTAGCTAAAGAATATCACAAAGAAAACTTTTAAATAACGTGTATTGTTTTGTTGGAGTAAGGTTGAAAAAATCTTTCCTTTGGACTGTTTTTTTTTGTATATATGTTTCGTCCTGTCACGTATGTGTCTTTGTACTTTGACCCTCGCGTTTTTGTGTTAGTTATGTGTTCGACCCCTCCCAAATTGCACTAAACAGAATCCTCTGTTTATCGATCAGTACCCGTATCACCCTAGAAATTGAATCGTTTACCGTTTTGAATTCTTTTGCGGGTGCAGTTCAAACTTGAAAACTTAAGGGACTTCCATTTCTATTCGAGTTAGTGGCGGTGGTAAGTCAATGCGCTCTTTGTCATGGTTATAAGCCGTGCGCAACAGTATTTACTTGAAAATACATTGTCAACTAGACTACCGCTAAGGTAAGTCTGTGTAGGTGCATGTCCAGTTGTGTCAAAATATTGTGTGTTACAACCACTACTTAGCTAAAGAATATTACAAAGAAAACGTTTAAATAACGTGTATTGTTTTGTTGTTGTTTTTTTCCTTCAATTCAAGCAGTTGCAGAGAGTTTGTAACTATGGCACTGAAATCCCTTTACCTTGTATGCGAAATTTAAAAACTGGACCTTATTTTCAGTAGCTTCAGTGTTAGAAGTCAAAATCATTCATATAAAAATAGTATAGTCTTTAGGCTGCTCGCCATTTTGTGCTCAAGCACATCACTAGTTTATTTGTATATATGTATGGACGTACGTAAGGCATTTTTGTACTTTAACCCTCGCGTTTTTGTGTTAGTTCGGTTGTCGACCCCGTCCCAAATTGCACTAAACAGAATCCTCTGGTTTATCGCGATCAGTACCCGTATCACCCTAGAAATTGAATTGTTTACCCGTTTTGAATTCTTTTGCCGGTGCAATTAAAACTTGACAACTTAAGGGACTTCCATTTCTATTCGAGTTAGTGGCGGTGGTAAGTCAATGCGCTCTTTGTCATGGTTATAAGCCGTGCGCACAGTATTTACCTGAAAATACATTGTCCACTAGACTACTACAGCGAAGGTAAGTCTGTGTAGGTGCATGTCCAGCTGTGTCAAAGCATTGTGTGTTACAACCACTACTTAGCTAAAGAATATCACAAAGAAAACTTTTAAATAACGTGTATTGTTTTGTTGTTGTTGTTTTTTCCTTAAATTCAAGCAGTTGCAGAGAGTTGTTACTATGGCATTGAAATCCCTTTACCCTGTATGCTAAATTAAAAAACTGGACCTTATTTTCAGTAGCTTCAGTGTTAGAAGTCAATAAAAATAGTCTAGTCTTTAGGCTCGCTCGCCATTTGTGCTCAAGCACACCACTAGTTATAAAAAACGTCCGTTATAAACAAACGTCCGTTATAATAAACAAACATCCCCGATTTTCAAAAGTGTTATCCTGTAAGTGTCTCGCTCGATTCGCTTGCTCACTAATTATATACCCCTTTGTATTAAGTTGTTTCTGAGTGCCAGAAGAAGCACTTAGGACTAAAGATAATACTCTTAGACTCAACACTATGCAGTATTTCTTTTGAACTTTATTTCGCAAAATGTTATGGGAATAGTTACTATTGTATTGAAACTCTTTTCCAGAAGTAAATAAAAACAACAACACTGCCTCTTTTTTTAGTATCCATACGTGCTTGTTGTCAAAAGATACTGATAATTCAGAGAGTCAAAATGATAGACTACAGATATACTATTACTTGGGAAATTGATGCGATAAAGTGGTTCTGTATTTGTTAGCTAAAGTAATGGTCGGTCACAACGGCTACGTACTTAGCTATATACTTTTAGAAATGGACTGATACATTATTTTTAAGTGTTTCGTTTCTGCACGACTGCTTGCCCTTTGTGCTCTAGCCACCACTAGTTTAGCATTGGCCAGCTACATCCATCGGGGCAGAAAACCTGGTAAGCAAATAGATGCCGGTTGATCTAATTGATGTAGTGAACATATGCAAAACTCTGAAGTGATAGTTATTTTGCCATGCAAACTGGCCAGTTTAAAGGTGCAGGTGTCTCCGTGAGTATGCTAAGTGTTTTTTTCAGCAATGGACAAACTAAACAAAAATTTACATTATAGAGGTATTGCACGGAAGTAATTAACGCTGGGCAAACGTAACAACGGTCGCTGACAACCACTACAGGAGGGCAGGGTGGTATGACCCAGTGGTACTGGCTCTTTAGAAATCTGAGTGTTTGTGCTCTTTAAGTACTGAAGGAAGTAAAAGATATGTTGAAAATTTTAAGGTAGCTAGAATGAACAGACCCTTATTGTATACAGGAAAATGAGTGGACAAGGCAACCAGAAGCCATACCAGGGCTTGTATGGAGTGACCTGATGCTTTATATGGTTTCTACACAAAGTCCATATACTAAAGAAGCAATCAAAGGTAAATACATTAATTTTTATTTACTTCACAACTAGCATGGACAGTAACATACCCGTAGCCAGACCCGAAGCAAATATTTTAGCCACACCCCACATATAATTTCTGGTATATCATCATCTGTTTGATCGTGCTGAACCTGTGATTTAAATCTCTGCTGTTTCCTTAGATGTATTTCGTACCCTGTATATGGATGGCCTAGTCTGAGTCCAAGTGACCTAATAAACATTCAGCTCCTTGGCTACACAATTTATCTCTTAGTTGGCACAAGTAAAGCTTGCTACGTTACATCTAAGTTTAACGTAATGCACTTATTAAACAGTAAGAATAATAGCATGAAGCTGTTATTCATTGTTAATAGCACAAGCAACGGCTTTTTATCAACGGCTTTTTATCAACAGATTAGAAAGGGAGCCAGCGGGAAGTATCTGAGAAAGTTAAACCTGAAAAACACAGATAATGAGTGCACTATAGTTTAGCAACACTGAAAAAAAAGCTGGCCTGCTATTAGCGAGTGATAGCAAGGGAAACCTGTGCTATTAGGGATCAGTAGCGCTCGTGAAACTATTGAAGTAGTAGCACTCCGATTTACCTCGTGTTATTTTAATCGCTTTGTTCGTGCTATTTATTCCGAATAGAATAGTAACCCTTGCTATCACACGCTAATAGTAGGACAGTTTTATAAAAAACTACACGAGACTGTAAGCTAAAAATCATTTACAGTGTGGCTACACTTTATAGTGCAGTCACTATTTCTGTACTTCAGGATAAACTTTCTCTTGAATTTTGCTTTTAACCGATGCCTCCTTTAATATGTTGAAAAAATTCCATCTAATGTGGGTAGAGGTTCTGTGCTAAAGAATGACGTTATCTCCAACTAGAAACTACAACTGGATATTTCCAAGGATAGAGCTGCGTGCTTGTACACTTACCCTTACTATTTCACTTAAGCTACCCTGCATTTCACTTCATCCTGTGCTATTTCACTTAGTTATTTCGAATTTTCTAATAATCTAACGGGCAGTTTATAAGCTGTAATATTACAGGGGAGTAGGAACAGGGGGAAGGGGGTAGGGGGGGGGCACAGGACCCCCCAATATATTTAGTGGGGGGGGGGGGTAAATGAGGGTTTTACCCCCTCAATAATTCTGGCACTAATTTGTAATACTAACAGTAAATATAATTCTGGCAAGAATTTATAAGTTATAGTTAAAGCATGAGCGCTTAGTTTCTAGTCGATTTATTGCACGACAGCCCGAGGGCCGTAGGCCCGAGGACCGAGTGCGATAAATGTACTAGGCACTAAGCGCTCATGCTTTAACTATTTTAAATACCGGGCAAGTGTTATTGCACACTTGCCAAGTTATTACACCTGACAACAATATAGCAACGGTATTTAAAATACTGTTATCAAAAGCTGTTTAATGTTTTATATATACATATTATATATATAAATACACCTTAACTGAACACTAGTTTTGTTGTCTACTTTAAAGTAGCTGGTGTTTTAATAGGCAACTATGTCCTTTTTTTACAAATAACATTCATTGGCAATAGATTCTACTATGTGGTGAGAATAAATCATGAGCACTGTTGTGTTATGAGTGTAAGTGTGATTTCTCTAGCCTTCATTATCTGCAGGAGAGCAATTATTTCACTATTTTAAACTCTTCAAATCATAATCAAGAGAGAGGAACTAGGAGTCTATGTTTTAGCTTTAGTTATTCTGCAGTATTATCTTTACAAAAACTTTCTTTCCAGTTTTGTAAATCACAGTTAGTTGCTGGCTATCACATGAATTTGGCCAATCAATTAATGAGTAATGAGGCATTTTTTTAAACACTTTTAGGGCACATATGGAAGTATTGGAGAAAGAAGTTTATCAGACTTTTGTTTTAGCTATGCTAAATTAAGGAGCAGCTGCATTTAGAAGTAACTCAACTGTGGTCAAGTCTCTCCCAACTATAAGTGCAATGGAAAGTGCAATTGATTATGTCTGTCACTAATCAGGGGAGTAGGAACAGGGAGGATAGGGGGGCAAATGGTAGTTTCCCCTCCCCTCCGCCAATAATTCTGTCAATAATTTTACTGTATCAATCATACTGTTCTCAAAATGCTGTTCTCATGATGGCTATGAAGTCAATTTGTTAAATACCACATTACTGTGTCCTATTCATTCACACATACTAATAACTAGAATGCTTTTAAGTTGTGGTTTAAGAGGCAGCTGCAGTTGTAAGTAACTGGCATGCATGCAATCAGTCAGTTGAGAAATATGGCTGCTCAAAAGAAGATAAAGCTAGATTCTGGTCAGCTTGATCTTAAAGCCTTCCTTTCTTCAGTGGGAGCATCAAATTCACAAGATTCTCAACCTCAAACAGGTAAGTACTTGGCCATATATGAAATAATCAGCTAATTATCCATTACTGTGTAGAGCAAGAAGTGATGGAGGATACCATGATCAGTGATGAGGAAGAAACCTCTTGCTCTATCTGTGATCCAATTGAAAATAGCGTGAACTAGTCGAGTCTAGTGCAGCAGATGGTTCATGTAGCTGTTGTTCTGGAGATATTAGTCAACCAACTGACCCATCGTTGCTCCAGAAGACTGAAAAAGTATATGGAAGCGGAAGTTGCATAAAGAAACGCCGCTTCTTAGCTAAGTGGTTAGAATACTACAAATGGCTTCATTTATGTTCAAAATCTCTAAAAGTGTACTGCTATTACTGTAGAGCAGTTCTTAGATCACAAGTGTCTGTAATGAGCACAAAAGCTGATCCAGCATTTTCTACTACTACCGGCTTCTCTAATTGGAAGAAAGGCACATCAAGTTTCAAACAGCATGAAAGCTCTCTAGCTCACAGATATGCTCTATCTGCACACATTATGTCAAGTGTCACTCCAATCAATGAGTTACTTAAAGATCAGTGTAATGTAACTCAGAAAAATGTGCAATAAGGTGAGCTGCTAAGCAATGGCGCATGTGCAACTTCTTATATAAGATCGAGTGTGCAATAGGGTGAGCTGCTAGGCAATAGCACACATACAATAGGGTGAGCTGCTAGGCAGAGTATGTATGAAGTGGTGGGGTGTGATGCCAAACTAGGCTAGAGGCAGTAGGTAGTCAGGTAAAGTGTAGTACATGCAGTGGAGTGTCAAAAGGCAACCAGGCAACCTATTTATTTTATTATTATTATTATTTTATTTTTTAATCATTTCAGCTGCTATTCTAATGAATGCTCATCCTGCCGCCGCAAGCTTAATGATGAATTGAATGGTATGCGTTAAATAGAATCACTCACCAGACATAGCCTTAGTGAAAATGGCAGTGCTCGAACCACCCGGGGAGATTGACACGGCAAGAGAGGAAGCGGTAGGAGGGCTGGTGAGAGACATTTCCCACTCCAGGGCGGCTATCCGCTCCAACAACGTGGGAGCGGGCGCCGCGTCGGCGACTAGCCCAGAGTCGCTGGTCGGTACGCCATCGGTAGACTCAATGGAGGTGGGGGTGGCCATAACTGGATGGTTCACGGGCAGCGGCAAAGCTATGGGGCCGGTATAATAGCAGACAGCCAACAGTGACAAGCAGGCAGCCAATGCAAACCAGACAGGTAAGGCGTTATCGCATGCGCGCTGACTCGGGCTCTACCCTATTCGATTCACCTCGTTTAACTTCCTTAAACATTATTGCATGATCAGATAAAGCTTCAACTTCATCTCACTCTTCAGGGCCAGCAGCGAAGCACCCAAGATTTCTCAGCCATCTGCAATGGCAGCGAGTTAAAGTGATGGAAGCATGACCAGCACAATCCACAGCTGCAGTCAACTCAGTTTGAATTGACTTATCCAATTCATTCTTTTCAGACTGGCCTTGTTGATCTGACATCACACTGCATTGTGGAGATTTACCTCCTGTAAGTCTAGCATGCAGTCAATGATAACGTTGTGCAGCCTCAGATGAAGAAACCGAGGATGCATACCCCAAGGAAAGAATAGGCACCCAGTCTGGATTGTTTCTGTCATACATACTAGCAGGTTAACCTTCAAAAATACAAATAAATGAAATCTATCCTAGGCACCAAAATTGAAACACCTGAGATGAAATGTACACTACTCACACTCTAGAATACTTTGAGGGAAGCCAACCCTTCCTATTCATTTTTTTATATCCAGCTTTGCCGACGTTCAACAATTAAACATGCAGCTTCAGCACCATCATTAGGTCCTGGGGCACTGGGAATTCTAAAAAATAGAAACTTTATATCGGGCACCTCGATTGTGAGAAACCTATTACGCAGCAAGTAAGCACCAAACTTCGAACTGTAACTGGAGTCCGTTATCTACTTTGCACATCAGCGTAACGACCTATTTACCCACCTGGAAGTACGAGCCATCCCGCAGTTCTTATAAAAAAATTCTTCTGACTGGTCACTCTAGCCCTAGCCCTAGCCCTCGCGCGGCGCTATAATTGGTCACATGATTTGAAATCAAAGAATTAACCAATGAAATGAGTTCTTTGATAAGATAAGAACTGCGGGACTGTAGGGAAGTCATGACGTCGGACGCAATGCCTCTATTGACTCAAATCTAGCCTGATTTTTTAGACCCAAAAGTAATTACCCAATAGTTGAAAACTGCATAAACTCCTATGCTCAGTCTGATATTTCGTGGAATTGTATCATTGAATTGAATCCAAATTTTGCGCACAAGCAGCATACCCCCCATAGAATAAAGTTACAGAGAGAATTTTTTAGAATAACGCAGGAGTAAAACGGCACGAAAATTTTACTATTTTACAAAAAAGAATATAGATATTAGAAATATGGCTCTGTAATGTTGCGAAGAAGCCCGCTAGCTACCTCTGGAAAAGAAATGAGCACGCTAGTTCCTTCGGCCGCTTCGAAATAACACCGAATAGTAGCTTCATATTTGGCTTGCTGGAGTCCACTATTGGTGCTCATTCCATCTGTAACAACAAAGTAAGCCCACAGTACACAAAAAAAGGAAATATAAAGACATAGCAAAAACAGTCAATTTGCGGTTACGGGGGCAGGGAACCCTTAAAACTAGAAAATTTGCTATTATTATTTTTGTAAGCACCAAAAAGTGGTGTTAGGGAACCTCAAGGAATCTAAGTAAACTGAAAGATAAAGAGGTCTAGAATAACTTACAAGCAAAAGACTGTGTTAATAGTTGCTGCACTGATTGGTGGGCTCAGATAGAGCACATGCTCTGAACATGAGTTTTGAGGTTGGGATCTGGGCACAGGCTCTTAGGGTGAGCTATTAGAGGATTGGGGCCTAAGATTGGCTCGGTAAAGATGGGTTTGAGGCTGGATACAGTCCTGGAGAAAATTTGTAAGATATCTTAGTCAATTTAAGAAGTGGAATAATTCTTAGAGGAGATAATGTCTGTAACCCTAGTCTTACAGAATTCTGTAGCTTGGTGAAAATCATTTTCCTATATAATGCTCTCCTTTAATAATGTGAATCAATTTTTTGTTGGCAGCCACATTTGCTATTTGCCAGTCAGAAGTGAAACAGTTTATGAAAACCCAATTCAGCTGTGATTATAACAAAATAGCATTAATGCACATGAATGAGTAATCGGATTTTCAATCAGGGAAGTCATTTTTTACAGTAGCCATAACAACTGGATAAAATAATATAAAAATTTTTCTGATATAAAATGTGTATAAATTCAAAAAGTCATAGTCATTACTGTAGTAAAGAATAATCATTAATACAAAAGGTGTGTCATTTTGATCTGCGAAGATTTTGTATGTATTGTGGTAGATTATCTAAATTAACATAAACACATCTAATCAATCTATTGTTATAAATTTTTGTGACTTCAATACAATAAGATGCATGGAATGTTTTTTACCATTGATTTTCTGTCCTGCATCCATCATTTTTCTTTTGAGTGCAATCAAAGGTCCTACAATCACAGAAAATGTCATAAAAATGTTGAAAAAAGTTGTTGAAGGCAAAATGGGGACAACTTAAATTTATAATGCACATATAGCTATAGCTAGAAAAATACAGTCAATTGTGACAAATAGTTTGACAACCTCAACGTTTTTACATAAACTGGTCCTCAGCTGTTTTCTACAGAAAATGTGCTCCATAACAAATTGAAGAATACTATGGGGAGGAAAAATAGAAAATGTACAATAACTCTTAAAAATGCAATTAATGATTGAAAATTAGCCACATCTTGCAACTGAGAGATTCTCAAATATTTTATAGAGGGAAAAACAAGATGTAGGACATAGTAAAAGTCAAAAGAATAGACTTGGGTAGCTTATAGAAATGGGTCATAAAGCTCAAGAAATGCTACGTGCTATAACATACAAAGTATCACAAATTCTAATAAGGGGTAAAGCATAGAAATTAATTGGATACGACACCATTATTGCTTTAAATGTTGAATTATATTCTAATCCACATCTGTTCCAAATGTAGGACCTATATGGGTATAATTATACAGTACAGAGAAGACAGTTTCTTCTGAAAATTGATTGTCTGCTGTTGTTGTTGGTCTTATAATACATGAAGATTTGAGCACCCTAAAGAGTCAATTTGAATTTTTATTTCCTCTGATTATATTTTGGGGATACTTTTAATGTGCTGTAGAGAGCATGTTTCTGTTGTAGAAACAATAGAGAAACTCCTTTTTTACAAGATGACTTATTTTAAATTAATTGGTTGCATTTTTGAGAGTTTTGACTCATTTTGTATATGTTACCCTAAGTATATGCTTGAGACTTTGATATTGTATATGTTACAGTGGACAGTTTTCTGTCCAGGAAACAGTTGAGAATTGTGGCAAATTTTCACATAATTAACTGTATTTATTTATATTACACTCATTTTCAAAATGTTTCACTAACTATACTAGTGATGTGCTTGAGCACAAATGGCAGCGAGCCTAAAGACTATACTATTTTTATATGAATGATTTTGACTTCTAACACTGAAGCTACTGACAATAAGGTCCAGTTTTTAAATTTCGCATACACGGTAAAGGGATTTCAGTGTCATAGTAACAACTCTTGAATTGAAGGAAAAAAACAACAACAAAACAATACACGTTATTTAAAAGTTTTCTTTGTGATATTCTTTAGCTAAGTAGTGGTTGCAATACACAATGCTTTGACACAACTGGACATGCACCTACACAGACTTACCTTCGCAGTAGTCTAGTGGACAATGTATTTTCAAGTAAATATGTTGTGCACCGCTTATAACCAAGACAAAGAGCGCATTGACTTACCACCGCCACTAACTCGAATAGAAATGGAAGTCCCTTAAGTTTTCAAGTTTTAACTGCACCCGCAAAAGAATTCAAAATGGTAAACAATCAATTTCTAGGGTGATACGGGTACTGATCGATAAACCAGAGGATTCTGTTTAGTGCAATTTGGGACGGGGTCGACCACATAACTAACACAAAAACGCGAGGGTCAAAGTACAAAATGACATACGTACGTCCAAACATATATACAAATAAATAATCATCCCCCATTTTCGATTGTGTTACCCCTGTAAGTGTCTCGCTCGCTACGCTCGCTCCCAATTATTTGTAACTTTTAATATGCTGTAAAACACATTTCTCTGTACAGATAATAGTTGATTGACCATTTTTTGCAAATTATGTTGGGGTCAAACAAAATAATGACTGTGTTATAAGTAATAATCTATATTTTTTATTCACTGTAAGGTGTCCAACTCTGAAGCAGTATTATTTCAAAAGCCATACTTATTAACATTAACACACCTTCTATTATTAGTGTCCCCACATCTGCACTGATTAGGTTATCATTTTCATTTAAGCACCAGTATTGTCCAGCATCTCTTTTTGTAACATTGGTGATTTCTAGTCCAAAAATGTATCGATTTTCAGTGAGAAAAGGTACCATGTTACTCGGAAGTATTTTTTTATGTGGAACTTTCCATTGTACTTGAGTATTAGATTCACAGAAGAACTTAACAGTATCTCCTATGTTTGCTACAATGTTAGTAGGACCAACGATTAATCGATAAAAATCTGAAATGAAAGAAAATTGAAATAGTGAGCAATTTGACTATTAATTTCATTCATACTGAAGACATATGAGGACAAATAATGAACTGTTTGTGGGTTGTAAGTCCACAAGCAGCAAATATTATTGTTTCTTTCTGAAGGAACACTCTGCTAGCCAGAGGACAAACACACAGGATAGCCTTGTGCGTGACTTGATTGATTCTCCTACGTGTCAGTAGATCCTCAACTGCTCTTGAACAAAAAAATGCAGGAGGTCGACACACTAGCTACAGCTACTAGCACTCACAACACACAGGATTCACAAAGATTCAGTCAAACAGAAACTCATTCATTCAATGAACCTTTTCACTACATGTGACAGAATGATTCTAAAAAACGCACACTGGTGTGGTTTAAATGGAAAAATGTAATGTCAATGTCAATGTTAACGAATTCAAAGATAATCAATAATGATAATTAGTTCGGTGTTTGGGAGACCCAAGCATGAACTATATCGTAACATTAGTCTAAACCCTCTGATAACTTACTCATAACTCTGAGGGTGGACACAGAGTAAAAATGATACCCTTTACTTGTTGTTCCGTAACATGTGTACACACCCTTGTTTAAGACCTTAATTTTTGTTATCAATAGTCTGTTAGAGTTTCTTTGAAGCACATTAGGCCGACTAATTGTATGCTTGTTATGCATCCAAACTGCAGGGGAAGATGTTTTACAGAATAATTCAAGTTCAGAACCGACTTTTCTGACTTTATTCGATGGATGTATCCGATTGGGCACTAAAACAAAATATCGCCAATCATTACTTTTTATTAAAATACATAGAATTAATAAGTAGTATCTATTAGATTGCTATAAAATATGCCACCTATAATAGGTTCATCCTGTTAGCTACATAATTAGTCATTGCTTCAGCATGATGACATAAAATATATAGCCTATTATTATGTCAAAAAAAGTATGTTTTTAGGTAAAGAAATCAAAATACAATTATTCTAATGAATAGTGATTTAAGTATAATAAGGCTGATTAAATTCTTCCTTTCTCTTTACATATATTTATATATATTTATATATAAATAATATTATAATTATATTAATAATATATACAATTATATACATAATAATATTAGTCACCTGAATATAAAATATTAATTAGCTACATACACTTACAATATGTACTAATAAGGGCAGTTGCTAAGACATGTCTTCGTTTATTGTCATCATATCCAAAGCAGAGATAGTAACCAGTGTTATACAATGATGTTTTTATAATTAGTGTATTTTCATATCCTATGGGCTTGCTATCCAAGGATTTATGAAACCATACTATTGTGCCACTTTCTGCAGTACAATTTAACTTCACTATATTATTTTTTAGTGTTTCTGTGCTATCACTGGTCTCCTCTCTTAAAATGAAAGAGTCGTTTCTTACTAAGGTATGACAAGTTATATATAATGATAATTACAATACAAAGAATGATTTTTGTCAAAATACTCACCTTGACTGTAGATGGGTAGTGGCTAGCTGATAAAGAAAAACTCCTGACACTTCAGTAATGCTAACAGCCTTATCTTATTATTAAGGGTGCTGCGACAACGCCCACGCGATTAATTAACCGCGGGTTGCTAGGGAAAAAGCTTTTTTGTTCTGTCCACTTTAGGGATTCCTAGACACATGGAACCTACTAGCAACTTCTAAAGAAGACTACATACCAAAAATGAGAAGCTGGAGTCGGCTGAAGCGGAAGATATTACAGGCCAAATGTATCACACTTAAGGGAAAACTCCTCCGAGCCTACTCGGCCTCTCGAGCTGAAACTCGGTGTACTACTACCCGAACCCGTCGTCTACAAAACTTTCGTTGTGTTTTTGTTGAATTCAATATTGTTTTCTATTTATTGGTGTGTGTCGTGCTATTAGACTGTATTTTTTCCGTAATTTTTTTTTTTATAAAAAATTAGAACGAACATTTTGCTGACAGGATACTTAGGGACCCCTGTATCGAACTTGAAGTTATTCCCATTTTCCATTCCTGAAATATGGACAAAACTAGTTCCAGAACTAACATTAAAACTGCGCAATAATTTTTAGGCTAGCAGCCGCCCCAATTCTAGCCCCGCCCCAGTATACGGAGAAATCTTTTGCCGGTTGGCGGCTCTGAAAAGAGCCAGGTCTAAATTGAGGAGAGTGTGCGAACTAGAGAAGGAGGAGCGCAGTAGTGGAAAGGCTTCAATTGCAGAGCGAGGGATACCAGGCTTCACCGATGTCTCCTTGAGTTGCCGAGAGCTTTCAACAATTTCTCCCTCAGCGGCTTGCTCCGGATCCCTTTCTCCTTCAAAGCCGATAGAAATGCGTCTGGACTGCTGCACTGCTTTTTCAGACTAGAAAGAGTCTCAAAAGTAAAGCCCAGAGTGACTAGCTTCTTGGCCTGAATTGAGGTGAGACTGGGCTTTCCAAGAGCTTTCATGAGTGTTGTAGCTCTAGCAAAAAGTCTTTTTTGCTGCATCCACATTTTAATTTGTAGATGAGGAGACCTGATAAAGAGAGCTGACAAACTTCTGCTGATGGATGGATGCTCCAGGACCTTTTCCAGAGCCAAAACATCAGGTAAAGCCCGGTGAGCTCCTAAATTTTATGAACATTTTATTAAAAAATGGATGCATTATTGTGCTATGTCTTGCCTGGTACGTCATTCCCTGTTAGTTTCTTGTGGAGCTTCTCAAGCCCTAGGGACGAACCTTGTAGAATGTCTTCCCCATCCTTTTTCATCTACAATAAAAACAATTAAATTATACCGTGCTTTTGTTATTGAATTAAATAGTATGCAACACTATAAAGCATGATGTATTGTTGCTGTGTAGTACCTTCTTCAACATGTGAAGTGTGTCACTGAAATGTACATTGGAAGACACAAAGTTGGCCACATTCAACTCCACTCGCCTTTCCACTTCTGCCAACAGGATGGGGAAGTCGAAAGAAAACCCGTTGTGAGCTACTAAGACTAAAATAAACAATATAGCATCTGTTCTTGCCTGTACAAAGGAGTTCAATATACCTGGATGATAGGGAGTTTTTGTGGTTTCAGTTATGTGGGCTAAATTTCTTGCCAGCCACTCTAAAAAAGTCGGCATTACCACAGAAAGTGGTTGTTCACTACGAAGCATGTTGTTGGTAATGCCCGTCACCTTAGAAACTAAGAGTGAAAAAGTTCTAAACTGAATTATTTATTATTAAATAAAATATAATTTAATTACCTGTAGATGAAATGTTTCGACCAGTTCTCACAAGACTACAAAAAGTGGCTTGCTCAAGAGGGACAGGAGAGTTCATGACCTTTGCGCCTATGTCAGTGATGTGATCTGCATAAATGCTGAGCCCAGTTGTCTCGCAGTCAAACAAAACCAGAAGGGGGCGAGAATCATCAACCACTAAACTTCCATCATCATCATCATCATCCCTTCCTGAGATCTGCAGATTCTCATCTCCTGGGTCAGCATCTATGTGACTGTCATCCTCAGATGCATCACCCCTTCCATCTCCAGTATACTCGCCCACATGGCTGACATCTCGCAAACTAGTCATCATATCCTTCTCCTTCTCATATCGGGCTTTCTTGGCCTTCTTCTGGCAGTTCCTAACATTACGTAAGAAATGGTCATAACTATCAAAATTGATGTAATATATAATGGGTTACCTCTTGTAACGACTCTCCTCACTCGAACATTTCTGTTTATCCGTTTCCCACTTGTCTTGTTCATCCATAATGGAAACAACAGCTGTCACAGGAATTTCAACTCCCATCTTAATCAAACAAAATACTTTCCAGACTGGCCCAAGGTTCTTTAAAAAAAAAAAAAGAAGTAAAATACAACAATAATCAAATAAATATTAAATAGATATAAATTGATAATAATATAGATAAATTAATTACAGTGGTATATAATAATGGATCATACAAATAATGTTGTATACCTTGTGACATATAGCCATGTTGGTTTTGCATGTGTAATGTAGATGGTGCAGGTCAGTTCTTTTGTCCCTGTAAACAAGGGCCAGACCATGGAAACCCTCCACTGTGTTGGTAGTTAGCCTGCCACGATCAGATACATAGTCTTGTGGCCGTGCTGACATGCTGTCAAGCAAACGCTGAAAACCTTCAACTTGTGCTTTACAGGTAAATTTCTGCTGGGATGAATATGGGGTACCGTCGGGGTTGGTCTAAATGATTATTAATGTAATACAATTTTATTGCACCAGTCATTGACATTAGTCAAGGAAAATCAACTGCACTACTACATTGCTCATACAATAAGTTAATGATATTTCCTTTGACACTGGATGTTTCTGAAACCAAAATCTTGTAATATTTTGAAATGTTCACATAATATAAGCATAATTGTGTAAAGAACAAAAACCTACTCCATTTTGATTTATTGGTCATTATGAGATTAAAATTAGTAAGGGTTTAACCTTATCATGGCGACACCATGTAGATGTGTGATCATCACGGCAGTAGTGTGCCAAGAAGTTCTGGATACCTTCAGAGAACGCCTTCAAAGAGTCAGTGGCTGAGCTAACTTCGTCTGAAGATATCAAGTTACTCAGAGAAGACTTGCAGTGAGACAACAGACTCTCAGGCATTCTCTTGCATTTGAAGTGAGTCGCCTTGCACTAATTTACAAGTATTTAATAGTTTATTAAAAAAAAAAAATCACTTACCTCACACTTATTCCTCTTTATGGTTTCTAATTGTTTGTGCAGAGCTTTAGCGGAATGATTGGCACAGTATGTTACAGTGCCCTCTGGAAAATGCCGACAGAAGGTCGAATTGACCGAAGTGTCTTTGTCGGCAATCACCTCCTGTAACACAAATCCATCCTTCCGTACTTGTGCTAGGATTTCATCCAGCATGTCCGTCTCTGCTCCAGCAGATGTACCATTCCAGTTGTGTCCTTTGCCACGTTTGGTTCTGTGAGCAAAGTAAGCTATTTTACCAGTGGTGAAGTCATGAGCTGATGCAGAGGAGTTGTTGGAATAATGGCCCCGTGTTTGGCAGAAGCCATCAAAGGATGCAATCCAGCACTTAGCGTCTCCACGTTCCTCAATGTCCTTTCGTACCTGAGCACACGACCATTCTGCCAACTCGGTGACATGCTCCTCAAGCTTCTCCACGATTCTGTCCCACTGCTTGCTTGAACAAACTGGCAATCCGAGCATTCCACTTAGCCTCTTATACTCAGCATGAAGGTGGCCATTCATGAGGAATGAAAGGACTGGAAAATGCTGGCTCCAACAACGTGCTGAGTTGTGGATCCTCAGGCCTTCAGAATGTTCCAGGCCAATGTTGCCTGATGACACGTGGGAAAAAAGTGTTTCCGTTTCATGAGGAAGCTTGAGATGGCTGGCAATGCTAGATAGCCGATCTATCACGTCCTCCACTAGGCAGTCACGATTGTCTTCCTCCACCTCCATCAGTTCATCTAGATCATCTGGTATTGTGAGTAAGTTATAAACAATTACTGAATAATTAAATTATATATAAGAAATCACTCGTCAGGAAGTGCCGAATTGTCTCTTGTTGTGCTGGAGTCATAATTATTATTATTATTATTATTATTATTATTATTATTATTTATATATTATATATAATATGGGTCACCAATCCATAAGCCAAATGCTTGTGGACTACTGCCCTCCCTATAAACACAAAAAACATAATCACCACTGACACCACTTTCTCTCTCCTATATCAAAGGAGTGGGTTGGGGGAAGGAAGTTTGATAAGCCATTCACTTGATAACCACTTTCTCAGACTCCTAATCAGTTCTTCCCAGAGTAGCTAATTTTATGGCTTTGATAAATTATAAAGTGGCACCAAAATTAATTACCTGGATTATTCGGCTGATTTTCTCCTATAGGTGTAGCAGACAGTTGCTCCAGAGCCATTGTGCTGGTCCTAGGATCCTGAACAGTCATAGTGATGTGTTCCTCCATTCCAGCAACAGTGGGCAAATCAGAACTGGCCTGATGAGCTGGGCTGGACAACTCCACCTGATCGGTGGTAGAACTAAGAATTTCAGGAGTGTCTATGGTATTTGCAGGAACGTCTGCTTCATCAATGCTAGTCTCAGAGGGGACTAGTTGTATGTTAGCAGCATCGGCAGCCATAATCTCGGGTTCCAAGTCAGGCCCCACTACTATAATAATCATTATTGTTGTTGTTGCATATATTTTATTCATTTTTTTGTGTCAACATTACTTGAGAAAATTTCTGTTTGTGAGGCACAGCTAGCTATACTCAATAATTTCATTAAACAATAAAAATATTTGCATACTGCATATACCTGAATAGAAGGATAGAAGCATTTTCCTCCTTTTGGTGGCTTTAGCCAATTGGAGCTTCCTCCTTGCAGACAATATTTTTGGCATGTCCCAAACCAGAAACAGTTCACTATTATGGTAAACTCATGCGGTATCCAAAACCACCATGTGGGCTTATCAAGCCCACGCGGAGTATCCAAACATTGAGACAGGCCGTATACCAATAAGAATTTGAATCGCGCAATTCGCGGCTCAGCAGTCCCCTCGAAAGAATGACACATTTTTGTGGTAAATTGACGGCGGATATGAGATTAAATCTGCACGCGCGTTGCTATGTCGCAGCACCCTTAAGATGCATATGTTGGTAAAACACATTTTCAACAGAAAATATAGTAGGTTGAAATTCAGAGAATTAACACTGCCAGAATCACATCTCAAACATAATGTCTTTCTTTCAGCACAAAATATTAATGAAAAAACATATTGACTGACACATTCAAACCACAAGAAAAATTTATATATACTTCAAATGAATTAATATTTTTCACCATGTTCTTGACAAATATCATTAGTTGATTTTTTTTTATTTTTAGCATAATATACTACTATTCATTCAGCAAGCAAAAAAATTAGGATATTTAAATACCTCCAATGTTAACATCAGTGTAGTCTTGGAACATTTCTCTTCTCATCATGTTTTTTTGATCCATGTATGTTCCTATGCATATGTATCTACCAGTATCTTGTACTGTAACATTATACATAATAAGGTTCCTTCCTTGTTGTATATATTTTCTGTCTATTGTTTCTCCCAGTTTCTTCCAAATCACAAAAGAATCACTATTACAGGTTAGATTGACTGTGCTTCCTTCGTAAGTAATAACGATTGGTTGGGGAATCATCCCCCTGACTAAGTTATTTGTATTTAAACCTATTGTGCCTTTAGTTGAAAGTAATTAATATGATAATAGACAGTTATTTACACTTTGAAAAGATTACCTCTGATAACTAGTAGAAAACTGAATAATGTAAAGCAAGACATGGTTTTATCAGTATTAAAAGCGTTTAACGCTGTCTCTAATTGGCGAGCTAGCGGAGGGAGTAGATACTATTAGTGGTGGATAATGCATAATCGGGTATTATGTTCGATGTATACAATGTATGGATTGTAAGTAGGTCCCTTAAACTGCGTGCGGTTCCGTTTTTTCTCCTAAAAACACTGCCTTTTAGGCTTCACCCCACTTTATTCTGATTTTACAACATTAGGAAGTCTTACTTGAAACCTTGGGTTCCAAATTGTAAGATAATTCCTGCCAAACGATTGTTTTTCAAGTCCCAAAAAGTTACTGAGACTGATTACCAGTCATTGAAAACCTTTTACCAGACTTAATTTCGAAACTTCGTTAATAAATACGGAACTACCCTCTTACCTTATTTTCTTGAGTATTGATAACACTGTAGAATCAAATATAAGCCATTCTGACTACTTCTATTATAACAGTAACTTTTTAACAAACTCTCAGCTACAAAAGAAAAAAAGGCCAAAGTTATTTTTGTCAATTAAGTTAGAATTACCTACTTATCTCAGCTTTCCATCAGTAGTAGTAACTTCATTAGAAGCCATTTTGACTACCAGTGACTCTTGACAACCGACAAACGGCACTTAGAAGCTCACAAAAGGCGAGTTTTAAAATTACGCATATACCGTAAACGGATTCAATGCCATAGTAACCACTCCCCGCAACTGTTTGTATTAAAAAAAAGCAACACACGTTGCTTAAATTTTTTTTTTTGTGATATTCTAAGTAGTAGCTGTAAACGCTTACTTTGCTATACCTACACCAGACTTACCTTGGTAGATAGTCTAGTGGACTTTCAACTAAATACTGTCGCGTAGGGCTTGTAACTATGGCAAATAGTCATTTACTTACAGCCCCCTTTAACTGAACAAAAATGGAACTCCCACTAGATTTTTCAGTTTTCATTGTGCCACTAAAGAGAACTCAAAGCTGTAAAGAATTCAATTTCGGTGATGATACGGGTAATGATCACGAAACGGAAGGATTCTGTTTATTGAAGTTTGGGAAGGGTTCGAACACCTAGCTACCAAAAAATACGTGAGGGTCAAAGTGCAAAATGACATACGTCCGTACCTACATAATTGGCGAGCGAGCGGAGCTCGCGAGATAGTATTAGTAGGTGGATATTGCAAAATCGGGTATATCCGGATAACTGAAGTCAGTGTTGGGTGTCGGCCCCTCGGCCCCGCAGCACCTCAGGATCGAGCTAGTGGGAGCAGTAAATTGCTGCCACCAGAATGTCTCCAAGATTCGCGTCGCCGTAGCTTGCGTTCTTGACCACGTATGGTAATTCACTGAGTTAGTTTAATCGGACACTGAACTGAATTACAAAAATCAAGGCTTAAATACAACTGACAGGCCACGCCCTGATGCTTACGCAAAAACTGAGGACGTGGCACTTCTGACGTGATACACAACTCAATAACGACAAGGCAACAATAACGTGTGATTAATTAACACAATTAAACACAACAATCAACAACTTGTAACAAATGACCTAAGAAGGTGAAACACATATGGTAGTTCTTCTGCATTCACACACATGCATATATGAGTTCTTCTCTTTGAATGTGGGCGGACCTCACTGTCTGCCCACATCTCCCCCCACCTTCTAAGCTGTCTCCTCCTCTCGATCCTCGCTTCCTCCATAACACCGACTCAGATTGTCTGCAACAATATTCAAGTTCCCAGCACGATACTCCATGTCAAAATCGTAATCACATAGCTTCAGTGACCAGTTGTAAATGCGTTTGTTTTCTTGCCTCCCAGATCTCAATGACAACAGTCCTTTGTGGTCGGTGATCACACGAAACTTCCTCCCATACAAGAAGTACGAGAAATGCTTGATCACCTCGTATACCGCAAGCCCCTCCAATTCTTGGGCACTGTAACGGGTCTGCGTTCCCCGCAGCTGTCTTGAAAAAAAAGGCCACAGGAAGACGTTCACCATCCCTCTCCACAGATAGCACGGCTCCAACCCCTGTAGAGCTAGCATCGCTTTCAAGCACAAACATATCACCATCACACGGAACATACAAACATACTGACTCACATGATTCGTTACACAAAGCACGAAAAGCCCTCAACATAGGCTCCGTCCAACTCACTTGTCCCGACGAACGCGTGGACGTGTGGGGCGTCAAGAGGGCCGACCACCGGTGACAGCCCGCGATAAACCGCCGGTAGTAGCCCACTAACCCGAGAAACGCCCTCAGTTGTTTCCTTGTCTTGGGCAAGGGGTGATCCTTAATCGCCCTCACCCTCGCCGCCGGCACAGAGATGACTCCATCTCCCACCTCATGTCCCAGGAACTCTAATCTCCGCCTCCCAAAGCTACACTTCTTCCGTTTGCAGGTGTGCCCGGCCTCCCTCAACTCTCCAAACAAATTCCTAAGATGTCCTACATGCTCCTCCCAGTTCTTTGACACAATCCACCAATACCTCTTCTATCAGTCGTTGAAAGACTGATGGGGCGTTTGTTAAACCAAACGGCATGCGTTTGAATCTGAACTTGCCGAAAGGGCATACAAAACAGGTTTTATCACGATCCTTCTCCTCCACTTGCACTTGGTAAAACCCCTTTGCAAGGTCTATCTTACTCAACACAGATCCACTACCTACCAACTCCAGCATTTTCATCCAGCCCAGGAATATAATAGGGCTCTCTCATGGTGACTTCATTGACTTTTCTAAAGTCCACACACAGCCTAATCCCCCCATCAGGCTTGCGCACAGGCACTAATGGTGAAGACCAGCAACTCTCACATCTTTCAATTATTCCTTGCTTCTCAAGGCACTCCAACTCCTCCCTGACTTTATCCCGTATGCCCAACGGCACAGAGTATGGGGTCTGCCTAATGGGTGCCACATCCCCCGTGTCGATTGTCATCGTTACCCTGTCTGTATTGCCCGGTTCGTCTGAGAAAACGTCCGTATATCCGTCAAGCAGTTGTGTCAATTCACTCTCGACAAACCCACGACACTCTCCACTCAACACACTTCTCTCTTCACTCACATTCTCCATCACTACATCTAGTCTGTTGATACACACCCTCTCCCTAAATCTCTTTAAGCAATTAACATGCACTACCTTAAAATGTTTTTCCTTCCCCACTCTCCCTATTTTATAATTTACTTCTCCCTTCCGTTCTAACACCACGTACGGACCCTCCCACGAGTCCGACAGCTTACAACTCATCCCTGGTATTCGATACATCACTCTCTCTCACCCTTCGCAAACTCCCTCAACTTGGTCCCTCTGTTTAGATACTTCATTCGTGCCTCTCTTCCTTTAGCTATCCCCAATGCAGCGCTGTCCCTAACTAACTCCAACCTCTCAGCCATCTTACTTACCCACTCACAAACACTCAAGTTACTTTCCTCCGCCTCAAACAACCCATGATACAACGCGTCTAAGGGTGTCCGTACCCGGAACCCATAGACAAGGTCAAACGGGCTATATCCCTAGTCGGCATGGGGCATTTGCCTAAGCACAAACAACGCGAAGTTGATCTGCCCCACCCAGTCTAACCCTTCATCCATTCCCTTGCCTAGTATCGCCTTAAGTGTTCCATGGAGTCTCTCAACTCTCGAATGGTTCGTCGGCCAAGATTGGCCTCTCCACTGCTGGCGCCCTCCTTGGCTTTGCCTTACTTTTCCTCTGGCACACTTCACAACTACCACAGTACTTAATCAGGTCTCTGGCCATACCTGGCCATACAAAGTATCTTCCCACCATCTTGCACACTTTATCTGCCCCCAGGTGTCCATTCCTATCATGACCCAGATTCATTACTCTCTCGCGGTAACCCTTAGGTAACACCAACACCTCACGAAACTCTTCCCAACTGACGTACATGGACCTTACTAACACCCCTCCCTTCCATATGAAACCTCTCTCACCTCGATCACCTAATTCCCTCCATTCTTGATACTTTCATCCTCTTTCACAGCAACCCTGAACTCATCCCAATCCTTTCCCTCAGACACGGGACCTATCTCTTTGGCAACTCTCACCAGTTGCTCAACCTCTTCACTGGCAACATCCAGCGAATCTAAGGAAGTAGCTACGCCCTCCTCAGTCTCATCCACACCTACCTCTACCTCATTTACACTCTCACCAATCACATTCTCACTCTCAACATTCTCAGTCACAGTTTCACTGGCTTTCTCCCGGGGCACGTCTGGGTCAGGAATTTCCTTCACCACATCCACCCCTTGACCCGCCCCCACCTTACTCGCCTGTTTAAGGGGTTGGGCCGGTTACTCGCACTACTAGGCGTGTCACTCTGCATATCTGAAGTTTTAGGTTTGCCACAACACCATTGGAATGCAGTGAAGCTCCAGCATTGGCAGACTTTTCTAAAGCTTTTTCTAATGCTTTATGCTTTCCTTTTGCCGAAGTAAAGTCAAGGTCTTTAACTGGAAGATATGGTATCTCTCTTTGATAACTAGGAATTACCCATTGGCACTTCTGCTGAGTACAAGTATGACCACCATTAACTTTGGTGAATGTTTCAAGGTAGAACAGTATTGCTCCCACATGTGTACATGCCTCACCCAGATTTTGACAAAATGATCCAACAACTCACAACCAGTTTGTTAATGGTTAACTGGTTGTATGCCTCCAAGGATTTATGGGCTTGAATTGTTTAGTTGTTAGATAACACCAAATAGGATACTAAGTCACTTGCTTCAACAGGAGGTGGGTCAGCAGAAGTAACACACGATCCAGAATCAGGCAATAGAAAGGGGTCAAAAGAATCAATCATCTTTATTTTCTCCTTATACCTTGCTTTAGCCTGGTTGTACACCCCAGCCCCGCCCCAATATGTTTTTGTCACTTGATGAAATAACTATAATAATAATAACAACAATAATAAAATAGTCAAACAAAACAAGTAGCTAAATTAATGATAAATATATAAATAAATAATAAGGATGATTGTGATTGTTCCCACTGAGAAAGCTGGAAAAAACAGTCCCTAGCCCATTGTTGTATAAATAGAATCCATTTTTGTCACCATGAAATAAAAGCATCTTCAGGTAAAATACATCATATTTGTAGTTTTATGCAGCCTAACAAGGCAGGCTCGCTTGCCATCCATACGTCCCCACTTATATATAAACTAGTAGTGTGCTTGAGCACAAATATTGAGCAAGCCAACCTAGTCAAAACTACAGTATTGTTACTAAATAATTTATATTTTAACTTAATTGATGCAAAACAGTATAATAGTAGTTGACCATTAATTTTAGCAAACACAAATACCAAGTTACACTTTTAACTGAGTTATGGTAACTTTAGTAGTATCAAATTCCGGAATTACTACTTACCTCAGCTTCTTCCAAGTAATAGTGGCTTCCTTAGTATTAATATTTAGACATTCTGGCTACCAGCGGCACTTGACAAACAACAAGCGGCATTTTTAACAGCCCCAAAAAAGGATGAAGTTTAGAAATTAAGTCTGGTAAAGGGTTTTCAATGACTAGTTTCCAGTCTCAGTAACTTTTTGGGACTTGAAAAACAATCGTTTCGCAGGAATGATCTTTCAATTTGGAACCCAAGCAATGTTGTAAAATCAGAATAAAGTGGGATGAAGCCTAAAAGGCAGTGTTTTTAGGAGAAAATGGTACCCGCACGCGCGTTTAAGGGACCTACGTACAATCCATACATTATATACATCGAACATAATACCCGATTTTGCAAACAACCACTTATAGTATCTACTCCTCCGCTCGCTCGCTAATTAGAGACAGCGTTAAACGCTTTTAATACTAATAAAACCATGTCTTGCTTTCCAATATTCAGTTTTCTACTAGTCATCAGAGGTAATATTTTCAAAGTGTAAATAACTGTCTAATATCATATTAATTACTTTCAACTAAAGGCACAATAGGTTTAAATACAAATAACTTAGTCAGGGGGATGATTCCCCAACCAATCGTTATTACTTACGAAGGAAGCACAGTCAATCTAACCTGTAATAGTGATTCTTTTGTGATTTGGAAGAAACTGGGAGAAACAATAGACAGAAAATATATACAACAAGGAAGGAACCTTATTATGTATAATGTTACAGTACAAGATACTGGTAGATACATATGCATAGGAACATACATGGATCAAAAAAACATGATGAGAAGAGAAATGTTCCAAGACTACACTGATGTTAACATTGGAGGTATTTAAATATCCTAATTTTTTTTGCTTGCTGAATGAATAGTAGTATATTATGCTAAAAATAAAAAAGATCAACTTATGATATTTGTCAAGAACATGGTGAAAAATATTAATTCATTTGAAGTATATATAAATTTTTCTTGTGGTTTGAATGTGTCAGTCAATATGTTTTTTCATTAATATTTTGTGCTGAAAGAAAGACATTATGTTTGAGATGTGATTCTGGCAGTGTTAATTCTCTGAATTTCAACCTACTATATTTTCTGTTGAAAATGTGTTTTACCAACATATGCATCTTAAAAATAAGATAAGGCTGTTAGCATTACTGAAGTGTCAGGAGTTTTTCTTTATCAGCTAGCCACTACCCATCTACAGTAAAGGTGAGTATTTTGACAAAAATCGTTCTTTGTATTGTAATTATCATTATATATGACTTGTCATACCTTAGTAAGAAACGACTCTTTCATTTTAAGAGAGGAGACCAGTGATAGCACAGAAACACTAAAAAATAATATAGTAAAGTTAAATTGTACTGCAGAAAGTGGCACAATAGTATGGTTTCATAAATCCTTGGATAGCAAGCCCATAGGATATGAAAATACTCTAATTATAAAAACATCATTGTATAACACTGGTTACTATATCTGCTTTGGATATGATGACAATAAACGACGACATGTCTTAGCAACTGCCCTTATTAGTACATATTGTAAGTGTATGTAGCTAATTAATATTTTATATTCAGGTGACTAATATTATTATGTATATATATTGTTTAATATAATTATATTATTTATATATAAATTTATATAAATATATGTAAAGAGAAAGGAAGAAATTAATCAGCCTCATTATACTTAAATCACTATTCATTAGAATATTGTATTTTGATTTCTTTACTTAAAAACATACTTTTTTTGACATAATAATAGGCTATATATTTCATGTCATCATGCTGAAGCAATGACTATATGTAGCTAACAGGATGAACCTATTATAGGTGGCATATTTTATAGCAATCTAATAGATACTACTTATTTAATTCTATGTATTTTAATAAAAAGTAATGATTGGCGACATTTTGTTTTAGTGCCCAATCGGATACATCCATCGAATAAAGTCAGAAAAGTCGGTTCTGAACTTGAATTATTCTGTAAAACATCTTCCCCTGCAGTTTGGATGCATAACAAGCATACAATTAGTCTGCCTAATGTGCTTCAAAGAAAATCTAACAGACTATTGATAACAAAAATTACGGTCTTAAACAAGGGTGTGTACACATGTTACGGAACAACAAGTAAAGGGTATCATTTTTACTCTGTGTCCACCCTCAGAGTTATGAGTAAGTTATCAGAGGGTTTAGACTAATGTTACGATATAGTTCATGTTTGGGTCTCCCAAACACCGAACTAATTATCATTATTGATTATCTTTGAATTCGTTAACATTGACATTGACATTATATTTTCCATTTAAACCACACCAGTGTGCGTCTTTAGAATCATTCTGTCACATGTAATGAAAAGGTTCATTGAATGAATGAGTTTCTGTTTGTCTGAATTTTTGTGAATCCTTTGTGTTGTGAGTACTAGTAGCTGTAGCTAGTGTGTCGACCTCCTGCATTTTTTTGTTCAAGAGCAGTTGAGGATCTACTGACACATAGGAGAATCAATCAAGTCACGCACAAGGCTAGCCTGTGTGTGTGTCCTCTTGCTAGCAGAGTGTTCCTTCAGAAGAAACAATAATATTTGCTCCTTGTGGACTTACAGCCCACAAACAGTTCATTATTTGTCCTCATATGTCTTCAGTATGAATGAAATTAATAGACAAATTGCTTACTATTTCCATTTTCTTTCATTTTAGATTTTTATCAATTAATCGTTGGTCCTACTAACATTGTAGCAAATAGAGGAGATACTGTTAAGTTCTTCTGTGAATCTAATACTCAAGTACAATGGAAAGTTCCGCATGAAAAAATACTTCCGAGTAACATGATACCTTTTCTCACTGTAAGTCGATACATTTTTGGACTAAAAATCACCAATGTTACAAAAAGAGATGCTGGACAATACTGGTGCTTAAGTGAAAATGATAACCTAATCAGTGCAGATGTGGGGACACTAAGAATAAGAGGTGTGTTAATGTTAATAAGTATGGCTTTTGCAATAATACTTCATCAGAGTTGGACACTTTACAGTGAATAAAAAATATAGATTGTTACAGTCATTATTTTGTTTGACCCCAACATAATTTGCAAAAAATGGTCAATCAACTATTTTCTGTACAGAGAAATGTGTTTTGCAGCATATTAAAAGTTACTTGAAAATGAGTGTAATATATTACAAATAAATACAGTTAATTATGTGAAAATTTTCCACAATTCTCAACTGTTTCCTGGACAGAAAACTGTCCACTGTAACATATAGACCATTACTATGTCCTACGTCTTGTTTTTCTCTCTATAAAATATTTGAGAAACTCTCAGTAGCAAGATGTGGCGAATTTTCATTCATTAATTGCATTTTTAAGAGTTATTGTACATTTTCTATTTTTTCTCCACATAGTATTGTTCAATTTGTTATGGAGCACATTTTCTGTAGAAAACAGCTAAGGACCAGTTTATGTAAAAACTTTGAGGTTGACCAATTATTTGTCACAATTGACTGTATTCTTCTAGCTATAGCTATATGTGCATTATAAATTTTAATTGTCCCCATTTTGCCTTCAACAACTTTTTTCAACATTTTTATGACATTTTCTGTGATTGTAGGACCTTTGATTGCACTCAAAAGAAAAATGATGGATGCAGGACAGAAAATCAATGGTAAAAAAAATTCCATGCATCTTATTGCATTGAAGTCACAAAAATTTATAACAATAGATTGATTAGATGTGTTTATGTTAATTTAGATAATTTACCACAATACATACAAGATCTTCGCAGATCAAAATGACACACCTGTTTATTAATGATTATTCTTTACTACAGTAATGACTATGACTTTTTGAATTATACACATTTTATATCAGAAAAATTTTTACATTATTTTATCCAGTTGTTATGGCTACTGTAAAAAATGACTTCCCTGATTGAAATTCCGATTACTCATTCATGTGCATTAATGCTATTTTGTAATAATCACAGCTGAATTGGGTTTTCATAAACTGTTTCACTTCTGACTGGCAAATAGCAAATGTGGCTGCCAACAAAAAATTGATTCACATTTTAAAGGAGAGCATTATATAGGAAAAGGATTTTCACCAAGCTACAGAATTCTGTAAGACTAGGGTTACAGACATCATCTCCTCTAAGAACTATTCCACTTCTTAAATTGACTAAGATATCTTACAAATTTCTCCAGGACTGTATCCAGCCTCAAATCCCATTTTTACCGAGCCAATCTTAGGCCCCAATCCTCTAAAAGCTCACCCTAAGAGCCTGTACCCAGATCCCAACCTCAAACTCATGCTCAGAGCATGTGCTCTATCTGAGCCCACCAATCAGTGCAGCAACTACAAACACAGTCTTTTGCTTGTCAGTTATTCTAGACCTCTTTATCTTTCAGTTTACTTAGATTCCTTGAGGTTCCCTAACACCACTATTTGGTGCTTACAAAAATAATAATAGAAAATTTTCTAGTTTTAACTTACACAAGTGATGAAAATTTGCTATTATTATAGTTACTTTAGCTGAGAATGACTGAATCATCACAATAATATTTTAGTTATTGTTATAGTTGATTTGTACAGTTAGACAACATCATTTATGTTAGTGTGTAAATCTTAAATCTTGTCACCCATGTATACAGACTATGATAGACTACCAATCAAAAAGTTTAAATTGCATTAGTTGAATTATCATTCAATGCAAGTTTTTGACTTATACTATTTCAGGATGGTATAGTTTTACATTGAAAACTATCTTGCAACTTCAGTTGACAGTATTAAAAATAATTTATGCTTTAATATTGTGCAAAGCATAAGGCATTTATTGTTGCTTAATATGTATTGATTATCTCTAAACAAATTGAATAATTATTTGAGTTGCTTCATAAAAATGATGTAACCAATGTTAGTACAATTGCAAACTGAGGTACAAGCACCAGACACAACAATATAAAGTCCAGTTCTAGCTTTCCGCTCGAAATCTTGGTCAGAATATTATTGTGAATAATCATTACTGATGACTATTAGGTATTGTTCATGCTTTGAAAAGCTGGCTCTTTTTTAAGCTAAGCTTAATGGCTGCAATATTTAAGTTACTTTGTCAACTGATAACACAGTGGATTCCCTGAAGAGAGCATTTTTTAAACGCATAATTGGTTTATCTCTGTAATGGCTTTCTTGACTATTAATCATATTAAAAACATGCTGACCCTCTTTCCCAGATTCTATCATACATATCTGTAGCTATTACGAAAATAGAATTAAGGGGTCCGCAAACGGCTAGGTAAACACCCAGTTGTTAGTGATACATAGTCTAAGAATCCCCATTTCTAAGTGCTGAACATTAGTGACTAGACACATAAATATATGATATTAAAACAAGAGCACAGGAGTTTATGAAATTTTCAACTATTGGGTAATTACTTTTGGGTCTAAAAAATCAGGCTAGATATGAGTCAATAGAGGCATTGCGTCCGATGCCATGTAGGGATAACCGACTCCGGTGACAGTTTGAAGTACGGTGCTTACTAGCTGCTAGTGGTTGTCACAATCGAGGTGCACGAAATAAAGTTTCTTTTTTTAGAATTCCCAGTGCCCCAAGGTCGGCAAAGCTGGATATAAAAAATGAATAGGAAGGGTTGGCTTCCCTCAAAGTATTCTAGAGTGTGAGTAGTGTACATTTTCATCTCAGGTGTTTCAATTTTGGTGCCTAGGATAGATTTCATTTATTTGTATTTTTGAAGGTTAACCTACTAGTATGTATGACAGAAACAATCTAGACTGGGTGCCTAATCTTTCCTTGTGGTATGCATCCTCGTTTCTTAATCTGAGGCTGCACAAAGTTATCATTGACTGCATGCTAGACTTACACGAGGTAAATCTTCACAATGCAGTGTGATGTCAGATCAACAAGGCCAGTCTTCTCTTCTGGTTCACTTTTGGATGAATTGAATGAATTGGATAAGTCAATTTAAACTGAGTTCACTGCAGCTGTGGATTGTGCTTGTCATGCTTTCACTCCTGCCATTTGTGCTCAACCACACCACTAGTTGGCCTTTCACTCCTGCCATTTGAGCTCAACCACACCACTAGTTGGCCAGTTAGTGGAGAGAGTGAGACAGTATTACGAGCGAGCGGTATTACAATTGTAAATCGGGGATGTTTGTTTATTGGGGAGAGCGTTGCGAGCGAGACACTTACAGTGGTAACACAATCGAAAATCGGGGATGTTTATTTATTTATTTATTTGTATATTATAATGTATGGACGTACTTAAGGCATTTTTGTACTTTGACCCTCGCGTTTTTGTGATAGTTCGGTTGTCGACCCCGTCCCAAACTTCACTAAACAGAATCCTCTGTTTATCGATCAGTACCCGTATCACCCTAGAAATTGAATTGTTTACCTTTTTGAATTCTTGTGCGGGTGCAGTTAAAACTTGAAAACTTAAGGGACTTCCATTTCTATTCGAGTTAGTGGCGATGGTAAGTCAATGCGCTCTTTGTCATGGTTATAAGTCGTGGCTACAGTATTTACTTGAAAATACATTCTCCACTAGACTACTGTGAAGGTAAGTCTGTGTAGGTGCGTGTCCAGTTTTGTCAAAGCATTGTTGTTACAACCAATACTTAGCTAAAGAATATCACAAAGAAAACTTTTAAATGACGTGTATTGTTTTGTTGTTGTTTTTTCCCTTCAATTCAAGCAGTTGCAGAGAGTTAGTTGTGTTACTACTATGGGACTGAAATCCCTTTACAATTGTGTAGTTTAAGGCTAGCTCGCCATTACACTAATTAGGGGAGGATAATGCAAAATCGGGTATAGGTTATATTATGTATAATATGTATGTGTGGATGGTACTATGCCATTTAAACGCGCACGCGGGAATTTTTAGGCAGATTAGATTAGGCACCCAGTCTTGTTTCTGTCATACATATTAGCAGGTTAACCTTAAAAAATACTGGTATTTGAGATTATCAGAATGGCAGAAGTTTGATACTACAAAAGTTACCATTAATCAGGTAAGAGAGTGATTTTGTATTTGTTTGCTGAAATAAATGTTCGTAACTGCTATTATAGTGTTTGCATGAACTAAGCTAAACATAGTAACAATACTTTTTATCAGGCTCGCGCGCCATTTGTGATCAAGCACACCACTAGTATTTGGCTAGCAAGACACTTACAGGGGTAACACAATTTGAAAATCGGGGATGTTTGTTTACTGGCGAGCGAGGTATTAGGGGTCGATAATGCAAAATCGGGTATATGTTATTCAGCGAAGCGAGCTGACTCTCTAATGAGTGCGCGATATATATATTTAGGTCTAGAAATTGTTTTTGTTCTTGCGTGGGCGTACGTGTGTACCCTTTCTCCTACGCGCTTGCGCGGGCCGGGTAACCTTCTTAGCAACATTTTGTTTTGTTTACCCGCCGTAAGAAGTAGCGATGTCCAGTAGACAAAACGTTAGAAACGCTCGGTCAAGAGCTTTGAGGGCGTTAGAAACTCCTGAAGAAAAAATAGGAAGGAGAGCTATAAGAAATGAAAAAGACACGGCAAGAAGGAGGAGAGCTAAATCGAAACAGAAACAGGTAGCAAAGTAAAGAATCTGACAGTATTGTAGCCACACCAACCATGCATGGAATAGCTACAATTACAGGGAACATGCATCTCTCGCTTCGCTATTTTGCGCTATTAGAGCACATCACTAGTATGTATGTATGTATGGATAGTACGTATGCTCTTTAAACACGCGCGACGGGAACTTTTTTCGCCAAAAAAACACGGCTTTTTAGGCTTGACTCCAGTTTATTCTGAAACTACAGCATTTAACAAACCTTACTTTATACATTAGCTCCAAAGTGTGAGAAAATTCCTGCGAAAAACTTGCTTTTCAAGAAACAAAAAGTTGATTCGACCGGTTACTATGGCATTGAAGACCCTTGACCAGATTTAAACTCAAAACTTCGCCGTTTTTTCGGGCTAAGTGCGGCTTGTTAGTTGTCAAGAGCCACCTGTAGTCTGTACTAAGAGAGCTATCACTACTTCTGAAAAGCGTATGTAAGCACATAAAGTATTAACTACAACTCGAGGGATGCTGAGGTAAGTACGTAATTCCATATTGTTAGCTAAATCATAGATAGAAAAATATCTCTGGCAGTGGTAAAAATGAAAAAATCGGGGATGTTTGTTTATTTGTATATATGTTTGGACGTACGTATGTCATTTTGTACTTTGACCCTCGTGTTTTTGTGTTAGTTATGTGGTCTACCCCGTCCCAAATTGCACTAAACAGAATCCTCTGGTTTATAGATCAGTACCCGTATCACCCTATGTTTACCATTTTGAATTATTTTGCGGGTGCAGTTAAAACTTGAAAACTTAAGGGACTTCCATTTCTATTCGAGTTGGTGGCGGTGGTAAGTCAATGCGCTCTTTGTCGTGGTTATAAGCCGTGCGCAACAGTATTTACTTGAAAATACATTGTCCACTAGACTACCTCAGGTTTAGCGATCATTACCCGTATCACCCTAGAAATTGAATTGTTTACAAAACTCAAAAAGTTATGGGAGCTCTGTTTCTATTTGAGTTAGTGTTGGTGGTAAGTTAATGCGTTATTTGTATATAAGCCCTACGCAACAGTATTTACTTGAAAATTCAATGTCCACTAGACTAACCGCGAAGGTAAGTATTGTATAGGTATGTTCAGTTGTGTGAAAGAAGTATTGTGCGTTACAACTTCTAATAAGAATGTCGCAAAGAAAAAAGTTTAAATAACGTGACTTGATTTTGTTGCTGCTTTTTCAATTCAAACAGTTGTGGGGAGCTGTTACTATGGCATTGAATATTCTTTACCATAATAATATACATAATTAAAAAACTGGACTATATTTTAGTAGCTTGAGTGTTAGTAGTTAAAATCAATCCTTTAACAATAGTGTAGTTTAAGGCTCGCTTGACATTTGTGCACAGTGTAACAATGAGTTCTATATCTAAGTCTTCAACATAATTAGCTTAGGCGTATGTATACCTTTTTTCTACTAAAGAAAAGTACCTGCCCGAGCAATCTCTTTACACTTGTTTTGTCAGATTTCCTCAGTGTAAGGCTTGAACGAAAAGAAAATAGTTAGGGAGCTAAAGAAGTTAAAGTGTCAGAACTGGCGCTAAAATGAGTTTCCCAGAACAACAAACTTGTGAGGGGACAAAACAAGTGTAAAGAGATTGGACTCGAAGAAGAGCTACAAAAGTTATATTGCTGTTTAGACATTGTTTTTCGTGCCTATATAGTAGGTGACTAGGCACAATACGCTTGACGATTATCCAGTGGTTGCCATGTGGATTTACATCCACTACTATATTAACAGAACAATCTCGTGTAAGTTTGTTCTCTCTAAGCTCATAACTACTACTACACAAAATGTACAGTACGTTTCAATAATGTTGACGCTAATAAGCGAGACTGAGTATGAATGAAGACGCTTTTTCAAATGCCTGCTACTTATGTCAGGTTTTCCAGTTGTTGGTCATATAATACTTCTCTTGTAATACGTGTTGTTAGTAACTGAAATTTTATGTTGCCATTTACATGGAAAAATTACTTATTATTAACTGCCAATGTTGTTCTACTGACTAAAGGTAAGTGAATAATCTGGTAGTGTTAATAATACAATGGGTAGTTGTAAGAGTAGTATACTATCTAATTATAATACAGTATTGGTTAATTTTGTTGCACATTATGAATATAGTTTTAATAACTGAACATTTTGTTCTAAGGAAAATATAGCTAGGGTTAAGTGGTTTATAGGTATTTTAAATAAACTACAAATTATTTCACTGACAGTCACTGAAGGATATTATGATTCTGATTCATTTTCTTCAAGTCCTGAAGAAGACAATGCAGATGATGAAGAAACACAAGAAGAAAATTTTGTTTCTGGAAGGATAAGGCCACCAAGTGTGGCAACCTATGTAGGAACCACAATAAAACTGAAGTGTGACAGTGAAACTCCTGTGGAGTGGACAAGAGAGGAGGATCTGGATGTCAAACCAAGTTACGTGCAAAGAAACAATTCTCTTATTATGGAGAGGGTCACATCCAGTGATAATGGTATATATTTCTGTACTGGAACTGATAATAACAATAAACGATTCAAAAATGCAGTAGCTATTCGCATTGGAGGTAACTATTTTAGTACTGAGCCATACTCAATAGTACACAATTTAATAATAATTGTAAAATCACTTACTAGTTATTATAACTGAATACTACACATCACTTTATCATTCACTGCCTAGAAAGAGTCCATTGACAACCATAACAAAATCCTTAAACTGTTCTGATAATTAGTTTAAAAAAATTGACAAGGCTGTAGATGTTATCATGCTATAGTTATCAACTAATTATACACTAATTTACGATTTTGTTATAGTTGTCAATGGACACTTTCATGCAGTGATTGCTGTGACTTATTGTGATATTTAAAAATTTTAAGGTTTACCTACCACAAAGAGCAAACAGCCAGAAAAAAAGCAAGTTCAGTGTATTTATAGTATGTCCAAGTTGAGTTGGCACGACAACAAGCGCGGTAATTGAAGAATGCATACAGTACTTTACCGGAAGCATTTAGTCATGTGAATCCAAGTCAATTAAGCGCGCAAACTTCAACGTTGCACGTGAAAAAGGGGCGGTAGCACAGGTGCGCATTTATACTGTAACTATTGAAAGAAAGAAATTTAGTGAAGTTTATGGAGTTTTTCGGACGCTGTACAGCTCATCTCGTCTGTTTTCAATTATATTTATGTTTCTTATCGCACATAATGTACAGCAGATGTATAATGCAAACTGGTGAGGCGTTCTTCTGAACAGACAGGATTAAAATCAGTCGATTCTACCTACTGTGTCCCAAGAAATATTCTGATATTCACAGGATTCAGCTGTACAGCACTGTTAACTTGTAGCTAAAGTTACTAGACTTCCTTGTTAAATAAAATTATCAATTGTTTCATTTATTTATAATTGTATATGAAAATTGATGAAATGATAGAATTTAAGTAGTACACATATACAAAATATAGTTGTGATCCGAGTTGAAGGTGGAGTGCTGCCTGAGTTGGTCCTAATCCTTACAATAAACGGCATCTATTGTAGTGAAGAAAAGGAATTGGCATAAACACGGCTTTGACAAGCAATTTAACGGCAAACAGCTTAAGTGTGACTGTATTACAAGTTGCTAGCTAAATGATAGCTATATTACTGTGAAATATATTTGCTATACGGCATTTGATATTGAACAGGTAGACAAATAATCTTACCAACATCCTATCAGGCAGTCCTGACCCTCTGTGACAACAGGGCACTCTTGTCTATCCTGTTTCCACACTCGCAACCTAAGCTAATCGCGATACAAAGCTAGAAACGCAGCAATCTCAGAAGAAGCCATTGTTTACAAAAATTCTTAATGGAGACTGTCCGCGTGATCAATTGAGCCGTACCGCGTGACTAAAAGCGGGCGCATTTTGAGCGGGAAACCTGTGGTTTTTACTATTCCCATAGACTTTTGTATTGAGTTTTGGAATAGCACTTTCTCTCCGGTTTTGTAGTATACTGAGGTTATATTTTTAACCGCTTCGGCGCGAGCTTTCCAATGGTGCAAACCCCGGATGCGTAGCTGCTTCCGTTCTAAAGTTATTCAAGTTTTTCTTGCGGCCAACTCAACTTGGACATACTAGTACAATGCCATCTTTCAAGTATAATATTTAAACCTCTCTAATCTTTACAAATTAAGAATGGTCAAGGCACAGGTGCTTGCAAATCCGTTTTACAATAACAATCAGCATTTATAAGCATGTCCCCCTTTAGGGATAACTTCAACAAAATTTTATTGTGATTTCCCATTTTCACACATTGTTGAAATCATTTGTTCAACAAAGTATTTACTACATTTGATTTACTTTGTACTTGGACTTGGCTGAGCTAGTGGCATTATTCATACTTTGGTGAACTCCAAATATAGTACAATCATAATTTATTATAATGCTGCTGATGCTACTGTTATTTCAATGAATTAATCTACAGTGACTATCTTGAACTTATTGTTTTAAGCCATTCACGGTAATTCATGACCACATAATTTTACTCAAATCCAAAAGAAATGTAGCAGAGCTTTGGCTTGTGAGTATTACTAGCTAGCATCCTATAGTGCAAATTATCACAAAAACTGATAGTACAACTCTGCATCAAAAGAAGTGACTACATTGTGATTATAGGTTCTTGAGTACATTTTGAAGCTTTCACTTCAAAAAAGGTATAGCAAAATATATTTTACTGCTTTTCCAAAGTATTCTACGGTTAAATGAATTTGTATCATCTGGGCTAAGATGGTGTCTGTTACATGTCATGCACATAGAAGAGCTTAAGTGCAATTTTCAGTGGCAGTCATCATTAGCTAGGTATCGTACATACTGACATGCTCATAGAAGAGCTTAGGTGTAATTTTATGTGGCAGTCATCATTAAATGTAAATGTAAATGTTAAATACGCCCAGCAAGGAGCAAAGAGTGACTAAAATAAATACATGTTATGAAAAATGCGCAAAAAGCTTAAGTTAGTCGATTGCAAATCTTTCATAATATTAATTGAGTCCTTGTTCAAATACAGTAAGTGGTTCTTTAAAAGATGGTCCAACAGTTCCCCGTCAAGATCCGTGGCGTCACATGAGGGACATGGTTTTGATCCTCGACCATGACTGCTAAAGATCCTACTCAGTGCCTGCAGCCCTTTAATGTGCTTCACCCCCAAGTCCATCACACTGTCCCAGAGTCTTGCCCATCCTATTCCCTTTCCTATCTCCGCAACTAGTTTAAATTTCTTCTCGCACCTCTTGAGTAGCCTAGCCTTGTCACAAGTTTCAACAGCATCGCTCACCTCCCTGAGATCTGCCCCCCCTAGGAAGACATCAGTATACGATGTTCCAAAAACCTCTTCCAACTCCCGACATTCCTTCACCAGACACAGTGAGTTGACATCATCTGCAAAAGCCCTCATTGCCTCTCCACCAATGACATCATGTTTTGCTGTTCTTCTCTTCAAGAAACGCAGCTTTGCAATTAGAAGCTCAGATCTAGCAGACATCATATCTAAAGCTACAAGAGCTGCGGTATTAGAATGGTGTTTAGGCCACCCTAGAGCCCTCTTCGCAATCTCACCCAGAAAACTATCCAGCTTGTCTAAAAGACTTTCACTCATGATCCAATTTTCGCACCCGTAAAGAAGTACGGGCATCACACACGTCTTGATCACTGACCTACTGGAAGCTGGATTGAGTGCACCCTGGAAACAGCCAATGCTGTCAAACTGGAAGAAAACTCTTCTTGCCTTCTTTATGCCTTCTTCCACAGCTGCAGTTGCAAAGAGGTCACCATTCCACCAGTAGCCCTGACACTTTGCATCAGACCTACCAGGAATAGCCACACCATCTACATCATGACCTTCCCTAGACCGCCCACCTTGTCTATCAAGCGTGATAACCTCGCATTTCTGGACATTCAATTGCAAAAAATTTGCCGTGCAGAAATTCCTCACCAAGGATGTCTGTGCCTCCAGAGACTCTTCGCTTGAAGCCAAAGTTCTAATGTCATCTGCATGAGCGCATCCCCCAGCGTAGAAGTTGTTGACAATTAGACCATTCTCCGAGGCTTCCAGTTGATGCAACAGCAGGTCCATGATCAAGAGAAAAAGAGTAGGGGCCAGAATCAAACCCTGCTTCACTCCTCTCCTAATCTCAAAAGTCTCAGATAGAGCCCCACCTAGCCTAACCTGACATTTGGCGCCCTCGTACCAGTTCTTCAACAATCTCCAAGCCTTGCCATTCACTCCAACTTCAAACAGCCTACGCAACAGCACCGGGTACTCCACTGAGTCAAAAGCCTTCTGCAAGTCATAGAGACACATGTGGACCTTGCTGCCTTCCCTCACATATCTGGCTATAACCTCTTGCGTGGCGAAAATAGCATCCGAGCAAGAAATTCCCTTCCTATACGCAGATTGGTTGTAATGTGGAATGCTAGCGTCATTAAGCATATCCCTCATTTTGTTCAACAGCAATAGTTCCAGCAGCTTCGCTATCACTGATGATATCGTCACTCCTTTATAGCTGTATGTCTTCAAAGGGTCTCTGCCATGATGCTTATAGACTGGTGTAATGATCCCTGACTTCATTGAACTAGGAATCTCTTCAACATCATGACCTTCCCTAGACCGCCCACCTTGTCTATCAAGCGTGATAACCTCGCATTTCTGGACATTCAATTGCAAAAAATTTGCCGTGCAGAAATTCCTCACCAAGGATGTCTGTGCCTCCAGAGACTCTTCGCTTGAAGCCAAAGTTCTAATGTCATCTGCATGAGCGCATCCCCCAGCGTAGAAGTTGTTGACAATTAGACCATTCTCCGAGGCTTCCAGTTGATGCAACAGCAGGTCCATGATCAAGAGAAAAAGAGTAGGGGCCAGAATCAAACCCTGCTTCACTCCTCTCCTAATCTCAAAAGTCTCAGATAGAGCCCCACCTAGCCTAACCTGACATTTGGCGCCCTCGTACCAGTTCTTCAACAATCTCCAAGCCTTGCCATTCACTCCAACTTCAAACAGCCTACGCAACAGCACCGGGTACTCCACTGAGTCAAAAGCCTTCTGCAAGTCATAGAGACACATGTGGACCTTGCTGCCTTCCCTCACATATCTGGCTATAACCTCTTGCGTGGCGAAAATAGCATCCGAGCAAGAAATTCCCTTCCTATACGCAGATTGGTTGTAATGTGGAATGCTAGCGTCATTAAGCATATCCCTCATTTTGTTCAACAGCAATAGTTCCAGCAGCTTCGCTATCACTGATGATATCGTCACTCCTTTATAGCTGTATGTCTTCAAAGGGTCTCTGCCATGATGCTTATAGACTGGTGTAATGATCCCTGACTTCATTGAACTAGGAATCTCTTCAATATCCACAATGACATTCAGCACATTCCTCAGCCAAATCTGAACTTCCGTCCCTGCCTCCTGCAAATGCTCTGCCATCAACGCATCTGGACCAGGAGCCTTCTTCTTCTTCATCCTGGCAAGAGTGTGCTCCACCTCCTCAGCTGTGAAAGCAACATCCAAAATGACATCTTCTTTCTGACATGATTCCCGATTCATTTCTTCCACTTCCTTCCATAGCCCCTCCAACCCATCCTTATTCGAACGCGCCAGCCGCTCAAAGTGTGCTTCCCACATCTTCAGCATCTCAATTTTCTCTGTCACAAACTTCCCATCCCTCATCAGCTTTGAACAAATGTCCAGCCTTTGCTGAGGTAACCTGAACTTGTTAGAAGCTCCGCGCCGAAACAACTTCTCTCTTCACTGAATCCTTTTCCTCTCCTCCCGTGCAGCACAAATTCTTACCCTGCTCCTCACTGCACGTCTCAGTCAGCCTTCCGCTCGTAAAAAACACCTTCGCTTGGGGAACCCGCTTCCTTCCAAGCCCTCCTTGCCTCCCTGCTCTGGGCACACACAGACTTCAGACAATCATCCTTAAACCAAGTTTTCTTCTTCCTATTTGTAGTAGGGAGCGTTCTCTCAGCAGCAGCTGTTAAAAGCTGCGACACAGTATGAATTTCATCCTCCACTTGAGCCACATCAGTAAACACGCCATTCAAAAAAGGGGCCAGCCTGCCTCCAACTTCTGCCCTATAATTCGCTATGTCCCCATCACTCCTAGCACTGTCCCAGAATCTTCACAAAAGTACCCCCTTCATCTGGTTCAACAAAGCTACCACAATTAAGTGAGACTGAGATTGGTAAGTGATCAGATGTATTCAAATCCACTTCAGAGAGCGTAACACAAGAAGACATGAAAGAGGCAGCAACTAAGTCCATGAGAACATAGTCAACTGTTGTCATTGTTGAGCCACTCTTGTAGGTATGTTTCTCACCAGAGGCAGCACACCCCTGTGTCACAGCATTCAAGTCGCATCTACATATCAAATCATGCAGCATAACACCCTGGGTATTTGCATCACCCAGACCCTTAGGACCAGCCAACTTCCCCAGATGCGCATTAAAATCACCCACAACTACAACTGGACCTAGAGAGTAATGGCTCGCTCCAGGACAACTAAGTACTCCCTGTATGTCTCCATACCCTGATCCAAACAAGGCAAATACACTCCAATTATGGATCCGAATGCCACCCACCCTATCTGACTCTATACCACCAATAGGAGATGCAGCCACACTTTTCTTCCACAAGAAACCAATCCCCCCATAGCAACGCCCCTTATCAGCCGCCACATCCAACCTATCATCAGCCCTCCCCCACGACTCAAAATCTTCATGTACTTCAGACAGCCTGTACTGATCATATGGCCATAGCCATGTCTCACATAGGAAGAGAATATCGCACCCCGCTGATAGAAGGTCTGCAATGTAAGGCAAGCTACTGCACAACCCTCTACAATTCCAAGATGTAATCCCTAAACCGAGTTTAGTAGAGATAACTGTTGGGACCTTTAACAACCCTCGGTCTGTTCACCCAAACATCCACAAAACAACCATTTCCGCGGCCAATTGCAATAGCACCTGTCACCACACCCTTGGCTTCCTTCACCTTGAAGGAGGGAATAGGACTGCTTTTCAGAAGCAGGATCTCGCAATTCAACAACCGTTCAAGTAAAGTAGTCCCCAGCCTCTCCCCCGAATGAGACAATAGTCTCACAAAAAGAAAACAAAACCCTACCCTCGGAGAACGGGTAGCTATCGGAGGAGGTGGCCTTTTCAAGGCAGCTACATCAGACCTCAAATCCCTCATATCATTTCTCAAACTGTTCAGGTCACAGATCAGTCTTGACCTAAACGCCACGTCATCAGAACCCAGCCCAATGTGCTCGGGACCCTTCCTGACACTAGCCCCAGCAACCAAAATCCGCGCCCCAAGAGCTTGACCTGGCACCAAGGGGTCCTCCTCCTCCTCAGCCTCTGAAACCACACCAGAGTCAGTGCCCCTCATTCCTTCACCCTCGCCATCCCTCACACCTCCCTTGGCCATTTCTGTTTCCCTGGCTTGACTCAGCAACAAAACTCCCTTCAATCTTTTCCCGTTCTTCAAAAGAACTCTTGGCACAGAACACTTATTCTTAATGGAGAACACCAAAGACCACTCATCGTCCACATGCTTACGCTTAATTGATTTCCCTCCAGCAGCTTTCCTTCTCGTAACCAGAACCCCTCCAGCATCAGCAAGGCCCATGTTTTGTGCCGAACTAAACAGAGAACAGCGCAGAGAATCCACTTGGTCCGTCGAGGCACCTCGACCAAGTCTCCTAACAAACTCGTCTTTGCACATGTCACGACCAACATTGAACTTCCTTAGAAGATCCATCCTACTAGGAATTTGAGCAGGAGTACAAAACAGCCCTGATAGACTTATTCAGTCGCACCGCGCTCAGGTCAACCATATCCTCAGCGTGCATGCGCCCAGAGGGTTACAGTAGTCCTAGTGTCATTCGTTTTGTCACTCTGTCTGTCAACAGGCACTTCTGGAAGGTAGGAACCAGCTAGGCTCTGAAAGCGGCATCAAACAGCAGTATTTCATGAAGTAAGTTTCTATAATGTGCCAGAATTTTGATTTTGGACTTCATTTTCCAGAAAAAAGCGAGTCTTTCCAGAGCCTTGCGATCGTAGACTTACAGCGGGAACCGCCCCTTAAAAAACTTGCTTGTCACGTGAGCCAGCTTGCAGGTTGCAAATTACAATTACATGCATTCAGCGTGGGGCATACCCTCCAACTTTTCCAAAGGAGCTTCAGGGACCATAGCCACGCCCACCACTAATTAACTAAATAAGTACGATTAAGGCTAATAAACTGGTGTAGCATTTTAATTATATTGGATTTTTGAAAGTTGAAAAAAATTTCTGTGGAAAAGAATAATGAATTTTTTTCATTATCAAGTGCTTACTCAATGAGAACAGAAATATTGCACTGTTCATTGTAATTGCTGTTGCTTTTGCTTATGTATTTATTTTATAGTCATTATTATACAAAGTTTGTTGTGCTAGCTAGAAAGTAGTAAATAACCACTACTTTATTACTGCTTTTACCTTTAGAGCTTCTCCCTATACCAGAGAAATGTTGAGGCCAGCTAAAATCAAAATGGCATTGCCTTCTGTCTTTTAAGCTTAGGAGGACCACAATCACTCATGTCAACCTCTACAATAACCGTGAATCTACTCCTGCATTTGTGATACTGACGATTTTTTCCCATTTCGCGTAGAGACATCCTTTACCTTTGCCTTTTAAGGGTGCTGGGACATAGCAACGCGCGCGCACCCGCACGCACTACAAATAAACACAAAAATCCGCCTTGCTCGCAATAGTATAAACGACCGCTAACTTAGCTAGCGCGGGTAATTCAAAGCTTCCCGCCCACCAATTGAAAACTGTACACAAACTGAAACTGTAGAGTTTTCCAGCAGCAAAAATGGTTCACTAATCTATTACAGGTACATACACACACTGAATATGCATCTAGCTAGCTTAACAAGACTACAATAATCTCCTCACACTCGTTTCAGTAGGGCTTATCATCGAGAAGGAGAGGCGGCCAGAAAACTGGTTTGCTAACAGGTAGGCGCCCGAAAGTTAGAGAGCACCTGGAACTCACTTTCCCGCGGAATCAATTGAATCTGTTGTGGGTGTGGTTTGAATGCAATCAAGTCTCTGCCAAAAGATCGCGTTGACTAATTTTTAGTCCTGGAGTCTATTTTGTGTTTCTTCTCAGAAACTACAAGTATAGAAGACTCCAAATTTCGTACACAGGCTGACTATGACCTTAGCTACAAAATGTTCGTTGCGATTTTTTTTTAAAGAAAAAAATTCGGGCGCGCTGCCGCGAGGATCAAATGAGCACAGTCAACTAGACAAAACAAAGCAGAATTGAGAAAAAGTACAACGAAGGTTTTGAAGACAATCAACAAATGTAGCAGTATACGAAGAATGGGCTCGTCAACGACGGCACCCGCGGAGGAGTTGTGGATTATATACTTGAGGCTGAGGAGCTCGTAACTTGAACGAAACAAGCTCCCAAGGCCCGTTCTTTTTATTTAGTTAGTCCATTAGCAGTACTCTTTAGGATCCACCCTTAGTTGGAGCTCTACAAACACCAAGAAAAAAGTTAGTAATCCCTAGCAACCAAAAATCCAATTATTGTGAATATTTGCGTGGGAGTTGTCCCAGCATTCTTAAAGTAACTTTCCGGGACAAATAGTAGTCTCTTCCGGGACTGGGGACAAAGTTAACAAATCCGGGATGGTCCCGGACATTTCGGGACGGTTGGAGCCTATGGTGAGGTGTTGCGTTGCGTAGTCGTTGAGTGAGCAAGTACCTAACATAATAGTCTCTGGTTTGAATCTTCGTCGACGCTTTTTTTTTTTTCATCTTTTTTTTTCATTTATTTTTCCTTTTTCCTTTTGTCTTCTTGCCTTATTTTTCTTTATTTTCCTCTTTCTTACTACTGTATTTATTTCTTTCCTACCTGTTCCTTTCTTTTCCTCTTTCTTTCGTGTACTGTTTTTCTTTCTTTCTTCTTCCTTTTTCTTTTCTTCCTACCTTTTTTCATTCATTCCTCTTTCTTTTGTCCCTCTTCATTGTCTTTTTCTCTTTCCTGCCTCTCTTCATGCCACTTCTCTTTCTTTTTTTTGTTTCTACACTTTTCCTTTGCTTTATCATACTAGCTAACTAGCGCTGAGGGTTTATACTTCAGTGCTCTAGTTAGCTAGGTATACGTACCTACTGAACAGTATTATAGAGTTTTATGTAAGACTGTATGTAATAACAAAACTTTTCTATGGTATTTTGAGTAAGTTAATAGAACTGTATGTAATTATACAAATAAAAAGGAAGGTACAAATATAATTTTCATTTCTCACTTCAAAGTCAACATGACATTGTGAAGGGAATACTTAAGCAAAAACAACTCTCTCTTCACATTTTTACAGCATTAAATTTCATAGGGATATGTTTACTTAATCTTTATCTAGAAAACATTTTAAAGATTTCTACCAACTCAAAACCGATGTCACTTAAATGTGACCGTCTACAGGAAAATCGGGCACAACGCGGCCCCGACGAAAATTTTTTTTTTTGCACTTACACACTCCTCGGCAAGCAGATATTAAGCTCTCCAAGTTTTATCGCCGTAGCTTTAGCCATTCCCGCTATATATCACCTAACCGTTCCCTTCGTTAGGCTTATTTAATACAATTTTAAGAACTAAATCGATCTTTTTGCGACGTCTACGCATGCCGCGTTGTGCCCGATTTTCCCATAGACGGTCACAAATATACACTGCTCAAATTCCTCACTGACAGCTTCAATTCTACTTCAACACAATTGCTTTAAGTAAGTTCCTCTAATGAACCCTAATTTTTTCCATAGCTATAAGTGCAGGTGTCTAGCCAATTCCTATATACGTATATAGCTGTTTCATTATCTAACCCATTACCACCACAGATGTCCTACCACTAATGGCAGTCTAGGTTACAAGACTATTGTTTATATTATGTAATTTACCCAATACAATTTTTATATAGCAATGGAATGTTATGAACTTTTACAAATATACAAATACGTTTTACAACAATAGCGTATTTGGTACAATTATTTCTTTTTAGTAAGAGACGATGAAGCGATATACAGAAAGGATGTAAAAAGTCATACCAGGAAAGGACAGATAATAAGACTCCATTGTTTAGCTAAGAATGGGACTGCTGTGTGGTATCGCAAAACTCTGAAGAGTCACTCATTTCACCACGCTAATAAACTTACCTTGTACCTACTTGATAGCCAGACTGGACATTATTTCTGTTTTGGATATAGCGAGGAGAAAAAGGACTTCTTCATATCGAAGACTACTGTCCGTATATTTTGTACGTCTACTAGTGAAGTGATTTAGAGTCATTAATTAAGTGTGACTTCTGCCCATAACCCCAAAAGTTAATGTTGGAGGAGAAGGCATACCTTCATAAATACAGTTGCAGGGTGAATAATGTTGCTTGGTTACAAGAACAATTTTCCTAGAAATATACAATTAAGGTTTAATCTTTAAGTTAGATAATATCATGGACGATAGAAATTAATTAATAGCAAATTTTTCTCTTTTTAACAGCCAATATTGTTAATTATAACAACTTAACGTTTCGACTTCTTGAACTCTCTTCTTGAAGTCCTCTATTATTTCAGTCTCTATTATTTATTATTATTTCAGCTGAGAATGACTGAATCATAGAAATTGATTTTATGTAAAATACATCATGCTTCAGCCATTCTCAGCTGAAATAATCATAATGATATATTATAATATTATAATAATTATTATAATTACAATAAATTTTAATTAACAATACTGGCTGTTAGAACGAGAAAATTTTGCTATTATTACAATGCATCATAAAAATCTAGTCTCATAAATTGACTTGTACACTAATTGTAAATTCTATATAATTGTTACTTACATGAAGTGCCTGATGAAATTTCACCTCAAATATCTGTAAAGAAAGAGAATGAAAAACTTGAAATATTTTGCTCTACTCTCACCCCTGGAGAATGGAAACATGGCAATAAAAAAATAGCAATACGCCCTAATGTGCAGGTGATGAGTGGTGCCAAAGGAATACTGATAAAGAAAATTACTACTATGAACAAGGGTGTTTATACCTGCAATGGACAAACACATGGTGGGACATATTTTTACTCACAATCTATTCTCAAGGTCGTGGGTGAGTTCAGTATAATGAACCCTCAGCGCGCATGCGCCAGAGAGTTGTAGTAGTCATGTACTGTCAGTTTGTCTGTCATTTTGTCTGTCAGTTTGTCTGTCAGTTTGTGTGCATGTCCCTCTGTCTGTCTTCTGTCTGTTAGTTTGTCTGTCTGTCACGCTCTGATTTTGGAGAAATCATTCAATAAATTTCTTTTTGAATTAGCTACTTCATGTTGCAGAGTTAGCTACACAGTTCAACTGAATCAATCACAATTTACTGAATCAAAACTCATTCAATCAACAAGAGAGCGAGAGAGCAGTCATGTGCACACAAAAAAACACTAAAGATATGAATAATATGATTATGATGTAATGAATAGCAATGTTTGAATAACAGTACTAGTGTAAGTTTCACCTCAAGTGTATTTCCAATACTCCTTCCCACTTGTGGGTGAAATCTGAAATTGGCAATACACCTGCCATTGTGCGTAGCTTCTCAAACTTAATGCAACTTAATCCCTTGGTTAAGATGTCACAACCACACCCATATTGTTTCTTGCTCTGCATTATTCCACTACTCACTTAACCAATACTAGTGAATCTTAAACTAATATAGTGGGGCCAATATATTCTAAGATACACCGAAGTAACAACTCTATATCTCATATCTTATTATTCAGACGAACCATTTTGGTGCCAATGAATAAAGTATTGTGCTAGGTTAATAAAAAAATATTTAACAATAGTGTATAATCATGTAATTGTATTAAGTTAGTTGCATGTAGAAATTATTTAAGGATATTAATATACCTCAAATTTATCAGACTTTTCTTAACATTCCAGTCATCACACTTCAATTCAGATTTTTTATGTCAGAATACATTATCATTGGTTTTGAAACACTGTCATCACATTGTTTATTTAGGTATGTCTAATAGACTTATAAATATTTTTCAAATAAGTTCAATCTCTATACGAATAGCTTTGGTAGTCCTGCACGAGTCATTTCAACTCGCATTCACTCCTAAACTTAGCCTCTTATGGTTGACCAATGATTTCTATGCTGATATGTTTATAGTTATTCATTCAGATCTCTTTATCTACTTCAAGTGAACTTATAACCTTATGAAAGGTATTGTAATGAATATGAAATCTATTAATCAATTATATGTCTAGTCCCATCAAAAAGTTCAGACATAATTTTAATTCCAAAAAAAATTGAAGCTAATGTGGGAGATAATGCCACGTTTATGTGTTCCTCCTCTAACAGTTATGTTTCATGGGAATTCAAAGGTAATAAATTTCAGGGCGAAATGCAACCATCCGAAGATTTTGATGGATACTTATACTCATTAACAATTACTAATGTAAAAAAGAGAGATTTAGGAGAATATTATTGTTATTCTGACCTTGACAACCTCGTCACACTGGATATTGGAGTATTGAAGTTAAAAAGTAATATAATATTTGTACATATAATACAAATAGCATATCTAATAATATAATCAACGTTCATTCTTGTGTAGAGTCTTCAGGTAGAAGAAAGAAGTTACAGATTGGTTCTCCTCCCAGAATAAAAGGTAGTAATTAATTTTGAATTAATTTTTTATTATATTTAATTCTCATCTATTTTATACTATTTTTAGACCCTCCTGAACCAATGCTACTCAAATCACTGGCATTAATTTGTTCACACCACAACCTTTATCTCTACTACATAGCAAATGTTATAATGTTATAATTCATTTACTTGTATGTGTTGTTGTTGTTATTTTAACCAATGCAGAATTACAATATTGACTGCTATCATAATATAGAACTTGGAACGACTTGCTTAGTGCACAAGTCTTCCAACCCTAAGCTTAAGGATTACATATTGTAACTGTGTGTTACCTTTAACAAACCCACAAACTCATGCTTTTTTCCAAAGATTAATATATTAGTGGAATTTTTCATCTTCCAAGAGAGAGAGAGAGAGAATACATCTAATGCACGTACTCAGAATGAGAAAGAAATTGTTAAGTGATGAATAAAACAATTAGCTATTCAATAATAGGAGTAGCATGGTAATAAGAAGAAGTGGGCGGGCTTTATCTATCAGTTAGCTCTAGACTCAACCCTCCACAACTTACCATAATACAGTTGAGATAGAGTGCTCATTACATCCCACCAGTCCACCCAGCTGTGCTTTGGGTACCTGGCATTTGTTGGGGTGCAAGTTCAATGCCTTTTGTCATGAAACGGCAATGGTCCAGGTGGGACTTCAGGTTCCCACACCACTTGCTATGTGAGGAAAGGCCTGTTCTCCTGCGAGTTCTTAGCTAGGCTCCAGGAGCTTTGCTTGCACAGCTCACAGTGCCTGCTTAGTGCACAGGCATCCTGGCTTTGCCAGGTGAGCAAAACCGCTAGCAGTTGTAAGAGAATTTGCATTTTTTTGGCTCAGTATAACAGACAACTGATTACATCATGATAAATTGTCTCATCAAATATTACAATTAATAGGCATTTGCAGAAATGAATTTTGACTGTTAGATTTTTAGTTCCCAGATAGAAATTATTCATTTAGTCAAGTATATTTTTCATATAGCTTTGACCAATATACTCTGATTTCATTACTTGAATAGATTCAAATTTTTTTTGATAATGTAGGTAAGTTATTACTTTGCTTTCAGTAAATATAGAACTCATATATCAATAGCTAGATGGATTCCTAGTATGTATAAGTTGTGATCACTTCTAAATGTCATGGATGTTTCTCCTGTGTGGTAATATTTTTCCCATTCATCTATGAAAAAGATGACAATTATTCATAGTAACAAAGTACAATTGTTTAGCAGTTTCGTACCATATTTAATTGAAAACCAGTTGTCTGCTATACAACACAAAAATATACATTAATCACTGTTGCTGCTACAATATGTATATTCGCTGCCATAAATTAAAAAAAGGAATTGCTATACCCTCATATATATACCTGTTTTTTTTCCTTCTTATTCACTGATACAAAAGGGAAAAAAGAAATTAATCATCCTCATAATTTACCTGTTATTTTCTTAGTCACTAATACAAACTGGAAAACAAGGAATTGATATATCCTCACATCTACCTATTTTTTATTCACTGCAACAAACTGGAAACAAGGAATTGCTATATCCTCATGTCATTCTCCTACATACATGTATATAAGTCATCCTTTTTTATCTTGAGAACACCAACTCCAACATAGATGATGTTATCCTGCTCTGAGTAACATTCGTATGTTCCAGCATTTGATTCCTCCACATTTTCAATTGTCAGTTGATGTATTGAGTCTTTGTGCACAAAGGAGTGTGTGTTTTTACCCATTTCTCCCCCTTCCATTATCCACAACACTGGAGTCATTGACAAGCAACGAAAGTAAACTGTATCACCAATGTTTGCTTCTATTATACTTGGATCAAGAAGAATAGGACGCTCAGCTATCACATGATTATAAAACAATAATAATCATTAATAATTTATCTGGAAGTAAACTAATGCCAAATGTTTAATCTAAAAAAAAACTGATAAAAAAAATTATCCAAGTGGGTTCACAAAACCTCTCACTTTGTTATATAGTATACAACACAAATACATTGCTTGTTAAATTAGCAAAAAAACAACAGCACATACTATAAGCAATTGCGAAACATCTGAGCAGATACATCTACCAATTATTCCGCTAAATATTAAAGTAATAAACTATAATGCATTTAAGTGAAAATTAGGAATGCTGATAACGTTGGTGAGTGTGACTCTTTTCTTTTAATTACAATAAATACTGTCTGTAAAATAATCAATCCTCTCTCATACTCTATACAAATTTATGATGACTTTCAGGGAATCAAGACACCAGTTTGAAACTAAAAGCAAAAAAAGTGCATCAAATGACTACCGTGACCTAGGAATTAGGAAACCACTTCACACCATATCTTCATACTTTGGGGAGACACCAATCAGAAATATTACCAACCTCCCTCTGAAAATGTTAAGAAAGCATTGCCTGCTTGGCCCACTGTATTCCTACTTCAGTGCAGTTATACTATCATGAGAACCCACTGACGTGCTGCATGCATACATGAGAAAATGAGGTACCCATGGCTCAGCAGCTTCTAAAAATTAATCAATGTAGTAAGGTTGATAGCGGTCTTATTTGGTGAAGGGTGGGTGACGGAGGGGGGGGGGGGGGGGGGGGGGAGGAGATAGAGTGATTGGTAATCTCAAATAAGCCTACAACATTCTTCATTCTTTTTTTATATTTAGGAATAACTAGCAATGTTAGCAAAAACAAAAAAATTAACCTCCCAGAGAAACCACAATGTTGTATCTGTTCCAAGTACTGTAACTAACTAGTCATATAGGAGGAGGGGGGGCTCCAAGGGCTGGAGCCTCCCATAATTTTGAGGCACAATCTAAATGAGGTGATTTCTCACATGAACACTTTTGAACCACAAAAACATGCCCTTGGAGCCTCCCTCCCTCCCCCCACACCACTTCCCTTTAACTGAAACATCTTACTATACCGCTGCTAACACATCACAATCAACAAATTACTCTATGATTAAAATAATCCAGTCAATAATACGCTCACCCAACACTTCTAATATAGAATTAGCATAAAATAATGATCCATTAGACAAAGATCCTTCACATGTGTAGATTCCTTTATTCACTGGAGTTACTTTATTAATAATCAGTTCATTGTGACCTCTCACAAACACATTGCTTGGCATTGTTATCTTTCCATTATGTTTCCATATGGCTAGTGTTATAGTGTTACAATAGAGATGGTGATTGAGATCCTCACTTACAATAAATGAAATGGGTTTTATATAATTTGGCGCTATATTTTTATCATAAAAATTTATATAATGGTTAAATAAAATAATTAATTGATACACATTATAATAAATTGATAGCTATTATTAAAAACATATGCAGGTACTAACGAATTTGTTGGTGGTTAGGCATATATCTACGACAAACTGCACCTTAACCACTAACTTACCACCAACACTGATTTTTTTTTAAAAATTTAGAACTTTCGCTTAGTTGGTTGCTACATAAATCTTAAGTCAGATTATGGCTACTAGTTATACAGCATTTACTACAGATGTAAGAATTGTAACCAATAATTTTTTTATTTAGAGACTAATCACTTGAAATTCATCATTTAAGAAGGTTATATCATCTTCATCTGAAACTCAAATCAATGAACTTGTTGCTATAACCAACATTTACGATGGAAACTGTAAAAATATAGCATGAAAACACATCAAATTCACACCATCATCATAGCATGTCCTTCACACTTTCCACAGTGCCAATGCACACTTAGCATGAAATTCACACTCGACAAAATGTCAAAGACCTTTACTGAACATTAATTATATTCATGTGCAGGCACAAACCAATACTATTATCATTGTAATCTACCTTATAAATGTGTTTTACATTTTTTGTGCAAGCTTTGAGAGTTGACACAGATTTTGGTCCTTTGATGAATAAGATCTGGGATTTAGGCACAGAACATTCACCGATCTCTTTTTGAAAATAATTACATACACTGTTAAAAATGGGGTGTTTGGATAACTTGGCTTTGGTGTTAAATAGGAGGCGCTGCCTGAACACCCCACTTTAAAGCTTAATATTGTCTCCAAAGTTAGTCATTACTAAAAAGATATTTTAAATAAATAAACTAAAGGATATTAGCTCTTATTATTATGCTCAATTGGTATCATATGCATTGGTGTGGAAGTTATAGGGGCTCAAAGTGGGGTGTCCAGACAGCGCCTCCTGGTAAACACCTAATGAGGTGTTATTTAAGCACCCTGTTTTAACAGTGTATATATATAATATATATGTATGTATATGTTATATATATTATATATATATATATTATTAGAATCAACCAAATTTAGCATTAGTGAACACAGGGTGAAAAGAGTCCATTTACAACCATAACAAAAGCCATAAACTGTCTTGGTAATTATAGTTAACAAAAAATTTACAAGGCTGTAGAGGTTAACAAACTAGATATCCACACATTATACACTAATTTACGTTTTGTTTTGGTTGTCAATGGACACTTCAGGCAGTGGAAAGTATGACTTCTCACTGTTGTTTAGGGTGTGAACTCACACTGAATTTGGCATGTACTTCACACCATAATGATGAGGTGTGTGTACAGCACACCATATTTGGTGTGACTGCCATTGCAAGTGATTCACACTTAATTAGATATGAACTACACTCTTATTGGTTTACAGTGCAAAGGAGAGAAAAAAATCAATTTTTACAAACTTTATTGGCAAACATACATGCAACAAAAAAATCCACACCTTTGTGCTGACTAAATAATTGAATGGGAGTTTATTTCTATTAATTGTGAATATTATATGCAATTGTTTGTGAAGAACATGAAATTTGGAGGTTACTGCTCCATATCTTTAAAAAGCAAAGATCTTAGCTCATATAAATTTAGTAAATAAAGGAAATAATCGGATGAAAGTGGACTGTTCCAATAAGTTTGAGTTGTAAATGTTTACAAAACCAATCACAAAATTTTCTTCTGTTTCTAAACAATGATTTTGATTTCAAGAATATCTTTCTTTAGGGGAACAATATTAAATGCAACAGAGATAAAATAGTCGGCCACTCCCACCTACATAATAATTAGCAAGTTTTCTCTGCCATGTCTTAGTTTATTAACGCAATAATTTCCTAGATATAAAATTCCAGCTGGAATTAGTAGTTCAGTTTTGTTTACTCACCTCATTCCGCCTACTGCATCATAATGTTACTGTATAGGTTCATTACTACGTAATACAATTTCTGGTAGTTTATTTATTAGCTTTCCTAGTAGATTATAACTAGATTATAACTATAAGTAGTCAAAACGTCTTCATCAGTTGACAAAAAACACAATACTAAAATAATGACAAAAAAAACAAAACCAGTTCAAAAAATAAATAAACTACCAGAAGTCATAATCTTAATCGATTGAGACTATAGTCAGTTACTCCTTGTAAAGTTGCCTTGAGGTTAATATTACAGTGATTAGATTTAATCTATTATACGATTCAGCCTGTAACCTCTATAGTATAATTCTGAATAAGTGTTATCTAGAGAAGCTATTCTTCACTTAATACCATAGCTTGTGACTTCAATTTCATGTGGCCCTCTTTTTCTTTTGTTAAAGCAATGTCACAAAATTAGCTATTTTTAATGTTTTATTAGTTACGTATGCCTTAGCCATAATATCCATATGAAACTTACTATATACCTGAATCCTGGTTTGAGACAAAAAATATTGTTTTTTCAATTTACTATAGCCATAGCAATAGTACACTCCACTGTTTTCTAAGTCTAAATTCATCTCAAGTCCCCTTTGGTCTGTAAATGGGAAAGTCCTCAATGAATTATGGTACCATTGAGCTGTCCCTTTCTTTGATAAGCAAAACATTTGAAGTATCCTTTTCCCTTCTGTTATAGTGCTATTTACTTCCTTTTTTATGATTGCTGAATCATCTCTAACTATACTTACATAATATAATATATTAAAATATATTTATGACTATAGATATTGGCTATGTAAACACTAGATAGTTCAACAGTGTTTCAGTGCACAAAAAAATGATGGGTTCTATACTTAGTAATGATAGAGCCCACGATCATTATTTAGCTAAGAAAGTGCTATCGTTTTGGCTCTAGCTTAACTCATGGATAATACAAATTGAACATTAGCTATAGCTAAGATAGAAATGTGAAACTTTTAAAAGCAAATTAATTTAACTCTAAGTTACTTGCGTATTTTGAAATTTACGGCTTAGAAATTTGAAATTTTGGAAGAAAAAGGTTATCTGAAAGCTAATTTTTTAGGTTTAGTTTTTTTATCGGTGCCCCAATTAGGTGGAGTAGGTCATCCCTTAATAAAAAGTGCTATACATTCTCTGATAGAAGTACAAAATAAATGAATTCATTCTTGATCAATACTTAGTTCAATAACTAGCAGTTTTACAATACTAATCAGCATCAATGGGATTTGCATAAGGTAATTGTCTAATTTAATTATACTACTCCCAAAAAATCAAGCATTATGATCAACTATTAATATATTATTTACCTCCAATATGAACTGTTACACTATCTTTAAACAATTTTCTGCTCATGTTGTAAGTTCCATGACAGTAGTAGATGCCACTATCGTTTACAGTAACACTGCGTAAGATTAGACTCCATTTATGTATCTTATGTCTAACGTCTATCCTGCCATCATTTTTCGTCCATATTACTGGGTCGTCACTTGTACATGAGATCATAATGTCACTTCCTTCATAGTCCACTACATGTTGTGGATAAATCATTCCCAAAAATGGTTCCTTATCAGGTTCTTCTTCATCATTTTCTGCAATTGAATGTGAATTATATGAAACCTACAGCAATTTCAATTGCAGAGATATCAAATCATTATTGTGCCAACAAAATTTAGACTAGTGTTTTAATCTTTTCAGAAGGACGTATGTTTGACTCCAATGTGGCTAATAGGTAATGAGTAATATGAAGTTACAAATAGCCATCTTGGATTTCATTAAGGAAATTCTTAGATGTATTCTCTCTCTTTCACAGGCTTTTTTAAACAATACAGAATAAAAAATGTTTGGTCGCCACCGGGAATCGAACCCAGGACCGCTTGTATAACGCACAAGCGCTCTGCCGCTGAGCTACGACAACCACCTGGGGAACAAACACTCCAATTCGTTGGTCTGTTGAGAGTGAGACTGTAGCATAGCAGTACCCCTTAACAGTATAAATACAGAATTGGAGTGTTTGTTCGCCGATAACAAGAATGAATGGCTAAATATTAATACTAATGAGGCCACCTTGAAATAAGCTGAGGTAAGTATGAAGTTCCTCATTTTGTTAACTAAAGTAACAAAAATAAGTCTGGGTTGTTTTTTTTTGGTTGTTTTTTGGTAGAGCTGAGAGCTTGTTCGCCAGATACTGGTGATTGAGGTAGTCTGAATGGTTTAAATTGGATACTACAGAGTTACCACTATTCAGGAAATTGAAGTAAGAGACTAATTCTGTATTCGTTTTGTAATATTACTTGTCTACTGCTATATTATACAGTTTTGCATAAACTAAGCTAAAGTAAATTATGTAAAAATACTGTAGTTTTATGCAATCAAATTAGGTAGGCTCGCTCTATATTTGTGCTCAAATACACCACTAGTTTATACATATAATATGGATGTAGATAGGTCATTTTGTACTTTGACCCTTATCCCTATCATTCAAGGAAATTTAAAGTGTATCCCATTATATTAGGCTATTTCTAAGCGCCACAAGGCCAATTTAGGTCTTATGGTAGTATCTAAAATGCGGACCGGACCGGACCGACGGTCCCAATATGACTAAAATACGGACTTAATTGCGGAGTAGCTACTCTCATGGACTGAGTGAGCTATATAAAGCTACTTTACTACTACTGAACTGCTAGAATGATATCAGAGCATGGACCTAGAAAAGTGATGGCTAAAAATATTTAATTGGTGCATTAAAGTGTCCTTGAAACAGAAAAAAAAAATTGTATTTAGAGTTCAGAACATGACAATGAACAGAGAAGCTTAAAGGCTGGCGGTCAGTACAATCACAACATTTTTCTTGTTCTATTATTATTATTGTACCTATTCAAAACATGGTCTCCACAAAATCAACTACAGCACCATGATGCATATTGCCTGCCTTTTCAAATAAAAGTTTTTAGTCTATTCCACCACAGCTTACTACCAATGACGTACCTGTGAGTTGTGACAAAATACAGGTTCTTTACAAAAATGGCCATTTAATTATGAGTAGCTAGCAGCCAAAAATACAAGGATTTAGTATTATCAAGATAGTGTGCTTGAAAATGTTTGATTCAGTAAACTGACATTGATTCAGTTGAACTGTGTAGCTAACTCTGCAACAGGTTATGGGCCCAGGTGGATTCTGCCATTGAAAACGTGTAGTCAGGATAATGGCCGAATTGAAAATGTTGCTTACCCCGCTAAGCGGGTCGAACTATAGTACGTGGAAAGTACAGTGCAAGATGGCGCTCATGAAAGAGAGTTTGTGGAAGACTGTTGAGGGGACGGAGACGACCCCCAGGGAAGAAGCCGCTGGTTATGCCAAGTTTGTCGAACGGTGTGATCGAGCGCTAATGCTATTGTGCTATTCTTGGGCAAACAAGCTTTCAATGAGAAGGAAACTACATTCACTAAGATTGAAGGAAGGTGACTCTGTCCAAGACCACATCAAGCAGTTAATAGAGATATTCAATGCCCTGTCTATTATGAATGCTCCATTATGAGGAAGATCGTGTCATATATCTAATGGCAAGTCTGCCAGAATCTTTTGGAGTGTTAGTCACTGCTCTGGAAGCCAGTTCCACAGTTCCCACAATGGATGTGGTGACAGAGAGAGAGAGAGAAGGAAGAAAGCCCACAAGGTGAGAAGGCAATGATGTCGCAGCCCAGAAGGTTTTATGGGCACTGCTATCACTGTGGGAAGCAGGGAAAACTCAAGAGAGATTGTCCAGGATTGCGTGGCGAGTGGAGCAAAGGAAAGAGGAAATATGAAGCACACAAGGCAGCAAATGACGATGATGACTGTGATGCATAGATTGTGAGTCAAAAAGCTCTTCAAGTTGGCTTGGGAACTAGTTGGGTTGTGGACTCAGGTGCCACCTGTTATATGTGCAATAGCCAGTCAATGTTTGTAGAATATGAAAGGTGCGCTGAGAGAGTGACACTTGGAGATGGACATTGATTGAGTGCTTGTGGCCAGGGTACAGTGGAGCTAATGATTAAGTTACCTGAAGGAAAGAGGAAACAATGCAAGCTTCATGATGTGGTCTTTGTACCAGGCTTATCTTACAATCTACTCAGTATTTCCAGAGTCTCAAAAATGGGTAAATTTGCAAAGTTTAGTGAGTCTGGATGCAAAATAATGGATTCCAAGAATGAGCTCATTGCATGTGCATCTAAGTGTGGAAATCTTTACTACCTAGAATTTGAGTTTCATGATCAGGCAAACACAGTGTTTACTGCTGAAGATGTGTGGCATCACAGATATGGACATCTGGGGGCTCAAGGTCTTAAACAGATCCACTCATTGCAAAGTAATAATGTGTGAGAGTTGTGGAGTTGCCAGAAGGTCGTAAGGCAGTAGGAAGTAGATGGGTGTTTAAGGTGAAGAGGAATGAGCATGGTGAAGTAGAGCGGTATATGAGTTTTACACAGGTGAAGGGAGCAGACTATGATGAGACCTTCAGTCCTGTAGCTTGGCTGGAGTCGCTGCGCACATTGGTTGCTGTGTCAGTGAAAAAGGGTCTACAACTTCATCAGGTTGACATCACTACTGCATTTCTCAATGGAGTTCTCCAGGAGGAAGTGTACATGAGCCAGCTGGAATGATTTGTGAGTGAAGGACACGAGAATCTCGTGTGCAGCTGGAAGTGAAGTCTTTATGGACTGAAACAATCTCCACGCTGCTGGAATTCAATCCTTGATGAGTTTCTAAAACAGTTGGAGTTCGTGCAATCTACAAGTGATCCCTGCATTTATGTATGTGGTTGTGAGTTGATGGTTGGTGTTTACGTGGATGATATTGTGATTGGAGGAAATGGAGAGAAGAATGTAAAGGATTTCAAACTTGCGCTTGGTCAAAAATTTGATGTGGAGGATCTGGGACGATTACACTATATTCTCGGGATAGAGATAGCTGAAGATGTGAATACCGGAAATTTGTGGATGAGTCAACCCACATATATTGAGAAGGTACTTCAAAAATTTGGGATGACAGAAGCTAAATCTGTGGCATCACCAGTTGATCCAAGCACAAAGCTGATAAAAGATGAAGGTGAAGAGGAGAAGGTTGAAGTTAGTCAGTATCTATCTGCTGTTGGCAGCTTATTATTGTCGGCTGGAACAAGGCCAGACATCACTTTTGCTGTGTGTAGTGTGGCCAAATTCTGCTCTGAACCCAGAAAGAGTCAATGGACTGTAATGAAGCGCATATTGAGGTATTTTAAGGGCACTCTGAATCATGGTCTGCTCTATAGTCATGGTGAACAGCAAGACTGCTTTGGTTATTCTGATTCAGACTTTGCAGGTGATCTAAATGATCGGAAATCTACGTCTGGGTACATTTTTATGTTGAGTGGTGCTGGAATAAGTTGGAGGAGTAAGAAGCAGACCTCCGTCGCTTTATCTACTGCAGAAGCAGAATATATTGCTCTGTCAATCTCTGTACAGGAAGCAATGTGGTTAAAACAACTCACTTCGGAATTAGTTTGTAGCAAGGTTCAACTAAAGCTATGGTGATTTACGACGAAGACAATCAGTCAGCGCTATCTTTAGCCAAGAATCCCCAGTTTCATGGAAGAGCCAAACATATCGATACTTGACACCATTTCATTTGTGATCAAGTGGCCAGTGGAGTAGTTGAACTTAAATACTGTCGTACAGAGGATATGGTAGCTGACATCTTAACCAAGGGATTAAGTTGCATTTTGAGAAGCTACGCACAATGGCAGGTGTAGTGCAAATTCCAGATTTCACCCACAAGTGAGAAGGAGTATTGGAAATACACTTGAGGTGAAACTTACACTAGTACTGTTATTCAAACATTGCTATTTATTACGTCATAATCATATTATTTATATCTTTAGTGTTTTTTTTCGTGCACCTGACTGCTCTCTCTCTCTAGTCGTGTGTTCTGTTGATTGAATGAGTTTTGATTCAGTAAACTGTGATTGATTCAGTTGAACTGTGTAGCTAGCTCTGCAACATGAAGTAGCTAATGCAAAAAGAAATGTATTGAATGATGATGGTAGAGTTGACAGTTGCAGAGGCAATTGGTAGGGATCCACCAGCAGTCAGTATCACATCGTAGTGATCATTTTCCATGTGACGTAGGGAACAAGAAATGGCTTTTGCTGCATGCACCCCCTTCTGCTTTTCATTGGCACCGTACTTTGCCCAGTAGCACTCCTTCTCGTTCTTTTTAATAGCAAAAAAATTGGTATTTTCAATATTGCTGCAAGAGCAGTGATTTCAACATGAGTCCCCCATGTGCACGGCTTTTGCATTCTTTGAACTTGAATTGCTACTGAATTAGGATGGCATAGAGGGTTAAAATAGCCTGCATTATTAATTGTGAACTTTTTTGCAACTCCAAGTGGCTTTCATGAGCTAAGAAAAGTGGCAGCAGATTGGCAGAGTGATGGCGGTTTCAGGGTTTAGATGATCGGTATGCAAAATTTTCCTGGTCAGTAAGATACTACAAGCAAGTTTGAAATATAGTTAGCATGCAAATTCACAATCATTGTAAAGACATGCTTCAAGTTTAACATTAATAAAGCATACCTTTTGCCTTTTTGTTTTCTCCTGGTGAAAATAAATATACTTCTCCAGCCTTAGGCTGTACTGGAGGCAAATTTGACACCAAATTGCTCTGAGGATTTAGTTGAAGTTCCAAAACTTTGATGGAGTCAGATTTTCGTCTGAGTAGAAACAAGGAGAAGCCATGCTAAAACTTGTCTTACACGAAGTGAGGTCAGCGCCCCCGTACCTACCTTAAGTCAGAGCTAGCCACGCGCGAAATGGTCCGCGAAGTCTGCCATGTACTAATGCCACCAGACCATTTCACAGCGTAGCGGTAGGTAAAGGGTCTGGCTACAGGAGGCTAATTCTACAGCTGATTATGAAAATATCCAACAAAGCCATCTTAGCTTCATAGATTTCCTTTTGTAATCCCATGTTAATTTTTTCATATTTATAAAATAGAAATAATGCACGGAGCTAAGCCTTTCAATTACACTTGAAAGTATTGACTAGTATATTCAATTAAAATGGTAATGTGTAAAATGAATCTGACCTTCATAGAAATAACACCTATAAGTGCCATTATTACTACCGTGGCAAGTAGGTTACCTGTAATTATAACTTCGATGGCCTCTTGGTAGGGATCATTAAATTCGTTCCATCCAAAGCATTGATATATGCCACTGTCTTGGATGGTCACATCTTTCATAATAAGATAATTATCTATCTGGGACAACCGCGGATTCAAATATTCTTCGCCTTTTTTTCTCCACTTGGGCTTGTCAACACCGCAACGGAGCTCCACAAAACTACCATCGTAGCTTAACACGTGACGTGGACTACTTCCTTTACGAACCTCTGTATCCATTTTCTCACCATCACCACTACCTACAACACCTGCGAGAAGAGAATCTCTCGTTAATTATTTACTTATACTACCTCATGGAAATATTTATGAATACTCTATATAATCTAGTTAATCTATTACTGTACATCTAGTTAAAACGACTAACAATGTTTTATTTACCCTTTATTAGCAGTAGTATGAAAATTGATTTGGCTAAGACTAAGTAAATGAAAATTGTCATAATAACTTCACAATTAACCTAATAACAAAGGCGCCCCTTCGGAGCGTGGTTGGTGCTTTTTGGGATAACGCCTTCGATCAAACTTACTTTAAATAGTCTTAAAAACCGGCTTTGGTTGATAACGAATGCCTCTTCTGTGCCTGTCCTGCGGTGGTATTGTAAGTGAAATTAATTATCCATATCGATCGTTATTTTCCCCCTCCTATGCCAAGTCAATTGTAATTGAAACGGAAATGCACGTTCTTAACTTTAGAGTCAATTTCCAATAACTACTACCACTTAATGTGTGATGAACTTGAAGCTTCAATCACATGACTGAAGAACTGTGCATTAAATGTATCACAAGAAGTGTGGATTAAATGTATAACCAAGAACTGTGCATTAAATATATCACATTACTGAAGAGCTGTGCATTAAATGTATCACATGACTGAAGAGCTGTGCATTAAATGTATAACAAGAACTGTGCATTAAATGTATCACATGACTGAAGAACAATGCATTAAATGTATCACAAGAACTGTGCATTAAATGTATCACATGACTGAAGAACTGTGCATTAAATGTATCACATAACTGAAGAACTGTGCATTAAATGTATAACAAGAAATGTGCATTAAATGTATCACATGACTGAAGAGCTGTGCATTAAATGTACTGTGCATTTTAATGTATCACATGACTAAATATTTGTGCGTTAAATGTATCACATGACTGAAGAATTGTGCATTAAATGTATCACATGACTGAAGAATTATGCATTAAATGTATAACAAGAACTCTGCATTAAATATATCACATGACTGAAGAACTGTGCATTAAATATATCACATGACTGAAGAACTATGCATTAAATGTATCACAAGAACTGTGCATTAAATGTATCACATGACTGAAGAACTGTGCATTAAATGTATAACAAGAACTGTGCATTAAATGTATCACATGACTGAAGAACTGTGCATTAAATGTATCACATGACTGAAGAACTATGCATTAACTGTATCATATGACTGAAGAATTGTACATCAAATTACCTAGCATGAATTGTCATCTAAGTACTAATAAATCTAAAGAATAATAGCTTTAGTAGTTGATACTGGGGTTCATTATTCAGTATAATTACAGGCACACTGATGCAAACTTTTCAAAATGATTTTTTAAGGATTAAGGATTAAAGAAAAATGAATAAGAGTTTTTTTGCCAATAATATTTCTTCATTAATATATTTTTATACTCACACCAATAATTACTAGGCTCACTTAAAATTTATTGTCACCAAGTATTCCAGGAAATGTCTAATTTCTATCACAGTTTGAATGAACAATAATATGGCTTAATATCCCAGCTATATGCTGAGCATTTACTCTATCCTTCACTTGCAAAGGTGGTAAAAATTAGATATTTTCTAGGTACATTATGATAGGAAACTTTACTTTTATGTCGTGTAGATTAGCCATATCTCATACTTTTACATTTAAAAGGTAAATCAAATTAAAGAAATAACTTTTACACATTGAAATGCACTATAAAACTTAAAGAGTGGCAAGAAATATTGTTAATGAACTGCTGTAGATTGACAGTAATTTGAATCACAGAAGATAAAAAATTATTGCAGCATATCAAAGGCTATCTATGTGTCAGCCCCACTTCAAACCTTTCAATTAATGCTGCCAAGGGAACATATTACTCAATTATGAACACATAAATGGATACCAAACTAGTATGTATTATATATATATATATATATATAACTTATTATTATAATAATTCATCAATGTTTCTAAAGAGTATGTCTGCCCACTCATCTATGAAAAAAATCATAATTTGATAGCAACAATTGAAAATGTTTAACAGTTTCATACCATACTTCTTTGAAAACCAGCTGTATTCTACACAACACAAAAATACACAGTGATCACTTGCATAACTGCAAACAATTTGTATTTGTTTACATTATATCTACTAATATATGCCAATTCATGACACTTTTGTAAAACAATTACTTTTTATCTTCAGTATACCAACTCCAACATAGATGACATAGTCTTGCTCTGAGAAGCACCTGTAAATTCCAGCATTGGATTCCTCCACATTTTCAATAGTCAGTTGATGTATAGAGCCTTTGTACAAAAAGGATTGTGTGTTATTTCCCATTTTCCCCCCTTCCAACTTCCACATTACTGGAGTCACTGACAAGCAACGGAAGTATACAGTATCTCCAATGTCTGCTTCTATTATTCTTGGATCAAGAATAATAGAGCGATGAGCTAAAATGTGACAATAATACCATATTTAGATTTCATCCTGATACTAAAATTAAAATCCTTCATTCACCTTAATAATAGCCAAATTAACATTATTTATCATGTGGATTTGCAAAATATAATTTACAATTCCTATAAATGAATTTACAATAATAGTTTTGCTTATTGAGCAAAAAAATCTGCTTCTAGTTTTGCTGGATTATAAAAAACAGAGGAAACAAACTTTAACAGAATATAACTAATTACAGTATTTCTTGTTGTCTACTGTTGTGCTTCTTACTACTGGTGAGAAAGGCACAGTAGTTTAAGAAGACTAAGTGTGTTGATAGCACTCTTATTGGGGAAAGAGTGGGGGATACATATTTTCTGATAAAAAATTGCATAAATAACTGTTATTAACCCTCAGCATGCACAAGCGCTGAGCCATCCACCATCCATTCATCCGTCTGTCTTTGGTTGGTCGGTCTATCAGTCTGTGTGTGTGTGTGTCTGTCTGTCTGTATGTATGTATGTATGTATGTAAGTCTGTCTGTCTGTCTGCGTGTCTGTCTAAATGTCTATCTGTCTGTATGTTAGTCAGGTAGTCAGTATGCCTGTCTGTTTGTATGTCTGCATGCTCTGGATTTGGAGATTAGTGACTGTTAACTGCTAATTTAGTAATAAACTTCCTCAGAACAATAATATATTATAGACCTTTGTTAAGATTCAAATTTATGGCTGATTTTTTACTATGTGAAGCGAATGTGCTAAATGCCACTTTTGTCACGTCGTAATCTCATGAGCTAATTTCTTGCAGTATATAATGGTTTGCTTTATACTGAGAAACTACCTAATAAGTAAGAGTCCCTTTCATGTGTAGCTTTTCTTATGCCGAAAGCATTTACATCTACTGTCTTCATTAACCTATTGATAGCTGATTATGTCCGTAATATAATTTATGGCTAGCCAGTATAAGTAGCGCTGAGGGTTCGCACCTATTGGAGCTTCTTTTGAGGCAGTACCAGGCAATAGCACATAATACACCATAGTTTAACCTCCCAGAAAAGCTAATCATGATGAATAAATGTCAAGTATTATGGCAAACATGGCACAATTTAATTAAGTCAAATAACACACCCACCTAACACTTCCAGAATAGATTGCGTATAAAATAGTGATCCATTGAACAGAGATCCTTCACATGTGTAGATTCCTCTATTCAATAGTTTTATTTTACTTACAATCAGTTCATTGGAGTCTTTCAAGATCACATTGCTAGGCATTGTTTTATTGTCATTATGTTTCCATATGGCTGGTGTATAAGTGCGACAATAAAGGAAATGATTTTGATTCTCCTTTATGATGAATGATTTGGGATGTATATAATTTGGTACTGTAATGAAAAATTAACTTCATATTCTGACTTTTAAATCAATGAACTGTGTCACCTCACAATAAAGCAAGCCTGTAGTAGTCTAATATGCTATCGATAGTGGTCAGCTTTAAATTGTTAAATTTACCTTTACTGGTGATTCTCAGTTAAGTGGTAGACTTAATCAAACCCTTCCATTGGCCTGAGTGGATCAAAAAGAGACTTAATAACCAATTCTGCAGTTATGTCTGGAACCACTGTGGAGAGGAGTATCCATTTGCTTGAGAAACATGTGTGAGTGCTGTGTAAGCAGCATGAGAATGATTGTTGAGAGTGCAACAATTCCTTTCTCCACACATTAGCTCCTAGACTGCACATTGATAGATTTCAGGCCCACTAGCAAGGTCTTATTGGCATTGGCAAAATAGACACAGATTGGACCATGAGAATTGCTATTATCCGCTAATCACGAAGATTAGATAGTTTACCAACAGCTGCAGCATACTAGAACAGTTTAACCTCTGAGCAATCAATCAATCAATGAAATTGTGGCAATGTGGAATACATTGGCATATTCAATGGGTCCCCTTGTGTTGTTTTGGGAAAGTAATTCACAACAAGCTCATGGTAGGCACTCTGTAACAATTTACCAGGATGTTGCTAAAAGAAATAAACAGTTTTCTGATGGTAAAGGAAACAGCTTTGTTATTGGAGCTGAATGCAAAAGTACCATTGACCAGTAATGCTGCCTCTGAATCTTGATCAAATCTTGGGAGAGCGGATTCTTGCATCTCCAACGACCAACTAAACAGCATTTGCAATGGTACCTCTACACTGTCAATAGTGCCTACCCCAGGTTTTTATCTAAAGTAATGTTAATAGTGATGAGTTATAGATAGGGTCTACTAGCCAAGTGCACAAATGTCTAGCAATTGCAACCTCATGCTCACAGAGGTCCCGCAAAGTGTGTCCAATGGAGCAGCACATCCTAAAGCATCAACATATCTGATAAACCAGCTCCTCCCTCCATGCATAGAGCCATTGATGATATACATTGAACATCAAACACAACATGTATGAATTTCTATCCACAATGACATTTCATCTCAAGACAAAGTGATTTACCAGATAAATGATTCGAAGTGCCGCAATTTGGGCATTAGATTATCACATTGTTTTCTGCATTGCTCCTCAAACTGAAATTAGTGACAGTCCCTCATGCAAATTCTTAAAATGTATGGTTTTCCCCTCTCTCAGATCTCAGTTAAGTGCACTTCTACCCAGCAATTTAATCGTGTCTGAAGACAGGCAATGTATTATTTCCTCTTTAAGTAACAAGAAAGTTTCTGAAGAGCAGGATTGTAGCCGTCATCATTGACATAGTTTCAAAATCAGATGCAGTGGTAAAGGCTTTAACAACCAGCTAAACTCACTAAGAAAAGAAAACCCAACACACCCTTATATTAGGAATCAAATGTACAACTTCATTATCTTTAAGTAGCTATCTTCAAGCAAACTCATAAAGGTGTTACCATTGTACTGACAACAGAAGCAGAACATCTGGTAGAGCTTTTCTGGAGAACTGATGGCTGAACAAGAGGGAACTGATCTACAACACTGGTCATGGGGCTAGTGGAACTAGATTTGGAATTGGAAGTTGTAGTTTTTGATGAGCAGCTGCTCCTAGATCAGAAATTAATAGTGGAGAAACCAATGGATTGAATAGGGCTACTCACTGTATTCTGACTGTTTATTAGTTTGCTTGGGCATGTGTTTAGTAAGGGACCCACTCCCCAGTTCAAAGAATATTACTGGTATTTGAATGAAGTGAGATATGTCATTAAAAGTAACTATTTAGTTACAAGAGTAACTTGCATTGACTATCCAGTCGAAGTAGCCAATAGTCCCCTGTTTAGAAAAAGAACACAATGAATCATTCTTAATTACCTGTACAGGTGTAAATGCCACTGCTCAGCTATACTATTTTCTTAGTAAATTTGTTTAAACTTAATCTTCCGATTATTCTTGGGGAAGAAATACTCATGTTTAAAATGGGTCAATTCTTTCCTTAAATAAAAGCATTCCCATGCAATTACTTCATAATGTGATCCTCATGTGAGTCGATTGCTACACTTCATATTGTCTCTTCCTAATACATTTTTGATACTTCATAAAAAATATTCCATTAATTCGTGAACACATAGCCATCATTATCTCATATGGATAAATTTTAGTTTTTGTTTCTCGCTGTTATTTTTTGTCATCAATGGAACCTATGTCAAAACTACTAAAAAATTTGTGGAAAGTCCTCTGTCCATATTACTACTTCAAACCATATTCACTCAAAACTAAGCAGTAAAGATTATCTTATAGGTTATTAATAATATGACAAAACAGCATCCAAGCAAGACTTATTCAAGAACATTTCCATTGATATATCACATAACAAGTATATACTAGATTTATTCTAACTCAACAAGATAAAATGTTACTGCTAAAACCTAAAACTCCTGCTTAGTAGTTCAGTTATTCTCAACAGTATTCTTTGTCTTAAACTAGGAGTGTAACCACAAATATTTGCTGAGATTACATCATTTAATTATAGTTTTAGTCATCTTTTTTTATTTAGTTTGCTGTGTGGACTTTGAGCACAATAGAATAACTATGAATATTGCAAGTTAGAGAAGCTTTACGCCACTTTTATAGCTTAGTCTATGCCTTATATTCTCATGTGGTCCTCACTCTAATTCTTGCTAGTCATGAAGTTAAAAAAATGGCATTAATTGACTTGTCACATAGGATATATTAAAAATTAAACTTACAAAATGCCCTAACTGTGATTTGAGACAAAAAATAAATTTTTTTCATTTTATTGTATCCGTAGCAATAGTACACTCCACTGTTATTTAAGTCTACATTCATCTCAAGTCCTCTTTGGTCTGTAAATGGGAAAGTCCTCAATGAATTATGATACCATTGAGCAGATCCTTTCTTTGATAAGCAAAACAATTGAAGTGCCCTTTTGCCTTCTGTTGTAGTACTATTTATTTCCTTTTTTATGATTGCAGAATCATCTTTAACTTTATTTAAATATTTAAATACAAAATGTATAGCTGTATTTATATATATACAATGCTCATTGCATAATACTCATTATACTATATGGACGGATATTTCAAAGGCACAAGCTGAAGACAAGTGAAAATATGACAGTGACTGTTTAATGTCATATCCATGCATATTGTACGAGTATAATGAGTTAATTATTGTACACTGGATATTATAATTCCACAAGAGTAAAATGGTTGTGCTTTAAAGCCTCGTTGTTCAGATTTATCTCAGCCATACATACATCTATTACTAATTCAGTTATTGTGAACTACAAACAGGAATGTATGAAATTTCAATATGCAGTGCTCAATACTAAAAAAAAAATATCCAATGTATAATAAATAAATAATGTATGTATTTAGCACAAAGATGGTGATAAGCTATGGTACATATTTTATTTACTTTATCATCTTGGTGAAACTTTTTAGCAACAGTTGGATTTTCCACAATGTAATTATTTAATGTACATAATTAAGTCATAGATAGAAAATCAAGGCTTTTTTTTGATAAACTACATAGATAAAAGTGTGGTGTGGCTTGGCCGATTAGAGTCAAGTCAACTGGCGTTCTGTTCATCCAATGTCTTCACGAGGAATGGCCAGGTAGTTGCTGCCGCCACCAGGGTAGTTCTGTGTTAGTTCGGATTAAGCTGAAGCTAGCTCTCCAATAGCCAACAATTAAATTAACTAATGTATTAAAACTTGCTACAGGTATATCCACCAAATACTACATTGCAGCCACTCATAGAACCACTTGCAGCATTGGCTAAATTATGACATAGAAAAGAGAGTTGCATCATGGCACAATGTGGTAAGTTAATGACTGAATGATACCAGAGTTTATGACCACTCTGAGGTGAGAAATGTGCACGTCTCAAAACACATAATGATGAAATAGTTATGATTGCAGGCTGTATAAACACACACAAATATATCTTCTGTTCTCGTGTGACTCTTCTGTATAAACACACACAAATATATCTTTCGTTCTGTGTGACTCTTTTCTTCCCGCTATGCAGTGTTGTGGACGATACCACAAAAGGATAAAGGTTAGAGCAAGCTCTATAACTGTAAAAGCTGATTGATACAATTGAATGAAGCAGGCTTTTCCTGTCTCAGTTGCCTCTACTTGGAAGGTGAGAAAGGTGAATAGTTGAAACACTGGCAAAAAATTTGAAAATATGTATATAATAATGCTTCCTCAATGAATGATGATGTTCATAACCACAATAATTCATTTTATTGGTTCTCTCTTAACTTTTCATTGACAACATTAATATTTTACTATTTTGAGTTTCTTAAACTAAAATGCCATAAGACCTATGTATTAAAGCAGCTGCTATATAAAATCTTCCAGACTGGAAAATTTCCTGGGTCAGTTGAATTATTGAATTATTTATATTACGAGATTTATTAGCTGTTTAGCTACCTGCCCTGATAGTCTAATGTTGCTCTAAACAAGCAACAACAACTGAATGGTGGTGCCAGTGGTCAACCTGAAGAGGTAAGATAACAGTAGTGTAGTGATTGGTCAAAAGGGTGACTAAATCAATTGGATTCATAATATAGCTAGGTAAACAATGAAAGTGAAGACAATTAACAAGAAATTATTGTTGGTTCAAAGTTGATACAGAATAATTTATTAAAAAAAGTAAGTGCCCCTGACAATAGTTCATTATTTACCTCCAATATGAACCATTACACTATCTTTAAAACGATATTTTCTGGTGTAAGTACCATGACAGTAGTACATGCCACTATCGTTCATAGTCACATTAATTAAGATAAGACTCCATTTATTAATTATATGTCTAGAGTCAATACTACCATCTTTTTTCGTCCACAATACCGGGTGTTTACTAGTACATTCAATTTTAATGCCACTTCCTTCGTAGTCCACTACATGTTGTGGATAAATGTGTCCCAAAATGGGTTCTTTATTGGGTTCTTCTTCATCACTATCTACAATTAGAGGTGTATTATATTAACTACAATTTTGTGTTGGTGGCATATGAAATTATATAGTGCAACTAGATATAGACTAGTTTTTTTTTCAAAATTGAAATATGTTTGTCTTCAATGTGACAAGGATTACAAATAAACATGACATGATTGTTTAATATGTATTGAGTTTTTACCAACTGTCTGAAGCATGGGAACTATTAATATCATAAGGAGCTATGAAGTAGTTGTTAATTAATAATATACAATGAGGTCTTAGTTTACAAGCCAGTTAGCACACAAATAAGATATACACAATATATTATATCACTACCAGAGTTACAAAAAAATTTACTATAAAACTTTAATCCTATTAATTATTGATCCAAATGCCACCACCAGTTACCATAATTGGCGAGCGAGCGTAGCGAGCGAGACACTTACAGGGGTAACACAATTGAAAATCGGGGATGTTTGTTTGTTTATATATATGTTTGGACGTACGTAAGGCATTTTTGTACTTTGACCCTCGCGTTTTTGTGTTAGTTTGGTGGTCGACCCCGTCCCAAACTTCACTAAACAGAATCTTCTGTTTATCGATTAGTACCTGTATCACCCTAGAAATTGAATTGTTTACCATTTTTGAATTCTTTTACGGGTGCAGTTAAAACGTGAAAACTTACGGGACTTCCATTTCTATTCGAGTTTGTGGCGGTGGTAAGTCAATGCGCTCTTTGGCATGGTTATAAAGCCATGGTTGAAAATGCATTGTCCACTAAACTAACCGCGAAGGTAAGTCTTGTGTAGGTGTATGTCCAGTTGTGTCAAAGCATTGTGCTTTACAGCCACTATTTAGCTAAAGAATATCACAAAGAAAACGTTTAAATAGCGTGTATTGTTTTGTTGTTGTTGTTTTCCTTCAATTCAAACAGTTGCAGCGAGTTGTTACTATGGTACTGAAATCCCTTTATAGTGTATGCGTAATTTAAAACTCGACCTTATTTTCAGTAGCTTCAGTGTTAGAAGTCAAAATCATTCATATAAAAATAGTATAGTCTTTAGGCTCGCTCGCCATTTGTGCTCAAGCACATCACTAGTTATAGCATACATACATTTCAGCAAACTATCATGCCTATAGGGTTGATATATTACAAGCAAGAGCATAGAAATATCAACCAGCCTAATAAGTCATTATACAATACAGATTTCCTTTCCAATGTTCAATTATAGAATGTTTTACTTCCCATCTATAAAATTAATAATCGAACCTAGCAAAGCATTTTAATATTGTACTATATGATATGTATTGTTAAAATTATTGATGTTATATAAGTATTGTCTATTGCTAATAAATAAGTTACCAGAAATTGTGAGTTCAAATGTCTCTTGATAAGGATCATTAAACCTGGTCAATCCAAAGTAGTGATAAATACCACGATCTTCGACGGTTACGTTTTTTATAATAAGGTAATTGTCTATCTGGAAGAACCTAGTATTCAATTTTTTTCCGCCTTTTTTCCTCCACACAACGGGCTGGTGAACGCCACAACGGAGCTTCAAGAATCTTCCCTCATAACTAATCACTTTATGGAGACTAAACTTTTTGTGAATCTCAGTACCCATAAGATTCCCTACAGCACACACAAGGAAAGAAATCTTGTTAATTAAAATTTAAAAAAATTATTAAATTTCAATAAATTATATTGGTTGATTTTACAAAAGCCTTAAAATATTAGTTTAGGAGTTCTATAATACATAGTGAAACCACGCACAAATCACCTTTTAATAGCAATAACATGCAAATAAACTTTGCCGGTACAGAGTTAATGGAACTTGCCATTTTGAGTATTAACTTATTGACCGAAAAGCGCTGGCGCTTTTCTAAAGTCGATAGTTACTGCCCCGCCTACATTCAAGCAATTGTAAACGGGGAAGTAGGTAGAAGTAATGCCTAAAATAAATAATGATTGCACTAACCGTGCTTTATCAAAATATGGTGACCACAGGCGCTTTTCTACAATAGATAGTTACTGCCCCGCCTACATTCAAGCAATTGTAAACGGGGAGGTAGGTAGAAGTAAAGCTTAAAATAAATAATGATTGCACTAACCGTGCCTTATCAAAATATGGTGACTACAGCCAAAAGTGACAAGAGAATTTTTTATCCCGATAATTTTACTATAAACTACTTAATATTACAGCCATGGGTAACAGCCTGGAGGATAAAAAAAAGTATTCCTGGTGTTATTCCCCCTCCTCCCAAATATTTTTGTTCATAGAGTTTAAATTGTGCACCGAAGAATATTATTGTAGACAAAATAGAGTGGGATGCACATAATTATGGTGTAAAGCGATGTATCATAGTTTCGAATGAAAATCTGATTTGTTAACGAAGTTTTCTTAGCAAACAGTTCACACACTAGTCTCGCAAGCCAGACCCTTTACCAGACGCTACGCGGGGGAAGGGTCTGGTACATTGCCCATACCTATCTCGTATTTGCCACATTCATTTCCGCTCGTGATGAATACGTTTATGCCAACCCGCAGGACTGCGCGCAGACTATACGATCAGACTGATTCAAGCAGTGATCTATGGAAGCGTTGACTCCTTTGCAGAGCGGGATTGATTTAGCCATTAGTGAAGTTACATCTGACTTGGGCTTAACTCTGAAGCCGAAACAGGAAATATGTTTGCAGAAGTTTGCTTCTGGGCTAGATGTATTTGTTTCCTTACCCACTGGTTATGGAAAATCCTTGTGCTATATTCTATTGCCAAGGTTATTTGATGCTCTTAGAGGTGTTTCTGGACAGTCAATTGTTCTAGTCGTGTCACCTCTGATAGCCTTAATGAAAGATCAGGTTGGAAGCATAACAAAAATGGGCATCAGAGCAACTTTTATTTCAGACAAGGAATCCACCTCTACTCAAACTAAACAAGAAATAGAGAGGGGTGAATATCAGGTCATTTTTGTGTCTCCTGAGGCACTTTTCTTCAGTACTCAGTGGAGGCGAATTTTCTCATCTGGAATATACTGTTTAAATTTAGTTGGCTTTGTAGTGGATGAAGCTCACTGCATAAAGAAATGGTATGTAGCTATGTAGATAGCAATAACAACTAGCTTACAAGTTGTTACAGATATTCATACATAATGTCTTGTTTAATTGTAGGGGAGAGAAATTTAGAACTGAATTTTCACACCTTGATGAAATTAGAAGTATCATACCAGACACAGTTCGAGTGATGGCATTAACCGCAACAGCCACAAAATCTACCAGAAAATTTATTATAAATAGTTTAAGTATGCAGATGCCAGAAATAGTTTACATTCCTCCAGCTAGAGATAATATCGTATATGCTGTGATGGACAAACCTAGAGGAGATGATAGTAAAGTTTTTCAAGGTACTGTGGAGAAGTTAAAGATTGAGAGAAGTAACATGGGAAGAATTATAATATTCTGTAAGACATACGATAATGTAATTTCAATATATCAATTTTTTAAGCATAGTTTAGAAGAATATTTTACTGATCCAAAAGGATCATAATTAATAGAGTAGTAGATATGTATACCCATTTCATGAAAGCGTTAAACTAAGCACTAGGAATCATCTTTAAGAGTTGTGATTGCTACAATAGCATTTGGTATTTGACTGCCCAGATGTGCGGCATGTAATACACTGGGGCATTCCTAGTGAAGATGACGTGCAGGAAAGTGGCAGAGCAGGAAGAGATGGTAAAACTACAACATCAACAATTTGACCACAAGGTACACTACACAGCACATGATTGACTACTGCTTGGAGAAGAATGTAGTTTGTAGAAGATCATTTTTGTTTACAGACTTTGACGATTGTGTTTTTAAAGCTCAGGGATGCAAGTGTTGTGATATTTGCCAGAGGAACTGTACTTGTGGAAGTTGTGATACCAACATTAATTCATTTATCGTTCCATTATCAAATATACAAACCAACAAATAGTTCTTTTCTGCACTGGTTCAACTATTTTTCATGTATTATTCTGTAGTTTCCACATTCCTTCATATATTTGTAGTAGCAATGTATTTCATTTGACAGGACAAAGATATTTCTAATAAAAATCAAAAAAAAGTACACAATAGCTAAGATAGGGTGTATTTAGAAAAATTATTGAGAATCCATTTCTTAAGGTCTTTTTCTGGTAAAGTTATTGTCAGGTTTGCTTTTAAGTTAAAGAAAGATTTGTAGTTGTGTAGACCTGCATCAAACACCTCCGACTCCATCAGTTGATTCACAATTTGATGCAAATCATTCAGTTGTGACTTCTCAGCATGCTTGCCACTGATTGGAGCAACTCCTGCCTCATCATCAAATGTAGACAAAATATCACTGACTGGTCCCACACTCTTTCCTGCTCGAACAATTGCAGCATCAGTTTTATTAGCTCCCAATCCATCAATAATTGTGACCGGATTTGTGAAAACCCGGCTAAACGCGGCATCTAAAGTTTTCTAATTTATTCTACCAGTAGGCTGCACGGGGCCTTGGGATGCCATCCTCCGAATTTGGAAGCTGTAGCACTAGCCGTCTTCGCCCTACGCACTACAACACTTCAGTATTTTTGCTAAACTTATTATTGCTGATTTCGAAAAAACGCGGTGTAAAGGCGTTGCTAAGGTCAGGGGGCGTGGCTTCTGTCCGTATACTATTACTGCGTGTCTCCGGGACACTATGGAATAAACCGGTTACAGGCGGATTGAAAGAAGTCTAAAAGGCTTAATGCAGGGCTCCTTAAAAAACTATGATGGCGAGAATTGCGTGAGTACGTGAATTATGTAGAATAGTAAGTGAATTAGTTAGCTACAGTTTTTTCCCGGTTGTTAGTGAAAAGCCCGCCAAAAATTTCTCCGTACACGAGTCCAACCGGCTAGTGTTTCTAGCCTCCTAGTGTGAGTTCTAGAGCACGCCAGAGCTTACAACTGCGTCATAAGCTAGAGCTAACTGGTGTCTATCCATTTCTGCCATAAAAAAATTTTCGAAAAAAATCGACCCATAAAGCTTTACCCGGTGATACTGAAAAAAATTGTTTGCCGCGTTTAGGCGGATTTTCCCAAATCCGGTCACAATTGTCTTCACAGTCCTGTTCATGTGCTCCATGTGCAGATCTGCACTAATGTTACGTCCTGGAAAGCCATGCACATTAACAAAACGACTCCACTTAAGTTGTTCCGCTAAATTTGGCGGCAGGATTACAAAATATTGTGTGAGCATAGTGAGTGCTTCCATTGCATAGTTCTTGTGCTTGGTTGCCTTGAAAATAAGCATGAAATATTTCCATGCTACCATTACACGTGTTCCATCTCCTTCCCTGACTGAATCTTTGAAATTGAGATACAGCAAGCCCAAGCTCAACACTTCCCGACAATATTCGTATGCTGAACCCATAGGACTGTCACCGCCTTCTCCACCATCATCAGCACTCTCTCCACAATCACCACTGCTCTCTGCACTGCCATCATCACTTCCCTCTTGTGTTTGACCGAATTCTGTAGCTAGGTCAATGTGTTTGTCAACAATGGCAGACGCAACACCCATCAGTGCAGACTTCCTGACTGAGTCATCTTCCATCCACAGGTCAGGAGATAGAATAGTATCACTGGGTGTATCATCAATACATGCCATATCAAGATAGGACAGGACTGCACTAACAATGTAACCGGTCACCACAATTTCAATGAAGTATTCAGCTGCATTCACATCACTTTTCACTTCTTTCTTGACATTCCTGCGGTTGATCAAGCTTCTCAACTGATAGAATGTACCTCTCTCCATCCCAGACTTTGTATCATACAGCCTTTTCCATATCACCTAAGAGGACAACATTAAATGACACATTGAGAATAGTATTTAATGTTGTTCTATTTCATAAAATAAATAAGGAGTCAAAATAATGCTTATTGGAAAAAAAAAAGTGCAGATTAGACATGACATCTCAATTTCTTGCTGCTAAAATAATAGATATTAAAAAGAAATATGGAGGGGGCACATTATACCCAGTTTTCTACAGACAGTCACATTGTTGGAACTGACAGCACTTTTTATAAGCATTGGTGTAAATGATTAGGTTGTACTTCCTAATTGTTTCTATGGCCTCCAATCAAACTAAGTAAGCCAAGGACTAGGCCCTTTAGCACAAACTACTCATCAAATCACTAGCCCAAAATGACAGAGGCTTCTTCCACCAGCAACTAGTAATTTATGCGCAACAGAACAAAAGTGAAATGGTGGTTACATTCATAAAGTGGTAGTTTGAATGATAAAAAATTGGGTAGGAAGTAGGAGGAGAAAGAAATTAATATGATTATGGTATTAGAGGCCACTGCTCTCAGTTCAGTCAGCAAGCAGGCGCGAATTGACTTGCACAAAAGGAGATCTAATTTTTTTGGTAATGTTGTAACTATAAACATTCTTTGTACGTCTATATGGATGTGAATATTGCGAAAGAGTTCAAAATTAATGCTAATATTTACATTTTTATTTGTTTACCAAACTAGTCGTCTCAAATCAATCTCACTATGAAAAGAATAAACTCTAAATTAATAATGCAAAGAACAATTCCAGGCAAAATTCTGCTTTGAAATGAGTTCAAATTATTACAATGTACATACTATTGAAGAATTACTGGTTTACAATGATGACCGATTTTGGGAAAATCTGCCAAAATGCGGCATCTAATTAAAAAAAAAAATTTTTTTTTAGCTGTAAGCACAAGTCATCTTCTCACTAAACGATACCTTATTTTTGGTTCAATTTATTATTGTTGATTCCTAGAAAATGACCCGTAAAGGCGTTGCTAGGGCCCCAGGGACGTGTTCTGTCCACAATGTAGCTTATTATCTGGGTCAAGGACTATCAATGCAACAACAGAGTCGTTTGAAATTCATGGATGGAGATTGAGTTTTTATTTACTTGGAATTGTATTGGGTAGCTAATATTCATTACCTCCCTCACCCCACCATGAAGCAGCATACAGTTAGAATTTTCTAGTTGAGGCTGACCTGCCTCACCTGCTGAGAGCGAGGCTGTAATGTCTGGTATTCATGACATTCATGGTCATTAGCACATCAGTGAAAGTACATGTATTCATATTTAGTATTCCCTACAGCTAGATAAGTGAAACTAATGTACACTATTCAGCATGGCAAGGGTTTTTAAGCTTACTTTGTTAAGAGTGTTTACAACTTCAATAGCAGCCCTAATAACAACTTAACCACCACCCTTGCCTTCATATTAATTAAGGTACAGATGCTAAATTTGAATTCTTGTAGTTGGAGCATACAATGTACCACAAACACACACATACATACATGCACACACAAACATGAACACACACAATCATCACACACGTAACACACCTAAATACACAAATGCACACATACACACATACGCATGCACACACACACATACACACATGCACACACACATGCACACACAAGCACACACACATATACACATACACACAAACATGCACTACAAATTTTGGAGAGAAAAGAGGGAGGGAAATTTTAATATAGAAAATGGACCCTTGTTTCTAGGATATTTTGTTTCAAAATAAAGTTCTACCATACAATCACAGCACACAAAAATATCTTTACCACATGGAACGTAATGAGGGCAAAACTTCAATCAATTCTTCGGGCACCACAATTAGTGAATGAGAGTTCAGTTTCCTAACTAAACTAGCTGCAGTCAGTGGCAAAAAAAATTGTAAAAATTTTATTTTATTGAAATAAAATAAGAGTGCTACTTTAATTCATAGACAATGGGTTAATTGTTCTCACTGCAAAATTAATATGTGACCATCTACTGGGAAAATCGGGCACAACACGGCGCGTGTAAATGTCGGGAAAACTCAATTGAATTCTTTAAAATGTATTAAATTAGCCTACGGAAGGGAATAGTTAGGTCTATTATATCGGGAACGGCTAAAGCTACAACGATAAAAACTTGGAGAGCTCAATATCTGGATGCCGACAACTCTTTAAGTGCAAAAAAAAACAACAACAAAAATTGTGGGGGCCGCGTTGAGCCCGATTTTCCTGTAGACGGTCACATAATGTGGAAACATCAGTATTTCTCTTATCAAGTATATCAAGGCCACAATAATATACTCAAACACAATTAACCAAATGTCTTCACATGAACTGGTTGAATGTCTAAAAAGACATTACAAAAAATATTCCTTACCTCCATCAAGCATACTTTAGCATGCCAATCTTCTGCTACCGGCAACAATCCGTTGAGTGTGTCCTTCATCAACTCCGATGTAGATCGAATGACTTGAGCTCCCCTAGCCCGTGCCACTGAGAGGTAGTCTCCTCCAACCAGAGTAGTGAGAAATTTCTGGTCCTGTAATGGACCATTCTCCTGAGGAATGACCACCTCACAATTCACTGCGGGAACATAGCTATGATGGTGCTCCAAAATCTCTGTCATATCCTCGTAGTTCATCTCACTCTTCAGGAGAATACCAAGTGGGACCTAGTAACAATGAATATAATTGATGCTCACAAATTAGTTAATGCAATTAATTAAAATAAAGTCTTACTATATCTGACTTGGTTGCCATCTCTTTGGAGTGCTCATGAGGAATATGCTTGGTTGGAAGCTCCTTGTAGTCTGAAGTGAAATATGGTATAAATTTCACCATCACACGTGATACAAGAACTGCAAAGTTCTTCTTCAGAATGTCATAGTCTTCTTTTGTAGGGAGAATATCAAATATGCATACTTTTGTACGACGTTCACCGGAGAGACAGTCGTAGTTGACTCTGTCTTTCACTGCATATGACTGTACATAGTGTAATGACCGTGTCTGGTTGTCACTCGTCATATGCCTGGGCTTCACATCTTTGTCAATGTTGTCAAACACTATTTTATATCCTGCATTGACAGACTGAGATGCTGCAGTGTCTCCTGACGAAGTCCCTTCACCTAGCTGAACTGACTCCAGATCTTCAGGTTCTGATCTGGCTTCCTGGCTGGAAGAAGTCGTGTTTCTATCATCAGAATTTTCATCACAAGATTCTGATGTTAGATCAGGCAGACCAGAAGTAGCACACTCATGACGGGTTGATGATGAAGACAACGAGATGTCTGATGGGGAAGTAGTAGAGGATAATGGAAGTGGAGAGGTCGCACACATGATGGGACTGGGTGACGGAGAAATGTCAGTGCTAGCAAAAGGTATCCCACCAACCAGCACAGAGTCTTTAATCTGCAAAACATGATTAAAATAATGTGCCGAAACAGAGAAAAATGTGTTGCTGTTTGATGCTAGTTTCATTAAATTCATATGTTTGAGACACTATGTAATTAAAGGATGAAAAAAAAACCCCACAATCTTATTAAATATCCTATTCTCCATGTTCCACTATACCATCTGTATGTAATGTGGCTGTAGGAAAAGAATGAGATTGGGAGAAGGCTTCAGTCATCTCCTCTGTAACCCCCCCCTTCCACTTTCAGACATATGGTGTATTTGGCTATTTTTTTTTTTAGTTCTGATGTGACAAACTTGGGGTTGATTACGGTAACATGATTATGATTATGATTACGATTACAGTATGATTACGAAACATTGATTACGATTATGATTACACAGTCAAATATACGATTATGATTATGATTACGATTACAGTGTGTTGATTACGATTATGATTACAATTACAATGTCAAAAATTAATGATTGTTGCAACGAAGAAACATAAGTTTTTTAACAAATGTTGTGCTTTCTAGCATTCAGTAAGCAGCTAGCTCTCAAGGCATTCAGAGCCAGTCATGAATGATAAAATGATCCACCTCCCCACCATACACACACACACACACACACATTCACATACACACACACACATACACACACACACACACAAGCACAGTTAGACAAGCTCTCCCTTGTAGACTATTAGGTGTCAATAGAACACTAATCAACACTGTAAAAAGTGGTATTAGTTAAAAACTGCTGTGTCACAACTAATTATAGCAAACACTTGCTGTTCTACTTCACTGCTAATTTGAATGAAATGAAATGTACCATACACCATGGTAACAAACGACTTGATAGGGTGTAAAGAGAACTCAAAGGGGAGTTGTATGGGTTTGATTACAAAAATATGATTATGATTACGATTACGATTACACCCACAATTAGTCACATGATTTTGATTATGATTACGATTACGCAAAACCTTGTAATCGATTGTAATCGATTACGATTGTAATCATAATACTCTGTGTGAGATAGCTTCATTTTCAAAGATCAAACAAAAATTATGTTTTAATTTTATAGTAATAACTTGTACAAATTGCTAATTTAATCAATGAATTTTACCTGTGGTTAACGGATAAAGTTTTGGGCACGTCAGAAGACCATTATGTCTTTGCCTTGTAGTCCCCCACCACCCCCGCCCCCCTCCCCTTCCCCTCCCGCCACTTCTCCCCTCCCCTCCCCCCACTTCCCCCTCTCCTCCCGCCACTTCTCCCCTCCCTTAACAAACGACTTGATAGGGTGTAAAGAGAACTCAAAGGGGAGTTGTATGGGTTTGATTACAAAAATATGATTATGATTACGATTACGATTACACCCACAATTAGTCACATGATTTTGATTATGATTACGATTACGCAAAACCTTGTAATCGATTGTAATCGATTACGATTGTAATCATAATCAACCCCAACTCTGTGTGAGATAGCTTCATTTTCAAAGATCAAACAAAAATTATGTTTTAATTTTATAGTAATAACTTGTACAAATTAGCTAATTTAATCAATGAATTTTACCTGTGGTTAACGGATAAAGTTTTGGGCACGTCAGAAGACCATTATGTCTTTGCCTTGTAGTCCCCCACCACCCCCGCCCCCCTCCCCTTCCCCTCCCAGCCACTTTCTCCCTCCCCTCCCCACCACTTCCCCCTCTCCTCCCGCCACTTTCTCCCCTCCCTTCCCTGCCACTTTTCCTCCCTCTAGTACCTGTGAAGGCTCGAGTTTACTTTCTGCAACCTTTTGCCATTCCTTCACTTTCCTGTCAAAGTGATCTCCCAAGCCTTCTACAAGGTTGACAGTTGATTGATGAGACAAACAAATACCTACTTTCTGTAGACGCTGATACACCTTATAAAACATAACAAAACATAATGCTTAATAGATCGATGCCATGTATATTAAATACATACCTGTTTGGCTGAATGTCCTGCGTACATAGCTAGAGACAAAATTCTATGTACAAGTGAGCATTTGGAGTCACGATGCTTGCAAATCATAGCAGCAATTATTACTATGATTAAGTTGCAATTTACACGAGGAGTCTTTGTCTTCATGCAACTTTGAAGGAGAGAGAGAAGAGTGGGTGCCTGGTTCTTTAGTTCGATAAGAACTGTTCTAAATTTAAACTTAAGCATAGAGTCTCGGTTTTTTGCCCTCAGGATGGAATTAAACTTCTTTGAACACATTGCTGCCACTTCTTTAGTCAAGGTGCGCCCTACAATCTTGACCAATGCCTTTCTGCTCACCACATTTTGCACGGACTTTTGGGCAAACGACTGATAGTTCCTTCGAACTAGAGATTTGCAAATGCGTCTTCTTCCAGGAGTTACACGATAGGACAAAGGCCTTGACTTGTAGTGTATAGTAGCCTATAAAAATATTACACATAATTTCACTTTGAAATTTTTATCAATTAAGAATTGAATTTGCAATTGTAATTTGTCATTGTAATGAGATCATAATATATAAAGTAATTGTAATTATAATGAAAGAAAAAAAGAGCAGAACTATTGGAATGATACATAAGCAATTTAATTGTTAATATTAATGATGTGATTATAACAACACCGATCATAAGATACTTACAGTGACTTCTGGTGACTCTGAAGTAGTAGTTAATGCTGTTTGTGACATCTGGGTTGCAGAAACAGTATGCCTTGATGGTGTTGAAGGAGCCTCAGATGTAAATGTTACTTGCTCAACAGGTGATGCTGCACAGAATTGAGGAACTGATGTTGTAGCATAAGTAGCAGTGACTGGCATGGATGATGAAGTAAGAGGCATATGCGCTGAGGTTGAACGGCTAGAGGTGGAGGGGATAATGCTTGCAATGCTCAAGACTTGACCTGTCCCTCCAGCAGTCACAGGCAAATGTGGAAGTGCCTTTCTTGTATTGGTTGCAACCTCTTCATGCAATAGATTATATTTTTCTATCAACCTGACACAATTCCTGCAAATATACCCTCTTCTAATAGACTCAGAATCTAATTCCAAGTTATGACATTGACAGAAGAATGAAATTAAAGTGTTCCTGATTTTTTCTGCAGTGGAACTACCAAGTAATCGCCGCCGCTTTCTCTCACTGGCAGTGGAAACATCTCCTCCACAACCCAAGCATCTTTCCATTTCTATCTGAGTTGCAAAAATGAACGCGTAAAGTTTACAGCCAACAATTTAACCACAGCCGCTCCATAAGAAGTACAGGCAAAGTATTTCCCCCAGATTCTGGGGGAATGATACGAGATTGATGTGCGCAATGTACCAGACCCTTCCCCCGCGTAGCGTCTGGTAAAGGGTCTGGCTTGCGAGACTATTCACACACCCCGTATAAAAAACTGACACAAGAAAATTTAGTCTTGTGAACCTCACTGGACATCATCGCACAATCACTACTGTTTTTAAGGCGGCGTGGAAAAGGAATGAAATGCATTTATAGTGACCCTCGCTCCAAGTTTTCCCCTCTTTAACACCTCAATATCCGCTATTTTTGTTTGGTCTTTTACTCCGTTCAAAAAGGTAACCAGGGTATAAAATAGTTAAGCGGAGGGGCAACTCTCCGAATTATCGCTAGATAACATCGGATCAGCGTAATCCCTTGAATCTATAGTTTAACTGCATAACTTGGCGGTTCATTTCTGAACTAAGGGCGTTAAATATTTCAGAAATGTCCAATAGTAGTACATAAAAAGGCATCACATGACCACAAATAACCCATAATAACTCAACTAAATATAGTTGTTGTAGTTGACAGAGTGGCTCCTAATTTAGTATAATTAATTGTCTTAAGTTTTTCATGCACAAGAGGATTTAAATAGATAAATGCCCTCCCAAGCAACAGAATAGAAGAATTTAGCTATTTAATCATTTTATATTACCATGCAAAATATAACATAGCTACTATTTTCATTCCTTCTCTCTTCCTCCATATACCCATATTCAAGACTTATACATCACGAATTATTAATAAATATTATACAATAAAATATACAGTTGCACAATGAAATGTACTATAGAGTTAAAAAACAAAAAAACAAGTGGGAGTATATAATTATTTATTTTGTAAATGCACTACTGTAGGTTGGTAGTAATTAGAATTCCAAAAATTAAACATTGATTGCAGCATTTAACTAATGTCTTGGATTTGTGTCGCTTCTTTAAGGTAGCTTTTAATTTACCTGTAAAAAAAAATTATGATATAAGTCAGTTAAAAAAAAACTAGTATGGTGCAGAAATATCACTGATGAAAAAAGTTAATTTTTACTTACTACTATATTTACCTTATCTCTACTATTATTATAAACATAGCAGAGACAGTGGAGTGGGATTAGAGAAAAAACATTGAGAGATACACAAGGAGAATATCATTACCACACAAAAAGCATTATAAAAACTATAATAAAAGGGAAATGGTCAAACAAATCTCGTGCTAGTATTAGATTTTGGGCATTCGTTAACTGAATTGTTCAAATAATAGTACTGACATTCTGTTGGATAATCTAAGCTAGGATATTGTATTTTATGCAATTTCAGTATGTGTGGTGGAAACAGCAGGGAGAGAACCAAGTAGGCTGCCACCAGAGTGTCTGAGAGCACTTACACAACCCTTTCACAGGCCCTTAGCTAGCCAGCTGCTGCTGTTTAAAGCAGAACAGAAGGTTCACAAGAGTTAAGTATGGTAGTTGTACTCATGCATTACAATGAGAAACACATGCTCAGACCAGCCATTATACACAGGAAAGGAATGATGCAATGGGAAGTGGGAGATAAATGGAATAAGTAATTAACTAGTACAGAAAACAATATAATAACAAGGCATGCTAATAATCTAATAATAATGTGATGTGTTCAGTGTTTCAGTTTTTTTATCCTCTTTACTCGTAGGTTTAGTTTTAACACCACAACTAAAATACCTATAATACTAAGTTATTTTAGTTAACTATTACATAGCTATAATATGAGCTGTACATAACATGCAGTTACAAATTGTATAATTATTGGTAGGTGAATCTTTATTAAGCCATGCAACAAGCAAATATAAAAATGGGATAATTTATAGGATAGTACAGTACAAATATAAAGATAATTGGGTATTGTGTTATTCATCTCTGAACCAGTTGGTACAACAGAATTTGAGAAGCTTCATTAGTCCAATAATGATACTATAAAAAATATGTATGGTCTCACCATACTTTCTTGCAAGCCAGCTTTTACGTTCATGACTAATTAAAATTATTGACTCACTTAAATTGATCAAGTATCAATTGGCATTTGTAATAGAAGTAAAACTAATACAATATATATGCATTACATATGAAAGAGTATTACAAAAGTGTGCACTACTAATTATCTGCACCTACATTTAGCTAATACAATAAAATTGTACAATTATACAATTGCCAGTCTGCTTGTCACTCATTCCTTCACACAAGTGACAGTAGCTGGAGTATTCAGCCCCAAGACCTAGAAATTCTTAAAGGAGTTGGGCAGGAGAGTCAGGAGAGAGGTTGGGAAGGAGAAGGCATCTTCCTTCCTCTACAAAAAAAGTTCAGTGGCCGTTCAACGTGGGAATGCTATTTCTATAATAGGAGAGCACCTCAATAAACTAGAATTAGATAATTTTATTAGTAGTTTACTAACTTATTTGTTTTATTTATTTTGTAATTATATGACCTTTTTCCCTTGCAAGGACTTCTATTTTTATTGCATTGTTACTATTTTTCTTGTTCAAATTTAAACGCTTACTCATGAAAAAAAAAAAGAGACTAATCTTACAATATGGCACAGTCGCTGGCAGTAGCAGGAAAACAGGGTGAGAAAGCAGGGCAGAAGGAAGATAAGACATGACAGTGCATGTGGGACCAGGCATGTCACCAGTGCCAAGAAGGCTAGCTGACACAATAAGAAAGGGAAGATATACAGATTCTGCAGACCTTCCTCCAGCAAGGCCAGACAGGGGAGGAGGCGGAAAACTATAATACCCAGATCCTGATATGGAGAGAGCAGGACTTTGAATGGGCGGCACACAAAGTGCTAGACTTAATTACATGGTCCAGGTGCTTCTTACTATTCAAAGCCTTTGTACTTCAAGCACAGCCAGCCAGAAAAACAAAACCTGTTGCTTGCATTGAGTGTGGACTAAACTAGCAGGTGCAAAAGCTGGGCTGCAGAGCATGGTCATGTAGTAGTAATGTACCTAAGTGGGAAAGATAAAATAAGTAAAACACTAAACTGGAGTGAAAGTACACAAACTCTATAACACGAGCATATACTAGATCATAATTGGCATCATAATTTCATATCCAGCACTGTTAATCATAATTTTCAGTGCATTACTGATCAATGTCATGTTAATGTACTGATTAGGTGTTATTTCATTACTGCTGCATTTCTGCTGATACACTTACCTTCAATACTTAGTTTACCAACTCCATAATAGATGACATTATTTTTTTCTGATATACACTGATACTTTCCAGCATTGCTATTCCGTATTTTAGTTATTGTTAATTGATAATTATTTCGTTGTACAATAGATGACTCCCAATTATTCCCCATATTTCCAGTTTGGGCTTTCCACCTTACAGAAGATGAAGAACTACAAAGAAACATTACAGTATCTCCAAGATATGCTCGTACATGTTCTGGTCTAACCATATTTGGAACATATACTGAAGAAAAAAAATAACATGAAAATAAAACATTAAGCTTCCAGTAAAACTATTGTTGTGTGGGATATAATATGTGTAATATTAATAGCAGCATTATCAACTCAACTCAACACTTTAATTAAAATTATACATTAATGGTTTCTGTATAAATTAAAATGCATTCTAATAATTACAGAAAAAAGCATTAAAAGGATCAAAATACTTATGTTTAAAGCTAAGGCTATACACTGTTAAAAATGGGGAGTTTAGAGAACTTAGTTTTGGTGTTAAAAAGGAGGCACTGCCTGGACACCCCAGTTTAAAGCCTCACATTGTCTCCCTAATTAGTCATTACTCAAGCAGAAACCTCAAATTGTGCACATCTGCTTAAAATACTATTCCATTATTTAATTAACAATATTGGATAATTAATCTAAACTCACTCTTAATTTTGATTCTAGACTCCGAGTAAAAGAAGGATCCATTTTTTGTTCTTCCTTCACAAGTGTAAGTCCCTTTGTTTTTAAATAATACTTTTTTCATGACTAATTCCTTATTTTTAATAATTACATTTGATATATTATTTAGTTCACGATTGTTATGTTTCCATAAAGCTGACTTAAAAGTTTTGCAAATTATTCTCAGAGTTTGATTTTCCTTCAATATAGAGAGACGTGGCTTTATATAATTAGGCACTAAAAAATCATTATTATGTTTTTGTTATTCACCAGCTCAAAATCAATAATAATAAAGGCTTTTGAAACTTGGAAGTTTAACTGAGTGTTCAATGTAACTTACTAAAAGGTTGAATCTTAGTTTCTGAAAGAAAATAATGAAAATTTTGTTCATCATAACCATAGCAATAGTATATACCACTGGAGGCCAGGGAATTTGATATTGCAAGACTGCTATGATTGGCAATGAGGTATGAAAACATACTCAATGACTTGTACAACCACTTCACTGAACCTCTCCATGCCTTGCAATAAAGGTGAACCATTGGATTCTCTGTATCATTTGTAGGTTTATCATCTCTCCTCAAAATAGCGAAGTCATTTTTCCCTTATAAAAAGATAACTTTGGTTTAATTGGCTGATAATTACGGCAATATTAGTTTTAGTTAGTAAATATTTTAGCTCAGGACCAAGTTAGATACAGTCCAGTAACTCCAGGACTGCTTTTACAGTTAATAAACGTAAACACATTAGTATAACAGTATTATACTAATTAATTTTTTAATAAATGTATTTCTTTCATGAAATTTTTGAATATCAAATAAGTTCCTGGTTTTGCTGCTCTCCTAGACTAGAATGCTCTTTAAGCATGTACCTCTGATGTATTATTTTTTTATTTCTGCATACTGCTTCTACTTGTCTCACTCTTTAATAAATAGCTACCAAAACTTCCAAAGTATCCATTGACAATATCGCAGTACATATTTAATGGTTTTTTTTATTTGTGTGCTAACTGGCTTGTAAACTAAGACCTCATTGTATATTATTAATTAATAACTACTTCATAGCTCCTTGTGATATTAATAGTTCCCACGCTTCAGACAGTTGGTAAAAAACCAATACATAATGTCATTCTGCTATTTCCAAGTATGTGAATTCATTAATTATGAAGATATTGGACATGATAATTATGTAATAGTCTAATCTCATGGTGTTCCATAGGGTTACGGTTTACATAATTGACTTACTTACTTCCAATTAGCAGATTAATTGAGTCTTCAAATGAGATGTTTTTGTATACTCCAGAACACCGGTATTCACCACTATCATTTTGTGTAACCTCTTTTAAAATGAGATGCTGGTCTAGCAGCAAATGCCATTCATCCATGTGACTTGAACCTGTTTTATTCCAATTCACTTTGGTACCACTATGACAATATAACCTAATGTCACTTCCTTCATAAATTACAACGTGCTTAGGATATTTTTTAGTTCTCTTTACCTTATTTTTTTTTATAACTTCATAATGTAAATCCTTAGGATTAATTTCTGCTTCATCTTCAGTTTGCATAATATTGTAATAAATATTGTAATCATTGCTAAGATGTTGGTTATCCAGAGTATTGTCCTCAGAAGTACTTTTATGGCTTTCTGGATCCATTTCATAGGTTTCTAAAGAATCTTCATCAATTCCTTAATCACATAAAATAGCTATGGTAAATATTATATATATATATATATATTATGTCAATGTTTGTGTTTGTGCATGTGAGACACACTTATGCAGAATTGCAGAGTAAACTTTGGACATTATCCCTAATTTTAATACTGTTCTTATTATTGCCATCAAAGAATTGTGTGTAGGTTGAAATTAATTGTAACATTATCAGTGAAGATAACAATATCAACTGCAATCTGCAAGTCTATTTCTTGGAATAACTATCTATCTGTTGTTCACAACTTTGATTCAATATTAGGGTATGTAATTTATCATCTCTTTTTTTATATAATATATCGAATTTATTCTGCTAATCAAATAAAGCTGAAAATTAATGATAAAATTGAAAATTATCAATTTTGTCAAGTACAACCTGAACAATTTAGTAAATAGCTGTTATAGCATGTTCGAGTTCATATGGCTAGAAAACTATCTTTAAAATCTCAGAGATCTTGAAACAGTCACTCAGTAGTCAATGGTCATATTCAAGCCAAGGGGAATACATACCCTTTATCTTTAATTCTCCAACACCAACATAAATGACATCAGCATGTTCAGAATAACAGCTATACTTTCCAGCATTTCTCTTGGTTATGCCATTAATAATTAATTCATGTGTGGTTTCTTCTTGTGTACGATATTCAGTATTGGCTCCAGTTTTAGTACCTTGATATTTCCATTTCACAGGTGTAAAAGACAAACAATAAAATTTGACTGTATCCCCTAAACTTGCTTCAATTTTCTTTGGATTAATAATTAGATCAGGAGCTGTAAGTAAAAAATAGAAATGTCAAGCTTAAATACCAACATCAACTGACTTTTCAAGTTCATCTTGGATAAGAATAGTATCTTACGTAGCAATTTATAAACCTGTCCGTGTTTTTTTGTGATTATTAATTATCAACCAGTGTATATTGATTTATAAATGCTAAGCAAATATAAGTCAAAAGCATAGCTTTTTCCCATTAACTGTTTGTTTGTTTTTTTGTTTTGTTTTTTTTGCTTTTTTTGTTTTTTAATAATTCTCAGAATTACGAGAAGTAAGAAAGGACAGTGCAACTGATAACTGTTATTAGATTCTAATTGAACAATTACATTAGTTTTGAAACTATATTATGCACAAAACACACTTTCCTGACTCAGCTATTTCTGTTAATTTCACATATTATAATGCGGTTTCTCTGTCTATATACCATATACACTGGTTACCAATGGCTGTTCTTAGATATGGCATGGATTTAGCATCTAAAGCAACATCAAACTTTACACACCATAATTTCACCAAACATGGTGCTAGCAATGCTCACATGATCATCGTGTGACTCAAAAAACAACAACAAGGCTTCTGGCAAATCATCATCAATATTACTAAAGCTGTTGGCTTTCATTGTCTGCTGTATTAGAAAATGCAGTTCCACATATCAAACCATTAGTGTATATGTAATTCATGTGTTGTCTTGATGTTACAATAATATTGGAGTGGTGTGCAAACAGCATTGTTATGCTGAGGTTTCACAAGTGTTCTATTATATAAAAGTATGATTAAATTTCTAAATGCATTAAACTTTAAACAATAAAATGTGTGTCAAAATTTTTTGATTCCTGTCACCAACTCACTCATACCCTTCAAACTGATTTTTTAAACTCACCAATAACTTTAAGCACTGATTCTGAATAAAACAATATACCATTCTTATCTGATCCTTCACATGTATACTTTCCTTTCTTAAGTACAGAAATATTTTCAATAACTATTTTATCATAATAAACACTTTGAATTCGTTTGCTATTGTGCCACCATAGTGCTGATGTAACTGTGTTACATACTATTTCATGGCTTTCGCCAATCTTTTTTACTGCTACTTGAGGTGATACTTGTTCTGGCACTTAACAAAAAAAATACCATTGCAAACATACCAATTTGTCTCTAGAAATGAATCTTTAAGTTTTTTAATACCACTAAACATTAGAATTCGAAGGCATAACGCTATAATGTTTAACTCTGCTTGTAAGTCTATTGTTATTGTTATTCATATAATAACCAAGCAAACCAGAACATGGCCTACCCCCAGACTCTGGATGGGTTTTAGGTTCTTACTACATCATTATTGTTATTGTTATTATTATTAGTAGTAGTAGTAGTAGGATTATAATAATAACAATAATAATAATAATAATAATAATAAAACTAGTGATGTGCTTGAACAGAAATGGCGAGCGAGCCTAAAGACTATACTATTTTTATATGAATGATTTTGACTTCTAACACTGAAGCTACTGAAAATAAGGTCAAGTTTTAAAAAATTACGCATACAGGGTAAAGGGATTTCAGTGCCATAAACAACTCACTGCAACTGTTTGAATTGAAGGAAATAACAACAACATAATAATACGTTATTAAACGTTTTCCTTGTGATATTCTTTAGCTAAGTAGTGGCTGTAACGCACAATGCTTTGTCACTGTTGACAACAAGCTCTTAGCTACAAAAAGGAAAGGCCAGAGTTGTTTTTGCATATTTATCTAACAAATATGGAATTACGTACTTACCTCAGCTTCCCTCGAGTAGTAGTAGCTTCCTTAGCATTAATACTACGCATTCTGACTACCAATGACTCTTGACAACTTACTAACAATCGGCACTCTGTATCCCCCCTAAACGGAGAAGTTTTGAAATTAAGTCTGGAAAAGGGTCTTCAATGCCATAGTTACCGGTCGAATCAACTTTTTGTTTCTTCAAAAGCAAGCGTTTTCCAGGAATTTTCTCACACTTTGGAGCTTAAGAATAAAGTAAGGCTAGCTTAATGCTGTAGTTTCAGAATAAACTGTTGTCAAGCCTGTGTTTTTTGGAGAAAAAAGTTCCCCGTGCGTGCGTTATTATTTATATTAAATTGTAAGCATGCTCACTAGTTGTCTTGTTGGCTGCTAAGACTGAAGAATTTGTTATTATCTTTATTATATTTCAGATAAATATGACTAAATTATTTGTTGAAATAACCATAACGTACAAAAAAAACTTACAAAATATTTCAATCCTATTTTTTGACAGGAAATAGGTTGACAATTTCTCACTATATCCATAACAGTAATAGAATCCAGTGTTTGATTGCATAACTGTTAATGTAACTTTATTTTCACTGCTGAAGGAAAGTGATTGCAATGAATTGTAGTACCATCTGGCTGTGCCTTCCTTAGCTTGACAATTTAACATGATAAGTACTTCTTCAGATAGCGAGTTGTAGTCATATGATTCAATTTCCCAGTCGTGTTTAACTGTAATAAAATCAATGTTGTATGCATTTTATTTATACCTATATTATTTTCTACAGATCATAAATAATGAACTTAATCCACAACATGTACATATATAATATATATATATAAATACCTCCGATTAGAATCTCAATTTCATCATGAAATGTCAGACTACCATTGTAAGTACCCACACAGGAATAGTTTCCACTATCTGCAATGACAGCATTGTATAGAATTAGTCCCATTTCACTTTGTTTTAGACTTTGCGTACATAGAAATTCTTCGCCATTTTTTCTCCACAATACAGGTGTATCACTTTCACACCAGACATTGACAATGCTTCTTTCATATCCTACGAAATGACGTGGATATATCCTCTGTATCTCAGTATTCACTTCAAACCCTACAGATTTTCAAATTACATGTGTAATTGCACTTGCATAATGACAGTTTGAGCATTATCAAATTATTTGTATTATTGTCCAATTATTTGTATTAAAATGTTTTACAATCAAAGGCACTCAAAAACTTTATGGAAAAAGTTGGATCAGCAACTTCAATTTGAGTTCTGTATTTTCAAAATCTGCAAACTCTTGGTGTAATAGCAACATTTGGTATAATAGCAGCACTTTAATAATTAGCCTCACCTTTCTGTCTGTGTGTCTGTGTTTCTGTCTGCCAACCTATCTGCCTATCACTATCCGTCTGTCCATCTGTCTGTCTGTCCATCCGTCTGTCTGTCTGTCTGTCCATCCATCCGTCTGTCCATCCATCCGTCTGTCCATCCATCCGTCTGTCCATCTCTCTGTCCATCTGTCTCTCCATGTGTCTGTCTGTCTGTCTGTCTGTCTCTTTATTATTATGTCTGTTTGCTGTCTGTCCATGTGCCAATGTATCCGCTTACTAGTTAATCTGTCTGTCATTCCATATTTCACCTATTTTTGCACTTATTTATTTATTTTTAAGAAAATATACTTAGTACAAGTGTTGATTGTTACAGAAAATGTCCCTCTAAAGTTGGTAACAGCAAAGTAATGTGCTGCCACCAGACAATTCAGTAAGTAGTATTTATATTCCCTTGGCAATAGTAATGGAGTAGGTTAGTTAAACATATACAAGGGCGAGATACGTACAGAGTTGAGTTAACAAATGCATAGGTCCCAAATGCCAGAGTAGCACTGGCTTTTATAGAAAGGCTGCGCTAGCTCACAAAAAATAAAATTGTGCAATATTTTTAGTGTGTGAATCTATTAAGTATTATAACCCGTTACCGAGCGACCGCGCTTGTCGTTAAGAACTATAAATCGGATGCAGTCTGGTATGCTCTAAGAAAATGTATTAGCTGGGAAAAATCTGATATAGTTCTTAGCAACCACAATTATGGTGGAAGGCAGATCAAAGCAAAATGGAATAATGAAGAGTTTGGGTACTTTAATACAATTGCTAAGATAGCTAACGCTATACTTTGCTCGTTGTTTATGTTTGGGCTATAAAATAGTTATAAACCAAAATCATTAGGTTTGTATTTCGATTTATAAATCGCATACAAACCTCAATTTTGGTTTATAACTATAACCTATAAAGGGAGTTTAATAGGTTTAATGTCTTTTCCATTTGTTTGAATGGAAATCAATTAGAGAGTTTCTTATCTCTCCTTCTGTGGTGGAGTGTCTTTGTTATTGACATGAGGCGCTCCACAACAAGAAATTTACAAAGTTTTAAAATTGTAGAAATAGGTTTTTTAAAAATACTGCTAGTAAAACAAACTATTGGGTGAAATACAATTTTTATAGATTAATCTGAAAATTTATTCCATATAGCAATGTAGCAATCCACAGGTATGCCTAAAAATGTCTGTCTAAGTTCTTGTGTAGATTCACAGGATCAATTAAAAATGCATTACTTAGTCTAATGCTAATTTTCATAATCCATTCTTAGCTTCATTTCGTAAGTTATAAGCCAAAGTACATTCTAATGTAATTATATCCACTTAAGTTAATTAAATACCTCTTATCACCAATTTTCCAATGCCAACATAAATGGCATCTTCATATTCAGAATAGCATTTATATTGTCCAACATTTTCTCTTTTTACATTGTATATAATTAATTCATGTATATTGCCCTGACGTGTATTAAGTTCTGCATTCTTTCCAATTACACCATCTTGTAATTCCCATCTTATGGGAGTAGAAGATAGACATTGAAATTTCACAGTATCTCCATAATTTGCTTCCACTTTGGAGGGATGAAGAATTGGACGATGAGCTAGTAGAATATAAAATCCAAGTCAAATAATGTATGTCTACCTCAAATTTAACATGTGCTCTATTTACTGCCTTTATCAGATTCAATTTAACATTCCTCTAAAAATGAATTATCAGAATTATACATTCAACAGCATTATCCATGCATGACAATAAGATTTAAAATTGCCACATCCCAATTTGGCAGGTGGCAGTCTGACACTCCCTCCTTTATGTAGGTTGTCTCTGCCCATGGTCTCTAAATCCAAAGATGCACTTTCTCATACTTGTGTCATATACTTTAAAATAAACAAAACTAGATATCTAGCTAGTCTGTATCACTGACTCCATTGACATTTATATCTAACCTATAACTTGCAGTTTAGATTCAGCATAAAAGAATGACCCATTCTTAGTTCTTCCTTCACAAGTGTAAGTCCCCTTGTTTAACAAGGACACAGTATCTATCACCAATTCATTCCAACTACTTAACACATTACTCAGCATGTCCTGTCCATTATTATGCTTCCAAATAGCCTGCGAAAATGTATGACAGTATATGGTGTGGTTCTCAGTCTCATTTATGGCTAGAATGTCAGGCTGTACTAAATCTGGTACTGATTAATACAAAACAAAGCAAGTGACATGATATTTGCTACCACATGATATGAGCAGTTTAGTTACATGTCCTGTTCAGATCATAAAAACTGGTCAAAATTATTGAGTGCAGGTAGGGTACGTGTATTATCCTGCACATTTCCAAACGTTTTATGATGAGTGTAGGACAGATTATAAATACATCATATCATGCAATGGGAAATTTTATATTATTCCTGTCAATAGCTTTATGTTAGAATGTCCTGCATATGTAAGTAATTTATCACAACATTACAGAAAGTAAGATGGCATTATTATAATTCCATCCAACATAACAGAATTAGAAACATAATATTATATACTAATAATATGATAATCTGCATTATTATCAACTCTCAGCACACGTGCGAGAGAGGGTTATAGTAGTCACACTGTCTGTTTGTCTGTCTGTCTGTTTTTCTGTCTCTGATTCAGGAGATTGTTGATAATTAACCGTTGATTTAGGTATGAACTTACTCAGAACAAATATTAGGACCTTATATTGTGCTACTTTTTTTATTTCTGGCTAATGGTTGAGAAAACGTGAAGCTTTCAGCTCCATGTAAGTACCAGCTTTTGTGGGTAAAGTCCCCTAGCATCACATCATAATCATGTGAGCAAATAATTTCTTGCAGGCCATGGTGTATATAGTTTGCTCTATGCTCAGGGAAGTTAACAGAGTTGAAAGAAGTGAAGTTTCCCGTTGAAATTGTATACCGGTGAGCGTTTCGGGCATGTTTAGCTTTTTCTCTTATGAAGACTGCGTTTCTAAGTACCATTTTCATTTGCCCGAGCTATATTGATGCCTGATTAAATTAGCTAATAGATTGCTTGTTCTTTTGGTCTGAGATTATATAGTATTAGCTAGGTAGTGTTTAGTGATGCTAAGGGTTCACACCTTTGGTGCTTCATATTGAAAACAGTACTCCCTGTAGCTACCTAAAATCTAGACACTATACTTTTCTGAGTCCAGCAAGCATCAGCTGCAATCATACAGAAACCTGAAAACTAATGTTTATTTTACATTCAAGTCCTGCCTTAAACTGTATGATGTGCTTTGTACTGTAAATATATTAGTGCTTGCAGATTAATGAATATTTTATCTTATAACTAGTGGTGCGCTCGAATAGCGCAAATGCATGGCGAGCGAGTAAATATATGAGTATAGGTAAAGATGATTTGTGAAGGAAATCTCTAAATAATAGCAATGATTAGGCATGAAGAGTTAACAATAACAGAATTATCTGAATAAACTTCGAAAGCAGTGGCAAAAAAGCGCAGCTTGACAAAGACTTAACAATTGTTTCAAGAAGAGAGTAGCTATAAACTTTTTGGTTGAAACAAAGTTGCGTAAGGCAGTGCAGCAGGCTTCTCCGTGCTCGTTAATTGAAAAATACTGGAACTGTGAACGCTTTACCTAACTTACGTAATTAGAAGCGCGGGCGAAATTTTTTGACGTACGCATACATACCTACATATATATATATATCTGAAATCTCAATTGAACACGACTGAGAGTCAGCTTCGCTCGCTTCGCTCGCTCGCTGAATAATAGTTGTTTAACAAGTTATCTCTCTGTTAAGCACCATCTTATAAACTATCCTACTATAATATGCTTTGGTTGATTATCAAAACAAACTGTTGTAAATTTTTGTCATAACTGAAATAGCTATTATGATTATTAATACGTCTGCTACCAGATAATGTTCACATTTAATCAATGTGAATGACTGCATTGAAGTTTTAAACTTACTTTTTATTAAACAAGAAAGAATATTGTATTGTAGTAATATTAGCACTTTATCATGTGTACCTCAAATATGCCACAAACACAACTTAATTATACCATTATTAACTAGTAAACTGAATTACTGACTTGATTCATGACTATTTTTGTTGTGTTTATTGTTTGTATTATAAGTATTCACGTACCTTAGGGTAAAACTTGTGTCATACTATATAAATTGACCCTTTCTAGAAACTTACATAATGCTTGAACCTTAGTTTGTGACAAAAAATAACGGAACATGTATTCATCGAATCCATAACAGTAATAGTATCCAGTGTTAGAGAGTGTTAAATTGAGTTTGATATCTTCACTGGTACTAAATGGAAGAGTCGTCATGGAATTGTAGTACCACCGCGCAGTTCCAGCTTTTGCAAGGCAATATAGTTGTACAATATACCCTTCATTCGAGTGAGCTAAATGTATCTCGTTTTTAATAATCGCCAAATCGTCCTTCACTAAGAACAATTTTTAAACAATATGTGCAAATACAATGTTCTAATATCACTAAGAATAATAATATCGATATGCCATAAGTTGTTTTCTCTATTTATAAGTAATACTTCCATTGATTTATTTCCTGTCACTTTATTGCACCATAATTAGATATAGACATCATGCAAATCAAACAATTGCATCAACTTAACAAATCAAAACAAAAATTTACATTAATACACTGACCTCCAATGAAAACATCCACATAGTGTCTATATTTATTTTTCCAAAGCAATCTAACACACGAATAAGTACCGCTGTCTAGTGTAGTGACGTCTTTCATAATCAAATTGTTTCCTTGTTGAAAGTGCTTCAATTTGTCATATTCTTCACCTTCTTTTTCCCACACAACTGGTGTGTCACTATTACAATGTAAGCTTATATCACTTCCTTCGTATCTTACCACGTTAAGCGGCTGAACTTCTCTATTGATATGTATTCCTTCATCTGCATTCAGAATCACTTCCTTTTCATCATTTTCTACAATATCTTCTGTGCTTCCTTATACAAATAATTAAAATTCTAAATTAGTAATGATTTCAAATTCAATATAACTCCAAATATTTCGATTACATTACTCTATAACCAACCTCCAAGAGAAAATAGAATGCAGGACTTTATTAGCAAGCATTACACAATGTAACTGGTACATTTTGCAACTCTGATTTAGTCAATACTTTGATCATACCAATGAGTTCGCTTGATGACAATCATCCTATATACAAAATTAATTAATTGGATTGCTTTGAATTACACTGAAAAAAAAATACTTTTAGCTCATCTAGTACATTTTTTATATGCACACCACCAAAACCTTAAGGCACATCCTAGTTTACTACCATAAAACAAAATATGCTGGCACCCATCACTGACCTAAAGTCACCTCTGATAAGATATAAACATATTGCACAAAAGTAATACACCAGAAATTAAGCTTTCTGCACCTTATTCTGGCCAAACTGAGAAGGACAATTGAAAATGATTGCATACTTTTACACAACTCTGATAAAATACACTCCAACATTCATCAATAAGAAAGAGAAAGAGAATACATCTAATGAGTAAAGAAAGCTGAGAAAGAAATTGTGAACATTCATCTTCATTCTTAAAGGAACTTTAGTCATAGACTCTGAACCTCATCACCTTCTCCTATATAATATACTTGCTACTCAAAATGAAGCACCAAGGTTGCAAATCTGTAGCTCATGCACGTAAAGCCAGTGCAAGTCCATAGCAACACGTGCAATGAAACGGTAGACTGTAATGCTTGTTTTCATAAGGGAAACTTAAAATTAGCACACTCACCACCAGTGTTTCAATGGGAAATCTAAGCATCCAGGTAAGGATGAGAACTCATAACTACACTGAGAGCAGCAAAGAAATATCTTCCTCACGTGAATACGGCAATCGCTTAAGATCTTACGGCCTAAAAATAACTAGCTTTTTCTGAAAAAAATAAGTTGAAACTAAAAATTCTGAACATTAAGATGCTTGTTTTAATCTTTGGGAGGCTGTAATCTTCGAGATCTACTTTTAATTGACTGACTAACACACAAACTAAGTACTGTAACCCATCTGTCGCTCGCTAACAAACATCCCCGATTTCCAATTGTGTTACCCCTGTAAGTGTCTCGCTCTCGCTCGCCAAATTAAATTGCTTTATGAATTGAAAATACTGCACTCAACATGTGCTATGTAATATTTATATTGCCAGCCTAAAATATTTATTCAATGTACTTATTTCAAGGTAGTTCATATTTTCATGGTAGTTCATACATACATTAAACGTGCATTCGGGAGAAGGTTACAGCGCTTAATTTGACTGTCAGTCAATAAAAGTCGGTCAGTCAGTCAGCCAGTCTTTCACGCAACAACAAGCGTACCTCGAAGATGGCAGCCTCCCGAAGATAGAAACAAGCATCAACATGTTGCACTGGATAATTGAAATCACCAGAATTTCTTTTTTTCTTCAGAAAAGCTAGTAATTTAGGCCGTACGATCGTAAGCGACTACTGGTAACGCACCCAGTAGTCACGCTGTATTCATGCTAGCTAATTATTTCTTCGCCAACTTTCTTTTCCTCCACTATTCTCAGATGTTTACCGGAGTGCTTGGAGTTTCCCATCGAAACTACTGGTGAGATGAACCAGTGTCGCTTGTATGTTTTATGAAGACATCATTATCTCCGACCGCTTCATTGCGCAAGTTGCATAGCGACTTGCTCAAGCAGTACATATCGACGCGGCGAACATACATTAACATATTCATTGATACACTCCAAATAAATTATTCTTTTGATCTTTGTAATAACTAGTTAATGTATAGTAACACTGAGGGTTCCCACCCTATGGTGCTTCATATTATCCTAGTTTGAACCACACTTTCTTCATTTCAAATATTTATCATTATTATATACAAACATACATTACAGCAACTTTAATTACAAATAATAGTGTTTTATTATGCAAAACTGTTACAGTAAATGATCTGGACATTGTGAGCCATTGAAAAAAATGTTTTAAGTTGTCTAAAAACATTAAAATTTAACTCAACATAACTACCAAATCAGCATAATGATAAATTTAAAAAACCAATTTCCACACTAAGTGTTCCTTCATTTATCTTTTCTTTTCTTTTCTTTTCCTTTTTTTACTTGGCTAAAATTTAGCCCCTACTTCCAAATTCTATTTTTTTCTTTTTGAAACTAAATGTTTTCAGTTCATTACATATCTTACTGCTGTTACTTTGTTCTAGGCTCAATGTCAAATATGGTCTTCATTATAGTAATAGTAGTAGTACTAACAGTAATGTAGTAGTAGTTGTAGTAGTAGTAGTAGTAGTATAGTAGTAGTAGTAGTAGTAGTAGTAGTAGTAGTAGTAGTAGTAGTAGAAGTAGTAGTTGTCTCCAACTCAATGAGAATGTTGGTGTAATAGTCACACAAGGGAAAGGCTCTTCTATCTGCCTAACATCCCAGAAGTATACAGTTTCGACTGAGTTATAATTAGACTCCTGTACGCCAACCCTTGGTATATGCTTGTGGATTAAAGCATACAGTAGAGCATGCTTTGTCCTGTCCTAAAAGATGATTTCCTATCATAATTACATTTGAGATCAAAGTGCCAACTTTCGAAAGGAAATCTGTAACAATATCTCAATTATGCCTGATCTAAAGCCTCTCTCTAGAAGGTGTTGAAGTGACAAAATTGTGGAACAAAGAAGATGGGATAAGACTTGGCATTGAAGTTGTGGGGGAAAGTTTGTAAAGACATTTGGAGTCTTTAATCCTTTTGTGCCTACTCAAACTTGTTACAGAAGTTAAGAGAGAATGAAGGAAAAATACTATCAAGATTAAGTCAGGATAATTGAACATGTATAGTTCACACCTCTTAACATGTCAGCCACAGTGGGAATGGAGGCTGAAGCCAATCATTTTTCTCAAAATTTCCAGCGAAATGGGATAAATATTATGGTTTCACCATGGCCATTGTTACAATGCATTGTCAGTTTCTCTGCACTAAGATCTGCAATCAATGATCAAACTCCAGTGTTAAATTTAATTGAACTATGCATTTCACCATAACCCATGGATTTAGTCACGTCTGAGTCCCAAACTAGAATAGCTGAGCTCATTACCTACTTAATCCTTCTGAATTGCTTTTGTACCCTTGTATATTTACTGTTTGGTGTAAAAAAAGCATAGTACTAGTAGAACTTACATTAGTAGTAATAGTAGTAATAGTATTTTGTTGTTATTTAATTGTTCACTTTTTTTTAATATCAGTTTTTGTTAGTTTTAACAGTCAATATAATGTTTAATTAAAACTTTGAAATAAAACCTGCTACTTATGTAACTATTTCAGCCAACAATGACTGCATTATTTACTTTTAATCTTTAGTGTCCTAATGCCATAATTGATAACATTGTTGCGCTCATAATAACACATATATTTTCCTTCATTATTTAGTGTTACTCCTGTTATTTTTAACCTGTGTAAATTAGTGCCACCATAGAGCATTTTCACATTGTTTGCTATTAATCTTCCTGGATAGTCCCATTTCACAGGGTCATCGGAAAAGCAGGTAAACTCAGCATTTTCCCCAACTTCAACTTCAACTTCAAAATCAGAGGGACGCAGTATTAGAGGATGATACTCTAATTAATGAACACACAAATTTGTTCATGTTAGGTATTTGTAACTTATTAGAATAGCAACATTACAAATTGTTTCACATAGAGATTAAAAACACTCTTGATAGTGTTATTTAACCACCTAAATTATACAAAAAACCATAATGATATTTGCATACAATTAATATCTTAACATATTATTATGGTTCATCAATGTTGACTAAATCTTGCTTGCAAAATAGTCCACATGATGCCAAGAAATATAAAAAGCATAACCTAACATGAATTTTACATAGGATATAGGCATCATTTGCCACCATCAGTACTTAATGAACTCACCCATTACTTTAAGCACTGAATCTGAATAAAAAAAGGAGCCATTTTTTGTTATTCCCTCACATGTATACTTTCCCTTACTCCCCATTGAAACATTCATAATGACCAATCTATTCCCTTGAATTACATAATGATTTTTATCAGTAATTGTTTTGCCATTATGCTTCCATACTGCAGAATACACTGTGTTACAACGTATGGTATGTCTTTCACTTATGTTTGTGACAGCCGATTTGGGAAATATATATTCGTGAACTTAACACAGCACAATGAAACACAATGAAATAAAGTATAATTAGCCAAGTTGTAAAACCAAAAAAAAATTTTAAATCGAATACATTACACTGGAAAAACGTAATCATTGAAACTCACTATATGTCTGAATCCTAGTTTTGGATAAAAAATATGTAGATGTTTCCCCATTGTATCCATAGCAGTAGTAAAAGCCAGTTTTAGAGGGCATGAGTATTATATTAAGCCGGTTTTCCTTTTTTGCTAAACGGGTAAGTCTTCAAAGACTTGTAATACCATTGTGCTGTCCCCTCTTCAGCCAAACAGTTTAAACTGATTATTTCCCCTACAGCAGGAACTTTATTGTCCCTGTTCGTGGATTGTATTGCCCAGTCTTGTTTAACTACAATAAATTACACATTATTATCATATGCATAAGTGAATAACGTGGGGAACGGTACTTAGTACAGTGAAAAATCTAGTACTAAGTACAAGGAGGGCCTCAGATATAAATAAGAGCATAATTTAGCACGCAGATGTCTTATGAACCTAATTGCCAGTATTAGTACACTGTAATATTGGTAATTTTTCAATAAACTTGGTACAAGATGGGGATGGGAGTAGTAACTTTGCTTGATTTCTCTATCTATCTTTATATCTGTCTGTCTTTCTGTCTATCATTCTGTCCGTCTTCTGTGTGTCATTCTGTCAGTCTTCTGTCTGTCGTTCTCTGCTTGTGTTTTTGCCAGTGTTGCAGAGTCAGATGACTCACTCTTAAAATGACCCCCAGTCATTGTGCACTAGTGCAGCTTGACCCCCAGTCATTACACACTAGTATAATGACCCCTTAGGTCAATGTGCATTGAAGTAGGATAACCTCTTCAGTGTACAATGACACCCCACACTTTGTCAACTTCACAGCCTACATACCAATGCCTAATACAGCTGTAGCAATACTAGTTTTTATTATTTATACACACACTATAGTTATAGTACATACAATAGATATAGCACTTGCAGTACTTTTTTACACAGCACAAACCACGGCAACTAAGGGCAAAACTGCGTAAAATGGAGGTAATCTTTGATTAACTTCGAATGAGAAAGGGATTTCATAAAATAATAAAAAAGTAAGAATAAATTGCAATTAAATAAGTAAACAAGTAATTAAACAAATATATAAATGAATAATAACTAACTTAATAAACAAATAAAAGAATAAATGAATTAAGTAACAAATAAACACCATTAATTAATAAAATAAAATAATATGATAAATATTTCAAAGATTAAGATGCTGTGATAATTTGCTTTCAAATAGGATGAACTTTATACTTCTCTTCTGGTCTTGAATAACCTGCAGGGTACTATTACATTGTAAACTTCTCCCTACTCTGCTGTCATATAAATTCCCAAACTGTACATGTGGAGAGTGTGGAGGAGAGGGGTCATGTAACATAGAGGGGTCACTCTACTCTAGTTGGGTCAAGGTACACTAGTGTCCATGAGGGTTCATTCTACACTCCAGCAGGTTTGTGGCCCTTTGATTTGGAATAACTTACTCATTTTAATTGTGTAGCAAATTCAGACCTATTTTAGACACGGAGCAGTCAGTTTCAAGTAGCTCTTATTACCATACATCCTCTAGTGCCACCCACATTCACATACTAATTGTACTAATCGTATAAACAAATTATTTCTTTCATCTGCAGTAGTTTTTGCTTTGGTTACAGGATGCTTTAATAGGAATTTCGAATTGAAACTGTCTATAAGTGTTCCTGAATCCTTGCATGATTACCTCCTCTTGTTAACAAAACATTTATGACTATGCAAGAGCTATAACGATGCCTGATTTGGTTTAATTGCTACACCAAATCAAAGTTATTCTAGTGTAGGTCGACTAGACCCCACAAAAATGATGAGCCTCAGCAGCCTATGCCACGAGAAACAGAATCAAATGCAATATACAGTAACCCCATCATATGGACTATTTTGATATCCAATTGTACCGTATTGCTGGCAAATTTTGATTGGTCCTCTGTTTAAGCTGCTCTGTGTGTAATATGTATTATTATAGTTGCTTGTGTGTCATTTTAAGAAAACTCACCCTTTTGTTACTATTTTATTAAGTCAATCTTACCTCCGATTAGAACTTCAACTACATCTTCAAATGGGAAAAAATCATTGTATGTACCCACACATGAATAGTTACCACTATCTAATACAACAGCATCGCTCAAAATAAGTCCCATTTCACTTTGTCCTAGAATATGAGTATAAAGAAATTCTTCACCATTTTTTCTCCACAATACGGGTGCGTCACTTTCGCACCAGAGTTGGACGGTGCTTCCTTCATATCCTACGAAATGACGTGGTAATATCCTTGCTATCTCAGTATTCACTTGATTGCCAAAAATTACTGAAATATAGATAGTTTATATACATCTAAATTTAGTCAATATAATTAGCACAAGGTCCAGAAGGTACACCCCCACCCCCATACAGAAGATGGCTTTGTAATTAAATAGTTTAAGTTGATATCTAAATACACTTGATGAATAGATTACAAGCATGGCCAAATAATGGTTATTGTTCTTAATCAGATTGCCACATACATAAATTGATATCTGAACACACTTGATTCTTGTTGGACTCTGTTGGACCACACAGACATACCCAAATATAGACATCACAGTATTCCTGTAAGTGCTGATGCCTATAGATAAGCGATGTTAAATTATTATGCGCTCTGTTAAAACTTGGTGTTTAAATAACACCTCGTGAGGTGTTTACCAGGAGGCGCTGTCTGAATACCCCACTTTGAGCCCCTATAACTTTCATATCAATACATTATAAACCCAATAAAAATGTATAATTGATAGCCTATATCCTCTAGTTTCTTCATTTGAAATATCTTTTAGAAATGTCTATCTATTGAGGCAATTATTTGTCAGTAAATGAAAGAGTTCGTATAACAACAATATTAAACATTCGGCAGGTTATACATTATTGCTACCACACAGGAAAACTGTCAAAATGTAGCACCAAAGGTACTAGCCCTTAGCACTGCTAAACACTACCTAGTTATTATAATATAATATCAGACCAAAAGAACAAGCAATCTATTAGCTATCAATATAGCTCGAGTAATAAAAATGGTACATGGAAACCTGTCTACATAAAGAATAAGCTAAACTGGCCAGAAACACTCACCCACATTTCCAACTGAAACTTCACTTCTTTCAACTCCTTTAAGTTCCCAGAGCATAAAGCAAACCACACCGCGGGCTGCAAGAATTATTTTCTCACGAATTATGACGTGATGCTAGGGGTCGTTACCCACAAAAGCTGGTACCCACACGGAGCTGAAAGCTTCGCTTTTTTTCAACAATAAGCCCTGAAATAAAATAAAGAAAAAGAAAAGTAGCACGATGAAAGGTCCTAAATCTTCTTTCTGAGTGATTTCATACCTAAATCAACTGTTGTCAGTCATCTACAAAATCAGAGTGTGTCAGACAGACAGACAGACAGACAGACAGACAGACAGACAGACAGACAGACAGACAGACAGACAGACAGGACTACTACTACTATCACCCTCTCGCGCATGCGCGCTAAGAGTTGCTTGGTATCGGCCAGCAAACAACACCAGTTTGGAAATGGTAGTAAAGTTTTGGGTGTAGAGTAAGCTAAATCAAAACTCCAGATCTGTCAAAATTGTAGTTGCAAATATTATGCCAAGTTTACACCGCCAGGTATTTAGGCTACCCATACAGGCTGAGTTTAGAACAGGACCAAAGTTGACTATTAAAACGGAATGGAAAATAACCACCTCATAATAACGTCAAGGAATTTTATTTCAATTGGTAGTATAGATTCGTGTTAAAGTGATAAGGCTATTTAACTCGTGATCGCTACAAAAACAACTACTGTTCTATTTAAATACTGACCAATCTTCAATTTATATGGAGTGCTAATTAAAATGGGAAAGTCTCCACAGTACAACCACGGAACATTTTTTAAAGTTCGGCAGTATCTTTTTCTGAAACTCGTTAACAAGTACCTGTACTAACAACTGTTAGCTATAAATGCGTAATGTATATAAAATTACCTGGCAGCCATGAGACAGACAGCAAAGCGGTACAGAAATAGAAACTATTCCAGTGGGACATTTCTAAAGGCGTCTCTGGCCAACTTGAAAAACAAGCATTGCCACCGATGAACTTATTTAAATATTAGCGTTTTAGCTACTGAAAATATAATAGATATTGTGCCGCTGGTAATAAAATCCTGTTCAATTTTTAGAGGAATTATCTTGAAACAGTTTAATTGGCGAGCGAGCGTAGCGAGCGAGACACTTACAGGGGTAACACAATTGAAAATCGGGGATGTTTGTTTATTTGTTTGTATATATGTTTGGACGTACGTATGTCATTTTGTACTTTGACCCTCGCGTTTTTGTGTTAGTTATGTGGTCGACCCCGTCCAAATTGCACTAAACAGAATCCTCTGGTTTATCGATCAGTACCCGTATCACCCTAGAAATTGAATTGTTTACCGCATGAATTCTTTTGCGGGTGCAGTTTTTCTATTCGAGTTAGTGGCGGTGGTAAGTCAATGCGCTCTTTGTCACGTGTTTATAGCCCGGCGCAACAATATTACTTGAAATACATTGTCCACTAGACTACTGCGAAGGTAAGTCTGTGTAGGTCTATGTCCAGTTGTGTCAAAGCATTGTGTGTTACAACCACTACTTAGCTAAAGAATATCACAAAGACAACTTTTAAATAACGTGTATTGTTTTGTTGTTGTTTTTTTCCTTCAATTCAAGCAGTAGCACTGGACTGTATCCCTTTACCGTGTATGCTAAATTAAAAAAACTGGACCTTATCAGTAGCTTCAGTGTTAGAAGTCAAAATCATTCATATAAAAATAGTATAGTCTTTAGGCTCGCTCGCCATTTGTGCTCAAGCACACACTAGTTTATTGGCGAGGCGAGGTAGCGAGCGAGACACTTACCAGGGGTAACACAATCGAAAATCGGGGATGTTTATAAATTTATTTATTTATTTGTATATATGTTTGGACGTACGTATGTCATTTTGTACTTTGACCCTCGCGTTTTGTGTTAGTTATGTGGTCGACCCCGTTCCAAATTACACTAAACAGAATCCTCGTGTTTATCGATCAGTACCCGTATCACCCTAGAAATTGAATTGTTTACCGTTTTGAATTCTTTTGCGGGTGCAGTTAAAACTTGAAAACTTAAGGGACTTCCATTTCTATTCGAGTTAGTGGCGGTGGTAAGTCAATGCGCTCTTTGTCATGGTTATAAGCCGTGCGCACAGTATTTACCTGAAAATACATTGTCCACTAGATACTGCGAAGGTAAGTCTGTGTAGGTGCATGTCCAGTTGTGTCCAAAGCATTGGTGTGTTACAACCACTACTTAGCTAAAGAATATCACAAAGAAAACTTTTAAATAACGTGTATTGTTTTGTTGTTGTTGTTTTTTCCTTCAATTCAAGCAGTTGCAGAGAGTTGTTACTATGGCACTGAAATCCCCTTACCGTGCTAAATTAAAAAACTGGACCTTATTTTCAGTAGCTTCAGTGTTAGAAGTCAATAAAAATAGTATAGTCTTTAGGCTCGCTCGCCATTTGTGCTCAAGCACACCACTAGTTTATTTATATATATGGACGTACGTATGTCATTTTGTACTTTGACCCTCGCGTTTTTGTGTTAGTTGTGTGGTCGACCCCGTCCCAAATTGCACTAAACAGAATCCTCTGTTTTATCGACCGGTACCCGTATCACCCTAGAAATTGAATTGTTTACCGTTTGAATTCTTTTGTGGGTGCAGTTTTTCTATTCGAGTTAGTGGCGGTGGTAAGTCAATGCGCTCTTCGTCATGGTTATAAGCCGTGCGCAACAGTATTTACTTGAAAATACATTGTCCACTAGACTACTGCGAAGGAGGTAAGTCTGTGTAGGTGCATGTCCAGTTGTGTCAAAGCATTGTGTGTTACAACCACTACTTAGCTAAAGAATATCACAAAGAAAACTTTTAAATAATGTGTATTGTTTTGTTGTTGTTTTTTTCCTTCAATTCAAGCAGTTGCAGAGAGTTGTTACTATGTCACTGAAATCCCTTTACCCTGTATGCTAAATTTAAAAACTGGACCTTATTTTCAGTAGCTTCAGTGTTAGAAGTCAAAAATCATTCATATAAAAATAGTAAGGGACTTCCATTTCTATTCGAGTTAGTGTCGGTGGTAAGTCAATGCGCTCTTTGTCATGGTTATAAGCCTTGCGCAACAGTATTTACTTGAAAATACATTGTCCACTAGACTACTGCGAAGGTAAGTCTGTGTAGGTGCATGTCCAGTGTGTCAAAGTATTGTGTGTTACAACCACTACTTAGCTAAAGAATATCACAAAGAAAACTTTTAAATAACGTGTATTGTTTTGTTGTTGTTGTTTTCCTTCCAAGCAGTTGCAGAGAGTTGTTACTATGGCACTGAAATCCCTTTACCCTGTATGCTAAATTAAAAAAACTGGACCTTATTTTCAGTAGCTTCAGTGTTAGAAGTCAAAATCAATAGTATAGTCTTTAGGCTCCTCGCCATTTTGTGCTCAAGCACATCGCTAGTAATAATCGTTTAGCTATTATATTGTTTTTTCACAAAAACGCTACAGCATCCATACGTTTCCAAGGTTAACGCTCTACACGTGCGCACTTACTCGTACTATTTCACTGAACTACCTAGGTAATTCACTTAGTTTCCACTTAGTTATAGTTTGTTCAATAAACTTAGTAATATTTTGCCTGAGTGCAAGAAGAATAAGAATAAATGATAATAATCTTAATCCTATCTATTTTTTTCTAGTAAAATTTAGTTAGATGTATTTTCTCTCTTTCATAGGCTCTTTAAAAGTGCTAAATTGTAGTTGGAACCTCATCAGCTTTCTTTTTAGAATTAACATCTTCACTCATCGAAATCTAAGTGAATTATCTGATACTTTAAACATTACATAACTAATTGTGATGAATATAATCAAATGTGACTCTTCATAACAGGACTTCCACTACACCAACATTAAGTGACAAGTGCTATAATATTTAAAAAAAAAATTCTATTTTTTTTCTGATGAATGAATAGTTGAGTAATAGAAAATTTGGCTCTAACTATAAAAAAACACATTTTAAAGGGGAATACAAGAAAATAATAATCTGTAGAAGGACATTATTGTGAGTAGCTAAATCAAGTTAGTTATATTTAGTTGTTGTTCAGTAGTGGTTACCGAATGGCAGGAGGACTGCAGTGTTTGGTTGTGTTGTTAGGGGTGGTTTCATGTGTGTATTTAAACTTGTCATTCCTGTCATCTTTAGTCTTGGTTGTACCTGTAATACGTTGCTGGTGCTATCTCTTTGAATTAAAATACGTTTTAATAATTATTGCTGGGAAATGAGAGAGAAGACCAAGATTCTTGTGGCAGCCTTACTTTCGCTGTTTCCAGGTGCGAGCATAATCAACTGGAGTCTGAGACATCCACCCGACCCATTAGCCCACAGGCAGCATTCAAACTTAAGTGGTCTCCATTAAGTGCTTCCTCTCTCAAAAATATAAATACCTTTATTAAAATTTGAAACATGCTAAGCTTGCTTGATCACATATAATGCACATTATTTGGTAACCCTTCGAGCTCATTGTATTTCCACACTGGCTTTGAAAATGACTTGCATCTGATCTTGTAGTATTGATGTAGTGTTCTAACAGCTACTTGGGGAGTGATTAACTCTGGAACTATGCAAACCAAAATCTCAATAAACAATTACATATTATATGTCAAAGCTACAGAATTTTATTTACCATAAACTTTGATCAAAATTTTGAACAAAATATAATACGAAATCTGTTGATCATATTATCTATAGCAGTAATAATAGCCAGTGTTATGGCATAACTTGAATGACAATTATATTTTCATTGCTAATAGGATATTGATTTAATGAATTGTAATACCCACAATGAAGTGCCTTCCTATACCGAACAATAAATAGATGTTGTTGGATAATGGTCTGCTTCTCTTACATGAATTGCTGAGTCATCTTGCACTGAAAAATACTAATGGAAAGACTATTGTAGATAGAAAGAGCTAAATAATGTGTAATCTGTAATCTGAAAATTTAAAATATATTTTTACGAGTATTATACTAATGTTATAGAGAGAGGAATTTAAATAGATCTCAACCATGAAGTAGTTAATTGTTACGATTGAGAAGCTGTTACAAAAAATACTATAGCAAATAGACAAGTCTAACAAAAGTAGCAATTTTCTGCATGTAAGTTGTATTGCAGGACTGAAGGTTGATTTGAAATGTACCCTATTAGGACTGTTTGGTAATAATATTCACAATCATTAGTACCATTGTTGTTATATTATTATATACTGGTAATGTCTCCAGTTAACTTATTTTCACTAACTTCCACTTGTGGGTTATTTAGAAAATACTTTCACTCAGCAACTTCCACAGTTGTCCCACGTTCTTCAATTAAGTTTTATATTCCTCCATCTTAGTACTTCTTGCAAGCGAGAAAATTTGTTTGTAAGCCACTCTATTATTTTCATTGGCAACTGTGCCATGAATTGTGATAGCAGTGGCGAGTTGATGTGATGACTAGCCTACCTTCAAACATGCTCAATTGAGAGGGATTGGCCCTCATATATGTCCACTTCATCTACCACCCAAAATTTTGAATGTGACAACCAGCTTTGGTTGTGTGATATCTTCACTAATTAACTATAAGTATGCAAAAGTCGTTGATTGTTGAAAATTAAGGGAACAGTACTTATACAACAATATTCCAATTTAAAAAAATATGTATGCAATTATAGTGCTTCAATTCAAGCTAAAACCAATGTAGTTTTTCAGTGAATTTTTGTGAATTCCCAAATCAGATGTATGCCTCACACCATTAAAACTATCTACTATTGGAAACAACACCATTCGCTATTTTTAATGTATATTATAAACAAACCTAACATAGATTTTGTGTGATTGGAGTACTTCCAATAAGAACATCAACTATATTATAGTTGATAGGATATGTAGCAAGAATTTCTAATCATTGAGCCACTCAATTTTATGGGCATCTCAACAAGATTACTATTGGACAATATCTCAATGTTTGAGGCTCTTGTGACATCTTTTGAGAACACTTATATATGGCTGATGATTGTCAACTAACATCAAGATTTGTATTTTTACATTACTTCAAAAAGCATCCTATGTGCAATATTTAGAATATTAAAGCTTTATTGTATACTTTTAAAGCCAGTTCGATATTAAAGTTTAGCAAAGAATCAATTATTTAAGTTTGATATATTTGACTCATTTATCTACATGTGCAAATAGTAATCCAAATTACCTAGATAGCATACTTTTATCATCGATTCATAAATGTCCCACTACTTTGCACAACTGCAGTTGCTGTTTTATTAGTTTGCTGCTTTTTTTGGTTTTGTTTTAGTTTTTGCTGCTGAACAAATTTGATGCCTCACTACAATCAACCCTATTTTTAACTCCACAATTAATAGTTTAAACAACTATATATCTATCTGTTTTTACCCTTTTAGCTTTTATTTTACAATCCTGACAGCTTCAATGTAAATGTTTTTTGCTTGTTAGTTATGGACTTTTTTTGTTTTGTTTTTTGCTATTATTTTTAATTTGTATGCATACTTTGCTAAGCTCATTTCTTCTTTTTTAATAGCCAACAATGATCAAACAGCTATATATCTGTTACTAGAATAGCTGAAGTCATGCAAAATGGAAGTAATTGAAATACATTAGAATGGGTTGGCACTAGTTAATAGTTTATTTCTTTATTCTGTATAGTTACAAGTTAAAATAGAAGTAGTCCATTGTGGGGGAGGATATGGTTGCAGGCCACTGGGATGTTGAGAAGTAGCACAGGCAGACTCCAGCAACGCACAGGCGCTGCCACCAGAATTCCATTTCTCTCAGCTTAGGGTTTTGAACCTAATTGCGAATTTGGGGAACTCATGAGACGCATGCGTGGCAGGCTTTTCATAGTCTTTTGCCACGCATGCGTCATATAAAATGAAATGGTGATCCACCGGAAGTCCGGGGCACAACTCAAACAATAACACTCTGCTTATAATAATATTACAACTATGACACGATGACATGATTTAGGCTATTACATATATATTATTCATTTGATACAGGAGAATATCACGAGTCTGTTGGCTTAGTATTTACGCGAGTGCCGCAGGCACGAGCGTAAATACCGCCAATCAGACGAGTGATATTCTCGGGTATCCAATGGATAATAAATTTATTAGGTACTGCTCATGGGCGAATACCTTGGTAACAAGAAATTTACCTAGGGGGACGTAATAACCCAACGTAATAACTATGAACACAGGTGATATGGAAAAATATTGCCCTAAGCCACATCCTGTTTACTTTAATGCATTTTCTATGTGGCAACAGTTATCAGGCTCTGTTCAGTACCTAATAAAACATAATAACACACACACAATAATCCATTGTTCCTGTGGCCACACCCACATCCATACTTCTGATACTTGTACCAATTGTAACACCCACCGCCAGTATTACATATCACATACAATATTTGTTTAAAAAAACTGGAGCCTTGGTGAATCGTATGTTACCATGGCAACTATTGACGTTTTGTATCAATGGGTAATGTGCTTGTGAAGTGTTGTGTTCACTACCTTGCAGATGAATTGATCATGTGTGTGATGCACAAGTAAATAAACATGTTATCAGTTAGGAGTTCTTGGGAGCAATTTGTTTTTTTAAAGTCCTGCTAAATTTTTTTATTTTTTGTGAAATGAAAGTAAGTTAATCTAGATTAACTGAAACTACAACTTTCAAGTTATTTAATGGATTAGATACATATGAATTTCAACAATTGTAAATTTAGATGTACGCACAATGATAAATATGTTGCTGGGTTGAGTGTGGAAATAAAGCTGGGTTTTAATTTCATTATGTATTTAATGCATTAATTGACATAGTAGTCGTTCTTGTAACTCTCTTTCATTGGGTTTGCCCTAACCAGGTTGTAATGTTCTGTTAATTTTCAAAGGTTAGTTGGTATTTAAAAACAATTACACATAGCAATCACATTTGTACAGATTCATGAAAAAAAATTTTTTTACAGCCATTGCATTTAGCTAAAGAATACTAGTTTCAATTAAAATTGTGTACACACTGATAGAACTTTCATAAGTTAGCGTTCTGAGGTTTTGCTGCAGTCTTTTTTTGTCCTCTGGAAATTATTTTGGCATGTCTGTAGTCTGAGACAATCCATCAATTGTACTATGTGATACTTCATCCATACTTCTCCGTGCATTACTGCCAGTAACGGTCCTTACTGAAGAAGGAGAAACCAAACTCACTTTTTTGAAACAAACACCTGGCACTTTTTGAATAGAACGTGTTAAGAAATTACGAAGGTCTTTCCGAAAATATATTTGAATAATTGGAGCTGTCACGTTACTGAATAAAAACAGCACAAACACACTAGCATACACTTTGCGTGGAATAGTCTTTAGACCGATGAACAAACCAAGTCCACTTACAGCCAAAAAAGGAAACCAAGATATAGCATGGCATAAAATCAATGCTCCAAAAACTCCAATTAAGTTCTTTATTCTAACAGAATAAATTTGCTTCTGAACTGCCAAGTTTTCTGCATTTAGAGTATTCTTATGTCGTCTAAGATTCTTCCTCAGAAAACCCCGAGTGAAAATACAGGTCCAGATTGAAGTAACCAGAATTACTGTCATAGGAATGAGGGAGAGGCAGATACTGGTAATCAAATAATTTCTGTGTCCTACCCAAATAGGAATGCATCCTCCTACAGATCTTCCCCAATCATATTTTCCTAATCCACAATAGGGGGCAATATTCAGAATAATATCCACAACCTACAGAACATAAGTTTTACTAAAATAGGGAAGAATCTTAACTAAAATATATACCTGTGTTAAATGGTACCACGGGTTGTTTATTCAGCAAAATGTTGTTTTTTGGCTAGCTAGCTATATAGCTAAGATCATTATTTAGCAAAAGAAAATTTTTTTTTAATTACTTCTTTGTCCTAATTACAACATTTATTGTGTAAAATGTGTCTAATTATTGTTGCCATATTATAATATAAATAATATGTATATAATATATAATATGCTTGAAAGCTAACAAGGGTCTATATTTTCCCATTATCAGTGTTTTTGGTTCTTTGGGTTATTTGATACTAGAGAATATATCAAGCGTGCAGCCATAATAATAAAGCATATTATTACCTGTGGTAGCTAATATTTAAAATTCCTTTAATCAATAGCTACAAATAACATTGGCAAACCTAAAATATAAAACATAACCAATATTAAATCCAATTTTAATTATTCAGCTAAGAAATATATAACTCACTCCAATAACAATGATAGTTACAATTACTGCTCTCCAAGTCATATACTTCTGATGCACATTTGTTTTTACGATGCTAAAAAATCTATCAACAGATATCAGAGCCAAAACATGTGCTGAAATGGATACTGAAAATATAAACAAATATCCATGAATTTGACAGAAGTGTTCCCTTGCAGAGTCAGAATTCCCAAATATCCACTCTCCAGCTGCAGCTGCTATTACCAGAAATGGCATGTACAGCAAAGACATGACAAGATTACTGAAGGAAAGACAAAGTAGTAAAACTGTAGAACCTTTCATTGAATGTTCTCTCCCATAGACTAGAGTGTAAATTAGAATGAACAAGTTTAATGGAGCTGAAAGAATACACTCGAATGCCACAAATGCAGCTAGTGCTGGACCATCCAGATCATCACCCAGCTTCCAGCGACTGTCGTTCAAGTCAGACATACTTACTACAACTTACAATGGTTGTAGCCACAAAGAGCATAAGAACAATGAATCAACCTTTAAGCCAATAGTACTGCATTCAATATTGCTACACAAGTAGTTTCATCATGTGTTTGATGTGTTTTAGTAAAGCTTCATAACCAAATGTGGTACCATAAGAGTCAAAACATTCAGTGTTCTATGACAACAATGTGGATATTTACAACATTTTATGTTGCAGACTTGAAAGATTGAAATTGTAGATTAGAAGTATAAGTGAAAACATAGCTATATTACTACTTATAATTACTAGTGTTTAAATTTGCTAAGGAAAAGAGCTTGTCAGGTCAGTAAACACTGTGAAAAAAGTATACAGTATAAGGAAGTATAAACAATCCCTTGTATCTCATTCATACTACAGTTATAATAAACCTTATACTTCAAATAGATATAAAGATGTTATAAGGATGTGTATACTTGTTGTAAATATAAGATATTGTTATAAGAGTCACTTATACTTTCATTCATTATATAGCATCCTTAATCTGTTCTAATGCTGGTAGAGGGCCGAAATAGAATAAACATTCTTTTAAATGCAGTGACATAATGCATATTGGGAGTGCAGTACTCTGTTCCATACAGACTTTCAAAATGCTTACAAAATTCGATAAAAAGAATATGTGCTTGCTCTACTCGAGAGAGTATTGGCTGGCATAGCAATTCACAAATTCTAACAAGTAAACACCAACAATTGTAATGTGGGGTGTCAACTATATTTTTAAGAGCAAAAGTTGAATAAATCAAAATAAATTTTTTCCATTCATCTGCTGTAAATGCTTTCAATTTTTCTAGGTATGCGGCCAACCTTGAGAGGTGGATTAATCGAATCAATTTTTTCTTGTATCTTTGCAAACTGAGTAATCTGAACAATTTAACTTCTTTCCAAGTATGAATCACAAGTTTCGCCAAACCAAGAAAATGTTGTGCATAGGCCAGTTGTCATAATTAAAACCACCATATGAAGGTTTACTCCCAAACGTGGGGGTTGTAAAAGTTTTCATACATTTAGAACAGCCATGATTTGCATTGAAATTGGCAAAACCACACACTTTCCTATAGTCTGGTTGCTTAGTGAAATTACCGTTTTTTGGCGGACAAAAGGATCAAATTTTGCATGAATTTTTCTTTCAACTTCATAAATATTATTAGCCTAGGAGCCCCACCCAAATTTTTTAATTAAGCCCACCAATTAAAATGGCCGCCAGAGCATTTATTGTTATTTATGCTTTAAATATTCTGTTTTTAGGAGCAATATTATTATGCAAGAATTATTGTATAGCTAGTTAACATGTTAAATTTCAAGTTTAAAACATAGATTGATAATAATTGAAAATTTATGGCTGCATTAGCAACTACACAGTGGTGAACAGCATACATTAACTTTGGCACAATTATATCTACTGTAATCTCCTTTGCAGGCCCACTTAAAAAAACTTCTGGTATGCTAAGCCAGATCAGTACTCAACACCGTGCAGCAGCAATTTTTGACCAAATTCACTTGGATTTGAATTTACTTGGTGGGGTTGAGTGCAAGAAGTCCATATTCCAGCCTGGTATTTACTTACTATGTTAATGTTTAGGCTCTTACAGCTAAACAATTCCTCTCTGGCCCCATCACTAAACTCAAACTGGTCTTATCCTATGGCTTTCTATCTTTTGAAAGTGATTGGAGCTGCAAGGTAATGCTGCTTGCTTCCAGAAAGTGATATTCATAACTGAGGTCTAATTTCTCCAGGGTTTGCACTATAAGAAACTGAAAAAGGCTGATTCCAGTTCCATAAAATGACTTTACTGCAGTTGTTGAGTTGGGGTTATGGTCAAAATTATCCAGAGTACCAACATTGAATAATCTATTCGTAAGACAGGCCGGGGCCACAGCTCCTTCTTTTTATTGTTCAGATACTGCTGCAGCTATCATACTTTCAATTTGTAAACTTTGTCATATGAAATACAAATTCACATGTAATAAGTTGTTCAATGAGTTTCTTGCTCCAAGCCATGTGGTGAACATTTAGACCAATGTAAATGGGAAGAGGTGGCTCAAGATCAGAGGAATGCCTTGTTTCATAGTACAAGATTCAGAAGCTTTCTTATGTGCTAAAATGACTTGACCTACAGTTAGTCATGCCTGAGTTTCACATCGCCCTTGGTCTTTCAAATTAGTACCATTGAAAATTAAAGGAATATGATATATGAGGCTTGAAGGACGAGACTCCTGTAGGCAATTAGATGGAAAGGAACCATTGAACTTGAAAGGGCTGATCAATAATTATTGTAGCAGCCTTGGCTAAAATGGTAGCATCTTCAGAAAATGTCCCCTTCTGTAAAGCCTCCCTAAGCATATCTTGGACAGCCTTATGGAATGTGATTATGGTATTTCTGCCATCAAACTGTTCTTGGGCTTCTGGGAATTGTTCCAACAGTCGTTCCTTCAACTTGATTTTATTGTACTCCTGAGGAATTGTTCCACTGACCTAGAGGGAATACTGACCTAGAGGGAATACTGACCTAGAGGGAATACTGACCAACTTGATTTAGAGGGAATACTGACCTAGAGGGAATACTGACCTAGAGGGAATACTGACCTAGAGGGAATACTGACCTAGAGGGAATACTGACTTAGAGGGAATACTGACCTAGAGGGAATACTGACCTAGAGGGAATACTGACATTTGAACATTGAAGTTCCAGAACTAAAGGCTTTCCGTAAGCTAACCAACTCCACAAATACTCTGGAAAGGTTTATATTATTTTCCCCAGTTTGGACCTTCTCTTCTCTGATCGACTTCTGTAATGGTTTCTCAAACTCGTAAGGCACTTAAAGTGATATTTAGCTACCTTTGCTATAAGGTCTCCACCACCAGTATGAACCAGAAGCTTAGAGTCCTGTAACACTTATTATTTATCGTATGTTGCTATCGGCAGCAAAAGTAGAAACTTGTGGAGATTACTTTCTTCAGACGTTTTTCACAAAAAAAAATGCAGTTGTTAACTTTTACTACACTTGCTGGGTGGTCTCTCTTCGTTGTAGTCATCTAGAGTTATGTTTCCTTGCTTTGTTCTGTTTGGAACTATTAAACTTTAAATGATGAGATTTGTGCCAAGATGCACTTGACAACAAATCTAATTCACTTGTACTGCCACTAAAAGAAACACATGCAGGAAGGGCATCAGGTCCCTCGGCTCAGCTATGTTGCCTAAAAATCCTTCTCCACATTTTCGCAACTACTTGTACATTGGTCATCGTCATGTGTCATTAATCCTGCCGACAAATGACACATCATTTCCAATCTAACTCCATGTAATACTCCACATAGCACAGTTGCATGAACCTAGCCAGACACCAAAGGATGGCTATGTAATGGCTTAGTTTTTACGACTTCACACTTTAATTGTGAGTGTTTTCCCTATGAGTGACAATTTTTCACACTTTTTATTACTTTAATTCACCAAACTCCAAAGAGTTGTCCGATATTATTTTTGATTGGCAGCCATCTTGCGTTACGAACGCGTTTCATGAGGGCTCCTAGGCTAAAATTCTTTAGTAGGCCCTAAGGAACAACCATACAAAATTTTATGCTTTTGTCCAATGGAAACTGGTAAACTTGCATAATGACCCTAAGCCACCTGACTACTAGTGGCAGGTAAAATCACAAACTAACTATACATCCAATAACACTGCGAATTGTAGTATATCCTGATTGAAGAGGAATTTTGAAATGTAACTCCATCATAAAGTGTATTTATCCAAGAAAGTGTTTATATGATGGAGTAAGGAAGTTTCTCTACGTTGCCATACTGTGCTCGATTTGTCTGCAGCTGAAGCTAGATATCATGTTCGCTGTTATGATAAATTTAGAAAGGTTCCCATTCAAACTGAAAAGACAAACCTTCTTGGTGATGACTATCCTTTGGCGAAACTTGTAGATGAGATGAATAAAATTCGATATCATAACACTTGGACATCAACGGAACTACATGCTAAATATGTGAGTTATGGTGGCATGTTACAACGTAGGCAAATGTTATCAAGATTGATTGAACATTTTGGTGAAGATATTATGGTTCTTCGATTGGATGGATATGCACCAATTATTGGATTTCGAGAAACGGTAAATAAAATTGTAAAAGTTGAAAAGCTTGATAATGTTGAAGAGGAAAATGAGAATACATTACTACATACTATTATCACAGAGTCAATGGTCATTTCTCAAAGCTCAGATTATGATTTGGGCAATTTTACGACTTCAAAAATAAAGCTACATACAAGCACAGCATTACTTATCTGGTGGTGACATCACAAAAGTCTCACTGAGTTTATCTCAGGCCATACAGCATCATATTTCCCATCAATGGAACCAAACCACACTACGGTTGGGTGTTCGACTGCATCATAAATATGGTAGTAGAGATCTTATTGATACACTTCATGAGCATGGTTTTACAGTATCTTATATATGATGAAGTGTTATAATTTCGCAAATCAGCTGCTAAGTTTGTTTGCAGTAGCTAATGGTTCTACACTGCATCAAATCATGGGAATTACGTCAAATGCTGGACTTGTATCTGGCTGGTTTGACAATTTTGATTTATTCTTATCAACACCAAATGGTCGTCGTGAAACCCATGCAATGTCCACTGAATTTCAAAGTCATCCAGTGATGATAACTGAAAATAATTCTCATCCTGGCATTAGTGCCATCAAAATTCCTCGCCTTGCACTTAATAAAGGTAAGTCAATTAGAAGCATTAATACCATTCCATTTTTACATAATAGTGGTCCAAAAAAAGTTCTACCTCCCTTGATCCAGCCTAGACATATTGGAGTCAGTTATAGCGAAGTTTGTGCTCAACATGCCAGCCTTGAAGCTGCCCAAGTGAAAGATGTGAAGTGGCTCAATAATCTGTCTAAGGAAGATGATGCCATGGAGTGGAATGGATTTAACAACAACTTGTCCAAATCGGTTGATAATATAAAACCAGCTACTGTGTACATGATTGGTCCATTAATTGATGCTCCCCCATCACATCCTGACACTATTCTCACAACCATTACTTACATGCAAGAGTCATTGCTGGATATGAGATTGAAGAAAGTTCATCTTTCTATTGATATGCAACTTTATGCAGTTACTAAGCAAGTATGCTGGATAAAGCTCGACTTCATCCCACTGGTCGTCATTGGGTTGACAATTTCCTTGTTCCTACTTTGTTGGTACATCAGTTTGAGAGGTCAGAAAGAGAAGGTGATGTGCTCTTGAAAATGCTGACTTTAAAACGTATGATGAAATATTTTTTTGTCGCTGGCCATTATCACTATGCAAGATACCTCACACAATACTTGCTAGAGTGGTCTTGTTTAAATGAGGATGACAAGGTTAATCTAGTATGCAGGCACAACAATGGGGTTTGGAATGCTGTTTCTGCTGATCAGTTTGGAGAACAGACAGCCATCAGAATTGGCAAAGGAAGTCTTAAAGGCATGACACTTTCCCCTGAGTTAGTGAGCGAATGGATAGACTCTTTTCCAATTACGGCTCACATCTCAGATTGTATGAATCACATTTACAAAGATGACATACCAAAATCAACTTCAATGAAGCCACACAAGGAGGAGCTAAGACACCATCGTAGTTTGGATACTTACGATAGGAATCTTATTTATACTGAAGTTGAAAAATATTCACATCCATTGGATGCTGATTCTCCCCATTTATTTAATCCTATTACAACAATGAACTCGTTTAACGACAGTGCATTTGACCATGATGAAGCTGATGTGACAATGGTTTCGTATGTTCTAGATGCAACCAGACATGAAATGAGTATTGTTCAAATTGTGAGTGATGACACTGATGTCTTTCTTTTGTTAGTCTATTGGGTATATAAAGCATCTATTCAATCTAAGATCCGGATGGAACGATGGGATGGAATGATTTTAGATATCAATGCTACTTGTGCCAACTTAGGACTAAAATGCCTACAGTTACTTGGAATGTATGCCTTAAGTGGATGTGATACCACTTCTTACCCATATGGAAAAGGAAAAATTAGAGCTTTGAATACTTTACTCTCTGAAGAATTTCCAGGATTAGCTGATATAGGTGAAGTTTCTATGACAAAGGAAGATTTACTCCAGGCTGCCTTACCATTCTTTAGAACATTATATCAGCAACCCCCTGAGACATCAATGGAATCAGCACGCTTCAATCTGTTTGCAAAGAAAAGGAATACTCCAAAAATTATGGCCCTGCCACCAACATCAGACAATCTGTCTTACCATGTACTACGTGCACATCTCCAAGTAATATTGTGGAGGCAGCAGATCAACTTGCCCCACCTAGTGAATCCACTGATATTACAAACTTTGGCTGGGAGATGCACGAAGGAATACCTGTTCCTAAACTAAGTCAAAATGACCCAGTTCCACCAAACCTGATGGATGTTATTCAGTGCAAATGTAAAGCAAAGGGAAATAAATGCAGTTCACTTGCATGTGGCTGACGAAAAGAACAGCTTTCCTGCACAACTTATTGCAATTGTTTAGCTGATGATAGCTGCTGTAATCCCTATACCATCAAGGATAGAAATGAAGATGAAATGCAAAGTATTGTGGATGTGGATTTTGAAAGTGTTGATGAAGACAATGAACTAGATATTGAACATGTAGAAAATGATAACTGAGAGGACACTCAAACAATTCTATACTGAAAACCAATTTAATAAAATTTGTTTAAATATTCAAATATTTGTTAATAACTCATAAATTTGAAGTTAGATTTAAAAACTAATACTACCATTGAATTCAGCATGCTCATAAACCCTATGTTAGAGTTATTACACCAGTGTTGGGTAGTAAGTGATTTTTAAAAAATTTAATTAAAAAAATTTCGTAATTTTCATTTTTACACGAGTTGCCCAGGGTTGTCATTTGGACAACCATGCTAAATTTATTGTATAAACCAATCCCAAAAAGAATCTGTAATAAAACTTCATAGGAAAGGACTTCGCAAGGTTCATGAAATATCTACTGGACACTATAAAGTGTATTTATCCAAGAAAGTGTTTATATTATGTTTAGGTTCCTTAGGACCAGGTATGATTCCAGCAAGTATTACATTTTCATCCTTGTATCGCTGCTATGATATTTAAAAAAAAATATTCTATTTTTTTTCTGATGAATGAATCGTTGAGTAATAGAAAATTTGGCTCTAACTATATAATAAACACAATTTAAAGGGGAAGGATACAAGAAAATAATAATCTGTAGAAGGACATAATTGTAAGTAGCTAAATCAAGTTAGTTATAATATTTAGTTGTTGTTCAGTAGTGGTTACCGAGTTTACTGTTGATTGTATGAATGGCAGGAGGACTGCAGTGTTTGGTGTTTGTGTTGTTAGGAGTGGTTTCATGTATGTATTTAAACTTATAGTCATTCCTGTCATCTTTAGTCTTGGTTGTACCTGTAATACGTTGCTGGTGCTATCTCTTTGAATTAAAATACGTTTTAATAATTGCTGGGAAATGAGAGAGAAGACCAAGATTCTTGTGGCAGCGTTACTTTCGCTGTTTCCAGGTGCAGCATAATCAACTGGAGTGTGAGACATCCACCCAACCCATTAGCCCACAGGCAGCATTCAAACTTAAGTGGTCTCCATTATGTGCTTCCTCCCTCAAAAATATAAATACCTTTATTAAAATTTGAAACATGCTAAGCTTGCTTGATCACATATAATGCACATTATTTGGTAACCCTTCGAGCTCATTGTATTTCCACACTGGCTTTGAAAATGACTTGCATCTGATCTTGTAGTATTGATGTAGTGTTCTAACAGCTACTTGGGGAGTGATTAACTCTGGAACTATGCAAACCAAAATCTCAATAAACAATTACATATTATATGTCAAAGCTACAGAATTTTATTTACCATAAAATTTGATCAAAATTTTGAACAAAATATAATACGAAATATGTTCATCATATCTATAGCAGTAATAATAGCCAGTGTTATGGCATAACTTGAATGACAATTATATTTTCATTGCTAATTAATAGGATATTGATTTAATGAATTGTAATAACACAATAAAGTGCCTTCCTATACCGAACAATAGATGTTGTTGGACGATCTGCTTCTCTTACGTGAATTGCTGAGTCATCTTGCACTGAAAAATACTGATGGAAAGACTATTGTAAGATAGAAAGAGCTAAATAATGTGTAATCTGTAATCTGAAATTTAACCCTTTCGTTCCTGAATTGTTTGGACGCGCGGGGAAAAATCTAATTTTCTACCGCAGATAGAGCATTGCCGTTTTATTTTTTTAACTCGATGCTGGCTGGGGAAACCCCATAGCAACCATATATCACTAAATAGACCAAGAGTTTGGGATTCCCCTCATTTTTTGATTGAGAAAATTGAATAATATTTAAGCCATCTACTAATATTTCAAAAAAAAAAAAATTTTCCCCAAAAAAATCCACTTTTCGCATCAATAAAAAAAATAAAATAGAAATAATATTGTTTGATGCATTTTATACCAATATTATATTAGTTCAACAATAAAATATGTTGTTTGTTGTGTGTGGTGCTGATTATGATCATGTAGGAGACATCTATATTCACAACTTTTTCAAAAACAATGTGTAGAATAAGGACAAAAACTATTGATAACAAGCTATTATGATGGTATACATATCCAGTTAAATTGTTGGTTAAACACTAAAGATGGGTAATATACCTATATTTACTCGTTATCATGTAACATGAAGGGTATGATAATAATTTGGATGATGTTACTGGCTATATAACACACAATTCTATTTTGGCAAGAAAAACAACAAGGAATAAAACTTTTCTTCACCATTAGAATGAGTAGCCTACACCTACATAGCTGAGAGCACTTGCCTTTAAACCATCTGGACAAATCAGAAATTTTGAAGGCCTTATTAATCAACATATCAGCTTTTTTTCATGATTTGTTCATCCATTATTTTTTGTCCATTTCTCTTTCATTATTTGGTCCTTTTATTTTTTTCTCCATTTATTCCTTTCCCTTTATTTGTTTTTCCCCCTTTATTTTTTTCTTTTTCTTCAATTTTTTTACTTTCTCTCTTGTCTATTTCACTTTTATGTTTGCTAATCCCACCCCTTACCCTGTCCATTTATTAAACTTTTTAGTGAGAACACTGGTATACTTCCAATTTGTTGGCTCAAGGGTAAGTTATACCTACAGTTACTACAGCTATGAAAATATGGATTTTCTTATTAAGTAAAAGGTAAAAGAAGAAATAAGTATAATAAATAAAATAAATAAAGTAAAATAAAATAAAATAACAAAGAAATAAATTAAACAAACAAATAAATAAATAAAACAAACAGTAACAAATAATAAATGAGACACTCTGTAAGCTATTTTAAGTGGATTCCAGATGAGCCAGCCACATCTGGTTCAAAGTAAGCCCACAATCCAAATTGCTGTTGTGCTTGAATCTGTGGATCCAGATGGCTTCTGTAGTTCTTCTCTTCCAATAGTTGGATTCTTGTTTGAGTACTTCTGTTCCATCCCAATTCACTTTGTGTCCTGTATCCCAGGCATGAACTGCTACGCCATTCCTTCGGTCACCAGTCTTCACAGCACACTTGTGTTCGCTGACTCTCTTCTCAAGTGACCTCCCAGTCTCACCAATGTATATTGTTTCACAGTCAATGCAAGGGATCCGGTATACCACTTCCTTCCTCTTCATGTCTGATATAGGGGGTCTAACACGTGTAAGTAGTTGACGAAGGGTGTGATCAGACTTGAATACTGCTTTCACATTTAGATTCCTGCATGTTCCTTGAATGGTCTTAGAGAGTCCCTTCATATATGGAATGTATAACAACTTTGTCTTCTCCGTCTTCTCTGTGGTATTCGATGTTGGCTGTGGATTTCTTCTTAAGTTTTGACTTATGATCTTGTCTGGATAGCTATTTCTCTTGAATGTCTCTCTTAGATAACTTAGTTCCTCCTTTATTGTAGTGTCATCACACACCATCTCTGCTCGCTTACTGAGACATTTCACTGTTTCTGACTTCACATATGGATGGTGATGTGAGGTGTAATGCGTGTACAAGTCAGTGTGTGTACATTTGCGATGGACTTTGGTGATAAATCCCTCTTTATTTCTTCTAACCAATACATCCAGAAAGCCAATCTTGTCGTCTTCTTCCACTTCTTTAGTAAATTGAATATTATCATTCTGACTGTTGAGATGGTTTTAAAATTTATTTAGGCTGCCTTCACTATGGGCCCAGGTAACAAAGGTGTCATCTACATACCTAATCCACAGATCGGGTACTATTCTGCTGGTGGCTAGAGCTTGTTTCTCCAATTGTTCCTTGTATAAGTTGGCAACCACTGGGGAAAGAGGTGATCCCATTGCTGCACCGGCTATCTGTTCAAAAAATTGGTCTTCAAATACAAAGTAAGTTGATCTTAGACAAAGATCTGTGAGTTGGCATATGTCTGGAATAGATAAAGCTGTTCGATCATCCAGCATGTGGCCGTCTTTAAGAATGCACTTATGCATTGAAGGGCTTCATACAGTAGAACTTTAGTAAAAAGACTGATGACATCAAAGCTAACTGTCATATCTCCTTTCTCTACTGTTTCTTTCTTGATTCTCTCCACAAACTCAGCGGAGTTCTTTACATGGGACTCAGTTTTGCCGGATAGTGGTGATAGAATTCTGGTTAGTTCTTTGGCCAAATGGTGTGTGGGAGAACCTTTGAGGATTTTGGTCTGAGTGAGGTACCTTGTTTGTGGATTATGGATAGTCCATATATGTGTGGTGGTTTTGAGAACTGAGGTAAGATGTGTCTTGAGTCCTTCACTTTGCTCAGTGATTCTTTCAGTTGTTTCTCAATTTTCTTTGTTGGGTCTCTTGTGAGTCTTCTGTAGGCGGGGTCTTCTGTAGGCGGGGTCACTTAGCATATCCAGCATCTTTCCCTTGTAGTCTGATTTGTCCATAACCACGGTCGCATTTCCTTTGTCCGCTGATAAAATGACAATGTTGTCATCTTTACGAAGTTCCACAATGGCCTGTCTGTGTTGTTTGTTGAGATTCTGATCAGGTGGTTTGGCTCTGTATAATGCTATGCTGACTTCTTTTCTCAATTGATCTGCTTCAGAATTTGATAATTGTTTACAAGTGCTTTCAGTGGCATCAGTAATCTTGTCGTGTGGAATTTTTCTAGGGGTAGTGGCAAATTTGAGACCAAGGGCAAGTGCTTCTTGCTCACTTGCTGAGAGATGCCGACTAATTAGGTTCTTTACTACTTTCATTAGGTTCTTTACTACTTTCATTAGGTCTGTCTTCGTTGTTTGATGAACATTATTTAATTTCTCAATTTTTTTTAATTCTCATTCAGGTTGATACTCATAGCAATGAACCTCTACGATATAGAGTGTGTGCACCTTTTTACCTAAATTCCCTCAAATTTACTTCACTCTTTAGAGTGGTATGATGTCAATATTTTACATCATTGTACCCTATTTTTCTTCTATTTTTTTAGTCTAATAGAAGTACAAGCTTTCATGAATTTGAATGATTGTGTAATTTGTTACCATAATTTGAAGAGTCATACATTAGTTACTGTTAAATCAGCAGGCATTTTTTAAATATTTTTTATTGATCTTTTTAGATATAGATGGACCTAATTCCACTGAAATTAATGTATCAGTATCTGAACTATCTGATAAAGATTTACAGGATGTTGTTGATAAAGTGTATAGAGCTAGAGATAAGTGGTATGAAATTGGATTAGGTTTGCGCATACATGTAGACAAGCTTGAAGCAATTAAGAAAGATAATGCAGAAGTCGATACATGTTTCAGAGAGATGCTAACTTATTGGTTACGTCAACCTGATCTAAACAGAAGCTGGAGCACTTTGGCACAATCCTTGAAAGGACACCTGGTTGATCGTCCTGATATAGCCGGACAATTAACATCATAACATCATAGTTGTATTTTTTACTTAAAATAGTTTTTATGAGCATAATCTTTTAATTAAATAAAGTCATTTTTTTAATTATAGTAATAACAATGAATTGTGATTTTTTTGTGTTATAAATGAATATATTTATTTTTTAAATGAGTATTAATTATTTATACACATTTAATGAAATTAGAAGATAGATGATGAACAAAATTTGTATTAGCTACTAATAAAAAGGCAAAATATTGTGAAATAAGAAGAAAGTACAGTGAGCTATAAAAATATTCATCGTATTCCAATGATTAGTAATAAATAACAAAACTGAGTTACAAGTTTGGAGAAATTTTGTAATCAGTAAGATTTATCCGGCTGCTGGACAGAAATCATCTTCAATTTTTTTTATAGTAATAATAATTATAATAACTAGTGGTGTGCTTAAGCACAAATGGCGAACAAGCCTGATAGTTAGGTAAATGAGTGCTTGTTGTCAAGAATTCGAGGTAATTCAGACAGTCAAAGTAACTTAAATTTGATACTACAGAAGTTATCAATACTCAGGAAATTGAGGTAAGTAGTACTTCTATATTTGTTGGCTAAAATTTCATAATAACACTGGTTGTTTTTTTTTATCGTAGCTGAATTACCGTGAATTCTTGACAAGCTCTCAGCTACAAAAACAAAAGAATATTCCATTTGTTAGCTAAATATGCAAAAATAACTCTGACCTTTCTTTTGTATCTAAAAGCTTGTCAAAAGTGACTGGTAAATTCAAATAGTCAGAATGGCTTAAATTTGATACTACGGAAGTTACTACTGCTCAAGAAAATGAGGTAAGAAAGTAATTTTGTATTTGTGTATGCTAAAATTGATGGTCTTTTGTTTTTGTAGCTGAGAGCTTGTTGTCAAGAATTCGAGGTAATTCAGACAGTCAAAGTAACTTAAATTTGACACTACAGAAGTTATCAATACTCAGGAAATTGAGGTAAGTAGTAATTCTATATTATTGTTGGCTAAAATTACATAATAACACTGGTTTATTATTTTTATCGTAGCTGAGAGCTTGTCCAAGAGTTACTGGTATCAAAATGGCTGATGTAAGTTACCATTAATCAGGTAAGAGAGTGATTTTGTATTTGCTGAAATAAAAGGTCATAACTTATATTATAGTGTTTGCATGAACTAAACTAAAACATAGTAACAATACCAGGGGCCTAGCAGTGATTTTACCATGGGTGAGGCGAAAATCAACACCAGTTATAACCAGTAAGTATCACTACACGTTTCTTGATGAGAAAAGTGTACAAAGTATAATATGTAACAATGAAGTTTGACCATTAAAAAAATAATAGAGTTTAATGTAATATATAGCAAAGTTACTTTTTTAAAATTTGGGAAACTTGTTTCTCCTATATTCAGAGCTACTAAATCCATTTGCAATGTAATGTAACTCATTTTAAATTTCTGGACTTGTGTACTTGTCACCATGTCTCCTCTCCAGCCATTGCTTAATATCCTGTGAAATTATATTTGATTTATCATAATTCTATAAATTAGGTTTCATAACTATTAAACTTACAGGTTGGTCATGACTATGTAACTTCATCAACTGGATAAAATTATTCTCACTCCCTTTATGCCCTTGTAAAACTAAACGCTGTCAACCTAAGAACTGAATATCTTGAATAATAGTCATTAACATTCTCCCGTTATATTCTTTTTCTCCTTTGTATGCCTTATTAAGTAAGTAACCTATGCTTTTCTGTGAGCCAGTAAGAGCTGAAATGGCATCCACATGGTACGACAACTGCTTCCTGTTATTTCAAAACAATTATGGCAAACATATTTAGCTAAGATTAGCTGCAAACCTGAATCTTGAACATACATCTTTCTAGTTAGTGAATCCAACAGAGATAAATGCAGGTGTGTATTGCAGTTACCTTTTTGCAATAATTTCTTTTCAGTAGCCTGAGAGCAGTAGAAGCATAGCATAGAATCTTTCCCTTCTAAATAATGAAGCCATGGCCATGTGTCAAACCACGAGGACTTAAAACTTCTTTTTTCACCCTTTTTACCAAATTACCTAGATGGAAAGCTAAGTTTCTTAGGCTGGTTAGCCTGAAGCTGGAAATTACTGACACCACAGCTTTCAGCCATCTTGCTCAGCCAACAAAATGAACTGGGTTACAGCTGTATTTAGTCTATACAGCTGCATCCTTACTGCAGCTGCTTTACAATTTATGTTAATTCAAATACATGTAATAGTAATTGATCAAACTACTTTTGATGTAAAATCAATTATTTATTTTGTTTACAAAATAAAATTATTGGTCTACTTAGCAGCTTGATATTGCTGATAAACTAATTTTTCATTCATTTTTTTATTTTGACACTGGTTGCTAGCTAATTCTCTCATGAAGATTTTTATGCCAACACAAAAATAAGTCCTATTATGGGTGTGGCTTCATAAAAATCTGGGTGAGGCAGTCGCCTCACCTGCCTCACTATGTGCCAGGCCTATGAATACTCTAGTTTTATGTTACCTAACTATCAGGCTCGCTCGCCATTGGTGCTCAAGCTCACCACTTGTAGGTAATAGGGGTGGATAATGCAAAATCGGGTGTATGTTATATGTATGCATGTATGGATGGTACGTATGCCCCTTATGACTTTTTAGGCTTGACCCCAGTTTCCTGTGACACTACAGCATTTAGCAACACTTACTTTATACTTAGGCTCCATAATTGTGAGATAGTTCCTGCGAAACATGTATTTTATGTCACAAACAGTTAGTGCAACTGGTTCCTATGGCATATTGAAAACCCTTTACCAGGCATAATTTAAAAACTTCGCCGTTTCTTGGGGGGTGCTATACTAAGTGCCGCTCATTTGTTGTCAATAGCAACTGGCAGTCAGAATGACTAATGCTAAGGAAGCGAGCACTACTTGGGGGAAGCAAGGGATTTGTTAGCTAGTTAGGTTTCGAGTATAACTATAGGCAGCAGTAGTTGCATGTTTTTTTTCTCCCCAAGTATTCTGAGTTTGCTGGTTCACTTCCCAGTACTAGCAGGAGCATGTACAAAGCTAAAGTTCTTGCAAATAGTTTGGTTTGACACAGATTCTTATGCTGTTAAAGATAGTCTCTAGTCAAATGAATTAGAATTGATTCCTACTATATCATGCAGCCTATTGTAGTTTATTCTACCAGTCCTCACAGCTACCAGATCGATATTTAGAAATGTTAATAACAGTATTTTACTATAGTTATTGTTGTTATTATTTTTTTTTGTAGGCTCTGCAATGGGGCAGATTATGAAGGTATAGCTAGTAAAGGCTGGATGGTGTGGCCAACAAAATTCTAAAAATTCAACGCATAGTATATCATAAAGAATAATAAATACTCATTTTTTTCTCAGGTTCAATGTTTACTAAGAACAAAACATCTTTTTTCTTTATTTTTTCCCCTTCGATAACAGTTCAACTACCTTTTTCAGTGGCAGTGCAGGAGGGAATGCTGTAGTCAATGCTGTAGCGATTGTGGGTGATGTTGTTGCTGTTGTTGTTGTATTTACTATTATTATTATAAATTACTTTCTCCACTCCTACAGTTGAGATTTTTACTCTCTTTATCCTCACTGACGTCCTGGATTCAAGGATTTCCTTGTAGACTACCATCTCCATCTCACCTGACACTTACACTAATAATAATGCATACAATATTGAATTTACGATTTCAAGCATTCGGATTTTTAACGAAACATTTATAATATTTATTATCAAGTTCTGACTCTTCATATGAACTAGATTGAAGCTTTCCCACTTAAAGGGGTCTAGAGAGAAGCAAAGGCTAAATGTGAAAAAAATCTTAGTTGTCGCCAGGGAATTGAACCCAAGACCCCTGGCTTTAGCCACCAGTGCTCTAGCCACAACCCACGACTTCCAAAACCTTCACAATTTTACCTTTATACTGTTGAGTATAATATTTGTATTTTGGCTTTTCCATTGGCCCCATTGATCTATTCTATAGTAACCTGATTATTATGTTTAATATTTGAATTGTTATACATTTTTAGATGAACCATGTCCTTCTGAAATTAAAGCATCAGGAGTTGAACTATCTGATCGAGACTTATTTGATGTCACTGAATATGTTTTTGAAGCTAGGGATAAGTGGAATGAAAAAGGATCAGGTTTGGGCACACCTAAATGTGAATGTACATACAGGTGACAGGTGAAGGTCCACAAAGAGGGAGTGGGGCTGGGCAATTATATCCCCTACCTGCATGCTTGAAGTGTGAGGGTACCGGTGTTGCTCCCACAATCATAAAGGTCAATATTATTTGCTCTTTGACTATGCACACTTGATCGGCTATGAGTCAGCATTTATTTAATTCTTCTTCACATTCATGAATAATTACTGATGAACTGCATACCTGTGGACAAGCTACTAGCAATTGAGAAAGATTATAGAAAAGTTGCTGATTGCTTGAGAGAGATGCTGACTTATTGGTTACGGCAACCTGACTTAAATAGAAACTACAGCTCTTTGGCAAAATCTCTGAGTGGAAAACAAGTTGATCGTTCAGATTTGGCAAAAAAATTACCAGCATGATTGCCTTATTATCATGTACTTAGTATAACATACTGTGTATGTTGTATCAGTTAGATTAGTTCTTGTATATATTGATAGTGGTTGTAGGTCATCTGAGGTTATTTTTTGCTTTTTGTTGTTGTATTTTATTCAGACATAGCTAGCTAATTGATGTTGTTGTTGTTTTTGTAGTTTTTTTTTTTTTTCCTATTTCAGTGTCCATGCTGCCACATTATTGTGATTCCATGAGTCAAATAATCAATCTTCAATCTTCAAGTTTGTTTTCATAGCTATGATTAGCTAAACCTGCCTCTGGAATAGGTAGCTATTGGTAAGAGAATCAAACTAAAAAATGAAATAGTGTTTAGCTCACTTGATTTATATAGCAAGTGAATCTTGGGAGGAAAGGGTCTTGAGACACCAGCTTAATTTCTATTACACCAATCATTTTTTCTTGTGTAATGTTTAGCCTTATTCAATATACACTGAAATAATTATGCTAAATTTGGTGTGTACTTCACACCCAAACTTTGATTTGGCATTCAGTGATGCTAAGGCAAAATGAAAAATCATAGCCACAGATTTAGAGACGAGTTTAATGCAAGCAATTTGACAAGGAAGGAGTCAGCTTGTGCTTCTCTGGCTCAAACATAGCAATCAATCCAAAGTTTGTTATTTATCCAATGCAAAACTGACCAAAAAAATCAAGCAAATTAAATAAAAGAATGTGGGCTAAATTTATACGACAAATAGATGATTTCAGTTCAATTAGATCTCCCATTTAAATAAGCACTTGCACTTAATCTTATTATCGACGTGTACTGAAAATAATATTGCATTAACTTTTTTTTTAATTGATGTAGAGGCAGTTCAGCCATTGTCAATCAATGCCAAATGTGAGAATGGTCACTACAATTTGCAAATTGTCACATTTTCTAAATGTTTTCTAAATAAGTAATTATTATCCATTATGTTCCAAGACTAGTAGTCTCTAAACCTCACTTTTAATAATGAAGACATTTTCTACCTCTCAGTTCACGTTTAATCTTGTAGCTAAAAAACAGATATATTAGCTATCATACAAAACACATCTTGAACATATTCAGAGACTTACATTGATGGTGGTTGGCTGCCACACGGTTTGTTTGCCAGTCGCAGAGGGTCTAGTTGTCTGAATTCTCAGTAAGGTAGTTAATATGATTCCAATGGTTCAAATAATTCATATAAATCAATGAGTGCAGCCATTTTAACAGTCGCTATACTGAACTGCAGTGAGTCTAGGTAGGTCTTTA